>ERZ779880.39-NODE-39-length-204945-cov-14.922920_pt1 | contig 204945 bp, 186 predicted proteins | sample MGYA00511555_ERZ779880 | MGnify/ENA primary metagenome ERZ779880 (study PRJEB29588, sample SAMEA2145815) | human gut metagenome | biome: human gut; feature: human-associated habitat; material: faeces | place: Denmark | collected 2008/2010 ... | reverse complement strand
CCAACCTTTGTTAACCTTAAATCTAATACTATGAAAAACACAGTGCAAAGATACGCACTTCCGCCAACGTTGCAAATATTTCCGCCCTAAAACTGTGTTTTATAACATGTTTTAAATGTTAGGTTGTTAAATTTAAGATAAACGCGCGCTTCGCACCCGGTGTCCGCCTCTCTTTCAACCCCATTTTCCAATCTGTTTCCAACCCATCCTCCCGATCGGAAAAATTTTACCGCTTAGACGGACGAGTCCTACGAATAGAATCGGATGGCTTAAGCGGTAGGATTGCAGGACGCAAGCCGTAGCGTTTCTTTGTGTTTTTAATGCAGGTATTTTTTTTGAATGTTCGATTATTTGCGAATATCTGAAAAAAAACTACCTTTGCATGTATAACGGACTGAGTATGTATATAGAATTTGATAAGGACTATTTGCGAGAGCTTTATACGGAAGGAAAGACGAATGATAAGAAATACCGCTATCAGCCAGAGGTAATAAAAGGTTATCAAAAGGTGGTTTTTGTATTGTTGTCGGCAAACACTGTTAATGATTTGTTTCGTTACAATTCTTTGAATTATGAGGTTTTGCAAGGTGATAAAAAAGGTATTTCATCAGTTCGGATAAATCGTAAATACCGTCTTGAATTTACTGTTCGAGATATTATGGGAGAACAAATAGTAACCGTGTGCCGTTTGTTAGATATTAGTAATCACTATAAATAACTGAGATTATGGAAACAGCAAGAAAAATTTATGCTCCGCACGAATTGCAACCGTCAGTGCCTATACATCCCGGTGAAATTCTTAGAGACGAATTGGAGGCGCGTGGGATGTCGCAAAGAAAGTTTGCCGATATCATCGGTGTTTCTTACTCTGTCCTTAACGAAGTGATAAACGGTAAACGTCCTATAACGACCGAATACGCACTGAAAATTGAGGCGGCTACAGGAACTCCTGCCTGTCTGTGGATAAACATGCAGTCTGCTTATAATATGCAGGTGGCACGCCGTGACAGCAGATTATCTGCAATTTTGGATAATATACGTAAGGCGGTTGCGGTTTTATAAGCAGGGACGGAAATGTCCCTCTACGAGTTCTGCTATAAATAGGGAGTGGAATCTATTATTAATTAAAACCATTATGTCTTATGAAAAAAGCAATTATTTCGGTGCTTTGCCTATTTCTTTTATTGGGACTGGGAACGACGGGATGCAAACAGGCCGATAAGACCGACACGCTCCTTACCGTGGATGTGAAAGCTGATTATCCGGAAAAGGGAGTGACCCTTCAGGAGTTTATGGACGTGGAATATATCCCGCTGGAAACGAACGATGAATTTGTGACGCAAGGTGCTGTAATGGCAATAAGCGATAAGTACATCTTGGTGAAAAACTATGTCAACGATGGGGATATTTATGTTTTCGACAGGGCAACGGGCAAAGGGATAAGAAAGATAAACAGGAAAGGACAAGGGGGTGAGGAATACCCTTTCATCGTCAGTGCTGTTCTGGACGAGGATAACGGGGAAATGTTTGTCAACTCTTCGGAAAAGATATTGGTGTATGATTTGTCCGGCAATTTCAAACGGAGTTTCAAACCCGTAGGTGGTGCTACTTGTATGGATGTATTCAATTACGACAAAGACAATCTTATTTGTTATGATATGTCTGTATATTATAAAGACGGGGAAGAGAGGGATAAGGAATTTTATCACGCGGTCATATCGAAGCAAGACGGCAGTATTACGCGGGGGATTCCCATACCTTTCAAGACAGTAAACGCTCCTTATGTGCAGCAAGGGGATGTTGTAGCCGTGGCATCAGTGCGCTCGCTGATTCCGTGTCGGGATAGCTGGCTTCTTGTAGAAACCTCTTCCGATACGGTGTACAGTTATCAGCCTGAAAATAACCGGCTGACTCCTTTTCTTGTGAAGCAATCTTCGGGCGAACCTGATGTGCTGATTACCATGGGCCCCGTAACAGAGCGTTATTGTTTTATCCGGACAATGGAAAAGAAGTTTGATGTTGCGAGTGGAAGGGGATTCCCTGTTGCGGATCTGATGTATGACAAGCAAGAAGATGCCTTATTTAAACCAGTGGTTATCAACGCCGACTATACCGGGAAGCAGGAGGTGGACTTGACGCGCAATGTCGGGAATGGGGAGGTTGCCACCTATCAGGCTTTGGCGGCCGACGGGCTTGTGGAGGCATATACGGATAACGGGCTGAAAGGTGAGCTGAAAGAAATTGCCTCTACGCTGGATGAGGAATCTAATCCGGTTATTATGCTGATGAAGTATAAGAAATAGAAATTGTAAATACAATACTGGTCAAGACTATTAACGTACAGATACAGTTATGGGGGCAAGGGGGAGTATACGCTCCTGCTCGCACCAATAACAAATAAAAAACATAGGGGAAATAAAGAAGTTGGGCTACTCGGACTCGAACCAAGAAAAACAGGACCAGAATCTGTTGTGTTACCATTACACCATAGCCCAAAATCATGTCAGCGTGTCATCTTTTTGAAATGACGGTGCAAAGGTACAACTTTTTTGGAACAAACAAAGGTTTTTCGGCTTTTTTATGCGAAAAAACCGTTTAAAAACTTTGCAAAGGCAGTATTTTTCTAATAAAAGCATCTAAAAAATACAAAAAGAGCGAGAAAACATCGGCTTTCTTTCGTGAAATGCAGAAAAGCAAGTATCTTTGCCCCACTAACGATTTCAATTTTATTTAAGATTTAAGAAGAATGAACGAAACGAATACACTGGTAAAAAAAATAACGGAAGGCATTCAGGAAAAGAAAGGGAAAAAAATAATCATAGCAGACTTAACCGGCATTGAAGATACGATTTGTAAATATTTTGTAATATGTCAAGGGAATTCTCCTGCTCAGGTTCTTGCCATTACCGATTCGGTGAAGGAATACGTGAGAAAAGAAACGGGAGACAAGGTTTCTGCAGTAGAAGGAACACGGAACGCTCAGTGGGTAGCGATGGATTACAGCGACGTGATGGTTCATGTATTCTTGCCCGAAATGCGCGAATTTTATAATTTGGAACATTTGTGGGCGGACGCGAAACTCACGTCAATCCCTGATATTGATTAATTTTATTTTGAAGAACAAACTATGAATCAAACTCCTAACAACTCTGATAACAACCCGAACAAACCGAAAATCAACGTGCCGCGCCCTAACTTGACGTGGCTGTATGTGGTGATAGCGCTGGTTTTCGCATTCCTTTATTTCTCCAGCGACGGAGGCAGTATGAGCAAAGAGGTTTCTTATACTGAGTTTAAGGAAATGGTGAGCAAGGGGTATGCAAGCAAAATCGTTGCTTACGATAACAATACGGTGGAAATGTATATCAAGCCGGAACATATCGTCGATGTGTTTCAGAAAGATGCCTCGAAGGTGGGACGCAGCCCTGCCGTAAAAGTACAGGTAGGCTCGATAGAAACATTAGACAAGTTTTTGGACGAACAGACCGCCAAAGGTAACTTTACGGGCGATATTAATTATGACAAGAAGGGTGATTACCTCGGTGCTATCTTCTGGAACATCATGCCGATTGTGTTTTTCATCGGGCTGTGGTTCTTCCTCATGCGCCGCATGGGTGGAGGAGGAGGTGCAGGCTCGCCCGGAAATGTGTTTAACGTAGGACGGAGCAAAGCACAGCTCTTTGAAAAAGGAGCTAACCGGATTACGTTTAAAGACGTGGCTGGTCAGGCTGCCGCCAAGCAGGAGGTACAGGAAATCGTCGACTTCTTGAAACAGCCTCAGAAATATACCGAACTAGGTGGGAAAATCCCTAAGGGAGCGTTGCTTATCGGCCCTCCGGGAACGGGTAAAACCTTGCTGGCGAAGGCGGTGGCAGGAGAGGCGGATGTGCCTTTCTTCTCGATTTCGGGTTCCGACTTCGTAGAAATGTTCGTAGGTGTGGGAGCTTCGCGCGTCCGTGACCTCTTCCGTCAGGCGAAAGAAAAGTCGCCCTGTATCATCTTTATCGACGAGATAGATGCCGTGGGGCGTGCGCGTGGAAAGAACCCCAGCATGGGTGGTAACGACGAACGCGAAAACACGCTGAACCAGCTTCTTACCGAAATGGACGGTTTCGGCTCGAACAGCGGGGTGATTATTCTGGCGGCTACCAACCGTGTCGACATCTTGGACAAGGCATTGCTGCGCGCCGGACGTTTCGACCGTCAGATTTATGTTGATTTGCCCGACTTGAACGAACGCAAAGAGGTGTTTGGCGTACATCTCCGTCCGCTGAAGTTGGATAGTACCGTTGATGTTGACCTGCTGGCACGGCAGACACCGGGATTCAGCGGTGCAGATATAGCCAACGTATGTAACGAGGCTGCCCTGATTGCGGCTCGCCATCAGAAAAGTGCCGTAGGAAAAGAAGATTTTCTGGCTGCGGTCGACCGTATCGTGGGTGGATTAGAGAAGAAGACCAAAGTGATGACAGCCGACGAAAAGCGTGCGATAGCACTCCACGAAGCCGGTCACGCTACGATATCTTGGTTCTTGGAACATGCCAATCCGCTGATTAAGGTAACCATCGTTCCGCGCGGCCGTGCGCTCGGCGCAGCATGGTATCTGCCCGAAGAACGCCAGATTACCACCAAAGAACAGATGTTGGACGAAATGTGTGCCACATTGGGAGGACGTGCTGCCGAAGAAGTATTCATCGGACACATCTCTACCGGTGCCATGAACGACTTGGAGCGTGTTACCAAGCAGGCATACGGCATGATAGCCTACGCCGGCATGAGCGACCGCCTGCCCAACTTGTGTTATTATAATAACGACGAATACGCTTTCAACAAGCCGTATAGCGAACATACTGCTGAGGTGATAGACCAAGAGGTGCAGATGCTGATAAACGAGCAATATGCCCGTGCGAAAGCCTTGCTGAGAGAACATCAGGAGGGACATAACCAGTTGGCGCAGTTGCTGATAGAAAAAGAAGTCATTTTTGCTGAAGACGTAGAACGTATATTCGGTAAACGTCCGTGGGCGTCTCGTTCGGAAGAAATCATGGCGTTAGAGGCAGCAGACTCGAAGCCGGAGGCATTGCCCGAACCTTCGCAGCCGTCGGATGGAGACACGAAAGAAGAAGCGCCTGAGAATACGCAAGAAGGCGGTGAAAACGACATGAAAAAGTAACCATAAATACAGACGAAAGTGAAAAATAATTTCATCCAAAGAACAATAACGGGAATAGTTTTCGTTGCGGTGCTGGTAGGATGTATCTTGGGAGGTCCCATTCCGTTTACCATCCTGTTCGCCCTTATCTCTGCACTGACGATCCGAGAATTCGGAAGCATTGTCGGCAAAAGCGGCGAGGTGATAATCAACAAGCCTATCTGTATGCTGGCAGGCGTGTTTTTGTTTTTTGGATTCGCTTACCTCGGCGTGGCGCCCGGCGATTCGTCGGTGTTGATACCCTACTTGTTTCTCGTCATTTACCTGCTGGTGAGCGAGCTTTATCTGAAGCGTAAGAATCCGCTGCATAACTGGGCGTACACCATGATGAGCCAGATGTACATCGCCCTGCCGTTTGCGCTGCTTAACGTGCTGGCGTTTCATACCAACGTAACCGGTAGCGCATCGGAGTATAATCCGATACTTCCGCTGTCTATCTTCATCTTCAACTGGGTGAACGATACGGGTGCTTACTGTACGGGCGTGTTGTTTGGTAAACACCGTCTGTTCGAGCGTATTTCGCCAAAGAAATCATGGGAAGGCTCGATAGGCGGAGCAGTGTTCTGCGTGATAGCCGCATTCGTGATGGCACATTTCTTCCCCTTCCTGAGTCTCGGCGTATGGGTAGGTTTAGGATTGGTTATCGTGGTTTTCGGTACGTGGGGAGATTTGACCGAATCGTTGCTGAAACGCACGCTGGGCATCAAAGACTCCGGTAATATACTTCCCGGACACGGCGGAATGCTCGACCGATTCGACAGTTCGCTCATGGCGATTCCCGCTGCCGTGGTTTACTTTTACATTATTTCATTGGTATAATAAAATTCCCTTGCAGTTCAACGCATCTGCAAGGGAATTTTGTATCTGTATGTATCCTGCCTCCTTACACCAAAATCACCGTAACGCTGCGCGCTCCGTGCGCTCCCATCACCAATGCCTGTTCGATGTCGGCAGTTTTCGACGGACCTGAGATAAATACCCCGTAACCGTATTCGCCTGTGTCGATGCGCTTGTAAGCCTCGTGCATGTTGCTTACGAGGTTGCGGCGGTCGAGCAGAATCACTAACGCTTCGGATATGAAATAAATGGCACGCTGCTCTACGTCCTGCTGAATCCATACCGCACCGTTTTCGCCCACACCGATGCGTCCGTCGATGATGGCAAGGTCGGTTCCGTCCAGCTCGCCCGGAGTCTCCACGTCGTCCGGATGGAAGGTGGCGCAGGTGATAGCCAGCTTCTTCCCATCAGAGGTCGTTACCTCGTCGACGGTCGATGCGATGCGCCGTGTGTCGGGATATAAACTCTTGATTACTTGGTTGATGTCATCTCCTTTTTTCAGCGTGACAGCCTGTCCGCCCACCTGCGTCATGATTTCCTTGAAGCGAGCCTCCAAGTCGGGATACCGCGTAGCTTCTTCCTCTAACGGCGCATAGTCAGGCTTCTCATAGCGCACCCGCGTGTTCCGGCGGATGCTCTGTAATATATCTTCTCTGCTGCTCATGGTTTACTTCACTTTGTTTTTCTTCCACATATCGTTAAAGCTCTCTTTGGCAAAGCGGGGCATTTCGTGTTCCTTTCCCCAGTCGTTCAAGCTGTTATACAGCATCCAGCGAGGCATGGCATTTACTATCGGCGCGTTTTTCAGTGCGAAGTTGAATAACTCCGGACGCTCCATCAGGAACTTCATGCCGCCCGACATGTTTTTCTTCGCCGAACTTGCCACGCCTAATGAGTCTAACTTCTGCCTCCAGCGGTAGATTTGGTCTGCCAAGTCCACTTTAGCCGGACATACGTTCTGGCAAGAGTGGCAGAGCGAACAAGCCGAAACATTGTCGTAATAATGCAAAGGAGCTTTCAGCATCCCCAAGTTGATACCGATAGGGCCGGGGATAAAGTACGTGTACGAGTATCCCCCGCTGCGGCGATACACGGGGCAGGTGTTCATACACGCCCCGCAACGCAGGCAGTTCAGCGTTTTGATATGATCTTGTTCGGCGAGGATGCGGCTGCGCCCATTGTCAACGATGATGATGTGCAACTCTCCTCCCGGACGCGGCTTGCGGTAGTGCGACGTGTAAGTGGTAATGGGTTGCCCCGTGCCGGAACGAGCCAGCAGGCGGGTGAATACGCCCAGCGAATCGCGGTCGGGCACAATCTTTTCCATTCCGAACGCCGTAATCTGGAGCTTCGGTTGCGAAGTACCCATGTCGGCGTTGCCCTCGTTCGTACATACCACACACTCACCCGTCGATGCCACGGCAAAGTTGGCCCCCGTCATGGCAGCCTCCGCCTCGATAAACTTGTGGCGCAGGTTCTTGCGTGCGGCGTGCGTCAGATACGTCTGGTCATTGTTTCCCGGTTCGGTATTCATTTCGCGTACAAACAGTTCGCCTATCTCTTCTTTCTTTATATGAATGGCAGGCATGACGATGTGGCTCGGCTTCTTGTGCATCAGTTGGAGAATACGTTCGCCGAGGTCGCTTTCCACTACCTCTACGCCCTTTTCTTCCAGAAACTCATTCAGTCCGCACTCCTCCGCCAGCATCGATTTGCTCTTGATGAAATGCTTCACGTTATGCCCCTTCAGGATGTTATACACGATGGAACAATACTCCGTCGCATCTTTAGCCCAGTAGACATGCGCCCCGTTTGCCTGCGCATTTTTCTCAAACTCGGTGAGCAGTTGGTCAAGGTGACTGTTGCTGTACATCTTGATGGCACAAGCCATGTCTCGCAGGTGCTCCCATTCAGGAAGCTGCTTGCTCATCTTGTCACGTTTGGCACGCACCATCCACAGCGTTTCGTCGTGCCATGCCGCCAAGCCCTTGTTGGCTTGGAACTCTTCGGCTGCTTTTGAATGTTTCGTACTCATAGTCCTGAAGCTAATATTTCAACAACGTGTATGGTCTTTATCGGGAGATTTTCGCGTGCGATGATGCCACTCTGGTGCATGAGGCACGAGCTGTCGGCACCCGCTATGTATTCGGCTCCCGTGGCAATGTGGCGGTTTACTTTGTCGCGTCCCATCTGTCCCGAAACGGCATGTTCTTCTACGGCAAACATACCGCCGAAGCCGCAGCACTCGTCAGGGCGTTCCGGTTCAACTATTTCGATGTCTTTTACCAGCGACAGCAAGTCGCGCAGCTTGTTGTAATACGGGATGTTGAGTTCGCTGGGCGATGAAAGGTGCATCAGCCTCACGCCGTGGCAACTGTTTTGTATACTTACCTTGTGTGGAAACGATGCAGGCAGCGACGCGGGCTTTATCACGTCATGGATAAACTCGCAGATGTCGTAAATTTTTCCTTCGCTCTGGCAGCGATGTTGCTCATTGCTTAAAAGGCGTCCATAATTATCGCGTACGAAAACCACACAGCTTGCCGAAGGGCCTACGATGTAATCGTATTGTTCGAACAGATGGTCGAATCGTTTCGCCAGTTTTACGGATTCGTCTTCAAATCCTGCGTTAGCCATCGGTTGTCCGCAGCAGGTCTGGTCTAAGGGGTAGTCGACGTTTACGCCCAGACTTTTCAGTAATTTATAAGAAGCAACGCCTACTTGCGGATAAACGGCATTGATGTAGCAGGGAATAAATAATCCTACTTTCATTAGTCTATCAGTTATTAGTTTTTCACTGACAAAAGTAGGGTTAATTCTCGAAAAAAGAAAGTATCGGTAAAGAAATATGCTGAAAAGAAGATTTTGTTCAGAGCGGGTTTCCGTCCGTGGCGGAAGCGGGGAGAGACGAAAAAGCTCCGCCCGGTGTCTTGCTCCCGATAGGGAAGGGCAGACGCTCGGCGGAGCTTTCTGTCATGGTTTTAAAGCCGATGGTTTGAATCAGCCGATGACTCCGGCTGCATGACCTGTGCTCGGATGTTTGAAATAGGTCGGTTTGTCGTATCGCATACGCCCCTACGAGTATTTCTTTGGATATTACAGCCTCCTACTCAGAGCAACCGGTTGGTTTCTGTGTCGGGAAATATTACTGACGGTTTGAAGCTTTTCGCCTCCTCAAAGTCCATCAGCGCGTATGACATGATGATTACCACGTCGCCCACCTGCACCTTGCGTGCCGCCGCACCATTGAGGCAAATGCAGCCCGAACCACGTTCGCCCTTGATGATGTAAGTTTCAAACCGTTCGCCATTGTTGTTGTCTACAATCTGCACTTTTTCGCCCGCAATCATGTTTGCAGCGTCCATCAAGTCCTCGTCGATGGTGATGCTGCCCATGTAGTTCAGGTTCGCCTCGGTTACAGTCACACAGTGGATTTTCGATTTCAGCACCTCTATCATCATATCGCTTTACTCCTTGTATTTTATATTGTCAATCAATCGGACTTCACCGCAGAAGACGGTAATGCAACCTACTATGTACGCACTGTCTTCCCATTGCGTTACGGTTTGCAGCGTGTTGCCGTCTACCACTTCGAAATACTCCAGTCGCAGCCCTTCGGCGTTGTCGATGCGGTTTTCCACGTAGCGGCGCGTTTCCTCCAGTGTGTGTGTCCGGGCGTATTCCTTGCTGTCGAACAGCGTTTTCGAAATCTGCAAAGCCTGTTGGCGCTGCTCCGCGTTCAGTCGCGTGTTACGGCTGCTCAGCGCCAGCCCGTCTGCCTCGCGCACGATGGGGCAGCCCACGATTTCTATCGCAAACGGATAGCGGCGCACCATTTCGCGGATGATGGCAAGCTGCTGGAAGTCTTTTTCGCCGAAGTAAGCACGTGTAGGTTCAACGATAAGGAACAGCTTGCTTACTATCTGGCACACCCCGTTGAAGTGTCCCGGGCGGTACTTGCCTTCCATCACCGTGTCTAACGGCGCGTAGCTGAACCGGCGTGTGTCCGGCTCGGGATAAATCTCCTCCACCGAAGGAGCAAACACGTAAGCCGCTCCGCACGCCTCAAGCAAGGCACAGTCGGCATCCAGCGTACGCGGATATTTCAACAAATCGTTTTGGTCGTTAAACTGGGTAGGATTAACGAAATCGCTCACCACTACTACATCGTTTTCTGCAACGGCACGTTTCACCAGCGAAGCATGACCTGCATGTAAAGCCCCCATCGTAGGAACCAGTCCGATGGTTTTTCCTGCTTTACGAAGCCCGTCCAACTCGGCACGCAACTCCTTAATAGTTTGAATTAACTTCATTATCTTTTTGGTTTTTAACCGTTTTAATTTTAAAGCGGCGCAAAGTTAAGTATTATTTTGTTACGATAACCTTGCAGGTGCCGAAATTTCTTTTTTGCCGGCTTCTGACGCTACGGCTACCGCAGTGAGACACATGCGGAAGTTTTCGTATGTTTTACCGCATGGAACGAGGGGTTTATCGCGATAAAATTATGATACATAAAACCCTGTATCATAATATATTAACAAACTATAAACATTTATTCGCAGACGCAAATGGGGGTTCGCGTCCATTTTTTTTATATCTTTGCACGAGTTTATATATAAGAGCAACAACTAATTAAAAATGAGCGCGAAGAAAGTTTTATTCATTACACAAGAAATTACTCCTTACGTACCGGACAGCGAATTGTCTGTAATCGGTCGTGATTTGCCGCAGGCTATTCAAGATAAAGGCAGAGAAATCAGAACCTTCATGCCTAAGTGGGGAAATATTAACGAACGCCGTAACCAGCTTCACGAGGTTATCCGCCTCTCAGGGATGAACCTGATTATCGACGACACAGACCATCCCCTGATTATTAAGGTAGCATCCATACAGGCAGCCCGCCGGCAAGTTTATTTCATTGATAATGACGATTATTTTTCTCATCGCCAGATGACTACGGACGAGGATGGCAATGATTACGACGACAACGGCGAACGGGCGATATTCTACGCACGGGGCGTATTGGAGACGGTAAAGAAATTGCGCTGGTGTCCGGACATCATCCATTGCCACGGCTGGATAAGCGCGATGGTTCCTTTATATATTAAGAAAGCGTATAACGAAGAACCCTCGTTCAGAGATTCGAAAGTGATATTCTCGGTTTACGGCGACGGATTCAAGTCTGACTTGGATGCCAACTTTACGCAGCAGCTTCTGCTGAAGGGAGTTACGCCGGAAGACGTGAATATGATAAAGACGCCGGTAAACTATGACGAACTGTGTAAACTGGCAGTGGCTTATTCAGACGGGGTGATACAGAACAGCGAAAACGTAAACCCGCAGGTGATGGATTACGCGCGTAGCTTAAACATCCCTGTGCTGGATTATCAGGCTGGCGATGCGTATGCCGATGCTTGCGATGCGTTCTACGACCAAGTGTGGGAAGCTGCTGCAAAATAATAATTCAACTAAAGAAATATAACATGAAATTCAAGTTCTTGGCGATAATCGGACTTACCGCCACTCTATATAGCTGCGACGACAGTACAACGGGTATTGGTGACTTTGTGGCTGATGAAGACCAAATAAAGGCATACGCCACTACGTATAACGTGGAAACCAAAACGGTGAAGGTGTCGGACATATCAGACGGGAGAGGTGTTTATTCACGTACGAGCAGTGCTTATCTGGGTAAGATTACCGACCCTGATTTTGGTGAATTTACCGCCGATTTCATCACGCAGGTAAACTGTCCGGAGGATTTTGCTTATCCGTCGACATTCCAGAAAATCACCTCAACCCAGCTCGAATTGTATTATATGAGCTATTACGGCGATTCGCTCGCACCGATGAAGGTGGGGATAAACCTGCTGAAAGACGATGTGGAAATCAACGACGACGGTAATGATGCGGATATTTATTACACAACGTACGACCCTTATCAGTACGCGCAGACTCAGGTTATCGGCGAGAAAGATTATGCAGCTTATGACAAGTCGGTAAGCGACTCAATCCGTAATGCCACGAACTCAAGCGGACAAAAGACTTATTATCCGAGCGTGGTTATCGATTTGGACAAGACCAAAGTGCCGGGAACGGACATGACTTTCAGCGAGTATCTTCAGGATATGTATGTAAACCATCGCGAATATTTTAAGGATGCCAATACGTTTATCAACAACGTGCTGAAAGGATTCTACGTCCACAATACAAGCGGAGAGGGAAGCGTGCTTTACATTCAGGACATCTGGCTGCGCACGTATTTCGATTATACCATCAAAGGTTCACAAGACCAAGACTCAACGGTTAGTTCGTATTATGCTTTCGCGGCTACGAAAGAAATTTTCATGAGCACCCGCCTGAATAACGATGAAAAGCTGGATGACTTTGTGACGGATGCCAACAAGACGAAAGATACTTACCTGAAAACGCCTGCCGGACTGTGGACGGAGATTACACTGCCTTTGGAGCAGATGTATGACGACTTGAAGACGGATACGCTGAACTCTGTGTCGCTCACCTTGACAAAGTATCGTAACACCATCGAAAACCGTGAAAACGGCATCGAAATGGGAACGCCCCAATACTTGTTGCTGTTGCGCAAGAACGATTTGAAGGAGTTCTTCGAAGGAAACCACTCGTACGACAACCGTACTTCTTTCCTTGCTACTTATAACAGCACTACCAACTCTTATTCGTTCTCATCGCTGAACCGTTTGATTAGCTACATCTTTGCCGAAATGAGAAACTCTGATGAACGTCCCGAAGGGTGGGATAAACTGTTGCTCGTTCCCGTTCAGGTAGAAAAGGACTCTCAGAACAAAGTGATTGGTATTTCGTCTCACGACCTTGAAGTCAATTCGGCACGTCTGTTTAAGGGTTCGGACGACAACCCGCTGCAAATTACGGTGATTTACACCGAACCGCATGGGCTTAAAGATTAGAGCGTTTAGAAACTGTTTCTGAAATTTATAATAATAATCTCCATAGTTGCGGGTTACCACTGACGGATATCGTTGTGGTAACCCGCTTTGTTTTTTGGGTATAGTCGTGCCGATATTTCCTTTTTTACAGATAAATCGGTAGCTGCTTTGGTTTTTTCCCTATCTTTGCCGTTATATATAAACTAAAAACAGATTTTTAAACCTATTCATGATGAAAACGAAAGTATTACTCTCATTCATACTTTTTATTTTTCTTGGTGTGACGGTCTCCCGTGCTTCCGAGCGATACCCCAAGCGGGAATTTCGCGGAGCATGGATTCAGTGTGTAAACGGACAGTTTCAGGGGATGCCTACGGAGAAAATGCAAAAAATGCTTATCTCCCAGCTCGATAACCTGCGTCAGGCAGGCATCAATGCCGTGATATTTCAGGTGCGTGCCGAGGCGGATGCCCTCTACCGTTCGCCCTACGAGCCGTGGAGCCGTTTCCTTACCGGCGTGCAGGGTAAAGCCCCTTCGCCTGCATGGGACCCGCTTGCGTTTATGGTGGAAGAGTGTCATAAACGCGGGATGGAACTTCATGCGTGGATAAATCCTTATCGTGCCAAGACGAAAGGAACTACCGCCCTCTCACCCCTGCATCCTTATAAGAAGCATCCCGAATGGTTCGTAAGCTACGGAGGTCAGCTTTATTTCGACCCCGGGCTTCCCGAATCCCGTCACTACATCTGTAAGATAGTGCGCGACATCGTGAACCGTTACGACATCGATGCCATCCACATGGACGATTATTTCTATCCCTATCCCGTGCCCGGCGAGTCGTTTCCCGACGATTTGAGCTTTGCGGCATACGGACGCGGTTTTATCCACCGTGACGACTGGCGGCGCGATAATGTGAATATCCTGATTAAAGAATTACACGAGGCTGTGCGCGAGGTAAAGCCGTGGGTAAAATTCGGCGTGTCGCCTTTCGGCATCTACCGCAATCAGAAAAGCGACCCGAACGGAAGCCGTACGCGCGGACTTCAGAATTACGACGACCTGTATGCTGACGTGCTGCTGTGGGTAAACAACGGTTGGGTAGACTATAACATTCCGCAGGTATATTGGGAAATAGGACATGCCGCTGCCGATTACGATACGCTGGTGCGCTGGTGGGCGAAAAACGCCGCAGCCCGTCCGCTGTACATCGGTCAGGACGTAGGGCGTACCGTTGCGGCTGCCGACCTTCAGAATCCTTCACAGAGCCAGATTCCCGCAAAGTTCAGCCTCCAGCGTTCGCTGCCCACCATAAGCGGCAGTTGCCTGTGGTATGCTGCAGCCGTGGTCGAGAATAAAGGACGCTACCGCGATATGCTTGTAAACAAGTATCATAAATATCCGGCTTTGCCTCCCACCTCACCTTTTATCGACGATAAAGCTCCCGGTAAGGTGCGTAAGGTAAAACCCGTTTGGACGGAAGACGGATACATCTTGTTCTGGACGGCTCCGAAGGCAAAGACCGAGATGGACCGTGCCGTACAGTACGTGGTTTACCGCTTCGACCGGAAAGAGAAAGTCAACCTGAACGACCCTTCGCATATCGTAGCCGTTACGCGCGATACATATTATAAACTGCCGTACGAAGACGGGCGGACGAAATACCGTTACGTGGTTACTGCGCTCGACCGCCTGCACAACGAATCGAAGTCGGTATCAAAGAAAGTAAAATTATAATAGCCTGCCGGGTGCGATAAAATAACAAGCCCGCGTCATGCCTGTCCGGAGAAATCCGGCGCATGACGCGGGCTTGCCGTTTCCTTGTGGGAGAGGAGAAAGCGGAACACTAACGGGTTCCGGTATTCACCTCGCTCCATGCAGGCGGATTAACTCCCATCAGATTCCGCACGAAGAAATCATAACGTTTGTGTTCGCCGAAATCTTCACCCATCGTGTGGTGTGCACCGGGGATAACCACCAGTTCAAAATCTTTGTTCGCCTTGATAAGCGCGTTGACCACCTGCATGGTCGAAGCCGGGTCAACGTTATCATCCATCTCGCCTACCACTAACATGAGCGGACGCTGGAGCAAGTGCGCATTTTCCACATTCGAACATTCCTTATACGAGTCGTCTACCGGATAACCCATCCACAACTCGTTCCACCAGATTTTATCCATACGGTTATCGTGGCAGCCGCAAGCCGAGTAAGCAGCCTTATAGAACTCCGGATGAAGCAGTACGGCAGTAGTCGATTCTTGTCCACCTGCCGAGCATCCGAAGATACCCACACGGTCGATATCCATATACGGATACTTTTGGGCGGCAGCCTTTATCCATGCGATATGGTCGGGCAGTCCGGCATCCTTCAGGTTCTTGTAACATACCTCTTCAAACTCTTTCGAGCGGAACGAAGTAGTCATGCCGTCTATCTGAACCACGATGAAGCCCAGTTCGGCGAGCGACGTCATCCACCAGTTATACGAAGAAAACGTTTTCGGAACATATTGGTCGCCCGGACCTGAATAAATATATTCGATAACCGGATACTTCTTTGCAGGGTCGAAGTTCGACGGGCGGTAAATGATGCCCCACATGTCGGTTTTTCCGTCACGCCCTTTGGCTGTAAACACCTCCGGAGCCTTCCATCCGTTGGCAGTCAGTTGCGCGATGTCTGCCTTCTCTAAGGGCATGACTATTTTCCCGTCGGCAGCACTGCGAACCACGGCAACGGGTGCTTGGTCTACTTTCGAGTAAACATCCACCAAGTATTTATAGTCCGATGAATACCAAGCCTTGTGCATTCCCTCCTCCGGAGTGAGCGCCGTCAGTCCCTTGCCGTCGAACCCGATGCGGTAATAATGAATCAGGTACGGGTCTTCATCCTTGTTCATCCCGTTAGCCGAGAAGTAAATCTGTTGGTTTTCCTCATCCACGTATTGCACCTCGCGCACATACCATTCCCCCTTCGTAATCTGATGCGTGGGGCGAGCCGTGGCACGGTCGTACATGTACAAGTGGTTGTAATTATCCCGTTCGCTCGACCAGATGATACGTTTGCCGTCTGCCAAAAAATGGCGGAAAATGCGCGGATAGTTTACATATTTATCTTCTTTCTCTTCGATGAGCGGGCGCACGCTGCCATCCTCGGCAGAGACTTCGAGTACGCGGTAAACCTTATGTCCGCGTTCGTTATATTCGAAAGTAATTCCCTTGCTGTCGCTGTTCCACTGCAACGCATAGATTTCATACTGATGACTGAATAAATCGGTCGACGGAATCAGCCGTTTGCCATTCTCCACGCCATAGATGCAAGGCACTTTAAATGCCAGCTCATCACCCGGTTTTGCATACTCTTGCTTATGTAATTTCGGTTGAAGCTGATCGGCAGGCGAAGATTCCACATAATATACGTAACGCTTTTGGGCAGGACGGATGCGGAAAGCAGCCACCAGCTTCGAGTCGGGCGACCACTGAATGTACGATGAATAATAATAGCCCGGTGTTCCGTCTTGACTCAACTGCGTTTCTTTTCCGGTAGCCACTTCGCGCACGTAGATGTTATCATTTTTAATGAAAGCCACATACTTGCCGTCGGGCGATGTAACCGGCGCTCCGCCCTTCTCGTCGTCTACCTCCATCCAGTGACGCTGACGTCCCGGAGCTGGGAGCTGTCCCTCGTCCGTCAGGCGATTCCGGCGGATGTCGAAACACCAGCGCTTGCCCTCATACACAAAGCGCAGGGTGTCCGCCCCCGGCGTAACGTGGCAACGCTGGATAGGCAGTTGCATCGGGTCGATGTCTTTCCCCGTACTGCTTTCGAGGGCAGCCGATAGCTTCTGCTGGTCGAACAGAGCCGTTCGTTTCTGTTTGCCGGCATCTACCTTTACGTATTCATTTCCTTCGGGCGTATTGCGCACATACCAGAACAGGTTTGTACCATCTATCCACTGCGGATTCACATTGCTGTAAAATACATGTTTCGAATTGTACTTTTCGCGCAGCTCGTATGCACGGTTGTAATCCTCCACCGTGCCCTGCGCCAGTGCCATGCCCCCGGTAAGAAGGGCAATTCCGATTGATGCGATATGTTTCATGCTGTTTTACTAAAGAATACCGATGATACAAAGAGTATTTTCGCTCATCTGTATCATCGGCAACATAATACGAATCATTTATTTATTTCACTTCCCATTCATAAAGTCCGGAAGAGTTCTTTTCAGGTTGAACCACCTCTAATTTCACCGCTTTCGTTTTTACAGGTTCAAAGTCGACGGTGTTCGGATTACCCTTCCGTACGCCATACTCGTTCAGATTATCTACCGGCGTCCAGTTGCCCGAAGCATCTTTATAGTAAATCTTCCAAGCCTTCGGAACACGGCATCCTCCCCACGGAGCATCGTCGTACCAGTAAACGGTAGCACTTGAAACGGTCATCTCTTCAGGAAATTCGTAGGAAATCCATTCCGTAGTGCCTTCTTTGGGCCACCAGTGATAGTAAGGAATGGTACGGTCGTTTTCATCTTTCGGAACCAGTCCGTCGGTAATGGATGACAATGACGATACCTTATGTGAAGCGTCTACCTTGCTCTTCGAAGCCAATGTAGGAATAGCCGTGGGGCGCGTAGCGCTTACCTCGTTGGGCAACCATACTGCCATGTTTCCCGCTCCCCGGTGCGCCCAAGCATAATACGGGATAAGTGTCAGCGTATGGTCTTTCGCTACGAGGCGTCCGTTATCGTCGTACTCCAGTGTCTGGGCTTGCGTCTTGATTTGGTTGATTCCATAAAGCAGGTCGGGCTTGCTGACTACCTCAAATTTCGGTGTGCGGTTCATCAGTACGCTCAACACATCGAAATCGTTATCAGGCCATTCGGCACAGTAAACTATCGGACCTCTTTCTACCGAGATGCGTCCACGGTCGGCTTCCACCTTGTTATTGGCTTTCACCGTACGGGTTTCCATATCGAAATGCACCTCTACCTTGTCGCCTTTCTTCCATTTGCGGTCGATGGTGAAATAACCCTGTTGCAAATCGGCTTTCACTTCCTCGCCGTTCACCTTAACCGAATACTTCGGACGCAATCCGTCGGTGTACGTATAAAGGTCGCTTGGCACCACCTGATTCTGCACCCATCCCGGAATACGAATCTTCATGGCGAACTGTCCGGCAGCGTTACGGTCTACTTGGATAGCGATGTCGCCGTTCCACGGATACGATGTGGTTTGTTTCAGCGACACCTTCTTTCCGTTTACTTCGAGCGTAGCCTCGTTTGCCATAAACAGGTTTACATATACATTTTTGTCTTTAACTGCATACACGTATCCCGGCAGTGAAGGAATGAAACGGCAGATGTTAGACGGACAGCAGGCGCATCCGAACCACGGCTGGCGCTGATGCTGGCCCATTGACTCCAGCGGGTTGGGGTAGAAGAATCCGCCACCGTCGAGCGACACGCCCGAAATCAATCCGTTATACAGCGTACGCTCCAGTACATCGTAATACTTCGAATCGCCGTGAAGCAGGAAAAGGCGGTAGTTTACATACACGTTTCCGATGGCAGCACACGTTTCACAGTAAGCCGACATGTTAGGCAGTTCGTAGTTGGCACCAAACGCTTCACCGTTGCTGGTCGCTCCGATACCGCCCGTTATATACAACTTTTTGCCTACGATGTTATCCCAGATGCGGTCGATGGCATGTACGTACGACGTATCTCCCGTCAGTGCAGCCACGTCTGCCATTCCGGCATACATGTAAGCGGCACGTACGGCATGACCTACCGCTTCATCTTGTTCGACAACCGGTTTGTGAGCTTGGCTATACTCATCGCGGCGTGAAGTATATCCGCGTTTGTCGAGGAAGAACTTGGCCTGTTTCAAGTATTTCTCATCACCGGTTACAAGATAGAGTTTAGCCAATGCCATTTCAGCAATCTGGTGTCCGGGAACACGTACCACTTGGTTCGGTCCGTCGCCGATTTCACGGCACACACAGTCGGCATAACGGATGGCAATATCAAGGAAATTACGCTTTCCGGTAGCCTGATAATGCGCGATGGCACCCTCAACCATGTGTCCGAGGTTATAAAATTCGTGGCTCAGTTCCTCCACCTTTTCCCAGCGTTTGCTGCCTGCCCATTCGTGCGGATGCTTCGGGTTCATGGTACGTGCCGTATACAGATAACCGTCCGGTTCCTGTGCGGCGGCTACGATAACCAATACACTGTCGATGTATTTCTGCAACTTCTTGTCAGGATAAGTCTGGAGCAGATAGCTCGCTCCTTCGATGGTTTTATATACATCCGTATCGTCGAACGAATATCCGGTCACTTTGTTCGATTCGCTGGGATGAGCAGCCATTTCGAAGTTTTTATAACGTCCCGTCTCCTCACACTTGCTGAACGCCAGCGGAATAGTAGTTTCGCGGCTCGCTTTCAACCGTTGTCCCCAAAACGAGTCGGTAACCTTTACCGAAGTAAAAGGCACGGGGTCGATGGGATAACCGTGAGCTGTGGTTTTCTTTTGTGCATATACTCCTCCGAACGTTATCGAGAAGAGCAAAGCTGAAATCATTAGTTTCTTCATGGTTAAATGGATTATAATAATTAATGTTCTTTCTTATAAGGAATGTATTCATCCCACAACTTGAGCGAATGCAGATAACCGCTGAAAGCCCATTCGCCTTCTGCATTTCGTCCCAAAGTTACAAATTGTATCGGTTTTATCAATAACTGGATGTCTTTACTGCTGATAAGTTTTCCGTTTACATAGACACATTCCGTTCGTCCGTCGAAACATACATACACGTGCAGCCATTGTCCGGCGTTTGCGGCAGCCTCCTTGAATCCTACGTCTTCATACCATCCGTAGTGGTTCACTATGCCGCAGCGGGGTTCTGTTCCGCTGATAAGCATGATTTTCTCTAATTCATCGTGACTGCTCGTAAAGTCTGCCACACATTCGTTTTCTGCCACTTCCGGATTCAGTATCCATGCTTCGAGCGTATAAGGCGCATTGTCGCGCAGCGTGGCGGGAAGCGGGAATCCGGAACGGAAATACTGCTTGCCGTCGAAACGGAAGGCTTTCTTGCCTTGCATCTCTTCTACCACGACAGGCTCGTTCTGCGATTCGAATACTCCCTCCATTCCCTTGTTGAGAATATACATCACGGTATCGCCGGCGGTAAAATCGTTGGCATCGACCGAAACCACCAATCCTTGTTTGTGGCGTGCCGAAGGCTCTATACGCACTAATCCCGTAGTAGCGTCATACTGCTTTTCTGCTTCCTCCTGTTTCCAGTTATAATATCTGAAGTTGGTCAGCGTCAGAGGCTCTGTCCCTGCTTCGATGCGAACTCCGTCCGTAGTCAGGTAACCATCGGCACTCACCGATGTCCATTTGCCGTTTTCGTGTTTCCATACGCTGGCAGTGTGTTCGCGGTCTTTCGTCAGGACCGGAGACGTATATTCCAACACGCTTCCCGGACTCAGAACGATAGCTTCCTGCCCGTCGATGCGTTGGAGGCTAACCTGTCCTGCTTTCAGTTGGAACGAACCGCCCAACATACCGCCGTCGTTCCGCCACTCCGTACCATTCCAGTCGGCTCCCGAAAGTCCCATCCACAGTTGCGGAGAAGAAGTCTCATAAGCCCCGAACACCTTGATGTTCCACAGCGCACCGGCAAATCCGTTTTTCTGTGTGCCCGTGGTGGTGAGACGCACGTAACGCGCCTTTACTTCCCCAAAGTCGACCATCGGACTGCCTGCCAAGTAGTTCGAACGTCGGTCGGCAAAGATGCTCCAATGTTTTCCGTCGGTCGATGTTTCGATAACATACTGATAATACGACGTGCCGTACTCGAATTGCGTCCAAACGGTACGGATGGTTTCTTCACGCTGCAAGTCGATTTCAATCCATTCCTGACCCATCGTGAGCGGACGCCACAGCGTTCCGTTATTATCGTCTACGGCATATTCGGGAAGGAAGTTCTCATCGTAATACGAAGAAGCCTTTACGGGCTTTCCGAATGCCAGATTCTTCGAGGTCAGCACACTCTTGGCAAACCGCCCTACGCCGCTGTGCGTTCCTTCGATGGGCTGAATCGTTCCGTCGGCGTTAAACGTCAGTCGGTCGATACATACCTGACGGTGGAATCCGCGTGTAGAGTGGGGGTTATCGTGGCGGTGATATACAATGTAGTAATCGTTTCCCTCTTTCAGTATGCTGTGATGCCCCGGTCCGTGAATCGTTCCGTCGGCAGAAGTTTTCAGTATCGTACCCTTATACGTGTAAGGGCCTAAAGGATGAGTAGCCGTGGCATACTGTACGTGATACGTACTGTCGTGACACGAGTCGGACGAATACATAAAATAATATACGCCGTCTTTTTTCATCACGAAAGGAGCTTCGAAAAAGTCGGTCACCTCGGTGTTCGGAATCAGACGTGTTTCGGTGAATCCCTTCAGGTCGGGAGTCATCTTTCCGGCTCCGCAGCCGAATCCCTTGTAAATGCCCCACGTACCCCAGTAAAGATACACCGACCCATCGTCGTCGACGAACGTCTGCCCGTCCAGCGTGATGGCATTCTTCACGAAACGGTCGGGAACCAGTACTGCCTCGCTTTCGCCCAAAATGTTTTTCCACGGGCCGCGCGGCGTTTCTGCCACCCCTTCGTAGAGGTTGCACGGCTGGCAGTAAAACAGGCGGTACGTTCCGTCGGTATGCTGCATTACGTCCGGCGCCCAAATCCAATGGCTGTCGGGCCAGTTCATGGGCATAAGCGTCCAGTTCTCGAAATCCTTGCTACACCACAGTTGCGAAGGACCGAACCCCGCTCCGCTGCCGTCGGTGGTGGCATAGATATAATACGTGTCGCCGAACTTCTTCACCGTAGGGTCGGCAAAATAGCCGGGGATGAAAGGATTACCAGCTCCCGGCGTGTTCCATCGGATTTCCTGAGCCTGCGATGCGAGGAAACTACCTGTCAGGAAAAGCGTGTATATCAGTTTGTTCATAACAGTAAAGTTTTATCAATAGAGTTAAGGATGAACCTCGTTATACAGAGGCAAATCAAGTTCGTAGAAATATTCTTTCAGTAACTGGTACATGTCGGGGTCGTATGCTTTCAGCTTCGTGCGGCGGTTCATGGCATTATGCACCCCGTCTGCCGGCTCGGCATAGCGGTTGCAGTTGAAAAACGACTGGACACACTCGGCAAAATACTCCTCCTTGTTGCTGATGCAGTACGTATCTTTCCACAACCCCTTGCGGATGGCATTCTGCCTGCACGCTTCCAAGCGTTCGTTAAAGTCAGGCTCTACTTCGGCGATACCCACCGTGTGGATAAGGTGAGAAAACTCATGCACCATGATGCTTTCGCCCTCGTAACGGTCGCCCGGCAATGCCAGTACGTTCTCCTCGCCGAAACTTGCCGACAGCGTATCTTCGGGTGCACCCCCGAATCCGCGGGCACGCTTGTTCCAGAAAGCGATGTTTTCGGGCGTGTCGCAGATGTGAGCATACTCCGGGAGGTCGCATACCTCTTCCTTTTCGCCCAATATCATGACGTGACAGCCCCGCTCCGCCATGTGTTTCTTTACGTCCGAACGTTTGGCAAGCATCAGCGATACCACCTCGTATGCCTTCAGTAAGGCTTCATCGCGCACCTTGTCTGATGAAACGATGTACAGCCCGTCTACATCTAAATATTTCTTGTAAAAATCCGGAATGTTTTTTCCTGCCGGAACTGCCGTCGGATGCGTATCGCTGACAAACTCAGGTTCTAACTTGAGAGCGAACCCACCGCCCGAAGCCAAATGAATATCCAGCCGGGTGTCGCGCGTTACGCTTATCTGCTGACATACGTAATCTTCTGCCTGCTTCGAAGCATTGATGCCGTCTTTTATCAGCGTGCAGCGGTAAGTCCTGCCTTCGGGGAGGAATGAAAATGCGACCGTTAGTGTTCGCTCATCCCAATTGGTCAACCCTCCCACATACCAGTTTAAATCTTTTTTTCTAACGGTAACAATATATTCACCCAGTTTGCCCGCTGCGATGAAGGTCGAGTCAACCTCTACCGGGAGTGAACTGATGAAGTCGGTACATTCCTGTTCGTTGGCGTAATTGGTAGGTGCGTCACACAGCATCGTGAAAGGCGAATCGTGAACAATGTAGGAAGCCAGCTGGTGGGCACGTGTACCCATGCTCATGGGCGTGTAATACATCGGCTGGAAGTCGCGTTTCGTAGCGTTGCGCATGGCACCCGGCGTATAATCTACGTGTCCTGCCATCATGCGGATGTACGGGAAAGTAACATCGTAAAGCGGCATGTTTCTTTCTACCTTGCCCCATTTCACCTCTTCCATGCCGAATACGCTTTCGTAATTCACCACGTTAGGATACGTGCGGTTCATCCCCGTAGGCTTGTAGATGCCGTGATAATCAAGTATCAGTTTATATTCGGCAGCTTTTTCGGCAATGCGGTAAGCCATCTCCACGGCAGTCTGGTCATCGCGGTCAAGGAAGTCCACCTTGAATCCCTTGATACCCATCTCCGAATACTTCTTGCAGGCAGCCTCCAACTGGTCGTCTAATACGTTGAACACCGTCCACAATACGATTTCCACGCCTTTGCTCTTGCCGTAAGCCACCAGTTCGGGCAAGTCGATGGCAGGGATGGTAGTCAGCATGTCACCACTTTTCGGGTCGTACCATCCTTCGTCCATCACGATGTACTCCAGTCCCTGCTTCGATGCAAAGTCGATATAATATTTATACGTTTCCATGTTGATGCCCGTAGCAAACGGAACACCCTTCAGATTCCAGTCGTTCCACCACTCCCAAGCCACCTTGCCGGGCTTCACCCAGCTGTAATCGCCGATGCGGTTGGGCGAAGCCAACGCATACACCAAGTTGTTGACCGGCATCTCGGTATCGTTTTCCGTCACCGCCAAGATACGCCACGGATAGTCGCGCGTACCCCGTACGCGGGCAATGTAATTCTCTGTCCCGGTAACGTACTTCTGCTTCCGCCACGGATAATAATCATAACTTTTCGGATACGGAGCAAATACCCCTTTCAGCCCGTTCGTGCCCGTCGGTTCGACAAACATGCCCGGATAAGCCTCCAAATCCGACTCTAAAATCGTAACCTTCACTCCGTTGCAATCCACCGTTACGGGCAGAAACGCCAACTGTTTACGTGCTTCCGACAGCGGTTTTACCTCGTAAGTATTCTGAAAAGCCATTGCCATCGGTTTTTCTTCATTGGTGGTATAAGGCAGGTAAGCTGTATAATCTCCGGCAAAGTTAAATTCGGCAGTCTCGCCGGCAATGATAATTTCTTTATTCTTTCCGGCAGTAGTATAAAAGCGGTAAGCCACCCCCTCGTTATACACCCTGAACACCACGCCGCAATCTCCTTTCAGCTTCAAGTTCATTTCGTTACATTCCGTACGAAACGACTTGAAGCGGTAGAAAGGCGATTCTATTTCCTGAATAACATTTTTCGACTTTTCGGAAACCACTTTTGCCACCGTCCCGGCGATAAGAGGCTCGTCAAGTCCTACTAAACCTATCTCGCAGTTTTTTACTATAAGAGAGTTTTTATGATATACGGAGTATGTCAGCAAGTCACCTCCGTCTGTCACTTCCACCTTCAGCTGTTTGTCGGGCGATGTTGCCGTGAAATTTTTTCCGTAAACAAAATTTCCTGTCCAGCAGGTAAGAATGAATGCGATAAATAAAAATGTCTTTTTCATGTTAAAAAATTAAGGAGTTGTTCTTCGTGTTTCCTTTATGCAAAACAAAAGAAAAGACTCTTATTCGGGTGCAATAAGAGTCTTAAACACTGCGAATATAATCCGAAAATAGGCGTTATACGCTTGTTACACGCCTATATTGGACTATTTTTATATTCTGATGGATTAAATTGTCATTCTCCGGCAATGCGTCGGAAGGGGATGCTGTCTTCCGTTATTTGATATTCTTCTTAACCAACATGGTTTTTGCTTTCAGTGCACCTTCCATATCGTACGTTTCCGATTTCACCAGTCCGATACCTTTGGCATACCACTCGGTAACACGCACGTTGGTTGATTTCAGAACAATCTTGGTACGTTTCAGATACGAAATCTTCACACAGTCGAACTTTCCTGCCGTGGTGCTTACCTGTTCCCGTCCCATATACGATGCGCCGGATATGGTTATTTCGTTTTTCAGCATGTTTTGTATAAGCTGGTAATGACGGTCGGGTATCGCTGTCCCCGCCTGTGCTTCGTTCAGTAAAGTAAACGAATTGTCACCCTTGAATTTTTTGTCCTCCAGCAATCCCAGCCGTGCGGCTTCGTTGTATCTGGCAGGGTCGGAATCGGAAGCAATATAAGGTCCGTACATCAAGTCCTCGGTACACGTCGTTGCAGTTCCGTCGTAGCTCCAGTTAAAAAGCGTGTAGCTTGTGTTGTTTTTGGCTTTCGTGGTAACGATTTTGTCGTAGTAACTTGCCTTTACAGTGTTTCCTTCATGCTGTACGTTTTTTACTGTGATTGTTTCGTTGGAAGTGCTTTGTCCCACTTCATCGTAATTCACGTAATGCAGTTCGCTGCCCTCGCTGGTGCAAAAATATTGTGCTTGTGCTACGTGGCATATCAGCAAGGCAGCTACAAAAAACATAAGTTTTCTCATAGTGCTGTTTTGTTGTTTATAATTAGAATGTATCGCAAACTTACAATTTTTTTTCGAACACCTTTATGCTGCCTGCCGATATTCTGCATTATATTTCTATAATTAGTCCGATATCTTTACTTTTTTTATATTACCTTTGCAACAAAAGCAGACACCATGAAACGATTTTTTATCACGCTATGCGCTTTGTCTTTGCTTGTGGCAGTACAAGCGCAGATATCGCCGGAAGCCTTTCGGACGTGGCACGGAAGCAAGTATTCGATGTTTATTCACTTCGGACTTTACTCGTTGCCCGCAGGGGTGTGGAACGGACAGCCCGTTACGAGCGGGTATAGCGAGCAAATCCAAGCATTTGCACCGATAAACAAGGAAGACTACGAGGCGCAGGCAGAGCGTTTTAATCCCGTGGAATTTAATGCCGACTCTGTTGCTGCACTGGCAAAGCGGGCGGGGATGCGCTCCATCGTGTTTACTTCGAAACATCACGACGGGTTCTGTATGTTTCGTACTTCGACTACCGGATATAACAGCGTAGATGCTACTCCCTGTCACCGCGATTTTGTTCGTGAACTTTCAGAAGCATGTCGTCGGGCGGGACTTCGTTTCGGTTTGTATTATTCGCTTATCGACTGGCATTTTCCGGGTTCTTCCATGTCGGGACATAATGCCGATTTCATACCTCCTGCCCATCATGAGTTTTCGAAGGCTCAGCTCCGCGAACTGCTGACCAACTATGGAGACATCTCTGAACTGTGGTTTGACATGGGTTCGAACACGCCCGAACAGAGCCGCGAGTTATACCGGCTGGTACATGAATTGCAGCCCGACTGCATGGTGAGCGGACGCTTGGGAAACGACCAGTACGATTTTTGTGTGATGGGCGACAATGCTTATCCCGAATCGGCACTGCAAACCGCATGGCAGACGGCGGCTTCGATGTTTGACGAGACATGGAGTTACCGCTCGTGGCAGAAGCGGGGAGACGTGAAAGAGAAAGTGCGTGAAAAACTGAAAAGTCTGATAAACGTGGTTTCACACGGCGGAAACTTTCTGCTGAATATCGGACCGCGGGGCGACGGCTCGCTGGTTCCTTTTGAAGTGGAGGTGCTTACGCGCATGGGACGTTGGTTAGAGCGTAACGGATATGCCCTTTACGATACCGAAGCATCGCCTTTCAACGAATCGTTTGCGTGGGGAAGCGTGACACGGAAAGGAAATCATTTGTATCTTTTCTCCACGGGCGAGTATCCGGCTGACGGGAAAATACACCTCCACTTGCCGGGATGTACCTTGAAAAAAGGCGACGGCAAAATGGCTACTTACCTGCAATACGGCGACGACATCGAACTGACCGTACCGGCTTCGGCATACAAAGATTCGGTATATCATGTATTGCGTCTGGAGTTTGACCGCGACGTAGAACCCCAGCCGGCAGGTATGGTGCGGAGCATGTCGCTTACCGCCCAAAACGCTACTCCGGCTTACAGCTACTCATGTTTTGATTATTACAGCAATTACCGCAGCACGATAGGGTACAGCTGGAATTTTGAACAGATTGTATTCAAACAGTTGGAACTGGTTTATACCGATGAGGAGGTGGGTAAGACAATCGACCTCTCTATCGACGGAAAGAATTACGAAGTGACGCTCGATAAGGGAAAAGTAGATGCGTTGCGGCTGTTTCCTGCCACCGAACTTACATGGGGGCAGCGCTACATTTGCAAGGAGGGTAGCGGACTGTTTGACTCTCCGTCGACGCTGACTGCCGATTTGCAGAATCCGCCCGTGCGGGGAGGCAAGTGGGAGCCGACAGACAAGGAACAAGACGAGTTTGATGCCGACATCCTGTCGTCATGTTTCGTCATGCAAGACGTACATGCCACTCGTGCCCAGCGCGTGGTGATGGAAGTAGGTGCCGGAAACGGCATTGAAGTATTCTTGAACGGCAAATTGGTGATGAAACACCTTAATCCCTACCGCTGCAAGTTCCGTAAAGAGAAGCTGGTTCTTCAGCTTGTAAAGGGCAATAACCGCATCGTGCTCCGCTCGTATAACCGTTTTGAGGACAAGGCGACGTATCTGTTGCGTCCGGCGGAAAAGCAAGTGGTTTACCGTCAAGACCTTACGCTTCCTGCGGCATTTACCGGAAAGCAACACACCATCCGTGTGAAGCGCCACGATGCGTCGTCGTCACATGCCGATGCTGAGCTGGCTAATCTGCGTATCCGCCTGCGCCGTCTTGCGCTTTAAGCATATCCCCGAAAACGCTTCGGTTAGGGTAGGGCATCCCATGCGGTAGGATTGACTGATTCTACCCGTAGCGCCAACCGGTTCAACCGTTAGAGTTCCTTAACTGTCTGACCATACCGGAAATGGTTGAAAATAAGCATCGTCAGTTTTAAGCACTGCATCATGAAAAAGCGACCGGAATGAATATTTTTGTTTCTTCATTCCGGTCGCTTTTTATGGTGTATGTACCCGGTGTCGGCAGCTCTTATCCTCAGCCGTTATCGATTTTTATACATGTTTTCGTAGTAATTCTGGTAATCGCCACTCGTTACGTTCTTCACCCACGCTTGGTTATTCAGATACCATTCGATGGTCTTCACGATACCGTCCTCAAACTTGGTTTCAGGATACCAACCCAGTTCGTTTGTAATCTTGGTCGGATCGATGGCATAACGTTGGTCGTGCCCCAGACGGTCTTTTACGAACGAAATGAGCGAATCGTTTATCCAGTCGATGTTGATTTCTCCGTTCTCGTTAAACTCCTTTTTCTTTAATATCTTGCGGTATTCCGGATATTCGGTCATCAACCGATGGATGGTGGCGATAGTCAGTTTGACGATTTCAATATTCTGCTTCTCATTGTGTCCGCCCACGTTATATATTTCGCCGTCCTTTCCCTTTGTTACCACGAGGTCAATCGCCTTGCAGTGGTCTTCTACGTACAGCCAGTCGCGCACGTTAGAACCGTCTCCATACACCGGAAGCCGTTTGCCTTCCAGAATATTTTTGATAATGAGCGGTATTAATTTTTCGGGGAAGTGATACGGGCCGTAGTTGTTAGAGCAGCGCGTAATCGTAACCGGCATTTTATACGTATCGCGATACGCCATGACGATGAGGTCAGCGCTTGCTTTCGATGCGCTGTACGGGCTGTGCGGACAAATGGGAGTATCTTCAGTAAAGAAGCCTTCCGCTCCTAACGAGCCATACACCTCGTCAGTAGACACTTGGTGAAAGCGTACGCCTTTTCTCCACGTAGGATAGCCGCTTTCATCTTTTCCTGTAACCCATGCCCGGCGTGCAGCGTCAAGTAAGTTTTGGGTTCCTAAGATGTTTGTTTGTAAAAATAATTGTGGCGTTTCTATGCTACGGTCTACATGGCTCTCGGCAGCGAAGTTTACGATGTAATCAAATTTGTATTCGCTGAAGAGACGGTCTGCCAAATCGTGGTCGCAGATATTGCCTTTTATGAAAAAGCAGCGTTCGTTATCAACGTCTTTAGCTATTGTTTCCAGATTGCCTGCATAAGTCAGCGCGTCGAGTACGACTATCTTGATATTGTCATATTTAGCCAACATGTATTTCAGGTAATTGGCTCCAATGAAGCCTGCTGCTCCTGTCACTAAATAAGTTTTCATATAGTAGGATTTCTCTTTTGGTCTGCAAATTTCGTAAAGTTTTTCGGAAGAAGCAAGAATTTTTTAGTTTTAATCGCTTAATTCGATAACTTCGAGGTCACTGAATGTGCCTGCATCGATGTTAAAACGTACCAAAGTGCGTACTTTGTGGAATCCGTATTTTCCGGCAGCTCCGGGATTAATGTGGAGCATCCCCAGCGTTTTGTCGTATTTTACTTTCAGGATGTGTGAATGTCCGCTTATGAAAAGTTTGGGAGGATGTACCAGCAGTGTCCCCCGGATAGAAGGGTCGTATTTGCCGGGATAACCTCCTATGTGCTTCATTATCACGTCAGCCCCCTCTACGGTAAAGCGGTCGGTTTCAGGAAAAAGGCGGCGGATGTCTTGTCCGTCGATGTTTCCGTAAACGGCACGCAAGGGGCGGAATGCCTGCAAGCGTTCCACGATGTCTATTGAGCCGATGTCGCCCGCGTGCCAAATCTCATCACAGTCGTTGAAATATTTCAAATACCGTTCGTCCCAATACGCATGTGTGTCTGACAGTAATCCTATTTTCTTCATGGTTGCGTGCCTTTCTGTTTTAGTCGTCGTTATCCTCCGGTATCTCTTCTTTGGGTTCAGGTATAGAGAAATCAGCGTGTGCGAATAGCGAAGCCAGTCCGGATACTTGCTTCAGGCGGAGCAGTTCGTCTTTGTCCATGCCGATGTTTTTCATGATCCATGCGTCCGACATGCCGGCGCGGGTCAGTTCAGCCACGATGTGGGTCATCAAACCGATGTCGTGCGTACCGCGGGCACGGTTGTGCCGGATCGTCGACCCCATGCGGTGCGATAAGTCCTTGTCGATAACCACTACCGGCAGTAACCCCTTTTCACGTTCGTAGATGCGCTTCGAGGTTTTCAGTACGGTGTAACGGTGAAATCCGTCTACGATGATATATTTATCGTTGTCTTTGTCGTAATAACATACGCAAGGCATTGTAAAACCGTCTTCCCAGATAGACAGCTCCAGCAACTTCATTTCGGGAGGAGCCACCACGTTGGGGTTGTAGTCGTTTGCCACTACTTTGTCTACCGGTACAGCGCGTACGTTGTATACCGGACTTTTTATATCTTCTTCTTTTACGTCCATATATCTTTATATTGTTTCAGAATATAGTCTTTCATTTTGCTTTCCTGCTTGGTCAGTGCAAAACCCATATACTTGCAGGCATGGTCGTTACGCAGGATACAAAGACACATGCGTTTGTAAGTAGGAATTTCGCGGAATTCCGGAATATTGATATCGTCCAGATACTCCATCATCACGGGTCTTTTGGTGGTTTTGTAATTCGAAGTATTACTTACTTCGATCGGAATCTTCAGGTCGATGAGTTTCTGTATGGTCTCGTCGCTGAGGCATCCGCCTTTCGTGCGCCAGAACTTGATGCTGGTGTGCAACTTGCTCAGGTAGTTGCGGCGCGTTTCTTCGGGCAGGGTAGAGAGCAAGAATTTCATGTACGATTCCCATGTATGCCCTTGAGGTAGCTTCAGGGTACTTCGTCCCATGGCGTATGTCGTTCCGTAAATGCCTGTAAAGTTCACCCCGTTTACGCGGCTTATCATTTTTCCCCACGTGTCGGGGTCGATGCATTTATACAGGTGAAGGCTTTCGATTGCCTCGCTGATGAACGGGCTTGCCACACGCTGGCGCTCGATGTTTACCCCCGCCTGATAGTAAAGGTCATACAACTTGTTGTAATCCCATCCGAACCGTCCGTTTGCCGTCCATATATCCGTAGTTTTCCAGTCGAATATCGGATAAAAATTAAACACATCGTTGGCTATCTTGTAACTCCATTGATAATGGTGGTAAAGCTGTGATTTACTGCTGCCGTAAATGGTTCGCCAGCGGTTGTAACTCTCCTGCGTGCGGATGCCTACCAAGCAGGCGGTGCGTACTGCTTTTTTCTTTTTGTGGAGCCACGAAGCAAACTTCAGTTGAAATTCGTAGTCCCACATTCTTTCTTTCAGGAACGGAAAATCTTTTTCCGTCATTACGTTTTTAGGCATCGGTCGTACCCACAGGTTTCTCATGCTTTCTTCCCACGGCCTCCAATACTTCTGGTACATGGAAGTACACGTCCGCACGCGAAACGGTACGCAAACACGGTATACGTCTAATATATCTTTGTTAGCTTCTAAAATACGGTCTACGTAATCAATAGTCATCTTATATTGTATTTCGTAGTCCAAATGAAACACGCCCAGCTTGGTTTTCAGATTATGTTTACGGATATAATCAATGCATAAATTAAGTAAAACTCCGCTGTCTTTCCCACCGGAGAAAGAAATATACACATTATCAAATTCTTTAAAGATGATATCCAATCTTTCCAGAGCCAGTTCGTATACGTTTTTTTTTAGGGGATTATTGCTGTTCTGGTTCATCTTTTTTCTTTTTGGTATATATCATTTTGATATAGATTTTCCATTCTTTTATCGTTTCAAAATGTTGGTCGCTAAAATAGTTTTTATGTTGTTTCTGCACCACGGCAGTCAGTTCTTTGTCTTTCATCTTGAATTTGCCAATGGCTTTCAGCAGGGCTTTGAAAACTTTTTCTTCAGCTTCGGGATTAATATAATAGTTGTTGATAATCCATTGTTTCCCTCTTTCTTCCATGGGCATAAATCCAATGACTTCTTCATCGGAAAGCGCGATAAACCAGATAAATTTCTCTCCGGTCTTAAAGGGGTAGTCATTGTTATAGTTAAGAACTTTGGGGTTCATGACTAAGGGGGCGACTAATTCGTAGAGGTGTTTTTCTGTTCCGTTAACTTGAATGACTTTTATCATAAAAATCTCATTTTATGCAAAAGTAACAAAAGCTTTTGTTTCTGTCGTCTAAAAAAACAGAAAATTTATTTGGTGAGGGGAGGTTTACAGCGTTTGCAGGAGCTGGTCGAACGAGCGGAATACGGTGGTCTGCCCCTCCACAGTCAGTTCGATACGCTGCGGAGAAACCACGGTTAAAAGCGGCAGGGTAGCATACGCAGTTTCGTTAGGCAGGCAGAAATAGTTGCGACGGTTCAGTGCGTTTTGCGTCCAGTGTTCCAACACTTCGTTTGCCGCATTCAAGCGAATGGATTTTTTCCCTCCGACAGTAGGAGAGAACACCCCATGCGTCAGGTCGAAACGGATGCGGCTGTTCTGTCGGGCAAAGAGTGTATCCATCCGGTTATTCAGTATCAAGTCCTCGGTTACGCCACACTCCATTCCGTTTTCGGGAGTGAGCAGCCAAAGGCGGTCGGCAAGTACAAGTGCCTGCTCGATGTCGTGGGTAGACAGCAGGATGGCTTTCTGCTCTTCTTCGGCAAGCCGGTGAAGCAAGGTCATGATTTCGATGCGGCTCACCACGTCAAGGAAAGCGGTAGGCTCGTCAAGCAAGATGAGCGGACACTCTTGAACCAACGCTTTGGCTATCATTACCTTCTGCCGCTCGCCGTCGGAAAGCTCCGCTGTGTATTGGCTGGCCTTATCGGTGATGCCCACAGCTTGCAGGGCATGGCGGATGATGTCTTTGTCTGTCTGCCGCAACCGTCCGAAGAATCCCGTGTGAGGCTGGCGTCCCAGTGCCACCAGTTCATACACGGTCAGTCCCCCGGCTTGTGTCTTGTCGGTCAGTACCACTCCGATGGTGCGTGAGCGTTCGCGTTCCGTGTATGCACCTATCTTTCTGCCGAGCAGGTTCAGTTCACCCCCCAACGCCGGTTGCGCGGCAGCCAGCGTGCGCAGCAACGTCGACTTTCCCGTCCCGTTGGCACCCAAAAGGCAAGTCAGCTCACCCCGGCGCAATACGAAATTCAAGTGGCGGTGTACGTACTTCGTTACCTTCCCCTTCCGATACCCGATGCTGAGGTCTTTCCCCTCGATGACAATAGCCTGCTGTTCCATCTCAGTTGAAATATTGAATTTTGCGTTGGTTTACAATGACGTAGATAATGACCGGCGCTCCCAGTATCGGTGTCACGGCGTTCAGCGGAATGATACCCGCCTCGCCGGGCAAGATGCAAACCAGATTACAGAGCAGGGCAACGGCGCTTCCGGTAAGCAGGGTGACGGGTAGCAGGGAGTTATGGTTCGATGTCCCCAACATCAGTCGGGCGATGTGAGGCACGGCAAGCCCGATAAACGATACCGGACCGCAGAACGAGGTGGTAACCGCCGTGAGCAAGCCTGTAGCAATCAGCAGCAGGTTACGGACGCGGCGGATGTTGACTCCCAAGTTTTCTGCATAACGAGTACCCAGCAGCAAGGCGTTCAGCGGCTTGATAAGCAATACGGCTACGATGAGACCCGCCACGACCATTGCCGAGAAAGCCGGCAACTGTTCTAACGACACGCCTCCGAAATTACCGAGTCCCCATATCGTGTATGAGTGTACACCTTCCGCCGTGGCGAAAAAGTTGAGCAGCGAGATGAGCGATGAAGAAACATAACCAATCATGATGCCTGCGATAAGCAGCATGACACTGTTTTTTATCACGGTAGACAGGAAAAGAATGATGCCGAGGATGCACGCAGCTCCGAGAAACGCACCCAGTATCACCGAAACAAATCCCGAAAGGGTGAATGCTCCCGTAGCAATGGTTCCGCCTCCGGCGAGCATCACTAACGCCACGCCCAAGCTGGCACCCGAACTGATGCCGAGGATAGACGAGTCGGCAAGCGGATTGTTGAATACCGTTTGCAGCATCAGTCCCGACGCCGAGAGCGCCGCCCCACAGAGCAATGCGGTGATACACTGCGGAAAGCGCGACTCCCACACGATGAAACTCCACGTTTCCTTTTCCGCCCCGCGTCCGCAGAGAATATCTGCCACGGCACTCGCCGGGATGTCTACTGCCCCAAGCAACAGGTTGGCAGCCATCAACATAAGAATGATTCCGCAGAGTACGCCTCTGTATATGTATCCCTTGTTATTCATTGTTCGGTTTGTCAATCGGCGGCTAAATTACTAAAATATTTCGGTTCGTAACCTTCCAATAAGTCGGGATGCAGTATTTTCACAATATCTTTCAGTAATTCTTCGGGGTGGAAGGGCGATTCTTCATAATACGGGATTCTCCCGGTGTTACATCCGTAGATACGCCGTTCTTTGAAAGCCTTGAAGCGAGCGTAGGGGGCATAGTCTTGTTTCAGCTCCCGATATGTTTTGTCTGTTTTCTGATTATACTTGATAAACCAGTAGTCGGCATCTCCTCCCTTGTCGAACACCGCTTCAAACGCCAGCGGAACCGAACCGCTGTTCTGTAAATCGGCGAAGATATAGTTTGCACCCGCATCGGCATACAGTTTTCCGGTGGTGCTGTTTCCGCCCGCGATGTACCATGCCGAGCCGTAGCGCAGGTCGCTCAACACGGTAGGATGCTTTTGGGCTTGCGCCGCCCGACGTTTCACATTCAGATACTCCCGTTCTACCGCCGTGAAAAGCGAATCCGCCTTCGCCTCTTTTCCGGTCAGCATTCCGTAAAAGCTCATCCATTCCGCACGTCCTAAGGGCGAAGTCTCCATGTAATCGGCACATTCGATGATGGGGATGTTGAGTTTCCCCACTCGTCCGTAGCCTCCGTTATTTTCGAAAGGCGAAAGCAGGATGCCGTCAGGGTTCAGTTCGATGATGCGTTCGATATCGGGACTCATGCTGTTTCCGCAGTCGGTGATGATACCCTCGCGGCAACGTTCTTGTACTTCAGGCAGTTTGAAATATTCCGAGTTGCACACGCCGCGTATGTTGTCGAGCGCACCCAACTCGTTAAGCAGACTTCCGTGGACTACCGAGTAAACCAATGTCCTTTCCAGCGGCACGCGCACAACAGTGCCTTCCGGTACTGATTCGGGCACAGGCTTCGTCTTGTCGGTCAGTATGTAAGTGTGCAGTGTTTTCAGTGTGTCCCACGGGTTACGCACTTCCGCCACGGTGTATTCGGGATAATTTACGATGCGCAGATTCTCGGCATACCGCAGCTTCAAGGTATCGCCTCCTGCTGTAACGGAAGAAGTCTTGCTCCCTCCGCCGCAGGCAGAGCAAAGCAAGACTATGGTTACTATATAGGCAGATAGTAAAATTCGGTTCATACGCTTCGGTTTATTCGGCTACGAAACGCATGTTAGTAGTATACATGCCGGTTTCAAACTGAGTTTTTGCCTGTCCGTCTTTGCTGTATACGTGAACTGTGTTTAAAGCTCCCCATACTTGGTCGCCGATGTAAATGTCTTCCGTGATAGGGTCTACTGCGATAAAGCCCGGACTGGTAAAGTCGTTAAGGTCTATCGGCAAAGTGGTTGAGGTGTTTGTTTTCAGGTCATAAACAAAACATTTTTTTGTTTCCGGAAGATAGTATTCCGAATAAAGGATATACATTTTGTCTCCCTTGTTGGCAATGTATGTAGCGTTGCAGATGCTGTCTACCGCATACGTGTTGGGGTCGATGCGTTGCAGGGTCTGGTACACCCATTGGTCTTCGGGAACTGATGCAGAACCGGCATAATTTCCGTTGGATACTACATACACGTATCCGTCGTTTCCAGTGATGCACTGCGTATAAGGATTTAGCTTTACCGTAATGTCTTGCAGTTTGGTCATTGATGCCGCATCAACCACTGCCACTTGGTTTCCTTTGCTATAGTTGGAGATGTTGACAAAAAGTTTTCCGTCGGCATAAGTCAATGCTTCGGGATATGCACCTACGGCTACGCTTCCCGTAACGGCTTGAGTCAGCGTATCGAGCTTGTTCACTGTTCCGTCGTAAGCCGTAAAGAATACACAACCATCGCCCGCTGTGGCATAACGCGGCTGCATGGGCTGGTTGGCAGCAGTAGTCATTGGCAGACGTTTTATCAGTTTCCCGTTGTGCTCAAGGATTTCTATTTTAGAGGAAGTAGCAGAAATAGCATAAAGTTTAGACCCGTATACACATAAATCCTGCAAGTCTCCGATGCCTTGTCCGTTTTGTGCGGCATAGAGGTCATTGCCGGTGCTTTGAGTAGTTAAATCATACCATTGTATGGAGCCGTTGTTTGCATTATAATTTCCCGTATTGACAATGTAAGCGCCGAGGGTGGTAGTCGGTTCCGGATTAGGGACAGGTGTAGGGTCGTCGTTATTATCACAAGCCGTCAGTGCGGCAGCCAGAGGCAAAGTCGTAAAAGCTAAGTAAAGCCAGTTCTTTTTCATTACGTTCATGGTCTTTTAGTTTATAAATAGTAATTAATAGAGATTTTGTAGTTTCGTCCCGGCATGGGGTAGAAACGGATTATCTCATAGTTCTTGTTCGAAAGATTGAGGGCATCAGCCTGTATGCGCAGGCGGTGATGTTTCCACGTAAATGTGTGCGACAGCGAAATACCGTGGTCGGTATAAGGAGCAATGCGATACTCCGGCAGATTCTGTGCCAGCGTATAACGTTCCGAGGCATACGTCAGGTTATACGATACGTTTACCCACGGCGTTTCCAGCGTAAGGTTTCCGCTTCCCGAATGGCGGGGCGTATAAATAATCTGGTTGCGCCATGTTTTCGAGTTGCGGTCGGTTACATCTTCAGCTTGCATGAAATTATAATTTCCCGTGAGATACCACTTGAAACGCTCGTTGAGGCTGTATTCGGCAGACAGATTGACATCCACCCCGATGGTTTCCACCTTGCCTACGTTCATCATCCGCCATACAAACATCGTGGGCACGGCTACTATCTTGTCGGCTACCTTATTATAATAAGCATCTGCCGAGAGGCTGAGGAAATCGAAGCAGGCGAAACCGGACCGGCTCCACGTCACACCGAAGTTTCCCTGCTTGGTGGTTTCGGGGCGCAATCCCGTGTTTCCGATAACCAAATAATATAAGTCGTTAAACGTAGGGGTTCGGAAGATGTCTTTGTACGAAGCTCTGACCCTCAGACCGGCATTTTCAAATGGTTTCCAAGAGAGGCTGAAGGCAGGAGACAAACGTTTGCGGTCATCAGCCGCCGTACCAATCCGCACATCTTCGGTGATAAACGTGTTCAGCAGCGATGCCGTAGCCGAGAACTTCCGATGCTCATAGCGGGCAGCGACGGCGGTAAGCAGGGTGTAACGTTGCGGAAACTGACACTGGTCGAGCGTGGTATGCAGGTAATTATAAGCAAAATCCTGTGCCACGGAGAGCGAAAAGTGTTCCACCGGTTCTGCCCACAGCGTTGCCGACACGTAAGTCTCCGTCTGTCGGTAACGGTCGTCGGTAATGCCCGACGCCTCGTTGTTATAATCTTTGTTCCAACTGTAATTGAATTTTCCGAGGGCTTGCAGCTTTATGCGGTCGCTGAAACGGTTCTCGTAACGGAACTGTCCGAAATAGTTCTTATCGGAGAGACGTTCGGCTGCGTATGGATTATCGTAGATTACCCCTCCCGGAAGTCCGCGTTCCGAGTCGAACAGATAAGCCTTTACCTGTAAATCCTGCCGGGGAGTAAAAGCCGTGTAAAGCGTGGCTTCCGCCCGGTAAGTACGGATGTCGCTGTTATTCCGCTTGCTGTCTATCAAGTGGTTTCCGTTCCACATCTCAAACGGGTAATTCCCGTCTGCCCGCAGGAAGTCGCCATATACGCTCAGTGCCGTTTTTCGGGTTAGTTGCCGGCTGTACAACACCGAAGGGTTCACCATTCCGAACGAGCCGGCTTTCAGATTGGCATATACATGGTAAGGGCGGTCAGTGAAGTCCGGGCGTGCCGTCTGTATGCTGAGAACGCCTGCCGAAGCAAACGCGCGTGCCGTTTGATAAATATCGTCCGTCTGTCCGATGGTCATCGTCAGTTGCGACACGTTGTCAAGCGAGAAACGCGATATGTCTATTTGTCCCGACTGGCAGTCGCTCACGCTCACTCCGTCATAGATAACCCCCGTATGCTGCGCCCCCATGCTTCGTACAGAGATTGTTTTCAGTCCGCCTATCCCCCCGTAATCTTTCACGCTTACTCCCGAAAAATGACGCACGGCGTCTGCCACTTCGTACACTCCGAGCCGTTCCATTTCCGCCTTTCCCATTACTTGCAGCGGAGAGGCAGACGTAAGGGCAGGGGGCGTGCGCCGCGCGCTCACCGTTACGCTCGGAATATCGTGAACACGTGTAGTCATGCTGTCGGTCGCCACCGTCTGAGCTTCGACGGAAACAACTGCCAGCACCGATACGGCTGCGACGATGCACACGCCTGTACTACGGGGATGCTTGATGCTCATAAAAACGAATATAATATAAATGTATAACGTTGCATGACCTTGTTCTTCTTTCCTCGAGAAGCGCAAGCACGGCTTTTGTTTTGCAGGTCTTCTGACTTACTCCGGTTTGCTTTGCCTTCCCACCCTCTAAAAACAAGTTCAGGGCAGTGGCTGAAGAAGTAGATAAGCAAACCTCTTTTCATGGAGCTCACAGCAGCGGGACTGTCCGGGACTTTCACCCGATTCCCTTTTCATCCGCGGCCTCGCTTGGGAAGCCTGTACGGAACAAAACGTTGCAAAGATAAACATTCTTTTTAGAAATCAAGCTTTTTCAGCGGAATAATTGAAAGTTAAAGGAGTCACTTCAATCAAAATTTAAACAGGCTCTAAATCTGTTTGTCTCCTGTTTTTAATGAAAAATTTGAAGCGAATTGATAATTTAATATCGAAATTATGAAGTTGAAAAGTAAATGTTTTTTAGATAAAAGAAATCGTTTCCCGTTGTAATGGAGAAGGACGGAATGTTGTTTTTCAGTCTTGATTTATTTGTTTTTTTCTTTCCCAAAACGCTACCGCATGTTTTAGTGAAAACATGCGTACAAGTTAGATGACACAAGCGGTAGAAAGCAACCGTTCTAACGGTAGCGTTTGGAGGGGGGAAATTGGTCGGAAAAACAGGGATGTAAGGAGGCTTCGGAGGTTAAACGGGTTGCATAAATATGCGTGTGAAATACGTAAAAATCTGTTTGTTTTGAAAAAAATGTTTTCCTTTAAGCTGAACTTGTTGCTTTTTATAAGCTAAAAATTATAAATTTTGTTTTTATTATGTGTTAATGAATAAAATATACAAAAGGAAAATAAAATAATATTGTATTTTTGCGCTTGTTTAAAAATAAAACCTAACTGATGATTAACTTTGTTATTGTAAATAGAACATTTTTTAATTTAGACATGGTTTTGCGTAATGTGAAATCACGCGATCCTTTTAGTCATATTTATGTAAAGTTTGCTCTGGCAACCTCTCTTTTTATGGTGTTAAAAAGAATTGGTTGGATTCTTTTGATTTTTTTATTCACTAATATATTTTTTACGGACAAAGAGATGAGAAGATTATGTCTTTGGTTGGTCTTTTTTGTCATGTTGGGTATTCAATCGGCTTTTGCTCAGTTTGTCGTGAAAGGAACGGTGGTTTCTAAAGCAGACAATGAGCCGCTGATTGGCGTATCTATTATGCAAAAAGGAACAACGAACGGTGTGGTTACCGACATCGATGGTAACTATGAGTTGAAAATTCAAGGAGGAGATGCCGACTTGGTATTTTCGTATATCGGTATGCGCTCGCAAGAGTTTCGGGTGAATGCGCGTACCGGAGTGTTGAACGTGGCGCTGGAAGATGATTCACAAATCATGAATGAAGTGGTGGTGGTGGCTTACGGCGTACGAAAGAAAGGTACGATTGCCGGTTCGGTTTCGTCGGTAAAGGCTGAGAAGATGGAAAATGTGCCGGCACCGAGCTTCGACCAAGCGTTGCAGGGACAGGCAGCCGGTTTGTCGGTGGTTTCTGTTTCCGGTGAGCCGAGCAAGGCGGCTGTTTTCAAAATCCGTGGTACGAACTCTATCAATTCGGGTACGGCGCCGCTGTTTATCTTAGACGGTGTGCCCATCGAAAGCTCGGATTTCAATACCATCAGTCCGGGCGATATTGAGTCGGTATCTGTGTTAAAAGACGCTTCGTCTACTTCTATTTACGGTGCGCGTGCTGCCAACGGGGTAGTGGTTATCACTACGAAACGAGGCTTGTCGATGGACAAGGCGAAAGTCACTTTGCGTGCGCAGTACGGTATGTCGCAATTAGCGCGGACGGAATGGAACATGATGAATACCGCCGAACGCATCGAATTCGAAAAATTGGTTGGTTTGGATAACGGACAGGATTACGACTTGCTTTCGCGGACAGATGTGAACTGGATGGATGCCATCTTTAAAGACAATGCTCCGCTTCAGAATTACGAAATATCTGTTAACCGCGCTACGGATAAAATGAATTATTACGTGTCGGGAGGTTTCTATGACCAAGACGGTATCGCACCGGGGTCTTCATTCCGTCGTTATAACATCCGTGCCAATGCCGAAGTTAAGGCAAGCAACTGGCTGAAGTTAGGTACCAACACGATGGCTGCCTACGAGGAAATAGAGCAGACCGAAGAAGGTTCACCCAGTCTGTCGAGTCCGATTTTCGCCTGCCGCCTGATGCTTCCTTATTGGAATGCGTATAACGAAGACGGTTCCATCGCTTCGCAGACCGACGGAACTTGGAAGGGTACGGGGCAGAACCCGCTGGAGTGGTTGGCGAACAATCCGGTGACCAACAAGAAATACAAAGTGCTTTCTACGGTATATGCCGAAATTACTCCGATTGAGAACCTTACCATCCGTGCGCAGTTTGGTGCGGACTTCTCTCATTCTACGGGTTCTTCACAGTCGTTCCCAAGTTATATTCTGAATGCCGGACTGGGCTCGGCAGGACGCAGTTCGTATGATACGATGAACCTCACGGAAACTACTACTGCCAATTACCGCTGGACTTATAAAGAAGACCATGCTTTCAACTTCATGTTGGGTCAGGAAGCAGTGAACTACGATACCGAAGGATTCCAAGTTTATACAGAGGGGCAGACGAACGATTTGCTTACCGACCTGTCTTCGGGTGTGCGTGCATCGTCATGGATGAACTCGGCTACGTCGTACGCTTATCTGTCGTTCTTCGCCCGCGCCGAATATAACTACAAAGATTTATATTACGCCGATTTCTCGGTGCGTGCAGATGCTTCTTCGCGTTTCGGTAAAAACAACCGCTGGGGAGGTTTCTGGTCGGTTGGCTTGATGTGGAACATCAAAAACGAAAAGTTCTTGAAAGATGTAGAATGGCTGACCAATGCGCAGATTGCGTTAAGTTCCGGTACTACGGGTAACTCTTTGTTGCCGAGCGATTACTACCATTTGGCTTTAGTGGCGGGAGGCCCGAGTTATAACGATGAGGCAGGTATCTATCCGGCGCAGAGCAGCAACCCCGATTTGAGTTGGGAAACCACATGGGCTACCAATCTGGCTTTCCATTTGGGATTCATCGACCGCATCAATGTGGATATCGAGCTGTATAATAAGCGGACAACAGATATGTTGATGGAAGTGCCTGAGTCGTATGCTATTACGGGCGAGGGTGTACGTTGGGAAAACATCGGTGTGATGGCAAACCGCGGTGTGGAAATCAGTGCAAATGCCGATGTGCTTCGTCTTAACGACTTTACTTGGAATCTGAATGCAAATATCTCTTATAACAAGAATGAACTGAAAGAACTTTATAACGGTGTAGATGAGTATGTAAACTCTACTACGGGTATCCGTTACGAGGTAGGACGTCCTATTAATGAGTTTTTCTTGAACCGTTATGCAGGTGTGAATCCGGCAAACGGCGAACAGTTGTGGTACACGAAAGACGGTGAGCTGACTAACGAGTTCCGTGAAGAAGACCGCGTGATGACCGGAAAAACCTTCGATGCTCCGTGGATGGGAGGTTTCGGAACCACATTCTCATGGAAAGGCTTGTCGCTGTCGGCACAATTCAGTTGGCTTGCCGACCGCTGGGTGATGAACAATGACCGTTACTTTGAAGAAAATAACGGCGGATTCTCCGGTTACAACCAGTCGAAACGCCTGTTGTACGATGGATGGAAGAAGCCGGGCGACGTGACAGACATCCCCCGTTACGGAGAAATAGCCCAGTTGGACGACCGTTTCTTGGAGAATACCTCATTCCTGCGTCTGAAAAACGTCACGCTGTCGTATTCATTGCCCCGCTTGTGGTTGGAAAAGAGCAAATTCTTTACAGCGGCACGGGTATATGTACAAGGACAAAACCTGCTGACGTTTACAGGCTTTACGGGTTTCGACCCCGAATATTCCGGAAACGTATATTTGGGAGTATATCCTCCTTCACGCCAGTTTACCTTCGGCGTAGAAGTTTCATTCTAATATATATAAATGTATAGAGAAAGATGATGATTAAAAAAATACAATTATATGCGGTGTTGGCTGCGATGGCATTGTCCTTCACTTCTTGCTTAGACAAGTATCCGGATAATGCGATAGAGGCAGATAAGGCGGTCAATACCCCTGACGATGTGAACCAGTTGGTGATGGGAATCTATGCTGCGTTCAAAGATGGTGCGCTGTATTCCGGCAATCTGACTTTGCTGCCGGATATTCAGACCGACTTGGTATACGGCGTAACGGGAAATACGAATGTTTATGGAGATATTTGGCGTTGGAACGACATCAAACCTACCAATACAGATATCGAAGATGTGTATGCGGCTCTGTATACGGTGGTTAACCGCTGTAATTTCTTGCTTGACCATGTAGAGGCGGTTCGGGCGAAAACTACGGACGATGATGACCTTGACCGCTTGGACCAATATTGCGGCGAAGCCTATTTCGCACGTGCGCTGGCATACTCTGAGCTGGTAAAGCTGTTCTGTAAAGCATACGAAAGCGAAGAAGATGCAGCTAACCAGTTGGGCGTGGTGATAAACGAACATTATGATAACCAAGAGCCGATGAAACGCGCCACACTGCAAGAATCTTACCAGTTTATTATTGACGACCTCGACCGTGCAGAAGACCTCCTTCAGCTGGAAGAAGACTTCAATCCTTCTGTCGACGGCTCTTTGTATGACACGGTATATTTCAACGAATATACGGTTTACGCCTTACGCGCTCGTGTAGCCCTTTACATGAAAAACTGGAAAGAGGCGGAAGAATACGCCGGAAAGGTTATCGACAGCGATTACTACATGCTGTCAAGCTGTAACCGGCAGATATCATCGGGTGTGAGCTATTATAAATACATGTGGACGAACGATCACAGTACAGAAGCTATCTGGAAAATTTCGTTTACCGTCAGCTCGTATGGCGGTGCGTTGGGACGGGTATTTTTCAATTTCGACCAGTCGAACGTGCGTCCCGACTACGTGCCGGCTCAGTGGGTTTTAGGTCTGTATGCTGCCTCTGATTTGCGTTATACAGATATCTTCCAGTCGTATACTACGGCATACGGTTTGATGTGGCCGTTACTTCAAAAGTATTTTGGTAACGAAGAATTTCAGGCGTATAACATCTACCATGTGTGTATGCCGAAAGTGTTCCGTCTGTCAGAGCAATATCTGATTCGTGCCGAGGCGCGTGCCCAGCAAGGCAATTACGGAGGAGCAAGCGAGGATATAACCGAACTTCACAGTGCACGCTATTCGGCAGGTGGAGCAGTATCCTTGAATGCTGAAACAGCAATGGATGTCATCGAAGAAGAGCGAGTAAAAGAACTTTATATGGAAGGTTTCCGCCTGCACGACCTGAAGCGTTGGCACAAAGGTTTCGAGCGCACGCCGCAAGACCAGTCGCTGGATAACGGCAGCAGTCTGAAAGTGGCAGCCGACGACCCGATGTTCGTATGGCCGATACCGCAGCATGAGATTGAAGCTCCGGGCTCGCAGATTGAACCTAATGAAAGTAATAAATAAAAAACATTATGGTGATGAAGAAAATATTTATAGGAGCTATCGCGGCAGTAGTCGTGGCAATGATCTTTTCGGGATGCGAACCGAACAGAGTGAATTATAGCGGACCCAATTATCTTATGTTTTCCGACACGCTGTATCATTACGGCGTAAAAGAGTCGGGCGAGGTGTTTAATATTCCTGTCTCGGCTACACGGGCTGCCGATTATGACCGTACGCTTGCTGTGGAAATTATCGACCAAGAAAGCAATGCGGTGGAAGGCAAACATTATAATCTGCTGTCGAATACCGTAACGATAAAAGCGGGCGAACTGGCTACGGATGTAAAAGTTCAGGGTATCTATGAAAATATCGCGAATACAGACTCGCTGGGTTTTGCCTTGAGACTGGTTATTCCCGATGAAGATAAGTGGGACTTGTATAGTACGGAAGCGAAAGTGGTGCTTCAGAAAGTCTGTCCGTTTGACATCAATAACTTTGCGGGAAACTGCGTGGTTACTTCGACTTTCTTTACGAGCGACAACTGGACCGGGACTACTACCATGCGTTTGATTACTACCGATGTTGCGGAGGATGAAGAAAACACGATTGTACTTCATGACCTGTATTACGACGGTTACGATATCAAACTGAAATTTAATACAGACGACGCTTTGGAACCGCTGGTTGAAATGGACGAACAGTTGCTGGCTACCACAGCCGATGCCTTTTTGGGTAACATACATGGCAATGGAGATTTGATGATAAGCCAGCCTACGGCTTACGTATCTTATTACAGTACCTGCGAAGATTTTGTTCTTCAGTATGTTACGCTTAATGTGTATAATGATGACGGTTCGATCTATGGTACAGTGGGTACGTATGTGAACATTTTGGAATGGATTAGCGAAGGCGAAGCCGAAGATTTAAGAGAACAAGGATATTAAAACACACAAATAAAAATAGAATAAAAAGTATGAAACATCTCGATTTGATACCAGTTGCAAATACTTGCAAGAAGATGTTGTATAAGGGATGTCTGTTGGTTGGTTTGGTTGCAGCATGTAGCCTTACAGCATGTTCAGACGATGACGAGAACTCGGTAGCTCCGGTTTTTCCGGAATTGCAAACCATAAGCTGTAACGCCGGAGAAACAAAGGAGTTTACTTTTGAGGCGAATACTAATTGGAGCTTGGCTTCAACCGAACTGTGGTGTAAGTTCGTGAAAGACGATGTTGAATCGTTCGTATTGTCAGGAAAGGCAGGTACACAGAACATCACTATCCGTGTAACAGACGAAGCTGCTACCGTGGATGAAGCAAGCGTAGCGAAATTAGAGCTGACTATGGGTTCGCAAACCATTGTTATCGGTGAGGTGACCCGTTCGGCTAAAGGCAGCGAGCTGAAAATCTATGATATGGAAGGTAACGAACTGGAAGCTCTTACCGTAGGATATGATGATTTTGAGCCCTTTAAAGTGAAGGCAAACTTCCATTTTGCCGTAACCGGAACTCCCAATTGGGTGGAAGTAGAAGGTGGTTCGCTGGTTGGGGTTTCTAATCAGGAAGTAACAGGCGGATTGAGAGTGATTCAAGACGGAACGGTTGAAAAATATCCGGTAGCCGCAACAGATAACAAGATGATTGTGTTCAGTGCAGAAGACGGAAAGGCTTCTTTCTCATTCCCGCTGATTTATGCGGGTATGGACCCGATGGATATTGATGTAACAGCTCCTTCTGCCAACAGATACGGTTGGACGGTTTCGATGGACGGAAAGAGCTTTGCTCAAGAAGGCGGACAAGGAACTTCCGGAGGCGGCAGCACTTATACTAACAGAATCCCCTTTACGGTTAAGGTGCTGAACGATGATTATGAGTTTGTTTATTTGGAAGAATGGGAAGATGTTTCCGGCACGAAAAATATTTCTCTGATTGATCCGTCTATGTTGTGGTTGCATTGTGAAGGAGAAAAAGGTGATATCTCTTTGCGTGTTGATGAAAACGAGCCTCAGTATGCAGGAGTTCCGGCAGAAGAAAGAACGGGTTATGTCTTGGCTTTCTCGCGTGCGGAATATGAAAGCATAAAAGAAAATCTGGAAGCAAATATTGTAGAAAACGGAGATATTAAATATGCTTACCAGCAGAGCAATCTGTTGATTCAGATTACCCAGAAAGAACAGGAAACAACTACCGGCGAACAGTTGGTTAATAGTGTGACGAGCGGCGACGGTTCTACTGTTATCGATTTCGTAGCATATACCGGAGAAAATCTTAGTCATTATCAGTCAACTTACGGCGTACAGTCTGTTACTGAAATCAACAAGCCTGCAATGAATACATTGATTACGTTTGCTTTTGAAGGAAGCAACATTGAGGCGTATGATTTATCAACGGAAGAGCCTGTTGAAGTAGGAGGTTTTGAACTGTCGGGAAATTATGTGGGAGTTGATGCTTCTATTGTTGGTAAAAAAGATATCTTCTTTGTTGTAACAGAATGGGTGGAAGCCGGAACTCCGAGAAAAGCAATGGTTATTATACATTTGTCGAATGTAGAAGAAGGCGGTAGCGAAGAACCTTCTGAAGGCGTATTCTCTATAACAAATGCTTCTACGGCTTCTTCTGTGGCATGTACGGAATATGCAGGTCCAAGTCTTGACTGGTTTAAGCAGAATTATGGTGTTGAAAGCATCTGGCAGGTAGAAAAACCAACTGGCAGTTTGGATGTTGCGTTGAGTACCTTAGGTAAAACGATTGCTTCATGGGATTGCTATGATTTTGCAACTGAAAGTCCGATATCACTCACAGATGAGATAATGGATGTAAATGGCGATGGTTCTGTCATCAATATATGGATTGGTGGCGCTTTCGTTGAACACGATGTTGTATTCATTGTAATAACGGACAATTCGGGGGTTAAATACGGTTTAATCGTAGGTACTCCGGCTGAGTAATAATATTGTTTCTTAAAACACAAAATTGAGATGAACATATATAAATTATATTCCAAATACTTTTTATCGCTCCTCGTCAGTATGCTGGCGATGGTAGCGGTGACAAGTTGTTCGGACGATGACGAAGATTTGGCACAGAGCGGTTACGGTTACGTACAGTTCAAGCTGACCAAAAGCTCTTTTGAGTCTGCGCCCGAAACAGAAGAACCCGCTTCGCGTGCGATGACGGACAAACTGGACAAGCTGGCGGATGCGAAAAAAATACAGGTGGTGTTGCTTCACGATGGCACTACCGTATCGCAGACCTTGCTTCTGAATAGCTACAATGATGAAAATGCGGAATTTGGTCTCCGCAGTGATAAACTTCAATTGGTGGCAGGAGCTTATAAGGTAGTGGGCTATTATCTGTATGATGCAGTAGACGAGCAACTTTATGCGGGGGGCTCCGGAGATAATAGCGATTTCACTGTGGTAAGCGGCGGATTATATGTACAAGAGCTTTCTGTAGATGCCGTATCTCGCGGTATGGTGAAGTTTCAATTAGAGAAGCAAGTGCTTTCACGTGCAACGGAAGAAGGTTATCTGTTCAATGCCATCGCAGAGATAGATGTAACGGTAAAAAACATGTTTACACGTGAGGTAACTACTTTCGAGAAAATGAAAGTAACGTATGAAACCGATTACGAAGAGTCTGTGGGAACTGATAATCCTGACGACCATTATAAAGAAGTAGGTAAGGCTTCCTGCGATTCGCTGGTATGGCTTCCTGCCGGAACTTATCAGGTAACTTCTTATACTACTTACTCAAGAAGTGGTGTGAGCCGTACGGAATTGGAAACTCAGGTTGTAAAAGGAGAAAGTTTTGTTGTGTCAAACAATGAAGTGACAGAAAATGCTTTTGTTCCCATACTGCTTTCTGAAACCTCGGAAAACATTAAAGACTACAAGGCTTTGAAAGAAATCTGGGATAAGATGGGCGGTAAAAACTGGAGTTATTACGGTGCTGAATATCCTGAAGGTACAAATTGGAACTTTAATAAAGATATAGATTTGTGGGGAGAACAGCCGGGAGTGACGCTGGGTAATAACGGGCGTGTAACAGGTTTGGTTTTGTCCGGTTTCGGTATAAGCGGATTTGTTCCCGATGCCATCGGTCAGCTTACGGAAGTTCAGATTTTGGCACTTGGTTCGCACGATGAAAAAGTAGGAGGCAAGTTGTTTAGCTCTGAAGGCATTACGGTGGGTATGAGCGAAGAACATAAGCAGAAAATGCGTCATCATTATGAAGAAATGTTCTTGAAATATGATGTGCGCGAAAATCTTTCCGAGATGCTGCAAGATGTTATCAACAATGATCCGAAGCAATCAAAAATAGTAAAGAGCAGCCGTATATCATTGAAAGATACTCAAATAGGTGGAACGACCAGCCGTTTGGACGGTATATCAAAAGCGGTGATGCGCTTAACCAAACTTCAGCAGCTTTATATAGCAAATGCTCCGATAGCTTGTGTGCCGGGAGGTGTTGATAACTTCTGTACCGAATGGGAAGATTCGAACTCGGAATATGCGAAGCAATACCAGCAAGAGGAAGACGAAGGCAAGCTGAGCTGGAGCAACATGAAAGAACTGACCGATGTTGAGGTATACAACTGTCAGAATGTAAAAACACTTCCTGCATTCTTGTATCAGTTGCCTGAAATCCAGTTGCTGAACATTGCATGTAATCGGGGTATTGAGGCAGAACAGTTGAAAGCCGACTGGACAGCTTTGGCTAAATCGGATATAACCGGTCCGAAGATTCAGATTCTTTACATGGGATATAACAACCTGAAAGAATTTCCCGATGAAGGTGCCGATGCCAACGGACAAGGTGGCGTGCTGACCAATATGAAGAAACTTGGACTGCTCGACTTGACCGATAATCAGGTGGAGAAAGTAACAGCCTTTGGTACAGATATTAAGTTTGCAACTGTATACCTTCAGAATAATCGGATAACCGAGATTCCTGCGAACTTTTGTGGATTCACCAACGAAATGGAAACGTTCAATTTCTCGAATAATCTGTTGACAGAAGTTCCCGATATTTTCGATGCGAAGTCGGTATATGTGATGGGGTCGGTTGATTTCTCACACAATAAGATAACGAAAGTGCAAAATGGTTCTGCTTTTAAAGGTATCAATGCGAGTACGGTTTCGCTGGCAAACAATTTGATTGAAGAGTTTCCCAAAGAATTGTTTGCTGCCGGTTCACCTATCCAGACATTAGACATAAGCGGAAATAAGTTGACAAAAGTTCCAAAGGGTTCGCTTACCGGAGAAAAAGCTCATCTGTTAGAGAACATTGATTTGCGTTTCAACAGACTGACTGAATTGTCTGACGATTTCCGTGCTACAACGATTCCTTATTTGCAGGGCATTGATTTGAGTTATAATAGTTTCTCTAAATTCCCGACCGAACCGTTGAACGTTTCTCAGCTGAGAGCGATTGCAATTCGCCATCAGCGTGATGACAAAGGCGAACGCTGCTTGCGCGAATGGCCGGAAGGAATCACCACTTGCCCCAGTCTGTATCAGTTCCAGATTGGTTCGAACGATATCCGCAAGGTGGAAGAAGTCATGACTCCTTATATCTATGTTTTGGATATCGCAGATAATCCGAATATTACAATAGATTTGTCTGGCGTATGTTCGGCTATCTCTCAGGGACTTTATTACTTGTTCTACGACAAGACACAGGATATACGTGGTTGTGATATATTATTCGAATAAAAACAGATACTTTTATGAAATATATAAATAACATAACATGGGCACTGATACTTTGCATGGGACTGGTGGTTTCATGTAAAGACGATGACGAACCCGGCACGTCGGAAGCGCTTACGCTTGATAAGACAGAAATTACGATGGGACCTGAAGGAGGAACGGAACGAGTACAGGTTACCTCTAACCTCAGCTGGGTGTCCAGTGTTTCCGGACCGTGGGTCAGTGTTTCCCCTGCTAACGGAATCGGGTCGGCTGAATGTATATTGTCGGTCGATTCAACTTTGGAGAATACTTCGCGTACGCTCGAAATAAAGTATGCTCCTCAGGGGCAGCAACCTCAGACATTGACGGTGACTCAGTTTGGTTTCGGCAAACAGATTTTGATTAAAGACCCTGAAGTGGAGCTTGAAAGTTCGGCAAACTATGATGACCGCTATTTCGATGTAACCATCTCGACGAATGTGGAGCTTAAGATAGACATGGATAATATTGATTATTCATTTGCCGAAGGAGAACCTTCTGCCGAAGATGAAGAAGAAGCCAATTCGCAAAAGACCGGTTGGATAGAATTGGAAGGAAGCAATACGCCTGTGGTTGATTTAGACCGAAAGGCTCGTCCGCGTACGGTAAAAGTGCGTTTCCGTTGGGATATGAATACGATTGCGTATACGCGCGTGGCGAAAGTGAGCTTGGTTCCGCTTCATCCGGAAGAAGACCAGTTGGTGGATAACGACGGAAACCCGATAGAAAAAGTAACGTTGACCGTAACTCAAGAAGCTGCACCGAAGATTACAGACGACCGTGCCGGCGATTCATTGGCTATCATAATGATTTGTGAAAAGATACAGTCGATGGTATCTTATGACCCGAGTGAAAACATGCGTAACTGGGATGGTGTAACGTTATGGGAGCGTACTGACGATTTCCCCGAAGGAATGGATAAAGAAGCGGCGATAGGCCGTGTACGTTCGGTTAATTTCATGGGATTCGATATCAAAGAAGGCGAAGATTTCCCGCGTGAAATCCGTTATCTGAAATATCTTGAAGGTTTGTATATACAGAGTAATACGAACCGTCAGAGCCGTGAAATGCACTTTGGTGAGGATATCTGCGATTTGAAATATTTGAAAAACCTGAATATCACTTCTTATGGATTGGTGGATTTGCCGGAAAATATTCAGAATCTGAAGAGTCTGGAGTCGTTGGTGCTGAGCAGTAATAACTTCGCTTCATTGGCTGATTTGACGGCTGTTATCAACAAAGATAATTTCCCCAATTTGAAAATGCTTGATTTGTCGGGCTGCCGTCGTTCGGATGCTTTTATTGATTTAAGTGCAACTTCCGACAATACTTATAATGGAGTTCCGCTTGGGTTGTGTATCAATATCGGTAAGGTAGGAACGGTTAACCCCGAACGGCAGGCACTTATTGACTTGCTGTCGTGGGATAACTTGACTTCTTTCGGTTTGTCGTACGGATACATTGAAGGCGAACTTCCTTCGGATGAAGAAATGGTTGCGGCTCTCGGCGCGAAGGCTCATTATTCTGAAAGCGATTTCTTTGAAGGAGGAGCAGCGGCTACAGACTGGGAGTATAAGATTTCGAAAGATACCTGCCAGTGGTTATTGTCTGATGACCGGCCGATAACGAATGCCCTGTCAAGCAATGTACGCGGAACAGATGTACCTCGTGTACTTCCGTTCGCACGTGTGTTCTCTATTAACTTGAATTTCCTGACCGGTCCGATGCCTAATTGGATTATGTTCCATCCGTATTTCGTAGAATGGAATCCGGGCAGCATGGTGTTAAACCAGCAAGAAAAAGGAAAGAATAGCGACGGGGTTATCGTAGGGTTCGATAATATATCACCATACGACTTTAACTATTCTTATTATTATGGTAAAGACCGTCCGGACATGAGCGACCCGAGTACGTATGAAAATGTAGCTTATCCGCTTTACTATTTCAGGTATGTAGCCTTAGATGAGGATGCCAGTGAATAAAGCAAACAACAAAAAATAAATATTAGAAATTAATGATGAAGAAAAGATTTTTATATACAGCCTTGTTCGCATTGACTTTATCTGCATGTGCCGATGAAGATTGGGTAGACCAGCCTTCCGTGCCTTCAGGCAGTGAAGAGGTAACAGTGCCGGAAGATGCAGCTGATGGTGAACTGTTGATTAAGTTCGACCCGAAAATGACGGATATACTTGACCAAACGTTCACTGTTGTTTCGCGCAGCGGAGGAGTAGCAAGCCGTTCGGGTATTCCCTCTACCGATGAAGTGTTGGATATTTTGGGGGCATATTCTTTCGAACGTATTTTCCCGGTTGATAAGAAGAACGAGGAGCGTACCCGTGAAGCAGGTCTGCATTTGTGGTATCGGGTGAAATTTGATGAAAACACCGATTTGCAGGAGGCATTTAACCGCCTCCGCAAATTGGGCGAAATTTCAAAGATTCAAGCAAACAGCCGTATCAAACGTTCTTACGACATCAATCAGAAACGTATTTATATGAGTACGGCAGCCATACAGCGTACAGCGTTGACCCGTGCGGGCAGTGACGCTCCTTTCAACGATCCGGGGTTAAGCTGCCAGTGGGGATACAATAATACGGGCGATTATGATTTTGCCAATGCCAATTTAGACAGAGGAGTTGAGTCGCCGGCGATAGCCGATTGTGATGTAAACTGTTTTGATGCTTGGAAATTGTGTACCGGCGACCCGTCTATTATCGTAGCCGTGCTCGATGAAGGTGTCATGAATACGCATCCTGACTTGCGGAACAACATCTGGATAAATGAAGGCGAAGAAGAATATGCCGGAAAAGATGCCGACGGTAACGGCTACAAAGATGATAAATACGGTTATAATTTTGTGACCGATTCGGGTGTCATTACATGGTCGGATGCTGCAGATACCGGACACGGTACGCACGTAGCCGGAACGATTGCTGCCGTAAACGGCAACGGTGAAGGCGTTTGCGGTATCGCGGGAGGCGATGGCAGTCATCCGGGTGTGAAAATCATGTCGTGTCAGGTCTTTGCCGGAAGCGGTGGAGTAACGTTGGATAAAGAAGCACAAGCTATCAAGTATGCTGCCGATAACGGAGCTGTTATTTTGCAGTGTAGCTGGGGGTATAACTCCGGAGCTGCAAATGCGGTAGATGGTTATGTTCCCGGTCCTACGTCTGAAAAAGAATGGGCAGAACTTTATCCGCTCGAAAAAGAAGCCTTAGATTATTTCATCAACAATGCCGGTTCGCCTAACGGGGTAATCGACGGGGGTGTAGCTATTTTCGCTGCCGGAAACGAGTATGCCGCTCTTCCGGGATACCCCGGAGCCTATTCGAAATGTGTCAGCGTTGCGGCGCTGGCTGCCGATTACACTCCGTCGAGCTTCTCTAACTACGGAGAGATTGTTGCGCTGTCTGCTCCGGGTGGGGATACGGAATATTACGGAAAAATAGGTGAGGATGAAACCGAATACTGGACTCCCGGATCGGATTTGCAGGATGGTGAAACAAATAAGGCGATGGGTTCTATACTGTCTACACTGATTCGGAACGGACAGCCCGCTTATGGGTACATGGAAGGTACTTCTATGGCATGTCCTCATGTGTCGGGGGTTGCAGCATTGGGATTGTCGTATGCGGTGAAACAGCGTCGCCATTTCAAAGCTGCCGAATTTGTAGATTTGCTTAAACAGTCTACCAGAGATGTCAACGGTTATTACGCCGGTGGTGTGATTAAAACCTACTTCCGTAACCATACGTATGCATCGCCTTCGACTACTCAGATGAACTTGGGCGATTATGTAAACAAGATGGGTAGCGGTATCATCGATGCCGGCTTGTTGCTGAATAACATCGCCGGTGCAGGTACTGACATGAAAGTGCCCAACATGTACGTGGCAGAAGGAACTTCGTCGGCAATCGACTTGGCTGCTTATTTTGTGGATGGTGAAAACCTTACTTACACTTGTACTTCTTCTGATGAGGCGGTGGCAACTGTATCTGTCAATGGAACGATGATGTCGGTAACCGGTGTCAAGACGGGAGCGGCACAGGTAACCGTACAGGTAAGTAACGGCGCTTCACAAACCATCGTGGTTACGGTGCGCGATAAGGCAAACGACAGCGGATGGATGTAATTTTTTGAAAGTATAAATGAAAATCATTGCTTGCATACTGATTTTTACTGTTTTCACGGCAGGCGGACTGAAAGCTCAAGCGCAGGATGTCCGCTTCCGTTCGCGTGCCGAAATCGACTCGTTGCTTAATCCGCCGTTGTTGCAGAACGCTGAAACCATTCTCCGTTTTGATGAAACGGTACAAAGCGTAGGAACCTTGACGGAAGACGATGAACCGGTGGTTCGGAAGTTTGTTTGTACGAACATGGGCAGTCAGGCGGTTGAATTGGTACGGGTACAGACCACATGCAGTTGTATGACTGCCGGTTATGCCAAAGGGGTGATTCCTTCGGGCGGACAGCGGGAAATAACATTGACCTATTTCCCGAAAAACCATCCCGGTACGGTCGATTCGAATGCGTTTGTTTATCTTTCGCTTTCACCTGAAACGCCCGTTGCGCGGCTGACGCTGATTGGCAATGTGATACCGGGTGCAGACGAGTGGGGGAGGTATCCTTACTTTATGGGGAAATTGCGCCTGAAACAAAAACAACTGACCCTTGAGGTGGAAGAAAGCGAGGTGGTGACCGGACGTATTCTTTGTGCCAACAGCGGCGAGAAACCGTTGCGCCTGTCGGCTTTGATGATTCCGGAGTTTGCAGATTTTCATACCGAGCCGGAAGTGATTCATCCGGGCAGTGAGGCAGACCTTGTAATCAGCATCCGGAAATCGATGTTGCCTGCAAACAGAAAAGCAAGCCTGACGTTTCCCGTTGTAGTCGAGGGAGTAGACGGACGACCTTCCGACCGTACTTTGAAAATAACGGTGAAAACTGTATCGAGTGATAATTTAAATAAAGAATAAAACGATATGAAGAATATTTTTAAATTAATGTTTCTGCTTACGCTGTTGTGCGGATTTTCTTCGTGCAGCGATGACGATGAGCCGGTAGTTCCTACACTGGAGGTAACGCCTGCCAACCTGAACGGAACGTGGCAACTGGCAGAATGGAACGGACAACCTTTGGCAGAAGGAGTTTATTGTTATGTCGTGTTTAACCGCCGCGAGCAGACTTTCGAGATGTATCAGAAGTTCGACAGCATGTATGCCCGCTACATTACAGGCAGTTTCGATATTGAAGACGACCCCTATCTGGGTTCGGTAATCAGCGGCGAATACGATTATTGGAACGGCGACTGGAATCATGAATACATCGTGACCGATTTGTTGGAAAGCGGTTCGATGATATGGACGGCAAAAGACAACGAAAACGACGTCAGCAAATACGTGCGTTGCGACAAAGTGCCCGATGAAATCGTAGAAGAGGCACGCATAGAAAATGCCGGCAATTAATGGCAGGGTAAGAAACGTTCCTTAACAGACATTTGTTTTCTCATCCGGTATGGCTGGAGACCTCGCAGGATAATTCCTGCCACGAAGTTCTCGGCTGTACCGGATGATTTGTTTTCTATCCCTATCCCCTCCCGAAAAAGTAATGAAATGATACTGTTCTAAAAAGTGTGTCTGAGATAGAGTTTTCGCAAAAAAAATTAACCTTCCTCAAATCTGCATATTTTCAGCGGTTTTTCCATAGATTTTCTCTAACTTTGACGCATTATAAATAACCATATCTGAAAAAATGATGAAGAAGTGTATGATTTTGGCAGCCTTTATCGGCTGTCTGCTTGCCGCTATGACGGTTCAGGCACAAGTTACCCCCGATGCTGCGGGGTATATCGTGAAAGTGGGCGACACGGCTCCCGACTTTGAAATGACGCTTACCGACGGACAGCAAGTTAAACTCTCTTCGCTGCGTGGAAAGGTGGTGATGCTGCAATTTACGGCAAGCTGGTGCGGGGTATGCCGCAAAGAGATGCCGTTCATCGAGCGGGATATTTGGCAGAAACATAAAGATAACGACGGGTTTGCACTGTACGGCATCGACCGTGACGAACCGTTAGAGCGCGTAAAGGCTTTTGCCAAACAGACGAAGGTGACTTACCCGTTAGGGCTCGACCCCGGAGCAGATATTTTTGCACTGTATGCCGACCGCAAGGCGGGCATCACCCGTAACGTGTTAATCGACAAAGAGGGGAAAATCGTGATGATGACACGCCTGTATAACGAAGAAGAATTTGCCGCGCTTTGCAAAAAAATAGATGAACTGCTGAAATGAATAAGGTAAGGTTTTTGATTGTTTTGCTTTGCTGCCTGATGGCGCTTCCGGCGTTTCCCCGTAAGAAGAAACGTGAGAATTACGAGCCGCTGTTTGGTAAAGCGCTGGCTTCTTATTCTGTAACGTCCAGTTCGCTGAAGGGAGCGACGTTTTATTTGGTAAGTGGTCACGGAGGTCCTGACCCCGGATGTATCGGGCGGTATCAGGGGCATAATTTACACGAAGATGAGTATGCTTACGACATCATCCTGCGCTTGGGACGCGAGTTGCTGAAACGCGGTGCGGAGGTACATTTTATCATTCAGGATGCGAAAGACGGCATACGCAACCAAGCTGTTTTAAACAACAGCAAGCGAGAAACGTGTATGGGGAAGGCTATTCCCTTGAATCAGGTTGCCCGCCTGCAACAGCGTTGCGATGCCATAAATCGCCTGTATCATAGCGATAAAAGCCGTTATAAACGTGCCGTATTCATCCATGTGGATAGCCGGGAACGCGGAAAGCAAACCGATACTTATTTTTATTATGCTCACGGCAGCCGATACGGAAAGCGTTTGGCTCAGGGAATCAGGCAGACTTTTAAAGCAAAATACGATTATCATCAGCCGACCCGAGGTTTCCGGGGAACGGTGAGTGAGCGTGATTTGTTTGTGTTGAATAAAACGGCTCCGGTAGCGGTTTTCTTGGAAGTGGGAAACATCCAGAATGCACAAGACCAAAAGCGGTTGGTGATAGCCGATAACCGTCAGGCACTGGCAAACTGGATTACACTGGCTATCGAGGCGGATTATAAGAAGTCGAAATAAGCTAACTGTCGTAAAGAAAACAGATAATGGTTTCTGCGGGAATGCCATCCGAAATTTATGCGGATGCGTCAGGTAACGCAAGCCGACAGACCGGGGAAAACTAACGCTTACGTCGATAGACTTATCCGTATGCGTTGAGAGGATATGAATTACCCGGAATTTCGTGAAAAGTCAAGGCTGTTCAGTCACGGAATTCCGGGTATATTTTTACGGATGTCTGCCTTTCATCCCATCAGAGCCGACACTCTTTCAGCAGCATACCATCGAGGTTGTAAACCGACATCTTGCCGCTTTCGTAGACGGCAAATGTGGGTTCGTTTCCACCTTTGGGGAAAGTAATCGAGCCGGTGTTACAGATGATTCTGCCCTCGTGGTACTCTACCTTCCAAAGATGTGTATGCCCGTAAACAAAGCAGTCGAATTTGCCTCTCGGCTGTTTCTCCTCGTTATACACGTGTCCGTGGGTGAGGAAAAGGCGTTTCCCTTCATCTACCACCAATGCATAATCCGACAGAATCGGGAAATCGAGCAACATCTGGTCTACCTCTGCGTCGCAATTCCCCCGGATGGCGATAACGGAGTCTGCCATGGCGTTCAGACGTGCAGCGATACCCTTCGGGTCCAGTCCCTCCGGCAGCCGGTTGCGCGGCCCGTAATTCAAAATGTCTCCCAAGACGCAAAGCATGTCACAATGCTGTTCGTCGTAAAACTTCAGGGCTTTTTCCAAAGCCGGCAGCGAGCCGTGTATGTCGGATATTATCAGATATTTCATACGATTATTCTTCCTCTCCTTCTTTTAGTTGTTTGATAGCATCATCGATAAAGCTGTCTGCCTTATCTAACAGATTATTCAGTTCTTCTTTAAATTCCTGATGATTGAAATCGGCTGCCTTGTTGACAAATTCTTCCGAGAGATTCTCTATCTCTTTTTGCTGTTCTTCCGTCATTTCGTTGAGCAGTCCTTTGCCTTTCGCGTTGATTTCTTTGAACCGTTCGCCCACCTCTTTCCAGTCTTCTTCCGTGTATGAAGATGCATTCTGCATGGTTTCTTCCGCAAGTTCTTTCATCTCTCTCGCGTAATCTTCGGCTGTGTAACCGGTACATGCCGTAAGACAACTTCCGCAGATAACAGCCGTTATCAGCATTTTGGCTAAATTCTTTTTCATAAGCGTAGGTGTTTTGGTGAATTAGTTTTTGCAAAGATAAAAATATCGTTAGAATAATCAACCATTCAAGGGTTTCCGACAACTATTTTTTTTGATAAGAGCCTGTTTAAATTTTCCGATTAAGTATTTTTATCCGCCCCTTTTTGAGTTTGTTTCCGGTCTGTTTCCCCGTTTTTACTCGTCAGATAGCCCGCTATCCTCCTCGTAAAAACGGAAAAACATCTTCGAAAACAATTCTCAAATTGAGGCAGAGCAAAATTTAAACAGGCTCTAAAAAGAATGAAAAAAAACGGTCGCCTTTCCAGCGAAAAGCGACCGTTGAGGTGAGAATGAATATAAGTTTTTTTTATTCTTTATTCATGAGGTTCGTTGCTCCAGTCCATAGCAGCCATGCGTTTGTAAGAAGCATAACGTTTCTTAGCCATTTCTTCGCAGGCAGCAAACAGGTCAGCAGCTTCTGTCGGGTATTGTTTCATTACCGATGCGAAACGAACTTCACCCTTCAGATAGTCTTGGAAGCCTTCCCAGTTCGGTTCTTTAGAGTCGAGTGAGAACGGATTCTTACCTTCTTCTTCCAGAGCCGGGTTGAAGCGCCACAGATGCCAGTAACCGCATTCAACCGCTTTCGCTTCTTCGGCTTGTGATTTACCCATACCCGACTTCAATCCGTGGTTGATACACGGAGCGTAAGCGATAACCAATGACGGTCCGGGGTATGCTTCGGCTTCGCGGATAGCTTTCAGCGTCTGAGCTTGGTCGGCTCCCATAGCGATTTGAGCTACGTAAACGTATCCGTAAGTAGTGGCAATCATACCGAGGTCTTTCTTGCGTACTCGCTTACCTGAAGCAGCAAACTTAGCAATAGCTCCCATCGGAGTAGCCTTAGATGACTGACCACCGGTGTTAGAATAAACTTCCGTATCGAGAACGAGGATGTTTACGTCTTCGCCCGAAGCGATAACGTGGTCAAGACCTCCGTAACCGATGTCGTAAGAAGCACCGTCACCACCGATAATCCACTGTGAACGCTTAATCAGGTAATCTCTGAATTCGTAGATGGTAGCGCAAGACGGACATTTGTCTTTAGCAGCTTCTACCAGCGGGATAATCTTTTCGGCAGCAGCCTTGCTCTTGTCGGCATCGTTGCGTCCGTCAATCCATTCTTGGAATGCTTCTTTGTATTCAGCCGGAGTACCTTCAGCAGCAATAGCAGTCTGCATAGCTTCTTCAATGCGGTTACGCAGCTTCTTGTTTGCCAATTCCATACCCAAACCAAATTCGCAGAAGTCTTCGAACAAAGAGTTTGCCCAAGCCGGACCCTGACCTTTTTCGTTGGTAGTATACGGAGTTGAAGGAACAGAACCAGAGTAGATAGAAGAACATCCGGTAGCGTTAGATACCATTTCACGGTCGCCAAACAGCTGAGAAATCAGTTTTACGTACGGAGTTTCACCACATCCTGCACAAGCTCCTGAGAACTCGAACAGCGGAGTAGCAAACTGCGAGTTCTTCACGTTTGCCTTGATATCAACAAGGTGTTGTTTGCTCTTCACGTTTTCAGAACAGTAAGTCCAGTTGTCAGCTTCAGCCAATTGGCTTTCCAAGTGCTTCATCGTAAGAGCCTTGCCACCCTTCTTCGGATTGCCCGGACATACATCGGCACAGTTACCGCAGCCCAAGCAGTCGAGTACGTCTACCTGTACGCGGAAAGTCATACCGTCGAATTGTTTTCCTACGGCTTTCAGCATTGGGAAGTTTGCACCCTTCTGTTCTTCAGCATCGAGAACGAACGGACGGATAGCAGCGTGCGGACAAACGTATGCACACTTGTTACACTGGATACAAGTTTCAGGATTCCATTCGGGTACGAAAGCAGCCACACCGCGTTTTTCGTATTTTGCCGTACCCTGATACCAAGTACCGTCTTCGATACCTTTGAATGCAGATACCGGCAGCAAGTCACCGTCTTGTGCATTAATCGGACGAACTACTTCGTTGATGAATGCCGGGTCGTTGTTGGCAGCAGCAGGTTCAACTTCCAAGTTAGCCCAAGCCGGGTCAACGGTCAGCTGCTTGTATTCACCACCGCGGTCAACGGCTGCATAGTTCTTGTTCACCACGTCTTCACCCTTCTTACCGTATGACTTCACGATGAACTTCTTCATCTGTTCAACAGCCAAGTCTACCGGAATAACTCCCGTAATGCGGAAGAATGCCGACTGAAGGATGGTATTTGTACGGTTACCCAAACCAATTTCCTGTGCAATCTGAGTAGCGTTGATGTAGTAAACCGTGATATTGTTTTGAGCGAAATACTTTTTAACTTTGTTAGGCAGGTTCTTAGCCAATTCTTCGCCTTCCCAAATGGTGTTCAGCAAGAAAGTACCGTTCTTACGCAAACCGCGTGTAACATCGTACATGTGCAGGTAAGCCTGAACGTGGCAAGCTACAAAGTTCGGGGTAGTAACCAAGTAAGTAGAACGAATCGGATGGTCGCCGAAACGCAAGTGAGAGCAGGTGAAACCTCCCGACTTCTTAGAGTCGTAAGAGAAGTAAGCCTGACAATATTTGTCGGTATTATCACCGATGATTTTTACAGAGTTCTTGTTGGCACCTACCGTACCGTCAGCTCCCAAACCATAGAACTTAGCTTCGAATACGCCTTCGCCACCCAAAGCGATTTCTTCTTTCTGGGGCAGAGAAGTAAACGTAACGTCGTCTACGATACCGATGGTAAAGTGGTCTTTCGGCATCGGGAGTTCCAAGTTTTCGAATACCGATAAGATTTGAGCCGGAGTAGTATCCTTAGAACCCAGACCGTAACGTCCGCCTACGATGATCGGGGCATTTTCCTGTCCGTAGAAGCAGTCTCTTACATCCAAGTACAACGGTTCGCCGTTAGAACCCGGTTCTTTCGTGCGGTCAAGAACAGCAATGCGTTTTACTGTCTTAGGCACTTTTGCCAAGAAATGTTTAGCAGAGAACGGACGATACAAGTGAACAGCTACCAAACCAACCTTCTTGCCTTGAGCCATCAGGTAATCGATAGCTTCGCGCGTAGCTTCGGTTACTGAACCCATAGCGATGATGATGTTTTCTGCATCTTCAGCACCATAGTAGTCGAACAAGCCATAGTTACGTCCGGTAATCTTGTTGATTTCATTCATATATTCTTCTACGATAGCCGGAACAGCTTCATAGAACGGGTTGCATGATTCTCTGTGTTGGAAGAAATGGTCAGGGTTTTCAGCCATACCGCGAGCCACCGGTTTGTTAGGAGACAAAGCACGGTTACGGAATTCAGCCAAAGCCTTCTGGTCGATAAGCGGAGCAAGGTCTTCGTTGTCCAGCTTTTCAATCTTCTGAATTTCGTGAGAAGTACGGAAACCGTCGAAGAAGTTTACGAACGGAACGCGAGACTTGATGGTAGCCAAGTGAGCCACGCCCGCCAAGTCCATAACTTCCTGTACAGAACCTTCGCACAGCATAGCGAAACCGGTCTGACGGGTAGACATAACATCCTGATGGTCGCCGAAGATACACAAAGCATGAGAAGCCAGTGTACGGGCAGAAACATGGAATACGCAAGGCAAGAATTCACCTGCAATCTTATACATGTTAGGAATCATCAACAGAAGACCCTGAGAAGCTGTATAAGTAGTGGTCAATGCGCCTGCCTGAAGTGAACCGTGAACAGCACCTGCGGCACCGCCTTCAGACTGCATTTCCTGAACCAAAACAGTTTCGCCGAAGATGTTTTTACGACCTGCGGCAGCCCATTCGTCTACGTGTTCTGCCATAGTAGACGACGGAGTGATGGGGTAGATGGCAGCTACTTCCGTAAACATGTACGAAATGTGAGCAGCAGCTTCGTTACCATCACATGTGATAAATTTTTTTTGTTTAGTCATACGATTACTAATTATAACTTAGTTAATAAAATATTTGTTCTCCGCATTCCGTTCCGGTAAAACGGGACAGAATAATCTTAATAGAGGAAGCCGAACAGCCATAAAGGTATTTGGCTTCCGTGTCCTAATTCTAATTTGTGCATGGCGTAATAAACGTTCGGGTTGCTTTTTACCTTGCTTCCTTCGGCGCAGATGCGGAAATGCAAATTACCGTCTACAAGGAACGAAGTACCCTTTTCGCCTTTGTTCACCTTATGGTCTTTCCACATCGTATTTACGAAGAACGTTTCCAGAACATCCTGTTCTTCCACTTTTACCGGGTAGATGCTGTACATCAGATTTGTATTGTGCATCATGATTTTAGCCGGCTTCTTCGGAAATACTTCACCTTTCGGGTAAACCATGTTTATCAGTCGCGCGTCGGCAAGATATTTAATGTAATTCATAACCGTGGCACGCGAAGTTTGTATGTCCGTGGCAAGCTGGCTCACGTTAGGAGCCACCGGGCCGTCTACTGCCAACAAATATAGTAATTTTTTTATCTTTGAGAGATATTTCAGTTCAATTTGTTTTATAAGAAGAATATCTACTTCAATCATCATGTTCATGGTCTTCAGCAAATTCTCCGAAAAGTTTCTTTTTTCCAAGAAAAACGGATAAAAACCATGATGGATATAGTCTTGCAGATAGTTCAGCGGATTGAGGTGAGGAAGGATGGTTTTGGCGATGTGTTCGTGGTTGGTCAAGATTTCTTCCAATGTATAGGGTGAGAAATGGCTTCCTGTTTGCAGGTTCAGAAATTCGCGGAACGAGAATCCGCGCAGGTTATACGATTTTACGATTCCGTTCAGCTCCGGATTCTCATCTTTCAGCCGCATTACCGATGAACCGCTGAATACGATTTTCAGGTTGGGATAGCGTTCGTAACACGTGCGCAGCGCATGGCTCCAGTCGGGGAGCTTGAATACTTGGTCGATAAGCAAGACTTTTCCTCCGCGTTTCACGAATTCGCCTGCAAAATCCACTAAATTGCATTGTGAGAAGTAGAAGTTATTCATGTTGACAAACAGGCAAGAGCGGTCGAGCCCGAATTTTTCTTTCGCGTATTGTAACAGAAAAGTGGTTTTTCCCACGCCTCGCGTTCCTTTAATGCCGATAAGACGTGCGTTCCAGTCTATTTCGTCCATCAAATCGCGGCGTACGGGTGCATTCGTATGCTCTACCAGATAGCTGTGTGTCCTGTAAAATGATTCCATGAATGTTTGGGTTTCTTCGCTGCAAATATACGAATACTTCCTTATATTGCAAACTGGAGATTGCAGAAATTATACATCCATTGAAAGCGGCGGAAGCAAAAGAACGGAGCAAACGCTGCGTAAGTCATTGCTTGACCAGTTCAAACTTGTCGATGTCTGTTGCCCATCCGTAAGGATTTCCCATTTCTACTTTATTATATCCTTGTTTCAGTTCAACGGGGAGGGTTACGGTAGCTGTTTCCCCGCTCTCCTGTAAGCCGGTTAGCTTCTTCGTCACTCCGTTTATGCTTACTTCCAGTTGCCTGTGTTTGGCAGGGATGTAGCTGATGGTCATCAGGTAGTCTCCTCCCTGTTCGCTGTAAACGTTGTCCCAACGCAGGAGGTTTTCCTTGCGTCCTCCCAAGTACGCTACAACCATGCTTCCCGAAGCGTTTTCGTTGAAAGCATATAACACTTGCTTTTCGCGTTTGCCTAATGCGTCGAAGCAAGGCAGGTACCCCCATTCGGCCTCGTATCTGCGTGGTTCGAGCCTCCGTTCTCCTTCGGCGCGGAGTATCATCACGCTGCGCGGCGGGAGGTGGTACGACAGGCTGTCTGTGGCTGAATCAATATTCCGGCGGCGTATCAGGTCACGCAGTTTTACCTTGCCCGCCAGTTCTAATTCGCTCAGCGGTACGGACACATGGCAAGCGGAATCCGATGGATTGTACAATGCCACGGCGCGCGTGTTGCCTCTCCGTTTTTCGATGTCCTTCACCAGTACGTAAGCACCGGACCGGTGTTGCACTACGTAGGCTTGCAGCCCCAACGGGTCTTGGTTGAGCGCAATCAGCTCTTCGTTTTTCAGCAAGTCGAGCGACGGTTGCGGAATCGTGGTCAGGTCGCACCCGATAAGCAGCGGCGAACTCATGATGCACCATAATCCGAAATGTGCCTCTTCTTCGTTGGCAGGAAGCCCTCGTCCGATTTCAAGCATATCCATGTCGTTATAATGCCCGTCTTTACAGTAAGCCGACAGGTAAAGATTCCGGTTTACGATGTCTTTTATCGAAGCCCATTCCGGGCGGATGTCCGGACTGATGCGCCACGATGCAGCGATGTCTTTCGCCCACGTGCCGGGGAAAGTCCAGCGGCAGATGTTTATGCTCACATTGCTGCATCCCGCCTTGTCGAACGCCTCGCGTATTTCCGTATAGCGTATTCGTTCGTCGAGGTTCAGTTCGTATCCCGCTCCGCAGTAATCTATTTTAATGAAGTCGAATCCCCATTCTTTGAAATACAGCAGGGCATCTTGGGTTTCATGTCCGTACAGTCCGGCACCGATTCCGTTCGTGTCGTTATCAAACTGCGACCCGCAGGTATCGGCTCCGGCGTCAGAATAAATCCCCGCCTTCAGCCCTAACGAATGGATGTACCGGGCAATTCCCTCCAGCCCGTTTGGAAAACGCTGCGGATGCGTGTGCATTCGTCCGGTACTGTCGCGGTAACCGAAAAATCCGTCATCGATGTTGATGTAGCCGTATCCCTTTGCTTTCAGCCCATTGTCTATTAAGGCTTTGGCTTGTTTTCTTATCAGCGAATCGTTGATGTTTACCCGATACGTGTTCCATGAACTCCACCCCATGATGGGAGGGTTAAACGGTTGTTCCGTTTTCGGGTTGGTTGCATTTCCCATTAGCGGGAGAAGACAAAGAGCTGTTGCTGCCAGTCGGATAATAGTGCTTGTTTTCATACCTGCGTGTTGTTAATCGGCGGTAAATATAGAAAGAAATATTGAATTGAGAGGTGCTTTAGAGTTCGTTTAAATTTTGCTCGGCAAAACAACTTATTGGAAAATTTAAACAGGCTCTTAAATGCAATTCCAAACGCAAGCCGTAGCACTACCCAACGCAAGCCGTAGCATGGGCTGACGCTTGCGGTAGAAATGCTTGGTACATGCGGTAGCGTTTTTGTGTTCCATTCCGATGGGTTTTCCGGTACAAATAGAGTAAAATCCGTGAAGCTTTGGGCAGGGTATGACGTAATTTCGTTATTTTTACGCGATGAATCCAAACCCGAACAGAAACAGACGATATGGCGCAGTCTCTTTATCTTTTTAATCCGGAACATGATATGGCTTTGGCTAACTTTACGCCGTACTATAAAGCTCCTTCCGAAATCCGGCGTATGGCAAACGACTTGTCGGTGCTTCCGGCGTGGTATGCCGACGAGGAGGATGAGGCATTGGTGAAGATTGATTCCGCCGGACGTGTAGAGGGGTGGGAGTCTCCGCTTTATCCGGAGAAAGTGGCGTGGATTACCGGGTGGAGGGATGCCGATTACCGTCCGTGGGGATGGAATCCGGCGTTGCTGCACAGGCTTCGCGAGGCGGGAGTCGGTGAGGGATGCCTGCTCTCCGATGAGCGCATGGAGCGGATTCGCCATCTTTCAGGCAGGCAACGCTGTGTGGATGTGTTGGACGGGTTTCGGGGGATGCCTTTCGTATGTGGGCAGGCAGTGGTTTGCCGTTCAGTGGACGAAGTGAAGAAACGTGTCTCGGAGTGGGGTACGGCGGTACTGAAAGCTCCGTGGTCGGGCAGCGGCAGAGGGTTGGCACGCGTCTCGGAAGCGCAGTGGAGTCCGTCGTTGGAGGGATGGGTGTCACGCATACTCCGCACGCAGGGAGCAATCATGGCAGAGCCTTTCTATAATAAGGTATGCGATTTCGCAATGGAGTTTCGGGCAGACGGTAGCGGCAGGGTGGACTTTGTCGGCTATTCATTATTTGAAACGGATGGGTTTGGAAACTACAAGGCAAACCTGCTGGCTGCGGATGCGGAGATAGAACGGCGGCTGTCCCGATACGTTCCGGTGGAACAACTGAATGCCGTGCGCCGTGAGTTGGAACGCTGGCTTTCGCTGCTGTTAGCGTCAGACTACGCAGGTTATTTGGGAGTAGACATGATGATTTGCTCGGACAACGGCGGTCTGCTGATTCATCCGTGTGTGGAAATCAACCTTCGCATGAACATGGGAGTGGTGTCGCACGTGCTTTCCGTCCGTTACCTGCATCCGCTCGCTACGGGCAGGTATGTGGTAGAGCATTATTCAGCCGACGGGGAAGCATGGGCTTTCCATCAGCAGATGAGCCGTGATTTCCCGCTGGAGATGCAGGCAGGCGGTATCGCGAAAGGATATCTCTCGCTCACTCCCGTTCGGGAAGATACGCGCTATCAAGCCTACATCACGGTGGGGTAAGCGGAAGAAAATCGTTATACTTTCCCCTCCAACCATGCGTCTATCAGCCGGCGGGCTATGCTCAGTTTCTTGGGAATCTCTGGCAGATTGTCGCGGGTATAAAACGCTCCGGCACTCAGCTCGTCGTCTTGCAGCTTGATGGTTCCGCTTTCATACTCGGCGGTATAGCCCACCATGATTCCGCTGGGATAAGGCCACGGCTGACTGCCGAAGTATCTGAGGTTTTTGATGCGCAGTTCGGTCTCTTCCATCACTTCGCGGCACACACATTCCTCCAGCGTTTCGCCCGGTTCGAGAAATCCGGCTACCAGTCCCTTGAACGTTCCCCGGAAGTTACGCGCGTGTACCAGCAGGATGCTGTCTCCTTTCTTAATCAGTACGATGACCGCCGGAGAGATACGCGGGTAAATTTCCTGTCCGCACTTCGGGCAACGTTTGGCAATGGGGCCTACCTGTACGGTGGCAACTCCGCAGGCGGGACAGTAGCGGCTGTTCTTGTCCCACGTCAGGATTTGTGAGGCTTTTCCGGCAAGGTCGTATTCACAGCGCGGAAGCACATCGAACGAAGCCCGCAGGTCTTTCAGCAAATACGGCGTACCTTCTTCTGCTATCGGTGCATCGAGCGCATACGCCCGTGCGGTAAGTCCGTTCAGGCTGCCTATCTCGTGTACGGTGTTTCCCGCAGGGACGGCTACGGGAGGCTTTTCCCCCGTGGGAATATGATAACCGTCTGCCTGTTTCTCTATCAATACTTGTCCGTTGTAAAAAGCGAACCAGCCGTATGCAGCGGCTTGTTTCATGTCTTTTTCCATAATCAGTTCAGTCCTTTCATTGTTAGTTGGATGCGTTTTCGTTCGCGGTCGATGCTCATCACACGGACACGCACGTGCTGGTGAATGCTTACCACCGTGGAGGGGTCGGAGATGAAGCGGTCGGCAAGTTGGGATACATGCACCAGTCCGTTCTCTTTGATGCCAATGTCGACAAAGCAACCGAAGTTGGTGATATTGGTCACGATGCCCGGCAGTTCCATACCCTCCTGCAAATCATCGAGCGTGCGTACATTTTTGTCGAACTCAAACATCTCTATCTTCCGGCGCGGGTCTCGTCCCGGTTTATCCAACTCCTGCATGATGTCAGTCAGCGTGGGCAGTCCTACCGAGTCGGTGATGTAATTTTCTATCTTTATCCGGCTGCGCAGTTCCTTATTCTTTATCAAGTCCGTTACCGAGTAGCCGAGGTCTTTCGCCATACGTTCCACCACAGAATAACTTTCGGGATGGACGGCAGAGTTATCGAGCGGGTTTTCCGCTCCCGGAATCCGGAGAAATCCCGCGCACTGCTCGAAAGCCTTAGCCCCCATGCGCGGCACTTTCAGCAATTCGCGGCGCGAGCGGAACGCACCGTTTTCCGTGCGGTAATCCACGATGTTCTGAGCCAAAGCCGCACCCAACCCCGAAACGTATGTCAGCAGATGCTTGCTTGCCGTGTTCACATTAACCCCCACAAGGTTCACACAGCTCTCCACAGTCTGGTCGAGCGAGGCTTTCAGTTTGCTCTGGTCTACATCGTGCTGGTATTGCCCCACGCCGATAGACTTCGGGTCTATCTTGACCAACTCCGCAAGCGGGTCTATCAGACGCCTGCCGATGGATACCGCTCCGCGCACCGTTACATCGTAGCCGGGGAACTCCTCGCGCGCCGTCTTGGATGCCGAGTAAATGGAAGCCCCATCCTCGCTCACCACGAATACCTGTATCTCACGGTCGTACCGCTGGGAGGTGACAAACTGTTCCGTTTCCCGGCTTGCCGTTCCGTTTCCTATGGCTATCGCCTCTATCTTGTATTGCTCTACTAATTGGGTCAGCTTGCGTGCCGCCTGCTTATATTCCGACTTGGGCGGATGGGGATAAATCGCCTCGTTATGAAGCAAAGCCCCTTGCGCATCCAGACACACCACCTTGCAACCCGTGCGGAATCCGGGGTCGATACCCATCACGCGCTTTTGTCCCAGCGGCGGGGCGAGCAACAGTTGGCGGAGGTTTCCGGCAAAAACACGGATAGCCTCATCGTCGGCTTTCTCTTTGCTGATGGCAGCGTATTCGGTCTCGATGGAAGGTTTAAGCAGACGCTTGTACGCATCGTTCACCGCTTCGGCTACCTGATGTGCGCACTCGTTATTGGTTTTTACGAACAGCCGCTCCAGCCGTTCGCCGCATTCCGTTTCATCGGCAGGTGTGATGCTTACCTTCAGTATGCCTTCCTTCTCACCCCGGCGGATGGCAAGCAGACGGTGGGACGTGCATCGCTTCAGCGGCTCACTGAAATCGAAGTAATCGCGGTACTTGGCAGCCGCCTCGTCGCCTTCCTTACCCTTTACCACCTTTGCCGTAATCACACCCTGACGCTCAAACTGCCGGCGAATCTGGTTGCGGGCACGCTCGTCCTCGTTCACCTGTTCAGCTATGATGTCACGCGCTCCTTTCAGCGCATCCTCCTCGTCTTTGACATCGCCCTTAACGAAAGCGCGGGCCTTTGCAGCAAGGTTGTTTTCGCGCTGCATCAGCAACAGAACCGCAAGCGGTTCCAATCCCTTCTGTCGGGCTATCTCGGCGCGCGTCTTGCGCTTCGGCTTGTAAGGGAGGTAAATATCCTCCAGCTCCGTGCCCTCCCAACAGTCGGCAATGCGTTTGCTCAGTTCAGGAGTCAGCTTCCCAAGCTCTCTGATGGTCGATAGAATCGTTTCCTTCCGTTTGGCGAGTTCGTACAACTTTTCGTAACGGGCGTTTATTTCGCTGATTTGTACCTCATCCATTCCGCCCGTAGCCTCTTTGCGGTAGCGGCTGATAAAAGGAATCGTTGCCCCATCGAGCAACAGTTTAAGCGTATTCTGTACGCGATGTTCCGGCAGCTTGAGCGCATCGGAAATCATCCGGCTAAATTCTTCCATGTCTTGTTTCTGTTCAGATTCGGAACGCGAAGTTAGCGAATCCTTATAAATTGCGGCGATAATATATAGAATTTAACAACCGGATGGTGAGGTGTCAGTCTTAGCGTATTTTCGTTCAAACAGTTCGGTGTTGTTGCTTCCCCATTGAATCATGGCATCGATAATGGGAATCAGTGTTTGCCCCAGCGGAGTGATGGCGTATTCGGAACGCGGAGGCAATTCGGGATAAATGGTTTTGGAGACCAGTCCGTCTTCAACCAGCTCTTTCAACTGGAGGTCGAGCACACGGGGAGTAGCTTCTGGAAAAATCTTGTGCAGTTCACTCGGACGCAACGGCTTATGGCGCAGTTCGTCCAAGATACACGATTTCCATTTCGCGCCTATCAGACTAATGGTCAGTCGCAGCGGACAACCTAAATCAATGGGTATCTTTCTTTCGTACATGGCATGACGTTGTTACTTGGTTAATACGGTGCAAATATAATGATACTTATTCGGAACAAGCAGATACCGAATAAATTATCAGTACCCGAATAATTAATCAGTACTTGTATTTGTAGGGGCTGTTCCGTACTTTTGCATCAGTAAATAACCTATTAGAAAACATATTATTATGAGAGCGAGTATCGAAGAATACAAGGCAGTAGAGGCTGCTGCGATGAAGTTTGTAAGAAGCGTGGCAGAAGGCAACAGTAAGTATGCCAAAGAATTGTTTGTCGACGAAGCCGTTTTGTTCGGTTATTTGGACGGCAGGTTGGAACACGGAAGCATTGAGCAGTTCTACCGGAATGTAGACACAGTGAGCGCAGGCAATGATTTCAAGGCGCGTATCGACGTAGTGGATGTGGAAGAATCTCTTGCCGTAGTCCGTGTGTTGGAGGAGAAATGGGGTGGAAGGATAGACTTTACCGACTACCTTTTACTGATGAAAATGGATGGCGAATGGCGGTGTGTGGCTAAAGCGTATAATCAGAACTCTGATACGATACAAAAATAAAAGTACATTATGCAAATAGTAGTTATTACCGGAAGTCCCCGCAAGCGGGGAAACAGTTTTGCTATGACGGGGGCATTTGCCAGTGAAGCTGAAAAACTGGGGCATAGCGTGCGTCAGTTTGATACAGCGTTTATGAAGATAGGCGGATGCCGTGCCTGTCAGACTTGTTTCAAAACGGGCAAGGCTTGTTCGTTTGACGATGATTTCAACCTCATCGCGCCTGCCATGTTAGAGGCGGATGCCATTGTGTTTACCATGCCTACCTATTGGTATTCCATCCCGGCACAGATAAAGGGTGTGATAGACCGCATGTTTTCTTTCGTGGTGGGAGGGAAAAAGGTAGCAGGTAAAAAGTGTGGTTTGATAGCCTGCTGCGAGGAAGACGACCCAGCAGTAATGGACGGAGTGCGTATCCCCATAGAACGCTCTGTCGCTCTGTTGCAGTGGAAAATGGTGGGCGAAGTGCTGGTGACCGGTGTGATGAACGAAGGTGACATTAACAGCACCGACGGATGTGAACGGGCGGCGGAGTTAGCAAGAAAGTTTGGTAAAGCTGATTGATTCAGAGTGTATTATACTCACATGGAGGTGCCTGCGCCAACACCTGAAAATTCTACCCGTAGGACGATGGAGTTCTATGGGTAGAATGAGTGTGTTCTTCCGCATGGGATGGGTGACGCTAACCGAAGCGTTTTTTGTAGGATAACTGTTGCGGTTTTCTTGGATGATTGGTTGGGGTTATCATTCCTTTCCGTCGGAATCAGGGCTGCTCAACTTCATCCGCAGTATGGGGAACGGATTGCCTTGATCGTCCGTTTCATCGCGACGGAAAGTTTCGAAGCCGAGGTGACGGTAAAAACCTGCTGCATGGGGATTCTGTTCGTTTACGTCTACGTAAGCAACTTGATAGCGGTTGACGGCAAGATGCACGAGCTGTTTTCCCAATCCTTTCCCGATGCAGGAGGGAGCGAGAAAAAGCATCTCTATTTTCCGGTCTTGTATGCCCATGAAACCGACGGGCACATCGGCTTGAAAAGAAACGAGCAAGGTTTCTGTTTCCTTCAGGGCAGGAGCTACCCACGGGCTGAGGCGGCGGATGTCCTCGCCTGTAAGGAAGTGATGGGAGGCGCGTACCGAGGCTTCCCATACCCGAACCAACTGTTCCGTAAATTCATCGGTACGTTCAGTCCGCCCGATTTCCCGAATCAGCCGGAGCGATTGCCATTCTTCCGCTGTAATCCGCATGAAATGTTCCGTGCGCACATCGCCGAGCGGAGAGACATTGCCGGTTTCGGTGTGATGATACGTCAGTCCGCACTTCTCCATCACCCGCCTCGACCGGTTGTTGCCGTCATAATATCCGCACCATACAGCCGATACTCCCAAATCGATGAAACATCTTTCCAGCAGGCATCTCACAGCTTCGGGTATCAGTCCTTGTCCCCAATAAGGTACGCCAATCCAGTAACCTATTTCAGCCTCGTTGTCCTGCATGGCTGCACTGTGCATCCCGTCGGTAAACATGACGCCTGCGCTTCCTACCGGCTCGCCCGTTTCTTTCAGCACCACGGCGTAAGTTTCGGGAGCGGCGAAAACGGTGCGTATAATCTCCAGACTCTCGGCTACGGAGGTGTGCGGATGCCATCCGGCTATGGGACCAATGGCAGGGTTTTTCGCATACTTATATAAAGCCTCCGCGTCGGCTTCCTGCCACGGGCGGAGAATCAGTCGTGAGGTTTCAAGATGGTTGCTCATAAGTAATAATCTTTCTTTGGATGGTTTGTATGAATTGCAGTGCTTTCGTTGCCTGTAAAGTCAGTTCTTATTTTTCCTGCTTCAAAATCTCCTGCATACGGGGACGGAAATTGTTGCCCCATTCTTCCAACATGCGGATGATAGGTATTAATGTCAAACCTTCGTCGGTAATGAAATATTCCACGCGGGGAGGCATTTCCGGATAAATCTTTTTCCGAATCATGCCGTGGCGTTCCAGCTCCTTCAGTTGCTGATTAATGACACGCGGACTGGTGTCTTCAAAATGGCGGTGCAGTTCGCTGGGACGCTTGCAGCCTTTTTCCAGCTCGTAGAGGATACATGATTTCCACTTTCCACCCATCACTTCCATTGCCACAGCCACTCCGCAATCAAGGTCTAAAGGTATCTTCTTTTTATACATAAGTTCCGTTGAAAATGGTTCTGCCAACAAAAATAATTGTTTTGCCCGAATATAAAAAGGAGAAATTTATCTCTATCTGAATAATTCGACCCTACTTGACCTGCTTTTTCCAATCGTTTATTTTTGCGGGTAAAAGAACGGACGTATGGACAGGCGCAAATTTTTCAAAACGGCAAGCATACTTGTTGCGGCAGCGGGCACCCATTGTCTGTCTGCCGGAGGCAATGAGCTGTTCTATAATGTTATTCAGACGGAATCATTGAATCATTATAATAAAAAACGTATGAAACACAAATGTAAGATAACCGTATTAAAGCGAGAATGTTACAAAAACCTGCAAGCTGAGTATCTGGCAGACCCACAGTCGGGACCCTGTCCTTATTTTCATGAAGGACAAGAAATTATCGTAGACAGCGACAACTTTTTCCGTATGCTGAACGGAGGATTCTGTTCGGAAGCATGGGATTGCATCAGCCGGTATGTTTATGCTGCCTTGCAAGGCGGCTCGATTATGCGTGGTTGGACAAACGACGAGAAAGTCATGATAACCTGCTGTAACGACGGCACACGCTCGGTTATCTTCAAGCTCGAACGGTTGGACGAAGAAGAATAACACCGAGTCTCTGCAACAGGCAAACCGACCCGAATCGAACCTTCGGAAATTTATTGTCGGTTTGCCTCCTTGATGCTCCAAAGCGAAACATGCTCGTTACGGTAGCGGGCGTTAGGATTTATCTCGCCGCGTGCAAGCAACGGGTCGTCGGGCAGCGATTTGAACTGTATTGCTTTCTGCGGGCAGTTCTGGATGCAGGCAAAACAAAAATCACAGTCGCCCTCCGTCTTCACTCCCTGCGAAGTCAGCTTGTAATTACCTCGCGGACAAACCTCCGTACAGATTCCGCAGTCGATGCAGGCATCTGTTACTGCAAAGTATTTTTCGCTCCGCATCAGGAATCCTACCTCCGGGTCAAGCCCCGTATAAGCCATGAATCCCTCATGTTGGCGACGTTCGTCATCGCTGAAAGGTTCGTGCCAGTGGCGTTTCGCCTGAAGGTCGGAGGTGATGCGCTTCAGACTTTCGGGAATCTGTTTGTCTAATTTCATCTCTTCCGCCATATCAAAATTCGGCAACCAGTTATCCACCATAATCATCGTAGTGATATAATCGAAAGGACATCCGGCACGTTGAGTAATCTCATCCCATATCCCCACGGCATTACATTTGCGCCTGCCGTAAGTCAGCACGGCAAACTTATATCCCGCCGCCAGTTTCGCCCGTTTGATGTACTCGCGCACCATGTTGGGCGGCATGTGTCCGTAGATAGGATAAACGATACCAATCTCGTCCGCCTCCAGTTCGTAACGCTTCTCCTTTACCAACTGCGGAATACTGAGCAGCTCGGTATGCTCGTCAGCTAACTGACGTGCCACATATAAACAATTCCCCGTCCCCGTAAAATAAAGAATGATACGTTTCTTTTCCGTTTTGCCACACCCGGTAAGCGAAGTCATTCCCCATGCAGCCGTTCCAGCAATAAACGCCCCCATCCGCTTGAGAGCAGAACGGCGAGATATTCCTCCGGTATGTTCTTTTTCCATAGACACTTGTTTTTAGTTTTTACAAATGTACGCCGAATCACATACTCCATTAATACACAAATTACAGAATAATTCACCTATTTTACAGTAAAAGAAAGGCAGAAATGCGGTAAATCTTGTGGAGGTTGGCAAACGACTTTTCTGTAACAATGGAAGTAATTAGGTTTTTATGCTTGCGGTATGCTTTCCGTTGATAGAAAGATTAATAATTGAATAGGTAATTCAAATGCTTATTTTTCTTGAGCGCTGTAAAATGAGAGGAATAAAAAATCCCCCGTTAAGGTCGAGGGAAACCTAATGTTTTCACAACGGAATAATCCTTATTGTGATTTGCTTCAAAATAGTATTGCAAATATAATATAATAGTTAAAGATAGCCAAGTCTTTTGCGGAAATTTTATAACTTTGAAAAATAAGAGAATTTTTATGCTATAAAAAACACGTTATGAAGAATATTTTAGGACTTGATTTAGGAACCAATAGTATTGGTTGGGCCGTAATTAAGGCTTCGACAAATGAAGAAGGGAAAGAACAATTACATAATATAGACAGTGCAGGTTCGCGTATAATTCCGATGGATGCAGCAATATTGGGCGATTTTGATAAAGGAAATTCAAAATCGCAGACAGCCGACCGTACACAAAGCCGGGGTATACGCCGTTTGTATGAACGGTCTAATTTACGGCGTGAAAGGTTACATCGGGTTTTGTCTTTGCTTGGCTTTTTGCCAGCTCATTATGCTCGTTATATAGACCGGTACGGACGGTTTATTGATTATGCAGAGCCTAAATTGTCTTGGGATAAGGATGAACAGGGGCATCCCGTTTTTATTTTTCAAGATTCGTTTGATGAAATGTTGAATGATTTTCGTCAGTTTCAGCCGGCTTTGGTTGATAACGGTCGGAAAGTGCCATACGATTGGACCATTTATTATTTGCGAAAGAAAGCACTTACCCAAAAGATTCGGAAAGAAGAATTGGCATGGATTTTGCTTAATTTCAATCAAAAACGGGGATATTATCAGTTGCGTGGGGAAGAAACCAATACATCTACTACTGCTAAAAGTCGTCAGTATTTCGATAGTCAGATAGTTATTGATATTATTGATACAGGACAACTTTATAAAGGGATGAAAGTTCTTACCGTAGTATTGGAGGATGGCTCAAAAGGTAAAATTTTTAAGAAAGAAATTCCAGACTGGATTGGTCAGAAAAAAGACATTATAGCATCTGTTGATATTGATAAGGATGGTAATGATAAATACGATGAAAATGGTGAATTAAGTTGCCGTTTCAAGATTCCTTCAGAGCAGGAATGGGATGAAAAATGGGAATTGATAAAAACTAAGACACAGCATGATTTAGATGTGTCAGATAAAACAGTGGGTGCTTACATCTATGACACTTTGTTGCAAATGCCTTGTCAGAAAGTACGTGGAAAATTGGTAAGGACCATCGAACGAAAATATTATAAGAAAGAATTGTATCAGATTCTGGAAAAACAGAAAGAGTTTCATGAAGAGTTCCGTAATCGAGACCTGTATTTGGCTTGTATCAATGAACTCTATTCTCTGAATGAAGCACATCGTAATGAAATAGCCAGTCGTAATCTTGTTTATCTGTTCATTGAAGATATCTTGTTTTATCAACGTCCGTTAAAGAGTAAAAAGTCATTGATCGCTGACTGTCCTTACGAGGAATATACTTGTACAAATAAAGAAACAGGAGAGATAGAGCATTTCGGAGTGAAGTGTATTGCCAAGTCTCACCCATTGTATCAGGAATTCCGCTTGTGGCAATTTCTCGCGAACTTACGTATATATCAGAAAGAACAAGTAGACAATGGAAAAACCTGTTATGATGTAGACGTTACTTCTGATTTTTTAAAGACGGAAGATGATTATACAGAATTATTCGATTGGTTGTGTGAGCAAAAAAGCATAAAGCAAGACAGTATATTGAAATGCCCGGTTTTCGGCTTGAAAAAGAATGATATTAATAAGTATCGTTGGAATTATGTGGAGGATAAATCCTATCCATGTAATGAGACTCATGCACTTCTTCTTGAATGGTTGAATAAAGCAGGCATAGCATCTTCTTTTTTGAACTCTACGACCGAAGAAGATTTATGGCATATTCTTTATTCTGTTTCGGATAAAAAAGAATTAGAAAAAGCATTAAACAAATTTGCAGAAAGATATGGACTTGCCGCAAAATTTGTTGAAGTATTCCAGTCTGTTCCGCCTTTTGAGAAAGATTATGGAGCTTATTCAGCTAAGGCTATAAAAAAACTGTTGCCTTTAATGCGGATGGGGAAATATTGGAGTGAAGATAACATTGATGAACAGACACGCAGGCGTATTGATAAAATGATATCGGGAGAGTATGATGATACCATTCGAAATCGGGTAAGAGAAAAGGCTATTCATCTGACGGATGTAACTTCATTCAGAGGGCTCCCGCTGTGGTTGGTCTGTTATATTGTGTATAATCGTCACTCTGAAGCACGAGATGTCAAAAAATGGACAGAACCTGCCGATATTGATGATTACTTGCGTAAGTTTAAACAGCATTCGTTACATAACCCCATCGTAGAACAAATAATTCTTGAAACATTACGTACAGTTCGTGATATATGGAGGCAAGTAGGACATATTGATGAAATCCATGTGGAGTTAGGGCGTGAAATGAAAAATCCAAAAGATAAACGCGCTAAAATGACTCGCCAGATGCAGGAAAATGAAAATGCAAATCTCCGTATTAAAGCGATGCTTGTAGAGTTTATGAATCCTGAATTTGAGATTGAAAATGTTCGTCCGTATTCTCCAAGTCAACAAGAGTTGTTACGAATTTATGAAGAAGGGGTTCTCAATAGTGTAAGTGAAATATCAGATGAAATAGCTACCATCATTAAGAAATTTAATGAAAGCGATATAAAGAAACGTCCCACTACATCAGAGGTATTGAAGTATAAACTTTGGCTGGAACAAAAATACCGTTCTCCTTATACGGGAGAGATGATACCACTGGGTAAATTATTTACACCGGCTTATGAGATTGAACATATTATACCTCAGTCTCGCTATTTCGATGACTCTTTCAGCAATAAGGTGATATGTGAATCGGAAGTGAATAAATTGAAAACAAATTTACTCGGTCATGAATTTATATCTAAGCATCACGGTGAAAAGGTATTATTGGCAAATGGCAAATGTATCAATGTCTTCTCTGTTGAGGATTATGAAAGATTTGTCAAGGATAATTATTCTCGCAATCCGGTCAAACTGAAAAAATTGATGATGGATGATATTCCCGAACAATTCATTGCTCGTCAGTTGAATGATAGTCGTTATATTAGTAAGTTGGTAAAATCTTTACTTTCTAACATTGTGCGTGAAAGCGACGAGCAAGAAGATATCTCAAAGAACGTGATTGTTTGTACGGGTGGTGTAACAGACCGATTGAAGAAAGATTGGGGGATAAACGATGTATGGAATAAAATTATTCTTCCACGCTTTCAGCAACTGAATAAATTAAGTGGCAATACTTGTTTTACATCTGTCAGTGCCAATGCTCATATTATTCCTACTGTACCTTTAGAATTTCAGAAAGGATTTAATAAGAAGCGGATTGACCATCGTCATCATGCTATGGATGCTATAGTGATAGCTTGTGCAGGGCGTAATATAGTAAATTATCTTAGCAATGAATCGGCTTGTAAAAATTCAAAGATTTCTCGTTATGACTTGCAGCGTCTTTTATGTGATAAACAAAAAGTGGATGCTCAGGGAAATTATTGTTGGATGATTAAGAAGCCGTGGGATTCATTTACACAAGATGTATATGCTGTTTTGCGGAATGTAATTGTCAGTTTCAAACAGAATCTTCGTGTTATCAATAAAACGACGAATTATTATCAACGTTATATAGACGGCAAAAAGAAGATGGTGAAACAAAAAGGAGGAGATAATTGGGCTATTCGGAAATCCCTGCATAAGGAGACTGTTTTCGGTGAAGTGAATTTGCGCGACATAAAAACAGTGGCGTTGAAAGACGCCATAAAAAATCCGAATGCTATTGTAGAAAAAGATTTGAAGAAGAAGTTGAAGGAATTGTTGCGTTTGCATTTCAATGAAAAGCAGATAAAAGGTTATTTCGAAGAGCATAAAGATGTTTGGCAAGATGTGGATTTGAAGAGAATAAAAATCTATTATTTTTCTAACGAGACAAAAGACCGGTTTTTTGCTTCTCGTAAACCGTTGGATTCAAGTTTCAATCAAAAGAAAATAACGGAAAGCGTAACAGATACAGGTATCCAAAAGATATTGTTGCGTCATTTGGAAGCGAATGGAAATGTAGCAGACAATGCTTTCTCACCGGAAGGTATAGAGGAAATGAATAAGAATATAGTCTTGTTGAATAATGGTAAATGGCATCAACCCATCCGTAAGGTACGCGTTTATGAAAAAGCAGATAAGTTTGCAGTAGGCCAGAAAGGGAATAAAGGTTCTAAGTTTGTGGAAGCGGCTAAGAATTTATTCTTTGCCATTTATGAGACGGAACAAGAAGATCCCAAAACAGGTGAGATAACCCGAAAACGAAGTTATGCAACTATACCATTAAATGTGGTAATAAATCGCCTGAAGCGTGGGTTATCACCTGCACCGGAAGATAAAAATGGCAATTCGCCTAAATATGTATTATCGCCCAATGATTTGGTGTATCTTCCTACGCAAGAAGAATTGAAGAGCGGACATATTTGTTACCCGTTAGATGAGAACAGAATTTATAGAATGATTAGTTGTACAGGAGGCAGGGTTTACTTTTTACCATATTTTGTGGCCAGTATGATTGTTGATAAATATGAATATAAAGATGAATTTACAAAAGACAAACAGTCTATAAAAGAGATATGTATTCCTATCAATGTAGACAGATTAGGTAATTTGATTAAATAGTTATGATTAAGAAAACTCTTTATTTCAGCAATCCTGCTTATTTGTCATTACGTAACGCCCAATTAGTAATCAAACTTCCGGAAGTGGAGAATAATCCTTCGCTTCCGGATACAATGAAATGTCAATCTTTGGTAACGAAGCCGATAGAAGACATTGGATTGGTGATTTTAGATCATCGGCAGATTACGATTACCTCCGGTGTTATTGAGGCATTATTGGAGAATAATAGTGCATTGATAACATGCGACAGTAAAAGTATGCCTGTAGGATTGATGTTACCTTTGTATGGTAACACTACTCAAAACGAGCGTTACCGGAAACAATTAGAAGCCTCCTTGCCTCTGAGAAAACAATTGTGGCAACAAACGGTTCAGGCTAAGATAACTAATCAGGCTGCAGTATTGTCTGCTTGTACAGGAGACATGTCAAAATGTATGTATATATGGGCAAACGAAGTACGGAGTGGTGATCCTGAAAATTTAGAAGCTCGTGCTGCTGCTTATTATTGGAAAAACTTATTTTCAGATATAACTGGTTTTACTCGAGAGCGTGAAGGAGTTCCACCCAATAATTTACTCAATTATGGTTATGCGATTCTACGTGCGGTGGTAGCGCGCGGGTTGGTTATTAGTGGATTATTGCCAACGTTAGGTATTCATCATCATAATCGTTATAATGCCTATTGTCTGGCAGATGATATCATGGAACCTTACCGTCCATTTGTAGATCGGTTGGTTTTTGATCTATATCTCAAATACGGAGCTGATGTTTTGTTGACAAAAGAAATTAAAATAGCTTTACTTTCAATCCCAACTATTGAAGTAAATATTAATAGGAAGCGTAGTCCTCTCATGGTTGCTGTATCTCAAACTACCGCTTCTCTTTACAAATGTTTTACAGGCGAATTACGTAGAATTGTTTATCCGGATTTTAATGGATCGTTTTAGTGAATATCGGGTTATGTGGGTATTGGTTCTTTTTGATTTACCTACGGAAACAAAGAAAGATAAAAAGGCTTATATGGATTTTCGCAAGAATTTACAGCGAGATGGCTTTACTATGTTTCAGTTTTCCATTTACGTTCGTCATTGTGCGAGTAGTGAGAACGCAGCGGTACATATTAAAAGAGTAAAATCTTTTCTTCCTGAGTTTGGGCAGGTAGGTATTCTTTGTATAACGGATAAGCAATTTGCGCAGATAGAAGTTTTTTACGGAAAAAAGCCGCAAGGAGTAAAGACTCCGGGACAGCAGTTAGAACTATTTTGAAATCATAAATCCCGCCTCTTTAGACGGGATTTATGATTGGAAACGCATTTTTTTCTTTTTCTAAAAATACTTGTAATAGACTGAATATTAGTGTATTCTTTATATTCAGCTGTTTCCAATAGGACAAAGATACTAATTTGAAAGCAAATCACAACCTCAAGACTGTCGTATATCACCCTGCCGAGCTGTTTCCAATAGGACAAAGATACTAATTTGAAAGCAAATCACAACATGTGTATGTACGTGAAATTTTCGTTTCCGCTGTTTCCAATAGGACAAAGATACTAATTTGAAAGCAAATCACAACTTCTGAGAGCTATTCAAGGCAGGAACTTAAGCTGTTTCCAATAGGACAAAGATACTAATTTGAAAGCAAATCACAACACCTACACGGCATGGGTGAGCGGCGTGCGGCTGTTTCCAATAGGACAAAGATACTAATTTGAAAGCAAATCACAACTCAGGCGTGAGTTTCAGTACCTCCGATACGCTGTTTCCAATAGGACAAAGATACTAATTTGAAAGCAAATCACAACAGATAGGCGGAAGAAACCTGATACCCGACGCTGTTTCCAATAGGACAAAGATACTAATTTGAAAGCAAATCACAACGAAATTCCCTATATAAACGTGCCCGTATTTGCTGTTTCCAATAGGACAAAGATACTAATTTGAAAGCAAATCACAACAAAAAGCTGGTGTTAATCGTCAACTTGCTGGCTGTTTCCAATAGGACAAAGATACTAATTTGAAAGCAAATCACAACCAGAATTATCAGCGTCTGCAACAAGTTACGGCTGTTTCCAATAGGACAAAGATACTAATTTGAAAGCAAATCACAACTATTTATCCAATCCGCTATCTTCGTGAACAGCTGTTTCCAATAGGACAAAGATACTAATTTGAAAGCAAATCACAACTCGTACTTTCTCTGTTCCCGTTCTACCTTGCTGTTTCCAATAGGACAAAGATACTAATTTGAAAGCAAATCACAACATTTGGATACACTATTGAATATCGTAATTCGCTGTTTCCAATAGGACAAAGATACTAATTTGAAAGCAAATCACAACCCGGCAAGCCTGTTCTTGTTCCTTGTGGTGCTGTTTCCAATAGGACAAAGATACTAATTTGAAAGCAAATCACAACCACTTTTCCCGAAAGGGTTGCGGGTCTTCGCTGTTTCCAATAGGACAAAGATACTAATTTGAAAGCAAATCACAACTATGCAGAGGTACTTCACACCGTCCTGCGTGCTGTTTCCAATAGGACAAAGATACTAATTTGAAAGCAAATCACAACCCTTGAAAAAGTGACACGCCTATGTACGAGCTGTTTCCAATAGGACAAAGATACTAATTTGAAAGCAAATCACAACAAAACTTACCTGAGCAGATTAAGTTGGATTGCTGTTTCCAATAGGACAAAGATACTAATTTGAAAGCAAATCACAACGGTCTCACAGAGTGAGCCGAAATCTATTGAGCTGTTTCCAATAGGACAAAGATACTAATTTGAAAGCAAATCACAACGATTGATACCTGTTATACGTTCAAGACCTGCTGTTTCCAATAGGACAAAGATACTAATTTGAAAGCAAATCACAACACAGTTTCTTGAATTCTGAAATATTCATGGTGAATTGTTTGATAATTGGTTTTTAATAACTATATTTGCCTACACAGAAGGCATTGCCCGCAGTTGTCCCGCGCGAAAGCACACAGGGAAGAGACGGGGCAGTGCCTTTTTACGTTATAGCAGCCTCATGAAATGCAGGGCTGTTTCCAATAAGACAAAGATACTAAATTGAAAGCAAATCATAACTATATGAAAAGGAGGATATGAGACCAACGTTGATGGGGCTGCTGGCAAAAAACGCTGAGATATGTCCTTGCGTCCGTCCGGCCCGTAAAGGGAAGCCAGCCCGTGGCTCTCCGCCAGTCCGGATTGGATAGCCGGTGTCATATCTCAACTTGGGGTTCATCCTGCCTGTGCGCTGACGAAAGCAGCCTGCACGTGCGCCCATCCACCCCCGAGAGCTACACCCTTTATTACCCCGCTCAGTCAGGACTTCGTCACAAATATACAATTTTAAAATTGAATGACAAATGAATAACACCGAAGATCCGTGTATATGAAGTTCTTTTCAATGAAGTTAAAGGTGGATAAGTCTATCATCCCCTCCCTCCAGCTTGTTCGAGAGCTTGAAAAACGCTAACGGTAGAACGGGGTAACAGTATGGGTAGAAATGGGTAACGCATCCGCATGGAATGGGTAACACTAACGGTTGCGTTTTTGAGGGGGATATATACGGCTTTCTTTTTGTTTTTCCTTTGATAATCGTTACTTTTGCTTTTGGTAATTTTTGTAAACAAATGAGTTATGGATGTCTCAAGCTGGTTTAAAGGTTTTGAAAAAGGATTGGAAAAACTGTCGGGTGAAGAGAGGGAGCGGCTTTTTTTTGAATGTGGTAAAAATTGTGTGAAGAATGGCGTACTTTCTGTTTATGAAGAACTTTACGAGAAGGCTGGGGGTGATATGGATGTTTTCTTTCTGAAAGCAAACGATTTATCGGGAGTGGAAAGTGAGGTGGTAGAGAAGGGTAGGGTGTATGGTCTTACTTTCTTGGAATGTACTTGCGGGTTATATAAGGAAGGCTATGTTACTTCGCCTTTGTTGTGTGAATGTTCTCGTCAAAGCGTAATTTATGCTTTGCATCATTTGTGGAAAAGTCACCAGTTTCGTGTTACGCTTTGTCAGTCTATTTTACAAGGAGCAAGGTGCTGTAAGTTGAAAATTGAGGTTCTGTGATTACGGAAAAACACATTTTACTGATCTTTATACCCATTTTACTGAAAGGCTTTGCGGATGTGCCTGTTAATCAGGGAAAATCAATATCTTTGGGATGATTTCATGAAAAATGCAGGACGTTATGGGCGAAATATTGAATTTGAATACGATACACGATTATAATGTGTTTTTGGGACTGGAAACGTTGAATCCGCTGGTGAGTTTTGTGGATTTTTCGAGAGTAGAAGTGTTGGTTCACCGCCGCAAGTGTTTCAACTTTTACGGCATCTTTCTCAAGGAGAAGATTCACGGACCGCTGGTTTACGGACGAAGCAAGTACGATTATCAGGAAGGTACGCTCGTGTTCGTTGCGCCCGGACAGGTGGCTGGCATTGACGACGACGGGGAAACCATACATCCGCAAGGTTATGCCCTGCTGTTTCATCCTGACTTGATTCGAGGTACGTCGCTTGCCCGCAGAATGAAAGAGTATACTTTCTTCTCATACGAAGTGAACGAAGCCCTACACATGTCGGAGCGTGAGCGTCAGACCGTGTTCAACTGTTTCGGCGAGATAGAAGAAGAGCTGCAACACACCATCGACAAACACAGCCGCTCCATCATCGTCTCCAATATCGAGGTGTTGCTCAACCATTGCCTCCGCTTTTACGATCGCCAGTTTGCTACCCGCGAAGCCATCAACAGTGACGTTCTTACCCGCTTCGAGACGCTGTTAGACGGTTATTTCGATACAGAGAAACCGGTTGAACTGGGGCTGCCTTCTGTGGCATGGTGTGCCGACCAGCTTCATTTCTCCGCCAATTATTTCGGCGATTTGGTGAAGAAGCAGACAGGCAAATCAGCGATAGAATACATCCATCTTGCCATTATCAATAAGGTAAAAGACCGCTTGCTGGAAACCAATAAGACGGTGAGTGAAATAGCTTACGAAACCGGCTTTCAATATCCGCATCATCTTAGCAGGTTATTTAAGAAAGTGGCAGGATGTACTCCCAATGAATACCGGAATAGCATCGTTCGTGGCGGGATATCGGAAAGCAGATGACTTGTTTTCCATTGATGAACCGGCAGTGAAGCTGGTGGCAACCCTTGCTGGCTCATCAATGGGAAAATGGTCTTATTTGATTCTCAGGTTCGGAATAAGCGGTTGGGTATCGGTAAGTACCAAGTCTTCTACCATTTCTATTGTGCCCTGCTTGTATTTTTGGAAATGAGGTGTTTTCAGATGACTTTCGTAAGCTGTACGGTTGGCATATATTTCGAGAATGGTAATCCGGTTCGGTGCATCTTTTTCTGCCACAGCGTAAAGCGTGAGTACACCCGGCTCTAACCTCATGGATGCTTCTATTTCTTCCTTCAAGTATGCGTTATACTCATCCAACCGGTCGGCATCAACGGTTATTTTTGAGAGGCGGACTACGTTTTCTTCCCTCGAAGAATCGGTTCTCTCCATTTCTTGTTTGATGATACGTAATGCTTTTATTGCAGCCGGAAAGCCGATATAAGGCAAGGTTTGGATAACGGCCGAAGCAACCGTTTGGGGCGAATTGCCTGCCTTTATGTTTCCGTGGAAATGTGACTGCAACTGGCTTTCTGCTTCCAGTGTGGTCAGGATGCAGTAACCAAGCAGTTCTTTGGTAGGAATATCGAGTGTACCGCGGGTATAGATTTCGCCAAAGAAATAATCTGTTAGAAAGCGCGATACATCTTCATCCAGATTTCCGGGTATTCCGCTTAATACTCCGGAAATGCCTCCGTGATACAGTTTGTCTTGAATGGCAACCCCTTGCTCATGGCGATTGTCTTCGGTAACAGTCGTCTGATTTTCTAACGGGAGAGATATACCTCTTTCCTTGAACACTTCGTTTACCGTACTTACAGCGTTCAGCATTTTGGGGAAACCGATAAACGGGGCGGTGAGATACATGGCTTCACGCAGTTCGAGAGGAGTGACCCCTACATTGAGTGCAGCTCCGGCATGAGCTTTTAGCTGTGGAAGTGTCTGCATTGTGGCAAGGGTAACACAAGTTATCATCTCGCGTTGTTTTAGGCTCAGGCCGCCCGTGGTAAACACCTCGCCGAATATGAATTTCTGGAGAATATCCATCATTTCGGGGTCTGAGCCCTGTCCTGTCAATGCTTCGCCTCTGAAAAGAGTGCGATAGTTTTCCTTGCATGTCTCTATCCTGTTCATTTGATTGTCAGTTTGAGCCTTTACTGACACCATTCCTGTCAGAAAGAATACGATTGCGATAATATATTTCTTCATTATGGTGTTGGTTATATACTTTTCCCTAATTGATAAGCCTGTTCTCCGTAATGCGTGTTGCGTATTGATCCTGCCGTCCATACGCCCGAAGCTACTACCTCGCCCACGCTTTCCCATCCGAGATATTCCATCAGCGTGTGGTAATGTAGAAGCATAGGCTCGGCTTCTTTCTTTTCGGTGTCGGCGTAAGTCATTAAGAAAGCAGCTTTCTTGTAATGACCTTTAATCTGTCCGTTGATGGCATAAAAGCGGTCTATCACCCGTTTCATTTGTGCCGAAATACCGAAATAATACATTGGCGTGGCGAATACCACCATGTCAGATTCTATCAGGTGCGGACGTAACTCGTTGAAATCATCTTTTATGATACACGGGCCGTCCATTCCGCAGCGGTTGCAGGCACGGCATGGCTCTACTTGCTTAAATGCACAGTCGAAACGGAATATTTCATGTCCCTTTTCTTGTGCCCCTTTAATAAACTGTTCTGCCAGATAAGCAGAATTTCCATTCCGGCGGGGACTTCCGGTTAACACTGTTATCTTCATTTTGCCATTATTTTTAGTATTCAAGTTTTCTACAGCTTTCACCAAGCCGCTGCCCAAGACAACACTTCCGGCAGCCGCAAGCAGTGATTTGCGGAAAAAGTCTCTACGTTCCATCAGTTCAGGTTGTATTTCATGGTCGGTTTGTAAGAAACTATCGGTTTAATGAGAGGGTAACGGTAACGTTGCCATTTCCTAAAGCCGATTTTAAGTACGCAGCGTTAGCGTTGTCTATCTTACCTATCCGTGTGAAATTCCACGAATTGGTATCGTAATAAATTACTAAATATTTGCCTTGATAAAGAATGATATCGCCGGGACCGGTTGTCGTCTGTCGGTCATTGCGCGGAAGGTTTGTTCCCAGCGGTCCGACTTTTTCCATATTCCCGTAATCTTCCATTTCGATTGTGATATCTCCTTTTGAAAGCAGTTCCATTAAGCCTTTTGCCGACGAATTGTCAGTGAGTGTAGCGGTAAATGTTTCGCCGTTTTTGATCGTTAGTTTGATTGAATTTCTTTCCATATATTTGTGATTTTTGTCGTTTATTCCATCCGATAGTCCGAACACCGATGAACTTATTGATACGATGGTGAACAATAATATTATTACTCTCATGAACTTCATAACCTTGTGTATTTTTTAATCCTCGCATTTCTTTGAGTCTTGTAGATTTATTTTCCCATAGTCTTTTTTACTTGCTTCAATAAGTTGGGAATATCCAAATGCTGCGGACACGGTATGCACCGGCACAATCCGCCGCTTGTTTCGATAGCTTTTTTAGCCGCCCATACATTTACTTTGTCGCCGTGTACCCGATTCATGCAGAAACTACCGAAACATTTTCATATTATCTTCCATCGTCTTATCTTTTCTGCAAAGATAACCCACATTCAAGTTCAGGTCTGTAACCTATTTACTGAGGTTTGTACCTCATTTACAGATTATATCTTTCAGGTGATGTGGTAATATTTGCTCAAAGTATTCGGCATTTTAATAGCCTTCTCCTCTGTTTCTTCGTTTGAGTATGCCGATCCTTTGCTAAAGCACACATAGCCTATCTCTTAATAAATTCTCCGCCGCTATGCCCTGAAAAAACGCTACCGTTAGTGTTATCCATCCCATGCGGTAGTGTTAACAGGTTCTACCCATAGCGTTGCCCGGTTCTACCTATAGAATTTTTCGAGCCTCCGGATAGGCTGGAGAAGGCTTAATAAACTGTTTTCATTTTCGTGTGTGCTTCACATGATAACGAGCCAAGACAGCTGCTGAACGCAGCTCCTTTAAACCTTGAATTAGAATCTTGAGTATAAGGGTGCTGTCAGATGTACATCGGAAAACAATATAACATTCTTATTTTTAGAGATATAACAAAAGAAAATGTACATACTCCATATTTTAAGAGATTCTTATATCGGTTTATATTTGTTACGATAAAATCAAATATGACTGACTGTATGAATAATCTTATAAAACATTACTTTTTCTCACTTGTCTTTTTAGGTTTGTGCTTCATGATTTCTTGTACAGATGACGACGAGATGATACGTGTCTCAGACAGTATCAGGTTTATATCGGATGTTCAGAATACATGGTTTTCCGTCGGAACAAGGGGAACAACAGAAGACACGCATCCGTCTGCCTCTCTCTTGAAGACTGACGGCATGAATCTCCTTTACCTGCACACCCTCTATACTGACAGCATAGAGCCTCTGTCTGCGAATAATACAATTCCGTTCACCCGTGCCACTCCGGTAAATGTCGGCAACATGTACGAAACGTTCGGAGTGTCGGCCTATTCCTATACGGGTGAATGGAACGGCACGCAAACCCCTAATTACATGTATGACGTTCTTGTCAGCAAAACCGGAGACTTGTGGATGCCATCATCCAGCAATTACTGGCCCGGCAGTGCCTATAAGATGAAATTCTTTGCCTATGCTCCGAAGGGTAATGAGGCTTACCGTCTTTCCGGTCGGGAAGCATCCGGAGCACCGACCATTACTTGTACGATACCTGATGATGTGACCAACCAACAGGATCTGCTTGTGGCAGCATCCGATGAGCTCCCGGGCAATTCCAACACTTCGGTCGCTCTTACTTTCCGCCACGCATTGACTGCCGTGAGATTCGTATGCGGTAGCGACATGAAGGCGGGTACTATAAAAAGCGTAACGCTGAAAGAAGTGAATTCCACAGGTACTTATAACTTCGGCACACATACATGGAGCGGTATCGGTGCGGTGAAGGACTTTTCCCAAACGCTGGGCAAGGCTTCCAGTGGAACACCGGACGAAGCCATCACCACAGAGGCGCAAACCTTCATGATGGTTCCGCAGACGCTCCCCGACGGTGCGGTGATCGAGGTGGTTTTCAACGACGGAACAGAACATACCCTGACCGGGAATATAGGAAAACAAGTGTGGCCGATGGGAAAAACTGTAACCTACAAAATATCCACCACTTCCGTCAACTGGGACTACGTGCTCACCGTCAACGGTCCTGCCGACTTTACCTATGCCGGAGAGACGAAAACCTATAGAGTGACCAGTTACCGGCAAAACAGTCAGGGGAAAAAAGAACCCGTAAAATGGAAGGCACAGTTCTCTACCGATGATGGAAAGACGTGGAGCGATGCAAGACCCGACTGGCTCACCGCATTCACGGCAAGTGGTGTGGGCAGCACGACCGCAGCATCCCTCAACGCGACGGTTGGCGCACAGACAGGCACAACGGATAGTCCGCATACAAGGATATTAAGAGAACAGAGGGTCGGGCAGGGAACGGAAAAAGCACCGTACAACTTGGCAAACGGGCAAGGTGGACCCGCGATTGAAAATACTGCCAACTGTTATGTGATAGATGCTCCGGGATATTATTCATTCCCGCTGGTTTATGGCAATGCGATCAAAGACGGATCGACCAATAGTTCCGCGTATAGCTCTGCTGCCCCATCAAGCCCCAACATTCTGAACCCGCTCATCAACCATGCAGGAGCCGGTATTACCGGCCCTTATCTCACGGACAACGGATGTGTTCCCGCAAAAGCGGAACTGGTTTGGCAAGATGCCCCCTCGCTGGTCAGCGAAATAAAATACAATGCCGGAAGCAATGGCGGTAACATCTCTTTCAAGGTGGACCAGAACACCATACAGCAAGGCAATGCGGTGATTGCAGTCAAGGATGCCTCGGGCGACGTCCTCTGGTCTTGGCACATTTGGGTGACAGACGAAGATGTAGACAATGTTATTGAAGTGACCAATCACCAGAATGTGGAATACAGCTTCATGCCGGTTCCCCTCGGATGGTGTGATGGAGAGACCGTCACCTATGAGGCGCGTAACTGCAAAGTGCGTTTTACAGCCGGTGAACAGACATCTGATATTGTCGTTTCCCAAAAAAGCTCAATCGTCACAATCGGTGGTAATCATCCCTATTACCAATGGGGGCGCAAGGACCCGTTCCGTCCGTCCAACGGTGTGAACGGCAATAAAATATGGTATGATGCAAACGGCACATCTTCTGCCAATAATGTAAAAGTGGAGTCATTCTCGTATGGAGCAGAATGTATCAGGAACTATATACTTAAACCTGATGTAATGCAAAAGAATAAAGAGGGAGACAATGCCTACTACAACCTATGGGACGCCGATAACAATACGTATTCTACCAATGACAATCAGGTCGTCAAAACCATTTACGATCCCTGCCCTGTCGGTTTCAAACTTCCTGCCAGCAATGCATTTACGGGATTTACAACAACAGGAAGCAGCAGCTCTACTGCTTATCCAGCCAATGGTACTTGGGAAAGTACGCGCAATGGTTGGAGCTTCTACGCCCAAGCCAATAGGACCGGACAACAGATTTTCTTTCCTGCATCGGGTACTCGAAACTATATCGACGGCAAGGTTAGCCTCATTAACAGCGACGGCCTCTATTGGTCGACTGGACCGCACAACCAAAGTAGCGGGTGGCGCCTGAACTTCAGGTCGTCGTATGTGAACCCTTTGGGCAACTACTACCGTTCTGCCGGGTACGGTCTACGTCCTGTTCAAGAATAGCCGTTTTTACGGCGGAATAAACATAGGATATAAAAACAAGAAGAACCGCTGAACTTTCAGCGGTTCTTCTTGTTGGAAGCGGAGAGACAGGGATTCGAACCCCGGGTGCCTCGCAGCACAACGGTTTTCAAGACCGCCGCAATCGACCACTCTGCCACCTCTCCTAAAATCCGTTTTCGGAAGTGCTTCGTTTCAAAAGCGATGCAAAGGTACGCATTATTTTTGATTATGCAAGCATTTGATGTGAAAAATTTATTTTTCTTTTTTATTCTGCTTGGGCGGACGCATATTTTTCAGCAACTCCCGGTGGAAACGCATCTCGGCTTTCTGGATGAGGTAAATCTTTTTAGACGAGAGAAAACGCTTGTATTTACGTACGTATTCCAAATCTAAACGGTCTACGTCGATGCGAGCTTGGATTACGTCTTCCACTATTTGAGCATATTCTTCTTCAGTAGTGTTTTCTTCTTTCCCTTTCCTTTGTTTTTGCCATGCTGCTTTGTTACACTCACGTTTTTTGTCTTGCAGTTCGAAGTATAGAGGAAAGAACTGTTGAGCCTCTTTTGCACTTAATTGCGCCTTTTCTGTGATAAAAGCCTGCTGGCGTTCACGGAATTCTTCCTTGCTCAAGTGAGAATGTTGGGCTTGCACCCTTATTGCGCAGGTCATTATGACCATTATCAGTATACCTATTTTATTTTTCATCTTGTTTCATTAATTATTTATATATTTCCGCATTGGCATCTGTCAGATATTGGTATAACGTATAATTGTCCATCATGGTTTGATTGATGATACCGTCGATGTATTCGTCTGCCAGTTCGGAGGCTTCGGTCGTATCGTTGTCTGTTGAAGCTTTTTCTCCGACAAACATTCGAACGCTTAACATTAGTCCGCAGAACATAGCCGCCATGTATATCCACGGTTTGATACGCTGCCATGTAGTTATAGGGGGGACTTCACGAGATTCTCTTTCCGGAAGTTGTTCCATTATACGATCGGCAAATCCTTCAAAATAACCTTCGGGTACGCTGAAAGGATTTTGTTTTCCGCATCTTTCTTGCAATTTTTTTTCTTCCTTCATCATGGTTTCAATCTCTTTTATGATTTAGATTCATTAGCATAGAAAAGGTTTAATCGTTTTGGTTAAAAAAGTCTTCTATTTTCTTCACGGCGTGGTGGTAAGAGGCTTTCAGTGCACCTACGCTTGTGCCGAGTATTTCCGACATGTCTTCATATTTCATCTCCTGAAAATATTTCAGGTTGAATATCATCCGCTGTTTTTCGGGCAGGCGGAGTACGGCTTGCTGAAGCTGTTTCTGGGTTTCGTCTCCATCGAAGTAAGGGTCACTTTCCAACTTGTTGACAAGGGTAGAGTCTACATCGTCTATCGAAAGGTTCTGTTCCGCCCGACGCTTGTTTAAAAAATTCAGACATTCATTTAAGGCGATGCGGTACAGCCATGTAGAAAGTTTCGCATCGCCCCTGAAATAATCCAAGTTGCTCCATGCTTTGATAAAGGTGTTTTGCAGCAAATCATTGGCGTCGTCGTGCGAAATCACCAAGCGCCTGATTTGCCAATAAAGCTGTTCGCTGTATATCTTTACCACCTCGCCGAACGCTTCCCGTTGGGTTTTCGGGTCTTGAAGCAGGGCGGATATGTTTTGTTCTTTGTAGCTGTTCATGATTGGAAACAAATCTTTATCATTGGCGTATGATTGTATATCGGGGTGATTGGTTTAATAGAGTTAGGTTTATTTAACGGCTCAGAGTGACAGCATCAGGTTTTCTTTTGCCAGTACGGTGTTAGGGAAAACTGCCGAGGCTTCTTCGTATAATACTGTTTCGTCTTCGTAGCGGGCAGAGAAGTGACCGATTACCAGCCGTTTCACTTGGGCATCGCGGGCTATTTGTGCCGCCTGTGTTGCCGTGGTGTGAAATGTTTGCCGGGCACGCACTGTTTCCGAGGAGGCAAATGTTGCTTCGTGGAACAGCAGGTCCACTCCTTTTATTTGTTCTGCGATGCGCGGCAGGTATATCGTGTCCGAACAGTAAGCATACGAGCGGGGAGGGGCGGAAGGTGTGGTCAGCCGTTCGTTAGGAACGATGGTGCCATCTTCCAGCGTGTAATCTTCTCCGTTTTTGATGCGGTTAATCATGTAAGTCGGGATTTGGTAAAAGTCTATCATATCTCGGCGGATGTGGTTGGGGGTCGGTTTTTCGCGGAAAAGAAATCCGCACGTAGGGATGCGGTGACGCAGCGGAATGGTTTCCACGCTTACCGAGCGGTCGTCGTAGATAACGGAACGTTCGCCGGGATTAATGGGGTGAAACACTACATTGTACGTCATGTCTTTGCAGAAAAAATCTATCTGCGGCAGAAGAAACTGTTGCAAATCGGAATGGGCATGGATATGTAAATCGGCAGTGCGCTCCAACATGCCGAACGTAGAAATCAGCCCCATCAGCCCGAAGCAGTGGTCGCCGTGGAGGTGGGAGATGAAAATGTGGTTCAGTCGGTTAAAGCGGAGGCGAGAGCGCCGCAACTGTACCTGCGCTCCCTCGCCGCAGTCTATCATAAACAGTTTTTCGCGGATGTTTACCACCTGCGAAGTAGCCTGATGGCGGATGGTAGGCAGTGCCGATCCGCATCCCAAGATATGTATGTCAAACTTTTCCATGCAGGCAAAGATAATGATTTCGACGGTTTTTAAGAAATTTGTCTGCCCTCTGTTTTCGGTTATGCATTATTTTCGTAAAACGCTACCGCTTGCGTTGGTGAAAACATGCGGTAGTGTTACCCGACGCTACCGCATGTGTCAGTCAACGCAAGCGGTAGAATTTATTCTTTCAAGCGGTAGGATTTTGCGGTACAGAGGCTTTGCAGACATTTATAAAATATATACCTTTGCGCAAAAATACGTGGATATGATAAAAAAGTTTGTTCTCAGTTGGCTTTTCTTAGCCTTGTTATGTTTGCCCCTTTGCGCGCAAATACAAGACCCTGTGAAGTTTAAAACCGAATGGAAAGAGGTTTCTAACACCGAGGCCGAAATTATTTTTACGGGAAAGATAGATAAAGGTTGGCATGTTTATTCTACCGACCTGCCCGAAGGAGGTCCTATCTCGGCTACCTTCAATGTTGAGAAAATGGAGGGTGCGGAGCTTGTAGGGAAACTGACTCCGCGCGGAACGGAAAAAGACATGATGGACCCCATTTTCGGGATGCAGGTGCGCTTTTTCGAAAACACTGCTACTTTTGTTCAGAAAATCAAACTGACCGGCGGTGGTAGTTACGATATTTCCGGCTATCTGGAGTATGGGGCATGTAACGATGAGAATTGTCTTCCACCCACTGCTGTGGACTTCTCGTTTAAGGGACAGGCTGCTGCTGCCCCTGTAGCTCCGGCTGCGAAGGAAAGCAAACCGGAAGTCGCTGCCAGCGATACCACAAGCATTCCGCTGATTCCGCTCACGCCTGCCATGTCTCCGAAAATGGATTACTGGAAGCCGGTTATCAGCGAGTTGAATCAATTCGGAGAGCAAATCAACAGTGAGTCTCATTCGTGGCTGTATATTTTCTTCGCCGGTTTCGTAGGCGGATTGCTGGCTTTGTTTACACCGTGTGTGTGGCCTATTATTCCGATGACGGTAAGTTTCTTCTTAAAGCGTACGAAGGATAAGAAGAAAGGAGTGCGCGATGCGTGGACTTACGGAGCTTCCATCGTGGTGATTTATCTGACTTTGGGACTTGCCATTACGCTGATATTTGGGGCAAATGCGCTTAACGCATTGTCGACAAACGCTATATTCAATATCTTCTTCTTCCTGATGTTGGTGGTGTTCGCGGCATCGTTCTTCGGTGCGTTCGAGATAACCTTGCCTTCGAAGTGGACGAACGCCGTAGACAGTAAGGCGGAACAGACCACAGGATTGCTGAGCATCTTCCTCATGGCGTTTACCCTTTCGCTGGTATCATTCTCATGTACCGGACCGATTATCGGTTTCTTGCTGGTAGAGGTCTCTACTACCGGCAGTGTGATAGCTCCTGCACTCGGTATGTTGGGCTTTGCCCTTGCTTTGGCTTTGCCCTTTACGCTGTTTGCCCTGTTCCCGTCGTGGCTGAAGTCGATGCCGAAATCCGGCGGATGGATGAATGCCATCAAGGTTACGTTAGGATTCCTTGAACTTGCCTTTGCTCTGAAGTTCCTGTCGGTGGCAGACCTTGCTTACGGATGGCGCATCTTGGATCGTGAAACCTTCTTGGCTTTGTGGATTGTGATTTTCGGACTATTGGGGTTATACTTGTTGGGCAAAATCAAGTTCCCGCACGATGATGACAATAATAAAGTAAGCGTTCCCCGCTTCTTCTTGGCGCTTGCCTCGCTTGCATTCGCCGTTTACATGATTCCGGGACTTTGGGGCGCACCGCTGAAAGCAGTCAGTGCGTTTGCTCCTCCTATGCAGACTCAAGATTTCAATTTGTATAAAAACGAAGTACACGCTCAGTTCTACGATTACGAAGAAGGCATGGAGTATGCCCGCCGTCAGGGAAAACCCGTGATGATTGATTTTACTGGCTACGGATGCGTGAACTGCCGGAAAATGGAGCTTGCCGTTTGGACAGACCCGAAAGTGAGCAAATTGTTGACCGAAGACTATGTGCTCATTACGCTGTATGTCGATGAAAAGGCTAAACTTCCCGAACCCGTAAAGATTACAGAGAATGGGGTAGAGCGTACGTTGCGTACGGTAGGCGACAAGTGGAGCTATCTGCAACGCTCTAAGTTCGGCGCAAACGCCCAGCCTTTCTACGTATTGCTGGACAACGAAGGTATGCCGCTCAACAAATCGTATTCGTACGATGAAGACGTGCAGAAGTACGTAGACTTCCTGAACGTGGGACTGAAGAATTATAACGCGGCGAAATAAATCATGGAATGTAAGTTTACAAAACAAGAAAGAGAACAAATTATTGCTTTGATTCACCAAGAGGTAGTGCCGGCGATAGGTTGTACCGAACCTATCGCAGTGGCACTCTGTGTGGCAAAAGCAACTGAAGCGCTGGGCAAACGTCCGGAAAAGATTGACGTACAGCTCAGTGCGAATATTCTGAAAAACGCGATGGGAGTGGGGATTCCAGGCACTGACATGATAGGTCTGCCCATTGCCGTAGCCTTAGGTGCGCTCATCGGAAAGTCGGCGTATCAGTTGGAAGTGTTGAAAGACTGTACTCCCGAAGCTGTGGCAGAAGGAAAACGGATGATAGACTCCCAAATCATTACCATCGGGTTAAAGGCTGACATTGAAGAAAAACTCTATATCGAAGTAACCTGCGAGGCGGGTACCGATCGGGCGCCAGCCATTATCAGCGGCGGTCATACGAAGTTTGTCTACGTGAGTCGGAACGATGAAATCTTGCTCGACAAGCGTACGTCGGACGCTGCGCAGGCAGAAACCGCTTCGGTAGACCTGAATCTGAAAAAGGTTTACGACTTTGCTACTACCGCTCCGCTCGAAGAGCTTACTTTCATTTTGGAAGCCAAGCGACTGAACAAGCAGGCTGCCGAACGCTCGTTCGAGGGAAACTACGGACACGAGTTGGGCAAAATGTTGCGAAGCAGCGGCACGGAACAGCGCATCATGGGAAACAATACCTTTACCCACATCCTGTCGTATACCTCTGCTGCCTGCGACGCACGTATGGCAGGAGCCATGATTCCGGTGATGAGCAATTCGGGAAGTGGCAATCAAGGCATAGCCGCTACCCTTCCTGTGGTAATCTATGCCGAAGACAATCATAAATCGGAAGAAGAACTGACCCGTGCGCTGATATTGAGCCACCTTACAGCCATCTACATCAAGCAGAATCTGGGAAAACTCTCGGCATTGTGCGGATGTGTGGTGGCAGCCACAGGAAGCAGTTGCGGAATTACCTACCTGATGGGTGGAGACTATCAGCAGGTATCGTTTGCGGTTCAGAACATGATAGCCAACCTTACCGGAATGATTTGCGACGGAGCCAAACCCAGTTGTGCGCTGAAGCTCACCAGCGGAGTATCCACCGCAGTGTTGTCTGCTATCTTGGCAATGGAGCATAAATGCGTAACCTCCGTAGAGGGAATCATTGAGGACAACGTAGACCGGAGTATCCGGAATCTGACCCAAATCGGTTCGGTAGGAATGAACGAAACAGACAAATTGGTGTTAAATATCATGACGCATAAACATTGCGATTGACAGACTGTTTGTTTCGTGAAGCAGAGAGCCAGATAAAAATAGTATCTTTGTGACATTATAGGGAATAAATTAAAAAGAAATTATGAGTATATTTTCAAAACTATTCGGAAAAAAACAAGAAGAGAATGCCGAAGGAAGTGTTCGTGTTGGAGGCATGGAAGACTTCATGACGCTAATCCGCGTATATTATCAGGCGGTGATGGCTTCACAGTTAGGCATCAGCAACATTAATCTTTTACCTGATATGGCAGTGTTTAAGCGTACACTGAAAGTTCCTACTCAAAATAACAAGTTGGGAATAGCAGAAAAGTCGCGTTGCAGAAAGATGCTGATGGACATTTACGGCTTAAGCGAAGGCTTTTTCAAAGAAATAGATGCTTCGGTAAAGAAACATTGCAGGACGGTGAACGACGTGAAGAACTATTTCTTCATGTTTCAGGGCTTCAGCCAAGACCTGATGATGGTGGTAGGCAACCTGATGCAATGGAAATTCCGTATGCCGGGCTTTATGAAGAAAATGTTGCGCAGCATGACCGATAAAACCATCCACGACATTCTTACCAAAACCACATGGAAGGATGACAGCATCCGTAAGACGTGTGCCAATATACGCCAGTACCAACATGCGCTGAGCTATTCGGAAGCATGGATGTCGGAATACGTATATAATATAGTGGCGTTGGCAAAAAAAGAGCCGAAACCTAAAGCATAATGCGGATGGTTGAACAGCCGTTAGTAGAACATCATCCTTTAGAACCTTTCTTGCCCGGCAATGCTGTGCTGCTGATGCTGGGCAGTTTCCCGCCCCAAAAGAAACGTTGGAGCATGGAGTTCTTTTACCCGAATTGGAATAACGACATGTGGCGTATTTTCGGTCTCGTGTTTTTCGGAGACAAAGACCATTTTGTGCGCCCAAGCGGGAAAGGGTTTGATAAGGAGTCAATCAGCTCTTTCCTCAAAGAGAAAGGTGTGGCGCTGTATGATACGGCATCCGTGGTGCGACGCCTGCAAGACAATGCTTCCGATAAATATTTGGAGGTAGTGGAACCGACGGATGTCGGTCTGCTGCTGAAGCAACTCCCGTCTTGTCGCGCCGTAGTGACCACCGGACAAAAAGCCACCGACGTGTTGTGTGAGCAGATGCAGGTAACAGAGCCTCCCGTGGGGAGTAAAAGTCCGTTTCATTACGCCGACCGCGACATGCACCTCTACCGTATGCCTTCTTCCAGCCGCGCATATCCGTTGAAATTAGAAAAAAAAGCTGAGATATACCGCATCATGTTCAGCGAGTTAGGGCTTATATCGGGATGAATTTTAAAAATATCTGCAAAAGAAGGTTGCATATATGAAAATTTGTACTACCTTTGCAACCGCAAACACGGGAATAGCTCAGTTGGTAGAGCATCGGTCTCCAAAACCGAGTGTCGGGAGTTCGAGCCTCTCTTCCCGTGCTGAGATAGGTTGAAGCTACAAACTTCAACCTATTTTTTTTATCTCTCTTATAATAAGCCATTTATATTATTTTCGGAAGATCGGAAAATTCTATTCGTAGAACCGACCAATTCTATGGGTAGAACCGGGTGACTTATCCGCATGAAATGAGTAACACTAACGGTTGCGTTTTCCGGGGAGCGGCAGGGGATTTCTGCCTATGCTTTCACAGGGCAGGAGGATGGAATAAAATCAATCGGGTTTGCGAACAAAAAGAAATGTCGTTTGTTTTATAGATTGTAATAAAAAACCTATAAAACAATGAAAAACATTAAGATTTTCGGGGTACTTTGTATCACACTCTCTTTGCTTTGCAGTTGCCAAATTTATAGTGTGGTAAAGGATGCTACCGATCATGAAGAGGCTCGCGTTATAATGAAAGACGGCACAGAATACGTGGGGCGTGTAAAGATGCCGAAGTGTAATACGGAAAATATTCGTCTTACAACGGCGGACGGGAAGAAAGTCAAGTTGAAGAATACCGACATCGAAGTGCTGGGCGTGTGGAAGAAAACGCATACCGATATGTGTCACTACCTTGTATGCCACCCATACCGGACGAATAAAATGTTCTCTACCAAGAAGGAAAAAATCATAAAACCACAGTGGATGGCTGTGGAAGCACAAGGCGACCATGTGGAGTTCTACTGTTGCAGCTATAAATACAGCATCCCGAAAGACGGTACGCTTACGATAAGCAGTGTGCAGAATGGCGATATAATTTACATAGCCCGTAAGGTAGGCGATGAAAACGGATACGTCATCGGTTACAAAACCGGTGGGAAGAAGTTCTGGCGCAGCCAGCTTGTAAAGTATCTTGAAGATGACCCAAGCTTGTGCGCCAAGCTCGAAAACAAAGAGATAGAGCCGGATGATTTGGAAAAGATTGCCGATTTATATAATCCCGTAAGAGAATGAAAATAAAGTTACTTCTGCTTTTCGGGCTGTTTCTTTGGGCAGGAGCTAAGGGTTCGGCACAAACTGGCTATACCCACGTCGAACTGCAAGGCGGGTATGAATTGTTTCCAAGCATGAGTAATAAGTCTGGATTTTGCCTTAATTTAGGTGCGCGTTATGCTTTCAGTGAGAAGTTTTTCATCGCCTCTCTGTTACACTGCGGCATCAATAACGGCACTTATGAGGGGGTGTATGCCGGAGAGACGATAAGCCTTAAACATACGTTGCGCGAATACATGCTGGGAGCAGGTCCGGGAATATACCTTTATAACGGGGGAAACAAATGGATATATGCCGACGTGCTTTTCGGTTACGGTTTTGGTGAAGAACTGAAAGCCTCTGAAAACAGTACGTCGAAATCGTTAAACGGTTTCGCGGCAGCCGTTCAGCTTGGGATTGAACGTCAGATTAATAACGGGTTGATTATCGGCGTAAATACGGGAGCACACCTCATCGGAGGGAAAGTCAGTCCCTCCCTCTGCCTGAAAGCTGGAATGTTTCTTAACCTCTGATTACATATATAATATTGTGTAGGTTAGTCACTGAGAGGGGTGGACTTTCGTCCTCGTGAAGTTATGTCGTCCCCTCATTCCGGTAATCTGAAGGCGAGACTCCGCAATGCTTCTTGAAGTAACGCCCGAAGACAGACTGGTCGGGGAAGTGCAACTGATAGGCAATTTCTTTGATGCTGAGTTTGGTCTGCCGTAAGTAATGCTGTGCTTGCAGCAGGGTGAATGTTTCTATCCACCGGATGGCGGTACGTCCCGACTTTGCTTTGATAACCGAAGAAAGATAGTTGGGTGAGAGGTGCTGTTCTTTGGCGTAAAAAGTAACGGAACGCTCTTGGGCACAGTTGCGGAATGCCGACATAAGAAAACGGTTGAATATCCTTTCCTCACGGTTTTGGGGGAGTTCTTCTACCGGCGCACAGTTGAAATAGATTTCCAATGCTTCGAGGCAGAGATTTTGTAACAAGACCTGTACCAACATGCGAAGCAGCCGCACCGACCTCGGTTTCGTGGCTTGCTTGAGCAGTTCGGTGCGGGTCTTTAGCATTTCAGCAGACTGTTCCAATCTTTGACATTGCGTTGCGTTCAGCTTCACGCAGGGATGAGAGCGGATGGCAAAACGCTCTGTCGCCGGTATGTTCGATAATGCCGGTTGGATAGTGTCCAGCTCTCCTTCCATCAAGTAACCTTCGATGTCCTCTGTATGGCGCACGATGCGTATGAACGTATAAGGCGTGTAGAGACATAATACCCCCTTTTCTATATGAAAGCTGTGATTGTTCAGCAGTATGTCGGCTTCTCCCTTTCGGCATAAGAAGAAGCCATACTTGTTTTGCGATACGGTGGCGTAATTCGCCAAAAGCTGTCTGACATCCAGCATCTGATAAGCCAACTGTTTCATAGTATATCTTTCATTTATTCCGTAAATTAACCAATAAGATTCATATATTCGTCATCTTTCATCCTTAATATTTTCTTTTATCGTTGAAATTGCACAGTAGCCCCCATGAATTGCACTTCTTTGCGACTGCTGTCCGGACTAACTTTGCCTGCAAACAACAAGAAAAAGTAAAGTCATGAAACATTTGCTCTTATTGGTCTTTTGGTTCTTTGCCTTGCCCTGCATCTACGGACAAGAAAAGACCTATTCGTTGAAAGAATGTGTGGAAACAGGTCTCCGTAACAATCTTTCGCTGAAGAACAGCCGGCTTTCTGTGCTGAAAAGCCAAACGGCTTTAACCCAAAGCCGCTCGCGGCTGCTCCCCGTACTGTCTGCCGATTTCCAAATGGCAGATTACCTGATGAAGCCTGCCAATGTAACCACCGGTGCATTGCTGGGAAGCGATTTCCCCGATAACCCTACGTGGCAGAAAATCCAAAGTATGCAGTATGCCATGTCTGCGGGAATCCGGTTCGGTGTTCCCCTTTATAACCAGACGGTGCTTTCGGCAACGAAGGTGGCTCGCACGGTACAAGAACTCAGCAACTTGTCCTACGAGAAAGCCGTGGAAGACCTTACCGTACAGATTGGCAACGTGTATTATTTGGCGCAAGCCTCATTGGAACTGCAAAAGCTGTTGGATGAGAATATCCGCCGGATGGAAGAGCTCTGCACCATTACCGAGGAACTTTATAAAGGCGGAGTGGTATTGGAGGTGGATTTAACCCGTGTGCAAATCAATCTGAAAAGCCTCGTAGCGCAGCGCGACCAGTATGCGATGCTTTACGAACAACAGTTGAACCTGCTCCGCTTCCTGCTCGACCTTCCTCCCGAAACGCCTATGGCAGTCTGCCCGATGCCGTCCGAAGTAGTCCTGCTTCAGGCAGAAGGTGTCAGCGAATCCCTTCCCGAACTGCGGTTGCTCTCTACCCGTCAGGAGCTGACAGACCGCCAGATTAAGGCTGTACGCGCCGGATACATTCCCTCCATCTCGTTGGGCGGACAATTCGGAGCAATAGGATATCAGGAGAAATTCCATCATTTCTTTCACACCTCGGGCGAGACCCATAATTGGTTTGGAAATACGTATCTCGCCCTGTCGGTACACATCCCGATTTTCGACGGCAATGACAAGCGGCTGAAAGTACGTCAATACCGTTACGATAGGCAGCAGGCGGAAACAACCTTCGATATGCGTCGCAAGCAACTGAACAAAGAGTATGCCGACGCTTCTCGCCAGCTCCGTCATAATATCGAAGTATTCCATACACAGAAAGACAGTTACCGTCAGGCGGAAGACGTATATGCCGTGACCGAAGAGAAGTATAAAGAGGGAGTGGCATCCATGACGGAACTACTGCAAGACGAGATGCGGCTCCGCACGGCACAGTCGGCGTGTGTGCAGGCGCATTGCCAGTGTAACGTGGCTCAGCTTACGCTGCTGAAACTGTCGGGAGACTTGGAAACCCTTATCCGATAATTCACCGACACGTAAGGATATTTTATATGTAAACTGCTAAATAAAATTTTGTTATGGAAACTACAACGAATACCCGCAAACAAGAATCCGGAAAAGTCTTTACCATGAAAAAGGCAGTCGGCATTATAGGCATCTTCCTCGCTATATGGGGGCTATATGCCATCATATCTCTTTTTGTCGACTATAAATCCAGTGAAACGACCGACGATGCGCAGGTGGAACAATACCTTTCGCCCGTTAACATCCGAGTGCCGGGCTATATCAAGAAGATTTACTTTACCGAGCATCAGCACGTGCGTAAGGGAGATACCTTGCTCGTATTGGAAGACGATGAATACCGCATCCGTCTGAAAGAGGCGGAAGCAGCCTTGATGGACGCACGGAGCGGACGTAAGGTGGTGGCAAACACGCTGAACACCGTATCCAACTCAGCTTCGGTGTACGATGCTTCCATTGCTGAGGCTCAATACCGCATGGAACAGTTGGAGAAAGATTACCGCCGATACAGCTCTTTGCTGAAGAAAAACGCCACTACGCCCATAGTAGTGGAGCAGTATCAGACGCAGTTGGAAATGGCTCGTGCAAGGGTGGCGGCACTGAAGCAACAGCGGGAAGCCGCCCACTCCTCCGTCACCGAGGTAGACCAGCGTCAGGAGAATGCCGAGGCTGCCGTCAAACGTGCCGAAGCTGCTGTGGACTTGGCGGCACTGAATCTGTCGTACACGGTGGTAACTGCACCCTGCAACGGCTGTCTGGGGCGACGTTCCATCGAAGAAGGTCAGCTGGTAAATGCCGGACAGACACTCACCACCATCATCCCCGATACCCGAAAATGGGTGGTGGCAAACTATAAGGAAACACAAATCTCCTCGTTGGCTGTGGGGCAGGAAGTGGAAGTAACGGTAGATGCTTTCGCAGGAAAAACATTTAAAGGGCGCATAACCGCCATCAGTTCCGCCACCGGCTCGAAATACTCGATGGTTCCTACGGACAACTCGGCGGGAAACTTTGTGAAAATTCAGCAGCGCGTTCCAGTGCGTATCGAACTGACGGACATCTCCGATGAAGATAACGCACGCTTGGCTGCCGGAATGATGTGTGTGGTAAAAGCAAACCTCTGATAATACAACCCCATGCTTATGAAAACGAATTACCCATTTTACGACTGGATGCCCAAACCGATAGGCGTACTCATCCTGTTGGCGTTGTTCGTCCCGCTGTTCTTTTCGGGCGGAACATACCTGAGCAACATCAACGAGATGGCGGGAGGCATGGGTGTGCTGACCGAGAACTTCCAGTTTCTGAGCCTCTGTGCCAGTATCGGCATGTCGATGGTCTTCCCCTTCATGCTGCCTTACTTACAGGCACGTAACGTAAAGCATGTTTACTTGGGAGGCTACACCCTGCTGGCGTTGCTTAACGGGGTATGTGCCGTTACCGAAAACATTCCGGTGTTGATGGCGTGCTGCTTCCTGATTGGCTTCATCCGTGTAGCGCTGGTACTGAATACCACCTTCGTCATCGCCCCCTACCTGCTGGGCATACAAACGCTTGACATGTTCCTTTATGAGCCTGATTCACCGGAAGGTGCCTATAAGAATGACCATGCCCGTACGATACTGATGCCCGTGCTCTACTGTTACATTCTCTGCATCGTGCAGTTCAGCAACTACGTTTCGGCGTGGGTGGCATACGAGTTTCGCTGGGAATACACCTACCTGCTGGTCATGGGCATGATGCTCGTTGCCATTCTGCTGGTGTCGTTTACCTTCTGCCATGCGCCCACGCATCGGTATCATTTGCCGTGGCGATTGCTACCCGATGCCCTGCTGCTGACGCTGGCGATGGGAGCATTCTGCTACATCATGGTGTTCGGAAAGACTTACGATTGGTTTGCCCAGCGCTCGATTTGCGTGGCTTGGGCGGTGATGCTTGTCTGCGGAGGGGGATTCCTGTGGCTCTCTGCCGCCGTAAGACAGAAGCGGGTGCTGGAATTGGGCATCTTCCGTTACCGCTACACGTGGTACGGTATCGGCATCTTCATCCTGCTGATGCTGATAAACAGCAGCACCCTCTTCGTTACCACCTATCTCAAGATGTCTACTCTTTCCGGCAACTTAGAGAGCGCCACCGTCTCCTGCTGGGCAATACCGGGCTGCGTGGCGGGACTTGTCTTTACGCTGATATGCGTGTTTCGGGGGGTGCATTTCCGTTACATCTACGCCGCAGGCTTTCTGTTGATGCTGGCTGCCAATCTGTATATGTTTTTCCACTACCAGACGATGGGCGTGTATGAGCATACCATCCCTCCGACGTTGCTTCATTACTCCGGCATGTTGGTATTGTATTCCGTAACCTGCGCTTTTGCCATGAAACACCTGCCCATACGTTACTTCGCCACGTGGCTGTTTCTGATGGTGGCGGTACGGAATGTGGTGGCTCCCGCTATCGGAACATCCGTTTACGGCAACTGGCTTCAGGAGCGGCGGCAGCATTACATCACCCGCTTGGTGCAAGACGTCCGTACCGACAATTCACAGTCTGCCGCCCGCTTCATGCAGGTAACCCGTTTGGGGCAACTGCAAGGAAAAGACGGTATGGAAGCCTCCCGCTTGGCATCTACGCTGATGAAGGGGCAAGTCACCCTGCAAGCCACGCTGGTGGCAATGAAAGACATTACGGGGTCTACCGTTTGGATTTGCTTGGGCAGCGCCTTAGCTGTCTTGCTGATGCCTTATCACCGGAATGAGAAAACTTAAGAACAAGCATGAATTATGAATAATCAACTATACGTAACGATGGAAATAAAGAAACGGACAGTTCTCGACGCAATACAGAAAAACGAAGGGAACATTGATTTTTATGATTTGGAAGAAACTACCGGGATGGAAGCCATAGAGTTGTTTTCCATTGTAGAAGCACTGGCAAAAGAAAACCGCATACTGATGCGCCTGAACCATCTGGACGAGGATACCTATATTTATAAGTCGACAGGCGATATGCTGTATGAGCGGTTCATGGATTTGCTGTTCGTCTATCGCGGAAAAAGACGCAGTGTGGCTTTCTATGCTTCGCGGTTATGTATCACTCCCAAATACTTGTGCAGCATAGTGAAGAAAGCAAGTGGCAAGACACCCACAGAGTGGATAAACGAAACGACCATCAGAGAAATAGAATACAGGCTTTGTCATACGCAGTCGTCTATTAAAGAAATAGTCTACGCGCTGGAGTTTCCGAACCTTTCCATCTTCGGGAAATTCTTCAAAGCCCATAAAGGCGTGTCTCCCAAAGCATACCGTATGACACACTGTAATGTTTAATCTTTTAAAAGGATAAAATTATGAATAAGACTGCGATTGGAGAAAATGCAGGTATCGTATGGCGTGCGCTGCATAACAATACGTTTTCTTGGGAGGAACTCTTGAGAAATACAAGCCTTAACCCGATAGAGCTGGCTTGTGCCATTGGTTGGCTGGCTCGTGAAGACAAGATTGTCGTTTCCTACCGCAACGGCATCGTCTACTTCGACATTTACCACGAAACATACTATTGAAAGTTTGTTTTATAAGCTCGCTTTTGTAACTATAATTTACTTGTTTGCAGGCTATATCAGCAACCGGAAATCCACCTCTCATTTCTCTTTTAAAACGCTACCGTTAGCGTTGCTGTGTCTAAGCGGTAGCGTTACCCGACACTACCCATAGAATTCATCGGTTCTATGGGTAGAATTTTCGGGGGCTTTTTGCATATTTATTCCCCGAATCAGAAACTGTAAAATCTATGATTATTTTAATAGCTGGAGACACCCATACAGGCAAAACTTTGTTGGCACAACGGTTCTTGGAGAAATATAATTATCCGTATCTTTCCATCGACCACTTGAAGATGGGGCTTATCCGAAGCGGTATATGTACATTGTCTGCGGAGAGTCCCGATAAGGAGTTGACCGATTATCTTTGGAATGTTGTGAGGGAAATTATTAAGACCTGCATTGAAAACGGGCAACATCTCATCGTGGAAGGTTGTTATATCCCTTTCGACTGGGAGAAGGACTTTAGCGATGATTATGCAAAACATATCCGTTACGTTTGCCTGATACTGAGCAGACGCTATATCGAATCTCATTTTGCCGATATCGTTCGCCATGAAAACGTGATAGAGAAACGTTTGACGACGGATTTGGTGGCTGAAGAACTTTGTAGGGCGAATGAACATAACTTGCTGCAATGTCAGCAGAACGGCTGTAACTACGTTGTCATAGACACAGATTATCTGACCGACATTGCGCATCTGTTATCGGAGGGAATCGGTGGGGATTCGGATTAAAACTTTCGTCAGAACCCCACTTGCTTTTGTTGCTCGGCATTGTAACGGTCGCCTGTCACGGGAATGGCGGCAACGGCATCTTCTAATTGCTTCCACTCCTCGGCAGTTAAGGCGAACTCCAACGTACGGAGATTTTCTTCTAAATGCGAAAGTTTCGTTGTTCCCGGAATGGGGACAATCTACGGTGCTTTCTGTAAGAGCCAGCCGAGGGCAAGCTGTGCAGCAGTCATGCCGCGTTCACGTCCGTACCGTTGCAGCACGCTGACGATGCGGTAGTTGGCACGCATGGCTTCGGGAGTAAAGCGGGGTAGGGTGGTACGGTTATCATTGTTCGGGTCGAATTCGGTGTACTCGTTCAAATCGCCGCCGAGAAACCCGCGGTTCATCGGACTGTATGGTACGAACCCGATACCTAACTCGCGGCAGACATCCAACACGCCGTTCCGCTCTACCTCGCGGTGCATCAGGTGATACTCGCTCTGGATGGCGGTAAGCGGACAGACGGCGTGCGCCTTGCGGATGGTATCGGCACTGACTTCACACATGCCCCAATGCAATACTTTGCCTTCTTTAATCAAGTCTTGAATGGTTCCCGCTACGTCCTCCACCGGAGTGTTCGGGTCGAAGCGATGTTGGTAGAACATCGGAATAACATCGGTTCGCAGGCGTTTCAATGATTCTTCGCAATAACGGCGGATGGTGGCGGGACGACTGTCCTGACGCCCGGTAGCCTTGCCGTTGATGACTTCGTGACCGAATTTGGTCGTCACGTTTACTCTTCCGTGGAACTCGCCGAAGGCTTCGCCCGCCAAAAGTTCGTTGTTAAGCGGTCCGTAGACGATGGCTGTGTCAAACAGCGTTACGCCCCGCTCCATTGCCTCGTGAAGCAGGCGGATGCACTGTTTCTTATCGGGATGATAGCTGCGGTTATACGTCATACCCATTACACCAAATCCCAAAGCCGAAACATCGAATGCAGCTTTCCCCGTACCCAATGTACGGTGCGCGGTGATGGCGGCTGCCCTTGCACTATCGGTCAGGATATTCTTATTATTAGAAACGGTATGTGTGACGGCTTGTACCTTATCCAGCGCCGGAGAAACAGTCAACGTCGCACCCATGACAGCGGCTGTTTTCAGGAAGCCCCTACGACTGAATTTTTCTTTTTCTTTCATACGTCCTGTCTTTTGCTTTGTTGAATCTTTTTAATTACCCTTGCCGGGTTTCCACCCACTACGGTCAGAGGCGGAACATCGTGTGTCACCACGCTGTTGGCTCCCACTATCGAACCATAACCTATCCGTACGCCGGGTAAGATGGTAGCTCCGATGCCTATCCACACTTTGTCTTCGATAACGATCGGACGCCCATACGTGGCACTGCGGTTGTCCGGATCAGGGTCGTGGTTAATGGTGATAAGATTTACTTTAGGCGCTATAAAAACATCGTTCCCCAGCGTAATTCCGCCACGGTCGAAGAACGTGCATCCCTGTTGAATCCAACACCGTTTTCCCATGCGGATATTCTTGCCAAAATCTACGTAGAAAGGAGGCAGAAGTGTTACCGAGGAGTCAACCTCCTGTCCGGTAATGCGCGAGAGATAGCCACGCACTTCATCGGGTGTATGATAGCCCGTATTCAGTTCGTTAGCCAATTTCATTGTGTCCCAAATGGCATTTATCAGTTCATCGTATCCGGGTTCGTCGGGCGATACCATTGCTCCCGATAAATCTTTCTTGAAAATATCTTCCATAGTCCAATCATTTATAATCTTTTGCTACAAAGTTAGCAGGTATTGGAAGTATGGATTTTGCTCATCGGCTCAAAGTATTTTGTTCGGAAGGTCAGGATACAAAAATGCCCTGCAAAGCGGATGGCTTGCAAGGCATGTATATAACTAGTCAATAGCTTATGCTGTTGGCAGGAGACGAACCATACTTTTCTTTATAAATCTTTGAAAAATGAGATAAGTTTTTGAAACCGACTTCGAAACAAATATCTGTGACATTCCGTACGCCCGACCGGATTAGTGCATGGGCAGCTTCCAGCCTGCGGCGGATAATCCATTTCTGTGGCGAAAGTTCGCTAACCTTCTTGAAATCACGCTTGAACGTAGCAAGGCTGCGTCCGGTATAATTGGCTATTTCCTCTAAAGAAAGATCGTTCATGTAATTCTTTTCCAAGAATTCTAAAATATCAATCTTCCACGGGTCGGCAAAATCGAAAAGCGAGGCATACAGGCTTTTATCCGTATGTAGCAAAACATATACACCTTCTGCCATTTTCAGGTTCAGTAACTCCTCCGTAGGTTGGATGCCGGAATCGAAATAAGGTGTCATCGATTCAAACAGGCTTACAATATCGGGACGGTTGGAAGGTAATTTGCGCAAACTAACTTTACTCCTCCGCACCTCTTCCGGTAATTGGTTTTTATCTAACCTGCCATAAAATTCACGCAAGAATCTGGTAGTAAACATTAGGAATATAGCCTTAAACTGTTCCCCCTTATACGCCCGTTTGGTTAGCTGCACGCCAAAATCCTTACGTATAAAAGCACAATCCCCTTTATGCAATCGGGTAACCGTCTCCCGCTCATTGATTTCCAGTTCTCCCGAATACATATACACCAACACATGCGAATGATTACGGTGCAGACAACTCATTCCGTCGTTAAAATACATTGCCAGAAAAATATCAGAATAGCGCAACGTATTGATACCCTCCAAATTATTTGTTTCCATGATTCCCGCCAATTATAGTTCCGATACAAAAATAGTAGTTTATTCTGATATAAAGTTTGTTGTGAAGCTCATATTGGTTTGGCTGTATATATAAATAGAAAAAATCATGCGGATGAAATTATCAGTTTTTTCCGCATGAATCTTTTGGGGGTATGCAGATATATCATTTAGAGTATTCCTTCAGAAAGAATCTGTTGTTCTCTATATGTTTTAGGTATTACTCCATATACTTCCTTAAAGCATTTGATGAAATAGTGTCATTAGTGTCTTATTTTAACGGGACACTAATGTGTGTTCATCAAAAAAAGGAAATAAAATCCTTTTTGATAGATCTTTTAAAGATTTTTCTACAGTTCCACTTGGGTAAATTCTGATAATTTGATTTCATATCCTAATTCGGGCCATCCCACATAGATTTCATTGTCATCTGTGTGTTTGACAATCATTACTTGTTGAGATAGATTGATTTTGTAAAAGAAATCGTACGCATCTATGGGTAGTTTGTAAATACATGTGTTTCCTTTGTATTCGATAAAAAGTGTCAGGCAAGTCCAGCTAATGACTACATCTTTTAAATGGTAGGTATCTTTCAAGTCTATTCTGCCAGCAAACAGTTCTTTGGCTTGTTCGAATACAATGCTACCTTGTTCTTTATCCCATTTGTTCATGATTCTTGCCCATATTTTTTCCTCTTTATTTTTTGGCTTTTTTAGATCTATCATTTCCATTGCTTCGGGTAGTTCGAATAAGTTTCCGGTTTCAGGATTGGCCTCCAAATAAAGTGTATGAGTTTCTTTGTCGTAAGTGTGGCAATAAAAACACCATTGTCTGTGCTTTCCGCTACCTCTGCTAGCTTGAAGGATGGGAGGGTCGTCTTCCGTATCTATCGACCAAAAACAAAATATCAATGCATCTTTCAGTGTAAAGGTACAAGTGTCTTTTCCCGCTTCCAAACATAATACAATGTAGCACCCATTTGTGGCACGTCCAAAATCATGTTCTACTAATACCCACACTTGGCTATTCTGCCGATAGGGGCAACCGGGTATACGCCAGAAACTTATGGTTCCCCAATTAAATAACATCATACTTTGGCTGGCATATTTACTGAATTCCGCTTCTGTATAACGTCGAAGTAAGATAGTACAGTTTTCAATGATTTTCCACAAATTAGTTGCTTTGATCAGTTTTTTTAAGTTGAAAGAAATTTCGTGTGCGTCCATTCTTTCCGGATACCAGAAAGATAACATGTCGTCCAATTCGTCTATTAGTTGGTAAAAAGTACGTTGGACATTATTTTTATATGGATCGATATTTTTGCATCGTATTAAATCCGGAAAAACGAAAGGCGATACTTGAGAAAAACGAAATGTAATTTTTGATGCAAAAACGAAAAGCGATTAAAATTCAGAGTGAAAACTATTTTTAAGTGTAGAAAGAGTAATAAAAAAGCATTGAGTATTTCCAATTTTATCAATGCTTTCTTATTACTCTTTTTTTGCATATCTCGCTAAAATTCACTATCTTTACGTCAAATATTAGGAACTATTCATAATAAGGTTGACGCTTTAAGTGTTCAGCTCAAAGCGAATATTTTCTTCCCCTGACAACAGTTTCCGCGTCTTTTCGATATTGTTCTCATAAAGATGTATGTTACCGAAATTCAAGGTAACGGACTTCAGGGGAAGGTCTATCAGGCGGGATATTTGGTAGAGGTGATAAATGTCAGCCGGCAATCCTAAGTTGGCGTCAGAACTGCGCTGATAGGCGGATAATACCAGTTCGCCGTCCTCTATCTGGAACTGCACAAGGCTCAGGCAGGGGGCTTGGTTGGTTTCTGCCCCGGTTTCTCCGAGGTGCAGCATATAGTTTTTGCTGTTGCGCTTTTCCCGGTTAATTCGGGCTATGAGGGGCGGCAACCTCTCCATGTAGGTCGGGTAGCTATTCACGAGCGTATGACCGCAATAATCCCACCACGCAATGCCGGCTTCGCGGTATCTCTCTATATTACGCTCCCCCTGCATGAAAAGTCTCAGTTCATCCTTCAGTTTTTTCCGGGCGATTCCATGTTCCTCGAATATCTCCAGTAAGTCCGATGGGGTAAGGGTCAGGCATTGGTTCAGCAGGTAGCAGATGTTCCCTTTCCGGTTACTTTGATGTCTTCCTTCAGACAGTATCTTTTCTAAAATGGTATGGTATTTATTGGTTCGTTTCATTGATATTTAAAGCTATTTGAACGATATTTGAATAGGATTGAACATTATACAGCCGGACTGTACAGCATCATGTCTGTATAAGATGATTGATAATTCATGTGCGCGTTGAATTCTACGACGCTTGCATTCCGGAATGGGTCTCCCATGCCCGGATGCCTGCCCATCCACCGGCACAACTCGACAAGGGATGATTTGTTCGATGTGAAATAAATAAAGGGATGTCCGTGCAGGATGGTCAGCACATCCAGATAGTCGGATAACCCCCAACTCATGGTGTATGTACTAACGTCTGTACTCAGGTAAGGCGGGTCAACGAGGAACACCACGCCGGGTACATCCTTATAGCGGTTGAATACTTCCCGGTAATCCTGTCCGGTGATTTCCAATCCGTCCAAATAGCCTTCCGCAGCTGGGTAGTCCGTTTTCCTGATGTTGTTGTAGAGTGCCTCCTTGCGCATTTCATCCACGCTCATCTTATACTTCATCGAGAACATGAGGGAGGACGATATTGTGATAAAGTCCACGTAGCCCCATTCCTTTTCCTCCTGCTCGATACGGCAAAATATTCTTTCCCTTGCATCCCCGGTTATTTTCTTGCCACGCGGTATGCCCTCTGCTATTTGGCGGAAGTCCGACAGCAGCATGTTTGTCCGGGAAATGTTATCCAAGCGTTTGCGGTAGTTGTCATAATCATTATATACAACCGTTGCGTCGGGCTTCTCATGTTTGACGATATGAGACAGCAGCCCTGAGCCTCCGAAAAGGTCGACATAGACCGCATCGTCAGGGTATTGTTTCAATACTTCTTTAAATTTTGAGGCAAACATCCGCTTTTGCCCCACGAATGGAAGCGGGGCTGATAAATATTCTTTTTTCATGTCTTATTGGTTTGTGTTGTGTCCGACAAAGTTCCTGATAATATCCCGTAATACGAAAAAGGAATGGTACGTCATACTGCAGGCTCCGTACAGTCCTTTTTAAACCGTTTGATTATCCCATATACTTTGCGTTCTGATACCTTGTATTTGGTGGAAAGGAAAGACACGATATAAGTCATCTTTTCGCCTTTACGGTGCATTCGCTCATACTCTGCGTAAAGGTCTATATACTTACAATCGTCCGGTTTGAAGCCTATAACGACCAAACGATTTAATAGCTCCCGGTTAAAGTTCAATATCTCAAATACTGTCATAATCGAATATTTTAATTATCTTTGCCAAGTCTCACTTATTTATGTACAATAAACGCAGCAATCGCGAACGAGGGTATTTGCCCCCGGTCGCGCGATTGCTGCGTGAACATGTTAAATAAGTAAGTGAGACGACTTTTTTTAACAGGCCGGGGGCTTTCTTTTTCTTTCCAATTCCGACCTTGCTTGATGATAATAACAAATTTACTTCTTTCCTCTTTCCGGCACAAGAAAAGCCGGGTATAAATTAAGTATATTCTTTGGGGATTTACCTATAATATACCGAATTATGCTAAACTTCCAATTTGCCTGGAAAGATGTTTACATCCATCCCGTTTCTTCTGTGTGCTTTTTAAATCCCTCACAATCGTATTTGATAATACTTCAGAATATATTTCGGTCGTTTTGACGGAAGTATGCCCAAGCAGTTTCTGTACGGTGGTAATCGGTACGCCTCGATGGATGAGCAGGACGGCACAGGTATGCCGGCTCGCATGATAGGTTACATGTTTTTTCATGCGGGCTAATGCGGTTATTTTTGCAAGCGACCTATTTACTTCTGCGTTGCTTCCAAGCCGGGTAAATTCATTTATATCGTATCGGTCGAGAATTTCCAACGCCTTGCCGTCAAATAGCAGGTGGAGCGGGAGCCTTATGTCTATGCCTGTTTTCATGGATTTGAAACACAGCCACCTTTTGCCGTTTATCCGGACAATATTGGCGGATGTCAGACGGCAGAAATCAGAGAATCGAAGTCCTACGTAGCAACAGAACAGGAAGGCGTCGAGTACATGGCGGAGTTTTCGGCTTCCCGTTTGTAGCCCTTCCAGCTTCTTCAATTCGTCGGGCGTCAGGAATTCGTGCCGTCCTTTTACCTGTCTTATTCTGTATTTACGAAACGGGTATGAGTCAGCATGAATGTATCCCCGGTTTATAGCCTCGTTTGTCAATGTTCGGAGCTGGCGCATGTGCTTGGCTATTGTATTGACGCTGTTTCCCCGTTCCCTCAAATACTGTTCAAATTCTTTTAAAAAGGTATAGGTAATATCTTTAAAATCCAATCCGGGGCGGAACTCCTGAAGGATGGCTACCGTCGTCATCAGGTTGTCTTTGGTACTCCTGCGTTTGTCTGAAGCCAGTATGCAGTTACGGGCGAATGCAGGAAAAGTGATATTTACGGTCTTATGATTCTTTACAGTATCCTTCAATAGTGACAAGGTTACCGGAATACTCCGTTTCCAGAAAGAAAGCTCAATGCCCTGAAGGTGCAGGATGAATTCAAATAGCATCGTGTTCAAATCCTCCGACTGGGGATGGTTATATACTTGCGCACATTCTTTGTTCCAGTGTTCCGGTCTGAGGTAAAGGTTTGTTCTTATATAGATTTTACGGCTGTTTAATGTGCATTCAACCTGCACTAAAGCCGTACCTTGCTTGTTGAGTTGCTTCTTCCTGTTATACACCAGGCGATATTTTATTTTATCCATTATTCTTTTTTCAATAAAGATAAGGATTTACAGGTAATGGGACAAACAATATTTCTTGGGGAACTGATTGGAATAGATAACACGTGGTTTAGAAAAAGAAGCAGTATAACCATCCCTGATTGGAATAATATTTCTAACCTTGATAGTGCTACTGAATCAGGCATGTATGTTATCAGGTTAGAATCAGGAGGTATATGGGGAATCATGGTTGTTTTTAACGGAAGCCTTTTACAAGGATGTGCATTTCAAATATTGCTATACAACGGTGATTCTTTAAGATTCCGAAGAAGGGGCAATAACACGTGGACTGATTGGCTAACATTTTCTTTTACTTGAATTGTATGCTAAGTTGAGAACTTGGGGAACTGATTGGTACAGTGTCTTTCGGAAAATCCGGGCTGGCTCATCAGTTTATGTATGGCATTTCCCCGAAATATATAAGCTCATCAACCTCACAATACACCATCATTGCTAAAATCCCAATGACATGTAGCGGGTATATTTTAGCAACCGGAGGAATACAGGCTTCATATTCGGCTAATATGGCAGCATTAATTCATGTGACTTGTGAGCAAAATAAATTTTATGCAAAAGTAGTCCCTTTAGACGGCGCAGAACCGGAGCTTTACTATAAAGTGGTCGATGGATATTACCAGCTATCAGTCAAAGATAAAAGTACATGGTGGCATGTTTGTTCATCTTCATTTCATCCCGGAATTGCGGCACTTGCTCAAAAGTTAAATGATATATCAGGATGGACTAAATTATAGTTACAAATATATTGTGTTGTTTACATTCTTGGGGAACTGATTGGTACAGTGAATTTACAAAAGGACGGATTAATGCCTAAGAAAGGGTTTATTTATAGATTTCGATTAAACGACAATGCGGATTGGAATACTATAACAGATAGCGGATATTATCTAACCTCTGGGAATAACACCCATTATACTAATGCACCTAAGGGGTATCACTATGGCATTCTTCGTGTGTATCGTCTTGATTTAGGTCAGATATTACAGATATATATCGAAGATGCCAACCCGTCTACAATTCATACAAGAACTTATTTTATTGACAGATGGAATGTATGGACTAAATATGCAGGAGTAAAGAATGAATCCACGTAAAAATAGTAACAAAACCAATGCTGTTTTTTTTAATTCTTGGGGAACTGATTGGAATTGCAAGCCCCTCCAAAGATGGGTTGATGTCAAAAAATGGATTTTTAGCACGCGGTAGAGCCGATATAAATACTGATGCAAATATGTTAATCACAACAGGCATATATGCTGTGTATTGTTATGGTCAAGACTATGCGTCAAAACATTATCCGATTGAATTAGGGCATATAATCGTATTTGTAGACAATGTGGGCGGTTCTAAATCGCAATTAGCCATATCATCAACAGGGCAAATGTATGCAAGAATGTCTTGGGGAGAATATAACTGGAGTGAATGGCGAGCGTTTAAGATATAAAAGGAGGCATGAAAAGCCTCCTTTATTAATCGTACAGTGATTGATATGCAACGCAGAAAGTGGTTATATTCGCGTCGCTGTATGTGCTGGTTATAACCATCACCGTATTATATTGAGAACCTTTCCAACTAATCTCAAAAGGGATGCTTTTATAATCCCTGCCCGATATTTGTGTAATCTCTTTATTATAACCATTAATTAATAGCACAGACGGAATGGAACTTGACCACGGATGCCGGATGACCACTAACCCGCCAACCTTTCCGACTTCTGCACTATCTCCTTTTTTTAATAAATAGTTTGCATATTGGAAACTCTTTTGCAAGGAGGATATGTTTAATAGTTCCCCAAGAACTGTTGCAACCTGTTGTTTTGTCATTAATCCGATTGCATTTCCGGCTTGATTTACCGCCACGAAAGCAGATATGTCATTCAGGCTCGGAAGTGCCAGCGCGGACTTTTTCAGCAACTCCGTTTTTGATATTTTATGAGGGTTTCCCGACGTGTCGAAAACCTGAACCGTGTCAGCATCGGTTACCGATGTTTGCTGACGCAGCTTGTTTGAGTAATCCATTATTGCATCGCTCGTCTTTCCGTCATATTTTGACGTGTATTCTAATTTTTCTGCCATATCTTTAAATCTTTATTCATTAATAACTTTTACAAATCCACCCGAAACAAGGTCTGCGAGGTCGAATTTAAGCCCCATGCCGCTGTCACGGATGCACAGGTATTTCAATCCCTTGTCGGTGTAATATTTCCCGTCATACAGTTCCATACCCTGCTTCCACGGTATTGGGTCTGCTTCAGTACCTTTGTGTTCCTCCTGCACCACCTTGTAAAGTGAATCCACTTCGCCGGGAATCCACTCTTCCGAAATCGTGTGTGGTTGAATGACCTCGTACATGGTTTCACCTTCATTAAGACGGAAACCTACATTCACGGGCTTTCCGATGATGTCCTTCCGTTGCGGATAATACTTTTTGTTCTTCAACGACTGTTCCACCGTCATGGGAGTGTCGTTGATGCGCTCCGCGATACCCGCCATGAGCGTGTCTACCTTGCCTAAATACTCCGGGGTAATATCCTGAGAACCGAATATTGCTGCCTGCGCTTCCATCTCGGCCTTTTGTTGTGAAGTTACCTGTTTCCACCCGTCCGCTTCTTCCACCGTGTCAGTGATAACCATGTAGCGAAAAGTCCTTTTATCAAATGCCACTTCCGCCGCTTCGGTAAGATAGCAACCTGCATCTGCTATAATTTTCATAACTCTATACCTTCTATTAGTTCATAAACCTGCCCATATCCTCCGGCTGTAAGTTTTTCGCTGCACACCCGTTCGATGAACGCGGCTTCCTCCGCCGTTATCTCTGTATCACCTTCCGAAAGGAAAATGCGGCGACTGAGGCGATAAGCCATCTTTTTATCACTTTCCGGTGCGGGCATACCCGTGCCGTGGTTAAACAGGGCTTCTGCTATTGTCTGCGATATACTTTCATCGAGCTCATTGCCCCTGAAATCTCTGAAATTTTTGTTGAAGTTTACTTTCATAATATTGTCAAGTTATATTATAACATATTCCGTTTTTGAAATATAATGTGTGTCCGGTACTTCCGTACATGTCCGGCACTTGTACGCTTTTAGTTACTCCATTGTAATAATTACTACCTTCTTTTATGCTAATAGATGTTTTTGCTATTGTTATCTCATTTTTTGAATCTCCTAAAAAGATAGAACTTGTATCCATTGTTAAGCGCGCATTATTTTTTGTCATCCGAATTTCAAAAGGATAAACAGATATTATTTCATTGCCATTGCTCGCCAACTGAATCATAGATGACTTGTAGCTCGAACTATTGTAAAAAGTCCATAGTCCATGTACCACGTTATCCTCTGTTATAAGCCTTATCGACTGATTTGTAGAATCAATTACTATTCTGTTGCCATTGTTTTTTGTCGTGACGCTACCCGTAAATGTCCCTGTTGCAGCTTTCAATTCTCCCGAAAATGTTCCCGTCGCGGCTTTCAATTCTCCCGAAAACGTTCCATCCGCCCCGTCGAGGTGTTTTACCTTCAGGTTTTCCACATCTATGTTTTCAGCTTTCAACATCGGTTTTCCGTTTACGAGTTTGAAAACGGCTATGCCCGTACCCCCGCTGTCTTGCACAAGGAACTGCGAGGCGATTACTTTTACCGTCTTGCTGTCGATGTCTATCCCGGTAGCCTTCAGCTGGTCTTTCCCCACTTTCAGGGAGATTTGCCCTTGCATAGCCGAGATGGATGATGACATCGACGAAAGGCTGCCACCCACATCCGTTCCACTTTCGAGAAGGAACTTGCTCGCCTTTACCTGAAGACCGTTTTCTTTCGTGTACTCAATGAATGTCTTACGCCCACGGTCTCCGAAATACATACGCCCGTACCCCCTGATGAAGCATTCCTGTTTCGCGCGGTCATAGCCTATTGCGAATACATCTTTTCCGGAAAGGGAATAGCTGTTTATACCTTGATAGAAAGTGATGTATGGCGCACCGTCTCCGAATGCGGACATTACGATTGCGCTTTGATAGTCCGAGTCTTTAATGTCCCCGATTTGGCATATCACATCCCCCTCCTGCGGAACATCGCTGCCCTCCGCGCAATGCGATACGGACAGGTCTATGTAATCGTCACCGACTGCCGTCACAAGCCGCCAGAAAAAACGGTTGCTGACACCCTCATGCACGCCCTCCTTTATGTTGAAGCTCTGCGAGCGGGCGAGGTTTCCGGCGTGGAAAAGGTTCTTTATGGCAGTGTCCCCGTCATCGGAAAGGAAATAGCAGCGGTACACCGCACCGTGTTCTGACGGCTGCACGTATGCCCTTGCACCGTCCGAATAATATTTTGCCGAACCGTCTGAATAGTAGAACGGCACTTTGTCGATACGTTCCACTCTCGTAACCGTGATGCGTGCGCCGGAGGCGTTGAACATCATTGTCGCTCCACCCACTTCCGTGCGCATTATTTCCAATACCTGAAATATTGCTTTCATGCGCACCAGCAGCCTGTCGATTTCGGCGTATGTCGTCCCGTCCGCGTTCCTTTTCACGGTAAACCCCGTTCCCAATGCGCCCGAAACAAAATCGGGCGACTGGATGAACGGGGCAATGACCCCGCCCAGCAGGTTGAGCAGGTAGTTGGTGGTATCCGGAGCGTCTTTCCTCAGGTGTGTCATCAGTGACTTCAAGGCGGAAAAAATGTTCTTGTCGGAAGGCACTTTCGATTCCGTACTCTTTATCACATCGTAGATTAGCTGTTCCGCCTGTCGCGCCACCACGTAGTGCAGGTCGTCCAGCGAGTCGTCCACCGCGGCTTTCCAGCCCTTGCCGATTTCGTCGCACGTTGTGACGGTGGCCTGGCAGAGGTCGGTCAGCTTGCGTACCACCTTCGTTATGCGGGTGTCCCGGTAACCGGTGCTGAAGTATTCCGCGGAGAGCAGTCGCACGTTCTGCCCTACCATCAGGGGAGTTCCGTTCCGCTCTATGTAATTCCTGTCGGTCGTGCCGTTATACTTGTTCGTGTCGAAGCTGTACGTGGCGAGGAAGTCGTCGACGGCTTCGGCGTATGCCTGCTGCGCCGCGTCGATGTATTCCTGCGGCAGGGCGAAGTTCCATGGTATGTACGTGTCGCCCGGATTGGGTACAATCAGCCCGCCGGGTATCTGCGTTTCGCTTTCGGGGTAGACGTTCACGATTTCCCATTCCTTCGTGCCGTTGTGCCATTTTGCTTCGAACGCCCCCTCATCGTTCCCGCGCCCGGCAAGCTCGCCCGTCTGGAAGCTCAGCATGTAGGTCAGGTCGGGTATCTCGTAGTCCTTCGGGTTCCAGTCCATCCCGTTGTCCTTGAAGTAATAGACAGTGTACTCCCGTCCTTCCTCACCCTGCTTCTTCTCCGTCCGCACGGAGCTGACCGTGCCGGTGTATTTTGGGTAGATGTCACTGAAGGCGTCCTCCTCGTATGCCTCGCGCACGCCGTAGAGGTCGGTGTTCCTGTCCACGTATGCCGCCCCGGACGGGAGCTGCAGGCGGGCGTGCCCGTATTTGGTCGCGTTGATGTTGCGGGTGCTGCCCAGCGGGAACAGGCGGGTGAAGAACCGCACCTCGCCGTTCTCTTCCTGCGAGAGCGAGGTCAGCCCTTGCAGGTAGCCCAGCTCGATGCGTTCGCCGCGCTCTGCCTTGCAGAGGTTGATGACGTATCCGTCCGCCCACATTTCAGTTCCAAATGCGGCGGCGATGCCATTACTGCCGAACGCCGCGTCCCAGCAGTACATGTTGCGGTAGTCTATCGTCTTGTTATCCGCCGAGATGACCGTCCCGATGCTCCACAGCTGCGCCCCGGCACGGCGGTTCATGTTGTCTACCCACAGCCGGAGGTGTTCGCGCGGGCCGCCGTCGAAGCTGAACTCGGTGCGTGTGTCCGTGCCGTCGGTGTAAAGCATCAGCGTGTCCTCGGCATCGTGGATGGGTGCGTAAAATTTCACGGAATAGTTGTATGTCTGCGTGTTTTTCTGCGTGGGGCGGTAGGGCGACTTCAGACGGTAGCGCACGCCCGCTACCTCCACCCAGTCACCTGCGTCGAGCATGGCGAACGCCGCACAGGTGAACGATGCCGACACGCAGCATTCGCCGCCCACCTCTTCCGTCAGCGTGGAAGAGCTGTTCGGACTGGCAGTCAGCCTCAATTTTCCGGATTTGTCGTATATCTTCAGTTCCATTTGAATGCCATTTAAACAGTGTTCAAAAACTATCCTGCCACGGGCGCGTAATCAAGGAATTTCACCGAAAACAGCACACCGCAGCGGCTGCCGTCGGCGGCGGTTACGAATTCAGGGTCGGCGGGCATGTCGCGGTACAGCAGGTTGTACGTGCGGAACCCCTTCACGCTGACGGTAAGCGTCCCGGATGCGAGCAGCGCAAGCAGTTGCCGGTAGCGTTGCAGGCATTCCGTGTCGCTGCCTGCCGACAACCAGAACCGGAGGGTGCGTTCGATGCTCGACAGCTTCACGTCGGGGTTTTGCGGAACCTCCACGCCGTGGCGTTCCCGGAAGTCCACCGTGGTTACTTCCTTCGCCCTCGGCATGCGCAGCAGCGCGTCGATGTTGGTGCGTGCCTCCGGCGAGGTCTCGGCGAGGAACGCGCCGAACCGCGTCCATACGTCCACCCCGTTGATTGTCAAATATCCTGTCATGTCCATATCGTATGTGTTATTGTATCTTGATTCCGTCACGTTCCATTTTTTCAAGCAGCTCGCGGATGGGCAGCAGGTGGGAGGTGTTCTCGACGATGCGCGAGAGCGACTCGCTGTCCTGACGCTGGGTGTCGCGTATCTCCTGCACGATTCTTTCCGTGCCGGCGAGGTGGGTCTGCAACGACCGCCCGATGCCCTCGAAACGGCTGATGCTGTCCTGGCTCATCGTCGTGAGCGCCCCGCTGTCGGGGCTTTGGCTGCTGCCCGCGGATGCTTCCGACTGCCAGCCGAACGCCTCCGCCATTTCGTCTCGTTGTTTCATCAGGTCCTGCACGATTTGTTGGTACTCGTTACGCAGGCGTTCCGCCTCGCGTTCGTCGATGTCGTTGTCCTTCGCCGCTTCCGCCCATTTGTTGTACAAGTCTTTGATGCGCTTGTCATATTCGGACGACACCAGCCCGGCAAGGATGGACTTGCGCAGGTCGTCCTCGAAGCCGTCGCATAGGTCCTCGAACGAGGTCTCCATGTCCGCCAGCTGGTCGATGAAGCTGTTGTAGAAGCTGTCCCGGCTTACCCCCGTCAGGGCTTCGTTCAGCGCGTCCTGTATCTCCGATGTCTCATCTTTCAGCTCCACGATGTCCTCGAGGTACTGACGGATGTTGCCGTCTATCTTGTTCCATACGTCGGGGAGCTGCGACATGACGGCGTACAGCTCATCGCCGGTGAGCGAGAACAGGTCGGACACGTCATCGATGTTCTTGCTTATCAACCGGCTGATTTCCCGGTACCCGGAAGTGCCTACCGCCTCGTTGGTGCGGTATCCGTAGCTGTGCTTGAACAGCCCCGCGCCGGCTCCGCTTGCCGCGCGTGCCAGCTGGCGGTAGTTGTCAAGCTGCGCCTCCAGCACCCGGTTCGCCTTGTCGGCGGCATCGAGCGCGGCGAATCCCCCGCCGAAGGTGATGCTTTCCTTTTCCTTACCCAGTATCTTGTCGTACAGTTCGTTCATCGCCTCGAGCTGTTCGCGCAGCTTCTCGTAACGTGCCGTGCCGTTATGTCCCAGCCCGAAGAGCCCGCCTATCGTCTGCCCGATGCCCTTGAGCGTGCCGGTTATCCCGGTGAGGATAGAGAAAGGCTTGGTGAAATCAATGCTCGCCAGACTCGACGTCACGGTCCCCAGTCCGCCCAGCACGTCCTGCATGGCTTCGGGAACCTCGACGCCCAGCGAGGTGAGCATGTCCACGATGTCGCTGCCGGCGTTCACCACCGCCTCGCCCTTCTGACCGATGGAATTGACTGCCTGCGTGAGCGTTTTCTGCGCGCCGGCACGTTTGTCCTGTGCGGCGGCAAGCATCCGTTCGGCTTCCGCCTGCGTCACCAGTTTGCGGGTCAGTTCCCCGGTCGCCTCGTCGTATTCCTCCACGATGACGCTTCCGCCCACCTGTGCCTGCTGCAGCAGGGCTTGTGCGGCACGTACCTCGCCGGTTGCCTCGATGTAGTCTGCGTACCCGGATTTCAACGCCTCGAAAGGCGAGCGGTCGGCAAGTTCCGCGTCGAGTTTCTCGAACGCGTACATCACCTCCTTGTAGGATTCCGGGCTGATTTCCTCGCTGATGCCCGCGAGGTACTCCTTCAGCTTTCCCCTCAGGCTTTCCAGCGTCCCGGTCGACACGCGGTCGAGGTCTCCGAAGACCTTTTCCCAGTCCATGCCGTCCTTCAGCTCGTCGAAGTCGATTTCCCGCAGCTTCGCGTCGCGCTGCTTTTCCAACGCCATGCGCTGCCCCTCGGTCTCGGCCTCTGCGATGCGGCGGGCATAGTCCTTCGCCGTGGCGAGGCGTTTGTCTTGCCACGTGCCGTACTCCTTGTAATAGTCGATGAGCGCCTGCGAGGACTTGTCGCGGTATTCCTTCTCGATTTGGAATATCTGCTCGTTGTACACCTGTTCGGCAAGCAGGCGGTTGGTCTTAGCCGTGTCCTTCACTTCATCGTACTGTGTCTGCGGGATGTTGTCCCCCTGCTTCCGCGCCTTGTCCATGCGGGCGAGGGTGTCGCGTTCCTGGCGGTCGATGTCGGCAACGGCCTCCTCGTATTCCTGTCTGGCGGCCGCCTTGCGTTTTGCCGCCCCTTCCTGCATGATTTGCAGGCGGAGCTTCTCGGTGGTCTGCTGGGCGCGGACGCGGGCGTCGAGGAGTTCGGAGGTGTAGTCGTGCTTTTCCTTAGGGTCTTTTGAGCTTTTTATGCCGCTTTTATTCAACAATCCGTCTGCCTTTTTCTGTAAATCCGTATAAATACCGGTCAGTTGTTTGGACGATTCTTCCGCCACTTTCTGTTCCTCGCGTATGCCGTCCACACGGGCTTTGAAATAATCTTCGGGTTTGGGGGCGTTTCCCATGCCGGCACCTTCGGCCCCCATGATTCCTGCCATCCAGTATGATTTGATGCGGTCAACGATTCCGACCCCTTTCTTCTCTTCCCTGTCCCCTTCTGCCCGTTTTTTTACGGCTTTCTCCGCCTGCTCTTCAGCCAGTTTGAATGCTGCCGCAGCTTGCGAACGGAGTGACATGGCTTCAATATAAGCCGATGTGTTTTTTGCCAACAGGTTTTCCGCGTCGGTCACATTCTCCACGGAGACTCCCAGACGGTCCAGCTCTTCCCGGTTGTCCCTGATGAATTTCTTTTTTGCATCCATGTTGTCACCCAGCGCTTTCCATCTGTCTGACAAGGACATGACCGTTACTATCTGTTTTCCAATGTCGCTGTCTGCTGATTGGAATTCCTCGTTGACTTTTTTCTGTGCGTCGGCAAGCGAAAGCGCTTCCTGTTTCGCCTTGAAAAGGGAGGACACCCATTTGGAAATGTCCTTCCCGTACACGATGCCCAGCGAGATGGCCGCTATCAGCCCCGTCTGCCATGAGAACAGCGCGCCCGCCATCTGCTTCCATACCGGCACGCCCTTTTCCCCGGAGGCGGCGAGCAGGTCGTTTTGCCTGCGCACGTCCGCGATGGCGTCCGCCAGCATGGGCAGGTTGTTAGAAATTGCAAGGATGAACATCTGAGGCCCCATCGCCAGCGAGGGGAGCTCGCGCGCCACTTGCGAGAACTGCATCTTCAGGTTGTTCGACTTGCGTGTCACCGCCTCCGTGTCGATGTCTATCTTCGTGGGGTTGGCGGAGGTTTCATCCTGTGCCTTCCTCAGTTCCTTCAGCCCGGCTTCCAGCCCCCGCACCTGCCCGGTGAGGGCCTGTATATTTGCCGCCTCCTGCGTGTAGCTGAGTCCCGCCGCCTTGTTCGCGTCGAGCTGCCGTTTCTGTTCGGCAATGACCCGGTTCAAGGCCGATATCAGCTGCCGTGTCCGGCTTTCCACGTCATCGACGTTCTTGCCCACGCTCTGCAGCCCGGTCTTGGTCAGGTCTTTCATGAATATCTCAAGTTGTACAGGTATTGCCATTTTCTGTTTGGGGTTGACAGCTGAAAGCCGGCAGCGGATGGATGCCACTGCCGACTTCCGGCATATTAATCTTTGACTGCATATTCTGTAAAGAACTCAATCGGGTTCATTCCTTTTGTCTCCTGTGCCTGTCTGTCGTGGCTGTTCCGCTCCTTTTCCCGGCGTTCCATCTCACGTATCTGCTGCATCAGGTCGGGGGGCTGCGGGGAAACATAGCGTGGCATGTCCGCCGTCATCATCGAGAGCATGACCACGTTCACCCTGTCGAGTATGTAGCCTATGCTCCAGCCTGTCTCCGTCGCCAGCTGCCCGATTACACCGAACAGGCTATGTGAAGGTTCCGTGTGTCCCCTTCTTAACTCCTCTGCCCGTCTTCGCCTTCGGGTCGGCTCGTCATCATCGGCTGCATCTTGTTCATTGCCGCCGTCGATGCGATAATAATCCCGAAAGATGTTGTCGAGATGCAGTTCAGTACCTGCCGCCACGCCGCCGACAGCTCATCGGGCGTCATCAGGGAGCGCAGCAGCCATGCCACGGGGCGGTTCATCAGCCGTCCCGCCAGCGGCCCCCGCACGATTCCGTACGCCACGGTGCGGCTGATGTCCTTGCCGTGCAGGTATACGAACCGCATACGCCCGTCAAGGTCGTAGCCGTCGTACTCCTGCGGGGTCACCCCCATTTTCAGGTACATCCCGCTTATCCGCAGCAGGCTGCGCAGGGTGGGCGTTTTCATAGTTACGCGGAAAGGCCTTTTCCTGATGCAGGTATGCAGCGGCAGGCTGATTCCCCCGTCAGAGAGGAAAGTGCCTGCCATCAGTTCGATTTCCCTTGCTTCCATACGCTATCCCTTCGTGTCCGCCGTCGAGTCGCTCGTGTCCGGTTCCACGCCGGGGGGATAGGTGCGCCAGCGGCGTTCCTTGCCGTCGGTGGGCTTGAGCATGTCCACGCGGATGCCGAAGCCCAGCACGTTCTGCATGTTCATGCCGTTCTGCCAGCCGTTGCGCGAGAGGCGGGCGTTGAACACGCGGAAGTTGTGCCCGGAGTGCATCTTGATTGTCAGCACGCCGTTTGCCACGAAGTTTGTCGGGGGCGTATAGGCACCGTCCGCCTCCGCCTTCCCGCCGAACACGTCCACCATGTCCTGCGCCTTGAGACGGATGAGGTTCATCGTGAAGGCGTCGCTGCCGGGGTTCGTCATGATCGAGTCGACCGGGCCGTCGGTCACCTGTGCCGCGTACACGTCCATGAACGAGGGCGCGTTGCCTGCCGGCTGCATCCCGTTCTCGTCGAGCCAGCCGAGGGTTTTATCCTCCCCGCCGGCGGCAGGTTTGAATTTCACCTGCGCCACGCCGTACATCAGTCCGTTGCTTGTATCTGCCATATTCTTAAAGTTTTGTGTGTTGTTAATTCTTCTGTCTGTCTTTTATTGCAATCATTGCAAGGAGGATTGCCAGCAGCCCCAGTGCCGCTTCCTTCAGCCATCCCCCTGCGGCGGGTGTCTTTTCTTTCACCTCTTCCACGACTGTTTCCGCTTCGTCGCGTATGCGGTTCGAGGTTGTCTCTTCTTCCGTCACCACCTTCCGGCTTTCGCCGTCATGCCGCGCCGTGATGTTCACACCACCTTTCCCGTCGCTCTCCGCACGGAGGGACAGACGGCCGTCGTGCGCGGTGACGCCGAAGCCTTCGGGCAGCCGGGGAAGCTCAAGGAGGCGGTCGGCCGTCAGTGCCAGACCCGTCTGCGTCGTCGGGACCGGTTCGTAGACGGTTTCCCGTCTGACGCTCTGCCTCAGGCTGTCCTTTCGGACGGCTGTCCGGCTCTCCCGCAAGCTTCTTGTACTCTTGCAGCTCTGGGCGGAGAGGGCAGCTGCCCCAATAACGGCACACAGCAGCCCTGCGCGTAATGCGCTCCAAAATGAATATGCGTTCATCCTGCCTGATTGTTAAGTCCTGTAATTCGTCTATCTTGCGTTGCAGCCCTATCATCGCCTTGCCGTTCGCCTCGTACATCGTCTGGAAGTACGATTCGACATCCTTCTGCGAGGCTGCTCTGTTCTTCCGGCGGGTACGGTAGAGCTCTATCAGGGCCAACAGCCCCCCGCCGGCGAACAGCCATTGAATGATTTCCCTGATTGTGTCGCCCATGCCGTTTGTCTTAGAGTTTCAATACCTGCCCGCGGTTGTTCCCGTCGCGGCGGAACGACACATGCACCCACGCGAAGTCCTTTTCATCGATGAGCTGGTCGAAAGGCAGGTTGCGGCGGATGTGTTCGAACAGCCTGCGGTTCTCCTCCTTCGAGCCTGCCGTGATGTCGGCCGCCTCGCCTTTCGTATGCTGCGATGTCGGGGCGCCGCCCACCAGCCTGTTGAGCTGGGGGCAGCGGTAGCCGGAGTTCACATGGATAGGGTTGCCGTACCACTCGCGCAGGGGGTCGAGCACGTTGTCGGCAAGAGCCTTCAGGTTGCCCGCCTCCTGCAGGGGAGGCGTGTTCTTTATGCCGTGCGTGTCGGCCGTTGTACTGGCGCAGAGTTCGCCCATTGTGAAATGTTTCATGCGTCAGTCCCTCCTATACCCCTTCCTGCTTGGTGGTGACCGTTCCTTGTACGGCGGTATTCACTGTGCCGGAAATTTTGGTGTTCACATCATTCTCGATAGCCACGCGCATCACCTTTTCCTCTTGTGCCTTTTCTGCCGGGAGGGAGATGTCAAGGGCGTTGTCTCCGAACCACTTGCTGCCGGAATAATACAGGCGTACGGTCGTCTGGGCCGGTACTTCCACCGAGTTTACGGTCAGTTTGTTGGTCGCGTGTGTGTTGGTTACCTCCAGCATGGCTCCCTTCAGGATGTCGTCTGCCGAAATGGTGTATGCCTTTTCGTTCGAATCCGGATTGAGCGAAGTGCTGCTGCACTGTCCGGTCAACGTCAGCGTGGTACCCGAGGCGTTAACCGTTACCCCCTTACGCACGTCAAGCAATACCACTTCCTCGCCGAATGCCGTGTTGGTGTCCGCCATCATCAGCATTTTGAAGAAGTAACGCTCCCCGGCGTTGGTCACTTTGTCTATCTGGATTACGTTGAAGTCGTCCACCAGGTTTACGCACCCCCAGGTATTCGAATCCTCGTCAGGAGTTGCCACCGTGCCTACGATTACACCGTCGGGCAAGGCTGCCAGCGGGACGATGTTCGTACCTTTGAAACGCACCGCGTTGGTGTCTGTCCAGTTTGCGCCTTTCGCCTCGCGCTGGGTCAGTTCGTCATCGTAGCGGTCTGCGTCGTTGACTGACATGAGGTAGACGAAGTTCGGATTGGAGCGGAGTATCTGCGGGGTTGCCTTGCGTACCTTTTGCAAGCGAACAATCATGGATTCCGATGCATCGGACTTCACGCGGATTACATCCTCGTCCGCCATGATTTGGGTCAGTATGCCATCGAACAGGTGTTCGTCGTCCTCGTCGTCATCTTTGAAGATGCCGGTCACGAAATGGAATCCCAGTTCAAAGTTCACCTGCTTGGACATCGCGTCCAACAAATTGTTCTGTACCTGTGGTGGCAGCGTGTCGAATACCATGTTGCCTTTCGGTTGGTACGGCCGCCAGATTTCCTCGAACGAACGGGGATTGAATTCCGTGTACGCCATGAAGTCATGGGGAACGAGTGCCTTTTCCGAATAGTTGAAGTCGCCTTTCGAGTCCTCCTTTCCGGGCATTTCCTTGCGCTTCTGGAGCATGGTTCCCGTTTTCAGGCGGGGAATGGAGTATTTCTTGCGGATGTTCGGCACCAGTTTGATGAGTCCTTTCTGTACCAGCTCATTTCCTGTGGCCGCTTTGGTGAGCAGCCGTTCCAGCACCTCACCGTCGTACGCCGTGTTTGTGATTTTGATTGCCATGTTTCTTAACTGTTTTGTCGGTTTGTAAATTGGTTACTTTTGTCTGCCGTAGCGCTTGTTGCGGATGCGTTCCTGTTCTTCATCCCACGCCCCCTTGTGGTTTTTCGGCTCCGGGTCGGTAAGGGTGTCGGTTATCAGTTTTTTCCCTTGCAGTCCTTTCAGTACCTTACAGGTATTTTCGAAATCCTTCTCCAGCAGTGCCTGGTAGGTGGGGCGGTCGGCGGGACGGATGCGCTCGTCGTTCTCCGCGGCATCCAGCAACGCCTTGATTTCATCCCGTCTCGCTTCCTCGGCGGCGTTTTCAAAGCCTTGCAACTTTTGTTTCAGCTCTTCGTTTTCCACTTGCAGGGCATCATATTTCCCTGCCTTGTTTTCCAGTGTCCCCAGCGTTGCCAGCACGGAAGCGTCGTCCGTGCAGTTGGCGAACATGGGACGTTTTCTCAATTCTTCAAACATTGTCTTATCGGTGTTTAAGGGTTGTCTGCTCATCCGGTTCATGAACAGGTTGTACACCTGTCCGGGGGTCTCCACTTCCTTGTCCCCGGCTTCTTCCACGTCGTAGATGCCGTCGATGAATCCCAGTTTCAAGGCTTCCTGCGCCGTAAACCAGTGGTCTTTCCCGTCGAAATAGGCTTGCTTTATCTCCTCTTTCGCCATTCCGGTCTTTGCCGCGTAGATGTCCGCCAGTGTATCCTCCAGCTGTTCCATCTCCTGCATGGTCTGTTTCAGTTCGTCCTTGTTGCCCCAGCACCCGCCTTGTACGTTGTGTATCATCAGGCGGGCATAACGGCTCATGTAAACAGGTTTGCCGCACATGGCCACCACGCTTGCGATGCTTGCCGCCACCCCGTCGACATACAGGGTGATGTCCGCCCGGCTCCCGCGCAGTGCGTTGAAGATGGCGATGCCCGGGTACACGCTTCCCCCGTAGCTGTTGATGCGCACGTCTATCTTGCCGTAGACCCTTTCATAGTCGCAAAGCTCGCGTACGATGTCGGCATCCGTCACGCCGTCCCATTTGTCACCCACATCGCCGTACAGCAGGATGCAGGCGGCATTCGGGGAAGGTATCACATTAAAAAATCGTCTGTTTGTCATATCGTTGTTTTTGTGTTGCCGGTTGCAAAGTTGGGAAGAAAATGGCGGCGTGTCAATACGCCCCTTTTATCATAACATTAAAGGAAAGCATCATGGCCCTTTTAAAGGGCATGATAAAACATCCGCCTTGTAGATGAGTCATTTAAAGACGAAATTTGCAGTGAATCACAACACAAATTAAACACGACAGATATGGCAGAGTTGACAAACCAACAGAAAAAGGACTACGCGCGTATGCTTTACCTAAAGGAGAACCTCACGCAGCAGGAAATAGCCGAGCGGGTGGGCGTGTCGCGTCAGACCCTTTCCAGGTGGATGGGTGCCGGGAAGTGGGAAGAGATGAAAACGGGGCTCACGCTGACCCGCGAACAGCAGATAGGCGAACTCCACCGGCAGGTGGCGGAGATTAACAGGGTCATCCGCGAACGCGAGCCGGGCAAGCGTTTCGCCACGCCGGCAGAGGCGGACACGCTGGGAAAGCTCGCCGCCACCATCAAGAAACTGGAAACGGACGTGGGCATCAGCGACCTCATCAGCGTAGGGATGCGCTTCGGGGACTGGTTACGTCCTCAAGACCCTGAGAAAGCGAAGGAAATGGTACGGTTGTTCGACCTCTTTATAAAAGACAGCCTATGAAGCAGCAAGACCGTGAAGCCCTCCGCATCTGGGAGGAGTACAAGGAGGACTCGCTGCGCAAGGGCGTGGTCATCGTCAACAGGAGCCGTGCCGAGATAGAACGGCATAAGGCATGGCTGGAGGAACACCCGTTTGAATGGATAAGGTTCTTTTTCCCGGAGTTCTGCAAGGCGGAGTTCGCTCCGTTCCAGCGGAAGGCGATATTGCGCTGCATCAGCCATGACGAATGGTTCGAGGTGCTTTCATGGGCGCGGAGCCTCGCCAAAAGCACTTGCGTGATGTTCATCATCATGTATCTCGTACTTACCGGAAGGAAGCGGAACGTCATCATGGCATCCGCTACCAAAGACAGCGCCGTCCGCCTGCTCGACCCTTACCGCAAGCAGTTCGAGCGGAACGGGCTGCTCAAGGCGTATTACGGGCAGCAGGTCAATCTGGGAAACTGGACGGAAGAGGAATTCGTCACCAAGCAGGGGGCGGCTTTCCGTGCTGTGGGGGCGGGTTCAGCCCCGCGCGGAAGCCGTAACGGGGCTGACCGTCCTGACGTGCTGCTGGTGGATGACTTCGACACCGACGAGGCGTGCCGTAACCCGGACACGGTGAACAAGATGTGGGGCTGGTGGGAGGAAGCATTGTACGGGACACGTGACACTGCCGTGCATACCCTCATCATCTTCTGCGGGAACATCATCGCGCGGGATTGCTGCATCACCCGTGCCGGGAAGCAGGCCGACCACTGGGACATAGTGAACATACGCGACCGGGAAGGGCATTCCACGTGGCCCCAGAAAAACACCGAGGAGCAGATAGACCAGGTGCTGTCGAAAATCAGCACCCGCGCCCAGCAGAAGGAATACTTCAACAACCCAGTGACAGGGGGAAGCGTGTTCGCCAAGCTGGCGTTCGGCAAGGTGCCGCCCCTGGGCAGGTTCAAGTTCCTCATGGTGTACGGCGACCCCGCCCCCGGGGAAAGCAGAAAGAAAGGGGCAAGCTACAAGGCGGTATGGCTGTTGGGCAAATTGCAGGGCACGCTGTACGTCATCAAGGGTTTCCTTGACCATACCACCAACGAGGACTTCATCAACTGGTTTTTCCTGCTCAACGACTACGTGGCGGGGCGTACCTCCGTGTATTTCATGGTGGAGAACAACAAGCTGCAAGACCCGTTTTTCCAGCAGGTGCTCAAAAGGCACCTGGCGCGCATCCGCAGGAAACGCGGGGAGCAGCTCTCCATCAAGCCTGACGAGGACAAGAAAACCGACAAGGCGACCCGAATAGAGGCCGACCTTGAACCGCTCGACCGCGAGGGGATGCTCATCTTCAACGAGGAGGAGAAGGACAACCCCCACATGAAAGAGCTCATCAACCAGTTCGACCTGTTCGAGATGACATTGCCGTACCCCGCCGACGGGCCCGACTGCATACAGGGCGGGAACCGTGCTATAGACCGCAAGCAGGCGACCATGCAGAAAACCATAACCGTAAGCCGGACCGCCATCCGGCTGAAAAACAAATATAGGACATGAGTACACAATTGACCATTATCATTGTCGTCGCAATAATCTGTGCGACGTCGGTTGTAGTTTTTTACTACAATTCGGAAGTAAAAAGGCTGAAGGGCATGTTTTCGATTCTTCAAAAACTGGTGGAAAAGAACGAAAGGCTTAACAAGGATTTGGATGAAGCGTATGAAGGCTGGATTAGAGAAATCCGTATCACAAGCGAAAAATGTGAGGGGATTGTCACCGATTTGTTTGAATTGCAACAAAAATTAAAGCCATGAGCCAGTTTATCAATCCTGAAGATTACGATGCCAGCATCCACCGGGAGATACTGGATGCACTTACGCGGGAGGATGACTCCCTGCTTGAGGTATGCGAAGACCAGGCCATCGCCGAAATGCGGGGATACCTTTCACCGCGCTTCGACTGTGACAGGATTTTCTCCGCCACCGGCGGGGAACGGCACCCGCTCGTACTGATGTACGCCAAGGACATCGCACTTTACCACGTGTTCTGCATCCATAACCCGCAGAAAGTTTCAAAGGTACGCATCGACCGCTACGAACGGAGCATCGAATGGCTGAAAGGGGTGTCGAAGTACGAAATCAGCGTGGAGGGGTTGCCTGCGAACGCCGTGGGGGAATCCGGGAAGGCTTCCCCCTTCCAGATGCGGAGCAACCCCAAACGGAATACAAGGTTCTGAAATTAAAAAAAAACTGTTATGATGAAAACAAAGAAAAAGATTACCACAGGCGGGAACTTTCCCCTGCCGGGCAGACCCGCACCGACGGTCATCATCACCCAGCCGCGCCGGTTCTTCCTTGACATGCAGACTTACATGAATTCCATCCGGGGGGCTGAGAACGTGGATTTCACCAACCGCATCCGGCTGTATGACCTGTACGAAGACATCCTGACCGACGGACACCTGGACAGCGTGCGGGACAAGCGTATCGCTGCGGCACGTTGCGTCCGGATAGAATTCCGGCGTGACGGCAGGCCGGATGACACCATCAACCGGCTCCTGAAATCCCCCTGGTTCTTCCAGTTCATCGAAGACCTGGTGGACTCCGTGTTCTGGGGGTTCTCCCTCTTCCAGTTCTCCCGGGGGAAGGACGGGTGGCCTGAATACGTGCTGGTGCCGCGCAAGCACGTGGACCCGGTACGGCAGCTCATCCTGCACCGGCAGGGTGACACCGTGGGCACCCCGTGGACGGATTTCCGCGATGTGCTGTTCGTGGGGAAGCCCCGTGCACTGGGCAAGCTGGCGAACGCCGCGCCTTACGTCATCTACAAGCGCAACGACATGGCCGACTGGGCGCAGTTCTGCGAAATCTTCGGTATGCCCATCCGCGAATACACCTACGATGCCGAGGACGAGGAGGCGCGCGTCCGGATTCTCGATGACATGGGCGAGGAACAGGGCGGCGCGGCCTGTTTCATCCACCCGAAAGGCTGTGAACTGAAGCTGCTGGAGAGTACCGGGAAGAGCGGTTCGTCTGACCTGTACGACAGGTTTTACGAACGTTGCAACAACGAAATCAGCAAAATCTTTTTAGGCAATACACTCACCACAGAGGCGTCCGAGCGGGGCACACAGGCTTTGGGAACCGTGCAGGAGAAAGGGGAAAAGCGGATTAACGAGTCCGACAGGCAGATGATTCTGAACGTGCTGAACTACGACATGGCGGACATCTTCGAAAGTCTGGGATACGATACCCGCGGCGGGGAATTCGTATACGTGGAACCTAAAGAAACGAACATCAGCACGCTGGTGGATGTGATGACGAAGATGCGTGCCGCCGGAACACCCGTAAGCGATGACACTTTCTATGAAAAGACCGGAATCCCCAAGCCGGAGAACTATGACGAACTGAAACGTGAGGCGGAGAAAAAGCGCAAGGCCGCCGGCGCTTCCGGTGTGAAGGATAACGGGGACGAACTGGCGGACAGCCCGAAAAAGCCTTCCGGTAAAACAGCACAGCGGGGTCGGAAGAACCGGCGTTCAAACACCGCTCAAACAGGCTTTAAAAGCCGCTTGAATGACTTTTACAACCACCTCCGCCGTTTTTTCGTCCGTGCCCCGAAAAGCGGGGCTTTCGGATGGTGATGGATAAGCTCTACGGGGAAAACTGTTCCTGCTGCCATGTCTGCGAACCGCGCAACACAGCGGAATATGCCACCCTGTTCACTCCCGAGCTGATGGCACGGCTGTTGGCAGACATTTTTGCCGGTAAGTTCGATGAGGGGCGGGAGATTTACCCCGCCCTTTATGAAGCCTGCCGCGACACCTTCCGCCGTGCGCTGGACGAGGGATATCCTTTGCCCGAAGGTGCGGACGATGCCGAAACGCTGTTTCGGGAAGCCCTGCGCAGTGATGCGGACGTGTTCGCCGCCTTCCGTACCCACCGAATGCAGAACGACATCGCCTCGCAGCTGCTCGATGAAGACGGAAAGCTGAAGGAATGGCGGCAGTTCCGCGAGGATGCGGAAGCGGTCATCGGCACGTACAACAACCACTGGCTGCGCACGGAATACGACACCGCCGTGCTGCGTGCACGCCAGGCCGCCGACTGGAAGGGCTTCGAGCGCAACGCCGACATCCTGCCCAACCTGAAATGGATGCCCACCACCAGTGCCGACCCCGACCTGTTCCATAGGGAATACTGGCGCATCGGACTGACCCTGCCGATAAGCCACCCGTTTTGGAATAGCCATCACCCCGGCGACCGGTGGAACTGCAAGTGCAGCCTCGAAGCGACCGACGAGCCCGTGACAGGCAGCATCCCCGATGCCGGCTACAAGCCCTCACCGGGGCTGGAGAACAATCCCGGAACGGACGGGAAACTGTTCAGCCCGTCGCACCCCTATTACGAGAAGGCGTATCCGGGGGCGGAAAGGGCAAGTGCTTCCGTGTTGAGGAAAAAGCTCACTGAATGGTACAAGGAGAACCTTCCCACGGTCAAAGTCGGAAATATGGAAATGAAACGGTTTGAGGTTGCCACTCCCGATGAAGAATCGAGGACGGTCATAAACCGTAAGTTCTACGAGGAAACGGCATCCAAGTACAAGGATTCGCCGGACTACGCCATAAGGTTGGAGTTTGCTCGGCAGGCACACCTTTTGTTCCCGAAATCCGTCCATGTACGTGATGAGGTACCAAGAGACCATGATGACGCTTTGGCGTTCAGGGTGTACCAATATAGGACAGGGGAATTTACAATCGAGTTCAAGTGTAAAGTGAATGGCGACGGCTGCTTCCTGCATTTCATGAGGCTGCTATAACGTAAAAAGGCACTGCCCCGTCTCTTCCCTGTGTGCTTTCGCGCGGGACAACTGCGGGCAATGCCTTCCGTGTAGGCAAATATAGTTATTAAAAACCAATTATCAAACAAATGGAAGAAAAAAGAGACACAACAGCAATTAATCTGAATACAATCTGCAACGAGGATTGCCTGGAGGGGATGAAACGTATTCCAAATGGCAGCGTGGACTGCATCCTCACAGACCCGCCTTATCTGTATTTGAAAAATCAGAAGTTAGACAGAATGTTTGATGAAAAGGCTTTTTTCAGCGAATGTAAAAGAGTGTTGAAAAAGGATGCCTTTATCGTTCTGTTCGGGCGGGGTACTTCTTTTTACCGCTGGAACTGTATGCTTGCCGATATGGGATTCACTTTTAAGGAAGAAATTATCTGGGACAAGATAAATACCACTTCACCACTTCTTGCTTTATCCCGGAAGCATGAGACTATATCTATTCATTCTGTTGGCAATAAGCACATATTCAGGTCAAAGATACCTTACGAAGAAATAAGGCGTATAGACGACCCCAAATTGGTCGGAGACGCGAAAAGGATTGTTAGTTATATAAGAAATAACGATGTCGATAAAATAAAAGAAGAAATTAATAATGGTTTGGTATATAATCGAAAAAGGACACATAAAAGCCATGTAAGCACACAAAGCGGATTCAATTCTTCCGACAGGGCTATGTCTTGTATTAATTCAATAAAAAACGGTTGTAACGAGAGGGATATCATATCAATCCTTCGCGACCATTACTCTGCCATTCATCCCACCCAAAAGCCAGTCCGCTTACTTGAAAGATTATTGAAGCTGACAAGTGAAGAAGGCGATATAATATTAGACCCTTTCAGCGGTTCGGGAAGCACGGCTTTAGCCTGCATAAATACAAACCGGAATTATATTGGTTATGAAATTGATAAAGAATATTACGACCTATCTATGGACAGAATAAAAAGGGAGGCCGCACAGTCATGAATATTTCAGATTTCAAAAAACAGCTCAAACTGATGGAGCGCGACCTCGGCCGCATCATCAACGACACACTTCCCAGGAAAGCGGGAGTCATCGCCGTAAACCATACCCGGCAGAACTTCCGAGACGGGGGATTCCGGGACGGCGGGCTGCACCCGTGGAAGCCTGCGAAACGGCAGTTGCGGGGGGACGGGCGTGCCGGTTCACGTTACGGCCCCCTACTCAGCGGGCGCAACCGGCTGATGGGGGCTACGGACTACCGCACCCAAAGCGGCAAGGTGACCGTTTATAACCCTACCGAATATGCAGCCATCCATAATGAGGGCGGTGAAATCAACACCCACCCCCGCGTTACGCCAAAGCTCCGCAAAATGGCGTGGGCGCGTTACTTCAAGGCTGCCGGAATCACGCGGAGCATGAAAGGCAAGGCACGCAAGAACCGGGAAGCCTCCGCCCCTCCCGAAGCTCGGGTATGGAAAGCCATCGCCCTGACCCGCAAGGGGCGGCTGGACGTGCGCGCCACTATTCCCCGCCGCCGTTTCCTGGGCGAGAGCCGCGAACTGGAAGAGAAATTGCGCCGGGAGGCTGAAAAAGAGATTTTAAAAACCGTAAACAAATATCTTAAATATTGATTTAACAGCATTTGAACGATATGGAAACTTTATTCAACCAGATTCAGGAATGGATAGCCGAAGGCATCAGCTGGCTCGGCGGAAACATAGACGAAGATTACGGGCAGCTCGACATGCTGTACCGTGACGATGAGGATTCGGACACCTATCCGCTCACCTTTCCCCTCGTGCTGGTCGACCTGCCCGAAGCCCGTTGGGACACCTTCGGGGGGGCGTTGGGCAAGGTGCAGAAGGGTTCATTGACGGTCAGGGTAAGGCTGGCACTGGACTGTTACGACGATACCCATTACACTTCCACCACCGCCGGGCGTGCGGAAGAACGTGCCGCGATGGTGCATGAACTTCACAGCCTGCTCCAAGGGCGGATGCCCGAAGGGGGAACGTCACCGCTCAACCGCACGGCAAGCCGGATGCGGACGATGGCGCGGGGCATCAAAGTGTACGAATTGGAATACGAGTGCCACGTGTGGGAGGACGCTACTCGTTAGGGAAGAGCGGGAGCAAGGGGCTGTCTGTCGTCCTGCGCCCCCGTCCGCGTTTGGCAGGCAGGGGCGGCTTGTGCCCGTCTGACGGCTTCCCGCGACGGTATTCCTCATCAATGCGCTTCAGGCGGTCGTAGTTGCGGTTGATGATGGTGCGGATGCGCTCTTCGCTGATGAAAAATTCCTGTGAGGAAAGCAGGCGGAACGTGTCGTCAAATCGCAGACGGCGAATTTCCGTCCAATAATAATACCGACGTAGCAGCTTCTCGTCACGCAACGCTATCAGCTCTGAATCCCTTCCTCTTGCCATATACTTTTGTAAATTTCTACATCTGCAAAAATATAAAATATTCCATCATAAATCAACCCTGCCGTACAGAAACAGCAATCCCCGGCAATCCTTTTATGTCGGATGCCGGGGATTGTCGTCATAAGTCCACGATTTCTATCCTGAGCGTGTTGGCCAGTTCGGACATCATGTCGAGCGTTTCGTTGTTCTCCACGCTGAAGCAGACGCCCAGCAATTCGGGGTTGCGCCCGGAGCGCTGCACCCGCAGGTCGCAGGGACGGTTCCACTTTACCCATACGTACATGAACTGGTTAATCATGCTGTAATGGAGCTTCGCCGCCACCCGACGCGGGCGGAACAGGTCAGGGTTCGGGTTCGTCATAAGGCTCGATTTTCTTCACCACCTCACCGCTCAGCCAGACGCGCCCGCTGCCCCCGCACTGCGGGCATACCTTTTGCAGGGGGTATTCATGCCGGTAATCTTTTTCGGCGAAAAAAACGGTACGCCCCGTGCCCCGGCACTGGCGGCAGAGGCACACCCGGCGGTGGATGTAGGTTTTCTCCGTTATCATTGTACTTCCTCCTTTGTCTGTTTTCCTGTTTCTTTGAATATCACGTTCCGGCGGTCGGCCCTCGATTCGTCGGAGCACATCTCATTCACGTAGAAACAGGGCTTTTCGTGTTCGTAAAAGTAACAGCCCTCGCATACATGTGTCGCGCCGGCAGCGGCTTCCGCCACTTCGAACGCCAGCCCCTCCAATATGAAGGTTTCGCCTATCTTCGTTTCCATGCCGCTCACTCCGTTTTTGTTTCCACTTCGCGGAATATCACGTTGATGTGGTCTTCCCGGTTGTCATCCATGCAGGCATAGTCATTGTAACAGCCCAGCCCGTGTTCATAGAAGTAGCATCCCTCGCAGGCAATGCTGCCGTCATCTGCCGGTTTCACTTCTTCCACCAACAGCGTGGAGCCGCGGAAAGTGAAGGTGTCACCTATCTTCAGTTGTTGTTCCATTGTCATTGTTCTTGATTTTTAATTGTCATTGGTGAATAAGTTGGTTAATGTCACATTGCCGACAGGGACAGGGGCAGCTTCTGTTCCACCCCCTCGTCGTTCTTGGTGGTCACGCTGATGAACTGGCAGGTGGGCACGGGGCGGTACGCCTGCTTGATGATGCTGATGCCGTCGATGAACCCGGCGTTTTGGCTCTTGACCGCCAGCCGTTCCAGCTCCAGCACCTTGTTCGCCTTGAGCGCCCCCTTGCGGTCTTTCGCCAGCAGCCCCATCACGGTTTCGACAAGCGCGGCGGAGTTCTCGTCGCGGGCAAGCGTGGAGAGGTATTCCTTCACCTTCGCGATGCCTGCCTCCACGGTGTCGTCCCAGCCCTCGTTCACGCGGTTGCCCAGCGTGATGCTCATCGTGCCGTCGGCGGTGGTGAAGGTGTCGCTCTGGCGGTTCACTTTGGTGCGGAACAGTTCGTTCTTGGTGCGGATAATCGCGGCGAACTCCCCGAAGACTTCCGCCTTCACACGTTCCATCTCGGCGGATAGCACCTGCAGCTTGCGCACGTTGCTTCTCACGGCCGAGTCCACCAGTTCCTTGTACGTGTCACGTTCTTTCTGTTCGCGTGCCTTGTCAGCCTTTTCTTCCGCCTCCAGCTGTGCTTTCAGGGCGGCTCTTTCTTCCTGTGTCAGTTTTGATAAATCCATAGTTGATTGTTTTAAAGGGTTGTTAATTTAAAAGTTGTCCGTTGGCTTCTTTCTCGCGCTGCTTGCGGCGGATGGCGCGGCATTTCACGGCCAGCGCCTCCAGCCCGTCGGTGTCTAACCGGCGGAACTCCGTGCCGGCGATGCGCGGGTCGCGGCAGAAGTCGTTGACCCGGTCCCAGTCTGCAGTGTCTATGCCCAGCAGCTGCATCTGGTGAAGGGCGGCACTGCGTTTCCGCCTGAGTTCCCGGCGGTAGGCCTCACGCCGTTCGTCATAGCCTGCCACACGTTCCATCTCGTTGCACATCGATTCGTACTCCTTTTCCGACATCTGCCGCAGGCTCTTTGTCCTCCCGCCCGTGAACTGGTAGACCAGCGTTTCCTTGTCGGCTCCGGGCAGCTTCTTCAGGAGCGCGTAAAAACGGGCGTAATTGGTTACTTCCTGTTCCATTCATTTTCCTCCATTTAATAGTAAGTCACATTCCATTGTCTTAACCATAGTACGACAAGTGATTTTATCAGCGTTCTTAAACTGAGATTTCATTAACTCTACATACCTTTTTTTGAACTCTTTCGCCATTGTGGATAATATCTGTTTATTAAACTCTCCACAAAAACCTATCCGTTGACAGTAAGTAGTACGAATTCTGCCTTCATAAACCGTGGCTGTCAAGGTAATGACCACCACTCCGCGTTTCAATGCTATTTTACTCATATTGATTTTTAATTGGTTTATAATGTCCTTACTGATTCTATACCGGTGACTTATCCCTCGATGACCAGTACCTTTCCGCCAGCTCCGGATAAGCCACATACTCCCCGGTTTCACCCTTGAACCTGCCTTTGCTGAAGGCGACCCCGCCCTCGACCCATATCTTCAGCGTCGCATCGTACATTACCCCGACGGCGGCGTCCCCGCGCGGGTTCTTGCCTTGCGCGTGGCTGATGAAGATGAACAGCTTGCCCGGGAATGCCTCCTTCAGGGAAATATAGTCTCGGTAGCTCATCCGGGTGTATTGGAAGCTGTCCACTACGATGATGTTGTAGCTCTTGTGCTGCCGCAGGCGTGTCTTCAGCGTTTCCATGTCCTCCTGTATGAATGCCAGCTTCCGGCTGACTTCCGACATGCCGTGCCGCCGGAGGCTGTCCTGCACCGTCTTGCAGGAGCCTTCCTCAAGGCTGTCGTAAACCACACGGTCGTACTTGCAGAGTTCCTTGCACAGCTGCATGACGAACGAAGACTTGCCGTTCCCGCTGTTGCCCCACACGAACCACACCCCGACACGTTCCGGGTTGCCGAACGCCGCCTTCCATTCCCCCTCGAAGGGGAACGTGTGGTACTTCTTATCCAAAATATCCTTTACGCTCAATGCTCGTTTCATATCCTTGTTTGAATAGTGTTCAAATGCCTTTTGAACGGTTATTTATTCCCCCATGCGCTTTGCTCTGTGGATTGCTTTCTTTACCCTGCGGAGGTCGAAATCGCACGGTTCGGCATCTCGGATTACCTCGTCTATCTTCTTCTTGTCCTGAATCCCGTTTGCCACGCAGATGGAATACACGTCTGCAGGCGAGGTTTCCTCGAGCTCGAAATACTTGCGCCCCATCCGGCTGAAGAACTCCTTGTATCCGGGCTTCTGATAACGCAGTCCGCGCTCTATGCGTTTCTTGATATAGTCGGTGCTCATGAAGATTACCCCGCATTTGTCCTCCAGCTTGTTGTACAGGCTGATGAAGTAGTGGAATACCGGCTCGGTCAGCTTGTCTGCCTCGTCGAATATCAGCAGCGGGGCTTCCATCTGTATCACGTCGTCCAGAATCAGGCCCCATATCTCGCGGATGTTGTGCCCGTCGGTCTTGATGCCCACCTTGTGGGCTATTTCGCGCACGAAGTCGCCTTTCTTCATGTCCTCCGAGCAGAGGATGTAGAAGACTTCCTTGCGCTCGTCAGTGTAAATGCGCGCGGTGGTGGTCTTTCCGCACCCTGCCTCGCCCACTACCCATGTCACGTTGCGCCAGCGCTGTGCGTCGTCCAGCGCGTACCATATTTCCTGATAGGCGGAAGTCTCGACTATCTGCCAACCGGCATCCTTCTTCATGCAGCCCACCTGTGAGGCGAGGTTGCGGAACATCTCGTCACTGATGTTCTCGTACTTGCCGTTCAGTATGTTGCTTACCGTACCGGCACTGATGTTCTTCAAACTTCCCACCGCCTTATTCTGGCTGGGGTATTTGGCGACATAGGCGCGGAGGTTGTCGCTGATGATGTCCTTTTCTTGTCTGCTTAATGATTCCATGTTATTACTGTTTTTATCTGTTTTTATTCTTATAATTTGCCTGCCACTTTCTTGTAGTCCACTTCCCGGGCCTCCTTAATCTGGTCCCAGGTCATGAGGCTTGCCTTCTTCGTGGCACGTCCCAGCCTGTATTCTTCCGGCTGGCGGCTGTATTTCTTCGTGCGGCGGTCTATTTCACGCTGCACCTCGGCGGTCACGCCCTTCAGCTTCGGTGTGTTCAGCCCGTTCTGTTCCGGGGCGACCCCGTATGCGTATTCTATCTCCTTTGCCAGCACCTGACGGTCTATCCGGTCGCGCAGGTTGGCTTCCTGTTCCCTCCGGATGAATTCGGCTTCGCCTTCCGCCTGTTCTTGGATGGCACGGTGGATGACCATGTAGGGTTCGGCGATGCGGTCTTTCCTCAGTTCGCCCGCATTGTCTTTCCAATACAGCTGTATGCTGCGCAGGTCGTTCGGGTCGTATTTGACGTAAAACGTCCGGTAGGTGTTCCGCTTGCGCCATTCGTGGTCGGGGTGTCCGGGCTTCTCATATACCTCGTAAGGGAGTTTCCTGCCGCCTATGGTGATTTCGATGCCCGAATCAGTGAACGTGGCGGGGCGTTTCGCCCAAATCCAGAAGATGTCCACCATGTCATATACCGTCACCACGTCCGTTTCCTCGTTCACGCTCTGCTCATACATCTGTATGCGGGGGATGCCGGTAGCGGGATGCGGGGCTTCGTTCCATGCCTTGCGCGCCTCGGCGTAATGCGCCTTCAGCTCATCCAGCGTGAAAAGCCGGTCATCATTCTCCTCGATGAACTCCAGATTCGGGCGGCTGTTCGCCTTTTTCGCCGTGATGTTCATGCCGGTGAACCGCCAGTCCTTGCTCAGTTCCTGCTGCTGGAAACGGTTGAAGATGCTTTCAATCGTTTTAGACTGCCCGCTGTACGGGGCTGTCGGACGGTGTATGTGGCATATCATGTCGAAGAACCCGGTTTGTCCCGTCCCTTTGTCCTTTTCCAGACGCTTGTGCCCTCCCTGATTGTCATGCACAATCTCGTAAGGCTTGTGCCCGCTTGTTTGGACTGCCATGCGGTAGGCGTTATATTGCGCCTCGAAGTTTTCCCTGTCGCTGATGTGATACCCCAGCAGCACCTCGCTGTACGCATCCACCACCTCGTACACCATCGTCGTGCGCATGTTCCCGTCCCCGTCCATGTAATACAGGTTCAGCTTCGTGCCGTCGCCGTACCACAGCGCGTCGCGCTTTCCGGGAAGCTGCGTCCGGTGCTTGCGCCCGAAACGCTGGTGGGATGACATCTCGCCGTGCACGGCGTCCCACCATAGCTGCTGCACGTCCGGGCGGTTGAACCACATGGCAAGGCTGCGCCTGCTCTTCAATGGCTTCCATCCCTTTTCCGGTGCCGTGCGGTTGTATTCCTCGAATATGCGCGAATCGTTGTAGACCGGTACGCGGCTGCGTTTCAGCGCTATCAAGTACTTGCCTGCCTCCTCGGTTATCTTCAGCGTGCTGGCATTGCCTACCTTGCCGGAAATCAGGGATATGTAGCCCTCTTTCTTGTAGCGGTTGATTTTCTCCCTCAGGCGCGAGGGGTTCTCCGGGAGGGTGTGCCCGTATATTTCGCGCAGGTTCTCGCTGGTGGCGGCGACGCATTCCCAGGCGGTGGCGGGGCTGTTGCCCAGCATCTTCCTGTTCGTTATCTTGTCCTCAAGGTCATGCACAAGGGCGTTCAGCACCGATGCGTTCAGCGTGTACTCCGCTATCAGCTTGTCGCTCAGGGATGTCTCCACGCCGTTCATTTCATACCTGTAACCCTCGTAGAATGCACGCGCCTTTTCGTCCGTCTTTACCCTGTCTCTCATACGCTGTTCTTTTAGGATTTCCACCGGGTCGCCACGTTTGTCAACGAACCGGGCCTTGTATTTCTCAGGGAGCGAGGAATAAAGAATTTTTGCGCGGGAGCCTTCACCTCCTCCTCGATGGGCTGTTTTTATATTGCCTCTGGTAATATTCTTCCTTAAGGTTTGGTAACTTATCACTGGATCATCTCCGGAAGTCAGCTCTTCATAGGTTACGCATATTTCATTATTGAAGTATTCCATCGTCCTGTTCTTTTTTTTACATTGGCAGAAAAATGTTTATACCATGCAAGTTCAAGTTATATGTCATGGTTTAATCCTCCTCCAATTTGTCTGTCGGTACTCTTTTAACCAGCCTTGCCGAATTGCCGAGGTTCAGCATGGCGAAAAACATCGCCCATGTCGGGCTGCTATCCGCCAGCCCGACGGCAAACGTGAGGCTGGCAAGGAAATACACGGTGTACAGCTTCTCCCTCGCGGTAAGGGTGCGCCACCATTTCCGCTCGCTGCTACACAGCGCTGGCAGTATCTTTCTCATGGTTCTTGTCATTTGTTGGTTGGTCACCGCCTATTTCCACGCCGCCGCGCATCAAAGCCATCTTGCGGATGCGTTGTGCAAGGTCTGTATTTTTCCGGTAAGCCAGTGAATAGCTTACCATCGCGCAGGTACACCCCATCAGCTTTGCGATGTTGGTTACCTCTCCATGTTCCACTACGATTCGTTTTTTCATTTTATCTCTGTTTTTAATTCGTTACCTTGTTAAAAATCTTCCGCTATTCTCACGAACTACGGAAGTTTTGCTACTTTTGTAGCACACTAAACCAAAAAGTATATCAAAATGGATAATACTGAATTTTATAGCTGTACCACTATCCTTATGGGTAAATATGTGGATTCCAATGACCCACAGTTGGAACTTGACGATGCCAAAGCATTTGTAAAGGCATTTGCCTTATGGTTTGAATTTGAATCCTTTGACGAGAAGAACAGATGGCTTACCATCAAAATATCATACGTCAATGACAATTTCTTCCATGAGGATATCTTACGTACAATCAAGTTCTTCATGCAATTCCATGATTACAGTTACCTCTCCTCTGTCAACGAACGCCGGTCAGTTTACAACGATAGCGATTTGGGATAGATGAGACTCGTACCTCCGTATATGGGGCGGGCTTTGTGATAATGAGCTTGCCCCTGTACTTTAATCTGCGGAATGTTTCCATATCCATCACCTGTAATAGGGTATTTACTGTTACTGTTTCCATAATCTTGTCATTATTTTAATTCAACAATAATCGGTTCATCCTCGAAAACCGTTTCCAGTTGTGCCTTGAAATAAGCCATCGCACACTCGCCGTCGGTCACGGCTATGAACGTGGTGTTGTCCACCATGTAGGTGAAGGTGTCCTCTTCACTTCTGAACTGGCTCAGAAAGTCCTCCACTTTCAACCATTCGCTAAAACTTACTGATACTCTGATTGCTTTCATAATTCTTGTTGTCTTTAATGTTACTTTCGTGAGGCGCGGGGAATCGAACCCCGCCGCAGCCAGTGCCCCGCGTGTCTTTCCACGCCGTCCGACCGTCTCTAACGCCTTCCAGTCTGTCACGCTTCAGGGTTATCCTTCAATCTATTTATCTTGTTCCAATTCTATATCTATCACATCCAGCAGGTTGTTTGTCCTCATACTATTGATTGCGAGGAGGGCTCTTTTGATGCCGCTGTCCTTCATCCATTGCCGTGCCTTGTTGATGGCAGCCTGTTTGTTGCTGCCATCCGGAATCGCCGCACCCAAATCTTTGTAGTGTTCATCCGTCAATTCAAACCAATATCTTCTCATGTCTATTGTTACTTTAGGTTAATCTGTTACTAATTCCAAAAAGGCCTTTACTCGACGGATTTCCACCATTCTGATGGAAACCAGTATAATGAAAGCGTTTCCCTGTTCCCAATGAATCCTGTCACCTAATTCGGAATATGCTACCCTCAGAAGGTCGCGGTTGTTTTCGTTGTCCGCTATACAAAGTGTCATTTCTTGTACCATATATTTTTTAAGTTTTACAATTTGATATTCGTTTATTTCTTGCCTTTTCGTATCTTTGAGGCGTGTTTATGTTTTAAATACGATGCAATATTACACACAAAATGGGAATAAACAAAATAAAAACAAGGAAATATTCACATTATGGGAAAAAATCTCAATAAATCGGCTGTTTTAGATAGAATCAAAGAACATTATTCATTAAAGGGTAATGCAGATTTAGCTCGCTTTTTAGGCGTAGCCCCTAATACTATTACAAATTGGTATAACAGACTTACTTTTGATATAGATGCCATATACACAAAATGTGAAGGGATTGATTTCAACTGGCTTCTAACAGGAGTTAGTTCTAACTTACAAAAGGGGAAAGAAGAAACTTTACCTGAAATCAATTATGAATATAAAGGCGCTCCATATTATAATGTAGATTTTATTGGAGGATTTGATATGGTTTTTAATGACCAAACAAGGAATCCTGACTATTATATTAATTTTGAACCTTATAATAAACCGGGGGTTATATGGTGCAATATAACCGGTCATTCTATGGAACCGGAATTAAATAATGGTGATTTCATAGCGATGAAAGAAATGACCTCTCCAATAGAGTATTTACCATCCGGAGAAATATATGGAATTATAACAGATGACTATCGTACTGTAAAACGTATCCGAATGTCAGATAAAGAAGGCTTTGTTCGCTTAATACCAACTAATAAAAGTCCAGAATATAGAGAACAAGATATACCTATTAGTATGATTAGAAAAGTATTTGCCGTATTAGGAAGTATGCACCGTTTATTTTAATGTATATAAATATTCTATTCATTTGACAAACAATAAATTACATAAAATTAAGCCCCTGCTATTATTAAAGATAAAGGGTATTTTATACCCACTAATATATAAGAAACATCAAAAAAATAATGCTGCAAAACCTTTATACCCCAATCAATTCATTATAAAAACAGTGTATTTTGTCCCCCCAAGTGTCCCCCTATTCAACGCATTTCGTTTTTGCTTTTAAATATTTGTCCCCCCAAACGTCCTCCCAAGTGTCCTTCCAACGCGAAAAAGCGGTATTTTCTGCCGTTCAAACAGGCAAAAAATACCGCCACAAATAAAAACGCAGCTTAAACGCCACTTAAACAAAAGAAAGACAGCTATTTACAGCATCTAATCAAGTGCGATTGAATAATCATAGCTCTTTTGGTGATTTTACAGCTTCCATCGGTCAATCCGGCATGTAAAAGGCTGCTCTTCGTTATGCCCACCTGTTCCTCTGTCAGCACGTCATAGATGGCAGAGATGCTTCCGAAGTAATAGTTTTTCTTTTCGTACAGCAAATGTACATGGATAACTTTAGTCATAACCTATTTAGTATATTATTTGAAGCAAATATACTAAATAATAATTATATAGAATAATTAAAAGGAATTTTATCAGATATAACCTTTTATGAAAGCATACAAAAAAGAGGCTTTTTAAGCCTCCTTCATGTGTCCGGCGGGCAAATGTCTGGTAAGCCGTTTAAAACGCCTGTATTCGCCCGATTTCGCTTTTATTTCGCCCGATATTGGCACTATACATCCCCCGATGTAAAGAAACCGTTTTAACGGTGTTCAAATTTCACCCCAAATGTAACGCTATTGTAAAGCAATGTAACATTTCGTTTTTGCCGTTAATTTTGCCGGTTTTCTCGTAACCCTTTGTTTATCAAAGAATCGCGCCCGCTCCCTCGCTTCCCCTCTTTACACATTTCGTTTTTCCCCCCTTAGTATATAGATTATTGTTACAATACCCCAATATACATTAGGTTCGTCCATTTTCAGATCCATTAGGATCGGAGCTGTTTCTTGTTGGAATTTTTGTGAGCAGTCCTCATAATCATCGTCTACCAGCATGAGCATTAATAATCGGAGCCATTTCTTATCTTTGCGATTAATTTCAGATAAAATCTGATCGCTGAAATAGGTAGCCCCTTTGAATATGCGTGCTAAGTTATATAGATGTGTGTCTGTAAGGCAATATTCTTCCAAGATTCTATTCCATACTTCGTTTATTGTACTTTCTTTTGTTTGTCCGTTCATTAACCTATAAATAACCATTTTCCCCTTATAACCCAATTCTTTGGCTAAAGCAGAGTGTGATGGCGCAAAAGCACGGTTCTCTATAAGGCATTGTAATATGTCTAATTTTTCATTCATTTGGTATCAAATTAAGGGTATTTTGGTACTTTCGAAAAATTAGCTTCTCAAAAGTTTCTTCTTACCCGTAGTCAAATTTATGATAATTCTTATTTTTGTGTGAGATGATTTGGTAAAGGTAAAAAAATTCCTATAATAGAGCGTCATGTTCGGTAAAAAATGTATCTTTGTAGTATTCGGTCGGAGAAATGACTGAATAGACATAGAAAGCGTTTTTTGCTTTCGTCCTAAGAAACGAAATCGCCAAATTCAGACTCAGATGGATGAAAGAACATGACGCTCATCTGTTTTGTATATGTTCGTGTACAGCCCATGCTGTATCCACATAGCAAGACGGCGTGGGAATATTGTTTATATTCATTTCTGAGTGAGGCGTTTGGCGATGCCTGTTTCTTGATGGATAGCAGACAAGTCCTCACGCCTTTACTTTTGTGTTAAATCTAATGCTGAATTCGGAGGGCTTATAGGCGTATAAGAAAAGTAGGCTGTATATGGAATTTGATAAGGAAACTATAATCGAGAAGTTCCAAAATAGCGATTGGTTGGAAAAGGCCCAAAATTGCTTAAAGACACCGGAAGAATTAAAACAATTATCTGATAAATTGAGTGGTTATATGAATAAAGACGGGTTAAAAGATGTGCGAAACCAGTTAACTCAATTGTTAGTTTATCTAAAACAATTGTTGACGAAAGGATACTATGATTATAAAGATAATATGCTTGTTCTTATCGTAGCAGTCATTATTTATGTTGTGTCTCCGATAGATTTGATGCCTGATTTTCTTCCAGCAGTTGGATTTATTGATGATAGTGCTCTTGTTGCATGGTTATTCCAGAAATTAGGAGATAAGCTAACCCAATCTGTACAAGAAACAGAACAGGGAAAGGAAGAGAATGCATAGGAATTTTTGAATTAAATATTGAAATAACTGAGACGTTCGGACAGTTTTTGTCCGTGTTGCCTTTTACTTTTGGCTCAGAAAAGATGAAGTAGTTCAAATGAATGTATCACTTATAAACACACAAAGCATTATGGCAGATAAAGATTTAGATTTTTTGTATCAGTGTTCCAATGAACAGTTAAAGTTACTTGCCGATTTTATGTTGTACGATAAAGATGGTAAGTTAAGATGGGCAGAAGAAATTTCTTCTACGCAGGCTTTTAAGTTGTTTTATCCTCATGAAATGGTAAAACTCGTGCCTATTTTGATTGACGAGCTACAGAAATTTGGCGGGAATACCTTCTTTAATATGTTCAGAGGGCATGGTGTTGCTTATCGGGAGATACTTACATCGGTCTGTAAGCAGTTGAAAGTGTCTTATCATAAAGATGCTTCTACGGAACTAATAGAGCATTATCTGTTGCAAAAATTCCTCATTATGTCGGTAGATAAAATGACGGAAGAGGACGTGCATCACTTGTCGGAAAAACTTTCGAAAGAATTGTTGGTAAAGCAGATAGGGCTTCTGAAAGCGGGCTCTCCTTTATTTATCCGGTTAACAGCTATGTTGGTTGCGCAAATGGCAACAAAGTATGGCTTGAAACAAGCGGCAGGTTTAGTGGCTAAGTTTATGGGAGGTCGGGTTTTTGCTGTCTTGGCAGGTCCTATTGGCTGGGTTTTGTCTTTGAGTTGGGTGGCTTTCGACATAGCCGGGCCTGCCTATCGGGTGATGATTCCTTGTACGATAACCATTGCCTACTTACGTATGATTTATGATAAATCGGAAGACGAATTAAACGATATACTGCGATGAAACATTACTGTTTGTCTTGCGGAACAGAACTGAAAGAAGAACAGTTGCTCTGTCCTAAGTGCGGGCATTGTTCTCTTTTAGATATCCTTAAAGAGGCTGATAAGGATATTGTCGGGATATTGACAGCCCAGCAGATAGAAGCCAATACACAATGGGTAAAATATAAATGTGGCAAGTATGGATTAAGCGGACACGGATTTGCCGCAGAAGATACAAATGCCATGAATGATATGTGGCAGGGATGCGAAGTTGACCTGACAGGTAGAAATAATAGTGCAAGGGGTGCGGATAGAGTGTCGGATGGGCAAGCTATCCAGACCAAATATTGTAAGACTGCATACGAATCTGTACAGCATGGTTTCGATCCAAAAACAGGAATGTACGCCTATGAAGGGCAAGTGCTGGAAGTACCTTTTGATCAATATGATGAAGCGGTCACTCTCATGCGTGAGAAAATAGTTTCGGGTAAAGTGAGTGGCACGACTAATCCTGATGATGCGGCAAAGATTGTTAAAAGAGGAAATGTTACTTATCAGCAAGCCAAAAATATCGCAAGAGCTGGTAACATAGATTCTTTGGTGTTTGATGCAAAAACTCAATCGGTTACAGCTGTTTCCGCATTCGGCATTTCTTTTGCTATCAATTTGGGTATGATGCTTTTGTTTAAAGGTAAAAATAATTTTTCTTTTAAAGAAGCTGCTCAAATGGCATTTTTAGCTGGATTGCAGAACGGGACTATTACAATGGCTTCCGGAATATTAACTTCTCAAGTGTTACGTACTCAATTCGGACGAAATTTGGCAGCATACGTCCAGTGGGGGGCTAAGAACGGTGTGAATGCCGTATATCAGAATCAATTGGGGAAAGAATTGGTGCATAAATTGTCGAAGACTCTGTTTGACAAAGGAGTCTATGGCAGTGCGGCCAAAAATGTGGCGGTCAAGTTCTTGCGGACGAATGCGGTTGCAAATTTGGCTGTTTTTGTCGTGATTTCCATCCCGGATACTTATTATTTGCTTCAGAATAAAATGTCGGGTACACAATATGTAAAGAATTTAATCGTTTCCGGTAGCAGTATTTTAGGAGGTACCATAGGAGCTGTGTTAGGTTCTATGTTAGGGCCTGCAGGTATGATTGGAGGTGGTTTGGCTGGAGGAGTGATATTTTCATGGACTTCGAAAACGATAGTGGATAAAATAAGTAAGGACGATGCCGAAAAAATGTATCAGTTGATTCAGGTCGCTTTAATTCGTTTGAGTCATGATTATATGATTCAGTCGGACGAAGAATTCCAACGTTGTTTAGATTATATTCATTCGGAGAAAGCCCTTGATATGCAGTTTCTCCGATTGATGTATAGCATAGGATGCGATACAGATGATGATTTGCTTCGGGTACAAGTGGCGTATGAACGGTTGGATTATTATTTTTTCTCAATAGTGAGAGAAAGGAAAACCATTCCTTTAAAGAAAGGACAGCAAAATATATTGGATGCGATCAATGCTTTACCGATAGAAGAACGTAAAGTGTAACTTTATGAATTTACTGATTACTTACAACGAATTGCAGACTCTGATTCATAAGAAGACAGGAAAGGTCGTTTGTTTCCGGAAAGCGGAAGGAGGGAATACGGTACAGGTAACTTATACGGTAGAGATGGATGTACCTTTTATCGGGAAAATATCAAAGGACGTTGACGGGAAAGTCATGTTCAACGGCATAACCGGTACGGTGCTCGATGTTACTTATTCCTTGTCGATAGGATTGGAATTGGTAGCTAAAGGCATTAAGATATTCTTAGGTGAACAGATAGAACGTGCACAACTGATGAAGTGGGGCGAAAAAGAAAACCAAGTGTTGCTGTTCGTGGATAAAATAGCCGAGAAACTGCATGTGGATAATGTAGATAAATTCACGAAATTTGTCCGGATAACGGAGGTGCGAGCGGCAGAGTCTGGTTTGGAAGTAGAGGCTGATATCCGATACGATTATATGGGTTGAAAATATACTGCGTAGCCAAAGTAGATATATTAGTAAGCTGATGCAGATATCTTTCTTGGGTAATGCTATACACATTACTTTAGGAAATATTAAAGTGATTCAAACTTTTTAATAGACTTGTTTTAAAAACTTTCCGGTTTAGTTTGGAACATTGAAAAACATTAACGGTAAAACCAAATAACTCTCCGAATAGAAATGGTTGACGCATCCGCATGAGATAAGCGATACTAACGGTAGCGTTTTTCGGGATATGCAGACCAAGTATTGTATAAGATAAGAAAGTTTAAAAAAGGTTCATTGAAAGGCCTGTTTTATTGAAAAAAAGAACTTTGTTCGAAGAAAAATGTAAATTTGTAAATGTTAGCCGTTACATTTTTGCCTTTGAATCTGAAAAACGAAAAAGTATGGGTAAACTTGAAAAATGCTTATATATCGTAGAATTGTTATCACATGGTAGATCTATGTCTCTTCGTGAGATAAACGAGCATTGGAAGTACTCCTCTTTTTATGATGGAGAGCTTCTTCCTAAATCTTTTGGGCGTTATAAAGAATATGTGTCGGCAGTATTTGCTATTGACATCGAATGCGATAAGCGTTCGAATACGTATTACATAGCCAATCCGGATTACATTGAAAACAATGCGCTTTACAAATATTTGCTTTCCGCATTCCATGTAGAAGCGCTGGTGGAGTTGGCGATGAAGCATAAGGACTGTGTTGTGATGGAAGATGCGCCCAGCGGTGTGGAATATCTTCAGCTAATCCTTAAAGCCATTGACCAAGGTGTAGTTATTGAGTTTGATTATCATTCCTTTAATAAAAAGACTATTACCCATCAGCTACTTATCCCTTGTTTTTTGAAAGTATGGGAAAGCCGTTGGTATCTAATAGCCGAGCCGTTGAGTCGTAAAACGCCCACAGTCTATGCCTTGGAGCGTATCAGCAATCTGCATTTGACTGAAGAACGTACAACTGCTTCTCCCTATATTAAACCGAATACATATTTCGAAGCTTGCTTTGGAGTGAATCATGAGGATTGCATTCCCCAATTGATAAAGCTTAAAGTGTATGGCAGTCAGGTGGATTATATCAAGGCTCGTCCTTTGCACGAATCGCAAAAAGAAATAGAGGTCGGGGATGGCTGGAGTATTTTCAGTTATTGGTTAAGACCGAGCTATAACTTTTATCAGGCGGTGCTGTGGCATAGGGAGAAGGTGGAGGTGCTGGAGCCGGAAGAGGTGAGGAATGAAGTGAAAGGACTTGTGGAGAAAATGAGAACTATGTATGTTTAAATAATAAATAAGTATGAAGCAGTTTACTATTGTTTTTGATAAGAAGCAGGCAGAATATGCAACGATTCTTAATACGCTTGTTTCGGAAGTAGAGGAAGTTAAAAATGTAGAGCGTAGCTTGAAGGTCTATCAAAAAGGGATGGTTCTAACAGACAAGGATTGTGTATTGTTTGTAGGAGATGAATCTTCTCAAAAATACAGGGATAATTTTAAGGATATATACTCAAAATACGGGATTCATATAGGTTATCGTGGATGTAAAGCTTGGATCTATTGTGAGAAATTTAATTGGGATAAGAAATCTTACAAAATGTTCCATGACGAATTGTTGGACTTGTATGAACGATTGGATATGAATCCTACTAAAGTTCAGGATTTTGTAATTGCAGGAGTAAAAGAATATTGTACGACAGGAACGACATCAGCTCCTAATACTTCAACTTTTGTTCAACAAATGCTTTGGACATCTGTTGTTTCGGCACATATTGTGGCAATGCCTCCCATTTTCATTTTTGGTCCAATTACATGGCTGATTTATAAAATGAAAAAATGGATTAAATCTTTATTTGCAGAATCAACTCGTATAGACCAACAATATAGGTTTGCCATAGCATTGTTCTTTAATGATTATTTGAAAAAATATTTGAAAATAGCGTGTGAAGAAATTTTAGATAAAGAGGATGCGGATAAAGAAAATAAAAAAAAGCAGCTATGAGTGTTTCATTTACGGATGGCTACAATTATTTTATAGAACATAGTAAAGCTTATGTGGGGACTGAGGTTGTTTCTATGTTAAATCAACCTTATCTTGATAAGATTGAAATGGAAATTCAACGCTTGGCAGATGCAATAAATAGCTATAAAGGGAATCGTAATCCGAACTTACATGGGTACTTGGCGGAAGAATGGCATACCCACACTTTTAATATTGATGCTGCGGCTAAACGAACGGTGGAATCAATTCGTGTTTTGTCAGATGAAGTTCATAATTTAGGTTCTGTTGATATAGAAGCATCTTTTGGAAAGGAATTTAGCTTAAAATATTATAAAAATGGTAGTCTAAGTGCTTATGCGCAAGCGGTTTCTTTAGAGGATATGTATAGAGAATATATTAATGGTAAAGATAATTCTCTCACTCGGGAAGAATATCTATTATCACATGGGCTTGATCCTAATACGGATATGAGTTTGCCGTTGTATGCAGGACAAGCGCGATTAATACCTTCGGATCAAATGGAAGATGCAATAAATGCACTTAAGAAAAGAATAGCACACGATTCCAGTATTCCAGAAAGACAAGAATGGGTACGACGATATCAAGATACCTTAAATAAACTTACGGATCATATAGAAAGTCCAGAAGGCGCACAATCAATGCACTTGACTTATGAAGAATCTAAAATTCTTCAAACATTAGGAAAGGAAGGTAAATTTGACCCTGAACGATTTAATTTAACTCTTGCTGAAAAAGCAGATAAATGGTTTTTATATCAGAATGTTTTAAAGGCTGGATTAAATGCGGCATGGATAGCTGCTTTGTTGAAAGCTGCACCAGCTATAATTGGGACTATAAAATCGTTAGTGAAAGATGGTTATATAACAACAGACGATATAACTCAAATAGGTTGTGATATAAAAAATGGAGCAGTAGATGGTTTCTTAAAAGGACTATTTTGTGCAGTAATAACAACTTCTGCTGAATTAGGGTATTTAGGGAATGTTTTGCAATCAGCATCACACACAGAATCCTTTGCACCAGGAGTAGCTGCTGTAGTCGTTTTATTTTTGCAAGCAATGAACGATAGCATTCATTTAGCGAAAGGTGATATGACAAAGCAAGAATTTGTTTATAATTTAGAGAAAAATGCATATATAGCAGTTGGCGCATTAGGTATGGGGATTGCTTTGCAGTCCGTCATAAATATTCCAATAGTCTCGTATATGTTAGGAAGTATGATAGGTTCTGTTTTAGGTGGGTTAATATTTGAAGCTAAAGAATGTCTTTTTATGTCTATATGTATAGATCATGGATATACATTCTTTGGCTTAGTTGAACAAGATTATGAATTACCAGTGGATGTGCGTAAGAAACTTGGATATGATACTTTTCAGTATGATTCGTTTGAATACGAATCTTTTCAGTATGATTCGTTTGAATACGGAAATATCAAGTATGAACCATTTGATTATGAGAAACTTGATATAGTAATATTGGAAAGAGGACTTGTAGGAATTCGTAGGATTGGATATAAATAACTTTAATAAAAACGATAGACATGACAGATAGTTTTGTAAAACAAATAAATGATGATTACGATGTAGAAACAGATGTGTATAATAGCATATTTAAGCAATATGAACGTGTTGTTGTGCAAAGTCTTATCACATCTTTTGGGCTTGATTTTTTAATCAATCGATATGTAGATCAACATGGTGGTAATGTAGATACAATTCATACCGTGCGACAAATAGGTAAAGACTCCAAAATGTCTTATAAGAATAAGCAAAATAAAGATGCTTATAATAATAGAAGTAAATATAATGATAGGTCTTATCATTCGGACCCAAGATTTACAAGTGTGAAAGCTAATGCCCGTCAAGATTATAATGAAAATGGGACTTTGATAAAGGATGTTTATACAGGAAAAGATTTGGAATACACCAAAGCATCTGCTGTTCCTAATGATTTACGGGTTGAATTAGACCATGTAATTGAATGCAAAGGTATTCATGAAGATAGAGGGCGTGTCCTTTCTGGATTAAATGGTATTGACCTTGCAAATTCTGATGAAAATTTTGCCTGGACAAATAAAAGTCTTAATGCTTCTATGGGAAGTTGGGCGCGTCAAGAAAATGAGAGATGGAAAAATGAATACGGTTGTGATGCTCCATTGTCAGAAGTTGATATGGAAGCTTATTTTCGAAAAGGAGGTTTTGATAATTATCTTAAAAATCATCCGGAAGTGAATATTGATGATCCAGAAGCTACAAAAGAAAGGATGCTAAAACAATATCGGAAATCTCGTAAAGCTTATAATGCAAAAATTAATCAAGCATATTATACAAGTCCTGTTTTTTTCAAAGATGCAGCTAAAGCAGCTGGAATAGTAGGCATTACAATGGGATTGCGTCAAACTTTGGGACTGTTTTTTAGTGAAATATGGTTTGCTGTTCGGGATGAAATAAAACAATGTAAGGAAGAAGGTCAAACATTATTCAATAAAATAGCTACAGGAGTGAAAAAAGGGTGGGAAAATGCAAAACTTAAATATAAGGAGTTATGGCATAAATTTATTGAAGGTACGATAAGTGGAGTACTGTCATCTTTGACCACGACATTATGTAACATATTCTTTACTACGGCTAAAAATTTGGTGAGGATAATCCGGCAATCGTGGGCTTCTTTAGTTGAAGCGACAAAAATTTTATTGTTTAACCCTGACTTACTTCCTTTTGGAGAAAGAGTTAGGGCGGCTGCAAAAATCATATCAACAGGTGCCAGTGTAGTTGCTGGTTCAATGGTCAGTGGTTTAATAACCGAAACAGTTGTTGGAAAAATTCCTGTTTTTGGGGATATTGTACAAACATTCTGCGGTACACTTGTTACAGGCATATTAAGTTGCTCATTGTTATATCTTCTGGATAGAAATTCTACTGTTAATAAGATAGTGCAAGTGCTTAATTCAATCCCGACCGTTGATGATGTCGTAGTATATTATCAAACGCAAGCAAGGTTATTGGAAGAATATTGTGCCAAACTGATGGATATAGACTTGGCTGTATTCCAAAAAGAAACACAGTCTTATAGTGAAGCTGTATCTATCTTAGAGAATGCAACCAATCAACAGGAATTGAATTCTGCTTTGCAGACTGTATATGAAAAGTTAGATATAAAATTACCGTTTGGTGAACATAAAGGTATGGGACCTTTTATGGCTGACCCTAACAGTAAATTAATATTCAGCTAATGTTTGAATGTGATAAGTGTGGAGAATGTTGCAGGCATCTGAAAGGAATATCAATCTATGCCGATTTGGATAGAGGTGATGGAACTTGCAAATATTTAAAAGGGAATCTTTGTAGTATTTATAAAGATAGACCTTTGTTTTGTAGAGTAGATGACTGTTATGAGCAATTCTTTAAAAAAGAATACACGAGAGAAGAGTTTTACAAACTCAATTACGAAATATGTAACAAATTAAAAAATAAAGAACTATGTTTTTAAATTCACTCAATCCTACAGAAAAGGATAATTTTATGAAACTTGCTGTGGCTGTAATAAAGGCTGATGGCGTTGTTGAAGAATCTGAAAAGCAGATTTTGTCTGCTTATGCTAATGAAATGCAGATTCCTATTTGCAACCTTGACAAACAAGGTGATGTTAATAATATTATAAAGGATTTTGCAATGAATTCGACACCTCAAACAAAACGGATTGTCTTTTTAGAGTTGTTGGCATTGGCATTTGCTGATAGAAATTATGCCGCTGAAGAAAAGACATTGGTACAACAATTGGCTGATGCATTTGAATTTGACAAAGCTTTTATAGAGCAAGCTATCAATTTGGAAGATGCTTATGTGGCTGCTTATATGTCATTGGTCAATTTAGTAGAGAAAGGAGAATAACTATGCCATTACCATTGATTTTAGGGATTGCTGCTGCAGTCGCAAGTGCAACAGGGATAGGATTAGGAATTCATGGTAGTGTGAAAATGAAACGCGCTAATGATAAATTAAAAGCGGCTCAAAAAAGGAACGATGCGAATAATGCACGACTTGAGAGAATGAATAAAAGCGCGTGTAGAGCTATGGATATCTTGGGTGAGAATGAAATGAAAGTTCTTTCTGAGTTTCAACAATTCTCTGATTTGTTTGAACGGATTAAAAATCGTCCTGAATTTGCAGAAATAAACTTAGGTAATGTGACAATTTCTAAGTTTGATAATGAAGAAATCAAAAGAGTATCTGTCGGAGCAAGTGTTCTTATTGGAGGTTTAGGAGGAGCTGCTTTAGGCACAGCTGGTGGTTTTGCCGCATCAGGTGCAACTACGGCTGCTGTTATGGCTCTTGGAACAGCCTCAACAGGAACTCCAATTGCAACTTTAGGTGGAGCTGCCGCAATAAAAGCGACTCTTGCTGCTCTTGGTGGCGGTTCATTAGCATCGGGAGGTGGTGGAATAGCTTTGGGCTCCATGATTTTAGGTGCTGCGGCATTAGGTGTAGGTTTATTGATAGGAGGAGCTATATTTAGTTTTACTGGTTCTAAATTATCAGATAAGGCGGATGATGCATGGAAACAGATGTTATCTAATGAACAAGATATTAATAAAATATGTAACCATCTTTCAGATTTACAAAGAACGGCGGAAAGATACAATGCTACATTGTTAAAAATGCGTTCACTATATTTAAAACAGTTAGATAAGATGCTCAATATTATTGAGTCGTATAATGAAAAGTATGTAAATTGGCTAAATCTATCTTCTGGCGAACAGCTTATTATAGAAAATATGGTTTTAATCGTTGGCGTATTGTATAATATGTGTAAAGTCAAATTAGTGTTAAAGTCAGATTCTTCAAAGTTGAATATTATAAATAAGGAAGAAATATATAAAGCCGAAAAAGACGCAAATGATGTGATGAAACAAATGGGTGAGTAGACTTATTATGTATTAATATTTAATATAAAAGCTATTACAAATGGTATAGATAAAACTTTAAGTAAAATAATACCTATGAGCAAACTAACCGACCACCTATCAAATCTCTTACCATTCCCACGAGAAGATAAGAGGTACGTGAAAGAGCGTGGTGAAGAACTTGCTACCTCTTTTTTGATTAAAGAAGCCTTGAAAACTGGTACGTATTTGTCTGAGGAATTGGAATTCCAAAATCAGAAGGAGGGGGCCCGATGGCGGGCAAGCAGAGGCCATGCCGTGATATTAGGCACGGTGCTCAACCGAATATTCGATATCCGGAAAGAAAACCTTTTTAGGCTGTATGTGGTTTATACACGAAGAGACGGACAAACAGGGAAAGAATTCATTCAGCCAGATGCTATATGGAACTTTGACTTGTGCAAGGCGATGGCGGATGAAAAGCATCCCGAAATGTTTTATAATCAGGTGACCCTGTGTGTTTCTTATATCTGTAATGAAGAAACAGAGGAAACCGTGCTTATCCATTTAAAGGAGAACGGCGGTGATGAACAGACTCGGTTTATTCGTGCTTCTATCATGCGGACTCTTTCGACTGAGAAAGGTGATGTTTCATTCTTGGCTACTCAAAACCGGCCGGAAACCTGTTCCATTTTGTTTGCATACGACATGACAGATTCACAAAAGCGGATTGTCGAGTTTGATAAGAAAGTGGAAAAGGCGACCGATAAATATGTAAAAGGAAAAGAATTGGATGCGGATGAAATGGCCTTGATTGCTAAAATCGCTCCTGAAGCTGGATGGTATTATTCGTGGGGATACAAGGCTTTCAATGAGAAACGTTATTGGGATGCTTTGTTGTATTTCGAGAATGCTTTTTATTTGTTGAAGGAAAAGTTTTACGATAATACCCTTTCGGATGAAGAGTTGGATGTATTTTATCATTGTTGTTATTTGATAGGTTTTTGTTATGCTGAAATGGAGTTATATCAGAAAGCCTATTATTATCTGAGTTTTGTTTGGCCCTTGGATAATGTTACATACAGTTGTGAATATGTCAATTGTTTGGTTAATATTAAAGATCCCCGTGCCATGCAGGAGATAGATGATGAGTTGAAGCGATTGGATGCCTTGAAGGAAGAAGAACTTCCGGAGGAAATCTTTCATTATTATTGTTTCTTGTTCCGTAGACGTGCACATGTTCTCACGGATATGCATCATTTGGATGAGGCGGAGAAGTTGCTGAAGAATTTGATAGAACTAGGTGATCAATCTAAATTAATTCGGCATGAACTGGATTATATTAAGCAACTACGCAAAATGCAACAAGAAAATTCATAAAAATCTTTTCCTGTCGGACAATTTTTGTCTTAGTCTCTGCTTTCCTTTGCATTATCAAACCTATAAAATTGAGGATATGAAAGAAGACAGGGACTTGCAGTTTTTAGCGTCATGCAAAAGTGAAGATTTGAAGACGTTGGTCGATATGATGACATCCGATAAGGACGGGAATGTGCGTTTGTCGGAACAGTTGACAAATACGGATGCTTACTTGCAGTATTATCCCGACCGTCTACCCTGTATGTGGCAAAAGATTGCCAACGAGTTGCAACGCTTTGGCGGCAATACGATAGTGAATGTGTTCCGCAAGGGAGGTGTGTGCTATCGGGAAATATTGCAGGATGTATGCCGAAAGATGGAAGTCTGGTTCTCCGACTTGGACGAGACCGCAGAGATAGAGAGACGCTTGTTGGAAAAGGTCTGTATGGAAACGGTAAGGCGTATGCCAGAAGAAGAGTTGCGGCAGATGGCGGAACAATTGGGCATTGGCGAGAAGTATCCGCAGAGGTTCATGGTGGTGTTCGCCCTTCAGATAGCGATACGGAAAGGGGGCGTGTTGTTTACCCGGATTGCGCTTTATGTAGCGCAGATGATTTCGAAGATGTTGCTGGGTAGGGGGGTATTGATGCTTGGCGGAAATCTGCTGAATAAGGCGTTCGGTATTTTCGGCGGTCCAATTGGCTGGGCAGTCACTTTAGGTTGGGCGGCTTTCGATTTGGCTTCGCCGGCTTACCGGGTGACGATTCCCTGCGTGATACAAGTGTCGTGTATGCGTTTGCGGTTAATGGAAGAAAGGAGGATAGGTTATGAGGGCGCAAGACATTATGCATCCTGAAGATGCGAAGGCAATACGGTTGATAAAGAGTGTGCCGGGCTGTGGGGAATTAGTTCGTAAATTCATGAAGTTGGGCTATGAAGCCCAATACCGAGGAGAGAATCTGGCGAATATGATTAAAGTCACTTCAAGGAATTTTCCGGACATCTATGCTATTTTTAAAGAGGTGACGGTTAAAATCGGCATCATGGAACCGGAACTGTATGTGTATAACGACCCCATGATGAACGCTTATACTTACGGTGAGACCCGTACGTTCATCGCCTTATCCAGCAGTTTGGTGGAGCGGATGAGCAAGGAGGAATTGAAGGGAGTTATCGCCCATGAGTGTGGTCATATTTTGTGCCGCCATACGTTGTATCTCACCATATATGAGACGCTGAAAGAGATGGGCGTGTTTTTAGGCTTGATACCTTGGATGATGTTCTCGCCGCTTTATTTGGCTTTGCAATACTGGAACAGGAAAAGCGAATTGTCCGCCGACCGTTGTGGGGCAGCAGTTGTTGGTGAAGAAACCTATCAGTCGGTGTTGATAAAGTTGGCATCGGGAATGAAAGAAGAATCCCGCCAGCCGGATTGTCTGGTGGAACAAGGAAAAGCGTATGAGGCGCTGAAGTGTTCTTCGCTTTGGAACCGGATACAACAGGAATATCAGCGTATTTTTTATTCGCACCCTCAATTGTGCGTGCGGGCATTGGAACTGGACCGCTGGAAGGTTTCGTATGCTTACCGTAGCCAACGGAACAAATATTAATTAATAAAACGAAGAAACAATATGAACAAGGCGATAACTTCTTTTGGGAAACGGCTGTTTTTCCGTTATGATGTTAGCCGAATGCGCGAGGCTGTGGTGGATTATCTGACAGCGGAAGGCATACAGACGGAGGTGAAAGACGGCATGATACGGGTGCTGTTTGAAGACTATTATTATAATGTGGAGTTCGACTTGGACGGGGAATATCCTCGGTGTGATATTTCGTTCCGGATGAAGGACGAAAAATATGAAAAGCTAGATTTGTCGCGCAAGACTTTCATTGCGGATAAAGTCAATACAGATGAGGATTATTTGTCGACGCTGAAGGCGTTTGGTGACGTGATAATCGTTGATGCGCATTTTTATTTTGTTGACCGCAAAATGCTGCTTTCGCTTTTCTATGAGTATTTTGTGGATGTGAAAGATGCAGTAGACGATATGTGCGATTTGTTGCAAAACGAATTGAGCGGGAAAGAGGAAAAACGTCCGATAGGTTTTACGGCGAGTCCAGTCCCCTCGTCCAAAGAAGAAGCAAAGGTAGTGGCTTGTAATAAACAAACAGAATAAGTTATGATACATGGAACAATTTTATTCATTTACACCAAGTGCAAGAAAGTTTTTTTGGCACCAGACATAGAATATGGCGCAATGTTTTTTTCGGTACCCATGCCTTGCGAACGTTGCGGGAGCATACGTACCCTGCCGATGGAGCTACAGTTTCTCGTTACAAGTGTTATCAAAGAGGAGAATTAAGTTATATACCAAGATGGCATATCGGACAGGAATTTGTTGATGAAAACTTTAAAATAAAACAACAACAATGAGAGCCTTTATACACTGTGATTCTACCGGCTACCCTTGTAATACCAATGCGTTTACGGCATTTGTTGGTTTGCGGGAGATGGGGTACGAGTGCATCTTCTTCCAAAGATACGAAGAGCTAATGGCGAATAATCACTGTAAGGAAGAAGTCATCGTCAGCGGCATCGGAATGATTCGGAGAAGATTGCAGGATTTCGGGATTGCCTGCTTTGCTATAAACTATCCAGAAGAATTAAGAAAATATCTCGGAAGGAAGATTTGGAAATCGACCATTAATGAGATAGCGAATACTCCTACAGCGTGGCCAGTATTTGTCAAATCAGTTGAAGGGAAAAGGTTGTCAGGTAGGGTTATTAATAGTATTCACAATTTGGTGGGTTGCGGATGCTGTGATAATAATTACGAGGTGTTGTGCAGCGAACCTGTTGATTTTATTGCAGAATGGAGAGTGTTTGTCAGATATGGAAAGATACTTGATGTTCGACCTTATAAAGGCGATTGGAAAGTGCATTATGACCCGAACGTGATTGAATGTGCCATCAAAGATTATATAACTGCGCCTAATGCGTATGGCATTGATTTCGGGGTGATTTCAAGCGGGGAGACCTTGCTGGTTGAGGTGAACGAGGGTTATGCCTTGGGATGTTATGGCCTGTTCTCACATCTTTATGCCAAACTCATTCTCACACGCTGGGCTGAGCTGACGGGTACATCCGATGAATATTGGTATGTCTAATGGAATGAGATAGTTCAGGAAAATGAACTTAAAACAACAATAACTATGACACGCGGAACAATTTTATTCATTTGCACCCAGTGCAAGAAAGTTTTTTTGGCACCAGACATAGAATATGGCGCAATGTTTTTTTCGGTACCCATGCCTTGCGAACGTTGCGGGAGCATACGTACCCTGCCGATGAAGTTAGATTTTTTTGTTGATTCAATAAATCCGGATAAGCCGTTGGAACGACAATTACGTGATTACGCAGTGTACAAGGATATCTGGGGAAAGCAGGGCTCAAATTCGTATATGGGGCAAGATACGCCCGACGAGCAATACCGCATCGGGATGGAGTATCTGGATGACAGCTTTCATGGTTCTGATGTCGCTTTTTATTGGTTAATGAAAGCGGCCAAACGCGGGCATGTCCAGGCACAGTATCAAGTGGGTAGATTGCTACGTCACAGACCTCCCGTACCTAAATATCTGCAAAATCCACCCTTTTGCTACACGGAGGGCACGGCTTACCAATGGATGACCCAAGCAGCTGAACAGGGTTTGCCGGAAGCCATGTGTGGTTTGGGAAACATGTATTGCGTCGGAGACGTGATTGAAAAGAATCCGGAAAAAGCGTTCGCATGGCATCTGAAAGCGGCCATGTCGGGTTGTGCGGCGAGCGAATATGCCATAGCTTGCCTGTATGAACAAGGCCAAGGAGTGGAGCAGAACACGTTCAAGGCGTTGCGTTGGTGTTGGAAAGCAGCCTTGCATGGATATGCGGAAGCGCAGCTGCGTTTGGGCATTGTTTATGAAAGTACCGGAAAGGAGCGGTATTTCCATACGGCGGCCACTTTCTACCAGCAGGCAGCACAACAGCAATTGATAGAAGCCTGGCTACGTTTGGCCGCGCTTTATGAGGCGCGCAAGGGTGAACAAAACTTGCAAAAGGCCTGGGAATGTTACGTGAATGCCTGGGAAGCGGGGGACGAAAACGCGTACCAGGAAGCGAAGCGCCTGGTGGATGAAGGTCTGGCGAATCCGGACGCTTCCACCCTGATGGCATGGTACAGGAAGTGTATCGAACGAGGGCATAAAGAAGTATGGTATGACTTGGGCAAGATATACCATGAGGGCAGAGAGGTGGAACGGAATCTGCAAGAAGCCCGTCAATGCTATCTGTTTGCCGCACGTACCTCTCATGTACCCGAGGCACAGTTTGCATTGGGGCGTATGTATGAACAGGGTGAAGGCATCCAGCCGGACTTGCAAAAGGCCGTTCGCTGGTATAAGGAAGCGGCGAATCAAGGACATACAGAAGCACAGGCTGCTTGTTGGCGGTTGGAAGACGGAGATGACTGAAAACGATGATTCAACAAAATGAACTTGAACAATAATAACTATGATACGCGGAACAACTTTATTCATTTGCACCAAGTGCAAGAAAGTCTTTTTGGCGCCGGACATAGAATATGGCGCAATGGTTTATTCAGTACCCATGCCCTGCAAGCGTTGCGGAAGCAGACGGACACTGCCGGTGTTGCAATTGCCTTCTTATACAGTGTATAAGAAGATATGGGAAACGATGGAATAATAATAAGGAGGTTTGATTATACGTGTTTTAATTGAATTGGAGATTTCTTAGAGGGGAAGTTTTGGTGATATACTAAAAAATACTACTGTTAGTATCTCTATATTCATGCGGATGAATGCTTCTGTTCTACCCGTAGGATTTATCAGTTCTACGGATAGAATTTACTAGGTCTCGGATACATCCGAATAATGTCCCTATCAGAATAGGGGATAGGTAAAAAAACAAAAATCCCCATAACTCAAAGAGTTACAGGGATTTATTATGTTGTTTTAAGTATATATTACTTATTCAGAGCCAAAGCCACATTTACAGCGCAAGCTACAGTACATCCTACCATCGGGTTGTTACCGATACCGAGGAATCCCATCATTTCTACGTGTGCGGGAACTGATGAAGAACCTGCGAACTGAGCGTCTGAGTGCATACGACCCATAGTGTCGGTCATACCGTAAGAAGCAGGACCGGCTGCCATGTTGTCCGGGTGAAGTGTACGGCCTGTACCACCACCTGATGCTACTGAGAAGTAAGGTTTACCGGCAAGAACACGTTCTTTCTTGTATGTTCCGGCTACCGGATGCTGGAAGCGAGTCGGGTTAGTAGAGTTACCAGTGATGGATACGTCTACATTTTCGTGCCACATGATGGCTACACCTTCACGAACGTCGTCAGCACCGTAGCATTTTACTTTTGCACGCGGACCGTCTGAGTACGGAGTTTCTTTTACGATGTTCAGGTTACCGGTGAAGTAATCGAACTTAGTCTGAACGTAAGTAAAGCCGTTGATACGAGAGATAATCATCGCAGCGTCTTTTCCCAAACCGTTCAGGATGCAGCGCAACGGGTTTTTACGTACTTTGTTTGCCATTTCAGCGATTTTGATGGCACCTTCAGCAGCAGCGAATGATTCGTGACCTGCCAAGAATGCGAAACATTGAGTTTCTTCGCGCAGCAAACGTGCAGCCAAGTTTCCGTGACCCAAGCCTACTTTACGGTCATCGGCTACTGAACCCGGAATACAGAATGCCTGCAAACCGATACCGATAGCTTCGGCAGCGTCAGCAGCGTTTTTGCAACCTTTTTTCAGTGCGATGGCGCAACCTACTACGTAAGCCCATTTTGCGTTTTCGAAGCAGATACCCTGAGTTTCCTGACAAGTCAGATACGGGTCGAGACCTGCTGCGTCACAGATTGCATTAGCTTCTTCAATGTCTTTGATGCCGTTTTCGTTCAATGCAGCAAGAATTTGCTTCATACGGCGGTCTTGACTCTCAAATTGTACTGGTCTAATCATAATCTGTGTCCTCCTATTATTCTTTACGTGGGTCAATATATTTAACTGCTCCTTGTTCGGGTTTGAAGCGTCCGTATGTACCGGTTACAGCTTTCAGTGCTTCGTTAGCATCTACACCCTTCTTGATTTGTTCCATGAATTTGCCCATGTGAACATATTCATAACCGATTACTTGGTTATCTTTATCCAAAGCCATGCGAGTGATGTAACCTTCGGTCAGTTCGAGGTAACGAGTTCCTTTAGCTTTTGTTCCGTACAGTGTACCTGTCTGGCTGCGGAGACCTTTACCCAAGTCTTCCAGTCCGGCACCGATCATCAATCCGCCTTCTGAGAAAGCTGACTGCGTACGGCCGTAAACGATTTGCAGGAACAGTTCACGCATAGCAGTATTGATAGCGTCGCAAACCAAGTCGGTATTCATTGCTTCCAAGATCGTTTTGCCCGGCAGGATTTCAGAAGCCATTGCTGCTGAGTGAGTCATACCTGAGCATCCGATTGTTTCTACCAAGCATTCTTCAATAACACCTTCTTTAACGTTCAGTGTCAGTTTACATGCGCCTTGTTGGGGTGCGCACCATCCCACACCGTGTGTTAAACCTGAGATGTCTTTGATTTCTTTTGCTTGAATCCATTTTCCTTCTTCAGGAATTGGAGCCGGACCGTGATTAGGTCCTTTTGCGACACAACACATGTGTTCAACTTCGTGTGAATAAATCATATTCTTTACGTTTTTATTAGTTGGTAATAAAAAATAGGTATTCGTAAACCACTCGATTAAAGAAATTCTTCCTTAATCCGCACGCAAAGTTAGTCGTTTTATTTTGTTCTACAACGGGTGATAGCAAACTTTTTCTTTTCTTTTTATAATATTTTTGCTTTACCTTTGCCTGTAAGAATTTTTAAAACGACTACCTATATATAGGTAATAATAATTAGGTATAATGGATGTGACTAAAATTGAAGTAACAGATGAGGCTTTGCGCAAGGGAGCGGCGGAAGGCATGGACGGTTTTTTACAAGTTTTTATCGACAAGTATCTTGAAGTGACGGGCGGCGTGCCGGATGCCGAGACCATGCCGCTGCTTAACGGTTATCAGCATACCTTGCTGGGATACCACTTTTTCCGTGAAGAGGTTCTTGAGGGAGGATTTGTCCAGCTTATCCAAAACGGTTATGCGCCTTATATTTTCGGTAATCCCTTTGCTAAAGCGATGCGTATTTTCGGAGCCAAGAATTTTTCGAAATTGGTTTACGAGGCGCAGAAGATATACGAGGCTAACAAAGAGGATTTGGAGCGTGAGCGTACCGACGAGGAGTTTATGGCGATGTACGAGCAGTATGAGGCTTTCGATGATTTGGAAGAATCGTTTATGGATATGGAAGAGGAGGTGACGGAACAGGTGGCTCGTTACGTTGACGAACATCTGGAACAGTTCGCCCAAATCGTTCCGTAGATAACCGGATTTCAGCCTTTTGGGAGGGCTTATGAGTTTATCCGCATGTGTTGGTTAAAACAAGCCCATAAACTCATAAGTCTATCCGCATGTGTTCCCTCTTTCTATGGGTAGAATTTTGGCTCTGATAATGAGGCCGATGGAAACCCTTAAAAAGGCTTACGGAATGTGCAGCCGTTTTTCCATTCCGAGCAACCGTAAGCCGTTTTTCCTTTTATGATGATTCCTTTGCCGCAAACGGGGCAGGCACGGCCTAACATGGCGTCTCCTTCGGGCAGTGGCGGAGGAGGCGTATCTGCTACTTTGCGTTTGCGCGGAGCTCTCGGTTTTGTCGGGGCAGGTTTGTCGGCGGAAGCATCTTTCCTGCGAGCCGCTTTCTTTACCGGGGCGGCAGCATCTTCGGGTGCAACGGTTACACGGCGGTTGGTATTGTCGCGCAGCACACTGTAAACGATGTCCGTAACCATTTGTTTCAGTTCGGCGAGGAATGTGCCGGCATCATAACTCCGGCGTTCTATTTCTCGCAATTTCTTTTCCCAGATGCCCGTCAGTTCTGCCGATTTCAACAGCTCTTCATGGATGAGTTGTATCAGTTCCACCCCTGTGGGAGTAGCAATCAGGTTTTTCCGTTCCTTACGTATGTAGTGACGTTTGAAAAGCGTTTCGATGATGGCGGCACGTGTAGAGGGTCGTCCTATCCCGTTTTCTTTCAGTGCGTCGCGCAGCTCATCGTTGTCTACCAGCTTTCCGGCCGTTTCCATGGCGCGCAGCAGCGTGGCTTCAGTGTATGGGCGTGGCGGTTGTGTCCATTTCTCGTTAAGTTGCGGTTGGTGAGGTCCGCTTTCTCCTTTTGTAAAAGCAGGCAAAACGCTTTCTTCTTCGTTTTCTTTATTCTCGTCGGACTGAGGCTCTTTGGCGAAAATAACACGCCATCCCGCATCAAGGATTTGTTTGCCGGTTGCTTTGAATTCTATTTCTTCTGCCACTCCCGTAACGGTGGTTGTCGAAAATTTGCAGTCAGGATAGAATACAGCGATGAAACGGCGGGCTATCAGGTCGAATACGCGCCGTTCCATGTCGGTCAGTCCTTGCGGATTTACTCCCGTAGGAATAATGGCATGGTGGTCGGTTACTTTGGAGTTGTCGAACACTTTTTTCGATTTCAGCAGCGGTTTTCCGAGGATAGGCGCAGTGTAGGCAGCATAATCTCTGATGCCCTCTAATATTTTCGGACATTTGGGATAAATGTCATCGCTCAGGAATGTCGTGTCGACGCGCGGATAAGTTGCCACTTTCTTTTCGTATAGCGACTGGATGAGTTGCAGCGTCATGTCCGCCGAGTAGCTGAACTTCTTGTTACATTCTACCTGCAATGACGTCAGGTCGAATAATCGGGGAGGGGCTTCCGAACCTTTTTTCGATGTAATGTCGGTAATCGTAAACGGTTTGTCTTTGATGCGTTCCAGCAGGGCGCGTCCTGTCTGTTCGTCTGTAATGGGCGGAATCCCTCGGTTGGTATCTTCTTTTGCCGCGGTTTTCTTTTTCGCGTTCGGATTTTCTTTCTCCTTTTCAGCCTCTTCCGCTAATTCTTCATCGCTCTTCCGGACGATGGCAGCAAACAGTGTGTCGCGGTAAATGGTCTTTAGTTCCCAGTATTGTTTCGGGACAAAGTGTTCTATTTCCTGCTGACGTTTTACAATCAGAGCCAGCGTAGGTGTCTGTACGCGCCCTATGGAAAGAATCTGCTTGTTCTGTCCGTATTTTAAAGTATAAAGCCGGGTAGCATTCATTCCCAGCGTCCAGTCGCCGATGGCACGACTCAACCCCGCCTCGTATAGCGGTTGGAAGTCCGACTGGTCTTTTAGGTTTGCAAATCCCTCCCGGATGGCTTCTTCCGTGAGCGAGGAAATCCACAACCGTTTTACCGGACATTTGGCTCCTGCTTTCTGCATAACCCATCGCTGGATAAGTTCACCTTCTTGTCCGGCATCGCCGCAGTTTATAATCAGGTCAGCCTGCTGCATCAGTCCTTCGATGATGTGAAACTGTTTTTCGATACCCGTATCATTAATGAGCTTGATGCCGAAGCGGGGCGGTATCATAGGCAGGCTTCCCAATGACCATGCCTTCCAAGCCGGCGTATATTCATGCGGTTCTTTCAGAGTGCAAAGATGTCCGAATGTCCAAGTTACTTGGTATCCGTTTCCTTCTATGTAACCGTCTTTTCGGTTTCTTGCGCCGAGTACTTCGGCTATGTCGCGTGCCACGCTGGGCTTTTCGGCTATACAAACTATCATAAGCAAGCTGTCTTTAACGGCGACAAAGTTAGCAAAAAACCGCTAACATGCTGATAAAATCTGAATGTTGCCGTATATTCTTTCGTCGTAATCCGATATATTTTTCTATCTTGCGGACGATTTCTAACCTTAATTTATTTAAAAGACATAAGAAGCGATATGAAAAACGGACAATATTTGTTGGCAAAAATATGCCGGTGGGGAATGATGGGGGCACTTGTGTGTTTGGGAAGAGTGCTTCCGGTAACAGCAGATGAAGGACAAGACAATTTGACTTTGCGTTATAACCGTCCGGCGGAATATTTTGAAGAGGCGTTGGTGATAGGTAATGGAACGTTGGGAGCCGTGGTGTATGGCGGAACAGATAAAGACCGGATTTCACTGAACGACCTAACGTTGTGGACGGGTGAACCTGACAAATCCGTTACTACGCCCGATGCCTACAAAGCCATTCCGGATATCCGGGCTTTGCTGGATAAAGAAGATTACCGGGCTGCCGATAGCGAATATCGCAGGGTGCAGGGACATTACAGCGAAAATTACCAACCGCTTGGAACATTAACCATTAATTATCTTGACCGTGAGGCAGACGTTACTTCGTATCAACGGCTGTTGGATATCGGTAATGCTACTTCGCAAACTGCTTACCGGCGTGGCGGCAAACTGTTTACTACCGATTATTTTGCATCTGCTCCCGATTCGGTGATTGTTATTCGCCTCAAGTCAGAATCCGATAAAGGCATTAACGCCGTACTTTCGTTTGATTCGCCGTTGCCTCACTCCGCAGTGTCGGGCGATCATGCGATTTCGGCAGAAGGCTATGCGGCTTATCACTCTTATCCCGTGTATTATGACGGTGTAAAAGAAAAACATCTGTACGACCCCGACAGAGGGATACACTTTAAGACCATTATAAAAGTAATTGCTCCGCCGGCGTGTGTTGAAAGCCATCCTTCCGGTGAACTGAAAATTAAAGATTGCAGTGAAGCCTTGATATTGATAGCCAATGCCACCAGTTTTAATGGCTTTGATAAAGACCCGGTGAAAGAAGGACGTGATTATCAGCATATCGTGGCAAGGCGGATGAAGCAGGCGATGGCAAAGACTTACGATGAGCTCCGCCGCTCGCACGTGGCAGATTATAAACAGTTTTTCGACCGTGTTTCGCTGGACTTGGGAGAGACTGCTCCCGACATAGCTACCCTGACTACCGATGAGCAGTTGCGCCTGTATACCGATAGCTTGCAACATAATCCGGAGCTGGAGGCACTTTATTTCCAGTACGGACGTTACTTGCTGATATCGTCTTCGCGTACGCCGGGCGTTCCTGCTAACCTGCAAGGTCTGTGGAATGAAAAAATACTGCCGCCGTGGAGTTGCAACTATACTACCAATATCAATCTGGAAGAAAACTATTGGGCTGCCGAAACTACCAACCTTAGCGAAATGCACCGTCCGCTGATGGATTTCATCGGCAACCTGAGCCGGACGGGAAAAGAAACGGCTAAAGCTTATTATGGTGTAGATAAAGGATGGTGTCTGGCGCATAATACGGATATATGGGCGATGACATGTCCCGTAGGTTTGCGCGACGGAGACCCCTCTTGGGCTTGTTGGACAATGGGAGGCGCATGGCTTTCTACGCATATTTGGGAACATTATTCATTTACGCAGGATAAAGATTTTCTGAAAGATGCCTATCCGATGCTGAAAGGAGCCGCCGAGTTCTGCATGGGGTGGCTGGTTGAAAAAGACGGCTACCTGATGACTTCGCCCGGAACATCTCCTGAAAATAAATTCGTAATCCCCGATGGGTATGTAGGAGCCACTTTGTACGGCAGTGCGTCCGACCTTGCTTTGACGCGCGAATGCCTGATTGATGCTGTTCATGCGGCAGAAGCCTTAGGTGTGGATAAGGATTTCAGAAAACATGCAAAACAAACGCTCAGCAAGCTCTTGCCTTACCGCGTAGGGAAAAACGGAAACTTGCAGGAGTGGTTCCATGACTGGAAAGACGAAGACCCGAAACACCGTCACCAGTCCCACCTTGTCGGACTTTATCCGGGACATCACCTTTCCATTGCCGATACGCCCGAACTTGCCCGCGCTTGTGCCCGCACGCTCGAAATAAAAGGAGACGAAACGACAGGGTGGAGCACCGGATGGCGTGTAAATCTGTATGCACGCCTGCACGACAGCAAGAATGCCTACCACATCTACCGCAAACTGCTGCGTTACGTCAGCCCCGACGGTTATCAGGGGAAAGACGCACGCCGGGGCGGAGGCACGTATCCTAATCTGCTGGATGCCCATTCTCCTTTTCAGATTGATGGTAATTTCGGAGGTTGTGCCGGAGTGGTCGAAATGTTGATGCAGTCGACAGCCGATGAAATCATCCTGCTTCCGGCTTTGCCGGTGCAGTGGAAAGACGGTAGCGTAAAAGGAATCTGTGCACGGGGAGGCTTTGTGGTCGACATGGCGTGGAAAGACGGGAAGGTCGTTTCATTGGCTGTTTTCTCTCGGAAAGGTGGAAAAACGCGCATCAGCTTCAATGGAAAAAGAAATTCAATATCTCTTAAAGCCGGCGAGAAAAAGCAGTTATTATGACACATTGCAGCATACAATTCCCAAAAATAAATAAAAAATGCGGCTATTCTATGCCTTTGGCTGTGAAATCCGATATATTTGGCAAAATATTTGTTGGATTTATCATGTAAAAACGCTACCGTTAGTGTTGCTTGTTTCATGCGGTAGTGTTACACTGTTCTACCCATAGAATTGGTCAGTCCTATGGGTAGTGTTTTCGGGCATCAGAACAGCCTCTCAGAACGGGAGCAGGCACATAGTAAAATGTCATAGTAAAAAGATAGAAATTATGTTTATTTGGATTGTATTTATCGGCATAGCCGTGATTAGTTATCTGGTGCAAGCCAGTTTGAAAAGCAAGTTTGAAAGATATTCTAAAATACCTGTTGCGGCAGGAATGACCGGACGCGAGGTGGCAGAAAAAATGCTGCGCGACAATGGCATCTATGATGTAAGGGTGATTAGTACGCCGGGCATGTTGACCGACCATTACAACCCGACCAACAAGACGGTGAACCTGAGCGACGATGTATATAACACTTGCAGCGTGGCAGCAGCTGCGGTTGCCGCCCATGAGTGCGGACATGCCGTTCAGCACGCCCGTGCCTACGCTCCGTTGCAGATGCGTTCGGCACTGGTTCCTGTGGTTCAGTTTTCTTCGTCTATCGTGTCGTGGGTACTGCTGGCAGGCATTGTTTTGGTGAATGTTTTCCCTCAGCTTTTGCTGATAGGTATTTGTCTGTTCGCCATGACTACGCTGTTCAGCTTTATCACACTGCCGGTCGAAATAGACGCAAGCCGTAGGGCGCTGGTGTGGTTGAACACAGCCGGAATAACAAATTCTGCCAGCCACAAGCAGGCGGCGGATGCTTTGAAGTCGGCTGCATACACGTATGTGGTAGCTGCATTGGGCTCGTTGGCAACACTGATTTATTACGTGATGATTTATATGAACCGACGCGAGTAATACCGGAAAGATTTTCAGGGGTGTCAGGATTCCGCAGATTTATACCGATAAATATAAATAAAAATCGGCATGAATCTGCGGAATCCGCGTTTTTCTGCGTACTTTTGTGTGGAAAATCAAAAAGTTAAAATCAATTATGGCAACAAAACCAAGCATACCTAAAGGAACAAGAGACTTTTCTCCCGCCGAAATGGCGAAACGTAACTATATATTTAATACGATTCGTGACGTGTTCTATCTGTATGGCTTTCAGCAGATAGAGACTCCTGCGATGGAAAACCTGTCGACACTGATGGGAAAATACGGGGAGGAAGGTGACAAATTATTATTTAAGATTCAAAATTCAGGCGATTATTTTTCTGGATTGACCGACGAAGAGTTATTGAGCCGTAATGCTGTGAAACTGGCAAGCAAGTTCTGCGAAAAAGGTTTGCGTTACGACCTTACCGTGCCTTTTGCCCGCTATGTGGTGATGCACCGCGATGAAATTACTTTTCCTTTCAAACGATTCCAGATTCAGCCTGTATGGCGTGCCGACCGTCCGCAGAAAGGGCGTTACCGTGAATTTTACCAGTGTGATGCCGATGTGGTAGGAAGCAACTCTTTGCTGAACGAAGTTGAATTGGTTCAAATGATTGATGCTGTGTTCGCTAAGTTCGGTATCCGTGTGTGTGTGAAGATAAATAACCGCAAGATTCTGACAGGAATAGCCGAAATTATCGGTGAGGCAGACAAGATAGTGGATATAACCGTAGCCATCGACAAATTAGATAAAATCGGTCTCGATAATGTGAATGCCGAACTTGCTTCGAAAGGCATTGCTCAAGAAGCCATCGACAAGTTGCAGCCTATTATATTATTGAGTGGCTCGAACGAAGAAAAGCTGGCAACACTGAAAACTGTATTGGCAGGCAGTGAAACCGGACTGAAGGGAATTGAGGAAAGCGAATTTATTCTCAGTAGGGTGGCTCAGTTGGGAATGAAGGCTGAAGTAGAACTTGATTTGACTTTGGCTCGCGGATTAAATTATTATACGGGTGCAATTTTCGAAGTAAAAGCGCTTGATGTGCAGATAGGAAGTATCAGCGGTGGCGGACGGTATGACAATTTGACAGGCGTATTTGGTATGGATGGCATGTCGGGCGTGGGTATCTCGTTTGGTGCCGACCGCATCTATGATGTGTTGAACCAGTTGGATTTATATCCCAAAGAAGCTGCCGATGCTACCCAACTGCTGTTTGTCAACTTTGGCGAAGCGGAAGCCGAATATGTACTTCCGTTCTTGTTTAAAGTACGCGAGGCAGGCATACGTGCCGAAATTTATCCGGATTCAGCCAAGATGAAAAAACAAATGAGCTATGCCAATGCTAAATCGGTTCCATTTGTGGCGATAGCGGGCGAAAACGAGATGAAAGAAGGCAAGATTATGCTGAAAAATATGGAAAGCGGTGAACAATCCTTGCTTACTCTTGTTGAATTAATTACCGTTATTAAAGGATAAAACAAAAAGAAGCGATGAAAAAAACATTGGAAGAGTTTAAAAAGTTTGCCATGCGTGGTAACGTGGTTGATATGGCAGTCGGCGTTATCATCGGTGGGGCTTTCGGGAAAATCGTGTCGTCCATCGTGGGCGATATCGTGATGCCTGCTGTCGGCGTATTGGTAGGAGGCGTTAGTTTTACTGACTTGAAATTAGTCTTAAAACAAGCTGTGGTAGAAGGAGATACCGTGATTTCTCCGGAAGTTGCCATTAATTATGGTAATTTCATCCAAGTAACTTTTGATTTCCTTATTATTGCAGTGGCAGTGTTCCTATTGGTAAAAGGCATTAATTCATTGAACCGGAAGAAAGAGGCTCCGGCAAAAACTCCTCCTGCTCCTCCGGCAGACATCCAGTTGCTGACAGAAATACGGGATTTGCTGAAGGAACAAAAGAAAGATGATTTGCAAAAATAACAGCAAAAGTTTTTCATTAAAAAAACAACAGCTTCTTTATTTAATCTATGCTCGTACGTTCACAAATGTACGAGCATAGATTTTTTTATTACCGCCTTTTAAGAGCCTATTTAAATTTTAGGAGGATAACGTTAACGATTCTATTAATAAAGGTGAAAAAGGACAGTAAAGGAAACAAGCAGTTTGTCGGTAATATTTGTCTATTGGTCGGTTTAATCGGACTATATGTAATAATTGGTATATTTTATGGTTATTCTTAGTTAAATCAAATAGTTTTGAGAATGATTTTTCCTTATATTTGCACGACCTAAAACTGAATGGAGCAAAAAAGTTTTCACTTGTTTGATGCTCTTTGAACCGGACGGTTTGGGTGGGTAATAATTAGGCATAGATTGAATTGTAGAAACATTATAATTAATTAAATAAGAAGAATATGAACGTGAAAAGAAACAGAAGTTTTTCTTCAAGTCGGATTGCTTTAATGGCTTTGGGCATATCGGCATTGACTGCTTGTAGTGGACAAAGCGGAAAAATGGGTGATGACGAGTTTACTGTGCAGGAAGTTACAACTACTTCCAGTAATCAGATAACGAAGTATCCAGCTACCATCAAGGGGTTACAGGATATCGAAATTCGTCCGCAAGTATCAGGCTTTATCGTAAAGTTGTGTGTAGATGAGGGTGCTACCGTGCACAAAGGACAGGCTCTGTTCCAAATCGACCCCACCCAGTATCAGGCAGCTTACGACCAAGCCGCAGCGGGTGTAGAATCTGCAAAAGCTAACTTGCAGACTGTAAGCGAGACGGAAGTGCATAAGAAAATGTTGCACGAACAGAAAATTATCAGTGACTTCGAATATCAGACGGCTGTTAATAATCTGTTGACCGCTAAGGCAAGTTTGGCTCAGGCTGAGGCTTCTTACACGGCAGCTAAGCAAAACTTGGGATTTTGTACGGTTACCAGCCCGTCAGACGGTGTAATCGGAACATTCCCTTACCGTATCGGTGCGTTGGTTAGCCCGTCGGTATCAGAACCGCTGACTACAGTTTCTCAGATTGGCGACATGTATGTATATTTCTCATTGACAGAGAAAGAACTGTTGGCGTTGACAAAAGCTGAAGGCACATTGAAAGAACAGTTAGAGAAAATGCCCGCCGTGCAGCTTGAGTTGTCAGACGGAAGTGTTTATAACGAAAGCGGAAGGATTGATGCAGTGAGCGGAGTTATCGACCAGACTACCGGTTCGGTAAGTATGCGTGCTGTTTTCCCGAATAAGCAAAATGTATTGCGAAGCGGCGGTACAGCAAACGTGATGTTCCCATATACAATGGAAAATGTTTTGCTGGTTCCGCAGTCGGCTACTGTTGATATCCAAGATAAGAAATTCGTTTATGTTTTACAGCCGGATAGCACTGTTAAATATACAGAAATCAGTATTTCTAACCTGAATGATGGTAAAAACTACATTGTTCTTGATGGATTGAAATCTGGCGATAAAATTGCCGTCGAAGGTGTTACACGTTTGAGTGACGGTATGAAGATTACTCCGATTACCTCTGCGCAGAAGGAAGCCAAATATCAACAGGCTTTGAAAGACCAGAAAGAGGGTAATTTGGCTACGGCTTTTAATTGATAAACGTAATGTCGTTATATAATAAAAGTATAGAATGAGACTTGATAAATTTATTAACCGTCCGGTATTATCAACCGTTATTTCTATTTTGTTGGTAATCTTGGGTATAATAGGTCTTGCCACACTGCCTATTACTCAATATCCGGACATTGCGCCGCCTACCGTTTCGGTTAGTGCGACCTATACAGGTGCCAATGCGCAGGCTGTATTGAACTCTGTAATCTCTCCGTTGGAAGACCAGATAAACGGTGTGGAAAACATGATGTACATGCAATCTACCGCTACCAATAACGGTTCGGCACGTATTACAGTATATTTTAATCAAGGAACCGACCCTGATATGGCTCAGGTCAATGTTCAGAACCGTGTAACTCAGGCGCAGGGTTTGTTGCCTGCCGAAGTTACTCAGGTCGGTGTGACCACACAGAAACGTCAGACTTCTATGTTGATGATATTCTCTGTATACGATAAAGAGGATAAGTATAACATTGAGTTCCTTGAAAACTATGCAAGTATTAACTTGATTCCGGAAATCAAGCGTGTAAGTGGTGTGGGTGATGCAAACGTGATGGGTACGGACTACTCTATGCGTATCTGGTTGAAGCCGGATGTGATGGCACAATATAAGTTGGTACCGAGCGACATCACGGGAGTGTTGGCTGAACAGAACGTGGAAGCAGCTCCGGGACAGTTCGGTGAACGTGGTAATCAGTCATTCCAGTACACCATCCGATACAAAGGACGTTTGTCAAGTACCGTTGAGTTTGGCGATATTGTCATTAAATCATTGCCAGATGGTGAAGTTCTTCGCTTGAAAGATGTAGCAGAAATGGAGTTGGGTCGTTTGACTTATAACTTTAATAATACGGTAAACGGACATAAAGCGGTTTCTTGTATTATTTATCAGATGGCAGGAACCAATGCGACGGAAACCATCCAAAACTTGGAAAAGGTGCTTGCCGAATATGAGAAGAATCTTCCTGAAGGATTGGGTATAAACATTGCTCAGAGCGCCAACGACTTCTTGTTCGCTTCTATTCATGAGGTAGTAAAGACTTTGATTGAAGCATTTATCTTGGTGTTTATTGTGGTGTATATCTTCTTGCAGGATATGCGTTCTACATTGATTCCGGCTATTGCCATTCCGGTTGCGTTGATTGCTACGTTCTTTGCTCTGAAGTTGATCGGATTTAGTATCAACTTGTTGACTTTGTCTGCAATGGTGTTGGCGATTGCCATAGTCGTCGACGATGCCATAGTCGTCGTCGAGGGTGTCCATGCGAAACTCGATCAGGGATATAAATCGACGAAAGAGGCCTCTATTGATGCCATGAGCGAATTGGGTGGAGCGATTGTCTCTATTACATTGGTCATGATGTCTGTGTTTATTCCGGTAAGTTTCATGAGCGGTACAGCCGGTACATTCTATCGCCAGTTTGGTCTTACCATGGCGATTGCTATCGGTTTCTCTGCTTTGAATGCGTTGACGCTTTCTCCGGCATTGTGTGCCCTGTTCTTGAAACCTCACAATTCGGAAGCTACGCTGAAAGAGCGCATGGGAACTGCTTACAAGGAATCACGTAAATTAATGGTAGCCCGTTATACGGATGCACTTGGTAAATGGATGAATCCGAAGATTGTCATCCTCTTTACGATTGTTGCTATTTTGGGTATGATTTTCGGACTCTTTAGCTTTAGCGAACATCCGGTACTTTGTATTGTGCTTATCATTATCAGTATCTTGGCTTTTGCCGGTATGACTACTGATAAATTCAAGGCTTCATTTAATAAGTCATATACAAATCTTTTGGGCGGATATAAGAAGCGTGTTGTGTTCTTTATCCATAAGAGATGGTTGTCTATGGGGCTGGTTGGTGCTGCCATTGCGTTGTTGGTGGTGTTTATGAGCATTACTCCGACCGGTATGGTTCCGAACGAAGATACAGGAACAATCATGGGCTCTGTAACATTGCCTCCCGGTACATCTCAAGAGCGTGCCCGTGAGGTATTGGCAAAAGTAGATAGCTTGATAGCTGTTGACCCGGCTGTACAGTCGCGTACGGTGATTTCCGGATTTAGCTTCATCGGTAGTGGACAAGGACCTTCTTACGGCTCTATCATTATCAAACTGAAAGACTGGGAAGAACGTTCTACCCAGCAAAGTTCGGATATTGTGGTGGCATCGCTGTTTATGCGTTCTCAGAAGTTGTTTAAAGACGCGCAAGTATTGTTCTTCGCTCCTCCGATGATTCCGGGATATTCTATTTCAACCGATATTGAGTTGAATATGCAGGATAAAACCGGTGGTAGCTTGGATCACTTCTTCCAAGTGGTGAATGATTACATTGCCGCTTTGCAGGAACGTCCGGAAATCAATTCTGCATCAACGAACTTCAACCCGAGCTTCCCGCAGTATCAGATGGATATTGATGCGGCAGCTTGTAAGAAAGCAGGTATCAGTCCGAGCGATATCTTGACAACCATGCAGGGATATTTCGGAGGTATTTATGCTTCTAACTTCAACAGCTTCGGTAAGATGTATCGTGTAATGATTCAGGCAGAACCCGATGCAACGAAGAATATGGAATCATTGAACCGTATCAAGGTACGCGGAAGTGATGGTGAGATGGCTCCTATTTCGCAGTTCGTATCAATGAAGAAGATTTACGGTCCGGATGTGATCAGCCGTTTTAACTTGTATACTTCTATTCAGGTAATGGTTTCTCCGGCTGCCGGTTATTCATCCGGTCAGGCTTTGCAGGCTATTTCTGAAGTTGCCAGCCAGAATCTGCCGGCAGGTTTCGGATACGAGTTGGGAGGTATGGCACGTGAAGAGGCACAGACTACTAACACCACAGGAATTATTTTCGTTCTCTGTTTGGTATTCGTTTACTTGCTGTTAAGTGCGCAGTACGAAAGTTACCTGTTGCCGCTGGCGGTATTGCTTTCTATCCCGTGCGGATTGTTGGGTAGCTTCTTGTTTGTCAACGGATTCTCTGCTTTAGGAAGCATTCCGGCATTGAAGATGATATTGGGTACGATGTCAAACGATATCTATATGCAGATTGCATTGATCATGTTGATGGGTCTGTTGGCTAAGAATGCCATCTTGATTGTAGAGTTCGCGCTCGACCGTCGTAAGCAAGGTATGAGTATCTCTTGGGCTGCTGTCTTAGGAGCTTCTGCCCGTTTGCGACCGATTTTGATGACTTCTTTGGCGATGATTATCGGTTTGCTTCCGTTGATGTTTGCATTTGGTGTAGGCGCTCACGGTAACCGTACATTGGGAGCTTCGGCTATCGGCGGTATGTTAATCGGTATGATTTTCCAGATTTTCATTGTTCCGATATTGTTCGTAGTATTCCAATGGTTGCAAGAGAAATTCAAACCGATGGAATGGGATAGCTTGGACGAAAGTGAAATAGAATCAGAAATTGAACAATATACTCTTAATAAAAGATAAAGTCAATGAAGAAACAAATAATAGGAATGATGTGTCTGGCTGCCATGATGAGCAGTTGCCACATCTATAAATCATACGATCGTCCGGAAACGGTAGATGCTTCAGGCATCTACCGAGACCCGGTATCGGATACAGATACATTAGCTGTTGCCGATACAGTGAATATGGGAAATCTTCCGTGGAAAGAAGTATTCCGCGACCCTAAACTGCAAGCGCTGATAGAAGAAGGTTTGGCAAACAATGTTGATTTGCAGGCTGCCATCTTGCGTGTAGAGGAGGCTAAAGTAATGCTTACGGCTGCAAAATTATCCTATTTGCCGTCTATAAATCTTGCTCCGCAAGGAACATTGAGTAGTTTTGATAAAGCGAAACCAATCCAAACCTACCAGTTGCCGGTAGCTGCGAGCTGGGAAATTGATTTGTTTGGAAAGTTGCTTAACGCCAAGCGCGGACAGCGTGCGGCTTATTTGCAAAGCCAGTATTCACAACAGGCTGTCCGTTCGCAAATTATTTGCGGTATAGCAAATACATATTATTCTTTATTGATGCTTGACCGTCAGGTTGAGATTACAACCGAAACGGTTGCCATTTATAAAGAAAATGTTCGTACAATGGAAGCGATGAAAATAGCCGGTATGACGACCGAAGCTGCCGTTGCTCAGACTCGTGCTGCTTATCATCAGGTACAGGCTTCTCTGTTGGATTTGAAACGTCAGGTGCGCGAAACCGAAAACTCTTTGTGCATTTTGTTGGCTAAGGCTCCTCAACAAGTAGACAGAGGAACGTTAGACGAGCAGGTAATGCCGGAAGATTTGACCGTGGGTGTTCCTTTGCAGTTGTTGGCTAACCGTCCGGACGTTAAAGTTGCCGAAATGACATTGGCAAGTGCATACTATACAACGAACCAAGCCCGTGCAGCTTTCTATCCGAGCATTACATTGAGTGGTACTGCCGGATGGACGAACAGTTCGGGAGCGGGAATTGTCAATCCGGGAAAAGTAATATTGAACGCCATCGCTTCACTGGCTCAGCCGATATTTAATAATGGTCAGTTGGTAGCTAACCTGAAGGTTTCGAAGGCAGAAGAAAAGATTGCTCAAATGAACTATCAGCAAACCATTTTGGAAGCCGGACAGGAAGTAAGCAACGCTTTGTTCCTTTATGACACCCAAGATAAAAAATTGGTGGAAGACCGAGGACAGGTTGACCAGTTGGATAAAGCCGTTACTTATACGAAAGCCCTGTTCCAAAGCGGCGACGCTACGTATCTGGAAATCCTGACAGCACAACAGAGTTTGCTGAGTGCACAGTTGACCGAAGTTTCAGATAACTTCCAGCGTATGCAAGCTGTAGTGTCTTTGTATAGTGCATTAGGCGGAGGCAGAGAATAATCTAACCTTAAAATATTATGTCTATGATTAGCCCTTTAGCTTATGTTGACCCGTCTGCAAAACTCGGGAAAAACGTTACGGTTCATCCGTTTGCCTATATCGATAAAAATGTCGAGATAGGCGATAACAATGTTATAATGCCATACGCAAGCCTGATGAGTGGTACACGTATGGGTAACGGTAATACGGTATATCAAGGTGCGGTTATTGCTGCTACCCCGCAAGATTTTGCTTACACGGGTGAAGAAACAATAGCTCGTATCGGAAACGATAATGTGATTCGTGAGAATGCTGTAATTATTCGCGGTACTCATGCCGACCACGAAACATCGGTAGGTAACGGAAACTTTATCATGACCGGCGCCCGCTTGTCGCATGACGTGACAGTAGGCAATAGATGTATCATCGGAAACGGCTCTCAGATTTCCGGAAATGGCATCGTACAAGACTGCGCGATTTTAACATCCAATGTCCTGATGCAAGGAAATACCCGTTTGGGAAGCTACTCAGTAGTGCAGGGCGGCTGTCGTTTTGTAAAAGATATCCCTCCCTACATTGTGGCAGCTCACGAACCGATAGAGTTTTATAGCATCAACACCATTGTATTGGAAAAGGCAGGTATGTCGGAAACCCTGATTAAGCACATCGCGCGGGCTTACCGTATTCTGTATAAAGTCAATACATCACAGCATGATGCTTTGATCCGTATTCGCGAACAGATACCTAATAGTCCGGAGATTAACCGAATTATAGAATTTGTAGAAACATCTAAATTAGGTATTATCCGTTGATACATGGCAGTAAAGAGAAACAAGCAGGATAAGGAAGAATTAAGAGAGCGTATCGTTGGAGCGGCTACGTTAGCTTTTACCAAATCTGGTGTTCGTAATGTCAGAATGGACGATATTGCAGTTTCGCTTTCCATATCCAAGCGTACTCTTTACGAACTTTTCCGCGATAAAGAGCAACTCTTGTTAGAAGTAATGAAATGCTACTGGCAGGAGATGAGTAACTACATGGCAGAGGTTATTTCCAGAACTGAAAATGTTTTGGAAATAATCTTTGCTTTTTATATGCGTAAAGTAGATGAGTTATGTGCGATTAACCCGGCTTTTTTACGCGATTTACGTAAATATCCGCTTGTGTTGGATTTCCTCGTCGAAAAGCAAAAGTTAAGCGATGAAGTAGCGTTCCGTTATTTTCAGAAAGGAATGGAACAAGGAATATTCAGGGATGACATCAATTTTAGAATCATCAACGAAGCGATGTTGATGAGTATGGATTTGCTGATTTACTCCGACATCATCGAAGATTATTCTTTGAGCGAGATTTACAGCGAAGTTACATTCCTTCATATCCGTGGCATTGCCACCGAAAAGGGGATGAAGATGGTTGATGCTTTTCTGGAAGAAATAAAAAAAGGAAAGCAGCCTCTTTCCCGATAGCATGTTTGAATGTTTTGTTAACCGACCGAATCTGATTGTTAGTGAGACGGTTAAGGCTTTTCTGCCTAACGAGAACACAAGAAAAAATTCCCCGCCATCATATCCCGTAAAACGCAACCGTTAGTGTTATCCATCCCATGCGGATGTGTTGACCATTTCTACCCATAGCGTTGACCATTTCTACCGTTAGTGTTTTTTCAGCCTCCGGACAAGCCGGAAAAGAGTTAAAATAAGCTCTGAACTGCTTCAGTATAAAGATTTCTTTCCTTTCGCTTTCTCTTGTTCGATTAAACACTATCTTTGCAGCTGTTTTATAAAAAAGATTGATGAAAAATAAAATAGTTGCCACATTCTGGTTTGTTTTGTTGGTAATAGCCGGTGTGGAAGCATTACATTTTCTGCCTGTGCTGAATGTCGGAGGGAAACCCCTGCGCAAGGTGGATTTATTGGCTGATATCCGTAAGGATGAGGTTGTCGAGATTGAGGTAGCCGACTCGGATACAGTGGTATTACCCGTGGTTAAGCCTTTGTTTGTCGATACCTGTAAAGAGGGGATGACATGTATTGAAGATTATGCAGATTCAACGGAGGGAGGCGGCATGAAGGCATTCTATGAAGCATTGTTGAATCAGGATAAGCTGAACCGTCCGTTGCGCATTGCTTATTTTGGCGACTCTTTTATCGAAGCGGACATCTTGACCGGAGATTTGCGGGCAATGCTCCAGCAGCGTTTCGGAGGTTGCGGGGTAGGCTATGTCCCCATTACTTCGAAAGTATATGGATTCCGTCCTACGGTATGCCATTCGTTTAGCGGGTGGGAGAGTCATGCCACAACCGATTCGCTGCATTTCGACCGCTCTCTTCAGGATATATCCAATCATTATTTTAAAGCACATCCCGGAGCTTCGGTCACATTATCGGGACAAAAGAAGTATGCCTCACGGCTGGATACGTGCAGTGTTTCCACTTTTTACTTCTTGTCTGTCGATTCGGTATATCTGACAGCGCAAATAAATAATGGGAAAAAGGTTGCTTATGCTCTTGCCGGAGACAGCTCGTTGCAGGCTGTATCGGTTAGAGACAAAATAGGCAGTGTGAAATGGACGGTGGATAAAAGCACTCCGTCATCGGTCTTTTATGGCGTTACGATGGATTCTTTCGACGGAATTGTTTTGGATAACTTCAGTACGCGCGGCAGCAGCGGGCAGCAACTTGCACAAATACCGTTGAAGATATTGAAACAATATAACCGCCTGCGTACTTATGATTTGATAGTCCTTCAGTATGGCTTGAATGTAGCATTCGAGCGCGGAGTTAATTACACTTACTATAAGAACGGCATGATTCCGGTAATAAACCGTTTGAAAGCCGCTTTTCCGCAAGCATCTATCTTGGTTATAGGGGTGGGCGACCGTGAGTATAAGACAGAGAACGGCGATTTGCGCACGATGCCCGGAGTGAAGAATCTTATTCGTTACCAGCAAGCGTTGGCGGCAGAAACCCATGTGGCGTTTTGGAATCTGTATGAAGCGATGGGCGGCGAAGGCAGCATCGTGGAAATGGTGGAAAGCAATCCGCCGATGGCGAATTACGATTATACGCATATTAATTTCCGGGGTGGAAAACACATCGCAAAGATTCTTTTCGATACGTTGATGTATGGTATGGAACAATATGAGAAACGGAAGACCTATGAGGCAGAGTAGGATACGTTTGTGGATAATAACTCTATGCGGATTATTCGGTTTGCTGTTTCCGTTGGCGGTGGAGGCGCAAGACCCGGTTCCGGAAAAAGCACGTAGAGACCGTAACTCCGGGATTATTAATCCCAGTCATGAATTGCAGCAACTCATGCAGTTTGTGCCGGTCTGCAATCCGATGCCGGAATCTTTTAAAAACACCGGCGATAATCAGATTATCGATCCCGATGCCTCGCTTGACAAGGTTTGGGAAAAAATAAGTAAGATGGAGTCGCCTGTGCGTATAGTGCATATAGGCGATTCGCATGTACGCGGGCATGTTTTCCCTTATGTGGTGCGAAAGAACTTGGAACACGATTTTGGCGATGAGGCAGTGCTGGATATGGAAGTTTCTTATCGTACTTCGGGATTAGCGCATGAAACCGGAAGGGCTGGCATCGTTTACCATATTATAGGAGTAAACGGGGCTACATGCGCCACTTTTTCTACGGATGAACGTATCCGGATGATTATTGATTTGAATCCTGATTTGGTGATTGTTTCGTTTGGAACGAACGAGGCTCATGGGCGGCGTTATTCCACATCGGAACATCTCTGGCAAATGCAGTCTTTGATAGACCGTTTGAGGAACAAATGCCCTGATTTGACGTTTCTGATAACAACTCCGCCGGGCGCTTATGTCCGTAGCGGGCGTAGGGGAAGGGTGATTAACCCGCGGACGGCTTCTGTGGTAAAAACAGAACAGGAGTTTGCTGAGACGAACCATTTGGCACTGTGGGACATGTATCACATTGTCGGGGGAGAAGACCGCGCTTGCCGTAACTGGTTGTCTGCCGACATGTATCAGCGAGACAGGATTCATTTCACCGTAGCGGGATATACTTTACAGGGATTATTATTACACGAAGCACTTATCAAAGCATATAATACTTATGTGGCTATTCAACAAGACAGATTTTGATTTTAATATTGACTGGGGCAAATTGGCAGAAGTCTTTACTTACGACCCCAAGCAACCCATGATATTCAGCAGCGGATTTTTTCTTTGGTTGTTTCTGGGCTTTGCCTTTGTTTACGTGCTTCTCCGCCGGAAAATGACGGCACGTTTGTTGTTTGTTACCCTCTTTTCTTATTATTTTTATTATAAGAGCAGCGGCATCTATTTCTTTTTGCTCGGAGTGGTAACGGTATCCGATTTTTGTCTTGCCCGGATAATGGCTCGTACTGACGACCCCTTCCGGCGTAAGCTGTTGGTGGTTATTAGCCTTTGCATCAATCTTGGGTTGTTGGTTTATTTCAAGTATACCAATTTCTTTTATGAAATGCTCGCTCCGCTTTGGGGAGGTTCGTTCCATGCGCTCGACATCTTTCTGCCTGTGGGGATTTCTTTCTTCACTTTTCAGTCGCTCAGCTACACGCTTGATGTTTATCGGGGCGACCTGAAACCTCTCGATAATCTGTTGGATTATGCTTTTTATATATCCTTCTTCCCCCAGCTTGTAGCCGGTCCCATAGTCCGTGCACGCGATTTCATTCCGCAGATACGCCGTCCGCTTTTTGTTTCTGCGGAAATGTTTGGCGAGGGTGTTTTTTTCATCGTTAGCGGTCTGTTTAAGAAAACCGTTATATCCGATTATATCAGCATCAACTTTGTGGAGCGCATCTTTGACAATCCGGGACTTTATTCCGGTCTGGAAAATCTGTTCGGCATTTACGGTTATGCTTTGCAAATTTATTGCGACTTTTCCGGATACAGCGATATGGCGATAGGCATTGCCTTGTTATTGGGATTCCGTTTCCCCATCAACTTTAATTCACCTTATAAGGCAGACAGCGTGACCGACTTTTGGCATCGCTGGCATATTTCACTTTCCACATGGCTGCGCGATTACCTGTATATCTCCCTCGGAGGAAACCGTTGCGGACGGATACGCACGTATGTAAATCTTTTGTTGACAATGCTTTTGGGAGGATTGTGGCATGGGGCTTCGTGGAATTTCATCGTGTGGGGAGGACTTCACGGGGCTGCGCTTGCCGTACATAAATACTTTCGTTCGGTGTTAGGGCGTGCCAAACAGTATCGCAGTACGGGTATACGTCGTTTTTTTGCCGTGGTGCTGACGTTTCACTTCGTATGCTTTTGTTGGATTTTCTTCCGGAACTCCACTTTCGAGGCTTCGCTCACCATGATTCGGCAACTGTTTACTTCTTTTCACCCCGAACTGATAGGTCAGTTGCTTACAGGATATTGGAAAGTATTTGCACTTATGGGCATAGGTTATCTGCTTCATTGGTGTCCTGATAAATGGCAAAACACTTGTTGTTCGGTTATGACTCGTCTTCCGCTTGTGGGGCAGGCAGTGGTGCTGATAGCGCTTATCTACCTCGTTATCCAAGTGAAGAGCAGCGACATTCAGCCGTTCATTTATTTCCAGTTCTGATGCCGACATGCGTTTTTCAAGACTTTAATTTTGATTTTTTTATAAATCGTTTTTATGAGTTGGATTATTTTGATTATTGCCGGATTATTCGAATCGGGGTTTGCCTTCTGTCTCGGTAAAATGAAAGGAGTAACCGGGATGGAATACTATCTGTGGGGAGCAGGATTCCTTCTTTGTCTGACTTTAAGTATGCTTCTGCTCGCAAAAGCGGTACATACGTTGCCTATCGGGACCGCATATCCCGTATGGACGGGGATTGGCGCGGTAGGAACCGTGATACTGGGCATTGTGTTCTTTCATGAACCGGCATCTTTTGCACGACTGTTCTTCATCTGTACGTTAATAGCTTCGGTTATAGGATTGAAAATGGTATAAACGGATAAAGAGCAGGAAGAATTTCATAACTGAAATCTGCCATTAAGAAAGATTTTTTTACCTTTGCGCGACAAATTAAAATAGAAATAAGAAAATGAATAGAACAATTATTACCGTAGTAGGCAAGGATACGGTAGGTATCATTGCTAAGGTTTGCACCTATTTGGCAGAAAATAAAGTAAATATTCTGGATATTTCACAAACCATTGTGCAGGGATATTTCAACATGATGATGATTGTCGACATGACTGCGATGGAGAAACCTTTCGAAGAAGTGGCTGGCGAGTTGACCGGACTGGGAAAGGAAATGGGAGTGCAGGTAAAATGTCAACGCGAAGAAATATTTAACAAGATGCACCGCATCTGATAATAACACAGGATAGATACACGGAAATTATGATAAATATATCAGAAGTTATCGAGACCAATAAAATGATAGAGCAGGAGAACCTCGACGTGCGTACCATCACGATGGGGATTAATCTGTTAGACTGTGCGGACAGCGATTTGAAAAAGCTCTGTCAGAATATTTATAATAAGATAACCGGGCTTGCCAAAGATTTGGTGAAGACGGGCGAAGAAATTTCAAAAGAATACGGTATCCCTATCGTAAACAAGCGTATTTCAATCACGCCGATAGCTTTGGTGGGAGGTACGGCATGTAAAACGCCGGATGATTATGTGGAAATAGCCCGCACGCTCGACCGTGCTGCTGCGGAATTGGGCGTGAACTTCATAGGTGGTTATTCGGCTATCGTTTCGAAGGGTATGAGCCGTAGTGACGAATTACTGATTCGTTCCATCCCGAAAGCAATGGCGTGTACGGAGCGCATTTGCAGTTCGGTAAATGTAGGCTCTACCAAAACCGGCATCAACATGGATGCGGTTCGCCTGATGGGAGACATTATTAAAGAAACAGCCGAGTTGACTAAAGATTGCGACTCGTTGGGTTGTGCAAAGCTGGTGGTATTGTGTAATGCGCCTGATGACAACCCGTTCATGGCAGGCGCATTTCATGGCGTATCCGAAGCCGATGCGATTATCAACGTAGGTGTAAGCGGACCGGGCGTGGTAAAATATGCACTTGAGCAAATCCGTGGAAAGAGTTTCGAGGTATTGTGCGAAACGATAAAACGTACAGCATTTAAAATCACCCGTGTAGGTCAGTTGGTGGCACAAGAAGCATCGCGCCGTCTGGGAGTACCGTTCGGAATCATCGACCTCTCTCTGGCTCCTACTCCGGCAGTAGGCGACAGTGTGGCAGAAATTCTTCAGGAAATCGGGTTGGAACATCCCGGTGCACCGGGTACCACGGCGGCATTGGCTTTGCTGAACGACCAAGTGAAGAAAGGCGGCGTTATGGCTTCATCGTACGTAGGCGGACTGAGCGGCGCATTCATCCCCGTGAGTGAAGATCAGGGCATGATTGATGCCGTAGAAGCAGGCGCGCTCACCATTGAGAAATTAGAAGCAATGACCTGCGTATGTTCCGTAGGCTTAGACATGATAGCCATCCCCGGCGATACATCGGCTGCCACGATAGCCGGCATTATAGCCGACGAATCAGCTATCGGCATGGTGAATCAGAAAACGACAGCTGTCCGTATCATCCCTGCCGTTGGCAAAGTGGCTGGCGACAAAGTGGAATTTGGCGGATTGTTGGGTTATGCTCCCGTAATGCCCGTCAACCGTTTTTGCTGTGAAGCGTTTGTAAACCGTGGCGGACGCATCCCGGCTCCGATACACAGCTTTAAAAACTGATTCTGAGAAGTGAGATAATATTCAGATAAAACATGCTTTTATCCGGCAAGCCATTTTATTACGGTGGCTTGCCGGATTTTTTTTATTTCGTTTTCCGGCAATTTTAAAACTTTTTGGCTTATACTGTTTTATTCTGAGTTAAATTGTTTATTTTTGCGTCTCAATAAGATAACAAATAAAAAGACTATGATTAAGATAACTTTTCCTGATGGCTCCGTTCGCGAGTATAACGAAGGAGTTACCGGTCTGCAAATAGCAGAAAGCATCAGTTCACGCCTTGCTCAAGACGTTTTGGCTTGCGGCGTAAACGGTGAAACGATTGATTTGAATCGCCCTATCAACGAAGATGCAAACTTCGTTCTTTATAAATGGGAAGACGAACAAGGTAAACATGCTTTTTGGCATACCAGCGCCCACCTGCTTGCCGAGGCTTTGCAGGAACTGTATCCGGGCATCCAGTTCGGTATCGGTCCGGCTATCGAAAACGGATTTTATTACGATGTAGATCCGGGAGAGGCTGTGATTAAAGAAGGTGACCTGCCTGCCATTGAAAAGAAAATGGCGGAATTGGCTGCCAAAAAGGAGTCGCTCGTGCGTGAAAGCATTTCGAAAGATGATGCACTGAAAATGTTTGGCGAGCGTGGAGAAACCTATAAATGTGAATTGATTTCCGAACTGGAAGACGGTCATATAACTACTTATACGCAGGGAGCGTTTACCGACTTGTGCCGCGGACCGCACTTGCTTTCTACTGCACCCATCAAGGCTATCAAACTGCTGTCGGTAGCCGGTGCGTACTGGAGAGGACACGAAGATCGCAAGCAGATGACCCGTATCTACGGTATCACTTTCCCGAAGAAAAAGATGCTGGACGAATACTTGGTTATGCTGGAAGAGGCAAAGAAACGTGACCATCGTAAGATTGGTAAGGAAATGGACTTGTTTATGTTCTCAGACACAGTAGGAAAGGGATTGCCGATGTGGTTGCCTAAAGGTACTGCGTTGCGTATCCGTCTGCAAGACTTTTTGCGCCGCATCCAAGCTCGTTACGATTATCAGGAGGTAATGTGTCCGCCTATCGGTAACAAGTTGCTGTATGTAACTTCCGGTCACTATGCGAAGTATGGAAAAGATTCATTCCAACCCATTCATACTCCCGAAGAAGGCGAAGAATATTTCTTGAAACCGATGAACTGTCCGCACCACTGTATGATTTACAAGAATTCTCCGCGCTCTTACCGCGACCTGCCTTTGCGTATCGCTGAATTCGGAACGGTATGTCGTTACGAACAGAGCGGTGAGCTTCACGGACTGACTCGTGTACGTAGCTTTACGCAAGATGACGCTCATATCTTCTGTCGTCCCGACCAAGTAAAAGACGAATTCCTCCGCGTGATGGATATCATTTCCATCGTGTTCCGTGCGATGGGATTGGAAAACTTTGAAGCACAGATTTCACTGCGCGACAAAGTGAATCGCGAGAAATACATTGGTAGCGATGAAAACTGGGAAAAAGCAGAACAGGCCATCGTTGAGGCATGTGAGGAAAAAGGACTGAAAGCAAAAGTGGAATACGGTGAAGCTGCTTTCTATGGTCCGAAATTGGACTTTATGGTAAAAGATGCCATTGGTCGCCGCTGGCAGTTGGGTACGATTCAGGTAGATTACAACCTGCCCGAACGTTTCGAACTGGAATACATGGGCTCTGATAACAAGAAACATCGTCCGGTAATGGTTCACCGTGCGCCGTTCGGCTCAATGGAACGCTTCGTAGCCGTGTTAATCGAGCATACGGCTGGTAAATTCCCCTTGTGGCTGACTCCTGACCAAGTAGCGATTCTGCCGATATCAGAGAAGTTCAACGATTATGCTGACCAAGTACGCTTGGAGTTGCGTAAATACGATATCCGCGCCATCGTAGACGACCGTAATGAAAAAATCGGTCGCAAGATACGCGATAACGAAATGAAGCACATCCCTTACATGCTGATTGTAGGTGAAAAAGAGGCTGAAAACGGTGAAGTTTCGGTACGTAAACAGGGCGAAGGAGACAAAGGCAGCATGAAAATCGAAGATTTCGCAAAAAATATTGCGGAAGAAGTTCATAATATGACAAATAAATGGTAACTTTGCCGCCGTTTGCTGAAGTCTGTTAATCGGATTTCAGCAAACGGATTAAAATAACAATAATTTATAACTCTAAAACACAAACTTAGGAAGAAAAATTTTTGATGAAGAATGACAGTTTAAAAGGGCAGCACAGAATCAATGAACAGATTCGCGCCAAAGAAGTCCGTATTGTTGGAGATAATATAGAATCGGCTGTATTCCCAATAGCCCAAGCATTAAAGATGGCTGAGGAACATGAAGCTGACTTAGTTGAAATTTCACCCAACGCTGTTCCTCCGGTTTGTAGAATTATAGATTATTCTAAATTCCTTTACCAGTTGAAAAAACGTGCGAAGGAACAGAAAGCTAAGCAAGTAAAAGTAAACGTAAAGGAAATCCGCTTTGGTCCGCAAACCGATGAACATGATTATAACTTTAAGTTGAAACATGCCATTGGCTTCCTGCAGGATGGCGATAAAGTGAAGGCATACGTGTTTTTCAAAGGACGTTCCATTCTGTTTAAAGAACAAGGTGAAGTACTGTTGCTTCGATTTGCCAATGATTTGGAAGAATATGCGAAAGTAGAGCAAATGCCGATTTTGGAAGGTAAACGAATGACTATTTCGTTAGCTCCTAAAAAACTGGGCTCACCTAAGAAAGCAGCTCCCAAACAAGAGGCTCCGAAAGCGGAAACAAAAGAGTAAACAAGAAAGGTGCGTAACGCGCCGGTATAGTGCGTTGCCACTGTTTGAATACTAATAATTAAAAATTTAACAAGATGCCAAAGACTAAGACTAACTCCGGTTCTAAAAAAAGATTCACTCTTACCGGAACGGGTAAAATCAAAAGAAAGCACGCTTTTCATAGTCATATCCTGACTAAGAAAACTAAGAAGCAAAAGAGAAACCTTTGCCACAGCACGTTGGTTCACAGCGCTAACTTGACTCAGGTTAAAGAACTTTTGTGCATGAAGTAATCGTGCGAAAAGCGTAAAAGTATCATTTAAATTATTAACCGAATGTATTAGCTTCAAGTCCGGGTGAGAAATATCGGCGCTATCATTCAAAAAAGAATTAAAAACTATGCCAAGATCAGTAAATCACGTTGCTTCAAGAGCAAGAAGAAAGAAAATTTTGAAATTAACCAGAGGCTACTTTGGTGCAAGAAAGAACGTATGGACCGTTGCCAAGAATACTTGGGAGAAAGGTCTGACTTATGCGTTCCGTGACCGTAAGAACAAGAAAAGAAACTTCCGCGCTTTGTGGATTCAGCGTATTAATGCTGCAGCTCGTTTGGAAGGTATGTCTTATTCTAAGCTGATGGGTGCTTTGCACAAAGCAGGAATCGAAATCAACCGTAAAGTTTTGGCTGATTTAGCGATGAACCATCCGGAAGCTTTCAAGGCTATCGTAGCTAAAGCAAAAGCTGCTTAAGTTTATTTAGCAAATAATTGACAAAGTGCTGATTACGAATGAGTAATCGGCACTTTTTGCTTATAGTGGGGGAGATATTATATAAAATGTCTTGTTTGAAGGAAACAAAATCATGTTTTTCCTTGTTTCTTTGACGGAAACTTACTACATTTGTTGTAGAAAATATAGCCGCATTGATTGGATCGGGAAACTCATCAAACTATTATGAAATACCGAGACAAGCTTCGCTTCTCAATGGCGGGCCACGCCCTTCGGGGTAACCTTTGAGTCAGTGGATTACAAAGAGGACGAGCGCTCAAATCATGTCATTCGGAGTTTCATCACATCATCGGTGCGGCTTTTTTATAAAGGGGAACGGTAATCTTGGTTGATTACCGTTCCTTTTTTCTTTTAATGCCACTTCGTCATCTTTGGAGTTATTACATAAAAAAAACATCCCATGAATTTATTTCGCTTCATGGGATGTTTTTTTATGTAGAGAGAGTGATCTCTTGAAAGAATTAGTGATTTTGACGTAGGTCTTTTACTCTGACTGCTTTTCCTTCGCTTTGTGGCAAGGAGCCTTTTTTCACTAGTTTCAGTTTGGGAGTCACTAATATCTCGTCTTTCAATTGACGTGTGATCTCTTTGCGTATCTTTTCCAATTCAATGTAATTATCAGTAGAAAGATCGCTGAGTTCTACTTCCACAATCATTTCATCCTGGTTGTTTACTGTTTCCAGTGTGATTAGATAATTGCTGCCTAATTGTGGGAATTGTACCAATATCTTTTCTACTTGCATTGGGAAGATGTTAACTCCCTTAATGATGAACATATCATCGCTACGTCCTTTAATACGGTCAATACGTAGGTGGGTGCGTCCACATGGACATTCTCCGGGAAGAATACGGGTGAGATCTCGGGTGCGATACCGTAGAAGCGGCATCATCTCGCGGTCGAGAGTGGTCAATACTAACTCACCAATTTCTCCATCTGGAACAGGTTCTCCTGTTTCAGGATCAATAATTTCAACCAGATAGCAATCCTCCCAGGAGTGCATGCCGTTTTGTTCCTGACATTCAAAAGCAACTCCAGGGCCGTTCATTTCCGTCATACCAAAGCTGTTATAAGCTTTAACACCTAACATACGTTCGATCTTTTTCCGTTGTTCATCTGTATGAGGCTCAGCACCAATGACAAGTGTTTTTAAGCTGGTGCTTGTCGGATCTATACCTTCTTCTTGAATGACTTCTGCCAGGCGAATAGCATAGCTGGGAATAGCATGAAGCGCAGTTGTTTTGAAATCAGTAATGAATTTAATCTGTCGCTTACTGTTTCCGGCAGCAGCAGGAACTGTCAGTGCTCCCAAACGTTCTGCTCCATATTGGAAACCTAATCCTCCGGTGAACATACCATATCCGGAACTATTCTGGAAAACATCCGTTTTGCGTATGCCTACCATATAGAGACAGCGTGCTACCAGGTTTGCCCAAGAGTCCAGATCGTGCTGAGAATGAACAATCAGAGTCGGAGTACCGGTTGTTCCACTTGAAGAATGAATACGTACCCCATCTTCCTGCATATTACCTGAAACTAGACCAAAAGGGTAGGTGGCACGCATATCAGCTTTAGTAGTAAATGGGATTTTTCGAATATCTTCAAGGTTTTGAATGCTATCAGCTGTGATATTATGTTCTTGGAACACTTTTTTGTAATACGGTGAATTAGCTGCAATATTTATCGTCTTTTTAAGCCGCTGAAGTTGCAATTCCTGCAACTTCTCACGGCTCATGGTCTCTATGTCTTCTTCCCAGTATTTGTTATTCATGGTAGTTTGTTTTGGAGGGTCTTTACATTAATTTTTCGGCAATTTCTTTTCCGGCAGCCAGTGCTTTGAGGTTCATCTCTACAATAGCCTCGCCTTTGCGTTCGAAGATTTCGCGGATGCTGGTTTGTATTTTCTCATAGTCAATTCCTAGAAAGGGAATGGTAGCCCCAAGCAAAACAATATTTGCTACGCGAATAGAACCAATTTCTTTAGCTACCTTATCCACATTCAGAACGATTTTATGGGGCAATTTATCCAACTCTGCCCGCACATCAGCTTCTGCCGGATAATTGGGGATATTAACGAACGGAGTTTCGTTAGTTACCAGCCAGCCTTCAGAACTTAAATAGGGGAGATAGCGTAGTCCTTCCATGGGCTCAAGTGAGATGATCAAATCGCATTTGCCTGAAGGAATAAGATCAGAGGCAATAGGTTGATCACTGATACGTAAATTGGATTGTACGTCACCGCCACGTTGGCTCATGCCATGTACTTCCGCTTGTTTCATATATAATCCGTCTTTAAGGGCGGCTTTACCAATTACTGTGGCGATAGAGAGGATGCCTTGTCCACCAACGCCGGAAAGTATGATATCTTTTTTCATGGTTTTACTTGTTTCGTTTTTTACGTGCTAAAGTTTGAATGCATTCTCTGCGTGGTATAATAACAGATACACCACGATATTCGATTTCTTCACGGATAATCTGTTTCATTTCTTCATAATTCTTTTTAAGGGGAACTACTACGCGAATGTGTTCAGGAGCTACACCGATACCAGCGCAGATTGCTTCGATACGTCCTGTGCCGGCGGAATCCTGACCGCCTGTCATAGCGGTAGTTTCATTGTCTGAGATGACAATGGTAACATTAGCATTTTCATTGACACAGTCTAGAAGTCCTGTCATGCCGGAATGGGTAAAAGTTGAGTCTCCGATGACTGCCACTGCGGGGTGAAGACCGCCATCAGAGGCGCCTTTTGCCATTGTAATGGATGCCCCCATGTCTACACATGAATTGATGGCATTGAATGGCGCATTGGCTCCTAAAGTATAACAACCGATATCACTGAATACCTTATGAGTTGGATATTCTTCTTTTAGTACTTGCGTCAGTACAGTATACATATCACGATGTCCACAACCTTCGCAAAGTGCAGGTGGACGCATTTCTACAAGAGAAGGCACTCCAAACTCTGATTTGTTTTCTTTTCCTACGGTGCGCGCTACCTTGTCCGGATTTAATTCACCGTCCTGTGGCAATGTGCCATCCAGACGTCCTTTTACTTTAACGCCAATGCCGAGATAACCTTTCAACTGTTTCTCAACGAAAGGTTGTCCATCTTCCAATACCAGAATCTCATCGCAGGCTTCTACCAGCTGTAGAAGTTGTTTCTTGGGCAATGGATATTGCCCAATCTTTAATACAGGATATTCACAGCCGTCAGGATAGTTTTCCATCAGATAGTTGTAGCCGATACCGCAAGCTATGATACCCATTTTTTTGTTAGGACCATCTATATACTTATTATATGGAGAACTTTCAGAGGCTTCTATGAATTCAGCCTGACGTTCCAACAAAACTTTGTAACGTTTGCGTGCATTACCTGGTAATAGGATAAATTGGCGTGGGTCTTCACTGAAAGATATTTCATTCTGGACTTGTTGAGCCTTTTGCTCTACACCTGAACGAGAGTGGGCGAGACGAGTGACCATACGCAATAATATTGGTTCACCGATTTTTTCAGAGAATGCAAAGCCGTTATAAACCATGTCGTACGCTTCTTGCTGATTACTTGGTTCGTACATGGGAATAAGTGAGAAATCACCGTAAAAGCGGCTGTCTTGTTCATTTTGTGAAGAGTGCATGCTGGGATCATCCGCTGCTATTACGATTAATCCACCTTTTACACCGGTAACGGCTGAATTGATAAAACAGTCGGCAGCTACATTCATACCTACATGTTTCATACAGACTAATGCTCGTTTACCAACAAATGACATACCTAAAGCGGCTTCCATTGCGGTCTTTTCGTTAGAAGACCAACGACTGTGAATATTTTGCTCAGCCGTAATGGGTGCCATTTGGATGTATTCTGTTATTTCCGTGGAAGGAGTGCCGGGATAGGCGTAAACGCCTGAGAGTCCGGCATCTAATGCAGCTTGTGCAATGGCTTCATCGCCAAGTAAGAGTTGCTTGCTCATATCTGATTGTTTTAATGTTAGTCATGGATTATTAATAAGAAAATAATCTGCGTTTTTCACTCGCAAATATAGCCTTTTGCTTTTATTTTATTACGATTTTACTTGAAAATCTTTCTTTCGTTTAAAGCATTCCAATATTTTCTAGCATTTTTCATATGATCAGTGTAATTGGAAGCAAAGTTATGGGTACCTGAAAAGTCCTCTTTGGCACACATATAAATATAATTGTGCTTTGCATAATTCAGCACAGCATCAATGCCAATGGTTGAAGGAATACGTATCGGTCCCGGTGGTAATCCGGCATTTAGATAAGTATTGTAGGGTGACTTTACATTCAGGTGCTCATTCGTAATTCTTCTTAGAGCGAAATCTTGAAGTGCGAATTTAATGGTGGGATCGGCCTGTAAGGGCATACCCTTATTTAAACGATTTATGTAGAGACCTGCAACCATGGGCTTTTCTTCATTGTTATTTGTTTCTTCTTCTACAATAGAGGCGAGCGTCGATACTTCTTCCGGGGTCATGCCTATGCTTGTGGCCTTGGCTAGTCGTTCCTGATTCCAGAATTTCTCATGTTCTTTCTTCATACGGTCAAAGAAATCCTGTACGCTCATATTCCAATATACTTGATAAGTTTCGGGAATGAACAGGCTGGCCATTGTTTCCTTTGTATATCCCATTTTCTTTTGAAATAGCGAGTCGTTCATTATTGCTGCAATTTCAGTAGAATCAATCATAAGTTGTTTACCTACGCTGCGAGCAAGTCTATCTAAAGTACGTACATTGCTAATGGTCAGATTTATAGGTTCTTGATATCCTCTATATAAACGACTAAAGACGTGGTAAACACTCTCTTCTGGACGGATGGCATAGCATCCAGTGTGGATGTTTGAATTGTAGTCACGCCATTTAGCCATCCAGAGAAAGCCTGAAAAACTTTTCGGATGTCCCTGTTTTTTTACCTTGTTATATATGGAATCCGGTGTATCGTCTTTGTCGATATAAATATAAGCTGTTTTGGAGGGATGAAACTGTGGATAGAATAAATAATAATAGAATGTTCCGGCACAAGCTGCACCAATAAGGAACAGGGCTGTCAATCCTCCTATGAGAATTCTTTTTGTCTTCTTTTTCATCGGTTTCTACAGTTTTCTTTAGTCAGGCAAAGGTAAGAAGAATCTATGAAATAAAAAAAGAGATGCATAAGCATCTCCTTTCCTTTGAGCCGCTAGCCAGACTTGAACTGGCGACCTACGCGTTACGAATGCGTTGCTCTACCAACTGAGCTATAGCGGCAGTGACTTTTCATTTACGGGGTGCAAAATTACATCTTTCTTTGAAATTACGAAAAGAAAAAGGTTTTTTTTTGAAAAAATCTTTCTTAAAATGGTTTTCTATATTTGCTCTGTCATTTTTCCTTCTAAAATAATTGTTTTATCAATATAAAAAATACATCTTTGCAAATCTTACTGTCAACCTAAAATCTGACAATAATTATGAATTTGAAGATATATTATAAGAATCTTTCATCCCGTATTGCCTCCAAGTGGACTATATTGGCTATTGATATTTGTTTGATAATGATTTCCATGCTTTTAGCATGTATCCTTCAGCTCGGGGTATCTTCTATAATATATAAGATGTCATTGTATGTATGGATGATTTTTTTCTCTTTGTTTTGTAATCTGTGTTTCTTTTCTGTCTTTCATACATATGTTGGAGTTATTCGTTTTTCTTCGTTTGTGGATATCTATAGAGTGTTTATATCTCTTACATTGAGCTATGGAGTACTGGGGGTAGGAAATTTTTGCTGGTCAGCTTTTGGTTTGGGAGAAACATTACCCAGTGGAATAATTTTTATAGCATATATTCTTAACTTCATATTCATGGCATGTCTGCGCATTTTGGTGAAAATGTTGCATGAAGTTTTGTCTTTTGATATTCGGCATTGTGTGAATGTGTTTATTTATGGCTTTCGTGGAACTGGAGTGAATATAGCAAAATCTATGCGTGTAAGTAGAAATAATCATTATCGTGTATGTGGTTTTATTTCTGATGAGCCGTGGATGATAGGCAAACACACCATGGGATGTAGGGTATATGCTAATGATAAGATGTTATTTGAACACTTAAAAAGGAAGAATGTACGTACGATTATTGCTTCACCTGATAAGTTGGTGGATTTGGAACAGTCTGGTATAGTAGCACAAATGTTAGCTCAGGATATTCATGTGATGACAGTGCCTCCCTTGAGCGATTGTTTGGATGATGGAATTATAAAAGATATCCATATAGAAGATTGGCTTCGTCGTGAACCAATTCAGGTTGATATCCGTAAAATAGCGGCTTATGTTGAGGGACATCGAATATTGATAACCGGTGCTGCTGGTACTGTAGGGCGGGAAATCGTTCGCCAGTTGGCGGCGCTAAATCCATATCAGTTGATATTGGTTGATCAGGCTGAATCTCCTTTGTATGATATTCAATTGGAATTGTCTGACCATTGGAAGAATCTCGAAGTACGGGTATTAGTAGCAGATGTTACAAATTATACTCGTATGGAGGCTATTTTCAGAGAGTGTATGCCGCAGTTAGTCTTTCATGCTGCAGCATATAAACACGTTGCCATGCTTGAAGATTATGCTTCTGAAGCTATACAGGTGAATATTTTAGGAACAAAGACTGTTGCGGATTTGTCTGTAAAATACAAAATTAAAAAATGTATGATAATTTCTACAGATCATGCTTTCTGTCCGGTGCATGCTATGGGGTATAGTAAATGTTTGGCTGAAATGTACGTACAGGGATTATCTCGCAAAGTAGTGCAGGAAAATAGTCTTACTAAATTATTTGTAGTTCGCTTCAGTGATGTATATCCTGATGCCCCTCGCAGTTTAATGACTGTATCGGAAGCTTGTCAGTTGATATTGGAAACGGGGAATTTGGGTGAGAATGGTGAAATCTATGTGTTTGAAGATGATGCAGTAGAAGATACACTGCCCACCAGCTATGAAAAAATAAGGAAAAGCAAAGGATATTTCATTGATTATACTATGATTTGCGAGCAGATTAATACTTTAACGGAAAATAATTGCATGCAGGATTCAGCGGTAATAATTAACAAAATGAAAAAAATAATCTCATATTTTTCTGAGTCTTGTGCGGATGCCTGAACGGCTGAATGGAGTTTTTAATTCTTTTTCCGAAATTTCGATGTAAAATAAATGGGCGTTCTGAAATAATGTGCTACCTTTGTGCCCGATTTATATTTAACTGTAGGAATTTTAAAGATTAATCAAATATCTTATGCGTAGATTAATAGCACTATTCTTTTCAATCTTCATCCTTGTAGGGGGCGTTATGGCCCAGCAAATGTCGGATGATCAGGTGGTTCAATATGTGAAAGAAGCACAGAGAACTGGCAAATCGCAAAAGCAAATGACTACTGAGCTATTGCGTAGAGGAGTAACCAAAGAACAGGTTGCTCGTATACAAAAAAAATATGCCGAGCATAGTACTGCTGCAGATGGAGTAGAAAACAAACCCTCTCAACTTCGTGAACGTACTTCTTTAATGACAGACGGGAAAGCTATTAGAGGTACTTCTTATGAAGAAGCAGAATTAGAAGAACAGAAAGAAATAATTGATTTAAAACGTGATGCGAAAGCTACTCCTGAAGCACCGGGAAGCAATATTTTTGGTCATAGTTTATTTTCTAATAGAAACCTTTCTTTTGAGCCGAGTGCAAATCTGGCTACTCCGGTAAATTACCGTCTAGGCCCGGGTGATGAAGTTATTATAGATATCTGGGGAGCTTCAGAAAATACAATTCGTCAGACGATTTCTCCCGAAGGAACTATTTTAGTCCGTGGTTTAGGTCCCGTTCATCTTAGTGGTATGACTGTAAAAGAGGCGAACTCTTTTTTGCAACGTGAGTTTTCTAAGATCTATTCTGGAATTTCAGGTACTGAACCCAACTCTGAGATAAAATTGACATTGGGTGACATTCGTACGATACAAATTAATATTATGGGTGAGGTTTCTGTACCGGGAACTTATACCTTATCTGCATTTTCCACTGTATTTCACGCTTTATATCGTGCTGGTGGTGTAAACCGTATCGGTAGTTTACGTAGTATTAAAGTGGTACGCGATGGTAAAACCTTTGCTGATCTGGATGTTTACGACTTTATAATGAAAGGTAAAATGAAGGATGATATACGCCTTCAGGAAGGTGACGTGATCATTGTAGATCCTTATCAGTCTCTGGTTGAGATTGTGGGTAAAGTCAAAAGACCGATGTTTTATGAGATGAAACCTACAGAGACTGTTGCTACCATATTAAATTATGCAGGTGGTTTTACTGGTGATGCTTATAAAAAAGCCATTCGTCTTGTGCGTAAGAGTGGACGTGAACATCAGGTCTTTAATGTAGATGAAATGGATTACTCTGTTTTCCGTTTGGATGATGGAGATATGATTACGATAGATGCTGTACTGGATCGTTTTGAAAATCGTGTAGAAGTTCGTGGTGCTGTTTATCGTGCCGGTTTATATCAACTAGACGGTACAGTAAATACGGTGAAACAATTAATAAAGAAAGCTGAAGGATTGCGTGGAGATGCTTTCCTGAATAGAGTAATTATAGATAGAGAGCATGAAGACCTGTCTCATGAAATCATTGCTATTGATTTAGGAGGACTATTAAATGGGACAATTGCTGATATTCCTTTGCAGAAAAATGATATTCTGTATATCCCAAGTATTACTGACCTGAAAGAAGAAGAAACGGTTGCAATTTATGGTGAAGTTGCTAATCCGGGTACTTTCCTTTTTTCTAAGAATATGACTATTGAAGATTTACTTGTTCAGGCAGGTGGTTTGTTGGAAGAAGCTGCTACAACAAGGGTTGAGGTAACTCGTCGTATTAAAGATCCTAAGAGCACTTCATTCAGTAGTGTTTTAGGTAAAACATTTACTTTTGATATAAAAGATGGTTTTATTGTTGGAGGAAATGCGGAGAACTTCTATTTAGAGCCCTTTGATGCTGTTTATATTCGTAGAAGTCCTGCTTATCGTAGGCAACAGAATGTGGTTGTTGCTGGTGAAGTACTTTTCTCTGGTAGCTATTCTTTATTGAAGAAGAATGAGCGCTTGTCTGACTTGGTTAGCAAGGCTGGTGGTGTAACTCCGGATGCTTATGTAAAAGGAGCTCGTTTAATCCGTAAATTGTCCGATGAGGAAAGACGTCGTCAGAATGACGCTATCCGTATGGCTCAGAATGGTGAGGGAAAGGACTCCATATCTATACAGAAATTAAATCTGTCAGAGACCTATACTGTAGGTATTGATCTGGAGAAAGCTTTAGCCAATCCAAAGTCTGATTTTGATTTGGTTTTGCGTGAGGGAGATGTACTGTATATTCCGGAATATGTGAATACTGTGAAAATCAGTGGTTCGGTCATGTATCCTAATACCGTAGTGTATCAGAAGGGAAAGAATCTGAAATTCTACATTAATCAGGCGGGTGGTTATGGCAATATGGCAAAGAAGAAGAAAGTTTATGTGGTTTACATGAATGGTACGGTATCTCGTCTGAAGGCAAGAAATGCCAGTGCTATAGAACCGGGATGTGAAATTATCGTTCCCAGCAAGGCTGAAAAGAAGCATATGGCGATGGCTGAAATTTTGGGTATTAGTAGTACAACTGCTACAATTGCAGCAATGGTAGCAACTATGGCTAACGCTTTTAAGTAATTTGGATTATGGGTGAAGAAAAAAAACTGAATACATTTCCTCAACAACCAGAGGAACAGGAAATAGACTTGATTGAACTTGCCAAGAAAGTTTGGGCAGAGCGAAAATTGGTTTTTAAAGCGTGTGGATATGCTGCGTTAATAGGACTGGTTGTTGCATTTAGCATTCCCAGAGAATATTCTACTAGCGTAACGTTAGCACCAGAAAGCACTGGGAAAACTTCAGGAGGTAGCATGGGAGCGTTGGCTGCTATGGCTGGAATCAATATGGGCTCTTCTGTTGGAGAAGATGCTCTTTATCCGGATCTTTATCCGGATATCGTAAGTTCTACTCCGTTTCTGACTGAGTTGTTTGATGTAAAGGTCAAAGATGATAAAGAAAAGGTAGATACTACACTGTATGTTTACTTGGACGAACATCAGCGTGCTCCTTGGTGGGGTGCTATTATTTCTGCTCCTTTTAAAGTTTTGGGTTGGACCATCTCTTTATTTAAGGATGATGAAGTAGAAGGAACTGGCACACTGGATCCTTTTAGATTAACAAAAGATGAAGCAGACATTGCCGAAGCGCTAAGTAAACGTATTGCTGTTTCTGTTGATAAGAAGACAGGTGTTACTACCTTGACGGTAACAATGCAGGATCCTTTAATTTCTGCTTCATTAACCGATACAGTAATGCACCGCCTTCAGAATTATATAACTGAATATCGAACTAATAAAGCTCGTCATGATTTGGCTTTTACCGAGAAATTATATACAGAAGCAAAAGCTAATTATACGGATGCCCAAAGTAAGTATGCATCTTTTGTAGATGCCAATCAAAATATTATTTTGTTAAGTTATCGTGCTGAGCAGGAGCGTTTGCAAAATGAGATGAGTTTAGCATATAATGTATATACTCAAGTTGCCCAACAGTTACAGATGGCAAAAGCTAAAGTACAAGAAATTACTCCGGTATATACTGTTGTTCAGCCAGCGACGGTTCCTTTGCGTCCGTCTAAGCCTAGCAAGCCCATGATTCTGATAGGTTTCGTATTTTTGGCTGGTGTTGGTAGTGTTGGATGGATATTGTTTATAAAGGATTTATTAAAAGGATGGAAAAAGCAAACAACGATATGATGATGGATGAAAATTCGCGTAGCTGGTATGTATTGTACACAGCGCCAAGATTGGAACGTAAATTGATGCAACACCTTACTGTTGCCGGATATAAGACTTATTGTCCTATGCAAACAATTTATGTGAACTGGAATGGAAAGACAAAGGAAATTATTGTTCCTTTTTTCTCCGGTTGTGTTTTTGTAGAGGGAGATCTTAAGGATATGACCTCTGTTGTAGCTTCTCAAAAAGCGGCATTTTTAGTGAATGCTGATGGTAAAGAGCTTACTATAGTATCTGATAAGGCAAACCTTCCAGGAAAGTTTGCCCAATTATTGAAGTAATGATGAAGTTGATTTCAGAAGAACTGTTGGATAGTGTGTCCCATGAAGCACGAGAGAGTTCTCGTTTGCGTATGAATTATAATTTTCATGCATCATTGGACTCTCCTATTCATCGCTTGCTTAACGCATTAGAGCCGGGAACGTATCTTCCTCCTCATCGTCACACTGATAAAGAGGAGACTTATGTAGTATTACGTGGAAGTCTGTTGACTTTCTTTTATGATGATTTAGGTAATGTAATAGAAAAAGTTAACCTAAATCCGTCGGCTGGAGTCTATGGGGTGGAGATTCCTTCCGGTACTTGGCATAGTATTATTGCTTTAGAGCCAGGCACTGTGATTTTTGAAATCAAAAGTGGCCCTTATAAACCACTTCCTCCCGAAGATATTGCGCCATGGGCGCCTGCACCCTCCGACTTGGAAGGTGCGGCTGTGTTTATGAAACGAATGTTGGAGGTTTAATTAGCACCTTCAAACATTCGGCTTCGTGCCAGCATGCATGCACCTACAATGCCGGCCTTATCTTTTAACTTGGATGTCGTGATAACTGAGTCTTTATTCACGAGGTTTAAGGAGTATTTTCGTACTGCTGTTTTTATAGGTTGCGTAATGTAGTCTCCGGTTAGAGATAATGTTCCTCCGATTATTACTAACTCGGGATTAAAGATATTTATAAGACCGGCAATTTGTTTACCTAATTTTTGCCCGATTTCTTCGACAATTTCAATGCATAGCACATCTTCCTTGTTTACTGCTGCTATAATCTCATCTAATGTTAATGGGTTTTCCATGTTAATCCGTTCGGATAAAATAGAATTTTCTCCTTTCTTTATTCGTTCCAGCAGAGTACGGTGTAATGCTGAGCCGGAAGCTTCTGTTTCCAGACAACCTTTCTTTCCACAGTGGCAGATGATTTCATTATCAAATGTGCTGATATGCCCAAATTCTCCTGAGAATCCTGATTTTCCTTTGTAGATTTTTCCATCTATAATGATTCCGATTCCTAATCCCCAGCTGACATTTACGAAAATAATATCTTTTTCTCCTTTAACGCATCCTTGCATGTATTCTCCATAGGTCATTGCTCGTGTATCATTGTCGATTGTGACAGTATATCCTAGTCTTTCACTTAATACATCTGCAAGAGGACGTTCTTCAAAATTAAACTGGCTGAAACTATATCCGGATTCTGGGTTTACCCGACCTGATACATTGACATTGATATTAAGAATCTTTTCAGTGTCAATTGAAAGTTTCTTGATGAAATTGAGAATAAGGCTACAAAGCTCGTTCATTCCTTCCAAAGAGTTCTCAAAATTATAAGGAATGTCCATTTTGAGATCTACCATATCTCCTTTGAAATTGATTAATCCGATATTGATGGAGAATTTTTTTATATCTACTCCAATAAAGTAACCGGATTGAGGATTCAAGCCGTATAGATGCGGGTGGCGTCCTCCGCTTGTTTCCAGTTTCCCATAATCATTTATATAACCTTCATCGAACATTTCACCTATTAATTTAGTGACAGTAGGGATACTCAGATCTAACTCCTTAGAGAGATCAGGAATTGTAGAACTACCGTTATATATATAATAGGTGATAATCCTTTTTTTTATAAGGGCATTTTTAGACCCCATTTCTATTTCTTTTAGGAATTGCTGATACATACTCTTTGTTAATTTCATTATTGTCAACAAAGATACTTAATAATTTTATTAATATCAACCTTTCTATGTGAAAAAGAATATTATTTCTTCTTTTTATTTAGTTGATAATTGCTGAACTCTCCTTTTTCCTTATTCCTTTTTTATCTTTAGTTTGCGTTTCTTTTCTTTTACCTCGTTATTATTAATTAATAATATGGCTATATATAATTAAATGCATCGAATAATAAGAATTTAATAATAAA
>ERZ779880.38-NODE-38-length-205990-cov-19.483653_pt1 | contig 205990 bp, 194 predicted proteins | sample MGYA00511555_ERZ779880 | MGnify/ENA primary metagenome ERZ779880 (study PRJEB29588, sample SAMEA2145815) | human gut metagenome | biome: human gut; feature: human-associated habitat; material: faeces | place: Denmark | collected 2008/2010 ... | reverse complement strand
TGCTGTTCTTGAACAGTGAGAAGTATCAATATGACTTTATACCTGAGTAGTTACCAGGGAACGGAATTATGAATATTAGATCCATTTTTATCCATTTTACTTGTTAAAAATACCAAAATCTTGGTATTGGATACCGCAATTTATATTAAGAACTTTGCAGCCGCTTAACAATTTAACTAATTCATTACCGACTTATGAACACTTACAAAATACTACTATTCATCATCGGCATCCTGTTCATTGCATCCCCTTCCATCGCCCAATCTTCTTACGGAAAAATAGAAGGCGTTGTGCGCGACAAGGAAACAGGCGAACCGATGCCCGGTGCATCCGTCGCCATTGAACACAACCACGCAGGGGGTATTACAGACGGAAAAGGCAGGTTCAAGCTGGAACGCATTGCCGAAGGAAAACATACCCTCACCGTTTCTTTTCTGGGATATAAACACGAAGAAACAGAGGTTACCGTCAGGAAAAACGAAACAAAGCGGATGGTGATAGAACTGACCCCAACAGCCAGCAGCCTCGACGAAGTGGTTATTACCGCTAAAACCGAAGCCCGCCGGCGCAAGGAAGAAGGGATGCCCGTGAGCATCATTAATGTGGCCGACATGCAAGGCTCCGTCAGCAGTATATCCGATATACTGGCCAAAACCGTAGGCATGACCATTCGCGTATCGGGCGGTGTGGGTAGCGCCTCGCGTATCTCCGTTCGCGGACTGGAAGGCAAACGGGTGGGCTTTTTTATCGACGAGATTCCGCTCAATGACCAGAGTGATTTCCTCGACCTCAACGATATTCCTGTTGATATGATTGAACGGATTGAGATATACAAAGGAGTGGTTCCCGCGCGCTTCGGAGGCTCGTCAATGGGAGGAGCCGTAAACATCAAAATAAAAGAATACCCCGACAAATACATGGATGTGAGCTACATGCGCGAGTCGTTCAACTCGAACAAACTGCAACTCGTGGCCAAGCGCAACCTCAAAGACCCGGGCATCGTGTTCGGCATTGGCGGAGGATATACCTATGCCGATAACGATTATACCATGGATTCGCCCTATCAGGAAGGATTGGAGATAAAGCGCAACCACGACCGTTTCAAAAAACTGATGATTGGCGGTAGCATAAAAGCCACCAAGTGGTGGTTCGACGAGATAGAGCTGGAACCCGTATTCATCAAGACCGACAAACAGATTCAGGGCATCGAAACGGATGTGCGGAAAGCGGAAACCAACTCCAAAGCATATATGCTGGCAGCCGCCTTCAACAAAAAAGATTTCTTTGTGCCCGGGCTCGAGTTCGATTTGACAACGGGCGTGGCTTATACCCAAATCAACCTTATCGATACCGCCCGCTATTATTACGACTGGGAGGGCAACCGCTACTCTCCTACATCGGTTTACGGGGGCGAGCTGGGCAACCAGTACGCGGCCAATTCGGACGACAAGAAATTCACCATCATCAGCAAGCTCAACCTCGAATATGTCATTAACGAGCACCATTCGGTCAATTTCAATTCGGTGTTCAACCTGGCCAACGGACGTCCGGAAGACGAACTGCGCGAGTTAAGTCTCGGCCGCCGTAGTGTATTCGATTCGAAGATGCGAAGCTGGGTAGGCGGACTCAATTATGATTTCAGGACGAAGGGCGACCGATTCCTGAACTCAATCACCGTGCGTTATTATATGTATAAGATGGACACAAAGAAATCATCCATCTATGGTGAAGAAAACATCCGGGATGTCAACCTTTCGCAAAATGACTTCGGCATAAGCAATGCCATGCGCTATAAGTTTAATAAAAACCTGATGGGAAAATTATCGGCAGGATATGATGTCCGCATCCCTTCGGAAACAGAGTTGCTGGGCGACGGGTACTCCATCTCGCCCTCGGAGAACCTGACACCGGAGCGGAATACCAGCGTCAACATCGGGCTTTTGTACGATAAACAAGGCACCCGGAACCGCAACATACAGATTGAAGCCAGCCTGTTCTATATGCATCTGGAAAACATGATACGCTTTACCAAAGGATTTATCGACGCCCAATACCAGAATTTTGGCGAAATGCGCACGCTGGGAGCCGAGTTCGAAGTGAAGGGTAATATGTTTCCGTGGCTGTACGGCTACTTCAACGCCACATTCCAGGACTTGCGCGATGTACGCAAATACGAAATAGAAAGCCAACTGCCCAACCCCACCAAAGACGAACGTATGCCCAACATACCCTGGCTGCTGGGCAACGCGGGAGTGGAATATCACAAGGCCAACCTCTTTGGCGGCAAAGGACAGAACACCCGTATCTTTACCGATGTGGCTTTCATCGAAGAGTATTATTACGACTTCGAAGTGAGCAATTACGAGCAGCGCCGCATCCCCCGCAGCCTGACGTTCGACCTGGGGTTTGAACATAGCTTTATGAACAATCGCCTCTACCTGTCGGGGAAAATCAAGAACATTACCAACGAGAACCTCCTCTCCGAGTTCAACCGCCCGCTGCCGGGACGTAGCCTGGGGATGAAGATACGTTACATCTTTAAATGATTCACTAATTAAAATAAAGAGCTTGAAAATGAAAACAAAATTCTTATCCGCCATTGTAGCATGCAGCATGCTGAGCGGATTTTGCCTGATATCCTGCGATGACAACGATGAACCCGACGGCGGAGATGATGCCGCGAAGATACTAATCGAAACCACCATTAAGAATCCCGACGGCGCAAGCGGCTCGTCGTACATCCAGCTGATTCCCGATTTCTCCCAACAATCCCTGAATAACAAAAACAGCATTCAGGTAGGGTTCGACGCGGGTATCAAAATCTATGGAAATGATGTTTATGTGTTCCCCGAATTCGGGAAAGACGGCACACAGGAGTTAGTAAAGTACACTTACAACGGCACAAAACTACTCACCAAAACAGCATCGCTGCAACTGCCGCCTATGTCGGGAGCATATAATATGGTGAAAGCTACTGAAGAAAAAGCGTATGCTCCCCTCTATAATCTGGGGAAGGTGATGATATTCAATCCCAAAACAATGGTTAAAACCGGCGAAATAGATTTGGCGGAATATGCCACCGACGATAACAACCCCGACCCTGCTTATCCGTTTATACGGGACGGACTATTGTATATTCCTCTCGACCAGGTGGGCCCCAACTGGATGCCTAACCATGAAAAGAAGCAGGTAGATGTTATTATTATCGATACGCAGACGGATAAAGTAATGAAGCTGATTTCGGAAAAAGCTTCGGGTATGACTTTCCCCACACGCCCTTTCCTTGAAAATATGATTTTTACGGACGAGAACAATGACCTTTATATCACTTGTGCAGGCGGCTTCGGAATGGACCCCCGCCTGGCCGAAACAGGATTGGTATGCATCCGCTCGGGACAGACGGAGTTTGATGCATCGGCTTCGTGGGAAATGTCGCAACTTACCATCGAGGGTACATCTTATAAAGTGGGGGCAATGACAAATGTTAAGTACATTGGAAATGGTAAACTTTGTGCCTGGGTAGCAATTCCGGAACTGATAAACGAGAATCCGTACACCGCCAAGTATTCCATGGCTGTAATTGCGGATATGAAAGCGAAAACCGTCAAACAGATTCAGGGAATCCCCATGAGCGACGGACATAGTATCTTTATCGAAACGTATAAAAATCAGGTAGTGTTTGGGGTGTATGGAGATACGCAGGCGGGATTCTTTACGTATAATGCTTCGAGCGGAGAGGTGAGCAGCGGGCCTGTGATTGCTACAACGGGGAATCCGGTTTATATGTATTCGTTTGAGTGATAGGAAAAAATCTGTCCGGGTTTTATGCTTTTAGCATTCATCCGGACAATTACTTTATAAATAAATTGAACACGGAGACACGGAGAAAGAATAAAATTCTGTGTCTCCGTGTTCATTAATTATTTTTATTCGACGCATTTATAAATTATCTCCCCCTCCTGTAATACACCTCTTCCTCAACTTCTTCCACAAGCCGCTTTTCATCGCGTGCCACTTCATCCATGTTACCGTCATTGTCCACATCACCAATATCCACTTTCTCGTGTTGGTACTCCGCCATCTCAGAAAGTTGCTCATGTACATCTTGCAGGTTGGTATCAAGACTGGCGTTGTGTTCGTATGAGAAACTGTGCTCGACGGCAAGACCGATATTTGTAACCGTGCCAACATCGAGGCTGTCGGTATCACGATTATACTGCACGTGTAGTACGGCACCGCTTTCCATCTCAAAGACAGGCATTCGGCGATTGGCCATCTCCGTAAACTGCTCAGCCACCATACCTTTTGCCACTTCTTTCACATCTTCGGTAACTCGGTCAGGCAAACCATAGCGATTAATAACATTACGGACGTCCTGCTCCGTCACCTTACGCATGATTTCATAAGTGCCACCAACACTGTTGTTGTAGACCACAGCATAGTAGTCATCCTCGTCCAATATAACATCACCACGGTTCTGGATTGGTGATTCGAAAGTATACTCCAAGTCGATTGCATCACCATGGTCATATTCCTTTGCCTCCTGTAACAACTGATCATAGTTACCACTCTCATGCAGTTGGTCTAAGAACTGTGTGTCATCGCCGTTTTGGAGGTAAGCCACTGATGCATAAAAGTTACGGCTATCGCTTTCTCCGTTCCCTTCTGTAACATTCTGCCGTACAGAGTTCTCATTGTCTATCCGTTGGGCAATCTTGTCTATCTGTTCCATTATCATTCTTGATGCCCTTTTCACGTCAAGCAGAGTCGTTTTGATGAAATCCGGTGATTCCTTCAAACTATTAAGCCAGGACTTTAGATATGCAGCTGACTCTTCCTTCACATTCTTGGATATACCATACCGCTGCGCCACCAAAGCACTGCCCAGTTCGGCTACCAGTTCCTCACGAGCATATTCTTCCGACCCAAAAGCACTCGGTTTTATCCGGTTTAGACGGCTCTCAGAACCTGTACTGTGCGTCATTTCATGAAAAAGTGTTCCATAGAAAGATCCCCCATCCACAAACTGCGCCTTTTCTGGTAATACAATCAAATCTTTTGATATACTGTAGTAAGCGTTATCCTGATGTTGTAATTGGATGGGACAAACCCATCCATTCTCTTCAATCAATATATCGGCTGCGGGAAACGAAAAACTCTCACCATCCAGTTCTGGTTTCACAAGCTGATTTTCGTTCTCAATCTTCGCATAGAGTTCAGGGCGTGCCTCTTTCATATTGGTTTGATCCACATTGAATACAGAATAAACCTGCATCTTCGGATAAACCGCATATTGCTGTTTCTCTTCGTCCGATAGTCTTTTATAGTCATCATACTTTATTTTAGCCTTAGTATCCTTATCTACCACAGTAAAGGTCGTAATGAATACAGGAAACGATTTTTCTCCTTTCTGCACGCTGACCTGCGGTAACAGTTCGCCATTCTCATTTTCCAACGGTGTCCGGTTTCCCTGCTTATCTTTCTGATAGTTCAGACCAATCACTCTATCAAAAGTACAATAGACAGGCAGTTTATATCCCTGTTTTTCAGCATGAAACATAAGCATCAAAGCATTCATTCCGTTATAATCACGCCCCGAGAGATTCTTGGGCCATTTCATAGAACCTTCAGTAAACCACGGTTTTTTCCAGTCACTTTGCAGATTGTTGATTTTCTCTATCATCAGTTCTGCAAAACGGTCCAGCGCTCTATCTTCTGCACTGGGCCCATCCGTATTAAATTTCTTCTTATACGCCATAACTAAAAAAGTATTTATTCATTCGACTTTTAGGCTTCCGGCTTAACCCATTCACGGACTTCTTCTGCTCTGCATCCCAAATTGATTTTATCCTGGTAAATGGAAATTTCCAGAGTCCCATTGATATGAATCTTCCCTTTAGGAACCAGAAAAGCCTCGTGTTCGGGAGCGAACCGGATAAAGCGAACCCAAGTATATTCAAAAATATCTCCGGATTTCTCCGTACTGAAAGCCGAGAATATCAGATACTGCCTGTCTTTCTTGTCCGTTTTTTCATCCACATGTTTACCAATTGTTCCTTTAAACTCCATACTTCCGGCAATGCCATCCTGATCACTTGTCGGATTAAAGTCCACCGAATCCGCATGGAAGTTGAAATAGAAATTACTTTCACGTTTTCTGAAAGTCAGACTACCTTTCAACTCTACCCGTGAACCGGGACAATACCGGGAGAGTTCACTGTCGCTTCCTTCTTTGAGTACACTCACCTCCACTATTTTGCTGGAATCCCCATCCTTTGAAGACACATTCACTTTTACAGCAAATGTGATGTATGAGCTGTCATCTTTACCAGTACGCATCGATGCAGCACGACTGATGACACCATTAACTGTTACACTACACTTAATCATAAAATTCTGTATTTTGAAATTAATTATTTGTCCGACATTGAGGCATGTTTCATCTCATAGATAGTCCATGCCAGGCCAATGATAACGACTGTCATATATACAACTGAAGCTATTAACCCGAAACAGCTATATATGGCATAGCAGATAGCGCACGCACAGGAAATAAGATTAATCCTATTATCTTCATCGTATCTGTAAATTTTGATTTTCCTGTTGACCGGTATTTTGCTCATAGTTACGCGAAACTTGTTGCGTCAAATAAGCATTATTCACCATACCTGCAATGCGTTGCTGTTTATCGGCATCTGACAGGCCGGAGTCGCCAAGAATGCTTTGTAAACGGTTCATTTCCGCAGCACTTAGTTCATGACTGTAGTTGTTCTTTCCATCATTCATTTGCAGAAGAGCTTTCCCGTTCTCCTGAATACTCAACTTGCATTCTTTGAGCGATGGCATCAAGCTAGACAAATCCACCTGCTTTTTTATGGCCGAATCCGTAGCAGCCTGCATTTTCTCTTCTTCCGATTTTCCATCAATTTGCACCGCCAATGCCATCAGCGAGGTAAACAAGGTCGTTATCAGTTCCATAATCGGGTCACCTGATGACATCCCCACTCCGCTGTCTTCCGAGGATAGCAGCTTCTTCATCCAGTCTTCCGGTGACAATGTCGTATCAATTGAAGGATGCTTGTCGGGAACAGCCACCTTGTATTTGGCCAACAGATCTGTTCCATTCGATAAGGCCTGCAACTGAATATTCCCTTTCTGCCCAACCTCCGCCAAGTAAGCAGCTGGATCAATATCTCTCGATGTTCCGTCCGCAGTTATCTGTTTCACTCCAAAATGCAGATGTTCGCCCGTTGTCCGTGTACCCGTATTACCCGACACGCCTATTTTCTGACCGGCATTCACTTCATCTCCAACCTTCACGTCAATGGAAGAAAGATGCAGATAATTGATTTGGCATTTATCCCCGTTTTCACGTTGATACTCCAGTGTGACCGATTTACCACCGGCAGTGTGAGCATTCTGATTAACCGCAATGACCTTCCCCAGGTTTTCCGTTGCCAACACATTATCCTGTCTGGTTTGTATATCAATACCCTTGTGCATCTGCTCTTTGGACGAATCCATTGGGTCCTTGCGCATACCAAACGGTGAAGTCACAAGTAGGAACTCATCCCGCTTTACCGGAAATGAATAGCTACTGTCAACCACAGCGTAACCATTTGATTCTTTGTTATTACTATATGTAGTATCTACTATATTACTATTTATAGTGCCGTAATTCTGTTCCGTTCCGAACACCTGCCCTTTCGCTTTCATCTCAGCGATTACCATCTGGTCATACTTGTACAAATCATTCTTTTCAATAATGCTAACCAAACTGGAAGCATATTTCCCTCCCGTAGCATAACCGGCTTTTTCCAGCCCTTTGGCCCAGCCACGGTAATCATCGGGTGACAGTTTAAAACAACCTGCATACCGCTGATTATTTTTGAGAAACTGGCTATGGTGTTCATACGAGTTATTCACACTGTCATAACTACAAAACTTCTCATTCGGTTTGTCATCCGTATAAAGACCGTATTTGCCACCGCTGGCTATCCATGATTGCGTAGCCTTGATGCCAAAATGATTATTTTCATTGCGTGCCAGTTGGCTTTGCCCATTACTGCTTTCGAGGATACCCTGTGCCAGTGTGACTGAGGCAGGAATACCATATCTCCGCATCTGATCCATCGCGTATTCAGCATATTTCTCCGCATATTCTTGATTCTTACTCATAATTCAAATTTTATAAATGTCTACCCACCCGTGCCTCTTCCTGCTGTTCAGTTGGTTCCTGTGACATTCTTTGTGGAGTGTCTATCTGATCACATATCGCAACCCGGTTTCCTGCCCGAATCAATTTTGGAAGGACAGTATCAAGGTCATAGCTTTTGAAAGAAGCAATATCCACCTGAACCCCTGAACCACTTTCCACACCAATAGCTTTGTCAAACTTCAGCAACTTGGAAACTATTTCGGCATCTTCCGCATACGATTCATAGTTATTTCCATTGCGGAATAACAGGATTGCATCCGGGTGTTTTGCTTTGATTTCCCCATAATGCTTCAGATCGACTTGTGGGGTCACACTTTTTTCATCCATTTCCACAGTTTGAATTGGCTTCAGTAAATCATTGAATACTTTGCCGGCAAGGTTGGTCTTGTATTCTGCCATATCTTCCGCCACCCACATTCGTTGCCATTGCTGTGGGGTGATCTCCCTTGGTTCCACTTTAGGTATACCGTCAATGACCGGGGCACAGAGGATGCGCTCATCTTTAGTCTTATAGATAACCACACGCTGTATCTTTGACAAATCTGCATCATTATCTTTACCGCTGCCAAACAGATCAATCTTCAGTTCCGGACGATTGGTCGCCAAAGCGTGATATTTTTGTGCCAGTTCCGTGCGTAGTCGTTCACCCTCCTCATTCTGTCCCTGCTTAATGGTTGAGAAGAATTGATTGATGTCCGCTTTATCCGGATAAACACTGAACGAAGGTTCATATTGCGGTTTCAGATACAGAATCCATCGGTTATTGTCATCCCGTAGCATCTGTATTCGGTCAAACAATATGTTAGTGGCTTTTTGCACATATTCGCTCACATCAAAATGGGATAATGTCTCCAATGACTTTCCATTCAGTTTGTTGAGTGAAATGTCCTTTCCTTCAAAATAGCTGTCATCCGGGCGATAGCCCAATATGCCGTCATTATTGAAAAAGCGGATATACCGGTACCCTTCCTGCAACAGTGCATCTTGAATACGTTGCTTGGAGAATCCGGGAATATTGTAATTCCGTACCTGTGCGTGCGCAGCAGTGCGTTCATCTGCCGTCATCACTTCATCGGGAGTCAGGTGGTAAGGGCGCTTCTCTCCATTGGGCATAGCTACTACACCGCCTCCTATGGCGCCTGCTGGTATTACCACATCGACGATACCTGAAAGATTGTCTTTTACAACTACCATTTCTTTCGTACTTCTGTCAGGCAGTTTTTTCATTTCATCGGCAATGAAGTAGCTGCCTTTTTGATTCCATTGTTCCGGCATCACCTCATTACATATCGCGGCTATCTTAGCTCCGTTATCCAATGCTTCCGTAAATGCAGTTTCTACTACTTCAGGATCTTCGTGCCTGGTTTGTTCCAGAGCGTAGTTTTTTTCCTTTTCATAGTGTGCCAGACTGAATTTCTCCAGAAAAGCTGTTTTATCTTCCGGCGAGGCGAAGTTACGTTCATCAATCTTCATACCTCCATGACGGATTACATCCAGCAGGATAGCACTTTCCCTGCTGTCCACCTGCGGTTTCTGCTTCTCCTTCATCTCTGTGGTTTGCTGTTTGTTGCGGAAAGTGGCGAATTCGATTTTTTCTCCTTCTTCCGCTCTGCGGATAATATCCACGGCGTTGTTCACGTCAGCTTCGATGGCATCTATCAAGCAAGGGTTCTCTTTCAGTTCCCGCGTCCAGTATTCTACCATGGACAGGCTATCATTCGAAAGTTTAGACGGTAGTCCCAATTCCATCATCTTTACACCCGAAGCCAGTTCCGCCACCAGTTGTTCGTACTTCATGGCATTTTCCGATGGGGCCATACCACCTTTCATCACCATGCCTTCACGTGCCAGTCGCTGCTGGTGTCCCGTTGCCGTAACCACCTGTCGCATCAGTTCCTGTACATAGTCATTGTACTGTCCGAAGTGTTTCTTTTCTGGTAGATACACTGCATTTTTCTCTGAATCATAATGTACGATACCCGTAACACTTTTCCGAATAGGAACTAAATTATCACGCATTCGCAATACGAAGCCGTTCACCTCTATACGCAGCTTGCTTTCTTCATCTTTGGTATGCTTGCGATCTTCATACCTGCCATAGCGTTCCACCGATTGCTCATACCTGTCTTTGTCAATGAATGGCAAAGTTGTTTGATCGATGTTGAACATAGTCTGTACCTCCCGGTTACGGATGCCTTTATAAAGAGCTTTCTCTTCGTCCGGAAGTTTCAGATAGTCCTCCCTATTGATGGTGTCTTCAGGGTTATGGCGGTTTACATATTCTTTCCAGCGATACCAGAGAAACGGCACACCGGCTTCATGCTCGCGGATGGCTTCACCCCGTTTTTTAGCATCCGTAAACAAGGTATACAGGTTGGTCTTGTAACCGTTCTGGTCAGCGTGCATACCCAACACAAGGGAATTGAACGGACTGACGGCCGATCCTTTAGGATATATTCTCGGCAGGCTTCTTGATGCAGCATTAAACCAATATCCACCACTGACAGCAGCTCCGCTCAATGCATTTGTCAGTAATTCCACTTGCCGGTTAGCAGCATGCTGCTCCTGCTTATTTTTCTGTTTCATCACTATTTATAATTCCTACCTTAATCTTGATGTTATCTTCTTCTTGACATTGTGATTGCGTCTTATAAATAGCTTAATTTCAGTGATTTGCAATTTCTACCACTTAACAAGTCACGGATAAGTCACAAATATTCCCAACAAGCTACACTTTTAAGTAACTTTAACTGCGACTGCGAGCTCAAATCACAGAAATGAGACTGATGCGTGGCAAATCCATACCTTTTACTTCTATCATAACATATTCCTGGATATTATTCCAAAAACACAACAGAGAGCGTTTAAGTCTGATTTTTGCCAGAAAATCATACTCAAAGGTTAAGTATTGTTGTATTTGGGCTTGACAGAAAGGAAAAATTCTTATATTGGAGAGTACCAGCCGTAACTTTGCAACGCTTTTGACAACAAAGGCACAGAGAATCGCTAACGCCACTCAGGATAACAACATATATAGCAAAGGTGGCAAATATTAACCAACAAAGTTATAAGGTATGAAAGAATTGTTTTCAAACTCACGACACGACAACGAAATCAAGAGAGACGTTGCCGAACTGAAAAACAGGATGGATGCCGTGGAGCATCTTTTGGACAATGCCAAGGATGTGCTCACCTTGGAAGAAGCGGCAGCCTTCATGGGTATGAAGAAAAGCACGCTCTACAAGCTGACCCACGAACAGTCTATTCCTTACTGGAAGCCAAACGGCAAGCTCATCTATTTTGAGAAGTCGGAACTCATCGCATGGATCCGACAGAACAAGATGCAGTCGAAGGCCCAGATTTCAAAGGAGGCGGAACGGCTGATTGCCGGTATGGAGGTACAGGCTTGCACCATACATCATTCACTTAAATAAGGTATGGAGCGAAGCATGAAGAAGAATGAACTAATCAGCATCATCAGGGAACATAATCCTCTTCTTGCCGATGCAGTCAGCCATATGGTGGACTATGTGACTGACAAATATCCGGCTGCATATCCGAACAAGGAACAGACAGAGGTTGTGAACAGATACCTTCATTCAGTAATGGCAGATGGTGACGGGACGATGTCGAGAGAGAACTGTGAACACAGAAGAATCGCATCACAACGAATCACCATCAGTGCCATACGTCTGCTTGACTGGGAACAACAAAATCGTTTGCAAGATGTGCTTGACTACATATCCTATGACCGCAATTATTATCTCCCGGAAAGAGGTTGGAAAATGGGAAGGTAGGAAGTGCGGATGAGACACATATCATTACAAATCAGTCTTCAAAATGGAAAACAGAAACGTTTATTACTGTATAGTCCTTTCACGTCAGCAGGAAGTTTTTCTGGACAGTATCAAGTCAGGGGTGGACAGATACCGCTTCATTCATTTTCTTGCGAGAAACGCAGTCATGGAGCAAACGGCCTGCAAGGTGAAAGGCTATACGGTCAGTTTGCAAATTGGACAGGTAGCATTCGCAGAGGGAGAACTGGCAAGGCTTTTCGGATGTGAACGCAAGACCATACAGAGGCTTGTGGAGAGCATGAGGGCGTTACAACTTGTCTCAACCAACAGTACCAACCGTGCAACCGTCTTTACACTGCTCTATCTATCGGGATGGCTTATTGATGGCAATATGGCGAGGAATCCATATTACCACAGACCATTGGCAAAGACAAGATAGGAGAATGTCGTAAGTGTCCCATCTGGCATGAATGTGACTTCATCTAATAATTCCCCTTCTTCCCTCTGTTCAGAGGAAAATTCAAACGGAGAGGAGACTTACAGAACGGAGAGCGATAAGACAGAAAAGGAGGATGGCACTTTTCAATGAGGGTAGAAGCAGCTTTCAGCAACCGATGCACGTTTCTGTCCCCGCGAAACGATGACGTCGAGGGGGATAACTGAGTCGAACTTTGTTTGACTTTATCTTGCGAGAAATAGGAAGTCGAAGGCAACAAAGAATGGTCATGCTCTGCTAACGTGATGGCATGGATGCCAAGAAAGGGGGAAGCGGATGAAGAAGACACCGTGACTCCATAGTCTTATTTTTTGACTGCATGGGTCTTATCGAATGAGAAGAGAGTCCTGTGCATCGATAGTCGAAAATGTGGCAGGAGAGAACGAAGGCTTGCCCGAGTTATAGCCCACTATAACTTCTCCGCTATGCTCCCGAAGTTGTGGGCTTTCCCGAGAGGCTGGGCTTTGCCCCGTCCCAGTCAAGGCTCTGCCCCGACACCCCGGCAAGGACTTTCGCTCTGCGCAAGTCCCGCTGCATTCGGCATAACCAAAATGAACTTTGTTTCTGCTCTCATTGGCAAGGACTTTCAGCCCTATGCAACCCGACCAAAGAGTGACCCTCTCTTTGGAAACTCCGCTTAGAGGTTTCGCCCCCTAAGAACCACGAGCAGGAAGTGCCCCTCTCCCTGCACCCACCACTTGGGGACACCATCCCCAAGATCCCTAAAACCATTCATCAAATATTCAAAAACATCATGGCAGAAATATCATGTATCAACATCAAGCCGTGCAATATCGGCAGCAGCGAGGCGCACAACAGGCGCACAGAGAAATATATGGCTCACATCAACGAGAATGATGTCTATATCCGCAGAGACTTGACCTCTGAAAATGAGGTTTGGGTCTCACCTGAGTATGGCGAAAAGAACTTGCAGCAATGCTATGACGATATTGCTGTCATGGTAAAGGAGAAGACGGGCAAGGCATTGCAGACCAAAAGTCGGGAGAGGGTGGACAAGAAGACTGGCAAGATGAAGAAAGTCGCAGGCAGCAGTCCCATCCGTGAGGGAGTCGTGCTTATCAAACCCGATACAACGATGGATGACCTTGTACGCTTCACACAGGAGTGTCAGAAGAGGTGGGGAATATGCGCCATTCAGATTTTCATACATAGGGATGAAGGACATTATGACACGATGGATAACGGATGCAAGTCTGAATGGAAATCCAACAGTCATGCCCACATCCTTTTCGACTGGATGGATCATGCTACTGGCAAATCATGGAAACTCGACAAGAAGGCCATGTCGGATCTGCAGACGCTTGCAGCTGAGACACTGAACATGGAGCGTGGCAGGAGTAAGGAAGAGACAGGCAGGGAGCATTTGGAGCGTAACGACTTTATCCTTGCCAAACAGAAAGAGGAAACGGCACAGGTCTTGGCGGACAAGAAGAAAGCTGAGATTGAGAAACACGAAGCCCAGATGCAGGTGAGGGCTGCGAACAGGGAGAAAGGGCGGCTCGACTCGGAAATAGAGAAACGGCAGTTGGAAAGTGACAGGCTTGACAAGGAGATTGCGGACAAGGAAGAGCGCGCAAGAGTGGCAGACAAAGCTAACACGGACGGCATCAAGCATGGTGTGGCGAACCTTCTCGGCATGGGGAAGTATGCAGCCATTGAGAAGCGCAACAAGGAACTTGAAGAGTCTGTCCCCAAGGAGAAACAACGGCTGCAAAAACAGTTCGCTGCGGCTGTCAGGCAGGAGGTGGAGAAGGCGGTTGCACCTTATGAACAACAAAAGAATGCAGACAGATTGCTTATCAATGCGCTTCAATCCAAAGTATCTGTCTTGTCTGAAAGCAACATGGAACTTAGCAGCCGAAACTCACGCATGGAGAACCGTCATCAAGCAGACTTAATGTGGCGTGACCATCTGCTTCGGATATTCGCAGAAATGTTCTATCAAGCCAAGGAACTTTTTCGAAAGGCAGTTGATGCCATCATATCCCTTGCCACTCCCGACAGATATGGAAGACACCGAGACATCTTTCGCAACGAGGAAGCAGCAGCCATCAAGAAGACCATGAACGAATTTGCCAACACTGAATCAGGACGAATCAGCATCGGCAAATGGCTTGTTGATTATGCTTCCTCCAAGGCAGAACTGTCAGACTTGGATATATATCAAGCCCAAAGTGAGGTGGACGGAGTGGCAGAAGGAAGGTATGACTGGAGAATAGAGAGAGGAGAACGGAACATGTCTTTATAACACATTACTTACGCTCAAGTGTCAATTCTAATCTTTGGATGCCCTTCTTATTCGCATTGGCAAGAACAAGGACGTATGCAAGTTGTTCTCCCTTATTCATCGTGGTAGTCACGTTGCGGAAATCGTCTTCCGTAACGATATATTTCAGCATGGGACCGCCGCCAGATGCCACCACAAGACGTATCTTGTCAGAAAGAGGAGAGATAACGTAGGCATAGCGAGCCATATACGTTGTACTATTGAGCTTCACCCAATCAGGGGCTGTTGGGTCTAAAGTTTTATTCAGATAGATGCGGCAGTTCTTGTAGGATGGCCTTTCATTTCCCTCTGAACTGTATATTTTCCCGTTGCCATCAACAAATATTGGAGAGGACACGGAATACTTCTCTATAGGACACTGCTCCTCATAGACAATGTCAGCCTCAGACTTTATTGTGGCTTCGACTGGAAGTTCCGGCCCTATAATTTCCTTGTCTTCCAATACCTCGACAAGTTCATACTTCCATGCCGAACCATCTGCAGGGGGATTGGCAAGTATGGTCTTCTTTGCTCTCAGCTTATACCTGTGCCCTTTCTCATACGTAAACCATTCTATCCCAGAGAAGCTCATCTTTCGCCAGGTCTGGTCAACGCCATCCTCCATGACAAGCATACACTCAACGGGATTCTCCTTGTTGTCATCAAATAACGAATACATAATGTCGGTGTTCTCAGAAACCGACATAGTAACTTCGATCACCTTGTCTTTGGGTTCATCATCGTCATTGCATGATACCATTCCAATAGCAGAAATGATAACGATAAGCAATGTAGAAAAAAATAATTTGATAGTCTTCATAATATCATTTGTTTATCTCTTATGTATTGAGTTCACGCCAGTTGATTATATGCCACCTTTATCTTTATGACCTCAATAAGCTGCCTCTGTGACTGGAATTTTTGACAACACATCGCCTTTTGCGCTCCAGTTGACATTCCACATATTGCCCGTTTCAGAATCAAACAGTACCCAGACCCAACTGCTGTCTGTTGGATACATTTCAAATCGTCCCGTTTTTTTGTCAAGTGCAAGAGGTTCTGCATTAAGCACTCGGTTTTTCTTCGGGTTTGAAGGAACAATGGCTTGGATTGTCCCGTCTCTTGTGTCAAGCCTCAGAAAAACTCCTGTTATAGCAGGATAAAGGGCATAGTTTGCACTTTTGCTCGTTGGAATCACTACCTTCACGTCATCTTCTGCGTTGACTGCAGCAAATGACAAGCAGCAAATGGTCAATAATACTATAAATCTTTTCATAATGTAGTTATATATATTAACAGTAAACGCTGTGATGTTCTTCAGATTACTATAATGCTTCAGTCCCCATCTTGGATATAATCACTTTTCATGAATATGAATGAGAGGCTGACCAAAGAATGTTGAAAGCATCGAGATTGTCCTAAGCGTGAAATTGTGCTGACCGCTTAACCATTTTGTCACTTCACTCGGTTTCTTGCCAAGAGCCTGAGCAAACTGCAGTTTGGTCAAACCGCGTTGTGTCATCAACTCATAAATTCGGTTTGAAACGGCAAATTCCATTGCCACCTCCTGCTGTATGGCAGGAGAGGTGTTTGCCAACATTTCGTCAAATGATGTATTAATCCGCTTCATAAGTCAAATGTTTTATCAGTTTCAATGATGTTTTCTGTTACCGAAATCGTGCCATCTTTTACACCAGCTCTCATTAACCTGTCAAAGTTCTGGAGTGTGATGACATATCCTTTGAGGGTATCGTCTTCATCATATGTTCTGGTTTTCTTAACTCCTCCATTGCCAAGGATGAGTATTTTGTCAGACAACCGTAAGCAATAAAGACGAAGTTTGGACTTCAATACAGGCAAGGCACAAACCCTATCGTTCATCTTGCCTTCTGGACGGAAGAAACGTTCCAAAGCACCAAAATCAGCAATATGTCCAAGTATATTCAGAAGACGCTCAAAGTCCTCATTATACTCCAACTCATTTCTGAATTTGGCGTAGAACTTTTCAAATTCGCTATCATCATCTGATAGGAATTGTATTGTGTACATGGTACAGTTTTTCGCATCTGTAACCAATTTCAATTCGGCTTCACTCATATATTATCATGTTTTGTCGATGCAAAGATACAAAGAATATTTCACTTAAAAGTAAAAGTTCGTCTGTATTTATGCTTTTTTATACAAAAAACTGCTTTACTGCATGAAATCGGGTATCATATCCACAGCCTCTCGTTTCTTTTTGTCAACGATGTTGCCGTAAATCTGTGTTGTGGTTACTCTGCGATGCCCCAATAGTTTGCTCACGGTGTAGAGGTCAACACCCAAAGTGAGCATCATTGTGGCACAGGTGTGGCGTGCGCTGTGAAACGACAGATGTTTGTGGATTCCCGCTTCCTTGGCTATCTCCCTTATCTTGTCGTTCACGTATTGTTCAGCAACAAGAGGGAAGACAATATCAGAAGACGAAGCTTCATCGGAACGTTCGGGAAGCCAGTGGAGGATTTCAGGCGACAAGGGATTGGACAGCCTGTCACGAGTCTTCTTCTGACGGATTTCAATCTTGTAGTCATCGCCCACCTTCTTTATATCTCCCCAAGTGAGTTTGCGGACATCGCTGACACGCAGACCGCAAATGCAACTGAAAACGAAAGCCTGCTTCTCCAACAGATGTCGGGTCTCAACGGCTGCAAACCTTCTCAACTCTTCCAGTTCCAAGTAGGCACGCTCTGTCTCTGTACCCTTTACATAATCGGAGACTCTGAACTCTTCAGTTGGATTGCTTGGCAATATCCCATCCCTGTATGCCTTGCCAATCACGGAGCGTAGCACAGAATAGACTGCCACTATGGTATTGTTGCCCAGTCGTTTGCCCTTTTTGCTCTTGTAATGATAGGCTGGCGTATAGTCTATCAGTCTAAGTATGAAGTCTTTGAGGAAATTCCTGTCTATCTTGCGGAAAGTCATGCGGTCGGTGTAGAACTCTTTTACGAAGCGTGCCATGTTGCGGTATGCTTTCTTGGTCTTCTCCGTGATGTTCTCCTTCTCGCATAATTGCTCCACGTACTCGCAGAACCTTACTGACGAACCTTGTGGAGCAGACAACTCAGACATACGTCTGTCATCCTGCAAGTCCTGCAGCCGTTGTCCCTTCCTTGCCTGTGCCATCAGCATCACATTGTCATTGTGAGCCTTTACCTCTTTTCCCTTGCCAGGCAAAAGGTAAAGCTTCAGGAACTCAAACTTCCTCTTTCCGTTGAGGGTGTAGTCGAGGAATATAGACTTGCCTCCGTCCTTCGTGTTGCGGAAACGTATCTTTACTGGGTCTGTTATCTGTGTTCTCATGCCGTCTCTGTTGTAGTTAATGATGGAATCCGTTTCACGGCATCCTCCTTCTTCTTGTCTATCAGTCGCGCATATACCAGTGTCTGCTCCACACTTGAATGACCGAGCAGTTTGCTCACGGTGTATATGTCCACTCCGAGCGTGAGCATCATAGTGGCAAAGGTATGGCGGCTGCAGTGGAAGGTGATGTGCTTGTCAATGCCCAATTGCTTGGTCATGATTTTCAGTTTGCGGTTTACAAGTCCTTCATAATAAAGCGGAAAGACCGGGTCAGAACCTTTGGCACGACCTCTTTCAGGCAACCATTTCATGGCATTGGCTGAGATGGGAAGATACAGGGGCTTTTCTGTCTTCTCCATAGTGATGCTCACCGACACGCCTTCCTCTGTATATATAAAGGTGTCCCAAGTCAGTTGGCGGATGTCACTGCTTCGCAGCCCGCAGAGACAGGCGAAGATAAAGGCACGCTTCTCCAACTCATATTTTGTTTCGTGCCTCATGAATGCCTGAAGTTCGGGAATTTCGAGGAATGCCCTTTCGTGTTCCTCAATCGTCAGTTTGCTTTGCAGCGAAAAATCCTTGGTCGGATTTCTAATAATAAGTCCATCCTTGTAGGCATGGTTAATCATCAGTCGCAGATAGGTGTAAAGGGTACGGATGGTCGTGCCAGCCAACTTGCGAGGGGTCTTGAAAGGATAGTTATGTCCGGCATCAACGGTTTTCAAGAAATCGATGAAGCCACCAAGAAAGTCCACATCAAGTTCTGTGAATGGGATTTCTGAGGAAGCATACTCCACCAGCCGTTTGAGCATTTTGCCCAAAGCCTTTGCAAAGTCAGTCCTGCCATCAGCCATAGCTTTCTCTTTCTTTGCTGAAACATAATCCACGAAGTTACCCTTAGAGGCACGGCGGCTGATAACGCCAAGCCTCTCCCGACTGTACTTCTCTGTCATTTGCCTCACCATTTCTTCGACAAGTTGAAGTGTTTGCTTATTAGACTGTGCATCAAATGGTGTGTTTTCTGGGACAAGGAACAAGCCGAGGAACTTATACGTGTGCCTTTCACTTTTGTTCTCTTCCCCAGTCGCAAGGTTGTAAACAGTAGAGTCGAGAAAGATGCTTTGTCTTCCATCGCTCAGTTTTCGGAATCTGATTTTTATCGGGCTGTTTGCCGATGTCGTTTTCTTCTTTTTCGTTTTCATATCGTGTTTCATTATTTTATCTGCATGCAAAGTTACGAAATCTTCTTGAAAACGAGTCACGGAATAGTCACAGCAATAGTCAAATTATATGGTTGCCAAATCAAAACAAGAAAGCCAAAAGAAATGAAAGGAAAACACTTTGAATACGCTGTAACACAATTATTTATGTAAGTTTAACTTATAAATTCTGCGAATATAGTTTGATTAGGCTGACATAGGGTAATCTTCTTCTTGATGTCCTTATTTCATTCTCATTTTCCAGTTCATCTTCAAAATATCTGGCTGCCAGATATTCTATATCAATATCCGTATCATAATCTAATAATTCGGCATCCCGCTTATCCAGAATCCGGGAAGATTGTTGTTCACCATCAATCTTACATCTAATAGCTACATTTCCATTTAACGGGTAAATTTTCACATCCGCTATCCGGTTAAGTATAGAATATTCTTTCGGGATAAAAGGTTTGGTAAGTTCACCGTGTCGTTTTTCCAACTCTCTCCATTGATCAATAGTCAACATTTCTTTTGGAAAATACTCCGACGGATTTTTCATCTTTTCATTAGAAAAATAATAGGCTCCCGTCACTTGGCCGAATTCATCGTCAGCTCCGCATGGATCCCATTTTTTTATAAGCCTTTGGGATAAAAAATAATCCATGCTATTGTATGCTTCAATAGGAGTAATATTGTTCTTGCCAGTATTCCCATATTTTACTATTTTTACATAATCAACAGTAGCTCTATCAACTTCATCTGATTTTTCAACCATGCAGAAAAGGGGGTTTGGTAAATCATATATATTTCTCTCTAAATCCCGGTCGTCATCATCGAATGTCAATCGTGGTTCATGGACTAATTTTATAATCTCGGCATCCGATAACATATTGGGTTTTAAATGGGGGATGCAGTAGACCAAACGTTCCAACGCGGCTTCTTTAAAATCTGTTATTGTGCTATTCAGATAATTATTATCCCAGAAAGGGTCAATATCCAAATCGCCGTGAACTTCAAGTAATAACTTATCCTCTTTACTCAGACCATTTCTAAATATATCCATTAATCGTTCTGTATCGCTCATATTAATCCTATCGGAAAACAGAGCATTGTCAAATTTTGTCTCCATTCTTTATTTTTTTTTAAATGTAAAAGGTAAACCAACATAGAAATATCACTGTATAACTTGTTATTGCCATATCAATTGATTCCTCGTGAGTGACCATTCCTGGATTGCGAAATCTCATAATTCTCCTGTGCAAATTGACGCATCTGATCATTCTTAGCCAATATTGCATTAGATAGCGTATTCAACGGTAAAGCTCCGGTTTCATTAGCAGCTACCACAGAGTTTGGCAATTGTATACTGCACGGCACTTTGTCTATGGTAGCGATAAGACAGTTCCCTTGTAGTGCCGGATTTCCGATACGTGGATTCAACGGTTCATCAGGATAGACCTTGAAATGCGGTTCCGTTCCTGCACTTTGCAGCGTTCGTCCTTCCTGCTTCTCCATCGCTTCATGACCGGCTTTATTAAGCAGGTTCAGCCCACCCATACCGATCAGTACCATCTTCAGCAACGGATTCCTCACAAACATGCCTATCAGAATAGAAGCGATAGGTATCATTGAGTTCTTTATGTTCAGGGATTTTGTTTTTCCTGTGAATAGTCCTATGAGCATATCAGGAAGCATGGATACCACATAACCAAGATTCTTGCCGATATCACCAAGTCCGTCTAGTCCGACCGAACCTAAGAAATTACCCCATCCGTTTTCATTAGTGGTTGTTTTCGTTGCATTCTGCCCTGAATTATTTCCCGAAATATCCAAAACATGTTTTTCTGAATGTGATGCTGGATTTTCTACAGTCGCTGCCTGTGCTCCTTTATCCTTCACTTCCTGCATTTTTTTCAGGTCGTCAAGATATTCCTGCTCATGTCCGGGTGCAACCACCATCGGTACCTGGGCATATTCCGTTTTCTGCTTTTCCTCCGGCACAACGGGAAAAGTAGGTTGCCAAAGCGGTTTTCCCGATTCTGCCATCCAAAAAGGTTTTTCAGTTGATATGCCCATTTTCTTGGTCAGTTGGTTATTAAATGATAATACATAGTCATTCTCCCAGGAATTGATCGCTTTGCTCCGTTTTCTAAAATCTTCAAATACATTCTGCTGCGAATCAAAGACACCTTTGCTGATGCAGTCTTCAATGGTGATGGTTTCTCCTTTTTGTTTCTGATCAAAATAGAATTCTATACCACTAAATACGACTTCGGCTCCGAATAACTTTGCAATAGAACCCCAGGAAGAAAAGCCACCCGTAGTCACCACATCAGCTCCAAACGACACAGCTTTTCCCGCTCCTTTCTCCACAGTACTCGGATGATAGGCGGCTTCGCCTTTCTTTTCTATTTCTTGTTCCAGTGGTGATTGAGACAGTGATTGTGTAAGCCCCAATAGACTTCCTGAAGCCCCTTTACGGAGTATATACTCCATGGATGATTTTGGCATCTTATCCGTTACCATCTTGTCTACCATCATTTGTTCCACACGGTAATCTACATAAGCAAAAGCAAGATCGCCTCCCAATTCCTTTGAGAGTGTATCATACCTCTCTCGCCCGATTTCTGCTACTACAGTATTTCGCCATTCTTCGGCCATACTTCCCAAATCTTTCTGAAAATCTTTTGAGGTACTGATCCGCTCACGGCACATCTCCACATAATCCTCTGCGGTCTTACTGTTCCATTCACCGGTTAGCTTGAGATACTGCATAGTATCGTCCGGCATACCATTCATGCCACTCGCTGCTGTGCGCAGGATTCCGCTGATACTGGTGGCATAGTCGCTGTATTCCTTTATCTGTTTTTTGGACAGTTCCTGCTGGACATTACGCATAACCGGGGCCAACTGACTGTCAAAATAACGTTGCAGACAATACTCAATCTCTGCGAACCGTTGTGATTGTTGAAGGTTATTCATGAGATATTGATTTGTTTCAGTAATTGTACTCTTGTTTGCTCAATAGCGTTGCGATAGGTTTCCATCTGTTTAGGGAAATACTCTTCAAGCATCGTATCCTTATCTATCTGATTCTGTAGAAAGTGAACAGCCGTTTGCCGGGTAACTTCAATGGAATCTTCTCCTTCTTCCTGATTATTAAACCATGCCTTCGTCCACCATCGGATACCTGCCTGATCAGGATATACTGTAATCAGCCTCGGTATGTCAAAGCTCTGTACATCTATCTCCAGTTCAGCCAAAGGGTCAATGATTCCTCCACTTCTCTGGGCCTTGTCTAAAGTTTTTTTTTATCGCTTTCACTTAGAGTGGATAGGAATATCTGATGCCGCAACGCCATATAATTCAGAAAGTCGGCAATCAGCAGATTTTGCACTTTGGTTGCCACCGGCACAGCTCTTTGCCCGACACCCAAAGGATTGCTCAATGACGGTATTACCTCGTAGAAATAGTTCTTGACGGCTGACAAGGAGAAAATATTACGAAGCGACTGCTCTGTATGTTGTGGCAATAAGTATTTCCCGTTGTTTAGTGCTGACAGATAGTCGGGATAAAAGCGCAGCATTAACTGTTCTACTTCTACCTGATCATCTTCGAAGTCTGTTGGAATATCCATTTCGATGGTATCAAAATCCGGCATTCCCGTTCCTCCTTGTTGTTGCATCATCTTGAGATTACCATAAATCATAGTCAGGAACTCAAGAGGATTGATTTCCTCTCCATCGTATTTCACTTCTATATGAAGGAGTTCTCCACTGACACTTGCCACACTTCCCGCCTTTACCTTCGTTCCAAAAGTTGCTAGTACATTGGTCAGATGAGCGTAGGTAACTTCATATTTGCCATATCGGATGACCTGAAAAAGTCCATGCCGTGGGTCACTTCCGACACCGCTGACAATTCCATCAGCACAGGCTGACAGAAGATAATGCTTAGTGACAAAATCTATTCCGTGATGGAAAAACTCTTCCCCGGTTTGTGGGTGAACCTGCATCCCGTAGTCTAATGACATATGGACCTCACCCTTACGCTCTTCAAAGGGCATACAATAACCGCTTTTAGATTGCAGATTCATTTCTTGCGTATAGTTCATATCTTACTGATTTTCAATTGTTACTACTTTACTATTCCACTACATTTCTACTCCACTACATCCTTGCTTTACTATTATCCGTTCAGTAGTGCGACAGTTATCGTCTCATCCCTCCGTTTCGTTCCACATCCTGCAATTCACTCTGTGAGGGTTGCTCCGTCTGAATGCCCCGACTGTTACTCCCGATGAGCATCATACCCATCAAAGCCCCAGCTATCTTCCCCAACCAGCCGAACCGCCCGAAGATAAGCAGTGAGGACGCTACCAGTCCGAGCATACTCAATCCGGACACATTGCCTTTGCCGATATTGCCGAAAAAATTCCCAAGCATATCCACCCCATTACCGCCGAGCATATTTTTAAGAAAACTACCGATTCCGTTCCATGCGCTCGATACGCCCGACGCAGATGATGACACGGATGAAGAAATGCTCTCCATATTTTTACCGACCTTCTCCACCATGTTTTCTACTTTGTCGGAAGCGTCGCCGACTACTTCCAAACCCTTGTCAACTGTTTCTTCTCCAACGAGAACATCGGCGGCAGTTCTGACAATCGGTTTGTCGTTTACGATGTTTTCCCATGCCAGATACCCCATTCCACCACCTATGACCGCAGTCTTCGTAGCTTTCCCCAATCCAGTCAGAGTCCGTTGCGGATGAATCATCGCATCGCCCATCGCCTTCCCAGCAGGGGAGTTTACCGCCTGTTTCCCATATTTTAGTGACGAATTTGCCACCTGTTTGCCATATTTTAGTAAAGTTGCCCATTTACTCATATCGTTTAATTATTATATTGGTTATTAGAAACTTTTTTTAATTTTATTCTGAGATAAATTGGTCTTATTTTTTGTTTAGCTATTGCTTTCTTATCTTTTTCCATTGGCTTTCCACCTCCGCATACAAGCCTTTGCTATGTCTGACTTATTCGCTTTCGGTCGCGCCCCTTCATCTATCTCTATCCATACATCCCCAAAGGACGTGTATTTCACGGCCCTGCCCAGTCTTTGCAGTTTCTTGTTCATTACTTGCAGTTTGGGTCGGATAGCCAGTACGATTTCGATGCGTTGCTTCTCCGTCATCTTGATGTTACTAAGACATACCTGTCGGATGTCGTTCACGATCTCCACGCTACCCAGAATCAATTCCCGATAAATCCGGTTACGTCGGGGCGTAAGTGCTACCGCAAAGGCGCCCTGTTCGTTTTCCCGAAGTTGTTTGTTCAGTTCCCCCATACTGTTGGATAGCTTGCCGATTTCATGATAGAAGCCATATATCTGCGCTGCATAACAGATAATGTCCCTGAATGAATCAAGGTACTCATTGTACTGCCGTTGCAAGTCGGTGGTCGCTTCCACTTCCTCCCGAATCCACAGATGGCCGGTGGTCTGCATCAGCATGGCTTTCTCCTGTGCCTTGAGCTGGTCTTCCGCTTTGTCGGTATAGGCGACAATCATTCCCGCCAAAGTAGGATCTGTCTGTGCTTGCGCCTGTACCACGACCAACAAAACGAACAGGCATCCAAATACAATTCTTGTTGTCATACCCATATATGTTAATCATTTATAGCTTTTGCCGCCCGTTTCCATCTGTCCAATGCCATTATCGCCACTTCTCCGGGTGTACGTTCCAGCATTCCGGCAGTCGCATTATTCCAAACATCCGTCATCGTGTAGTAGCGGATGCTCAGATACAACCGGTTTAGTTTCTTATGGAATGTTCCCAATCTATCAGATAATGCCCACATCATCTCACTACGTTCAGCTCCCGTCAGCATATTCTGTTTGCCACCTGTTGCCACCGCATTTCTCAGCAGCGTATAGACCGTCACCAATTCCGTGGCGGTTTCAATATACAAGTTATTCATAGGGATGGTGGCAACCAACCCTTGTGCATTCTTATCAATGGCGTTATGCAGCTTTCCAAGTGTGATAAAGATTCTCACACCATCTTCATACAGAGTAGAAGCCGCTTTCAGCGAAGAAGCGTAGCCATTAACGGTTTGCAAATAGCTACTGTATTTGCGCTCCCATTCGTGGATCTTGTTAAATTCGGCAGCGATAGTATTTTGTAGTATGGCAGTCTTCATTTGACCTTCTGTCTCTGCCTGCACCTGGTTGTTGATGGCTTCGTTTCCCTCGGCAAGAGCGATCCACTCCAAAGGATTGGTCTGCACATATTGCGCCTTTACTTCCTGAACGGTAAACAGGAGACATATCATCAGACTAACGATTTGTAATTTCATAGATACCTTTTCTTTGTTTGTTATATTCAACCCGTTCACGGATGAGCGAGACTAAATCAAGATAGTTTTTCACCCCTGTAATGACCAGTTTGGGATTACTTCTATCCCCCGAATAGATAGTGACCGTTTTCAATCCACAAATTTGTTGCGGAAGGGTGCGGTTCTCGTTGAAGTCCACAATGCGGTAGAGTTCCAGATAGTCGCTCTTTCTCGTGAATACGCCATGTTCCATAATGAACTGCTCTCCATTGATGCGGTATTCCATCCGTCTCAAATAGACAAAAGCATACAAAAGACGCAAAGAAAGGAGTACTGCCGCGACCAAAAACAGGTTGGCAAACGGCATGGCATCAATACCGCCTGTAATCAAACAACCGCCCGTAAGCAGAATGCCCGGCAGCTCATTGATAATAAATTGCAACCAGTGAGGTTGCAGAAATATCGTTCTGAATCTTATTACGGTTCCTTCTTTCATGATTATCTATGAAAATGGCAAGTTCTTTCTTCCTCCTCGTTATTTTCTTCCTCTACTGTTATCCTTTTGCACAATAATTGGTCATTCCAGTCTTTGTATTCTCTGTCACAAGGTTCATAGATAATCCGACCATGTTTTTCCATTGTTTCATAGCGTGACACAGCTTCTTTCAATTCGTTATGATACTTGTCGTGAGCGGATTTCAGTTCAGAGTATATATCCTCCAAGTCTTCCTGACAGACTAAACCACTATATTTTGCCGAATGAAACTCCTCACTAGCTACCTCGTACTTCCCGTATGCTTTCAATAAATCAGATGGCAGTAAATATTCATCCCCGGAAAAAATATCTTCTTCATCCCGTAAGCTCTCCATGTATTCCGCCATTTCATTCCGCTGCGTCCCGGTATCTGCACCCAGTATTTTCAATAATCGATCAAACTCAAACAGTTCCGGATTTAGTTCATGCCGATGATATTTATCAGTGGTATCTACCACAATAAGTTTACCTTTCGGAGTAAGATGGGTATTGAATGTCTTCCCTGCTTTGGTCAATGCAAAATTGATGGCAAACAGTTGCCCGGCACGGTCTCTGTCAAAACACAGATGGTGATTGGCTTTGGATGTTTCGGCTATCATTCCCTTGAATTGGTGAATACTCGGATTACCTCCGGTACTGACAAACACTGAGTTATCAAGTTGCGACAGCTTTTTTTCCAGGTTTCGGTTTCTATCGTAATTCAGTTCGTTCTTAGTAATCTGATAGTAAGCCATCGCATCATATGCACTCTCAAACCAATATACGTCTTTGACTTTATCCAATGCTTCTCCTGCCGGACAGGCTATCCACATACCCTCTGTTGCATTACTTCCGGCAGCCATTCCTTTATAGATAGCCTTCCCATCGCCAGAGGAGCGACCTCGTTCCTCCAGTCCTACGATGGTTGCTGGTTCAATAGGCTTTCGCAAGGGAAAAGAGAGATTGGTATAGGTTTTTCCATTGGAAGTGTTTCTTATGGCAATAAAAAAATGATTGCTAAACGCACGTTGGGTATCAAGAGAAATACCTCTTGATTTAAAATAAGGATAAAAAGCTTTCTGGCTTTCCCAATCATCTCTATGAAAATCCAGCCGTTTATACTCTTGCAAGTCAAAAACCTTTTCCGAACGTTCTTTCTCTCCCACAACTGAAGACCTTCTGTCAATCGGCTGATTCAACAACCGGTTGCATACAAGATTGACCAATCGATCCGTGTTCATGCCCGGAGTATATTCCGAAAAGAAATGCGGATGTTCTTTGATAAACGAGATCACATTATAGTTTTTCTGTTCCGGCGGTTGGAAACAGCAGAGTCCGTTACCTGTGACAATGAATTTATCACCACGCACACGCCGTCCATCACTACCCGTTCTCACGTAGGACGGATAGCGGAGTCCATCACGTCGGTTAAGGCTATAGCCTGCATCCACCAACAAATCCTGTATATTGACACGTCGCTTAAAATCTTCGTAATTCAACTCTGCCATAAGCTTTTCTTTTAAATTGTATGAAGCGACCCTACATTCCTTGACGGACTTCTCGCTGCATCATTTCCGTATTGATCGCCGCCTCATAGTTCCGTGCAGCCACGTCCATTGGAGTATCTACTCCAGGCTTGAAATAAGCTCTGGCTTCCGGTCTGTGTCTATGATGTTCCACAAACACCTCCGGACAAGGACGGTCATGGAATCCTCTTCCCAGTTCTCCCAATACTGTGGCTCCTGCCAAGAAAGCTGCACCGATCTTGGTTCCCAATGACACACCATCACCACGGCTTTTCATATCTACCTCCCCGAAAATTTTCGAGAAGAGTTTCATGCGGTGAAAGTCGTCTATGGCCATGAACTTGTCATATTGTTTTTGGCTGATCTCATGACTAACAGTTTCCCCGTCAATAACAGCGGTCATCTTGTATTTACCTTCGGCTACCGGCTCCACCTGCATGGCATCCACTGTCACCTCTCTGCCATGCCTCCCTTCCCTGAACCAGCCTTTGTTGCTATCCATATATGCGAGGTCATTGCCGTTCATTACGACCGTACCTTTAGGCAAGGATTGTTCTTCACGTATTTCAACACCGTCATCTGCCGCCAATCGGTTATTCTGGCTTTCCATAACCTGAAACTCTCGCGTTAAGTCCTCCTGAACAGCAGGCTGCAAGGGTATGTCAATAGACTTGTTGCTGTTAAGCAGTTCTATCGTCACAATTCCGTTGAAGTCCTCCTTAATAATCTCATTAAGAACCCCCAATCGTTTCTCTACAGTCGCTTCTTTGATAGAATTAGTTGTAAGTACCTTAACTTCTTCATCAGTCAAATCATATTGAAAATCAGCTTGTGTGGCAGTAGACTGTATGGTCAGTATCTTTGCCTGTGCATCGACAAGGATACCGTGGCTACCCAGACATTCCTGCCATTTTTCATTAGTAAAATACACAGGTGAAGTAATTAGTTCTTTATAAGGTTTCGCAGCTTCCGCTTTTCGGGGGCTTACCTGTATAGGAGTAATCACACTTTGCAAACCTTTCAGCACATCCTGCCCGGCCACCGGAGCTGTATGCTGGCCTTTGTAGTAAAATCCATAGCCACCGCTTTGCAGTTCTCCGGGTTTCATGCGCCCGTCGGGACGTTCCGATACCATCGGTGCACCGGGATAATACAGGTTTCCGCCTATACGTCGTAAATGAAATCCTTCCTGTTGTCGGGGAGTCCAGCCAAGAAACCCGCTCCCCCAAGCATGGAAATGCCGGGGCACGCCCGTCCTTCCGTATTCTCCCGCACCGATACGGTAGCCATGCAACCCCATCGCAACGCGCCCGTTGGCATTCCGTGCGTGAACGAAGTCCTTGGGCATGTCAAAATCCGCAGCTACAATACTGGCAAAGGTATTGTAACTCCGTTTGTTGGTGTAGTTGGTTCCCCCGTCGGTCAGTGCCATAAGTTGCTTCTCGCTAATTGGATAAGTCAGTATGGGCGAATCATGACCTTGCACGGTCAGGCTGAATCCATTACTGCTTCCCGTGATATGCGCACGCATTCCATTCCGGATAAGAATGTCCTGCAATTCCACTGGCAAATCCAGTGGAATAGGGTTGGTATTCTTTCTGATTGTCATCTGCTGATTTTTTGTTAAAAACCTGTTTAAATTTTGCTCTAACCATCGCCGTTCTCCAAGGCTTCTTCCAGTTGCTGTTGTTTCAACTCGATATAAGCTTCTGCCGTCTCTTCATTAATGGATAGCCCTCTGGATTTGCAATACACTGTATATTCCTGTTTCCATTCCCGTGAACGATGGTTGACATAATCAAGCCAGCTAAATTCTCCTGTCTGAACTTTCTCCACCAACTCTTCTTCAGTGTAGAATTTCTCTTTTGCCATCGTTCCTATAGTTTGGGATTAACAACTTGTGATTTGCGGCTTTCGCCTTTTCGTTTCATCTCTTCCCACATCTCATCGGTGTACTCTTCTTCCGGGGTGTAGTCCAGATTACCTTCTTCATCCATTGTCCAGCAACCGAAGCATCCGTAGTTGTATTTCTCCCAGTCTTTCTTAACCCCCGCACTCCATTTGCGTTCATCGCCGGTGCAGATACGGATACCGGTAGGTTCATTCAGGTCAACACCCACTGTGATTGTGTTATCACTGGTCAGGATAGTCAACGGGGTTCCATTGCGTAAGCAGTTAAGTTCGGCATTGTTCAGGTGAAATTCATCAGCTATGACCTGAAGGTTTCTCCCTATTACCGGCGTGGGCACATAAAGTATCTGCTGCGTTCCCTTATCTATCTGTAGAAAAGCTAGTATGTCTTTGCCATCAGCGTTGGTCATTTTTTCAATAACCGCTTTGTCAGACTGTAACTTGCTTTTATTCTCTTCGCTGAACTTCTCAAGGCGGGCTTGTTCCAGCTGCGGATAGAATAATACATCCACCCGGTTATCTTCTGTTCGATAAAGGGAAAAACGGGTACGGCTTTTGTAGGTATTCCCTTGTTCATCGGTAAACTCGATAGGCAACACCGGAGAACGATAGCCTTCTTCTATCTGTGACAGTGCATGTGTAGGCAGGTCGCCAATCATTTCCTGAGTAAGACCGAACTTCTGGAGAGTCTTATAGGGTATCTCTGCATCCGAAAATCTGTTTTTATTCATATTTACTATAGGTTTGATAAATAAATTTTCGGGCAAAAATAGAGTACGAATTGAGGGATAAACGGTGTGTTCTCTCTTATCTGTCTGGTTTTTGAGTTATTTAGTATTATGAATTAGAATCATACCTACAATCATACTCAAAAGAATAAATGAGTATACAATACAGAATGCTCGTCCTGAGTATAAAAACGCAGTATGATTATACATGGAATGTTAAAGAACGGTCGTTTAGATAGTTACTGTGGAAAGATTTACGAAGATGGGATATAATTTTGTTCCATGAAATCGCTATTACTAATATTCATACTCTTTCAGAGTTGTTCCTTTCTTCAGGCGCAATTCTACACGGTAAACAAACCGCCGGTTTTGTACAAGGTACAGAAACAGCAAGACCTCCCCGATGATGGAAAGGTCGGTAAAAATGATCCTATTAAAGTAGGGAAATCAAAAGTGGAATGTCCGAATGAATGGATTCAGCAGTATCTAAGTGTATCTTATCCACTGGATAGAATGGTTGTCAACTCTCTTTATGGATGGCGACGCGACCCGTTCACAGGCAAACAGAAACTACATAATGGAATCGATTTCCACGCAAGAAGCAATGAGGTCTATGCGATGATGAAAGGAGAAATTACTAAGGTGGGATATGACAAGCGTTCCGGCAACTATGTCACCATACGTCATGGTAACTATACCGTCAGCTACTGTCATCTTTCAAAGGTGTTGATAAAAAAGAATACAGTAGTAAAACCGGGTGAAATTGTAGGTATCACAGGAAATACTGGGAGGAGCACAGGGGAACACCTGCATTTGTCAGTCAAATACAAGGACAAATACATAAATCCGAATATCTTGCTGGATTTTATTAAAGAGACTAAAAATAAGGCTATCGCCCATTACACTTCTCATGTTGTTCATAATCAAACGGTCTATTGTCATTCGGAAGAGTCCTATCCTTGACAAACAATTTCAATATCAGAAACGGCCAAAAGATAGGAATAGCCAGCATAATGATGGTATTCCAGTTGACACCATCATTCCCACTCCCTTTCTTTCGGGAACAATCCTTCTCTTTTTCTTTAGGTATATGCCTCATAATAGGTGCAACCACATAACGCCCGACAATGATTGCCAGACTAATCCATGCACCATAAGGTATGAAGAGTAATCCCAATATCAATAGCCAAAAAGCGACATTAGAGGATGACATGAAATGACGGAGCATTTTTCCGACTATTCTTAAAAGGAAATAGGCAACTATAATAAGGAGAATGTATGACATAGGTTAAATATTTGTCATGTAAAGATAGCTAATTTCTTACAACTATGCAATATTTGATAATACAGTTTATCCATATTTTTAAAATACTATTTTCATGCCAAATCCCTACATTTTTAATTGAAAAACAGGAACTCAGCTTACTATTAGGGGAAATTTAGTAAATTCTATATTATTTCTTAAATTCTCTGTTCGCCGATATTTCTTGTACTCTCAACCTAATGGTCCTGTATATACATCCATCGTTTTGTCTGGCCTCATTTAATGCCGAAGCCAATTTGTTGCTATTGAGAAGAACGTCATTTGCCGATGATAAGATAAGTCCGTTTTTGTCTATAACATGCTGCCACCGTGTCGAAATGAGTTTATACTCACACAAAGCGTCAAAGAAAAAAGCAACTCTTCGGTTACAGGCTGATTTCATGGGATGTTTCAGGCAACAGGCAAAAAGAGCTTTTACCTCTGCCTCTGACACATCAGGAGAAAACAGATGAACCTGATTCGCAATATTCGTGATGAAGCTTATTTGCACGGAATTAAAGCAGCATTGAAAATCCGGATTGGAAGCTGATCTGGCTGGAGATGAACCCAAAGCAATAGACTTTTCAGGGTTGGGTAACTGTGGTGTTGTATTAAATTCACGATGCATAACTAACAAATCCGAATAATGCAGATTTTCTTTTATAAAATACCTCTGTACTATATCTTTGCGAATAGTCAGAAGTTCTTCCATGATATGAAAATTCTTCTTGTGGTCATTCATTCCTGCCGCATCCACACGATCCGTATACGTATGACTATTTAGGAAATCACTAACATAGCGGTGATACAACTTACCATCTCCGATAACCTCAGACTGGTAGAGTTCATAAGCGATCTTGTACAACATCCATAATTCGTCTCCCTCTTTATTGGATTTATCTAGTCCAAATTCATGTTGTCTCAATAGACATTGTTGGCATTTTCTATTAATGTGAGAATTATTTTTTTTTCTGTTTCATTGTTTTTAATTTTATATATTGAGAATTATAATTTTATATAAATGTGAATTTATTGATAGAAAACGACCGATTCTGCCAAGAGGAGCAAAAGCGGTCGTTGCTAAACTAAAACAATCTTAATATGAATAATTTAACACTTGGTTGTATTTGATAGGTTAAACTTTTCAATCATCAAAAACGTCTTCTATTTTTAATTATCCGACATAATTTTATATCTTATCAATGCTTCAATATAATAATAGTCTGTATAATTTATAAACGCACAATCCCCGACCCATTCGGTCTGTATACCTAAGATTCAAAAACCCAAACAAAAATTGGCGCCGATTAAAATTCAGACGAAAAACAGAGGGAGAAAAAGGTGATTTAGAAGTTTATTTTTAATCAAAACGGGAAACTATACAGTGAAAATTAAATATTTAGACGTTTGACATAAGAATATTTTCGATCTCCATTTCACTATCCGTTTTTGAGAAAACAAAAGCATCTATATTCAATGAAGTGTTTTCGACTTTTCGCAATTCTAACATATTAGGATATATACTTTTTATCTTACTTATTTCTGTGTCAGAAAAATTCATCGCTTTTTCAATAATAGAAAAATAATAAAATTCCGTTTCCTTTCCGTTCCACATCTTTTTATAATCGGGCACGGTATCTGTAAAATAATAATGCAAGGGATGTTTACCTGTAATATAGAAATTCAGTTCATTCAGGCACATTCCGGTAAAACGAAGCGGGTTTATTTCTACCGGTACAATATTATCTCCGTCTACACGCAATTCAATGTGTACAGGAATTTTATCCAGATTCAATACTTTATTTAAACCCCTTATGTATTCGGTAAATAATTCTAAATAACCGTCGAATATAATTTTGCTTGTAATGTATAACCTGTCGCTAACATCTTTTTCGGAAGAAAACGGATGTTCGAAGATGTTGATAATTACAGGTTCTTTATCGCGGAAATAAAGGTCGATGGCAAACTCCCGTCCTTTGATATACGATTCAAGGATAAATGTATGGCTTCCGACAACCGTATCCGGAAACTTCTCAGCTTGGGCCTTAAATCCCATTTGGATATCAATCTGGGCATTTGCCCACTCTATTTTATTCTGAATGACATACACTCCGGTACTTAAAAATCCAATAGCGGGTTTTAATACGAGTGGAAATTGTGATTCTAGGATATTGTATGACAATAACTCCTGATAAGTTAATTCTGTGAAAAAGAAGTCGGGATATAAAATTCTGCAAGTTTCACGAAAAACAGCTTTATTCTTTAAAAGCGTAATTTGTTTATTCAGATTTTCATCATTCAGAGAAGATATCACCCAGTCCAAAGCATATTCAGACACAGTATAAATCTTTTTCTGATGACTATATTGTTTTATAAAATCAGGTTCCTTTATCAGGTTCAAACGATGCCTTCTGGGGTTGATCGTATCTGAGAAACTATTTCTCAAAACAGGTATACGGTTTATTACAAGATAATCAAGTAAGCCGTCCGATACATAAGGTTGTTCTAAAATGACCATACTTAAACGCTTATAACGTTGTTAATACAAATATCTGCGCCAGCAGCACCCGCAAAAACATCGTAAGCGGATATACCGTAGCATAAGCCGTTGATTGTGCCTGAACCGGTGCAATACCGTTGGCAAATTCTAATGCCGGAGGGTCGGTCATGGAACCGGCAATACAGCCACAGATTTTCAGGTAATTAATTTTCAGCAGGCGACCGATGATGCCGGCAAGCATAATGGGAATGAGGGTAACGGCGATTCCGTACAACATCCAATGCCAGCCACCATTTAATATCGTTTCTACAAATTGCCCTCCCGACAGCAGTCCCACACACGAAAGGAAAAGGATAATACCCAGTTCTTTCATAAACAGGTTGGCTCCGGGAGTCATGTAAAAACTTAGGTTTTTCACACGCCCTTTGTACCCTAAAAGTATGGCAATCAAAAGAGGGCCTCCCGCCAATCCTAGTTTTGCCGGAGCGGGCAATCCCGGAATGAATATAGGAATACTACCGACCAACACTCCCAGCAGAATGCCCAGAAATATAGATATGATATTCGGCTTTGCCAGCTCCTTTACCGAGTCGCCCAATTCCTTGCGTACATCTTTGAGGATTTCTTTTTTACCGACCACTTTTACCGTATCGCCCATTTCGAGCGTAGTGTTGAGGGTGGGAAGTATCTTCATTCCGTTGCGCAGGATGCGGGTAATGTTGGCAGGATAACGGCGGTAGATACCGATTTGCTCGATGGTTTTTCCGGCAATGTTGCTTTTGGTTACAAGCACGTTGATGGCTGCCAACGGCCCCTCAATCTCGCCTTTATCGGCTACGGTTACTTTTCCTATTTTAAATTCGAGACTCTCGAACATGTTCTGTGCGGATACACCGTAAATGATATCGCCGGACTGAATTTTCTCATCGTCCAACGCCAGAATGTAATCGCCGTTGCGGTAGATGCGCGAAACGGCCAGTTCCTTGTCCATGATGTGCTTGATATAGTCTATGCTTTTGCCGAAGAGGTTGGGATTACTTACAGCTATCTCTACGCTTTGCAACTGGGTTTCGCTTCCACCCAGGGCATCGTTGTAGTCGGCAATTTCCTTATCGATTTTGATTCTGAAAAACACCCGTATCAATAGCATGGTGAGAATAATTCCGATGATTCCGAAAGGATAGGCCAACGCATACGCCATTCCGGTTTCGGCAACGGACGAGGCCATTTCGCCGCCCTGTTCCGAAAGTACTTGTTGGGCTGCACCGAGGCTGGGAGTATTGGTTACCGCACCGCACAGAATACCAATGACGGCGGCAGGAGAAAGGTCGGTGAAGTAATAAATGAGGTAGGCAATACCGAAACCACCCATCACAATACCCATAGCAAGAAGATTAAGTGTAATGCCGTCTTTTTTGAACGACGAAAAGAAACGCGGGCCCATATCGATACCGATGCTATACACAAAGAGTATAAGTCCGAAATCGCGGATGAAGTGCAATACATGTTCGTCGATGGGTGCGCCCAGATGGGCAATCAATAATCCGCTGAATAATACTCCGGCAACGCCGAGCTTGATTTTCTTGAATTCGGGTTTCCCAAGTAATAAGCCGAGCAAAGCCGTAAGGCAAAGATAAATTACCGTAGAGGTGATGCTCGGTGTGGTGAAAAGAGTTTGAATGTAGTCCATATTATTTATCCGTTAGTTTTACAAAGGCATATTCCCGTGTTTCTTGGGAGGATTAGTTTCCATTTTATTTTGTGTCATATCCAATGCTTGCAGGATTTTGTTGCGTGTATCTGTAGGCCGGATGATTTCATCGATATACCCTTTCTCGGCAGCACGGTAAGGATTTGAAAACAATTCATTATACTCCTTCAGGGCTTCCTGTTTTTCTTCTTCGCCTGCCGAGCGGTAGAGGATATTAACTGCACCCGAGGCACCCATTACAGCAATCTCAGCATTGGGATAAGCAAAGTTTACATCCGATCCCGATTCTTTGGACGACATGACGATATATGCCCCGCCGTAAGCCTTACGGGTAATGAGTGTGATTTTCGGCACAGTGGCTTCAACGTAAGCATACACTATTTTCGCCCCATGACGGATAATGCCGTTGTGTTCCTGATCGCGTCCGGGAAGAAACCCGGGAACATCTTCAAATGTTACCAACGGGATATCGAAACAATCGCAGAAACGGATGAAGCGAGCCGCTTTGTCCGAAGCATCAATGTCCAACACTCCGGCCAGATAGGCAGGCTGGTTGGCGACAATACCCACCGAACGACCGCCGATGCGCGCAAAACCAACGATAATATTTTGTGCAAAACCGGACATCACTTCAAAGAAATAACGTTCGTCTACCACTTCTCCAATCAGCTCTTTCATATCGTAGGGGATATTCGGGTCTTCGGGAATAAGCGTTTGCAACTTCGGGCAGTCGCGGTTTCCACTGTCGGGCGATGGCACAATGGCTCCATCTTCCATGTTATTAGATGGCAGGAAACTCAACAGTTCGCGAATCATCATCAGGGTTTCTTCCTCGTCGTTCCCAACAAAATGGGCTACGCCACTTTTGGTGGCGTGGGTGGCAGCACCGCCCAGTTCCTCTTTGGTGAGTTCCTCGTGGGTAACGGTTTTCACTACATCAGGGCCGGTAACGAACATGTAACTGGTGTTTTTCACCATAAAAATGAAATCGGTCAGCGCCGGCGAATAACAGGCGCCACCGGCACAGGGGCCGAGTATGGCCGAGATTTGCGGGATAACACCGGATGCCTTAATGTTCTGGTAGAATATATCCGAATATCCGCTCAATGCCATTACACCCTCCTGAATACGTGCCCCGCCCGAATCGTTAAGAGCAATGATAGGCGCGCCGTTTTTTAATGCCAGCTTTTGTATTTTAACTATTTTACCGGCATTGGTACGGCTCAGTGAACCACCGTTTACAGTAAAATCATAAGCGTAAACATACACCAGCCTGCCATCTATCTTGCCGTAGCCAGATACAACACCATCGCCTAAAGAGCGTTTTTTGTCCATATCATAATTAGTACAATCGTGCAAAACAAACTTGTCGGTTTCCACAAAAGTACCCTCGTCCAAAAGCATGTCAATACGTTGGCGGGCAGTTTGCTTGCCTGCTTTCTTTTGCTTCTCAATGGCTTTTTCTCCACCTCCCATTTCGGCTATCTTATTCTTTTCTTCAAATATTTCGTTGGTATCCATCTTTTTCTGTTTGATAAGTGTAAACTATTGATTCTTTTTAAAACTAATCAGCAACTGGTCGCGAAGCACCGAATCTCCTTCGGCAACGGCTATTTTATCCACTACGGCATCCTGTGTAGCGCTGTAGGTGCTTTGCATCTTCATGGCTTCGATTATAAGCAGCGCATCGCCTTTCTTTACTTCCTGGTCTTCCGTCACCAGTATACTTATCACTTTCCCCGGCATGGGCGATGTGATGGATTCTTGCGCCTCATCGGTATTTCCTCCCCGGTTCCTGAGGTACTTTTTCTGGGGATTGGACAGTGCCACATCAAAATGCTTAAAGTTGGTGGTTATGGTATATTTCCCTTCAGCGTGTCGTACCGATTCGGCATTGTATGACTGCCCCTGGTACAGGAGCGAACAGAAACCGTCTTCACTCATCACTGCATCCAGATCGATAATTTCGCCATTGAGTGAGATTTGCACATTGTTTCCGTCTTTCGAAATAAGCTCTATTTCGTATGTCTTACCATTTACTTTTGCCTGCATAGTTTCTTTCAGTTAAATTCGTAATACCCCTTTTTGTTTCCCAAAAGCCCGCCAGCGACTTATCGGTCGGTCATCTGCCAACTGGGTGATAGCTGGTTCATTGCCGTTCACGATATAGTCGATGTAAGCTGCAATGACAGCCATTATTTCCGAGCGGTCTTCACCGACGGTTCCTTGCAGCGCCCGGCTGTTGTCTTCGATAAAATGCGTAGTGTATTTGCCTTTTACAAACTCGCGGGCATCCATAATGCGGCGCAGGTAGTCTATATTGGTTTTTACTCCTGTTATTTTATATTCGTACAACACACGTCGCATACGTTCCAAGGCATAGGTGCGGTTGGTGGCCCAAACAATAAGCTTACTCAGCATGGGGTCGTAGTAAATGGGGATTTCATAACCATCATAAATGAAGCTATCCACCCGTACCCCGATTCCCTGTGGAGTGCGTACATGTTGGATGATTCCGGGCGAAGGTGCAAAATTGTTATCAGTATCTTCGGCACAGATACGGCATTCGATGGCATGCCCACGTTGTTGAATATCTTTCTGGCGGAAGTGAAGTTTCCGGCCTGCGGCAATGTTGATTTGTTCTTTTACCAAATCTATCCCCAGTACCTCTTCAGTGATGGGATGCTCTACCTGCAAACGGGTATTCATTTCGAGGAAATAGAAATTCATCTTATCATCCACCAGAAACTCAATGGTTCCGGCTCCCACATAGTGGACGGATTTGGCTGCCTTCACAGCAATCTTGCCCATCGCTTCACGGGTTTTATCATCGATGAATGGCGAGGGACTTTCTTCTACTATTTTCTGGTGGCGACGTTGCACGGAGCATTCGCGGTCGAACAAATGAATCACATTGCCATGCGTATCGCCCAAAAACTGAATTTCGATGTGGTGGGGAGATTCTATGTACTTTTCGACATATACCGCATCATTTCCGAAGGATGTCCGCGCTTCGGAGCGGGCGGCATTGTAGGCTTCGAATAACTCGCTTTCATCGCGCACCAGGCGCATTCCTTTTCCACCACCTCCGGCAGATGCTTTGATGATGACGGGAAGTCCTATCTTCCGGCAGATTTTCAATAGATACCTTTCGTCCATATCGATGGTAGTACCGGGCACAACAGGAACTTTGGCTTTCTTCATCGCCCGGCGGGCAGATATTTTATCGCCCATAGCTTCGATGCTTTCGGCGCCGGGGCCGATAAAAATGATGCCTTCCTCCCGGCAACGGCGCGAGAATTCGGCATTCTCGCTTAAAAAACCGTAACCGGGATGGATGGCATCGGCATTAAACTGTTTGGCAGCAGTTATTATTTTGTCTATACTTAGATAGCTTTCCTGGGAAGACGCCGAACCAATACATACAGCTTCATCGGCATACGAAACATGCATGGAAGTACGGTCGGCTTCAGAGTAAACGGCCACTGTGCCGATTCCCATTTCTTTGCACGAGCGCATTACGCGCATGGCTATCTCGCCACGATTGGCAATTAAGATTTTCTTTATCATACCCTAATTATAACTTTAAGGCGGATAAGACGATGCGTAACGACACACAGGAATATCTGCACAGAGCGCAGTTTCCGAAGTCCGGTAATATAATACGGATATTCAGTGTTACATCAAAATCTAATCCACGAGATTATTGACTATTCACTGCATGGCAGGTCTCCTGACTTATCCCCATTCCGGTCGGCCTTCCCGATTCGCCTGCGAATCAGTGGCAATGGTACTGCCGGAATGTTGCATAGGATTTACAGTAGCGGGTCTGTCCAGGATTTGCACCTGATTCCCTTTTAATCACTTACCGGGAGAACCGGGAAGCGAACCAATGCGGGTGCAAAAGTAGGAATAAATGTTATATAAAAGAATAAAAAGGATGGAAATTCAATTATCAAAAATATATTAATACCTTTGCATTTACTAAGGTTCCAATCCGGAGATTCTTCCGGTGCGGATTAAAAGGGAATGCCGTGAGATTCGGCGACAATACCCGTTGCTGTGAGTTCCTGCTCAAGTACAGAGCACAGCGTTTTCGACAATCTTTTGCCACTGTTTTTTTATAAAATGGGAAGGCGTCGGAAACCGGAACGAGTCAGAAGACCTGCCTTTGTATTGCAGAACTTGCGCCACGGGATTATGGAGCAGAGTCAAAACAGACCGGCAGACCGATATTTATTATTCCCCTGTCTCTCTTTTTGTACTTTCATAATTCATGGCACGTATTATTAAACATTTAAAATTTATGTGTTATGAAAAAACAATTCAAGTATGCAGCCATGTTAGTAGCAGCACTTGCTACTCTTAGTGTAACGTCTTGTTCGCAGGATGATGATTCTTTCTTTGATCTTGACCAGAATGACGCAGAGACCCGCGGACATGTATCAGGAAACTTTGTTGTCATTGACTTCGAAGAATCGGGCACAGTTCTTGCCGGACCTACATCCTACGGCGAAAACCTGTATGACGGTTATAGTGGAACCCAACCTCCACGGTTTACCGGGGCCACCGATCCCTTTTCATTCTTGAAATATGGTATTAATGAAGATGGTTGGGGGGGAACCTATAACTTCTGGAATGGCGGTGTGGCCGTGTCAAATTGGAATTATTATGGCTCCAACCCAACAGGAAAAACTGGTGACTGGTGGTATTCATATCTCAACCAATGTAGTGTATACAATACTGATTCCACAAACGGCACTAATACCGGTGCTGGGAGAAACAGCAACAATTTTGCCATTCTATATGGCTATACAGATACTTATTCAGGCTGGATAGCCTGTCCGAGTATGCAGTTGGACTTAAATCGTGAACGTACGTTCGACCACATGTATGTATGTAATTCATCTTATACCTGGGGAGTAATTGTAAATGGCAATTCGTTTACGAACGGAAAGCTGAAAGATCATCAAGGATACTTCAAACTGGTTGTACGTGGATACAAACTAAATCAAACTACACCTGTAGCTACAGACGAAATTTATCTGGCCGATTACCGCAACGGCAGTAATAAATTGATTGAAAAATGGACTAAGTTTGATCTCGTAAATATAAAAAAGCAGAAGATTAACAGAATAGAATTCGATTATGTAGGCTCTGACAGTGGTACCTATGGGTTAAATACACCTGCTTATGTGTGTATTGATGATATAGCCATCTCACTCAATTAACCAAAGTGCTGCACAAGGGTTATGGCTGAATACCCTTGTGCAGTTATCTAGAAAATAAACCTATATACTACATTTAGAGTTATTATGAAAAAACGATCATTACTTTTACTGCTATTTATAACACTATTTATATCCTGTAACAAAGACGACACCATCGACAAACAAATCCCCGTGCCGCCGGTTATCGAACTTGATAGCGAAACAGGAATCTATACGATAAAAATAGGGCGGAAACTTACCATTGTCCCCACTGTGCATTATGCCGAAGGCGCCATGTACTCGTGGATTGTCGATGGCAAGCTGGCCGGAACCGAAGCCACCTTCACCGGAAGTTGGAACGAGCCTGCTGAACTGATGGTAACCTTCCGCGTAGAGACCGACGAAGGCAAAGCGGAAGAAGAATTACGCATTGATGTACTCGAACTCACACCGCCTGTCATCTCCCTGGCACTTCCCTCGCAAGGACTTAAAGTGCTGTCTTCTACCGATTATATATTCGCACCCGACATACAGAACGACGAGGAAGACCTGTCATTCTCCTGCGAATGGTTGCGCGATGGCAAGGTGGTATCTACCGAACCCACTTACACCTTCAACGAATCAGAACTGGGACTGTACACAGTAGTGATAAAAGCCACGAACATCGACGGGGAGGACACCCACGAGATACCGGTTGAAGTGGTAGACCAGCTTCCCTATAAGGTTGCGTTCGACACACCCTCGTACCTGCAGACATCCACCGACCGCTACACCTTTGCCGGAAGGCCCATCTTCCTGTATCCGCTGTTGGAATACTTCGACAATCCGAAGTTTGAGTGGACGGTAGACGGCGAGTCCGTAACCGGCGCCACCGGACGTACTTTTAAATTCACGCCCACCACCGCCGGAGAATATAAGATAGCTGTAAGCGTATCCGACAGTCCCGGAGATGCCAATGTGCGTATGAGCCGCAACATCACCCGGGCCGAAACCAAACTGACGGCCGAAGTAACCGTGCACTGCACCAGCAAAACAGAAAACGACCTGTACCGCGCTGCCACAGCCACCAGTTCCAACATCTGGAACAAGGTGTACGAATACATCCCTGCCCCGGGACAGTTCATCGGCGAAATGAAAACCGGCGGATTCACTGGACAGGAAACCACCCACGAGCAGGCCCTGGCTTATGCCGAAGAACGCCTTGGCAAAAAGATATGGGTATCCCTCGGCGGATTCGGTGGATACATTACCGTGGGCTTCGACCATAGCATACCGAATAGCGGCGGCGATTACGACTTCACCATCCAGGGCAACGCCTTCGATGGCAGTTCCGAGCCGGGAATCATTTGGGTGATGCAGGACATCAACAACAACGGCCTGCCCGACGATGAATGGTACGAACTGAAAGGAAGCGAAACCGGAAAGCCCGAAACCATACAGGATTACGAAATTACCTACTACCGCCCCGCCGGAAAGGGCATGGACGTGCAGTGGACGGACTCGCGCGGCAAGAGCGGAAGCATTGACTACCTCATCCAGTATCACAACCAGGATTATTACTATCCCGGCTGGATAAAAGAGGACACCTATATCTTGCGTGGCACCCAACTGGAATCGCGCAACGTGCAAGACCCCACCACCGGATACTGGGCCAACCAGACATATGACTGGGGATACGCAGATAACTTCGGCGAAGACAACCTGGGCGGCGACCCGGTTGACGGTAGCGGGCAAAACAACGGCTTCCGGATATCCAACGCTATCTATCGAGACGGCACACCGGCCAACCTGAAATACATCGACTTTATCAAAGTACAAGTCGGCGTCAACACCAAGAGCGGCTGGCTGGGTGAAGTATCGACTGAAGTATTTTCCTTTACCGATTTGTCAATCACACCTAATAACTAAAACATAAAACAATGAAAACTGAAAAACTTTTAGCAATCCTCTGGCTGTTTATAGCCGTGTTCTTCACTGCATGTTCAGACGATGATGATCCGGCACCCGAAGATGCCGACGACAACTTCATCACCTCTGTAATATTTACGATAGACGAAAAAGAGTACGCCGCCGTAATAAAAGACAACGACGTAACCATCACCGTGCCCTACACCATATCGCTGAACAATGCGAAGGTAGATTTCAAATACACCTCATCGGCAACCATACAGCCCGACCCGGCTACGATAACCGACTGGGACAACGAACGCCAGTTCCGCGTAACCTCCTACAACGGCGAAAGCAACGATTATAAATACCTCGTAGTGAAAGCCGATATCAGCGAAGAAGGCGATGTAACCCTGGCCACCAAAGCCGCCATCACGGCTCTGGCCGAAAAGGGAACCACCATTATAAACGGTAGCCTCACTATCGGTTCGGACGAAGAAGGAGCCGAAGTAATAGAAAGCATCGAAGAATTGAGCAAGCTAAAGGAAATCAAAGGCGACCTTATCGTCAAAGGCAGCTTCCAGGGAACCGGCCTGCGCGGGTTCGAAAACCTGGCCTCGGTTGGCGGGGTGATAATAGGCAGTCCGGAAAATGCATCCACAGCTTTCGGCCCCGAAGCACTGGTAAGCCTTCCCAAAGTAACAGCCATTACCGGAAATATCATGGTATTCGACAATAACATTGAATGGGTAGAGTTCGAAAACCTCGAAACCGTAGGCGGCGATATCGTAATCGGCTCATCGGTTATTACCTCTGTAACCATGCCCAAAGTAACCAGCATCGGCGGCAGCCTGAAGTTGAGCGGCATCAATGCCGACGGCGAGGCAGCTGGAAACATCAAAGAATTATCCTTGCCCGCCCTGCAAACCATTACAGGCAATATAGAGGTGAAAGCCATCGCCAGTCTGGAAACCTTCCGTTTCGATAAACTTGCCACAGCCGGCGCCATACTGCTGCCCGAGATAGGCATGGAAATGGAAACCATCAGCCTGCCCGAACTGACAACCGTAGAGGACGATGTAACATTTGTGAGCAGCACAGGCCACATCATCGGTGGAGTGGCCACAAATACCAAGATCAGGGAGATTGTCATGAATAAAATCCAGACCGTGAAGGGGACACTGAAAGTCAGGTTCCTGGGCGAACTTGCCAACATTCCCGGCCTGTCGACCTTGAAAACATTGGGCGGACTTGATATCTTTTATATGTACAAACTCAATACCACGCTCGACATATCATCCATTGAATGGAAAGATGGCCAGGTAAGAATCGAAAGCACTGCCATAAACAAAATCGTGGGACCCGAAACAGCTGATATCAGCCTTACGTTAAAGTCGAAGGTTGAGTTTGAAGGCATTAAAACGCTGGCCAATCTGGATTATAGCTTCAGCCATTCGGGCGCATACTCACTACCATTCACTTCCATCACCGGGAATCTGTATATAAATGCTAGAAATACCAATGTATTTTCAATGCCCGAACTTACAGGGGTTGGCGGCCACTTCATTATAGACATGAATTTACTCGAAGTGTCATTTCCCAAACTAACCAAAGTTGGCGGGCAACTCTGTGTACCCATTGCCGATGAAATGAACTTCCCCTTGCTCGAAGAAGTAGGCACCGCCACAGAAGTATCCTATTATTATACCGATAAATCTGTTGGAAAAGAAGATTATTACTTCTCCTTTGTCGTACAGGCCGGCTATACCCCCGAACTGATATTACCTGCATTGAAAAAAGTGGGTGGCAGAGGCTTGATGGTTGATGTCGATGCCTTTGGAGGCGAAACATGTACCGGCATCTCGCTACCCAAACTCGAAACCGTGGACGGTGCAATTGCTATCGGCGGGCCATATTATGCAATATGGGAGCCCGAATGGGGTGCAAACGATTCATTCACACAACTCAGTATGCCACTTCTGAAACAAGCCGGCAGCGTTCACATCATGCACTGCGGTGGTTTGAAAGACTTCTCAGCGTTTGCCAATATCATTTCAGGAATTACTGCCAATGATTGGAAAGTTACCAACTGCGGCTACAACCCCACCTTCCAGGATATGGTAGACGGGAAGTATACGGCGCAGTAAAAACACCCGAAGCAAGCACTCGCGATTGAAAAAAATCGCGAAGTTCTTGCTTCCGTAGCCCTACGGAAGATAGAAAATAGCAAAGTTCTCGCTTCCGTAGGCCTACGGAAGCAGAAAAACCACAATATTATGATGCAAAAAATTACAAAACAGTTCTTTCTGCTCCTGCTACTGCCCCTTTTGCTGGCAGGATGCATCGACTACGACCCCATTCCCGAAGAAGATTTCGACCCCGTCGACGTAGCCGAAGGCAACGGCCTGTTCATCACCAACGAAGGCAACTTCATGTACGGCAATGCCTCCCTGTCATTCTACAATACCGAAACGAAAGAAATAGAAAATGAAATTTTTGCCCGCGCCAACGGCATGAAGCTGGGCGACGTGGCACAGTCCATGGAAATACGCAATGGCATCGGCTGGGTGGTAGTCAACAATTCCGGCGTAATCTTCGCCATCGACATAAATACCTTTAAAGAAGTAGGCCGCATCACCGGCTTTACTTCGCCCCGCTATATCCATTTCCTGAGCGACGAAAAAGCATACGTCACCCAAATCTGGGACCCGCGCGTGTACATCATCAACCCAAAGAAATTCGAAATAACCGGATATATTGAAACCGATATGGACTTTAAATCCGGCTCTACCGAACAAATGGTGCAGTACGACAAGTACGTTTTTACCAACTGCTGGTCGTACCAGAACCGCATACTCAAGATTGACACCGAAACCGATAAGGTGGTAGACGAACTCACCATCGGCATACAGCCCACATCGCTGGTGATGGACAAGTACAACAAGATGTGGACGATAACCGACGGCGGCTACGAAGGCAGCCCTTACGGACACGAAGCGCCTTCGTTGTATTGCATCGACGCCGAAACGTTCACGGTGGACAGGCAATTCAAATTCAAGTTTGGCGACTGGCCCAGCGAAGTTCAGCTCAACGGCACTCGCGATACCGTGTACTGGCTCAACCGCGATGTGTGGTGCATGGATGTTACGGCCAACCGGGTGCCGGTGAAGCCTTTTTTGCCCTACAAGAACACCCTGTTTTACGGCCTTACCATCAATCCGGTAAACTCCGAGGTGTATATAGCCGATGCCATCGACTACGTGCAACCGGGGGTTATCCTGCGCTACTCGCAGCAGGGCGAATTGCTGGACGAATTCAAAGTAGGCATCATCCCCGGCGCCTTCTGCTGGCGCTAAGGGGCGAGGGGACGAGGCGCCCCAGCCAATGTCCATGCGGATTAATTAAAAACCAAACTTGATATGAAATATATAAAATTCTTGCTCCTTTTGCTAACCTTTCCTACCATTGGTCTCTATGCTCAACAGAAAGACAGCATCAAAGCCCACGAAGATATAGCCTGGAGCCTGCGCATACGAGAGGTAAAAATCACCGCCCGCCGCCCGATGAAGGACATCGGCGTGCAGCAAACGCAGATAGATACCACTGCCCTGCACGAAAACATCACCCTGTCCATGGCCGATATCCTGACGAATAACACCACCATCTTCATCAAGCAATACGGACGGGCCACGCTCTCTACTGCATCGTTTCGCGGTACATCGCCCTCGCACACGCAAGTATCGTGGAACGGCATGCGCATCAACTCACCCATGCTCGGCATGGTCGATTTCTCCATGATACCTTCCTTCTTTATCGACGATGCTACGCTGCTGCATGGAACTTCTTCGGTCAACATCACCGGCGGTGGACTGGGCGGTGCCATCACCATGAGCACCAAACCGGCAGAGGCCAATGGACTGGGCGTGCAATATATACAAGGTATCAGTTCGTTCAAAACATTCGATGAATATCTTCGCCTTACATACGGTAACCGTCACTGGCAACTCTCTACCCGTGCCGTATACTCCTCGTCCGAAAACCGGTACAAGTACCGTAACTACATGAAAAAGATAAAAGAGTACGATGACGACCGCAATGTGATAAAAGACTACTACCCTATAGAGCGCAATAAATCGGGCGATTTCCACGACCTGCACCTCCTGCAGGAAGCCTACTACAATACCGGCAAGGGCGATCGTTTCGGTCTTTCGGCCTGGTTCGTCAACTCCCGCCGCGGCGTGCCCATGCTCAATGTCGATTATAAAGACGATGCGGAATATACCAACGAGCAGAAGGAGACCACCCTGCGCAGCGTGTTGTCGTGGGACAGGAACCGTGAAACGCACAAGCTCAGCGTCAAAGGCGGATACATCCATACCAACCTGCGCTACGACTACGCACGCGATCTGGGAAACGGCGAACGGGCGCAGATGATTAATTCGAAAAGCGTGGTACATACCGCCTTCGGCTCAGCCAATGGCGAATACCACATAGGCGACAAATGGTTGTTCACGGCCAACCTCACCGGCCATCAGCATTTCGTTAAGAGTCAGGACATGAACATCATCACGCAGGATGGCCGCGATGCAGTAGTAGGCTACGATAAAGCCCGCATCGAACTGTCCGGCAGCGTCTCGGCCAAATGGCAACCTACCGACCGCCTGGGCCTCTCGGCCGTAATACGCGAAGATATGTACGGTAGCCAGTGGACGCCCATTATCCCGGCCTTCTTTACCGATTATGTGGTGTCCAAGCGAGGCAACGTCATTGCCAAAGCATCCGTTTCGCGCAATTTTCGCTTCCCTACGCTCAACGACCTTTACTTTTTACCAGGCGGAAACCCTGATCTTAAAAAAGAAAGAGGCTTCACGTATGATGCCGGCATGTCGTTCGCTATCGCCCGGGATAATCTATTCTCCCTCAACGGTGAAATCACCTGGTTCGACTCCCGAATCAAAGACTGGATTGTGTGGTTACCTACGTTTAAAGGTTTCTGGACACCGAAGAATGTAAAAGAAGTACATGCTTACGGAATCGAAGTGAAACTGGGCGGCAAATTCCAACTCCCCCACAAGTGGCATATCGAAGTAGACGGCAATTATGCCTGGACGCCTTCCATCAACAACGGCGATCCGGTGAATTGGGCCGATGAGGCGATAGGCAAGCAACTGGTGTATATTCCGGAACATTCGTCGGCACTCACCGGCAAAGTTTCCTGGAAGTCGTGGCGTTTCACCTATAAATGGACGTATTACGATAAGCGCTTCACCACATCGAGCAACGATATGAAAAGCAAAATCGGGCGGATAGCACCTTACTTCATGAGCGACATATCGCTGGAAAAGCAATTACGCTTCCGGATTGCGGATGTGTCGATAAAAGGTCTTATCAATAACTTGTTTGATGAGGAGTATGAGTCGGTGCTTTCGCGTCCGATGCCGGGGATTAACTTTGGGTTGATGATAGATATACGGCCTAAATGGTAGAGCGAGGAATTCAAAGTTAAATCATTACTAACATCTATATTATGGAACTATTTATTATTAAAAGAGACGGAAAAAGAGAAGCATTCTCTCTGGAGAAAATCAGGAATGCAGTAGCAAGAGCCTTCCTGTCGGTAGGCAGCTTTGCCAGTCAGGAGGTGATAACCAATATCCTCAGCCGGGTGAGTATTACAAACAACACTACGGTAGAGGATATTCAGAATCAGGTTGAAGTAGCATTGATGGCCGAAAGGTACTATATGGTAGCCAAAGCCTATATGCTTTATCGGCAGAAACATCTTGAAGACAGGGAAACCCGTGATAAACTCCAATTCCTGATAGATTACTGTGACGCGCAGAATGCCGCAACAGGAAGCAAATTCGACTCCAATGCCAATGTAGAAAACAAAAACATGGCAACCCTGATCGGCGAACTACCCAAGTCGAATTTTATCCGTCTGAACCGCCGTATGCTTACCGACAAAATCAAAGAAATGTACGGAAAAGAAGTAGCCGATAAATACCTCGAACTGCTAAATAACCACTTCATATATAAAAACGATGAAACAAGCCTCGCCAATTATTGTGCCAGTATCACTATGTATCCGTGGCTTATCAGTGGTACAAATTCCATCGGAGGGAATTCCAAAGCGCCCACCAACCTCAAATCATTCTGCGGTGGATTTATAAACATGGTATTTATGGTTTCAAGCATGCTGAGTGGTGCTTGTGCAACGCCGGAATTCCTGATGTATATGAACTATTTCATCGGACTGGAATATGGAAATGATTACTATCAGGGTGCCGATAAAGTAGTCGATCTTTCTAAAAAGCAACGTACATTGGATAAAGTCATTACCGACTACTTTGAGCAGATTGTCTATTCAATCAACCAGCCCACAGGTGCCCGGAACTTTCAGGCCGTATTCTGGAACATATCCTATTACGATAAATACTATTTTGAAAGCCTCTTTGGAGACTTTGTTTTCCCCGACGGAAACAAACCCGATTGGGATTCCCTCAACTGGCTTCAAAAACGCTTTATGAAATGGTTCAATCAGGAACGTACCCGCACCGTACTAACCTTCCCGGTAGAAACCATGGCACTGCTCACCGAAAACGGAGATGCTAAAGATAAAGAATACGGAGAGTTCACTGCCCGGATGTATGCCGAAGGACATTCCTTTTTCACCTACATCAGTGACAATGCCGATTCGCTAAGTAGCTGCTGTCGCCTGCGAAATGAAATACAAAACAACGGATTCAGCTATACACTGGGCGCGGGAGGAGTTTCCACCGGTTCGAAGAGTGTACTCACCATCAACCTGAACCGTTGCATACAAAATGCTGGACGCAAAGGAATCCACTACCAGTTTTTCCTCGAAGAAGTGGTAGACCTCGTGCACAAAGTACAAGTTGCCTACAACGAAAACCTGAAATACATGCAGGAAAAAGGAATGCTTCCTTTATTTGATGCAGGATACATCAACATGGGGCGTCAATACCTCACCATCGGTGTGAACGGACTGGTTGAAGCAGCCGAATTCCTCGGCATCGAAATCAATGACAACCCCAAATACGAAGAATTTGTAGGCAAAGTACTCGGAGTTATCGAAGATTACAACAAAAGGTACCGTACGAAAGAGCACATGTTCAACTGCGAAATGATTCCCGCAGAAAACGTAGGCGTAAAACATGCCAAATGGGACAAGCGAGACGGCTATACTGTGAAACGCGATTGCTATAACAGTTATTTCTACATTGTAGAAGACAATTCGCTCAACATTGTAGACAAATTCAGGGTACATGGCAAAAGATATATCGAACACCTCACAGGAGGCTCGGCCCTGCACATGAACCTCGATGAACACCTCAGCAAAGACCAATACCGCCATTTGCTGCGTGTAGCTGCCGCCGAGGGTTGCAACTATTTCACCTTCAACATCCCCAACATGGTTTGCAACAAGTGCGGACACATTGACAAACGCAACCTCAAAACATGCCCCTCCTGCCAAAGCGAAGACCTCGATTACCTCACACGCATTATCGGCTATATGAAACGCGTAAGTAATTTCTCAAAAAGCAGACAGCAGGAAGCTGCACAGCGTCATTATGCTACGGTACACCAATTATGATATCGTATTTCAGGAAGTACCTGGTGAAGTAACACTGGCAATCAACATTTCCGGTTGTCCCAATCACTGCATAGGCTGCCATAGTTCCTATCTGATGGAAGACAAAGGAGATGAATTGAACGAAGATGTACTCACCGGGCTTCTTGGAAAATATGGTAGCGCCATAACCTGTATCTGTTTTATGGGCGGGGACTCCTCGCCCGCCGATGTCGACAAACTGGCCACATTTGTAAAGACATATACAGAAAGAAAGATAAAAACAGCCTGGTATTCCGGGAAAAGCCGGATATCAGAAGCGTGCCGCATAACAAACTTCGATTTCATTAAGTTGGGACCATATATACAGCATCTCGGTGGCTTGGATTCTCCCGCTACCAACCAACGGTTTTACCGCATTGAGGGTGAAGAGATGGTGGATATAACCGAGCATTTTCAAAAAGTCTGTCACAATCGATAGATATACGTCCTAAATGGTAGAAAGAGGAAAACTCAGAGGTTCACTGGAATTATGAAAGAAGCCCGATACCAGTGTGAGGTATTCGGGAACAAAGCCATTTTTGCCCCATTTCAATTCAATGCCAAATAGTTTGGAGGTAGTCAGCCCAATATCGAATCCGAAAGCTTCCAGTGAAGGGCGCACCAGTTCGGGATGGCGGCAAGGGTGGTTTTGTTTTCTTGCGCAACTACCTGTAGGACAATAAATACAGCTCCCGGCATAAGCTAAAGAATATCCATCATATAGCTGCTCCATCTCGAGCAATCTTTTTTGAATAGATTTACGTTCGGGAAGTATCAATCTGCCGGATTCGGCAATAGGGATATCCTGTCTTTCGGGCAATATCTTAATAGCAATCAGCAAAGCTGTTTTGTATCTATTCAGAGGAACATCTACATCAAAATTAAATGGTGGGCACGCCCAGCTTTTACCATAATTGTGACATTCCTTACAATAACCCAGAAAACGTTCTTTATCCCGAAAACCTGCCATATAATCTGCTACCGTAATAGTGGTAGTATAGGTTTGGGCAATGTATTTATATTCTTGTTCTTTCATAGACAGGCTATTCGTTGTTTTTCACTTTCACCGCACAGGTACCCGTATCGAAAGTAACAGATGAATTACTAAAGAGCCGTTCTATCTTTCCGCTTCCGACCATCTCTGGTGTGGATAGATAATGCAATACAGGAGTTTCAATCAAGGCAATAGAGTCGCACATGGTCAGGGCAATATCCAGTTCATGTGTAGAGAAGAGGATACATTTGTTTTCCCGGTGAGCTAAGTTACGAAGCAGCAAACAAAGTTCATAACGGTTGGGCAAATCCAGAAAGGCGGTCGGTTCATCGAGCAAGATAACCGGGGTGTCCTGTGCCAAAGCCCGTGCAATCATAATGCGTTGGCACTCTCCGTCAGACATCCGGTCCATTGTCCTGTCGGCATAATTCTCCATGCCTACCAATGCTAAAGACCTGTTCACTATTTCCGTATCCTGCATTTGCATCCGTCCTATCCAGTTGGTATAAGGTGCGCGTCCCAACGCCACAACATCTTTACAACGGAGGTTGGCGATGCGAATCCTTTCCGTAGTAACGAAGGCAACTGTTTTGGCAAGTTGCCCGGGTAATATTTCGGCAATATTGTGACCATTCAGGTAAACCGAGCCTTCCAATATCCTTCCAAGCCCGGCGACAGCCCGCAAGAGGGTCGATTTCCCTGTGCCGTTTCTTCCTACCAAAGCAACCAGTTCGCCTGTTGACATTACTGCTGATACATTTTCGAGCAGTACCGTCTTATCATATCCTAGTTTAATGTTTTCGAGCCGAATCATATCAGGTTATGTTTTTGTTCCGGAGAATTATCCATATCACTATCGGTATGCCCATAAGCGCTGTGATGGAATTTACAGGAAGTGTTAGTAGTTTCGATACGATATCGCAAAGTAGCATTACCGCCGCCCCTATCAATACCGAACCGGGCATTAATATACGATGGTCGGCATCGGCAAAGACGAACCGGGCAAGATGGGGAACTGCCAGACCAATAAACCCGATGGGCCCGCAAAATGCGGTAACCGTACCGGCTAATAAAATAGTGGAAATAAAAATCAATTGCCTGGAACGGCCTATATTCAATCCCATGGTACGAGCGTAACTTTCGCCCAATAGCAGCAGGTTGAGCGGTTTAACAACCACTACCGCCAGTACCAATCCAACAATAACAGCCGGAAGTAACAGCGAGAGCTGAACAATGGTTACATCGCCCAAAGACCCCATGGTCCATACAACAAAAGCCTTTAGTGCATTCTCATTACTAAGATATTGCAGAATCTGCACAATGGCACTCACTCCCGAGCCGAACATGATACCCAGAATAAGGATAACCATAATATCCTTTATCCTCGTACTGATTGCTGCAATAATAGCTAATACCAAAGCTGCACCTATCCATGCAGCACCAGCTATGCCTAAAGCCGAAAAAGCAGCACTCCCGGTTATCCCGATGAAGGGAGCGCCCAATATAAAGATAGCAACTCCCAAGCTTGCGCCCGAACTGATACCCAACACATAAGGACCAGCCAATGGGTTGCGGAAAAGAGTTTGCATCTGAAGCCCACTGGCAGACAATGCTGCCCCTGCAATCAAAGCAACAATAGCTTTTAACAAACGGATGTTTAATATTATTTTCTTGGTTGTGGGCGGACAATCACCACCGGTCAATGCCGCCCACACATCACCAAGGGGGATGTTTGTAGTTCCGGTTGCCATATCAATGGCAAAAAAAACTACGACTGTTAGAGTTAGAACAATGAAAAGTATGGAGTTACGGTACTTCATTACGGGCTATTGCTTTTTTGTTACCGTACTTTATCATAATAGTAGAAATCTTCGGCTACCAGCTCGGGATGGAATATCTTAATCAGGTCGCGAAGTATTAAGTCAGGACGAACAACACCCGATTCCCAGTAATCATTTCCACCGGCGGCGTTCAAACGTTTGGTACAGTTATAAACCGCTCCGTTCTCTACACACCGTGTGTCGGCAAACTTGGGATATTGTGATTTCAGTTCTTTCAGTGTCGATATATGTCCTACATTTAACCACAAGTCGGCTCCCGAAACAAGTAAGTAGGCTTCTTCAAGGTCGATAGGCAGAGAGGCATTCGAAGTATTTTTCCGGTAAATGTAGTCTCCTCCCGCATCATTAATAAGGCGGGCCACGTAACTGGATGTAGATGCCATAAACCACGAATCGCCGTAAGGGGCGTTGATCATTACTTTAGGATTTCCGGAAGTGGTTTTTGCCAATCGTTGTTTAAGTTCATCGTAATGTTTGGGGATTTCCGCAAACAGGGTTTCTCCTTCGGTTCTTTTACCGGCTATTTCAGCTATTGCTACCAACCATTCGGCCTTACCGAGTGGCGATTCTTCCAGATATTCGCCTATGTATGCAAACGGAATGCCCAGTTCCTTTAATTTCGGCTCCATGTTGCTGGCTCCGTTTATACCAAAGAGTAAAACCAGATCGGGATCAAGCGATACGAGCAATTCATAATTGATATTTCCTTCGAACCCTATATCTCCAATCATATCTTTGTTTGAAACGATGTATGTATTGGAAATATAGTCAATACTCGAAACGCCAACCACATGCTTAACTTCACCTATTGCATCGAGCATAGCGATGTGTGTAGATGACATACAGACAATACGGTTGGCTTCCGGCTTCAGGATTTGTCCGTCAAAACCATCAGGGACTTTTTCGCCATTGCGGGTAATAAACAATAAAGTTTCTATGTTTTCGGCCCCCTGCCACGGGTTTTTTACTTTCAGGATAGTGCTTTGCATGTCTTTTGCTCCGATAATCTCGAAGCCCAATGCATAGGTCGGGGTATAAACCGGAACATTATAATCTTGCAGGGTTGTTTTCTTAGGGGTACAAGAGATGATGCATAGCAGCAGGTAAATAATGGGTAGAGTTCTTTTCATAACACAAAGTTCCATATATAAATTGTTAACTGATTATCTGACAACGGAAACTTGCGGAAGTGAAATATAAGAAAGGTAGTACTCCGGGAATGTTTCATATATCCCAAAGTCTATCCTGTCGCTCTTCACCCGAAAGCCCGGATTGTTATTCAATTTGGCAGGTCTTCTGACTTGTTACGGGTAATGCGCCTTCCCGACCTTTCGGCTAGTGGCAATAGAATGCATTCCTTTCGTGTGTAACTTACAGCTACGGGGATAGTTCCTGACTTTCACAGGATTCCCTTTTCATCCGCAGGAGCGGAACCAAATCGGCTACAAAGATAAGGGATTAAAGTATATAACCTACTTTTGAGTGTAAACTTTCAATCTGCTTGTATGGTTTTCTATTTCACAAATAAAGGGTTGTAAAGACGTAACGTATCTTCATTCCGAAACTGCGTCCCGGCAACGGACGGTTGAACTCGGAGAGTAACCATAATTCTCCACATCCTCCGCAACCTCCTCCTTTTCCCGCTCCGTAAGTACCCGGTCGAGAATATGCATGCATCGTCTTTGCTCATCCTGCGCAAGTTCAGTAAGCTGGCGCGAAATCTTACCGAATTCCTCTACCTGATGCTGCAATTTGCTCACAGCATTCTGTAATCGACATTCGTTTCGATGCGCCTGCCACCAATAGATGGACAGCGTGATATTAACAATTATCGAAAGTGCAAACACGATAACCACCCAAAGCGGAATTTCAAAAATCCAACCCATAACCAATCATTTTGCCGACAAATATCATGCAATAAATCAATGTATTACACAACCGGGCAATTGTATTTCACAACTTTGCAAAAAAATTGAATACTTATTATTACATTTGCAATTATCAAACTTTTAATACAGAAAGATTATGGACATTGCAACACCCGAAAGAAAAAAGATACATCAAGGCAGAAATGCCAAACGTTGGCGCGAAATTATGGGCGTAACGCAAACAGAAGTGGGCGACTTTTTAGAGATTACACAACAAGCTGTTTCAAAGCTGGAAGATAAAGAAGAAATAGATGATGAAACGCTAGCCAAAATATCGAAAAAAATAAATATACCGGTAGAAGTATTAAGGAATAAAGAACCACAGGAGCAAATGGGCGGCAATATGACAAATGATATTCATGATTTACATGATAATGCATGTGGAAATGCAGTACAATCCCATACACACAATTACTATCACTTTTATAACTGTACCATTATCCCCCGGGCAGATGATGAGGTTTTGAAAAACGTTTTAAAACAGGAAAACAAAGACCAGGAAGAGAACAAATAACATGCGTCGTCTTGAAATCATAAATAAAATCCGGAAAACGATGGCAGGGCTTTCGCCCCAGGTTACCATTATATTATTCGGCAGCGAGGCACGCGAAGACGCACGCCCCGACAGTGATATTGATTTATTAATCCTGTTGGATGCCGATGAACTCTCCGAAAACGAGTCGCGCAAAATAACCTACCCGCTTTATGATATTGAATTCGATACCGGCGTGTTGATAAATCCTGTTGTCATGTTAAAGAAACAATGGGGAAAAATCAAAACCCCTTTTTATGAAAATGTACAAAAAGAAGGAATTGTATTATGACAGATGATGAAAGAAAAGAAATCGTAGAAAGCCTGATGCCCCAAGTTTATGAATTTGTAAAGACGATAAAGGGATTAATAAAATAAACCCCAGCTCAAAACCCGCGTATACTGGCTCCGGACGGAGTCAGGACGCTTCTTTTAAATTTATTAACCTTCCGTTTTACAACAAATTACCAATCTTAAAACCTATAAATACAGTGCGCGGCAGGCTCGGGCCATAGATGTAGGTCGGGGCGCGATCGATACCTTGGTCGAAATCGCTCTGGAATGAGTTAAAGATGTTTTTTACTCCAGCAAACCATTGCATGGTGAGTGTAGCACAAAATATCAGATAGCCCCTCTCTTATTCAGCACATCCTCAATCATAGCCTTCACCTCCTGACCCACTTCCACAAAGTTCCTGTAAAGTATTCGTTCTCGTTCTTCCTTCGACTTGAAAGTATAGAACCGGGGCAGCGGATAGTTCACATAATCAGCTTCCTCTTTCTTTATTTCTGCCATATCAAAGTCTGTTTTACAATAAAATTTCGAAGTCTTGAACTCATCCGACTCCTGAATGTTCATGTTTCCGTTCTTACCGACCTTGGTTTTCATAAAGTCACGTGCTGTCTGGCCACATATCCAGCCGGTAGGCAAATCGGAAATCTTACTTGCCGGTACAAGATTATCCATATTCTCATTTAGATTAATCGAGGTCTTGTCCCGGTCAATGGTTACACCTTTCTTTAGCTGCACCACCTTACCGAATATATCATTACTCAGCCACTCGAGCGTTTCTTTAGCACGGGCAGAACCGGCAACCACATTACCAACCGTTGTGATGATTTTCTGCATACCAACCTTGCCGTAATCAGATTCTAATTGCGGAAGTTCCTGAAAACCCAAAGCTACGCTTACCTTATTACTTCGGGCAGTACCTATCAGTCTGTCTATCTTATGGAAGTATAGTGTAGGCAACTCATCCACAATGATGCTCACCGGAATATTCTTGCCTTGACCTGTATTCACTCTCGTTACCAGTCGGTTCAGAATCAAAGCGTTCAAAGCTCCGATAATACTTTCCATTTCCGGATCGTTGGCTATCAATAGATAGCTTGGGTTCTTCGGATCACTGACTTTCAAATCAAAATCATCGCCGTCTTTATGGAACACCCAATAGGATTCCTTGGTCGCCAACCGGCTGGTATAGACACGTAGCGTACCAATCATACCCTCCAATTGTTCCATCGCTTTGTTCTTCAGTGCAGTTTGAAACGGGCCAAGCAACGGTGCCACTTCATTGTCAGTTTCCAATACCTCAAAAATCGTTTTGTAACTTTCATTGAGAAACGAAAGAATATGTGGCATATCCGAATATTTGCCCAACCAATAGGCAGGCTGGACAATTTCACCATCTTTCTTGTCACGCACTACACCTGTCGGTTTCCAAAACTTTGTTTCCTTATCTTGCGCCTTTTCCGCATACAACCGGTTGCCATTCTCATCGTAAGGCTCCCGTTCATAGTTCACAAAAAAGTAGATGCACGCCGCCAGGAAGTTAACCGCCGATGTTTGAAAAAACTGGTCGCTGCCGCCACCGCCTTCTTTCTTTCCCTTTTGCAGGGATTCAAGCAAAGTTTCAGCCGTTTCACTGGCCGCTGCCAGGTTCTGAATGTATTTCTGCTGAATGGGATTTACCCTCCGGCTGTATTCCACATTCACAAAATTGATAATATTGAACTTGCAGCCTTCGGGCACCCTGCCAAGTTCCTGATTTCTTCTGTAATGATAGTAGAGTTTCTCCGCTAAGGTGGGAAACTTATAGTCATACACCACCATTGCAAAACCTTTGGCGGAGTGCTGTCGGATAAATGGTTCTATAATGGAGAACGTCTTACCTGACCCCGGAGTCCCCACTACCCACGTTCCCCTGAATGGATTGGATATATTGCAGAATCCTTTGCGAAATTTACCTTTATAATAAAAGCGCATTGGAATATTCACTGAATATTGATTTTCCTGCAACTGTGTACATTGCTCGAAACTTTCGTTCTCAAGGTTAAAGCGGTCTTTCAGCAGCCCTTCTTTCAGGAACTTCGAAATATTATCCAATGCCACATGCACCAGGATAGTTCCGGCTATAGTGGTTCCTATATACAGGATGATATTCAGTGGCAAGCTGTACAGCCGTACATTCATGGTAAAGCCAAAGAGCCACACCGCCGCTATCAACAACACTACACCACTTACCAACGGATAGAGTACCTGCCTTCTGGCATCAAATTCCAGGTGCTTCTTGTTCCTTGTACCCACACACGTGATACAGATAAGCGCAAAAGTCGCTATCTTGCTGTAAACGAGATTTCCGTCGTGGTAGATAAACCAAGTCTTGATGCGGTCATGCACATCGCTGAGAATGCCATTCCAATGATCCAGCATCTCCGGTGAAACGGCATACACAAAAAATTCCATCAGGATAGAGATATAAATCACTGCCCTGAATATCTTGTAAGCTCCCTGTAGTTCTTTGCTTTCTTCCATGCTTGTTATTCATTAATGGTTATAATCGCTCTCGCCTTATGTGCTTGCATCTTCGGTGTTTCCTGCATGGCTCCACTCCCTATGGAATACAGCCATGCTTTGGCGGTCTGTTGTCCTTGCACTTCAGTAGAAGTCCAATACCAACACCTGTCAGGATTATCAGGCAGTAAATCTCCTCCGCAAAGTTCAAGATAGCGGTTCACACTCTCTTTCACTCCGTAGAGCAGTCTCATTTGTGCTACAGATGGGATATAGGCACTCTGTCCGTAGCTCCAGATATCAAAGACACTTTTCGCCAGAGGAGATGATACATCTGTTGTATTGAAAAGAGCAAAGGTGTTAGCGTTCCCGTCCAGTGCATTCACATCCGCCGATGTACCCTGATTTACTCCGATACTGTCCGCAAAGGATTCGGAAGCTATATCATGTAGATATACGGCATACCCCTTTCCTTCCGTTTCCGAATCACGATTCAAATAGAACACAACGCCGACGGCTTCCTTGCCTGATTCTTTATAGTGGACGTAGGATAGTACTTGCCCGTCCGTACACAGAATATGCCCCACTTTCATAGCGGTGTCCGGAAAGTCCTGATGACTATCACAAGCCGTCAGGAGGACGGCGCTCATACATATTAATAATATCTTTTTCATCTGGTTGGTATTTTTAATCCGATTGCTATACCTGTGCGGAACAGGTCTTTCCCTTCTATCATAATATCACTCTTCACCTGCCAGTAGAGTTGCCACCCTTTTTTCAAAGAATAGCTGTGCTCGTAGCCTACGTGAATACCGCCTAACATATTATGGCTGCCGGAACCCAGTGAGCCGCCAAGCCGTAAACTTCCATAATGGTTGCGCCCCCTCACTACACAAGGTTTGTAAGCCACACCCAATCCCCACGTTCTGTAATTGTTCCAAAACGATTCCGGGCAGACATGTCCGCAGGAAGCACATTCAGCCCACTTCAGATAGACATTTCCAAAAAACTCCCATGCGTTATGATACTTCGTCTCGTATTCATAGCCGATAGTCAAATCCACTCCATTCTCGTAGAGCAGTCCGGTTCCTATTTGTATTCTTCCGTCCCGGTCATCTGCCCATGCCGTAGTACCCATTGACAAGGTTACTACCCATATCATCACTATCTTTTTCATTCCTCTCTTAGTAAAGCGTTATTAAAACTGTCTGCACTCAGTACATCTTCATAGTCTATGTTGAGAACGATAGTTCTGCCGGAAATCTGTTTCTCACTCATCTCAATAGTCAATACCTTGTCATTGGGGAAAGTCAGTTTCTTGATAACCATCACATTCCGATACCCGTGCAGAAAGGATTTTGTCTGTTCCAAGGTCATTTCAGGCTTCAACTCGATGATTTGCGAATTAGTTGCTTTCGACACTTTTTTATCTGCTAACTTGATGCGCACTTCATCGATGTCAAACCGGATGTTTGTGCGGTTCTCTATCGAATAGTCGATAAAGAAGTAGTCACCTACAGCATAAACGTTGTTCAATCGCATGGTCATCCGGTGTTGCCTGCTGCTCACATTCCTGAACTTTGCCGGAGAAGTCCATATCTGCCGGGCATAACGGTACATCTCTTCGGTGGACAGGCTCACGGCCGGATTACGGTAGGCCTGTCTTTCCATAAGCTGTATCTCTTTGTCGCTCACCGCTTCTTTCATCCTTGTAGTGTACAGCAAAGCATATTGCGTGCGGTAACGTTCCGTCACTATCGTTACGATGGCCAGTACCTCGCCATCTTCATGGCCACTTTCTTTGGGTTTCAAGCGGATGATATTATTGATGGGTTGGTCGCCTGCCACCTTATCGGTGGATATATCCACAAACCGAATCGGTTCGGAAGCGGTGATGACGGTAGTCACCTGCTCATTCACGGTTATCTGTTCCAGCTCTTCGTAGGTCTGTTGTGCGAAGGTGGGAGATACTGCCAGCAGCCCATATACAAGGGCTGCAATCTTCTGTTTGATATTCATATCGTTATTCTTTTTATTATCGTTCAGTTGATTTCTTCTCTTTGTCGTTCACGAGATAAACGAATGTCCCGTATTTCAGCTTCGCCTTGTTTTTCTTCACCGACTTGGATATGGCATTACTGGTTCGCTGGTAAGCGTTCTGTACAGCTTGCATCCCCCATTGCGTAAAACTATTGCCGGTTGTCCCGTTGTTCATATTTACATTGCTGCCCAAAGCGCTGCTTGCCACATCCTTGCTTGTCTCTCTGAATGTGCTGCTGGGCACATAAAGACCCTCCAATCCGTCCGTATCATAAATGGAAAGATTTACTTTTACCAATTCATCCGCCGCCATCAGGCTTTTCACATTGCCCTTCACCCGCTGGCTACCGAATCCGTTCATCGTGGCGTAGAGATAAGCTCCTTTGGGTACCACCAACTCACCGATTTCCACATCATCCAGCAGCCGAAGCCTTATCCTCGACCCGTCCACAGCCTTGATGTCTTCGTCAATAATGGCTTTTATCAATTTCGGCTCGGGTTCATTCTCTGCCAGGGTATGGAAATAATCTGATGGTTTCTTTACAAGTTTTACTACCGTACTACTTGTAGTATTCTCGTCAATACTATTCACCTCATTTCCGTTCACCTCTATTTTACCTATCACTGCGGCCTGCCTGTTTCCTGTAATGTTCGTATTTTCAGCCAGTTCTCCTACGCTTTTCTGACCACTCAGCCGCGCTTCTGCAAGTGCTTTTTGCAATTCTGCCAATGCCTCTTGTTCCCGTTGCTTGTTGCGTGCCAGCCGTTCCGCTTCGCTGAGCGGTTGAATACCGGTGGAGTCCGTCATCAGCACATTCCCTTTTTCCGCACTTTGCCGGAGCTTTTCCTGCATCTCTTGCGTGTGTTGAAGTTTCTCCAATTCTTCTGTTCGCTGGGCTGCTTCCATATCCAGCAGGGCAAGATCATCTTTGGAGTATTTCGAATCATAACCTTCCTTGTTTTCATCTTCGTCATTTCTGTCAATGTTCTCTACTGCCGAGTAGTCCTGAATCTTTCCGTAGGATTTTACCATGCTCTCGTACTTGCCACCTATGCCATCATTCTTAATCTGTGCCTGTGGCAGTTCCGGATTCAGGAACTCTGTGGTTTGAAGTGCGTTGGGTTTCTCTGCTGTTTCGGTATCAAAGATGTCGAAGATCAGATATCCGGCTATCAATAAAAGAGGATAGAGGATGGCAGGAAGCATATACTTCGGCTGTTTGAAGTTTATCTTATCTGTGATCATTGCGCTGATATTTTTGTTTAAGTAATTTTTCCTGTTGCTCCGTAGCGGTTGTGTGTTGCTCTGTCTTCTGCATCCGGCTCACGACTACCACACGGTAGATATTAAATGCCAGGCTGCTCAGTACGATAGCAAACACGATGGTCAGAAACCATTTCGGATATTTGCAGGCAAACCGCTGTACACAGCTGGCCGCCTTATCTATCTTCAATAGTCTGGCAGTCTTGCGACCGGCTGCTACTTCACTCTCATACCGCTTCTTGTATTTCGGGTCGTCCTTATCAGGCATCTTTTCGCCGAGTATCATTTTCTTCCAGCTCATATCAGTAGTTATTTTTAGTTTTTTGTTCAATATCTTTATTTAATAAGGTTCGCCAATTCATCACCAGCAACCCATGCGGATTGTTGTCCGTTCTCGGTACTCGCTTGAGCTGTCCTGCCGTCACCAGTTCGCGAGTCAGGATGCTTGTCCTGCGCTCAATGCGCTGGCGGCCATAATAGGTAAATTCCATCTTCTCTTTATCGAACCTGATGCTGTCACAGAAGATACTGAACACCGCACTCGTACCCATGATATTGTTATAAAAGCCTTTTTCTTTCAGTGTATTGTATTGCGCCAGTCCCGTTTCATCCACCAGATACATCGCTTTTTCCATGGTGTATCTGATGTATTTGTCATCAGGTGCAAGGGTAAAGAAATAGTGATGGAACATCTCCACATGACTCTTAGCTTCCACATCAAGAGTTTCCTCCATGGTGGTTCGTTGCACAAGGATAGGCACATTTCCGTCCAACACATAGACTTTCTGTTGGGCATCTACCACCATACTTCTTGCTGTCCAGATGCTTGACACGCTGATCAGAATACATCCAAGCAGAAAAAAACCGCAGATAATCGTGACAAGTCTGATTTTGTTTTCTAAGTTTTTAATAACCATTTCTTATAAATTTTGTAATTTCATTTTAGTTAACCTAATTCGCAAACTTAGTTAACCTAAATCATGAACTAAGTTTACTAAGTTGTCCAACTAGGTTAACCTAAATTGTAGTATTCTAAAAACACGCTTACAATTCTCCTGAAAGGGGTGTCTGCCTACTCGCCTAAAGCCTTTGCTCGTTTATACTAAAAGGCAAGTGGCGTTTATACTAAAAGGAGGTTGGGGTTTAGGGCTACGCATTATCTCATCATTCCTCCCGTTACCGAAGTTACCGCTCCACTTGCTGTCATCTTTGCCTGTTGCGCCACGCCCTCACCGAAGTTTCGGGTGGAAAATGCCGTGTCTCCTTCCGGCACCATCCATGCCGCCAAATCCGGTACAAGGTTCAGGCATTTCAATGCCACGATACTTGCCGCCATCAAATAGCCTGCTGAGAAGAAAGAGTTTTGCAGGTAGGCTGCCATGGTCTGTTCCGAAGTGGTGATTGCCGTCAGGTTTTCCACCTGTATGCAGAGCACGATATCAAAGAGCAGCAACACGTAGAAACCCACGAAGTAGAGCATCGCTCCATAGAAATGCACCGTCAGATACCTTGTCAGCCACTTCGCCCAGGCACCTTCCCATTTTGGCAATAGGCTGAAAGCCCACTGTATCGGGCCGAAGATAGTGAGCATACCGAGGAGGATTTGCTGGCAGTAGATCGTTGCCCACCACCCGATACGGAATACAATCAAAGCGATCACCATCACTATTTTATCTATGCAGACCGTTGCTCCGCTCACCAGAGAAGTGAACCACAGCCTGCTCGCATCTTTCTCCATATTGGTTACTTCATCCACTCCCGTATGCTCCATCGTAGACTCTATCAGGTTGGGGTCGGATGTTCCTGAACGGGCTACGTCGGCTTGCGCCTGCAAATTGGTGTACATGGTGTCTCTTACGTATATCAGTTCCTGCACCTCCTGAAACTTGTCCGTTATCTGTGCGGCTTCCGCCTCATAGAGGTCATGCGTATAGGAGCCGATGGCGTTGGGGATATAAGATAGAAAATCCAATACGCACCAGCTACTTCCGCTACGGTTCATTCCCGTATCCGCCGGTGGATACCACCATGACAGGATGATGGCTATCATCAGTGGCTTAAAGAGTTTCATCACATCCAAAGGCTCGCGCTTCACCATCATCTTATAAGCCATTCCTGCCGCTACAATGATAGAGAAGAGTGCCGCCAGTGCCATGCACATCTGCAATATCCACCAAAATGGACCTTGCGAACCGGTAAATGTTGCATCACAAAGAAATTCATTGGTCTGAAAGATGATGTCATCTATCTCTTCTTCGAGAATATTGATTCCAAAATCCGAAAGTATGTTACTTGCCATACGTTTGTTGTTTTTATATTTATTTTATGATAAATCAGCTTTATTTTTTGTTTAGTTGTGTCTTTATGAGAAGGAGCATAGCGGGCTGTGTAACTGAAAATAAAGACGCGAATAAACGGAAAAGAAAGTTGATTAGTTTATTCTTCTAATCCATGCCTGCTAATACTCCAGCATGCATTTCTCCAACGGGAGAAAGCGTTTCTCACAATTTGTGCTTTGTGACTCTCTCTATTACCCGTAGCCGCCAGTAGTTCCGAAGTCTTTTGGGCATTAGAGAGCCGCACGATGTAAAGAATGAGTGTTTCGTTTTTCCGTGCCACATCCGCATAGATGCGCAGGTATTCTTTCTTTCGCTGGGCATTGGGCATATAGGCATTCTGTGCCGCTTTGATGGCGCATTGATATACGTTGTAATATTCCTTCCAATACGTTTGTTCATTGGCAGTACCGCCCACTTCCAATATCCTGTGGATATTCCGTTCAAAGTCTGCCAGCTTACTATTCAGTTTACCACTCTCCGCCATCCATGCCAGGTCCAGTGCACCTCCGCTCCGGTCGGCCACATTCAGGGCTTCTATCTTTGCGCGTTGATTCAAGGCGGAGTCCAGCGCTTCGGCTTCATCCACCTGCGCATAGAGGTTCAGCCCGGCAGTCGTTCTGTAAGCCAGCTTGTTTTTGCTCGATGCACTCTTCTTATAAGATTTATGCAGAAGAGTATAGTACATGGAGGGGGTCAACCCTCCCGAACCGATTTCCATTACGGTTATCTGGTTCATCTTGGCATCATCGTGGTTATATGTGACGCTTTGCGCCTTTACCAGAGGGCAAATGCCCATAAGCATTGCCGATAGGAATAAGATTTTTCTCATCATTTACTTATTTTTGTAAGGGTTCAATCCTGATTCTCTCCATCTACCGAATGCATCCTCTATGATTTCGGATTTGCTTTTGTTCCGATAGACGGATTCCTTCCAATATCCCATCCGTAGCTGGATATACCGCCATGTCTCAAAGTAGGATTTATTCAGATGCTTCTCAATATTATCCAGCCCCGTGTTGATACTTTCCAGTACCAGCAGCAGATCAGAGGTAGAACAGGCGGCCGCACCAGTAGCATACAATACAAGGTCGCCGAGTGAGCGATAAAGTTGATTACCCTCATCGCTTATTTTTTGTATGCAGCGCAAGTTAATACCAATCAGGAGCGTATCACCCAATGCCAGCTTGTTACGTTTCAGCACTTTATTGTTATAGTCTTCCAGCAGGTTTTTGTAGTCCTGTATTCTGTCGCACACAGACTGATAGGTGGAATAGACATTCAGACTGGTACGCAGTGACTGGTAAAGTACATCTATCACATCAAAGGCACGGGTGTATTTATCCAGATCCACATTCAGATTCTTATAGTCCACCGTTGCTTCACTACTGTATTCATGCAGAAGTTGGTTGCTAAGTTCCAAAGTGGAACGTGCCAGCAACAAACTTCGTTGTTGCTTATGGTCATTGATATAGGCTTCTACCACCGGCTCGTCAAATCCCCATTGAGCACTCGCCTTGACAGGAATGAGAAGGATTACTGTCAGTAGTATAATAATATGTACTTCTTTCATAATCATTCCTCCTCATATTTTCCGTTATAATCCACCGAGTGCAGACTGTTAGCAGCTCCACGCAACCACCTTTTCCGGCATTCCTCCACCAGTGTCAATCTCCTGCCCTGGTCATCACGAATAGCCGGGGCAATGTCTTTTAATACATCTATGATCGAGCGTTTGTAGTGCATCATCTTTTCCAACGATACCAAGTCGGCATAGATTTTCGTTAGCCGGGTATCTACCTGCCGGGCTACTTGCAATCTGTCCGACGACCATAAGAGATGATAGACATCTTCACTCTGGTCTTCTTCTGGTGGAGCACTCTTCATGTATTCCGTATTTACCTGGCAGTTAGGATATTGTTTGGCTACTTCCGAGATGCGCTTGTTCACTTCCTTGGCTTTGTCCGCATCACTCTTTTGAGGGTCGAGTTGCAATATATCCACCACCTCCGTATCTGTATATTCAGCGGTCAACTCCCAACTGATTTGTATAATAGCACGGTGAATCTTAATACCTAAGAAGTATTTCGGCTTCCGGGCAATGGTCACGGTAGCTTTGAAAGTGACAGTCCCCTTGACGTCGGGAGTAGTCGCTTTCCTCAGATAACTATAGCCTTCCCACCACCCATCACCTTGCCATGTCAGGCTATAAGCCGTCTTACAATCTTGCAGGATAGCCGGTATGCGGTAATAGTCATCCGTCGGCACGGCATTATCTTCGCCCGCTTCAGCACGAGCTTCCGCCAGTTCTTCCATCTTCTTTTGCCAGGTGGCAAGCTCCGTTTGCAACTGCGTTATCCGGCTCTTATTCTGGTTATATTGCTGCCTGTACTTGGCTGCATCTTCCACACTGGCAGACGCTATCTTCTTTATCAGGTCGGCATTCTCTTTTTCCAGTTGGTCGATCTGACTTTGTAGCAAACCTATCTGCCTCTGGTATTCTTTTTCTTTTTCATCCAATTCGGACAAATCCAGACTTTCGTTTCCCGAAAGAGAGGTTTGCATCACACATTCTTTGGTGTGGGCATTCAGACTACCTCCACACGTGCGGCATTTATAGGAGGTGGTACCGGAGTTAAGCGTGGCCCCATCATGGCAAGTCACGCTGATGATGACACTTTCGCAACCTTTCAGCTTAGCGGCATCCGTCGCCTGATAGTATTTCTTAGTATCACTGCCTATATAATAGGTATAGCCCTCTTCGTTATCGTTATATTCTGACAGCCTTGCGGTCAGTTGTGCCTTGAACGCATTCAAGTCCATGGTGTAGGAATCAAATAAATCCTCATAGATGACTTCCGTATGGTTCCAGCTCTTTGTTACGGAGATACTGTATGCGTATGCTTTCTTGGTCTGCTTTCCGTTTCTTGAAATGACATAGCCGTTACGCCAGTAGTTAATTGAATAGGTATAGCCGTCATTACCGTTATTCAGCCCATTCACCCTGGTTCTCGACCATCCGGCATATCTTTCCGAATTACTCAATATCTGTTCCACTTGTGCCGCATTGGGATAGAAACCGGCATCACCCGTTTCAAAACGTACCCATTCGCCGCCATTGATGACACTGTTATCATCTGTAGGTGGATTGTAGTCGCAAAGAGTTTCATTGCCGGTATCCCGCCGATAGATATACCATCTTTGAGTATGATATTGCCCCATTGCCTCATGCAGATAGTCCGTCATCCATGAGGTCAGGTTATAGTCGCTCATCTTGAACAAGTTACTTACATTGTCTTGTCCACCGACCAACGACAGCAACGTGCCTCCTATGGATTTATCCATCTGCTCATAAAACTTATAGCTTCCTTTCGCGGCATTAATCACCGTTTTTGTTTTTCCCTGAAGAAGGTCATCGAAACTGCTATTACCCAATATCCGCTCTGACAGGTTATCACCTCCGGTAGTAGCCAAATCAACTCCCATGTTATACAGTTTGTCTATATCTTCCTGAAGATTCTCTTTGGTAAAATGACTGGAGATATTACCGAAATCATCAAACATCGTTTGCCAGTCAATATCTCCGGACTCAGAGAGTTTGAAGAGAGCAGCGATTCTTGGATCAAGTTCCAGAAAAGCAATATCCTTGAACGACAGTTCACTGTTCGTCACAACCGATTCAAACTGCATACAGAGACTTTTCGTCTCGGTACAGATTTTCATTAGATAGCTGCCCCAGTAGAGAGCGGTTTGTGGAGAGCGGAGCATCAACCCTGCCACGGTCCATATTTTGGGCATGATTTTCGCACTGACAAGATTGTAGATGCGCCGGTAATAATAGTTCTCTGTACTGCTGGCGAGTATATCAAGTTCGGTCAACCCTTTCCTATCCATGTATTTGGACAGAAAGATACCTGCTGTGGCTACCTCTGCTGCACTATACTTATCCAGAATTTTCTGCACCTGCTCGTTGTAGTAGACTTCGGCAACCGTCTCTGTCCCGTATGCTCCCGCCATGGCTGCGATCGTCTTTTTGTCATAGTTAACACGCACATACTGCGCTTTCGCCTGAATGGCAAAGGCACAGATCGCTATAAGTATGAACAGAGTTTTTTTCATCGTTATCGAATCTTTTATTTATTCTTTCAGTTTCTTTTGTGCAAGATTAAGCACGTATCCCGCCTGATTCACTTTTTGTGCAAACGGTAGCGATTTCTCAATACCGGACAGGTTCCAGTCCCGGCAATAGGCTTCAATGGCTTTCTGGTGACTGCATCTCAATTCCCGTTTATAGAGTTTCAAGGCTTCTTTCTCCGCCCGTTCCGTGGTGTAGGTCATGTAGCATTCTTTGGATTCTTCCACTCCATAGACTCCGCTGGTCGATCCTCTGCGAATAAACACTTCTTTAAAGAATGAGCGGCCTTCCTTATTCTCAAGGCGATTGATGGTGAATATCTTCTTACAGTCCACGTCTGTCAGACCAAGAATGGATTGTATGTTGTCAAACCGCTCCCTGAACTTGCTTTGGTCGAGTAGCATCACTACATCCGAGTTGTTAATGATGGCTTCTTTTACCACCGGGCTGTCGATGATGTCCTGTATCTCCTGTGTCACCACACCCACGCTTGCCCAGAATTTACGCGCGGTTTTGTACATAAATTTAATATATTCCGCCATTAGCGGAGAGGCAATCGCTTTCCATGCTTCCTCGATTACAAGGACTTTCCGGTTCGTTTTTAAACGCATTTTTTGGAGAAACACATCCATTATAATCAGGGTGACTATTGGGAATAATTCCTGACTATCCTTGATGGCATCCACCTCGAATACGATGAAGCTCTCATTGAACAAAGTGGTGTCCACCTGCTCGTTAAGCGTCTTTTCATATTTCCCTCCTTTGTAAAAAGGCTGAATCATATAGGCATATTTATCATAGTCTATCTCGGTAATATTATTCTCCATACAGATGATGTCAAGCAGCTCAATCGAGAACTCGTAAAAGCTGTTGAACGATAGCTCCTTCACTTTCAACGCCATGCGCCTCTCTTCCAGCATAGATACCGTTCCGGGCACTTTAGCAAGTAAAGTTTCTACGTCCACACCCAGTATGGCAGCTTTACGCTTCGCCCCGTTTACGAGTTTTTTCGTCACAGCATCTCTGCGTGCAGGATCATAACCACCGGAACCGTTAAAACAGACTTCGTAATACTCGTTAATCATCTGTTCAGCAATACGAATTTCAAGGTCGGTAGCCGTAGCATCCGAGCCTTTCCATATCTGAAGAATGAGGTTTTTCAAGAAATTGATTTTCTCTATATTCAGCTCTGTGCGCTGGATGTTGAACGGGTTCATGGTGATAGGTTTCTCTTCCGTATAGCTGATATATCTGCCGTTCAAATATTCGCAAAGCCCTTCGTAGGAATTGCCGGTATCCACCATTACCACATCGGTATTTTGTTCATGGAGTTGTCTGACCACACTGTTCATGTGGAAGCCTTTATTTGAAACCTAACACACTGAGACACAACGATTTTATAAAAACGACAAAATCTAAATGGTACAAATCTTGAACAAGGGAAAAACAGACGTTCAAAGCACTCGGCAAAGAGAAAAACTATGACAGGGGAAAAAAGCGGATTTAAGATTATTTATGAAAATATTTTGGACGATTTTGGATGATTGTTATCCGCAGAGCGCATTTTTGATAAAAAGTACCACTCTTATCAGCCATAAAGAGTAAGATAGTTGAAATAGAAAATGAGGGGAGTGAGAGCCTTGCAGGGTACTGCAAAGAGGGTCAAAAATGAGTGTCTTGTACCTTGGTTGTATTTCAGTCGGCATATATGGCTGATATACAATGCTGGTTAATAATTCGGCGGCAATAGAAAAGTAGCATTGCAAGAAGAATGCACAGGGGAATTTATTGCGTTATTTTGCTTGATAGTATATCAGAATAATGAGAATTATTCATTTTATTGCTAAACTAACATAAAAAATAGAGGCGTTTTGAGGCTATTTCGAGTTATTTTAGTACTTTTGCAACGTAAAACTGTATTTAAATATGGCAAACAAAGATATTAACCGTATAAAGGTAGTCCTTGTAGATAAGAAGAAAACAAACAAGTGGCTTGCCGAACAATTGGGAAAAGACCAGACTACAATATCTAAGTGGTGTACAAACACCTCTCAACCAGATTTAGAAAGTCTGATGAAAATTGCCAAACTGCTGGGTGTTGAACTTTCCGAACTCGTTCGGTTTGAACAGATTCAAGCAGGCGAAACAGATAATAACATAGAATAATGAAGAATAAACACACCTTTATAGACCTCTTTTCAGGTTGCGGAGGCTTGTCATTGGGGTTTGAAATGGCAGGTTTTACAGGTATTCTTGCAATTGACAATTGGAAGGATGCTCTGACCACCTATGCCTATAACAGAAAGGACGCAAGGACTCTGTGCGGAGACTTGGCTACACTTGACCCATATAAGATTAAGTCGGAATATGATATTTCTGATGTAGATGTTATCATTGGTGGTCCTCCATGCCAAGGCTTTTCTGTGGCAGGAAAAAGGATTATCGAAGACGAACGCAATAAACTCTACAAAGCCTTTGTTGGTTTTGTAGAGTGCTTCCGCCCACATGCCTTTGTGATGGAGAATGTCCCCAATATACTTAGCATTGGTGAGGGAATGGTTAGAGATTCCATTATCAAGGATTTTGAGAGCCTTGGTTACAAAGTGAGTGTTCAAGTAATCACAGCATCCGATTATGGAGTACCGCAGAATAGGCGAAGGGCTGTATTCGTAGGCATGGCAAATGGCAAAGAGTTTCAGTTTCCAGAACCATATAAAATGGAAAAGATTACATCTTTTGAAGCACTGAGCGATTTGACAGAACAATCTCTTGCTGATGGCTCACCATATCCTACAGAACCGACATCCGATTTTCAGCGTTATGCACGCAAGGATAGTATTGGTGTTTATAACCATGACATCACTATACACAATGATAAGACAAAGGAAATCATTGCAATGGTGCCCGATGGCGGTAACTACAAAGACCTTCCCATAGAATTGCAGCAGACGAGAAAAGTACACATTGCCTGGACTCGCTTGTGTAGCACAAAGCCGAGTATCACAATAGACACTGGACACCGTCATCACTTTCACTACAAATGGAATAGAATACCAACTGTAAGAGAAAGTGCGAGAATACAATCCTTTCCAGATGATTTTATTTTCCAGTGCAGTAAAACAAGTCAATATAAACAAGTTGGCAATGCGGTTCCGCCTCTTATGGCAAAGGCAATTGCGCTACAATTATCAAATACGTTATGGCAAGCAAAGAAGTAACATATTATCAAGTGCCAGATAAATATTGGCACAGAATACATTTCGTAAGACCACGTTTCAAAAGCAATATAGAGAATGTCTTGCTCTATATGGCCAATGAATGTTGTAGGATTCCAAAATGTTCTTGTGAAGAATACAACAGCAGGTATTTCAATGCCATAAAAATGTTTCCCGGGAATATTGATATGGCTGATAAGACTTTACACAATTGGCGTACTGAGATACCTGCCTTGTTCGGATTTTACAAAGAGGACAAAGATATAGATATAACCGAGACCTCCAAGATGGCAGTCTTTCTCCACGAAAATCAAGACTTGACTCAGTTTCTTAGACTGTTCCTGTTTTCTTTTCAGTTCCCAGGGGGACATATGAAGCCTCAGGACTTGAAGGACATTATATATCATGGCATAAGATTCAAGCCTGCACGAACAATCATTCAAGTTCTTATGTCTGGTAATCGATTGTTGGGAGAAATGGGCAGCGAAAAAGAAATGTCTATGTCTGCCGAAGAAGCCACATATTGCATCTTTAATGACGTTCGTGTTACAAGTGGGAAGGTTACGGCAGACCAAATAGCACAGACTATCTTAGACAACAGGAAGAAAAAGATAAAATATTACAATCCGAAGGATTCCAAGTCCATGTCACTTACTGGCAAAGCACGCTCAAAAGGTGACATGACACGTTATGCAGGGGATATTCTTGACTATATGGAAATAGCCAATTTGTTAGAGGAACATAACGGCTATTATACCATGAAAGGCAACGAGTTGTCTTCTCTTAATACCTTTGCTAATGATGTAACGTGGTTTAGCGGTTATGAATCATTCTATAAAAAGAAAGACATAGAGACAATCGAGTTATCGAAAGTTGAGCCTTTGTGGTTTGAATATGTCAACAACTCCATGAAACCTGATTTGTTTAAAACAGATATTCGGTCTATCATTGGTCAAAGTGATGAGATTGATGTCGTGTTTGAAGATAGGATAAAAGATGTAGTGACTTCCGATGATAGAACGACTAAGGATATTGGCAATCTTGGTGAAGCTATCATTTGTGGTCATGAGAAGATGCGTCTAAAGATCAATGGCTATGACGAGTTCATCAAACTTGTCCAAATTGTTGATAGCCCTACCTATCATCCAGGTTTCGATATTGATAGTTTTGAAGCAGATGGAACAGAAGACCACAGGTATATAGAGGTCAAAACAACTATCAGTAAACAGCGCATACAAATGTATGGATTCCATATGTCACCGAATGAGTGGCGCGTGGCAGGAACTATAAAAGAGCACTATTGTGTATATCGACTAATGCTGAGTGAGAAGGAGAAAATATTGTTTATCCTTCGCAACCCTGTCGCATTATACAAAACAGACAGAATAGAGGCAGAGCCACGCGATGGAATGGAAATCACATTCTCTACTGAACATTTTGAACCCACACAACTTCTGTCATGGAAAAGATAAAAGTCGCTTCACTATTCTGCGGATGTGGTGGTATGGATTTAGGTGTCATCGGAGGATTTTCCTATCTCGGAAAAGAGTACAAGGAGAATCCCTTTGAGATAGTCTATGCCGTTGACAACGATGAATATTGTACCAAGATATATAATGACAACTTCGCCCATAAATGTGTGGTAAAGGATGTTCGTGATATTAAGATTGAAGAGATGCCACAATTTGATATGCTTATTGGTGGCTTCCCTTGCCAGTCTTTCTCCATCTCTGCACAAAACCCTCCGAGACTCGGATATAAAGACGAAAGAGGAATGCTTTTCTTCGAGATGGTGAAGATACTAAAAGCACGTCAGCCTCGATTCTTTATTGCAGAGAATGTAAAAGGTATTCTCTCTGCGAACAAAGGCAAGGCATTCCCTATGATAATGAAAGAGTTCAGGGATGCGGGTTATACCGTTATACATCAACTGCTGAATGCTTCAGAATATGGTGTTCCTCAGAAAAGGGAAAGGGTTATCATTGTTGGCTTTCGCAATCTGGAGGATTTCAGAAAATTTCATTACCCAATGAAAGTTAGAAGTTCTGAACGAAAGGTTCTTGGTGATGTTATTATGACAGAATCAGATAATGACGAATCTCTTTACTTCAGCGAAAAGGCTGTTGCAGGAATGATGGCCGTTCGTGAAAAAATGAACAAAGGGCGTGCTATGTCCTTGACAGAGCCATGCAATACTATAAGTGCGCATTTGGCAAAGGTCAGTCTCAATAGCACAGACCCTGTATATATGGTTGGAGAAAGATACAGGCGTTTCTCTTCAAGAGAGGCGGCACGCATACAATCATTCCCAGATTCTTTCAACTTCGATTCCGTATCACAAATTCGCCAATACAAGGCGATAGGTAACGCAGTACCGCCAGTATTGATGTGGCATGTCATACACTCCTTGCAAAAGACCCTCGTTGTACCACAAGTGAATTTTGCAGAGATAAAAGAGCAATATCCCACCAGTATAGTAGAAAACGAGATAAACGACACTTGCCTTTTGGATATAGATAAGACAAAGAATGTTCTTATAAGTTTAGTCAAAGCTGATAATATCGAGCAATATCTTGACAGGTCAGCTAAGGTGTATTATACTGGTAAAAAGTTTCCCTCTACCGTGGCACTTAATAAGTTATACTATTTCATGCCATATATGAAAAGCAAGGGAATACGAGACCTGTATTTTATAAAAATCGCTCGTGTAGGAACGCGCAAAGAGGGACAGCCTGACGAAGACAAGAATGACTTTAGACTCGTCTTTGAAATTGACTTTGTAGGACAAATGTTCGATGAATACAAGCCTATAAAACTTGATATTTGGAGGACTTTTACTGATACCACAATTGAAAAAATAATTAATTAAGACAATAACAATGAAAGAAAACATTGAATCTAAAAATATCGGAAATAGGAAATTCATAATTGAACTTCGCTATGAGCCTAAAGTAACGATGCTGGACTCTAAAGGAGCATTGGTAGAAAAAATACAAGAAACGAAAGTATTTCCATATAGTCACTGGGAAATAGGTCAAAGTGAGGTCGTTATTAGAGACGACAAAAAGAAAGAGGATGCCCACAATGTTATATTAGTATCATTGAACCGTATCAGCTTTATTAGTTATAAAGTCGATAGTGTGGAGTCGTTCTATGCCAATTTCTCCAAGGTGTATGAGGCAGTGACAAAGGTACTGTCTTCACTAACTATCACCAGAATTGGTTGCCGAATTATTGGCACATACAAGACTAAATCTTCTGACTTCAACAATATTCTTAAGAATTTTCAAGATTCGTTTCCTGCAAAATTCCTATTGGACAAATATCCCGCTAAAGACATGTTGTTCCACCTTACATATGAGAACGGAATGTATGAAATAGGTCCTGTTAGCATAAACGATGATTTTTACAAGCGAGAGTTTGATATCCCTGATTATACGAAACATGTAGGTGTCGCAATTGATACGGATAATTATCTCACAAATGAAGCACAGGAAATCAATGAAAAATCTCTGATTAAGGAAGTGTATTTGCTATCTCTGTCCGTTGAAAAAGAACTTTATTCTAACTTGATGAACTTCTAAATATGGTGAAAGGACAGAATAAGAATAAACCATTCCAAAAGCGGAGGTTAAACGTTTCTACTCCTGCGGTTGATAATGAATATGACCTCGAAAAAAATATAAAGAGAATAAACTCATATTCAAGAACTCGAAGAAATAGTAAAGACAAAATACATAGTCATATAACAGATAGTGGAGAAAGAGAGGATTTTGGTCCATATGGAAATGGGGTCATAGAAACACCTCGTGTATCATCGAACCGCCAACGAACAGGTGATTATGTAGCATGGGATTCTTATGCACGTTTGGATGACAAGATAACGGATTTTAACTATAAAAACGATCAAGCACACACAGATTTAAGAAAAGAATTGGAGTCGAAGATAAGGGACTCTATTAAAGAATGTAATGACGCAATTTCAAAACGACTTCATATACAGTGGTATCGATGGACAATTGCAGGACTTGTTACGCTTGTCGGAATCTGGTATTTGTTTTCGTATGTATATGTTCATCCTTTACCCTCAAAAGTTGAAGATATGGACAAACGGCTACATTCAATAGAGAATAGAATAACCGTTTCAGCAAATGATACAACTATACATTTACGACCCAAATAAGTAGATGTGGAGTTTTGTCATGTTGATTCGTAGGGTGTTTATCAATCATTCATCTTCTCACCCCGACATTGAGCTTCGGCAAATCTCCCACAATATCCTCCAACTCCCTATCCACCTTGGATAGTTCCTCTTTGGACAAAGCATAGATGCAGTCAATCGCCAGTCGGTTGGCTGCTATTTTTCTATGTGCGAGGATGGTCTCTTCGCCTCCGATGGAGGGGCGGTTAGCACCGCTCGCCTCCAGATAGTCGTTTACTGCGTCACGCATGGTGAACTGTCTCATGCCTGTCTTTGCCCAGTAGATAAGGGCATCGGCAGCTGCTTTTCTTGTCTTTCCGTATTCGTTGTCTGTCATAATTCTGATGTTTTGAGTTTGCTAAAAAAGTTTGATACATATCCAAATGGTTATCTCAACCAAGATGATTGCCCAACTAACAAAAGCCAAGCCGAACATCCAGGCATAGGTGCGACCGTTGAAGTATGCACCTTCCTCGATATTGCGGATTCGTTTGAGTTCCTTCAGCTGGTGAGCGAACAGTTCTTTTATCCGCTTCTCATGCTCATCAAGTGCTTGCTTGAAGGCTGAAATGGCGGTGTCGTTCCGCTCGTCCAACTGGGCAAGTCCTTCATCGTTGATGCCTACTTTGAGTTTGCTTTGCTCAGCCTTCACTATGGCATGGCAGATGCCGTCAACGATGTTGTCCGTGCTTCTGTGGGCAGCCATAAGTGCGACTTTCGTTGATTCCAATATACGGTTGGCTTTGGCAAGTTCCTCCCTTGCCTCATTGAGTACTTTCTTGGCTGATTCAATCTCTTCCAGAGTCACCTTGATTTCGTTCTTGCTACTCTCGATGTTCTCGTCCTCCTGCATCTGATTGTACAGGTTAAGCACATCCTGTGTGGCATCTTTCTTGTTTCTTCCCATACCGTTTTTGTTTGAAAGTTATCGTTTCATGCCTCTCTTTATCGGCTTGCAGAGGCTGCTTGCTTGCCTTGCGCAGCGTCTTGCCCAGTCACGGTCATCCTCGTCCTTGTCACGTCCCCAACCACTGCCAGGACTGCCACCGCCACCACAGGATTCTGACATCGATGTGGCAGCATCGAGGTAGTCCATGAAGAGCAGCATAGCCACATTCAGTATGTCAGTGTGGCTTGCAGATCCATTCTCTGGGACTTCGATACAACTGCTCATCGTGTCGTATGCGGTTCTCGGCATGACTATGTTGAAACGCTCGCCATCTACCTCAATAATCTTCCTCAATCTGGCAGGAAGGACAAGTCTGCCATCATCGACTGTCCGGGACTGACCACTTGAATCTGCCGTATTTCGGCTGTCCAATGTAGTAGTGTTTGGAACAGGTGACGAAGGTCTTTGACCAACTGCAACAGGGGTTGTCTGTGGGTGCAGCTTACGGAAAGTATTCCCGATTTTCGATGCGGTGAGATTCCTGCCTACACCCAGTTCAGATGCCTTGATGGTCGTTCTGCCGAACTTGAAGCGATAGCCATGCACCCTGCCTTGACCAGTCTTGCTACGGATAAGCTCGATGTCATATCCCTTTGCCGTCAATCGGTCAGCATATTCATCCCAATCAAAGAACGGCATTGAGCGCAGCACATCCATACATGCCTTGGTCACCTCTGCAATACGCTCCTGACGAATCTCCATGGCATCCTTCCAGCCATGACGCTGATTGACTGCTTTCGCAGCCATCACGGCACGCTCACCGATGAACTTCACATCATTGAGATTACCATCCATGTCGATGCGGTTCACCACCAGATGCAGGTGGGAAATGCCACTCTTGGAGTCACGGTGAAGGGCGGCAAAATACTGCGAGTTGGCGATGTTGGTCGGCTTGACCGAAGTAGCAGCCTTGCCCTTCTTCTTCCCGATGTGGTTCACCTTGGAGATACCATCCATCTCACGGATGAACTCGTCAAGAAACCTCCGCCAGTCTTCCATCGTCCAGTTCCGTGCCTCTTCCTCAGATGGTGAAAGCTCAAAGCGGATGGATGTCAGTTCGATGGGTTTCTTGGCATACCTCTGCTTGAACATGGACTGATGCAGCACCATTTCGTCCCACATGCCCATAGGCGGCAGACCTTCGCTAAGATGGTTGGTCTTGACGATGTCTGCACGGTTGTTTTTGGTTGCGTAATTGGTCATTGCCTGACCATGCTGAATTGCTGATGCTTTTGCTATCATAACATATCCATGAATTTGTTCCTAATGCGGCTCAATTCCTCTATCAGGGTGTTGATACCTTGGAGCCAACGTTCCATGAAGTCGGCTCTCTTGAATAGTTTCAGTCTCTCAGTCTGTGGCAGGGCATGAAGCGCATTGCGCACATAAACCAGTTCTGACCTTGCCCCGATTAAGCCCTTCAAGGCTTCCTCCTGTCCTGCTGTCATGGGTAGGGAAGGCTTGTGTCCGATGCCTAAGTCATGGAGATAGGTGCTCTTGCTCCTTCCTGACAATCGGGCATTATGCACTACCTGATTGTATTCTTCCTCTGTGAAACGAACGTCAATGTGTCTGGTCTTCGGAGGTCTCTTCATTGAGGTCTTCTCCTTGTTGTTGTTCTTGTCTTTGGCCATTGTAAATGGGGTTTAATAAAGTTTGTACTCTGATATGACAGGACAGCCAATGTGAGCCTGCGAACATTTGGGGAATGCCAGTAGGAAGCGGTGGGCGAAGCGAAACCGTCTGACACTGGTACTTCTTGTTTAGACCTCCGAAAAAACTGCGGCTAATAGAGGTGGCGGCTCCTGGATAGCGTGTCTGTCAGGACAGTCGATAGTTGAAATAAGGGAAAAGGAGAAATGGCATCAAGAATGCCTTTGGGAGTTATGCGCATCTTGCCACTCCGTGTTATCCTCGTAGAAACTTTCATCGGCTGGAGGCTGCAAGAGACAACCCTCGTCATCATAGACAGGAGGCGGCATCAGTTCAACAGATGGAGTATCATCGCTTTGGTTGTAGTCAATTTCTGATGGCTGTCCAACCTCATACTCAAAACAGGTATCACCTTTCTCTTCCCTTTGTTTGAAGTCTTGTGGTATCGGAGAAGGATCTGAAAGTCCGTCCCCGATGACATGAGAAATAACGGAGGGGGAAGCAGTATTATAAGAGGCAGGAACATGGGGCTGCAGAATGTCAGTAGTGGCAGGATTGACACTGCTGTCTTTCTGCTGACCTATGCCATTGGAGAGATTGCCTCCCGAAGAGTAAGCGGTATCGGATGGGACATCGGACACCGTTTCCTCTTGGGTGGCGGAAGTCACGGCTTGACGGTTATAGAAGGGGTTCTTGATGGCTCCCTTGATGCCGTCAACGTACCAGAAGGCGATGCAGAGTATCGTATGGATGGAGGTTCGGTTGTTCCTCTCGGTTGAGAGAATACCCACCTGATTGAACAGTTCCACCACCTTTGCCGCTGTCTTGCGGTCACACTTCCAAAGGACAGACAACTCAACCGTGGAGATGGCAAACTGCCCGATGGAGAGTGAAGCGGAGAAGCCTGTCTTCTGATAAACACTCGGCTTGGTGGAAGCCATTGATACAAAAGTGTCGAAGGCGGTCATGCGGTGGAAGCCCTGCCTGTCGTCCTTCAAGAAATCGAGCTGCTCCTTGGTCAGCAGGATTCCGTATTTTATGCTTTTGTTACTCATCTTGAAAAACTGGTTATAAGTGAAACGGATTACTCAGCAAAGAGAGAATGAATGATTATTCTTTTCCCTTTCGTAAGAAAGTAGATTCCGTGAGTCCATTGTACATCATGTCATTCGTCTCCCATTAGGCACGTTCTCGTCCTTGCCCATCTTCAAGGAGGAAGGCTTGTTCTTCTTGCTCTTCTGCAACATTGCCAGATGAGCCTCGAAGTCTTCCTGTTCCTCCTGGGTCGGTTCGTAGGGCTTGTCCCAAGAGCCACCTGACTCAATCCATTTTATCAACTGGTCTTTGAAGAAGTAGAGCGTGTTGCCTCTCTTGTAAAATGGGATGCGTCTCTCAGATGTGTAAGCATAGAGCGATGAGACCTTCTTTCGGACAAAGGCACTTGCCTCTCTGATGTCCATAAGAACATGGTTGCCCTCGCTCGGGGCATTGCCGATTCTCTGACCTATGTCATCAAGACGAGTCATCATCGAATTGACCTTTGTCAGAAGTTCACAAACTGCGCTGGGCAGTTGGTCGAACGATAGAGATTTGTTTTCTTCCATTTGTTATCCTGATTTTGTTATTCACTTATGTCTGCCCACTCTCTGCCTTGGTCGGCATTTTGAGCGAAATACGTTCTGCCGCATCACGTTTGAGTCCGTCCACCACATCGGCATACACCTGTGTAGTGGCAAGATTGCTATGGGTAAGCAGTTTGCTCACGGTGTAGATGTCTGTTCCCTCTGCCAGTTGCAAAGTGGCGAAGGTATGGCGGAAGCAGTGGAAGGTGATGTGCTTCTCAATGCCGGAAGCCTTTATCCACGGTTTGAGGTACAATGCCACTGTACTGTTCGTGAGGTTCTTGAACACCTGCCCTGTGCCTCGCTCACCACAGAGCTGCAGAGCCTCTTCGCTGATAGGCAGGATTGCAGCGGTGGAAGTCTTCTTTGTGATAATGTCCATTCCCCAGCCGCCATCAGCCAACTTGACGATGTTCTCCCACTGTAGTCTGATACAGTCAGAGAGGCGAAGACCTGTGAGGCAGGAGAAGAGACCTGCACGGCGAAGGACATCACTCTTGCAAGGAGTCTGAGACAACTGCAACAGTTCTTCCTTGGTGAGGAACTGCCGCTTGTTGCCATGTGCCTTGGCACGCACAAGTTTCTTGGCTATGTTCTCTTTGAGCAGTCCGTCTTCGTATGCGATGGCAAGGATGCACTTCAACTTGGTAAGGTTGTTGTTGGCGGTCGTACCCATCATGCGCTTGCCATTGTGCATACAGGCATCCGACAACAGATAGTCAAGGAAGCCCTGGCAGTACTGAATGGTAAGGTCGCAGAAACGACACTCACCATGGGTGTAGTTGTGGAAGTGCATGTATGCGGTTGCCCAGTTCTGGCTGCTGCCACGTTCAATCATGAGGTTCTTGAAGTATTCCAAGAAACTCTCCTTGCCCTTGTTGCGGTCGAGGAAGCCATACTCCTCATTGATGATGGACTCAGTCCTGCGGCACTTGATGATTTCCGCTTTCTGAATCATACTTTTGTTATACTCCTGCTGGAAGCGTTCAACAGGGTTGGTGTAGATGTAAAGACCAAGGTACTCCCTGCGTGAGAGCTTGCCTGTCTTCGGGTTGCGGACTGGAGGATAGAAATCCAAATAAAGGGAAGTCTGTCCGTTCTTGATAGGTCGTTTCCGCACGGTGACCTTTGTACAAATGTTTGTCATATTGTTACTGTTTTATTATTGTTTATGATATGTATCTGTGGATGCGAATAGCCTTTGTCGCAACGCTTTAACTCTCAAATCCGATACAAAGTTAGATTGCCGTGAAAAGAGAAAAGTAATGATGGCTTCAAATACTGTCTGAATTTAACCTGAATTTGCTTTTGAGTATGATTTTACGCTAAAAATCAGACTTAAAACAGGTGTCGGATGCGCTTCTTGTCTTATATCCGTTTCTCTGCGTTGAGAGTTTGTTTCGACCGACAATGATAGCAGTTTCAGACTATTTGCAACGGTATGGGTCGTATATGAGTTTGTTTCTCACTTCCGCTTTGCCTTGGTCGAAGTACTGTTTTTCTCTGACTTCTTGCGTGCTGCCTCCCAATCTGCTTTCAGATAGTAGTTGGCTCTTCCGCCTTTGAACTTTCGGATTCTCACTCCATGAGTTTCTGCAAATCTGCGTACCTGTGTCTTGCCCAATCCGTAGAGCTTCATAATGTCGAAGCAGGTGTACCAGTCATCGGAAATGTTCTTTCCCTGTTCTTCATTATAAAGCCCGATGACCCTCTCTACATCTTCTTTCTTGAAGCATGTCGTACCCCATGCATGGACTGATTGGAGTTGGTAGCGGTTGCGGACTTCATAGAATCTGCCATACTTAATATCAAAAGTGCTCAACACCTCTGCCATTGTGTAATGGGTGTCGTGGGTTACTCCATCAGGTGCTCTTTCCCCAGCTTTAGGAGTCTTGCGACACTTTGCCAGCTTGTTGACTGAGCCTGTCTCGGCATCTTTCAACCTTTGTGCCTTCTTGGGAGTTGTCCCTTCTAACGATAGGGAAGAAGGGAGAACTACCTGATAACCTTGTTCCTTGGCTATTTCAAGGAGGTCTTGCAAATAGATTCTTGTCATGCGCGTACCTAAATTTACGGCTCTGAGTCTGCCTTTGCGAATAAGGCTGCGTACCGTCTTGACGCTGATGCTTACTGCCAGTGCTGTTTCCTCTACGGACATCAGCACGATTGGAATGCGAGTTGTTGTATTCATTGTTACCGTTATTTTTTGAATTTTGCAGTGACTCATGGGGGATGGTCCTTGACGGAAACTTTTAAGAGGAAACAAGGGGAAATAAGAGGAAATAAGAACCCTCATTAAGAACCGTGTGTCCCTCTGCCCATGGTACAACTGTGGTACAAAATTACTCTAAACGGATGAAACTCGCAATAGGCGGTTGGAGCGTTATGTTAATGAATATGTATTGAAAATGAGCATTTTATGACGATTCTCTAAGTTTTGTTTGGAGTTCTTTTCGATGCGTTTTAGTCCATATGACATGCATGTGGAAGCTCTTGCCGCTTCCGGAAGGACCGAGGCAAAAGAAATTAGAATTATCCGTCAGCTTGTTGTGTCCTTCCTTTCCCGTTATATCAATCGCCACTGGTACGCCTTGCCTATCGGTATAATAGATTTTGAGAGGTGTTTCCTCGTTGTGCTGGATGCGTTCCTTGTACATCAGGCAGGTAGCGGCATCGCTAAGTGTCAGAAAGCGGTCATAATCTGTATTCATACCGTAGCAATTTCCGGGGAATGAATTGACAAATAGTTCCAGTTGGTTATAGGCTCTTTTGCTGATGTGAATACCCATACGTCCGAAGCAATTCTCCAGATGGTTCGTCGGCTTCTGCAAGTCCGCCTGCCTGTTACAGCATACCACCAGGTTAAAATGGGTATAAACAAGTTGCTTGCTTTCTCTGGCCACCGTTTCCTGCACACGCTTAATGTCTTCCACAGCCATTTCATTGGAGGGATTAGGAATACTGGCATGGCGATTCTTCTTTTTGTCCAACATAGCCAGTTCCCGTTTTTGGTTGGGAATGAATATCATCTGATTATAGATTACTGTCTGCGCTTCGGGTAAGCTGTCTATCATGGAGACCAAATCCACCGGCATACTGGTATTATTCACTTCGATGTTGGTGTAGGGGCGGATCAGTCCGGGAAGATTCGTGCTGTCCACATCCACAAGGCTATATACCTTACATTTCTGATCGCCCATTCCGATATTTTCTTCATCTACCTTGAAATTACTCATGGAGATATTCTTGTCTGTAAAGTTCATGGAGAAACATCGGTCTACCAGTTCATTCGCGGCATTTTTATCCAGAAACTCCGAATGCACGCCTGCATCACGCAACTGATCCTGTACCTTACGGATTTTTACAAGGAAGTCCTTCCATTTCTTATTGTCGAACGAGAATAGGCTACTCTTCCGGGCTTCCTGCGTGATAGTGAGATAAGTACAACTATCCGTGTATTGTCTCCCTTTGAAATATCCGAAATAGGATTTCGACAGAAACTCTTTGTTCTCTGCATCTGCGAACCCAAAGCGGTTTCGTGTAAAAATGTCCTGTTTGTGCAGGGCATATCCTTCACCTAATGTCTGTGCGATAGAGGTGAACAAATGAGTGTACTCATAATAACTGTCAATGTTCGCCGAATACTTTTGTACCGGATTGTCCAGTTTCAGCACCGCCGAATATTCTCCCGTTTTGGTATAGATGATACCAATCCCATTCGTGTCTTCCACAGAAAAATAGATATCCTGAAAGATATGCTGACGTTTACCTCCCGTACCGAAAGCATAGACTGATATGGCCATGCCTATAAGCAGTGCCACGAAGAAAAGGATTACATAGATTGTCATTACTGCATTTTATTTAGAAAAGATAAAAAAGACGCAACTGCATCTTTGCGTACTGTTTGGATAATGTCCCGGTAATGATACCGTTTTCCATATCCATCATATAGAATGACTGGCTGGTAGATTCACTACTGGTCAGGTATTCACCACTTGGAATGGAAAACTGTCTCCATGAAGCACCCTCTTCAGAACAACGAAGTTGATAGTACAATGCTGCCATTTCAGCAAGAGAGGGAACATAGCTTCCCGAATGCCTTTGCGTTTCATCAATCATCATACCACCCCCATCTTTCATCTGTGATTTCTCAATCAATAGCCTAGTCAGTTCCGCACCGTTTGTAAAACCAAGAGCACAATCCGTACCGTATGGAATACCGGGCTTGAAGATGATTTTCTCCGCTTCACCGACTTCCTGAGCCTGTTTCGGATTGACGATTCCTTCTTTCCGCTTTCCGTCAATGGTAGCGAACACCTTTCCACTGGTCAGGGAGCCAGTTCCAAAACAGAACTTCCCTTTACAGTCTTTCAATGCTACCGCTTTTCCACGCTTCCCGTCTGTCTGAATGACCATTGCAACAGACAATGTATCTCGCTTATCACTGATATAGCCGCCTTTTTGCAGGTAATGACCAACTTTCACTGTATCAACCTCAGAAACCCTGTTATTACCAATGATTGCATGGCGCGTGTCCACCCAACTGCTACTTACCGCCAGTCCGTCAGACGTCTTTTGAAGATTGATTTGGGTCAGACTCCCTGCACGCAAAGGCGGTAGCGTAGTCTTTACCGCATAATTTTCCTGGTTAACTTTTGCATGGATGGTAACCAGACCTGCTGTCTCTGTCGGAATCAGGTAATAGTCAAACAATCTGCCATTGTTCAGCAGGCAATCCACTTGCTGGACATTGACGGAACCATCCGCAGTCATGCCAAACCACCTTCCTTGATAGGGCAAATACATAGCCCTTGTATAAATTCCTTCACCGGTGATAGTCAATCCTCCGAGCCAATCCTGCACATCGTTGCTGCCACAGGTAATGCGAAGCAAAGCCATCGCACTGACCATATTCACCTTTACTGATACTGTGCAGCCATACTCACGCTGCACTTCCCTTCCGTACAGATTTTCACCAAAAGGGGCATTCAACAAAAGGGTATCTTTATCTTTCAGCCCTTTGCGATAGGGGTAACAAATGTAAAGCTGTGCAGTCGAGTCAGTAGCCACCGCATTCCGGTCGCTTGCCTGATAGCTTCCGTTCTCATTCTTTATAAATGAAGTTCCCCCAAAAGCTACTAATTCTTCCTCCGTGGCATCCTTCGGATTCGCATAAATCCCGATAGAGGACAACGTTTCCATTTCCTGCGTTGACAAGCCTTCGATATTCACTTCAAAAGAGCGTTTGGCGTTATCCCAATTTTTCCTTGTCTTTTTGGCTGTCTGTTGGGCTTCCAGTGTATGCTGTGTTTGGGTTTGCCTACTACAGGCTGACAGCAACAATGTTCCGATTAAAATAAATAGATACTGCATCTTGATTTTCTTTTTTAGAAACTGTTTTGAATTTTATTCTGTGATAAATTAGTCTTATTTTTTTGTTTAGCTATTATTTTGTTTAAGGGAGCATAGCGGGCTATGTGACCGAAAATAAAGTGATAGATAAGCGAAAAAGAAGGCTGATTTAGCCAGATATAAACAATAATAGATTATTCCATAAAATTCAAAACGGTTTCTTACACTCTTTTTGAATAGGCGTAAATAAATATCCCCTTATTGATTTTCTTGCTATGCAGCCCTTTTTTCTGCTTGATGAAGATAAAAGCCGCACCTGTACCCAGTGCAAGAACCAATGCAATCAGACCCGCAAGAAACCCTATCAGACAGTAGGCCACGATGAAGCCAATAATGGCTCCACCGATAGCACCTGCTGCCCAATAGATGTAGCGACCCTGGACTCCCATGAACTCAAGAGGCTTTTGCAGTCCCTTGAATAACGGGTATTCTGCATACCGGTCATCAGAGTTAGCGTCACTGCCCATTACTGTTTAACTACTTACACCAAAGAACAATGGCAATGCTTGTGCAGCTGCCACAAGGAAGATACAAGCTCCCACGATCATCATGATGGACTTCTTGACATCCTGCTCTTCATTATTCATTTTTATGTACACAGAAATAGCCCCAACCACGGCCACAACGCCTGCAATAGCATAACAAAGCTTGACCACATACGGCACATACTTGGCTATCTCCGTGGTCACAGTCCCAAGGGCTGTAGTACCCGCAGAATAGTCGCCTGCCGAATTCTGAGCCACCGCTGCCGCCGTTCCGACAAGCAACATGAGAGACATCATCTTGATTCTCTCGGAAGAGCAAATACCCTTCATGAATTTCTTGAATTTCTGAATCATTTGTTTACATTAATAATTAATACACGGTTTTTACTCTTCTGCGCAGTCGAGTGTTTCTTATATCTGATACCCGAAGAAGGAAGGAAATAGGATAGAGGCACTAATCATAAAGATACAGGCACCTACCAAAAAGAGTATTTCTTTCGTTACTCCTTCTTCCCCGATATTCATTTTGATGTAAATTTGAAAACTTGCTATTACCACTACGATGGCAGCTATAGCATACCCCAAGTAAAGCACGTAGAGCACGTGATGTACTGTTCACATAAGTCGTTGATACACAGTGTGTAGTCAAATAAGAATTTTCTATTTGTTCCCAAAATGAGACAAGAATGGCATAGGGCGAAATCAGCTTTTTCAAGTATGTTTATTACCCTTGAAAGAGCCACAAACAGGGTGAATTTGTCCAAAATGCGGCGAAACACTTTTTAACGCTGTTTTTGCACTGTAAATGGCAAAGTCGGTCTGAAAGGGTGGCTGATTTACGAGTGTAGAATGTCATGGCATACAAGAGTAATTGATGGCCTAAAAGCGTGGTAGTGGCAGGATGACAGACAAAGATGCGGCAGTATATCATAGATATACTATGCGGCATTGTCCACATCAAAACTGGAAAGCAACTGGGGGATGAGATTTCTCTTCCCTCTGTTCGCTATTCCGAAACCACAAGACCTTTGCCGTGAAAAGAGAAAAATATGAGTGGAGTGCAGCACTCTTGTCATGTGTTGCATTATCTCCGTAAGTGGTTGAGCAGTAGTGGCGGTGTTCTTGTTGGGATGCTAATTGTTCCCGAAATGTACCTAATAACGAGTCAATAATTGTCGATTTTTACCAAAAACAGCCCGAAAAGTAGGATTTTCAGCTTGTTCGGCTAAGAAAAATCCCAAAACATTGCTTACTCTCATTTTTTTCTAAGTACCTTTGCAAGGTAATATATAATGTTGAATAGTAAAAAATAAAAGATATGGCACTACCGATAGCATCCATACCAGTACTGACTGGTGAAGTGGCTCAGCGATTCGAGGAGCGTGCGCAGGCTAATTACCAGCGATACCTCAACCGCACGGAAGAGCAGAAGAAAGCAGACGAGGCAATTCTTGAAAAGAAGTTTGCCGAGTTGTATAGCATGTTGTCAAAAGCCCATTTAGGAAGAAGATGAGTTTCTTGAAAGAACACTGCTCGCTGTTTTCCGTCAATGAGCCGAAGGAACTTGAAGGCTTCAATTGTGGAGACCTTGACATAGACGAGTTCTTTGCCAATGATTGTTTTGGTTTTACCAAACAGTTGTTGGGCAAGACCTATTGCTATAGGTTAAATGAAGAACCTGGCAAAGTCGTATGCGCCTTTACCCTTGCCAATGCAGGAGTCAGGGTAAGCGATTTGCCTAACGCACGCAGAAAGAAAATTGAGGCTGGCATACCACATGCTAAAGCCTTGAAGGACTATCCTGCTGTATTAGTGGCAAGACTTGGGGTTTCTTCCGAATTCCGTTCAAAGCATATCGGCAGTGATGTTCTTGATTTCATTAAGCTCTGGTTCATCGAACCTCTAAATAAGACTGGATGCCGATTTGTAATTGTTGACGCATATAACACCCCATCAACGATGGTGTTTTATGAGCAAAATGGCTTCACAACAGTGTTCAGTACAGAACAACAGGAGAAAGACTACCGTCATATCACCTCAGAAACAACATTGAGCACTCGCTTGATGTTCTATGACTTGATGTCGATGGTAGAAGAATATAGGTAGGAACACGTATTCATTCCTGCCACCCTGCAAAGGGGACACAGATAGAATACAATGTTGAACATAGATTTATAAAAGAAAAGTAGATATAAAACACATAAAGAGAGATATTCTCTCTAAGACATATTAAAGAAGCGTTATGCTCATCAAGTATTTGGAAACGTAGGAAATTTTCAAATTGCATACGAAGATGACATAGTGGTTCTCACGTATAGCGTGGGCTACTATTACTACATCTGTATGCAGGGTTTCCTACGACCTCCAAATTAGACGTGGCATTTGTGGTTCACGCTCTTTTGTGCCAGTATTTGTCTTGGGATTACCAAGCAATTATGCAGCAGAGCATAATAGTTTCTTGAATGCTTCCGAGTAGGCAGATTGTACATAGTATTTTTAAAGTATTACTAATATGGGATTATTTGATTTTATATTTAGCTCGAAGAAAAAAGAGCAAGAGCGGCTTCGCCAAGAAGAAGAGGTTCGACGCAAAAAAATAGAGCAGGAGCGAATTGCGCGTGAAAGAGAGCGTCGTATTGAAGAGAATCGCAGAAAAGAACATACAGAACAAATCGGGGATGCCGGGTTAGGAAACGATTGGCTTGACAAAAAACAATTAGAGGAAATTATACGTTCTTTGGCAAAACTAAGTTATATGTTCAGAGATTCTGTATTACTCACACAAACTGGAAGGAACACATCAATGATGTCTCGTCTATATTCTTATACTGGTATGATGGGGTATCTGTATGAATATGAATATAAATATGGTTCTTTCAACTCCTTAGTTGATACAAATATAGCTAATCATTTCAAACTTGTTTTAGTTGCGATGAGTAATCCATCGCATAGAAACAAATCTATTGCAGAACTTGCAGGCAATTGGTCTGATGTCCTTCAAGTAATTTTCACCTTAAGTCTTGAAGATAATCCAGACAAAGTAAACTTCGAAAAAATATCAGATGAGGTCACAATAATAACACGGACATTTGAGAGATTGTCAGGGAATAAGTGCAAACAACCATCTGACCCAAGAAATGTTACTCCACGTAAGGTAACATATAATCCTCTAAATATCACAGAAGACTTACAATTATCACAGGGGCATGTTATTCCAGATATAACCAATGTCTTTGCTCAGGAGTTAATTCCACAATTGACTTCTCCTTATTCTACAAAAACGAGTAAAGACATTGTGGCAGAATATGCTCTTGCCATGATTAAATCCTATTATGACAATGCAGGTTTTGTACCGATGGTGATTGTTGACCAAATTACAGGTCAAATCAATCAAGTAACGGAAATGGTTCAGAGAATTTCATATTCTCCTTATCCATCATTGAAAGAATATGTTTTGAGTAAAATATATAAATAATTGAAATTTCTGCAATGGTACATAACAACTCACTCTTCACAAAAGAATCATTAAAAGCTGCTGCATCCCATATCGGGAAAGCAACATTTACATTGATTTATGATGGCAATGACACTAATGAACAGATAAATGCAGGAAAAGAACTATTGCAAGCAGAATGGATTATTGTCACTGTCATAGACCACATTTTTGATTATTATCCCGCGTCTTATTTCATGAATGATGATAGTAAGAAAGAATACCCCAATTATTTGGAATGGTTCCTTAAACATCCAGAAATTGGTGTACAGAATGCAATCAAGTTTGTTGAAAATAATTTTGATGTTCTTGATACTGTCAAACGAGATAAGCTAAATCAGCACAGGATGCCACGAAGGAATTTGACAGAAGAGAATCATGTAAAGTCTGTGCTTATTGAAATCCAAAATAACCTAGATGAGATTGTCCGATTACTTTGTGGTCCCAAAAAGATTTCTGATCCAAGCAAACCAACTGCCAATGAAATATCTATGCTAATTAGGACAATAAAACAAATACAGAATAACTATTCAAAAATGGCTGATGAAAGGCAAGATGAAAATTTTTCCCTTCATGTATTTAAAACAAATCATTTTTTTGAGATGTTCAAATTGCCCCTTCTAAAAGCTTGGGAGGTTTACCATTATGGCTCTCATAGCGATTTCTGGAAGGAGGGAGATTCTATGTTAGAGTATATGATGTTTGAAATAAAGGCAAAAGAAATGATAAGAGATTTAATATCAACTCTTACACAAGAATCTCCTTTTTCTCAGATTGAACGTAATTCTGCTATAACCAACGGCTTATTGAAAATCTATCAGCATCTTATTAACCAAAAATTAGACTAGTTAAGCATATGGCTTCTTGGACTCACACTGAAATAAACATTGACGGGAGGCTTGTGAAAGCACAGGCTCCCATCATTGTATCGGCAAGTAGAAGTACGGACATTCCTGCTTTTTATGCCGATTGGTTCTTTGACCGATTAGAGAAAGGGTATTCTGCATGGACAAATCCTTTTAACGGTGTTAAATCGTATGTCTCGTATGAGAATACTCGCTTCATCGTGTTCTGGTCAAAGAATCCACGTCCATTGTTGCCATATCTTCACATCCTCAAAGAGCATAACATTAAATGCTATATTCAATATACCTTGAATGACTATGAGCAAGAGAGATTGGAAAAAGTTCCTTCTCTTGCCACACGCATTGAAACATTCAAATTGCTTGTCGAGCAACTTGGTAAAGGTGCAGTCATCTGGCGATTTGACCCAATGATTTTGACGGATGATATTTCTGTAGATGATTTGCTCCGAAAAGTACAAAACATAGGTGACCAACTGAAAGATTATACCGAGAAGATGGTTTTTAGCTATGCTGACATTGCCATGTATCGGAAGGTGAAACACAACCTCGAAGTCAATGGCATAGCATATCGTGAGTGGGAAATCGAGCAGATGGAAGAGTTCGCAGAAAAACTATCTGCCTTGAATCGTGAACGTGGATGGAACTTCCAACTGGCCACTTGCGGTGAGAAAATAGACATATCGAACTATGGCATTGAGCACAATCGTTGTGTTGATGGCGACCTCATTGCTCGCTTGGCATATGATGACAAGCAACTTATGGATTTTATGAAAATCAAGATAGAGGATATGCCAACTCCGACACTATTTGGTGACTTGGAAATTCCAAAGGGGGCAATACGTTTGCCAAACAATCGTTATTTCCTTAGTACACATAAAAAAGATACTGGCCAACGTCAGTTTTGCGAGTGTATGGCATCGAAGGATATAGGCGAATACAATACATGCCCGCATCTTTGCGAATATTGTTATGCCAATACAACCAAACAACTGGCTCTACAGAACTGGCAGCAGCATACATATAATCCTTATTCTGAAACAATAACAGGGCGATGAGTTATACATCTGACATTCAACAAATCAGAGATCTGACGATAAATGATATTATCAGTACGGCGGTAAAGTATCTCCCCACTCGATGGAGAGAAAGGCCGTGGGCGTTTTGTGATGAACAGGGGCGACACCTAAATCGTGGCACAGCCATCCTTGAAACAGACGAACAGTGTCTCGCTTACTTGGCTGCTTATGGCAAGATGCACGATCACAAATTGCGCAGGGCGTTAGACGACAGGGAATTTCCTTTCCATTACCTAAGAGAAGGTTTTGAGATTTACGATTGGGGTTGTGGACAAGGATTGGGAACAATTGTCCTTGTTGAATGTTTGCGAGAAAAAGGATTGCTTAAGCATTTGAAGCGTGTCTATTTGGAAGAACCTTCTGACATGGCTCGTTCCAAAGCATTGCTACACGTCAATCAAACTTTAAATGCGACCAAAGTAGAAGTTATTGAGAACAACAAATTCCTACCATCTGATAAAGATGACAACTATTCCGTTGCTTCAATAGATGTTAAGGAACGATGTGCTATTCATGTTTTTTCAAATATACTTGACATAGAAGAAGTTAGTTTAAAGAAAACATCACAAATGGTGGCTTCTTCTGGTTCCCGCCACATCATTCTGTGTGTAGGTCCTGCGAAACGGAGTGATTACCGAATTTCTCAGTTTCTTAAATATTTTAGAAGCGAAGATGTAAATGTCTTTACCGCGTATAGCGAAGTGAATTTTGGTCAACTACCCAATAAACACCGTTATGGCTGCTTCATTAGGAGTTTTACTTTCTGTTTAGACTCTGCACAGACGGTATTACAGAAATTTACCTACTTCGCTCCAATTCAACTATTTGCTTGCTATTCGGATTGTATATCGAATGATTGTACAGACAAAAGTTCTTTTGAATTATTGGCACCATTCGACATGTCTGCTCACAAAAGCGAAAACCCTGTTTTTGCTCTCACAAGTAATATAATATCTCGTGGATATGAAACATTTGCAAGCAATAGGATATACCAAGCTATTTCACACTTGAAAGGGAATAGTCGCAAGAATGCCCTCACAGCAATAGCCCGTTTGCAAAAGACCTTTGCGGAAATGCTCATGTCTGAAAGAGCAGATTTAAAGAAAAGTGAATGGCGCATTGTCGTACTTGAAGACGACACAGACATTGCACGTATAGCCATCGAAGATTTCTATGAGATGTATCATCATCTTATTGCACTGACAGAAGACTATGCACATCTAAAACTGCCAGAGGTCAACCTGTTCGATGACAGAACGGCTGACACATCAATTCAATACGATGCTGTTTTTGACATTTCAATTTCAAAAATATGTGAACCCGAAAACGTTGCTTTCGGCAATTATCTGGTTCAAAATGATTGCTATTTTGTGATTCGTTCCTCTCGCAACATATATGATGAAAGAACAATATATACATCAGAGCGTATCAAATACAAGCCTCTCGTCACACGCGACAACAAAGGTAATTACAATTCTATAGAAGATAATGTTGCTCACCTTCGTTACTTCCTCAACCTATTATTTCAAAAGCAGGATTTCCGCCCGGGCCAATTACCGATACTTAATCGTGCATTGCAGTTAAAGAGCGTTATTGGACTGCTTCCTACAGGAGGTGGTAAGTCGCTAACTTATCAATTGGCAGCATTATTACAGCCAGGTGTTACACTTGTTATAGACCCATTGCGAGGTTTAATGAAGGATCAATATGATGGTTTACGAAGGACTGGTATTGACTGTATTTCATACATTAACAGCGATTTGGATGCAAAGGAAAAACGTGAGAACGAAAGAAAACTGACCAACTCGCAAGTTCAAATTCTATTTCTTTCTCCCGAAAGGCTAAGCATTCATAAATTCAGAGAGACTCTCCGTGCGATGAATGAGTCTTGTGTATATTTCGCCTATGGAGTTATTGATGAGGTACACTGTGTATCTGAGTGGGGACATGATTTCCGGCTGGCTTATCTACACTTAGGAAGGAATCTTTATAACTACGTTTTGCCAAAGTCGGTTGAGGGCAAGACTAATCATATCTCGCTCTTTGGCTTAACAGCAACTGCCTCTTTTGACGTGTTGGCTGATGTGGAGCGTGAATTATCTGGTGTAAGTTCATATTCACTGGAAGAGGATGCCACTGTAAGATATGAGAACACTAATAGACTGGAACTACAATACTATGTATATAACGTAAATGCAGAACAGGCAAAAAAGGAACGTGAAGTCGGGGGAATCAAGCAAAATGCATTATTAGATGTCATAAAAGATGCTACAAACAAACTCAATGAAATACAGAGCGAAGAATATGTTGATGAAATATGCACACGATTCTTGGAGCGTGAGAACATAACGGATAGCGATAAGGAAACTGAGATTTTTGAGACGGACTTATCAGTAAATGTTCTTGATAATTGGTTCGCTCACGACCACAGCACGGAAGCGGCAATAGTCTTTTGCCCAAGAGCAAATGGTGGAAACTTATATGTTGATGGTGTCGCTACTCATTTACAATCGCAAGGATTTAGATATATTTCAACATACAAGGGAGGGGCTGATCCAAAAAACCAGGAAGCTTTTTTGTCTGGTGAAAAAAATCTGATGGTTGCTACAAAGGCTTTTGGCATGGGAATTGACAAGCCCAATGTACGCCTTACCATTCACTTAAACTATCCAAGTTCACTTGAATCATTTGTTCAGGAAGCAGGGCGTGCTGGTAGAGACAGGAAAATGGCTCTTGCTACAATCATGTACGCTCCAAAAACATTCTATGTAAAGAACGTGAAGACAAATACATGGGGACAATTTTCATCAGACTATCAGACAAACAAGTTCTTTTATGATAGTAATTTCTTGGGCGAAGATTTTGAACTCTTTGTTATGAAACTTCTGATGGACACTCTTCAGGTAAGAATAAGTAATGAGGAGTTTTACGGCATAGAAGATGTAACTATAAAACCAACTAATGGTATTATTAGGTTTATCAATAAGTATGAATATGGACAGACTTTAACTTATTACTTGTCTTACAGGGAGCAGGATGAAATACTGGATAGGTATAACCAGATACTTCTACAGCATAATATGCCTGTTTTTGAAACCCCTAATGCACGACAGTTAAAGAATTCCAGTGGGTTTAGTTATATACGTGACTATGGATCAGCCGTATATAAAGATGCCATACAAAAGGCGATATATAGGATGTGCGTGATTGGATTGATTGATGATTTCACTGAAGACTATGCACGGTACACATTCAGAGTTACCACCGTCTGCCACGAAGATAGCCATTATTATGAGTGTCTCAGACTCTACTATCGAAAATACTATTCAGAGGAGAGGACGGACGATATGATGGAAGAAGTGAAATCTTTGGCTGTCGCAGAAGGAGCAATAATGGCATGTCTCAAACATTTGACTTCCTTTATCTACCGTAGTATAGCGCAGAAAAGAGCTCGCGGAATTCTTGATATGGAGCAGTTCTGTAATATGGCCATCAATTCTGGCAAAAATTGGCTTGAAACTAATGAAGATTTAAAGGATTTCATTTATTTTTATTTCAACTCAAAATATGCTCGTGAGAATTTCGAGACATACGATTCTATTCTTAAAAGAGATGTGCCATTTTCATTGAAAGATGATACTAACACAGATTTACATTCAGAAGCCGAGATAACAAGTTTTGAGTTGGTCAAGAAATATATGCGTGTCGTTGATCCAGAAATTGTAAACAATGACTCGCAGACAGACAATGTCAAACACTTGCAAGGTGCAATACGCCTCATTCGAAGGGCTATTGTAGAAATGAATCCTGTGTTGAATCTTCTAAATATCTTCTGTATTCTGTTTCTTGGTCAACAAGACAATGAATTGCTTGAGGAAGAAATATGTAGCGACTACGAAGCGGTAGTTGAATACTATTCGAAGAGAGGTAATACAAGAGTGCTGGATGAATATACAAATCTTCTTGTCAAGCATGCTGCTCTTGATGATTCAACTAAAGACTACTTGCAGAAATTGTATAAATTCATTTTGCTTAAACAGCATTCATTAGAACTTGAACATTTTATATCTCAATATATTTAGTAACAATGATAGACGATAAAATCAACAAGGCTTTAATAGAATTGGAAGCCAACCTCAGAAACGTTAAGTCTGCAAATGACCAAGTAAACAGCACGGTAAATGCTTATAAGGCGCTTACCGCAAGTACCACGGCCTATACTGAAAGTCTGTCCGCAGTCAACGATGGCGTAGAAAATCTTGTTAAGACTGTTGGAAATGACTACGGCAAAAAAGTTGCGGAGTTTGATAAAGACCGTAATCAAATCGTAGCATCGTGTAATCAAGTGATTGCGGATGTGAATCGAACAATACAAGATGTAAAACAATCTTTTGATGACAACATAAAACTGATACACAAGAAGTTTACTTATGTCCTTGTTCTAAACGGCATAATCCTTTTGAGCATAGTGTTGTTACACTTTTTGGGCTGATGAAACATCTACATAAATCCTTCATGTATATGAATAATTCGCAATCATACATATATCCCATTTTCTCCAGAGAAGAGGTGGGAATAAACAACAGTACAAAAAACGCAGGGCAGTGTAAAGGCTTATTTACAGATACTCACAATGAGATAATAGATACACTCTGCGGAAATGGATTTTTCGTTGGCGATTATTTTGTTACAGCAGCGCACGTCATATCTGCGGTCAACTTTCCGCTTATCAAGATGAATGGCCAAGAATTTTTCTTAAAACAAACCGATGCCATAGTATGGCGGATAATGTCAGAAAATCCAAAAGAAGAAGATTTTGAAAACACTGACAATGCAGATGTCGCCATTTTCCATTTCCCGAATGCTGGTAGTCCTCTTCAGTTTTCGGATAAATTGCCTGAACCATCAATCATACTTTCTTGCAATTATTATTATCACTCGAACTTTTGTAAATCGCAAGGTGAAGTCGGTGATAAGGATTTTTTTCTGGGCAACTTCTTTGGCTGTCGAATGACACCTATACATCCTACGGAGGGTGGGAGTAGTGGAAGCCCGTTGATAAAAGATGACATTGTTTATGGAATCCTTCATGCAGGCAACAAAAGCGACACTTCCATTTGCGTGTTTTCTTCTGCGGCCTATGCTCTCCACCTCCTACGACAGCATTTAGGCTGAAGCCTCACAACTGACCAAAATCTAACTCCTCTATTGAATGGATAAGCGAAATACATATCTATAGCATGACGATATTGCATATGGAGAGTCTTTAGTTCTGGTTATTTCGAGTCTATGACAAATTCAAAGCCCAGTTGATGAGGGCATTGACGGTTGCTTGTCTTGGACTGTCGTTTTGTTGTTCGTTCACTTCGTGCATTGTAGGCTGCACCTCAGCATAAAAGTGAACTTTTCTGCATTCGGTTTGCACTACAATTCATAATCACTTTTGCTTTTTGTTGTCCAATCGTTGTTGTCTCATTTTCCAAAGTTCATCTATCTCCTGACGGTGCTCGTCCTCGTCCGAGTAGAGCCATTCGATGTAATCGGCTCGCTGTGAGGTACGGTCATCCAGCCGGGAGAAGTCACGGAGAAGGATGTACTTCTTTTCGATGGTATTCAGCCTTGCGTTGTCGTATGCTATAAAACAGGTAAAGCCCATAGACGCAGACCACAAGCAGAGCATGGAAAGTACAACGAACTGACGGACGTGGCGAGAATGGAAAATTCTCCTCATGCAGTATAGAGGTATCTCTTTGAATACGAACCGCATGATTTCGTTGTACGATTTCGGCAAAGGAGGAAAAGGAAGTGAAGTCGTTGGGGGCACGCTGCTTTCCTTGCCAATGGCATCCAGTCGCTGCATGAATTGGTTGGACTGATTCTTGCTGCGTTCGGTTTCCTCGTCCAACCTTTTGGCTGCTTCCTTGAAGTTGTCATACAGGTCAAGGGCGGCATTGCACCTTTTCAGCACATCGTCATATTGCGAGGTCAGCTCGTTAAGAGCCTCGTTCAAGGTCTTCTTGCCCTGCTTCCTTTCCTCCTCTTCTTCCTTGATGATTCGTTGTTGCCTTTCTTCAAGCAGTCTTCTGACCGATGTCACAACTCTGGAAGAAATAACGGCAGACATCTTTTCGACATTGGGCAGTCCTGCCAACGCTGGTTGTTGTCCCAAAGACCTGTCGTTGACCGCTCCCATATTGCCCGCTTCGGGCAAGTTGCTGCCACCTGTAACACTGCTCTCTGATGGTGAAGCAATATTTTCCTGAGTCTCCTCTGGCATATCTTTCAGAGCCTTGAATTTCTTTGCCATGTCTATCTCCTTCTCTTGGGTTTGTACACATTCTTGTCTTTGTCCTCGTCATTCCAACCTCTGTCATCGCAGCTTCCTCCACCGCCTCCAGATGTAGGTGCGATATGTGGCTGCAAGACAATCTCCATTGCTGCATCGGCAAGGTTCTCCAATGTGGCAGTACCAGTCAAACCATTGCTGCCGTCCGATGTGGAATCAGTCGAAGCGTCCGCCATTGCGGATGCCACATTTGGTGATTCGCTGATACCCCAGTTGGAAGATGGAACGATGCCACTTGGCTGCGAACTCCTGTCGATGCGGAATTGTTCAGACGAAGAGGTATTCCCAACGGCTCTTATTGCCGAAGCACGTAAGACAGCGTCCAGTTTGCCGTATGTCATGCTTCGGTCTATCTTTCCACCTGCAAACGACACATTGCCGTATGAGAACGAAACTCCCTTGATGCGTCCATCTGACCTGTAGGAGAAGCGGACATCTATGCCATGATTAGCCAATTCGGCACGCAACTCATCCCAAGAGTTCTGAAACGGAAGTGCAGCCTTTATGGTGTCATATATGTGGTATTTCACCTTCGCATTGCCACGAAGCCTGTCACGGTTCACCTCGTCCTTGCCCTTGCCGAATGTCAGTCCGTACTCCCTTGTGAGAGCCTTGGTGACAGCTGCTGATTTGCGGAAGTTGTGGTCGCCCTTTATCTCCTTCTTGCGGTTGTTCACCCTGTTGTATATGACATGCAGGTGTGGGTGCGCCTTGTCCTCGTGCCGGTAGATGATGTATTGGGTGTCCACAATGCCCATACGCTTCATGTACTCCTGTGCTATCTCCACCATAAGCTCATCTGACAGGCGACCCATGTCCTTGGGCGAGAAACTCAACACGACATGGCCGACTAAGTTCTTCACTCCACAACCCTGTGCCTGACACTTGAAACTGGCAGTAACAGTGGCATTGGAAGTGGTGCTCACTCCCTCGGCATGGAGAATCCTTACGTTCTTCTCCTTGACATCATTGGCATAGTTCACCAGTCCGCCAAAGCCTTGCCCTGACTTGATTTTTGCTATCATAACTCTATAGTTGGATGGGTATTATTGGCTGATGCGTATGAGGGTCTCGTCAATACGCATCGCCAGATTCTTCAAACTCTTTTCCATCGAAAGGATGCCGTGGATATGGGCAAGGTGGGTCAGCTGGTTAAGGTTGTTAGACATGCCAGCCAACTTCCTGATGCAGTCTGTCTGCTCGTCAGAAAGCCTTGCAATATAGTGTCCCTCGACAGTCATCTGATAGACGATGGAGGACAGCGACACACCTTCTTTCTTGCTGATACGGCACAGCTTGTTGTAGTTCGACCTGTCGAAGTTCACCTTTACGGTGCAGTCTCTCCTCTCCCCGTCAGGAAGGGGCGGTCTGCCGCCTTTGTTGGGTTGGGAAGTCTCTTCTGCCATATAAGTGTGACTCTGTGTTTTGGGGGCTTTGTTCATAAGTCTGTGGTCTGTGACTGGCAGGCTCGGCTCTATCAGCCGCGGTTTATCGGGACGAAAAACCTATACTTGCTCCCAAAACACCTCAATCCGATAAATCTCCCAATGGCAAAGCCATCCACAACACAAGAAAATGCCATGAACGGCAGTTGCCGTATATAAAAGGGAAATGAGGGAAGAAGTGAAATAGGACATGCCAAGCCGCCAATACGGTTAATGACTATTTTCCCTGTCTCAGAGCCTTCCACGATATGGGGTCAGCCTCACACTGGTCGCTGCGCTGCGAGAGCAGCCTCTTGATGTCAGAGAGGGCATAGCGTTTACGTCTTCCCACCTTTGCGGCTCTCAGGTAGCCAGCTTTGTCCCATGCCCAAAGGGTGGTGGTGCAGACACCGCACATCTTGCACGCTTCCTCCGTGGACAGCCATTTTTCCTCATCGGCTGCCTGTTCCTGTCTCATCAGTTCATGCTCCTTCATCAGCTGCGCTTTCTCAATCAGCTTGTCCGCAAATTGGCAGAGGTCGGCTGCAGACACTTCAACCTTGATGTTGCCTCCTGCCTCAATCATTGAATACAAATCCATAAAAACAATCTCCCTTTTGTAAGTTCAGTCAATCATGTTTACAAGCTCTCTCTTCATGTCATCGTCAATGGCACGGTATCTGGCAAACGAGCGGCTGCCGTTGGAGTGTCCCGACATGGAAGCAATCAGATTCGGGTCTTTCACCTGCTTGTACAGGTTGCCCACGAAGACACGCCTCGCCATGTGGCTGCTCGCTATCTCATTGATGGGACGCTGCAGTTCCTCATGCGTCTTCGGGTCAAGTACAGTGACCATACGTGTGATGCCTGCCTTGGTCAGAAGGATGCGGATAGCCTCGTTGTATATGCCAAGCGACCTGTGGGGTACAAGCGTCTTGGTCTTGTAGGGCTTGTTGAGCAGCCTGTCCAGAATCACCTTGGCTTTCTCATTGAGGGGGACACGCACGGTCTTGCCGCTCCGCTCCCTTGTCTTGGAGGGGATGTATTCCACTGCACCATCCACAATATTCTCCGCAGTGAGACGGATAAGGTCACTGTATCTGCAACCAATGAGGCACTGGAACATGAACACGTTTCTGAACAGTGCCAGCACCGGACTTTCGGACAGATCCATGTCGTAGATGAGGTTGCGCTCCTCCAGTGTCAGGTAATAAGGAGTGCCATAAACGAACCTCGGCATCTCATATCGGTCGAATGGCCTGTTGTCCGTTGCCCCTTGCTTCATTGTCCAAAGAAAAGCCGTGCGCAGCCTGCCCATGATGCCACTTATGTAGTTGCCGCCTCTGTTGCCCCTGATAGCCGAATCCCTGACATCCCTGTACAACATGGGATATTTCATCTTGTAGTCATATTCATTGCGGATATACTCTTCAAGGTCTCGCAAGTCCTGTGCGGTCATAGTGTCTATATTCAGCGTGAACGAGTCGTTCTTGTCAATGTGCTGTCTGAGACGCTCATACCTCTTGATGAGCCTGATGAAGGAACGGTACAGACCCTGCTGCTTCTTGTCGCCCAGTCTTGTGGTAAGATACCGCTCAATCCAGTAAGTCAGTGCCACATTCACGACCTCCTTCTCCTGAATCTTGTAGGCATTGGGATGATGGTAAACGAACAGGAGACGTTTCAGCCATCGGCTGTCAGCACCTATATAGTATTCTTTTGATATAAGGGCGAGAATTTCCTGTATAGCATGGTCGAAGTCCTGCCTCTGCTGCTCCCCGACCAAGGAGACACGAAGCTTGTAGCCCTGCCTTTTGGCATCCCAATAGTTGGGTTGGATAGCCAGTTCGCTTGCTGCCTTGATGTCACATTCGTTGTCCCTCACACGGAAATAGACGGTGGCTTTCGCCATGCCGTTCTTGGGACTTGCCGTTGTTCTTATAAATGCGCTTGCTCTCATAATGATGTTCAGTCTATAAGTGAAACAAGTTCATTCTTCATATCCTCGTCAATATGGCGGTAGCGCGCGAAAGCCTTGCTTCCTTGGCTATGACCAGTCATGGAGGCTATCAACTCCTGGTCTTTGACCTTCTTGTAGAGGTTGCCGATGAAAGTCCTCCTGCCAAGATGCGATGTCGCAAGTTCATACAGGGGATGTTGCTCCTCCTTGTGCGTGTGGCGGTTCAAGACAGTAACGACACGGTTGATGCCGAGAAGGTGCAGCAACAGGCGGATGTCTGAGTTATAGTCGCCACGGCAATGGTAGGGGAACAAGGAATCGTCTTTCGTCTGCTGTCTTGCCAGCAACTCCTTGGCCTTGCTGCTGAGCGGGACACGCACAGTGGAACCGATGCCGCGGTTGAGTGACTTCTGCGGTATATATTCAAGGAAGTCACCCTTGACATTGGCTTTCGTCAGTTTGTTGAGGTCGCTCAGACGGCATCCGACAAGGCACTGGAACATGAACTTGTCCCTGTTCTCCACAAGGTGCTTGGGCCAGCCAGTGAGGTCAGCATAGAAAATGGTGTCACGCTCCTCCAAGGTCAGATAATATGGAGAACCATATACCAGTACACCGTAGTCAAAGCTCTTGAAGTTGAGATTGGTCATGTAGCCTTGCCTGACACACCAGTTGAGTACAAAAGTTAACCTTGCCATGAGTGCGGTCAGGGTATTGGGAGAAATCTCAGCGACAAAGCGGATGTCGTATTTCTTGTAGAAGTCGGGGTATTCCTTATAATATATGCGCTCATGGGCGATGTAGTCACGGAGTTCTGACAGGAGCATGGTGTCGATGTCATCAAGCAGGGAAGAAAACTCCTCGTCTCCCAGCATGTCACGCTGCCAGTCTATGAAGCGAATTACCTTGCGCTCGATGTTCTGCGTCTGTTCCTTGTGCCTTTTGCTGAATGAGTTCTCCTTGAGGTAACGCTTGAAGGCTTCACGGATGTCCATGCCTCTGTCTTTGGAACATTCTTTTGAGACAGAAGACTGTGGCTTTTCCGCTTCGTGGGCTTTGTCTCTAAAAAACTCCTCAATGATTGCTTTCATGGTCTGGTTGTCTGCCTTGTCGGCCAGATGTTCCTCCACGAAGTTGGCAAGCAGGATAAGTTGGCGGTTGAACTCTCTCCGTGTCTTTCGGTCGATTACTGCAACAGGTGTCGTGTCCCTGTACCCTGGAACAGACGCATCCCAGTAGGCTACTTGGACTGTAAGAGGAGTAGAAACCTTCAAGTCATATTTGCCCTCCCTGATTCTGATGCCGATGGTGCCTGTGTCACTTTTTCGGCTGTTCTTTCTGATGTAAAAACTTGTTTTTGCCATTTCTTAATGGTGATTTGAATTAAACATTATGTGAACACTCTCTAAATACGCTTTTCGCATCTTGGGAACATATTTTTGATGCAAAGTTATAGAATGTTCCCAAATTTGTTCCCATAGAATGGGAGAAAACTTCAATGCGGTTAAGTATTATTATAATTTGATTCTCTTTCAATTATCCTTGATTATAAGTGATTTATGAACACTTTAAGTTTGATTTACAAGTATGATATATGAGTATGTTTTTGCCCAAAAAGCTCGTAGAGCATCATCGTTACCACATAATCATGCATCAAGGCCAATGCATCGGCTCCCCAGCTATAATCCACACCGCCGCTTTTGGCGAGTGCGAACTGAGCCGAAAACAAGCCAATGAAAACAAAAGAAGACCTAAGTACTTTAGATAGCATCTCTAATCTCCGATTCGTTGTTTTCTGACTTCCCATTATCCGGAGCCTTTACTTCTTTAAGCCCCTTGTCCTGACGTTGGTTATCGAAAAGCATAACCTGCTGATTGATAAGATAGTCCTCGAACTGTTTTTCATCCATGACGACTTCACTCTGAATATCCCCTTCAAGCATATTCCGGCGGATATTATCAACCTGCTCTTCAGTTTTACTTTTCTCAACCATTCCATTTTGGGTCGCTGTTTTACTCTGGTAAAAATCATCATTCTCCTTTTCCTCTCCCCCGTGTTCTCTGAGCAGATTCGCTTCCGAAAGATTTTCAAGGTTCGTTGGTGTTCCTATGACAAATCCGTCTCCGTCTTCTGTTACAGGAATTGGTTCTTCAATCTGCGCCATATTACTCACATCGAAAATCTCTTCCGTTTCATTCTCCTGCCCCTTTTTACCGTACAGGTCTCGACTGATATTTACGCCATAGTAGATGATGTATGCTATGGTCAGTACAATGGCAAATATTGCAAATGGACTCATGTAATTAATCTGTTTTTGTTTGATTTCGGGTGCAAATGAATGATGAAAAATGGTGGAAAAATCAGAATCTATTTGAAAAGCTTTCGTTTTTAACCTGTATTCTAATTTCAAGTAATAATCATACCTAAAATCATACTCAAACAAAAGACAACCCCCAAATCTATCCAACTTGCTTAAGAAAATGAGCTGTTGAACACAGGTTCCAGAAAACGTCTGCTATCATTTTGATATGATAAAAAAATATCCTACTTTTATTTCCGAAATTTGTTTAAAATAGTCAAACTGAATACCCCTATATTGAAATCATGATAATTCGTAAACAGCCTGTAATATCATGGCTATTGGATAGAAATAGTGTCTTGGATGAGAATAAATTGGGCGTGCCAATGGTAGATAACAAAGTACACTTCGAGTATCTGGCCAATGGCATGGGTGTTCTTACAGATGTTCGTAAAAGCAATCCTGCTTGGGGTTTGCCTGAACTGATTATGCCTTCATTTGAGAAGGTTATGGAGAAAAGTGCAAAGTCATTTTCCACTATTGACCATCAGCTTTTTCAGGAGTTCTACAACAACAATGTATGTGGTATTCTTCTATCGAAGGATTGCGGAACCATAGTGTATGGTTTCGGAAAGGACACATTATATGTTTGGCTGTTTAGGCAAGATAGAGGGGAAAGCAAATTAAATATGTATTTTTATGTAGAGTCAGTAGAGGATAATACACGGAAAATTTTCACATGGCCAACCCTCACAGATGATGACCAGCTTTTCGCTGGCGATAAAGAGGGGAGAAAAGAAATGTATGCCACACTAGCAAACAAACTAATGATTTTCCTGGCCGTTAAGAAATACGTAAAGGTTGAAACGATAGTTGTGCCAACTGGGACAATTACTAAGATTGATGACACAGTTCATGGATATAAGGTTAAAGAAAAAATCAAAAATGAAAGTGGGCAGGAAGTGATCATCATGGATTCCCGATGGTTTAGAAAAATAGTCAATGATAATGATATTTTTGTTAGAGGTTTCTTTAGGCTACAGAATAAAAAAAATGAAATGGGTGAATGGTATAAGGAGCTCATTTTCGTAGATTCTTTTATTCGACACGGGTATCATCGCAATGCTACGATTGAAAATGAGAAGTAATTCAAGTCTGATATTGACAGATTTAGAGATTTCGACCATAAGTATATAAACGACCGTTTAGTTTTATACATCGCCCAATCTTAATTTGATTTCCATATCAATTCATTTATGCCTGGAAAGATAAGCTTTTCGTCCCTATATAAAACTCGTATTTACAATAATTAGCAGCATTATTCTCATAAGCCGGGTGGTATTTCCAATCTTATACGATTAACGATTCTTCCTTTCGTCCGGTTGAAGGGGAAGCACTCTTTATCTTCCTTACCGGTTACAACAGGCAACCACTCATAAAATAAACACCTTCACTAATAGGCGTAAGCATTAAAAATCCTGCATTCTAAATTTTCCTCCTTAACACATACGACAACTGCCTGACTGGTTATTTTCTATCATGGCGCAAAGGTGTTTACAGAATCTTAACGGGCAGTAAAGTACAAGCCTTGCAGGTTCACTGAAAAATCTCCACGCCGTATAAGTTCAGGGTAGTATTTTGTCCGTGAATACTTGACAGCCCTAATCCCTACACCGGAAATGCACCTGAATAAAAAATCAACCCGGCAGATGCCGATTTTAAAATTAAGGTTATGGAAAATATATCAGAAGCACGGATTTATGTAGGAACTTACGCCAAGTACAATGAAGGTTCAATCTTCGGTAAGTGGTTAGACCTTTCGGATTATTCCGATAAAGAAGAATTTTATGAGGCTTGCCGCGAGTTACACAAAGACGAGGAAGACCCCGAATTAATGTTTCAGGATTGGGAATATATACCTTCGGGATTTATCGGTGAAAGTTGGCTGTCCGATAACATATTTGAAATTATCGAAGCCATAGAAGATATGGACGAAGATAAAAAAGCACCATTCGAGGTCTGGCTTAACCACGAAAGTTACGATCTTAGTTCCAAAGATATAAACGACTTGATTTCCTCTTTCGAGGATGACTTTCAGGGCGCATACAAGGATGAAGAAGATTATGCTTATGAAGTCGTTGAAGAATGTTACGACCTACCGGAATTTGCGAAAACTTATTTCGACTATGAAAAGTTCGCCCGCGATCTGTTTATGACCGACTACTGGTTCGATGATGGTTACGTATTCCGGCATTCATAAATGAATCGGAAACGTTTTTTAAAGCGGAGCAATCCGCTTTTTTTAGTGTCTGTACTTTACTACCCAATAATTCTTGTAAGTTATGTAAGCTATGGTCAGCACAATGGTAAATATTGAAATGGGCTCATGTTATTAATCTTTTTTTGTTCGATTTCGGCTGCAAATGAATGATGATAAATGGCAGGAAAATCAGAATCTGTTTGGAGAGCTTCCGTTTTTAACCTGTAACCTGTATTCCATTTTTACATAAAAATCACACCTATAATCATACTCATGAGAAGTATTCTATGTTTTTTGAGCATGGAATAACATCTGTTCCTATTTCTTTATCCTGCTTCCCATAGCCATCACTCCCTTCATGCGAAAAGGTAGAGTAAGTTGATGCAGGCAACTAACTTGTTGCGTGCGCAAAGGTAAAATCGGGTTTTGCTGATCCGAGCAATTTTTTCGTATCATAATCTCCACACCTTCGGGTAGTATTCTTCCAAAAAATTTGCTCCTGCAAAACGCCTCTCCTTTGCAAAGCTCACGAAACAAGTCAGTCGCTCAACTCATTCACCGCATAAAAAATTGCAGCTATTTAAGGAGAGCAAGGACTCCGACAAACTAAAATTATCCATCAACGGGCAGAATATCATTGATTGGTCTAAACAGAAATATCAGGAAGTAAAGCAGTCGGCAAGCCATTATATAAGACCTATTACCAAGCCCAAAGTGGGTAAAAGCAAAGGTATTGAGTGATAATCATAGCTGGTTGACAGATATTTACTAAATTTGTTGGCTAAAGAAATTTACATCAAATTGACCAAGAAAAACAAATAGTAATGATAACATGGAAACATCAACGACAATAAACAAAATGTTAGCCGGAAATAAAATTTTTGTTCCAACATATCAACGCGCATATTCATGGGATACTGAATTTGAGAAAGGGAAAGTCCCTAAGCAAGTAAATGTTTTTTTGAATGATCTTGATGATTACAATAAGAGTTGTGCATTAACACCTTATTATTTCGGTCATTTTTTGTTTGAAGAGAAAGCTGACTGTTCTTATGGAGTAATTGATGGACAACAACGATTGACAACTATTATTATATTTCTTTCTGTTTTATTTTCAAAGCTGAAAAAGAAAAGGGAATTGACAGAAAATGAGGAAGTGCTTTTTGAAAATATGATTAAGCGTAAATCTAATTATATTTTCTCCACAGTTGACTATGACAATCAGCTCTTTAAAGATTATGCAATTGATCAAACTAAAGTTGATAAGAATGGGTTAGATACAGAATCTGCGAAGCGAATTGTCCATGCCTTTGATTTCTTTTCAAAAGCATTGGATAAGAAGGATGAGACATATCTGTTGAAAATGTTAAAGACAATTAGTGAAGCTTCCTGCTCTACCCATCCTGTAAAAAATGAATCAGAAGCTATTCAAATGTTCATTTTTCAAAATAACAGAGGAAAGAAACCTTCTAACTTGGAAATTATCAAGGCTCAATTCATGTTTAATGTTCATTTATATGGAGGTGATGAAAAGGACGATCTTATAGTTGAGTTAAAAAATAGATTTGAAAAAATATACAAATCAATATCTTCAATAGAGTATAAAATTAATGAAGATGAGATTCTAACCTATACCTTAAGGGTTTATTTCAACTCTTTATGGGAATCAAATGCAATAGATAGAATCAACAAACTTTTGTCTGAAGAAAATCCTATTCAATTTATTAAGTCTTTCACAAACTCATTAGCTGTTAGCTTTGAACATTTGAAGACATTTTTAACAAAAGATGAACGAGAAAATATTGAAATACACTCTATTGTTACTCTTGGAGGATTTGCAATAGCTATCCCCTTTATAATAAAAGCTTATACTTTCGGATTACCAATCGAAAATATATGCATAATATGTTCAAAGTTAGAATCTCTTATTCTACGGCATCGACTCATTGGTACAAGAGCTGAAATAACAACAAGGATAAATGAGGTATATCAAAAATTTACGAAAGAAAATTCTGATGTAAAACCAATTGTTGATCGGATTGAATGGATGAAAAAATTGCCAAATGATAATTGGTGGTGGGCATATTGGAATAATTCATCATTAGAGAATTCTTTGCAAGGAGGTGTTGAACGTTCAACGGCGAGGTTTTTATTGTGGAAATATGAGCTATATCTTGAAAGTCAAGGAAAAAAAGGATATAGTGCAACTCGCTTTGATAAAATAAAGAAGCCACATTTAGAACACATTGCTCCTCAAACAGAGAATGAAAAACCAGCTTCAGGTTATGGAAGATACACTGAAAAATTTAAAGAGCAATGCATCGACTGTTTGGGGAATTACTTATTATTGTCAGCACCTCATAACGAATCTATTGGGAATAAGCCATTTCATATCAAGAGAGATTCATATACCCAACTTGCTCAACAAAGAGAAATCAGAGAAATGACGGAAGATGAAGTTATTTGGAAGAGAGAAAAAATTGAAGAGAGAAAAACAAAAATAATCAATTTCATACTTAATAATTTCTAAACAAAGTAGATCATGACAAGCAACCATTTTACTACTTTGAGAAATGACCACCCTCTATTTCAAAGATTGAAAAACGAGAACCACGCTTGGTGGCAATTTGTAAAAAATAATATTAAGCCGGAAGGATTTTATATAGATATTCGCAAAGACAACTCGCTGAATGTCTATTACAATGGCGGTTCTTTACTTAAAATCACTTTATCGCGAGGTGAGATCAAAGGAAAAATACACGAGTATTATTTGTATGAAACAGGCTCAAAATATGTTGATTATGAATTGAGCCACCTACCCGAAGATGCAGATAGCATAAAAAAAAGAATAGCAACTAAATATAGCGAATCGTCAGAAAGTGGTATTAAAGCAAGACTTATATCCACTTCAAGCGCAAACTATATTGATTCAGAATTCGCATATCCAGAAGTTATTGGTAAGAAAAAAGACAGAAATGGTAAAAAGGTTACTGCCTACTTGACGACCCGCATCGATCTTACCAAACTGGAAAATGGCAAAATCGTATTTGTCGAATTAAAACGCATAGAGGATGGTAGGCTTTTGACTAATGAATATGAAAATGGAGAACCGGAAATACTCTCCCAAATGAAAGCGTATCATCAATTCATGAATGCCCATAAGCAAGAGATAACCAACTATTACAAAACGCTTTTTGACATAAAGCGTAGGCTTGGTATATTACCAGACAGCTTGGCTGAAATAGAGAACATAAATGATTATGTACTTTGTCAAGATATTGAATTATACATAGAGCCATATTCTTGCCTAAATCCGGGACGAATACGAAGGATTAATGCTATCAAAACTATCCTTGATAGGAATAACATCATTCACAATCTATGAAGATTATAATCCATAGGGGTATAGACCAGATCGGGGGCTTTATAACGGAAATAGCTACGGACAAAGCCCGCATATTGATTGATTTGGGGCAAAACCTGCCAAATGGCGAGGGTATCGTAGATGATGATTTGGCAACTCATGAAGCAATAGGGAAAATCACTCAAGGCATTGATGCTATTTTCTGTAAGCCTTCGATAAACCCCGTTGGGGAGCGTAAATTAATATCATTCGTTAAATAATCTTTTTATTCTTAACGCTATTAATGTATTTTCAAGCCTCTTTATAAGATCATCATAAGATATAATATCAACTACATTTGCATATTTTCTTTTTATAATTTCAAGATCACGTGATTGTGCCCAAGCCAAATCTTTCTCATATCCTAAAATTAATATGGCTTTTGGCGAATTTATTTGTAATCTTACTCCTTCAGGTAGTTGAGAATTATATTTTTCATTAAGTTTTTTTTCTCCTTCAGTACCCCATTTAATTAAATTCAATATATATTTTTCCACTTGCATAATGGTACCCGTAAACTCATGGTTTGGTATATAGTTATCCCTATAAAGCCCTGTCCTTAAAATGGAACTGTTTGAAGTCGGTTTTTTAATTTCCAATATATCCACATTTCCATTATTATTAATTAGCATAAAATCGGGATATCTATAATTCGTTTTTTTTCCATATTCTCTATAACTATCTTTTATTGGCACCTTTTCAAAAAAACGAATATACTTGGGAAAGAGCAATAAAAAGATTTTTGCTATTTGTTTTTGCCAAGCATCTTCACTATATCTGTCAATATTATTAATACTCACCATTGATTTCATTTCTTCAAGCAGAAACTCATATTTTGCTATTTCCGAATCGTATAAAACCATATAATCTCTTATAGGTTCTGATAACTTTCGTTTCTTCCGATAATTATTAAGTCTTAGCTCATAATCATTATCAATCAATGTATATTGTTTAAGCAGACCTGTTACCCTCGAATTAATAAATAAATCAATTTCATAATTATTAGGCATTTTGCTTATTAATTCTTTAAAATCAGTCCAATTTAAAAGGCAGTTGGGAGTACTACCTATGGCAATCGTTTTTTTATCTTTAGATAATTGGGCAGCAATAAATCCGAATACCGAGCCACTTCCTATTTTTATTGTTTTTAGTTTGAACCAATCTATATCAAATTTATTAGGGTAATCATAAAACCTTATTTCTTTATGACATATTATTCCAGCCTCAATTCTAATATATTCATTGTTTACAACTTCTCCCAACTTAAAAAAATATTCATTTTTTTCCTCCTCGTTGAAAATATCAGGTGTACTATTTATTATATCTTTTTTTTTGAAATCGAATATTTTTTTTATTGTAACAACCTCTTCTTCAATATCTTCTTCCATTACTGAATCAAATCTTTCTTTTATCCAATCGTGGTCAAATTGGTAATATTTTAGAATTAGCAAAGTCCCTTCTATGTAAATTTCAACATTCATACTTCAATCATTTTATTTTACATAAATCTAATTACATGAATAGGCATATTTTTATCTTAATTCTTTAATATATATACTTGATGTTTATTTCTTGTAGTTCTATTATTGATCTTGTAAAACGCATGTAAATAACCAAGTCTATTATGTCCTTCAATTAGTTGATAAGGAAAGGTAATATCAGTCCAATTGGGTATATCAGAAAAAGAAGAAACATCCAAGATAACAGGAGGAATACGCCAGGTTCCATATAAGTTCCAGTACTCAATATCTTCTTGTCCACAATAAAAATTCGATAAACTTTGACAATCTGCTCTTATTTTCACCAGATCCATCCCATCTTTATTGGGATGTACATTATTAATTATTAGCTCTACACCTACTTCTTCCTTATGAAAACGTGCATCATAATAATTAATCCATCCATAATTAGCTAAAGAATTCGGATCATCATTAAATGGCCATATCCATTGGTGCAATACTTCTTTGGGAATATGAGATAGTCTCTTGTTTTTTTGCGTTTTTACAAAATATTCTTCAAAGACCTCATCAGAGAATCGATCATCAGAATTAGGTTTCATGGCTTTCCAACTTTCATGACATAAATCACGACCATGTATTTTTTTACCATAATAATCATTTGGCTCCCAACATCCGTTTAGCAATTGATTTGTATCCATTCCGTCCATCTTAACAAAATGATTATAACATTTTATATTAAACCTTTTTCTTCCACTATTGTGTCCTTAAATATTAGTTTTATTATCAAATCCTTTATGATTTTCCGCATAGCTGCATTATATTCAACTATCCCACTTGTTCCCTTAGCACTCCCATGAAATATTCTTGATCTTGTTTTGATTAGTTTTTTTAAATCTACACCATATAAAGAAGTTTCTATTTTTATATAATCAAAGAACTTATACCATTGATCTTTCATGACTTTTAGCTTTAAATGGTCGGCGGTACCCACTATTTTACGTTGAAAAGCTTGTTTATCTGATTCCTCTATGATTTCGGAAATCTCATTTAACTTATTATTAATAATAGCTAAAGCTTCCTCCTCATTCACAGTAAAATTAAACTGTTCATCAATAAAAGTTTTCTCTCCCATTGATTCAGAAATTTTTATAAAATGATTTCTGATTTTTTCAATAACATTGTATAATAGCATAAACTCAGAAATTTCGTCAACTCTTAAACTTTTAATAATTCTGCGAACGATTTCTTTCATCAAAGGATAACACACATCCAGTTTTTTTTGATCAACTGCATCAACTAAATTCTCTAATAAAAAATAATCATCGAACCAAATATTATATTCATTTTCATCAATATATTCTTTTGAATCATCATGGTATAATATAGTTCTATATGTCCGATTTTCCTTTTTTATTTCATAATCAATGTGAGCATAAAACAGACTTACTTCTTTATGACAGAATAAGGATATGATTGTACATAGTTTATCGACAAGTTCGATCATCTCTTCTGGGGAATAATTATATTGATATGGAAGAGTAATATATGGTAATCTTAATAGATTAATATTATGAACATTAAATTCAAGTATTTCATGTTGAAATCCATAATTAAAGTGGTGTACCCCCCATTTAATTGGGAAATCTAATTTTTCATTTTTAAATTGTAATCCATCAGAGGATGGCAGAAAATATCCTCTCGCAAAAGCATCTATTGAATTGGTGGATAGATAGAAAGTTGATTTACGCGCATATTTTGATTCAGTATAGCGAATAAGCTTTTTAAATTGTATGATTACTGGCCTTCTACCAAGTTTCCATAAAGATGGACTATCAAGGATATTTAAAAGTATGCTCTCCGAAAAATCGTATAATTCGTGTTGCCCATAATTAAATTCTGGTTCTGCAACTTTTAAATAGTCAAATAATCTCTTACCATTTGAAACTAATAGATCAAATAGATCTTTCAGGAAAAATACTTGTTTATAATAAATAAATAATTCAAGAATATCAGGTTTAGAATAATCATAGTAAAATTCCGATTCAAAAATTTCGCCTTTAAGAGAATTAAGCCTATCTCTATAAAAATTCAAATGATCATTATTGTCATCATCAGGTTGAGTAATGAAACCAATAATTTCCTCTTCCATCCCTGCCAGATCAATTGAAATATTTACATCATCTTTATATGTGTTTTTCATTGTATCAATATTTAATATTATCGAATCACAAATCTAATAATATTATTATTAGAATATCATTAAATTGTTATTTTATTACACAAATAGATAATAAAGATATAACTAAACCCCTCCTGCACCATCGCCGTCGTCAGCACCGTATCCGTACCCCCATTCCCACTGCGAAACTTATACCACTGATCGTGCAGGTAATAACATAGCAAATAATCCAGGAAATCCTCCGTTTTTAACCTGTATTCCATTTTTAAATAAAAATCATACCTACAATCATTACTCAAACGAAAGATTTCGTGGCTTTTTTCATCATGGAATAACATCTGTTCCTATTTCTTTAACCAGTTTCCAATAGCCAACACTCCCTTCATGCGAAAAGGTAGAATAAGTTGATGCAGGTAACTAACTTGTTGCGTGCGCAAAGGTAAAATAGGGTTTTGCTGGTACTGACAAATTTTTCGTATCACAATCTCCACACCTTCGGGTAGTATTCTTCCAAAAAATTTGCTCCTGCAAAACGCCTCTCCTTTGCAAAGCCCACGAAACAAGTCAGTCGCTCAACTCATTCACCGCATAAAAAAAAGGTCGTGATTATGAAAACAAGAACAGAAATATCAATACGAAACAATATCGTTGCTAATCTATCCTCGCATAAAATCTTCAATACAGCAAGAATGATGGCGACAAAAATTAACATTATAAACATTAAAAAGACAATAGAATGAAAGGGACAGAACATTTCAAGAGAACAGTACAAACGTTTTTAGAAAAACGTGCAGCGGAAGACGAACTCTTTGCAGTGAACTATCGTAATCCAGCCAAAAATATGGACGATGCTATAACCTATGTTTTGAATTACGTACAAAAAAGCGGTTGTAATGGTTTTTCCGATGATGAGATTTTCGGGCAATTCATTTATTATTTTGACGAAATTGACATAGAGATAGGTAAGCCTATACAATGCCAAGTTGCGGTCAACTGCCATGTAGAACTCACATCAGAGGAAAAGATAGAAGCACGGCAGAATGCCATCCGTCAGTATCAGGAGGAAGAGTTACGCAAGATGCAGAACCGTAACAAAGCGAAAAGCACAACAAAGCAGACAACAGAAGATCAGCCATCCTTATTTGATTTTTGATATGAAACCAAGAAATAAATTTGAGAAAGCGATACTTGCACAAAGCAAGAACTTGCGCCCTATAACTAAGTCACAAATAAATTGGGCATTTCGTGAATGTATCGACCATTTTGCATACCGTTTGCCAAAAGGTCGTACTACCTGTATGGATTGTGGACATGATTGGATGATGAAAGAACAGATAGATACCTGCATTTGCCCCGAATGTGGTACAAAATTGAAGACAAACCTCACTTACTGCCGTAAGTTGCAACAAAAGCAGTATTTCACTGTCCTCACCACAAGCGGAAATTATCAGGTATTGCGTATGTTTATACTCATAGTTGAAATGGAAAAAGGCTACAAAGCTAAACCATGCGTACTTGAAATCGGACAGTATTGGTGGAATGAACAGGGGCGAACAGCAGTAATAGCCATTCAGCGTGTTATGGGGCATTACATTGACACATTTTCTTTTGCTTCACCAATGGCTATCCGGCAAGACAACAATGCATACCGCCACATCGCCTATTCTCCGATATATCCCAAGTTCAAGGTGACGAACACACTTCGTAGAAACGGATTTAATGGAGATTTCCACGGCATCGTTCCGATTACACTCATTCCTGCATTGCTCGCCGACCCGAAAGCGGAAACACTCTTGAAAGCAAGACAATACCCGATGTTGAGTCATTATCTACGTTCCTCTTGCAAAATAGATAGATATTGGGCATCCATAAAAATCTGCATCAGAAACGGTTACACGATAGAAGACGGCTCAATGTGGTGCGATACCATTGATTTATTACGTCATTTTGGAAAAGACATAAACAGTCCGAAGTATGTATGCCCAACCGACCCCAAAGTCGAACACGATAAATGGACGGAGAAAAAACGGATAGAAAGAGAGCGTGAAGAATTAGTGGAAAGCAGACGTAAAGCGAAAAAGGATGAAAAGAAATACAAGGAACTTAAAGGTCATTTTTTTGGACTTGCTTTTACAGACGAAATATTAAATATCCGGGTATTAGAAAGTGTGGAAGAATTTGCAGAAGAAGGTGCGAAAATGAGACATTGCATATTTTCCAACTCCTATTATCTCAAAGAGAATTCGCTGATACTTTCGGCAACCATCAACGGAAAACGTATTGAAACGATAGAGGTATCGTTAAAAACATTCCAAGTAGTTCAAAGTCGTGGCGCATGCAATTCCAATACGGAATACCACGAACGTATCATCAATCTTGTAAACAAAAACATCAAGCTCATTCAAAAGAGAATTGCGGCATAATTAAACAACACTAATTGCGGGTATCATGACACAGGAAAGAATGGACGATTGGATGCAAGAAGCAAAAGACCTTGCAAAAGCAGAACGGGAACTGAAAATTGAGCATTGGGTATATATCTCCTTTGAAATCCGTACCCCCGACAGAAGCCGGGAGGTTCTTCATACGATAGACATACCCCGTGATATGTTAGACCGTTGGCGGTGGCTGGTTAACTGGCGAAAGGCTAAGTTAATATGTAAGCACCCACGAAACAACATAGATCTATTGTTTTGCTATTACGACAAGCGAACAGGCTTACATACGGGTTTTGACTTTATATTGGGAAAAGTCGCTTCAGCAAAGGCACAGATAACCAAAGTCGAAAGAGCTATTGCCCGATATATTGACTATAATAAGTGCAATAATCTGTTTTTCAACATAGAAACGGATGAGCAACTACAAAAGGCATACAGAAAATTAGAACAAAAGAAAGAAAATTATCAAATATTATATGTAATGTTACAGGAAGAAGTAAAAAATCACAGGGAAAACAGCGATAAATACAAGCTATTTATTGGTTTCAAAAAGTTAGGAGAATTTTCCTCTATATTGGAAGCGAAACAATACGCAGACCAAACAGGGCAGACAGGCAGGTTCAGCTTGTTAGGAGACAAATACTATGACACTTGGTATGTATCTCAATGGGACATAAAAAAAGAAGAAACAGGAACATAAGCACGGGCGGATTTTCCGCTCGGCTTCCCCCCTTTTATGTATACCGGACGATGAAAACACCGCCCGGTACTTTTGCCAGTAAACAAAAACCTCTCGAAGGAAAACTTCATCGATGGAGTCCTTCCTGTCGTGACATTCCTGATAATACCTCAATGCGATAATTTACTTCCTCTTGTATTTGGTGGCTCCAATAGCCATCAATCCCTGCCATTTTTGCATATCGTGGGTAGTCGCTGACAACACTGATTGCCTTTTCTATCAAGGAATCGGCACTTTTTATATTGTATTTTTTAGCTACCTCAAGGAAATCTCCACGTCCAATGCCGGAGTTTTTGTTGTTTATTGTCATGCAATGACGGTTTACATATCCCGGTGCCGACGGATCTACCGAAAATGTGAAATCATACGTAGGAGTAATATGCCATACTCCGTCTTGCCCCATCATAAAGCTGAAATTCTTATTGTGGTCATCCACATTCCCTGCAAGCACATTCATGGTCATGGACAGGAATAACTGCTGCATTTCTGCCGGTACAATGCCGATACGACCGGCAGTGTCAAACAGAGATTCATAGCTGTCCGCTGTCGGTTTCATGGCTGCCAAAGTCTGGATATGAATTTTCTCATTTCCCTTGCGATCAAACCGCTCAGTAAGAAAATGTACTTCCTTTTCACCCTCGACAAGCATCGATGGCATCATTTTCAGCCCTGCGTCCCTGGCCATCAGGTAATAACTGTATTCAATACGTGTTGTCGGCAGTTCAAGATGCTCATCAAACTTGATAATCATCGGGGTAAAACCGGGTGTGGGAGCACTTACCTGTCCTGAATAGCACTCATTAGTTTCGGTATTCACATGGATGATCGCTTTAGCCCTGCGCCCACCGGCAGATGTCCCCACCTTGAACAGGCTTTCTATCATCAAGTCAGGTTGCATCTCTGCCTTGAAATCCTTAGCCTCGTTCAGGGCAGCACAGGCAAGCCGATACAGGTCGGCAATCTCTACTTTGAACGGCTTCTCCATTTCTTCAGCGGCAGGAGGTACAAATTCCAACGCTCCCATTCCTCGTCTACCGATGTATGCTAGGCGATCAAGCGATGACAGGTCACGAGATTTTATATGATGCACTTTCGCCCATTCATTGAATACTCTATTTCCCCAATGATCAGGTAGTGAATCAGCTATGAAAGAGGGCAAACCACCAAAGATTTTATCATCCTCTCCATAAACAGGCAGCCCACGTTGAGCGGAGACACCATTTATTGGGGCTTGTAGCGGAGCGATATCATAACCGCCCTTTATAAAGTCATTGTCGAAATAGAAGCTTACCTTTTCTGTATATCTCTCCTTATAGGCTACTAATGTACCCACTTTCCGATTCCATAAAAACACATCAAGATTTTGTATCATTATCGTTCCTCCTTACTCTTTTGGGAATGAGTTTATTTATTTTTTTTAGTGCCATGGGCGGCATGGGCAACTCAGGCAGTAAATCACTTATACGTTGCTCCATGCCGATTATCCGCAACAGTGATATGAAATTATTCAGGGTCATGTTCTGATTGACACCCTGTTCAAAATGGCTTATTGTAGCAAGGCTCACACCGGATTTTTCCGCCATTTCCTTTTGGCTCATCCGTGCGGCAAGCCTATACTCCTTTATACGTTTCGCTAAAAGTAGCATAATATCTTGGTTGGTAGTATAGTTTGCATTATCCATATATGGTAGAATATTACTATTTAACTACAAAATTAAAAAATAATATCCATATATTACTACTATTATGGGATTTTCTTCTTGTTTCGCAAGAAGTCATTCAGATCCTTATAGAGCGGATAAGCCGCAAAAATATTTTGTACTTTATCACCCAACAATTCCTGCAAGGTGTCCACAACCCGTCTTCCGGCATCATCATTATCAACATAACAATGAATGATCTCATATTTTTTGATTGGTTCGATGACTCTGCTGACATTGCTTACCGAGTTCAGAACTATATAATCCATAGATTCGCTGCCTTCAGTTATTCTTCCCAATTTCACTAAAGTCAGATAGGATAAGTAATCCATAAAACCCTCAAACAGGCAACAGCAACCACCTCTTAACCTTTCCGATTTTCGGATGATGGATATGTCTTTTGGCGCAATACACCCTTTAAAATAAGGATTACGAATTTCATAGCCACCGGCTCTATTCGGAAAAGCAACAGCAAAATATCCTTTTTTATTACAGGTATAATGAACCTCCTTACATTCGCATTCCCCAATATTTAAATCAATACCACGGGATTGCAGGTAGGATTTCAATGCTTCATGATTCAACTCCTCCACTTTTGCATTTCTGAACTGATCTGTTAGCCGTTCTCCAGACTGAGATATTGGTGTTCGTATACGGGGAGCCAGTGCCGGTGCTGCATTCTCTATAAGTTTGAGCAGCCGGGACACATCTTTTGATTTATAGAGCAGTTCTGCCAAATCAATGATATCACCACTTTGAGCCGTTCCAAAGTCATACCACAGATTCTTATCTTTATTGACTTTAAATGACGGTGTTCTGTCTTCCCGATAAGGGGCATGATACCATGCCGACTTAGCCGACTCTTTTGTGGATGAAAAGCCAATGGCTCTCAGATAGTCCACCAGGTCAATCTGTTTTATTTGAGCGATATTCATAATCTTTCTTTAGTATTTAAGCAGTTCGACATTGATTTACCATATATAGCCACGGAGTAAACTAAACTTCTTTCCATGCTATATTGGTTCCTCATTCTCAAAGGCTTTAGGATCGTAAGAATAAGTCTTGTCCTTTTTGGTTATTACCCCTTTTCCCATCAGGAACTTATTCAGCTCTACACACACGTTCCGCCCCCGCTTATAACCGATGGTCTCATAACCTTTTTGCAGGGATTTGAGCATATTCTCATACCCGACAATTACCCCTTCCGAAAACACACTTTCCAATGCACTCACATGCTGCTCTTCGGTCAATACTTCAAAGAGAGGTTTGCGTTCTGTCTCAAACGCATAATTATCCACCAGTTCCGGCAATGCTTCACTATTGATTTTAAATGCAAACGGAGTAAATTCTTTCTCCCGGATGTGCATGGCCTTCACTTGACTTATACTGCTATCAAACGGGCTTTTCGTGACCTGGAGTATCGTTTCAGCCTTGTTATTCAGTTCCGTACCTATGTGCCCACGCGTATTGTCATCACCTTTATTAAGATGCAGCACCGTATGGATATGCAAGTCATGCATACTAGACCACCGCATCAGGTCATTGATAAGCTCTACCGACTCACTGGGATTGTTGATGTCGTACATGAGATCTCGAATCCCGTCAATCACTACGAACCCGATATTTGGGTCTGTATCCAGTGCAAGGTTAATGATCTGCCTTCTGTGTTTGGGTGAATATTCTCGTAGCATAAAAAACTCCAGTCGCTCATTTTCACGGTCAGTGGGCATTCCGGCCAGAGTCAGTATCCGTTCCAGCACCTTGTGGCAATGGCACTTGCTCTGTTCCGTATCTACATACAGCACTTTATGCTTTTCTTTCGGTAAAATTGCCTTGTAACGCAGTACCTCTTCACCGGATAATGCAGAAGCTACGATAGCCGACACATTGAAAGTTTTCTTGCTCTTCGGCTTTCCGGTCGATGCGCTAAAGTTCCCAAGCGTAGCAATGGTGATACCATCTACTTGTACTATCTCCGGTGGGTAAGCATACACATCTGTTACTCTGAGTCGGATAAACTTCAAAATCTGCTCAAAGGCACTTTCGTCTATATCTTCACCAAAACTTATCTTTTTGTTCTCCATCATGATTTGAAGCTTTTCGTTTTTAATCAATCGTTTATTTTTTCATTGCATTATATCCGACCTTTAACTCTATCAGAAATTCAGTTAGAATAATATAATCCATAGGTTCATCTCTTATTTATGTTTTGAAGTCCATTACGCCTTCTTCCTCACTCCCATCTCCTAAATGGTTCTGACACATCCATTCATCCAGTTCCTGTTTGCTGAAATAAATCAGTTTTCCTGTTGGTTTGTAATAGGGTATGTCACCACTTCCTATCAACTTGTAAAGCTGGCTATTAGACAAGGAAAGATACTCACGAGCCTCCTTAAAATTGAGCGTACCTTTAATGCAATAGAGAGCACTCTCTATTTTTTCCATTCGTGTAATAATATAGCTTAGTTTTAATAAGCAGGTGGAGCATACAGTAGAATTTCCGACCTCTTCCATATTTTTCTTTTTCATTGCTATTACTTAATTTCTTTCTTTTTGGGGTTATGCACTAATTAAGGAATAATAAAAGCATCAATACCAGCACCAGGAATATACAATCTCCCAAAAATGATCTTATAAAACGAAACACATTTTCTTCTTTAGAGAAATTCATTTCATAAAGATGAAATAAAAGCGAGGCGATAACCAATAAAAACACACCCATCAATAGATATGGTAAGTAAGATACCACCATCATTAAAGACTCATGTATTTGTTCCATATAGTTTGTATAATGCACACTGCTCATTGAGAAACTGTTAAGAAATAAATTCTTTATCTATTCATCCTCCCTTTGTCTACCGTTACCTTGGCAGGATTCTGCTTTACCCATTCCAGAAGCTCACTCCTATAAAAATAGATAGCCTTTCCACCTGGTTTATAGTGAGGTATAGCCAAGGTCCTGGTCAACTTATAAAGTTGACTTTTGGAAGCATTCAGAAAGTCACTGGCTTCACTCAATGAAAGAATTTCCTTTGTCATAAAAAGGTGATCCTCTATATATTTTATCCGTTTTAGAAGAATCTCTATAGAACCCAGTTGTCCTATTATATCCTCCAACTGCTTGACACGTTCTGTAAGCCTCAGCTGAATCATATTTATAGAATCTGGATCTCTCATTGGTTCTATTTGTTCCATCTGTTGTTATTTTTTAATTGATTTAATCTTTGTTATACTGTAACCGGTACAAAAGGCAAAATTAAAGCACTATCAAATTAAGATTACAAGATCAACATTGATACTTACCTATTATCAAGCATACTATCAGGGTTTTCCTTTATTATATAATGACTTCTTTGCTATTTTTTTAGACAGAATATACTGCTTCACATCTTCATTAAATTCTTTATCCGATTTATTCTTATCGCCCAAAAGCCATGCATCAATCTCTGATTTAAGAAATCGAATATGCTTTCCGTTTTTATGAAAAGGAATTTTCATTGTACTGGTCCATCCATATACCGTCTGCTCAGCTGGATGATTAGGCAGATAGGCACACAAGTCTTGCAAATTAAGCCACTTGTCCGATTCTTGAGTTGGAGTTACATGCTGATTCTTCATGACGTCAATTTTCTGACCCAGTTCTGTTAGTTTGTTCATCATCCATGATATTGCTCTTGGCAAATCCTCAAATTTAATATCTTCTTCATCCATAACTGTATAGATTTTCTTTTCTATAATTATCGTTGATTATCTTGATTTCACCGCAAAAGAACACAAAACAGTAATGCTGATTTGCTACTGACTAACATCAACATCGTTAGCATATTCGAATCATCACCTCTATTTTTTTAAAACATTGATATCCAACGAATATTTAAAATGTTAAATCTATTAATGGCGCGCTATAATGATTCATATCATAAGCCGCCATTAGCCTTTCATCGTATTTTCATTATCACGATAGATAAACAAGAATAGAAAAAGCTAATAAGAAAAGCCATTCACAACTTTACGTATGAATGGCTCTGTTTTAAATTAAAATCTATATTCTTCAGTCCTTTATTTTGTCTACATCCACATTTAAATGGATTGCTTCTGTTGCTTTGTTTTTCTTTTCGTCAACAACCTTACCGTAAATCTGAGTAGTTTTCACATTAGTATGCCCCAACATCTTACTGACTGTATAAATATCTGTGCCTCCTGCCAATTGCAAAGTAGCATAGGTATGTCGGAAGCAATGAAAAGTAATGTTCCTTGTGATACCGGCAGATTTGATCCATTGTTTCAAAGGTCTGGAAATCCAGGACGGATCTGGCAAATCTGAGAAGACCAGGTACTCCGGCTTTCGTGGCTCACCACATAATTTATAAGCCTGTTCTGAAATCGGCATGTATTCCACACCTTTAGTTTTCTGTTGCGTAAAATTCAACTTATATTCATCACCATCTTTTTGTATTTCACCCCATTTCAGTTTTTGAATATCGCAATGGCGAAGACCGGTAAGTGCAGAAAACAGTGCAGCTCGTTTCATAACAAGCTTATCACACGGAGTAATCGCCAGCCTGTTCAATTCCTCTGCAGTCAAGTATTCGCGTCGACTTTCTTGTCCTCTTATACCTTTTGACTTAGATGCCAGATCTATCGTCAGATAACCATCAACAAACGCCTGTTTCAAAGCAGCTTTAAAAATAGAAAAGTAAGTAGAAGCCGTATTTAAAGAAATGATTCCACTCTTATTTCCACCCTGTGGTGCAGTGATAAGGAACCTTTTGAATTCTTCAATCAAATGAATATCCATTTGTGCAAAAAGTATAGTATCACCTTGGATAAAAATCTTAAGCAGTTCATAAACCCGTTCCCAGTTTACGACAATGGATTCAGAGCTCGTCTTGTGTCGCCGAGCACTTTCTTGTTTAAAATACTCGATAAAGTTACACTGAAAACGTTCGTTTTGTTCCGCTTGAGCAGCCTCAGCGTCTGTAAAAAGAAAGGCATTGTCATATTCTCTTTGACGGATATCTCTGATTTTGTCAGCATAAACACAAGTTTGCTGGTCTGCGTTTGACTTACACTGAATAATACCATTCACATCACGCTTCGGTTTATAAGAAAATGTACCATCAGAACCAGTGCGAGCCTTCCTATTCTTATCCCATAAAGGAGTAGATATGGATCGATTGATATATTCACGAATGCGTGCAGGCTTTTTGCTACCTTGTTCATACACGGGGTAAGCTTCAAGATACAGATGCCATATTTCATAGTTCGCAGACTTACGAAGTTTGACAGAAACACGAGTGTGATCAAATGCTTTTTTCATACTCTACATCATTTATACAGATTATCAATTTCAGTTTTTGGCACATATACATAGTTCCCTATCTGACGAGTAGGAATGCTATACTTGCGTATATGCAGATAAACGGTACTATCATCCATGTGAAACTTCTCTGCAATCTCACCGATGGTATAGCAATTTTCTGGCTCCATATTATAAAGTTTCGGTAATCGCTTTACATCATTATTTGTGAAATTCCTCTTAGGAAAACACTCATCTAATTCTTGTCGTCTAATCCTAATAAGATGCTTCCCTAAATTAATGCTTGGTATCTTTCCACTGCGTATATATTGGTAAAGAGAAGTTCTTCCAACCGAATACATAGCCATAGCTTCTTTAACCGTTATATATTCACGTGTATCATCTACCTTCTCAGCAATTTTGCTTAAGGCTTCATTCTTCAACACTTCCGCTTTACGACGCTTATAAGCTTTCTGAGTACACTTATTGCTGCAATACCTGGACTCTATCGTCTTTGCAAGAAATGGCATTCCGCACACCTCACAACGTCTTTCTATTTGAAATTTAGCTTTGGCCATATCATCATTACTTTAGTCTAATTATGCACATATTTGGAGATACGTATCATATCGTACAATATTATCACCTTTTTCGTACAGATACAAATAAGGTACAAATATATGCAAAATATGCAAATCTAACAATACATATAGCAAAATATATAAAATAAAAATGGAGCATAACTCATTGAGTTACACTCCATTCATTTATTTATAGCTATCGTTACTTATCGATAATTACCTACCTCACTTGACTTCTTCGAAATCTGCATCCTGCACATTATCACCATGCTTACCACTATCCTGAGCACCGCCAGCTTGTCCGGCATTCATATCAGGACCAGCCTGTGCACCACCTTGAGCACCACTTTGTGCATACATTTCAGCACTTGCAGCCTGGAATGCAGTATTCAATTCTGCCATAGCAGTATCAACAGCAGCCAAATCCTGTGCTTTATGAGCATCTTTCAGTTTCTGCAAAGCAGCTTCAATCGGAGCTTTCTTATCAGCCGGCAACTTGTCTCCCAATTCCTTCAACTGATTTTCAGTTGTGAAGATCATTGAGTCAGCCTGATTCAGCTTGTCAATCTTTTCACGCTCTTTCTTATCAGCTTCTGCATTAGCTTCAGCTTCAGCTTTCATCTTTTCAATTTCTTCTTTACTCAAACCGCTGGACGCCTCGATACGGATAGCCTGTTCCTTACCGGTAGCCTTATCCTTGGCAGACACCTTCAAGATACCGTTAGCATCAATATCGAACGTTACCTCAATCTGAGGAACACCACGACGAGCCGGAGCAATACCTGACAGGTTAAACTGACCGATTGACTTATTCTGAGCAGCCATCGGACGCTCGCCTTGCAATACGTGGATCGTTACTTCACTCTGGTTATCAGCAGCAGTAGAGAATGTTTCGCTCTTCTTGCACGGAATAGTAGTGTTAGCGTCAATCAACTTTGTCATTACACCACCCAGAGTTTCGATACCCATAGACAGTGGAGTAACATCCAGCAATACCACACCTTTGATTTCATCCGTCAACACAGCACCTTGTACGGCAGCACCTACGGCTACTACTTCATCCGGATTCACACCTTTAGAAGGAGCTTTACCGAAGAAATCTTCAACCAGTTTCTGTACGGCCGGTATACGTGAAGAACCACCTACAAGGATTACCTCGTCAATATCAGCATTGTTCAAACCAGCATCAGACATAGCCTTCTTACACGGTTCCAGACAAGCCTGAATCAAAGTGTGAGCCAGAGCTTCGAACTTAGCACGAGTCAAAGTCTTCACCAAGTGCTTAGGCACACCACCTACCGGCATAATGTACGGCAAGTTGATTTCAGTACTTGTAGAAGAAGACAATTCAATCTTAGCTTTTTCAGCAGCTTCCTTCAGACGTTGCATAGCCATCGGATCCTGAGTCAGGTCAGCGCCTTCGTCATTCTTGAATTCATCTACCAACCAAGTGATGATTACCTGGTCGAAGTCATCACCACCCAAGTGAGTATCACCGTTTGTTGACAATACTTCGAATACACCGCCACCGAATTCCAGGATAGAGATATCGAATGTACCACCACCAAGGTCGAATACGGCAACCTTCATATCTTTGTTCGCTTTATCGATACCGTAAGCCAAAGCAGCAGCTGTCGGTTCGTTTACGATACGTTTCACTTCCAGACCGGCAATCTGACCGGCTTCTTTTGTAGCCTGACGTTGAGAATCGGAGAAGTAAGCCGGAACAGTAATAACTGCTTCCGTAATTTCTTGTCCCAAATAGTCCTCAGCAGTCTTCTTCATTTTCTGAAGAATCATAGCTGAAATTTCCTGCGGAGTATACAGACGTCCGTCGATATCTACACGCGGCATGTTGTTATCACCCTTTACAACCTTATATGGCATACGGGCAACTTCTTTCTGTACCTGATCCCAAGTTTCACCCATGAAACGTTTGATTGAAGATACGGTTCTTGTCGGGTTCGTGATAGCCTGACGTTTTGCAGGGTCACCCACTTTACGCTCACCGCCGTCAACGAATGCTACGATAGACGGAGTAGTGCGTTTTCCTTCACTGTTTGCAATTACTACAGGTTCGTTACCTTCAAATACAGCAACGCAAGAGTTTGTAGTTCCTAAGTCAATACCAATAATTTTTCCCATGATCTTTAATATTTTATTTGTTATTATTCAAGTTTCGGTCGCCTGCATCAGCAGCAGACGCCAATAAAAAGACAAACGTCGTGCCAAAATGTTCAGGGAGGTTGTAATTTTATAGGTTGGCAGAAAGGCTGTCAGTTTGGCAGAATTCTTCTTTGTTTTTCTGTCGAAAATTACCATTTGTTAATCGTCCTCCCACATAAAAGCAGTAATTTTGCCGACGAAAAAGCAGTAGAGTACAAGCTACGAGCTACAGGCTACAAGCTACGAGTACCTTTCGGCATCATAGCGCAGCCACTCGTAACTCGTAGCTTGTAGCTCGTAACTAAATATAATTATGGAAAGAGATAGCATTGATTTTAAAAACACAGACATCGCGGCATTGTTCCGCAAATTATTACTCCCTACTGTACTGGGAATGATATTTTCCGCATTATTTGTCATTACGGATGGAATATTCGTAGGAAAAGGTATTGGCAGTGATGCACTTGCAGCAGTAAATATAGTGGCGCCATTATGGTTATTCTCTACGGGCATCGGACTGATGTTTGGTGTAGGAGCATCTGTTGTAGCCTCCATCCACTTGTCACATGGAAAAGTAAAAGCTGCCCGCATCAATATTACTCAGTCTATAGTTGTATCTTCATTGTTGTTGATAGGTACCTCCACGCTATTCTGTTCGTTCGCCCCACAGGTAGTACATCTTTTGGGCGGTTCCGAGCGTTTGACTCCACTGGCTGTAGAGTATATGATATGGTTTGTTCCGTTCTCGGTGTTTACCGCCCTGCTTAACTCAGGGATGTTCTTCCTGCGCCTGGACGGATCACCTAACTTTGCCATGATGTGCAATATAGTAGCTGCCGTCCTGAATATCATTCTCGATTACCTGTTCATCTTTCCTTTCGGTTGGGGCATGTTCGGTGCAGCTATTGCCAGTGCCATCGGTACTACGGTGGGAGCATTGATGATAATCATCTACCTCTCCCGCCGCAAATGCGCTCTACGCTTTTACCCCGTAAAATTCACTCGCAAAAGTATGCAACTGACGCGTCGTAATATAGGTTATATGTGTCGGCTAGGGTCTTCTGCTTTTCTGTGTGAAATAGCTATTGCCTGCATGATGTTTGTCGGAAACATCGTGTTTATACATTATTTACAAGAAGAAGGTGTAGCTGCATTCAGCATTGCATGTTACTTCTTCCCTATTATATTTATGGTGTACAACGCCATTGCACAATCCGCTCAACCCATTATCAGTTACAATCACGGACTTCATGAAGAAACCCGCGTACGTCGTGCCTATTTATTGGCGCTGAAAACAGCCATCGGCTGTGGTACTGTCTTCGCTCTGGTCACCATCTTCTTCAGTTCGGAGATTGTTTCCATGTTCATCGACCGCAGTTATCCGGCCTATGAAATAGCCAGCAAAGGACTTCCTCTATATGCCACCGGCTTTATTTTCTTTGCTGTCAATATCGTTTCCATCGGATATTTTCAAAGTGTGGAACAGGCTCGTTATGCCACTATCATTACCCTGTTGCGTGGTTTCGTCCTGCTGACAGCGTGCTTCTTCGGACTTCCCCTACTCTTTGGTAATCCGGGTATCTGGTTGGCAACCCCTCTGGCTGAGTTACTGACCACCCTTTTCATACTTACTATTTATATAAAAGCAAAAAGAAAGCACAAAAAAAATATAGTATCTTTGCAGCATGGAAATGATGATAAAGAAATTCTGCCAAAGATACAGACTCCCGGAAAAAAGCCTGCATGAACTTTTGTCACACATGACAGAATATCATTTCGGTAAAGGGGAATCCATTGTGAAAGAAGGAGAACGTAACAGTAACTTCTACATCTTGAAAAAGGGTATCTGGCGTGCTTATTATATGATAGACGGTACTGAAAGTTCCCTCTGGTTTGCCGGAACAGGAGAAATAGCTTTTTCCTCCTGGGGATATGTCAATAATGAAGTTTCACAAGTGAATATTGAATCTGTAAATGAAAGTATTGCCTATGGTATTGCCAAACCGGATTTAGAAGAACTCTTCAATAGTTCTATAGAGTTATCCAACTTCGGCCGAAAAATCTTTGAACAGGAAATTTTATTTATTGATAGCTACACATTGGCATACGGTACCCCAAGTGCCAAAGAGCGTTATCTGACCTTGATGGAAGAAAATCCGGAACTGTTGCAATATGTTCCGTTAAAACATTTAGCATCGTATTTATATATTACACCACAATCTTTGAGCAGAATACGGGCAGGGCTGAAGAGAAGGAAATAAATCATCCCAATACATCCATTCCCTTTTCAGAATCTATGCTTCACAATCTGTCAGCTACGTATCTGCTCCGTATCTACTCCGTACCAAACCTATACCTATAACTATGGAGATGGTACGGAGCAGATACGGAGGCGGTACGGAGATAGCACGGAAATGCTACGGAGATAATGCCGTGCAAATACCATAAGAAAGATACATAATACAGTACTCAACATGGATTTAGATCAGATTATCGATAATATAGGCAAGTTGCCGGAGCCGTCAAAGAATGCGCTGAAGGAGATCATCTCTGAAGTCACTCACCCCAAAGGACATATCCTATTCAGGGCGGACAAAGTAGAAACCAAAGTATACTTCATCAAGAAAGGCATTGTACGTGCCTATACCGAGTTAGCTGACAACGAAATAACATTCTGGTTCGGACGCGAAGGCGATACGGTGGTATCCATGAAAAGCTATGTGTCCAACCAAAGAGGCTATGAAAATATAGAACTTCTGGAAGAATGTGAACTATATGAAGTCAGGAAACGAGCCTTACATGAATTATTCTGCAAGGATATACACATCGCCAACTGGGGAAGAGAATTTGCAGAAAAGGAATTGCTCAAAACAGAAGAAAGGTTTATCGGCCGACAGTTCAAGACATCCCTGGAACGTTATAGAGACCTGATGAATCATACTCCGGATCTTTTGCAAAGAGTACAATTAGGCTATATCGCTTCCTATCTTGGTATTACACAGGTCAGTTTAAGCCGTATTCGGGCAAAATTCAGATAAATCACTTTTTATCATTTGTTAAATAAGAAGTCAAACCAATTCATGAACTTTGCACACAAAAAATAAAAGTTATGAGTTGGATATATTTGATTGTGGCCGGATTGTTCGAAGTAGCGTTTACCTCCTGTATGGGCAAGGTTAAAGAAACAACCGGCAGTGAAATGTACTGGTGGTTCACCGGTTTCATTATTTCTATGAGTATCAGCATGTTTTTGCTGATAAAGGCAACGCAAGCCCTGCCTATTGGTACGGCTTATGCTGTATGGACAGGGATAGGTGCGGTAGGAACCGTATTGGCGGGCATACTGATTTTCAAGGAACCTTCCACTATATGGAGGTTATTTTTTATTGCAACGCTGATAGGTTCGATTATCGGTTTGAAAGCAGTATCTCATTAAAGCAAAAAAACAGGATGCCAATTGATATTGACATCCTGTTTTTCTATATTCTGAATTATCTGGATTACTTCTTTACCAGTACCATCACCAGTGTATTATCCGCATCATAAAGTCCGATGCCACCACCGGCCAGTTTACCGAAAGACTTCACTTCATTCAGTGCTTTCATCACACGACCTTCTACTTCCATATCCGGACAAGCCATCATAGTGCTGATAAGTTGCGGGAAAGAAATTGCAGAACTGTTCTCGTTGTCTGCAACAAATCCGCCATTTATAAGATTACAACCGGCATTGCCGTGTATTCTCTTTTCAGAAAGATTGAACTCAATAAACGGCTGTTTCTCCATACCTTCGGGAATGGACTGACCACCGGCTTCGGAAATAATCCACTTACCACTCAAATCTGATAGTTTCACTGTAGGAGCTTTCTTTTGTAATACAATAATAGGACGATTGGATGAACCGCACAAAGCGATGTTCTCCTTACCTAACTTTTTATACTTCTTCACTTGTCCCAAAGCAGACAACACGTTTTGTTCCAGCGTCATATCCGGACAAGCCATACGCGTACTTGCCATAGCTCCGAGATCAATTGTACCGGGTTTAGCGTTCACATCGAACGAACCCATCATACGATTACAACCGCTGTTACCGAATACTTTTCCGGTATTCGTATCAAAACCGATAAAAGGGAATTCCTGATTGGGAGCAGGCACTACGGCAGCGCCGTTTATTTCAATAATATTCCATTCACCATTGATGGAAGATAATGTCGCAGCATCTTTGGAAGAGCGACAAGATGACAGAGCTATCAAAGCTCCTGCCATACAAAGAGAAACTATTACTTTCTTCATTGTTATTCGTTGTTTAAGTTAATTTTCGCAGGGCAAATATATACAAAATAACCCAAATACAAGCAGTTTGTTTAGAAATAGAAGCTTTTTATAAAAAGTATTTAGTAGGATTTTAATGTTTATCTGCGAATTAAATCCTATATTTGCTCACCAATAAAAAAGAAGGATAATTTATAATTTGTAACTCGTAATTTGTTATTAAAAGAAATGGGTAAAGTTCTTATTATCGGTGCAGGCGGTGTAGGTACCGTCGTTGCGCACAAGGTGGCTCAAAATCCGGATGTATTCACTGAGATCATGATTGCCAGCCGCACAAAGTCCAAATGCGACGCTATCGTAAAAGCAATCGGTAACCCTAACATCCAGACCGCACAGGTAGATGCCGACAATGTGGATGAACTGGTTGCTCTCTTTAATAGCTTCAAACCCGAAATCGTCATAAACGTAGCACTTCCCTATCAGGATCTTACCATTATGGAAGCTTGTCTTAAAAGCGGAGTCAACTATCTGGACACTGCCAACTATGAGCCGAAAGATGTGGCTCACTTTGAATACAGCTGGCAATGGGCATATAAGAAACGTTTTGAGGATGCCGGACTGACCGCCATCCTTGGTTGCGGCTTCGATCCGGGGGTAAGTGGTATTTATACTGCATATGCTGCCAAACATTATTTCGATGAAATGCAATATCTGGATATCGTAGATTGCAACGCAGGTAATCATCATAAGGCATTTGCAACGAACTTCAATCCGGAAATCAATATTCGTGAAATCACGCAGAACGGACGTTACTATGAGAATGGCCAATGGGTAACCACCCAACCGTTGGAAATCCATAAGGACCTGACTTATCCGAATATCGGACCACGTGATTCCTATCTGTTATATCACGAAGAATTGGAATCTTTGGTGAAAAACTTCCCTACCATCAAGCGTGCACGTTTCTGGATGACTTTCGGTCAGGAATACCTGACTCACCTGCGAGTAATCCAGAACATCGGTATGGCTCGTATCGATGAAGTAGATTACAACGGGGTGAAAATCGTTCCGCTGCAATTCCTGAAAGCCGTATTGCCTAACCCGCAGGATCTGGGCGAAAATTATGAAGGAGAAACTTCCATTGGCTGCCGCATCCGGGGATTGAAAGACGGTAAAGAACGCACCTACTACGTTTACAATAATTGTAGCCACCAGGAAGCCTACAAGGAAACAGGTATGCAGGGTGTAAGCTATACAACAGGAGTTCCTGCCATGATAGGTGCCATGATGTTCCTCAAAGGATTGTGGAAGAAACCGGGAGTATGGAATGTGGAAGAGTTTAATCCGGACCCGTTCATGGAACAGTTGAACAAACAGGGATTGCCTTGGCATGAAGTGTTTGATAAAGATTTGGAAGTATAATTCTTCATTTTTAATTTAATTATAGATTATGCAAGTTGGAGATAAAGCGCCCGAAGTATTGGGCATCAATGAAAAAGGCGAAGAAATCCGCCTCAGCGATTATAAAGGAAAGAAGATAGTTCTTTATTTCTATCCCAAAGATATGACTTCAGGATGTACGGCACAAGCCTGCAACCTGCGCGATAATTATTCAGAATTACGCAAAGCCGGCTACGAAGTGATTGGCGTAAGCGTAGATAATGAAAAGTCGCACCAAAAATTTATTGAGAAAAACAACTTACCTTTCCCGCTGATTGCAGATACGGATAAGAAACTCGTGGAGCAATTCGGTGTTTGGGGAGAAAAAAGTATGTACGGACGTAAATATATGGGAACCTTCCGCACCACTTTCATTATCAATGAAGAAGGAGTGATAGAGAGAATCATCACCCCCAAGGAGGTGAAAACCAAAGACCACGCCGCACAAATATTATAATCAACAAGAAGACAAGTTGACAAACAGATAAAAAGTCAGTTCATTATCAATTGATATCTTATTAGCTTGTCAACTCTAATAACAGCAAGTATATGGCAAAGAAAGACGAACTTAATTTTGAAAACGAAAACAATATGGCATCAAGCGAAAAGCTGAAAGCGTTACAGGCAGCTATGGACAAGATAGAAAAGAGCTTCGGCAAAGGTTCTATCATGAAAATGGGAGATGAAAGCGTTGAACAAGTAGAAGTAATCCCCTCAGGCTCTATCGGACTGAACGTAGCACTGGGCGTTGGCGGCTATCCCCGCGGACGTATCATCGAGATTTATGGCCCGGAATCTTCCGGTAAAACAACTCTGGCTATCCATGCCATTGCTGAAGCACAAAAAGCAGGTGGTATCGCCGCGTTTATTGATGCTGAACACGCCTTCGACCGTTTCTATGCGGCCAAACTGGGGGTAGATGTAGACAACTTGTTGATTTCTCAACCGGATAACGGAGAACAAGCATTGGAAATTGCAGAACAGCTGATCCGTTCTTCTGCAATCGACATCATCGTTGTGGACTCTGTTGCCGCTTTGACTCCAAAAGCCGAAATCGAAGGCGACATGGGGGATAATAAAGTAGGTTTGCAGGCACGTCTGATGTCTCAGGCATTGCGTAAACTTACGGCAGCCGTGAGTAAGACACGCACCACATGTATCTTTATCAACCAGTTGCGCGAAAAGATCGGTGTAATGTTCGGTAATCCAGAAACAACCACTGGTGGTAACGCTCTGAAATTCTACGCTTCCGTACGCCTTGATATCCGCGGAAGCCAGGCTATCAAGAATGGTGACGAAGTGCTGGGTAAACAGACTAAAGTAAAAGTGGTAAAGAACAAAGTGGCACCTCCTTTCCGCAGAGCAGAATTTGATATCATGTTCGGAGAAGGCATTTCCCGTGCCGGAGAAATCATTGACTTGGGTGCCGAACTGGGTATCGTCAAAAAGAGTGGTTCCTGGTTTAGCTACAATGATACCAAGATAGCTCAAGGCCGCGACGCAGCCAAACAAGTTATCGCTGACAATCCAGAATTGGCAGAAGAATTGGAAGGATTGATTTTCGAAGCTTTAAGAAAAGACAAGTAATCAAATTTTCACTCATAACAAAAGGGGAACCGGAATCGGTTCCCCTTTCTCAACAAACTATTTACACCTATCAGCAGACAGCCTCATTCCAAGTCTTCCAAGCGTTTTTCCAGCATCTCCATGCTCTCCTCAAAACGTTTCCAGGAATCGGCATCCATCTGTTTCTTTAAATATTCGCTATCTTTTAGTTTACCTAAGTCTTTCAAATTCTTTAATCCTTTCAGGCTTTCCAGACTTTTCAAGCTTTCCAAACTCTTCAAACCTTCTAAGCCCTGTAAGCTTTCCAATCCTTTCAAACCGTCCAAAACGCCCAAATCCGCCAAATCAAGAGTACCGTCTACAATACGATATACATTCCCTCCCGCATTCATACTGGTATTTTGATACATCATGATATTCTGAATATCTTTCAAAGTCATTTCTCCTTCCAGATAAACGAACTTCAAGTTAGCAGCGCCGTCTATAATCATAATCAGTTCCTTCACCTTATCCCCTTTCCTATTAATATAGAATTCGGAACTGGATACATTCCCTTTCTGCTTCATCAACAGCTCATATTTGGACGACTGTACCAGTGTACGCAAATCTTTCCGCAAATCCTTCTTGATATTATTATCCATTGTAGAAACGATCTGTACGCTTTCCAGCTTACCGGATACTTTCCCAATATAGATATCCTTCGTGAAAAGATTGGGGTTCATTTCAATCATCGCTTTTGAGATATAAACAGAGGAAACCCCTTTCATATCATTATACGTATTGAATATATTTTTCTGCGCCTGGCAGAGCAGGGGGAGCATCAGCAGCACACCTGCCAATAAAATCTTGTTGAGTTTCATAATCGTTTATCTTTGCATTTCTTTTTTTACTTCCTGATTAACTTTTTTCATATCCATTTGCGTTTCCTTCACCTGGGCAATGCCTTGGTTCAGATTGGTGGAAACTTCAATCAAAGTGGCTTGCAAAACCTGATAAGCTTCTTCCGGATCAGAGAATGTATCCTGCGGTGTGGGCGGACACACATCTTTTCCCAGATTTTCCACACCATATCCGATGCCTATAATTACCAGTATAGTTGCTGCAACACTCCCAATCCAGCGCCAGTTACGTCTGGATTTGTTAGGCCGGAAGAAACGTTGTTCTTCTTCAGCCTTTTCATCAATCAGCCGGCTCAGTTTATCCCCCAAGCCCGCAGGAACTTCCACATCTCTATCTGCACCCTGGTTAAGGCTAAGAAAAATTTCTTTATCCTTTTGCAGATGTTCGGGCACTTCCGTTGTTCTGAAATAATCTCTCAACGCCTCTTCCTGGCTCTCGGTAGTGTTCCCCTCATAAAACTCGGCGAGCAGCCTTTCAATTTCCTCGACTTTCATAGTTATTCCATTTATTAAATTCCTCACGTATTCTTTTCCTCGCCCGGGACAGCAGTACACGGATATTTGTAGAGTTCAACCCGGTCACTTGTTCTATCTCTTCGTAAGAACAGCCTTTGACATCACGCAGGTTCACAATCCGCTGCTGTTGTTCGGGCAAGTGGGCAATGATATCTTTTACTTGCCTTACCTCGTCACGTACCTCCAGATTATCAGCTTGAGAAATATCCTGCACAGCAGTCAATTCCACAGTTTGCCTGGATAAGACATACTTCCCTGAACGAAGTAAATCAAAGCACATATTCTTTACCAAAGTGACACTGAACGCTTCCGGGTTGCTGATAACCATCAATCCTTCCCGCTTATCCCATAGCTTCAGATAGGCTTCCTGAACCAGGTCCTCCGCATCTGCCGCATTCTCAAGCAGCCGATAGGCTACACTGTACAGCTTGCGGTGGTAGGGCAGAAACTCATTTTTAAAACTTTCAGCATCCATGGGCTTTTTCTGTATCTCAATCCTGTTTATTGGTTGTATCTATTGATTAGACGTAAAGAGACAGAAGTTTGTTACAAAGAAAATGAATTTTATACAAAAATGCGGCAAAAGAAATTTCCTTCTGCCGCATACCTTATATTAATAAGTGTTTTCTTTAGAACCAATAAATATACGCCAGCGTGCTTACGCTAATTGTAATCCACAGCAACACACCTTGAATAAGCGGTTTGATGCCTACTGCTTTCAATACATCACGCGAAAGGGAAGCACCGATAAAGAACAAAGTGATAGTCAGTGTCTTTCTGGCCAGACTGTTAATTCCCTCTCCTATCATAATACCGGTTTCCGATGAATTTAATACATATGTATTGAATACCATAGCCAGAATAAAGAAGAAAATAAACCAAGGGATACTTATCTTCTGTCCTTTACTCTTGAATACAAAAGAAGTAATCAAAGCCAAAGGAATAATCCACAAGGCACGTGTCAATTTAATGGTCGTAGCAATTTGCAAAGCTTCTTCACCATAAGCCGCACCGGCACCTACTACCGAACTGGTATCGTGTATAGCGATTGCCGCCCATGTTCCGAATTCTTGCTGACTCATATCTAAAGCATGGCCAATTACCGGAAAGATAAACAGTGCAATAGCATTCAGAATAAAGATGGTACCCAGCGCTACAGACATCTCCGTATCTTTTGCCCGCAACACAGGACCTACCGCCGCAATAGCACTACCACCACAGATAGCTGTACCGGAACTAATGAGGTAAGAAGTATCACGGTCTACCTTCAGGAATTTACGCCCGATGAACCAACCGATAAGCATAGTACCCACTACTGAAATAACAGTGAACTCCATTCCTTCTTTACCCGAGGCTAAAGATGCCTGAAGATTCATACCGAATCCCAATCCCACCACTGAATACTGCAAAAGATATTTGGATACTTTCTTATTAAACTTCGGATGTGCCTGCCCGCTTGACAAAGCAAAAATCAATCCCAGGAACAAAGCGACAGGAGGTGTCACCCAAGTAGAATAGCCGGGGATATAATCCAATAATAAGAAGATTGATAAAAGCACCACTAAAGACACATAAGTAATTTTGTTCTTCCGTTGAAGATACGCCAGAGTGTTTACACTCGCTGTTTGAATTGAAGCCATAATTTTTCTTGTATATCAATATTTATATTATTTCTGATTTCCGGGTGCAAAGGTAGGCTTCTTTACCTATATACACCAATTGTATCTGTTTATACGCTATAACTTATGGTTATGATGTGCAGCAAACTGCATAAAGACCTGGGAAAGCCCGCTCTCCTGTCCCTGAGGTTGGGCAAAACTAAAATCACGAAGCATAACCATGTCTTTTATCTCAATGACACGCAATTGTCCGGCATAGAGTTCACGGGTGATAGAACGAATGGAAACGATCCCCATGCAGTCAGTATGTTCCAGGAAAAGTTTGATACTTTCCGTACTACCCAGATACATTAATACCTGAAGAGACGATAACTTTATATTATGCTGTTGCAATGCCTTCTCAAAGACATCCAAGGTGCCCGATCCTCTTTCACGAAGCACTAAAGGAATATGAAGCAACTCTTCGGGAGTAATTTCTTCACCTACCTGTAGTTTACTTCCCGTACGTGTCACAGCCACCAGTTCATCCTCCAAAAAAGTAGTATATTTCAAATTTGGCAAGCGGAAAACACCTTCCACTAACCCAAGATCTATGCGATGTTCCTGCAAAGCCGCTTCTATCTCACGTGAATTGCCGTTCATCAATGAAAGATTTACTTGCGGAAACTTTTTGATGAAGCTGGCAAGCAATGGAGGTAAAACATATTGGGCAATGGTAGTACTGGCACCCAGACGCAATTCTCCGGTATATTCATTATGCAGCAAATGCATCTCATATTCCAATCGCTTATAATCTTCCAGAATACGGCCACAATGTTCCAAAAGTAACTTTCCCGCTTCGGTCAAACTAATCTTGCTACCTTGCCTGTCAAACAAACGCGCCTGATAAGTGCTTTCCAACTCTTGTATATGCTTTGTTATGGCAGGCTGACTGACAAACAACTCTTGCGAAGCTTTCGTGAAACTCAGGTTCTTCGCTACAGACTGAAATACTTTTAAACGAAAATCAGACACGGGAGTTAGTGATTAAAGGTTAGCGATTAGTGATAAGTAACAGGTATTATTCAAGTTCTTCGGCCTTGATGCCCAATGCACGCATCATGGAGTAACCCAGTAAATCCCATTTGCAACCAAGGGGATGCGCAGGTTCATCCATATTGAAAAGAAACAATCCTTTTGAGTTTTCAGTATCAGCATTTCTTAAATACTCATCCAAAACTTCCATTAATTTAGCACCGTAATCATCAATAAACGGAACCAGCATAAGCCGTTTAACATCGGCAGAGTTAAGTGCTATATTCAGCAGATCAAGATAGAGATTTGCCCGTGGAACCAATCCTTCAGAAGATACAGAAGTAAATGTAAACTCACCTAACTGATTTGTATAGCCCACCCCGTTCAAATCTTTATTCAAATCAGACGGATCGCAGTGAAGCAACTTATTGGTCTGACTGTCATGTACAAAAAGTACTTCTATGTTATTATCCTTATCACGAACACCGGAGTCGAGTGCCAGATAAGAAGCCCACTCTTCTACATAAATATTCTGCAACGGACGTCCCAGCTGCAACTCAAAATATCTCTTCAGATCTTTAACTACGTCATTAAAGTATGCTACGTCCACCAGTATCACATTCTCTGCGAGCTTTACATTTTCTGCCATAATCTATTCTATTCTATTTTTGAGGGATAAAGATACAATATTCCTTTCAGCCCTGCACTAGTTTTACTCAAAATTTACACATTAGTATATTTTAGTAATGCTTAGAAAATAAGATTCTCTGGAATTTCGTCACTGCTCTTTCATAAAAAGATAATCGCTGAAAGGAAAACTCGTATTGTCGAGTTTATATCAATATTTCCTACATCCTACACCCGCTATTATTTTTATCTGGTTATCAAATAGATAGGTGGTGTAGGAAGGTGTGTAGGAAGGTGTAGGAAAGTTGCATCCTACACCGAAAAACAGAAAAAAAGAGCGTTTTTATGTTTGTAATTCACTAATTCACAAGCCCTTAATATGCATTATGCAAACCTTGGCCGAATTGATGCAAATATCTCCTTTTTTAGCCTGAATTATTCATCGCAAGTGTAAAAGGAGTATCACTTCGTTAGGAATTAAGGGGTTATACTCCATTATCTCGTTATATAGAAAGCAGATATTACAGAGGAGAAACTTGATATGATCCTTCCTTTTCCCCTTAAAGCCTTAAGGTTAATGTCATTATGCTATAAGCAAAACCTTGTTTTCCAGCTGAGGGCTGTGTAGCCCTCAATTGCGGGCTACACAGCCCCCATATGGAAAACGTATAGCCCACAACTGTGGGACGAAGTTTTGCTACGGGCAAAAGAACGAAAACAATAAGGCAAAGCGTGGTTTTCATACGACTTCCTTCCCATTCTACTTATTGTTCCTAAGTATTCTATTGTGGAATCTATACGCCCGATGCGTCATATATATCAATAGCATGGCACAATAAAGACATTTTGGCATTATCTTTCATCTTTTAACTGTAAAATTGTCAGGTACAGGCTATTGGCAAATCTTTTGCGCCCATTCAAGTGTTATTGAAAATGAAAATAGAAAGGAGATATAAGATATGAACTTTAACAACTTTACCATTAAATCGCAAGAGGCGGTGCAAGAAGCGCTGAACCTGGCCAAGAGCCGTGGACAGCAGGCTATCGAACCGGTTCATGTTATGCAGGGAGTGATGAAGGTGGGCGAAAACGTCACTAACTTCATTTTCCAGAAACTGGGCATGAACGGACAGCAGATCGCACTCGTCCTTGACAAACAAACAGATTCATTACCCAAAGTTTCGGGTGGAGAGCCTTACCTGAGTCGTGAAACGAACGAAGTATTCCAGAAGGCTACCCAGTATTCCAAAGAGATGGGTGACGAATTTGTTTCACTGGAACATTTACTGTTGGCATTGCTGACTGTAAAAAGCACAGTTGCCACCATCCTGAAAGATGCGGGAATGACGGAGCACGAGCTCCGAGGAGCCATCACAGAACTGCGCAAAGGAGAAAAAGTTACTTCACAATCCAGCGAGGATACTTATCAGTCACTGGAAAAGTATGCCATCAACTTGAATGAAGCTGCCCGAAGCGGAAAGCTCGACCCGGTTATCGGCCGTGATGAAGAAATCCGTCGTGTGTTGCAAATCCTGAGTCGCCGTACCAAAAACAATCCTATATTAATAGGTGAACCGGGTACCGGTAAGACTGCCATTGTGGAAGGACTTGCCCATCGTATCCTGCGTGGTGACGTGCCGGAAAATCTGAAGAACAAGCAAGTTTACTCATTGGATATGGGTGCGCTGGTTGCCGGAGCAAAGTATAAAGGTGAATTTGAAGAACGTCTGAAAGCCGTTATCAATGAGGTAAAGAAATCAGAAGGAGATATCATTCTCTTCATTGATGAAATTCACACGCTGGTTGGTGCCGGAAAGGGTGAAGGTGCCATGGATGCTGCCAATATTCTGAAACCTGCATTAGCGCGCGGTGAGTTAAGAAGCATCGGTGCAACAACTCTTGACGAGTATCAGAAATACTTCGAAAAAGATAAGGCACTGGAACGCCGTTTCCAGATTGTATACGTGAACGAACCGGATACATTAAGCACCATCTCCATCCTGCGTGGATTGAAGGAGCGTTACGAGAATCATCATCATGTACGGATTAAAGATGACGCCATCATAGCTGCCGTAGAGCTGAGCAACCGCTATATTACAGATCGTTTCTTGCCGGATAAGGCTATCGACCTGATGGATGAAGCTGCTGCCAAGTTACGTATGGAAGTAGACTCCGTACCGGAGGAATTGGATGAAATTTCACGTAAGATCAAACAACTGGAGATTGAGCGCGAAGCCATCAAACGCGAAAACGATAAACCGAAACTGGAACAAATCGGTAAGGAACTTGCCGAACTGAAAGAACAGGAAAAATCGTACAAAGCCAAATGGCAAAGTGAAAAGACATTGGTCAACAGAATCCAGCAGAATAAGGTTGAAATAGAAAACCTTAAATTCGAAGCAGACAAAGCTGAACGTGAGGGAGATTACGGTAAAGTTGCCGAAATCCGTTACGGTAAGTTGCAGGCTTTGAATCAGGAGATTGAGGATACTCAAAAGGAGCTTCATGCCATGCAGGGCGACAAAGCCATGATTAAGGAAGAAGTAGATGCCGAAGACATTGCAGATGTAGTATCCCGTTGGACAGGCATCCCCGTCAGTAAGATGCTGCAAAGCGAAAAGGATAAACTGTTACATCTGGAAGATGAACTTCACCAGCGTGTCATCGGACAAGATGAAGCCATTGAAGCTGTTGCCGATGCCGTACGCCGTAGTCGTGCAGGTCTGCAAGATCCGAAACGTCCGATTGGTTCGTTTATCTTCCTCGGTACCACCGGTGTGGGTAAAACGGAACTTGCCAAGGCACTCGCTGAATTCCTCTTTGATGATGAAAGCATGATGACGCGTATCGACATGAGTGAATATCAGGAAAAGCATAGTGTGTCACGCCTGGTTGGAGCGCCTCCGGGATATGTAGGTTATGATGAAGGTGGACAATTGACTGAAGCTATTCGCCGCAAACCATACTCAGTCGTACTATTCGACGAAATAGAAAAGGCGCATCCGGATGTATTCAACATCTTGCTGCAAGTATTGGATGACGGACGATTGACAGACAATAAGGGACGTGTGGTAAACTTCAAGAACACCATCATCATTATGACGTCCAACATGGGAAGTGCTTACATTCAGAGTCAGATGGAAAAGCTGAATGGTACTAACAAAGAACAAGTGATTGAAGAGACGAAGAAGGAAGTGATGAATATGTTGAAAAAGACAATTCGCCCGGAATTCCTAAACCGTATTGATGAGACAATCATGTTCCTGCCACTGAATGAAAGCGAAATCAAGCAGATTGTAGTACTCCAGATAAAAGGTGTACAAAAGATGCTGGCCCAGAATGGTGTGGAACTGATATTGACAGATGGAGCTATAGAGTTCTTGACAAAGGTCGGATATGATCCGGAATTTGGTGCCCGTCCGGTGAAACGAGCCATCCAACATTACTTACTGAATGACTTGTCGAAAAAGCTGCTCGCTCAAGAAGTAGACCGCAGTAAACCAATCATAGTAGATGCCGGTGGTGAAGGACTGGTATTCAAAAACTAAACTAAAATATCCGCAAATAAAAAAAGCTGTCTTGCCACTGAAGGCAAGGCAGCTTTTTTCTTATTCTATAACGAGCTGCTTAACAACCGGTACGGACAACGCATGTGTTATAACCAACACATACTCTCCAGAACATGGCAAATCAAACGAAGCGCTCTCTTCCCTCGCCTGTTTTACCTCAATCACCTTCCCCCGGATATGATATAAACAAAGCGTAGCGTTTGGCAACACTCCATCCACATATATCTTACCAGCGGCTTTATCCACCTGTACTGTTACGCTCTTATGCTCTTCCATCTTAATTAATGCCAGCCTCAAGTCCCCCTTAAAGGCAATAAATTCATATAAAAAAAGCGTGGGAACTGCTGTTATTACTGTACCTGGGGCTCTGGACTGCCACTATTCAAATAATATACAACAGCCCACGCTCCGTACTATACATTTGAATATGCATATACAACAGAGCATGAGCGTTTGTTGTCTATCATCCTTGAATAGCATGAAATTGTCCAGATTTCAAGTACAAGATAATATTAAACGCTTTTATCCATAATTATCCCTCAATCTTTGTGAGAGAGGCCACCGCCCACTCTGCATCTCAGGATGGCAACAAAGGTATAAAAAAAGTAATCAAAATTAAAGATACCGCATAAAAAAAAGCGGATTATCCGGGATGCCCCTGATAATCCGCCTTTTCTGTTAAAAGAACAGTTTATTTCAAATTTATTCTTCCGTCTTTCCTTCTTCTGTAGTTTCCGCTTCCGCTGTATCTTCAAAATCAGTTATTCCACAAGCAACTAACAGATTGTACCAGGAAATAAGCTTTTTGATATCAGCCAGATATACACGATCGCGATCAAAAGTCGGCAAAACTTCACCCAGATAAGCACGAAGTTCATCAGCAGTAGCTTTCTTTAAATCCATTACTACGGCAGCACCGTTTTCTTTCTCTTTCATAGCAGTCAACACATCCTTCAAAGGTACGTCGTCCGTATCCGTATACATGGCAATATCACCCAAAGAGATTATTTTCTCGTTACCATAAGCGGGGAAGCGTTTCTTGTCCGTGAGAGACTCTACGATCAACATATTTCTACCTTGTGAAATGAGTTTATACAATCCCGGTTTACCGGAAATAGACAAAATAGTCTTCAACATAGTATGTTCTATTTTTTATTAGTAATATTTTATTTTTTCGGTGGGCAAAGATAGTGCAAACCGAGAGTAAAAGCAAATTTATTTGTTTTTACCAAGGTGCAGCCTATTTTCGCTTAAGCAAAGGTAAGCAATATTTTTAGATAGAGAAGTTATTACCTCTAAAACCTGCGGAATTAACGGAGTTTTACCGTCGTTTACAATTACAAAATCAGCCTGAGTACGCTTCTCTTCATCACTCATCTGGCTACGAACACGGCGTTCTATCAATTCGCGAGGAGCGGTGTCACGCTGCATGGCACGCATGATGCGAAGTTCTTCGGGCGCATAAACCAGAACCACAGCATCTACTTCGCCTGCAAATCCTGCTTCGATCAGAATTGCAGACTCCATGCCTACTACCGGATAGGTAGTATGACGCTCTACCCACTGACGGAAATCGTCCCGTACCCGCGGATGGATAATACTGTTTACTGTACGGATATGCTCAGGATCTCCAAAAATATAGGAAGCAAGCAAAGGTTTGTTTAGTTCATCACCGGCATACACCTCTTCACCCAGCAAAGCAATCAATTCACGACGGATCAAAGCATCCGAATTCGTCAACCGCTTCGACTCAATATCTGAGATATAAACAGGAATCCCCATTACTTCCAACAAACGGGAAACAAGGCTTTTCCCACTACCAATACCACCGGTTATTCCTATTTTAATCGCCATATTCAAAGGATACTTGCTCGATAAGAAAGTCGACCTGTTCCGGATTGATACGTATCTGATTAACTCCTTTGGGTACTGACTTCAGTTTTACTGTGTACTTCTTATCCGAACCCAGTTTCAAGAGTTCTTCATAAGAAACATTGATATGGAAATCACTTTCCGTTATCTTATTGAAACGGCTTAAACCAACCTGAAAGGTGACACTGACTTTCGAAGGAAACGCACGCAGCACTTTTCCTGCCGGAAAGTTAACTCCCCGCAAGGGAACTTCCACCGTTTTCTCAGTATAAATATCTACCGGAAAAACCATTTCTACCGAAGCGGGCACAAACTTAATTCCTCTTGGAGCCAACAGAGGAACCTGTTGCCTCAATGTATCGGAAATATCCTCGAATTTCACTTTTCGCGTATAAGCAACTGTTATGGTATCCAATGCTCCCTCCGGCGCATAAGCCAACACAGAATCAGGCTTGCAAACCGTATCGGATATATAATATTGCCGCCCTGCACTCACCGTGCCCTGAAACTTTACCGGAACCAGTTTGGAAGCACCTGTAGAATAAATATACTCCAAAGTATCAGGTTTTACAGAAAGCAGTTTTGTAGATACATTCAACTGATTAAGCAACCTCTTCTCAAACTGTGAAGAGTAGATACGTACATGATTATCAGTCCCTTTATAATCAGAAAAATCCAGAGTAATAGGAAAAAAGCTCTTTCCAAGCATGTAATTGAGCAGCACCGTGCCCTTGTCTTTCACCCGGATATGCAGTTCAGAAGGTGGTTCGGAAGTTATAACCACATTATTGGGCACTCCCTTCAAACGTACCGGAATGGAGAATTCCGTTTCATAATCGTTGTTCAGCGTCTGAAGTAGCCAGAAACCACTGGCTATAAAAAAGAAGAATAAAAAAATTAAGAACTCTCTGCTCTTATCACTGAGCAGAAAGTCCTTAACTTTTCTCGCTGTTTTTAAATATATGCGTTTTATGTTCCTACGATCAATCATAGGCTCACTTATTCAAAATTATTTAGCAGCCTGATTACTGTTAGCATCAGCAGCAGCCGCAAATATAGAATTTTTATCTATTCTAATCTTAACATTAGAAGCGATTTCAAGTACTATATCATTGTCATTAATTTCTTTAATCACACCATGAATACCGCCGGCAGTAATCACCTTTTGGTTTACTTGAAGTGATTTACGGAAGTTTGCAATTTCTTTCTGCTTTTTGTTTTGCGGACGAATCATGAAAAAATACATGATAGCAAACATAGCAATCAGAAGAATCCACATCATGCTACCACCACCAGGGGCTGCGGCAGGAGCTTGCAAGAATACGGTCATTAAATTCATAAAATATTCGTTTTTAGTTTTTAATACTCAACAAAGGTATCAGTTTTTCGCTAACTTACCTTCTTTTTTTAATTGATTAACTATTCCGTCCAATGTACCGTTTACGAAGCTTCCGCTCTTTATCGTACTATAGACTTTAGCGATCTCAACATATTCATTTAACGAAACACTTACCGGAATGTTCGGAAAACTTAGAATTTCCGCCAATGCACATTGCATTATTATCACATCCATAAAGGCTACACGATCCAAATCCCAGTTGCGTGTATTTTCACTGATCAGATGACGGTAATAGTCACAATTCAGTATAGCGCGACGGAACAAGCGACGGGCAAACTCCTGGTCTTCCTCATCCTTAAATTCCGGCAACAAAGTCTGGTTAGCACCATTTTTTGCCTCAAAACGTTTAATCGTCTTCAGCACGAAAGTGTCTACTATTTCTTTGTCATCATTCCAATAAAGGCTCTGATCTTCCAGCAAAACATCCAACTCTTCGTTATTGAAAACAAATGCCTTATAGAGCTTTCTCCATAGTTCACGGTCAACTTCATAAGATTTATCAGACGAAGCCATATATTCCTTATATATATCAGAAACTATAATCTTGTCATACAAACCCTTGATAAAGTCTTCGTCATTTGCCCACGAACGTTTCTGGTTGGCAGCAAACTCCATCAACTGCTTATTCACTTCCAGTTGTGAAACGAACTTGTTTTCTACGAATTTCATGTTGGGATACAACTCCTCTGCGGTCGGAGCTAACTTGGACTTTGCCGCATCAATGCGTTTTTGTGCGTACGTCGTCAGAGCCACCATCAGCATCAGCAAATAATTATAAAGGTCATACGCTTTTGAAAGACTAAAGAATAATTCTTTCTCCGCTGAGTCTAAATTTTTACTGCCATTCTGATAATAAGCATATACAATCTGTATAATCTTAAGACGAATAAGAACTCTGTTAATCATAAATCTATTAATCAATACTGTTGTTAACGAGATGCAAAAGTAGACATTTTTAATGAGTTTACGCAAATAAATCACATTTTTTAATGCAGATATTCATTATCCGGGCTTTTTCTTTTGACAGTTTAAAAAAAATCGTCATTTTTGAAGCCAATTACAACAAGAAACCTAAAATATGGAAGACTTAAAGAAGAAAAACGGTGCGGACATGAACGATAAGGAGATTGTATTCTCCAAATCCATTAAAGCAGGTAAACGAATCTACTATCTGGATGTAAAGAAGAACAGAAAAGATGAAATGTTCCTGGCCATTACTGAAAGTAAGAAGGTAGTGACCGGTGAAGGCGAAGATTTGCAGGTAAGTTTTGAAAAACATAAGATTTTCTTATATAGAGAAGACTTTGAAAAATTCATGAACGGCCTGAACGAAGCTATTGATTTCATTAACCGGAAAGAGATGTTGGAAGTTATAAGCGATATGAATGCAGAAGCAGATGAAAATGCAGAAGCAGAGTTGGATGCTATAGCTGAAATGAATACCAAAGGAATGGAATTGGACGGAGAAATCAAGATTGATATTGATTTTGAAGAGCCAACTCTTTGATAATTCAAAAAGAAGCTGTACTTTTGCACCGCTTTTTTGCAACATTGTGTGGCTACCCCACATCGTGCGATGGTGAATTAAGCAACAAAACAACTTAATTTAGAGTAACACAAAAAATTAAAAAAATGAAATCAATTGAAGTAAAAGGTACTGCAAGAACTATTGCAGAACGTTCTTCGGAACAAGCAAGAGCTTTGAAAGCTATTCGTAAAGACAACGGTGTACCTTGCGTACTCTACGGAGGAAGTGAAAACATTCACTTCACTGTATCTGCTGATGGTCTGCGTAACCTGGTTTATACTCCGCACATCTACGTAGTTGACCTGATTATCGACGGCAAGAAAATCAACGCTATCATGAAAGATATCCAATTTCATCCGGTAAAAGATACAATCCTGCACGTTGACTTCTATCAGATTGACGAGTCTAAACCCATCGTAATGGAAGTTCCTGTACAGATGGAAGGTTTAGCAGAAGGTGTAAAAGCCGGTGGTAAGCTGGTATTGCAGATGCGTAAGCTAAAAGTAAAAGCTTTATACAACATTATTCCTGAAAAACTGACAGTAAATGTTGCTCACCTGGGTCTGGGTAAGACTGTTAAAGTTGGTGAGTTGAACTTCGAAGGTTTGGAATTGATGAATGCAAAAGAAGCTGTTGTATGCGCAGTTAAGTTGACTCGTGCTGCAAGAGGTGCTGCCGCTGCTGCTGGCAACTAATCAGCTCTTTCACAAGAAGACACATTCCGGAACGCGGATTAACGCAGAAGACGCAGATTTCATTAATCCGCGAAAGCTGTGATAATCCGCGTTCCTTGTTTCTATAATTATTCACCACAGAGTTACACAGAGCATCACAGAATTATATTATTAAAGAAAAAACTCCGTGAAATTCAGCGCAACCCCGTGGTGAAAAATATAATTTCTCAGAGAAATGAAATACTTAATTGTTGGATTAGGAAATATCGGTCCTGACTATCACGAAACCCGCCATAATATAGGATTCATGGTAGTGGATGCGTTGGCAAAAGAAGCAGGGGTCACTTTCAATGATGGCCGCTACGGCTTTACCACTACCCTATCCGTGAAAGGACGCCAGCTTTTACTGCTGAAACCTTCTACATTCATGAACCTCAGCGGAAATGCCGTACGATACTGGATGCAGAAAGAGAACATTCCATTGGAAAACGTGTTAGTAATAGTAGATGACCTTGCTCTGCCATTTGGTACTCTGCGCCTGAAAGGAAAAGGTAGCGACGCCGGACACAATGGACTAAAACACATTGCAGCCATCCTGGGCACACAGAACTATGCCCGGCTCCGTTTCGGTATCGGCAACGAGTTCCCACGAGGTGGTCAGATAGATTATGTACTGGGTCACTTCACTGACGAAGACTGGAAGACCATGGACGAACGCTTAAAGACTGCAGGAGATATTATCAAAAGCTTCTGCCTGGCAGGAATTGATATTACAATGAACCAATTTAATAAGAAGTAGATAGTAGTTAACTACTTCCTACTAACTACTAAAAAATGATATGAGTGAAGCAAGAATAGATAAATGGATGTGGGCTGTACGTATTTTCAAGACACGTACCATTGCCGCCGAAGCATGTAAGAAAGGACGCATCAGTATCAATGGAGGATTAGCAAAAGCTGCCCGTACGGTGAAACCAGGCGACGTGATACAAGTGCGCAAACCACCTGTGACCTACTCTTTCAAAGTATTGCAAGCTATCGAGAAACGTATTGGTGCAAAGCTCGTTACGGAAATGATGGAGAACGTTACGACTCCCGATCAGTATGAACTGCTGGAGATGAGCCGTATCAGTGGTTTCATTGACCGTGCCAAAGGTGCAGGTCGTCCCACAAAAAAGGATCGACGAACTTTGGAAGAGTTTACAACTCCCGAATTCATGGACGACTTTGATTTTGAATTCGATTTTGAGGAAGAATAAAAAAGAGTGATAATCACATTACATCATTATGAGCGAAAAGAAGATTAAATGGGGATTCATTGGTTGCGGAGAAGTGACCAAATATAAAAGTGGTCCCGCCTTCCAAAAGGTGGAAGGTTCGGAAGTAATTGCTGTCATGAGTCGCGATGGCGCCAAAGCCAAAGCTTATGCTAAGGAAAGAGGTATTCCAAAGTGGTATGATGATGCCCAGGAATTGATTGACGATGAAGATGTGAATGCTATCTACATTGCCACCCCTCCCTCTTCACACGCCACTTATGCTATCATGGCAATGAAAGCCGGCAAGCCTGTATATATAGAAAAGCCCATGGCCGTAACCTACGAAGAGTGCTGCCGCATCAACCGTATCTCCAATGAGACCGGGGTTCCCTGCTTCGTTGCTTATTACCGTCGCTATCTGCCTTACTTCCTCAAAGTAAAGGAATTGATAGAGAATGGAAGCATAGGCAATGTCATCAATGTTCAAATTCGTTTTGCCCAACCTCCCCGTGACTTAGATTACAACAAAGAAAATCTCCCGTGGCGTGTACAACCGGATATTGCCGGCGGCGGCTATTTTTATGATTTAGCCCCACATCAGATTGACTTATTACAAAACATGTTCGGTTGCATCCTCGAAGCCTGTGGATATAAGAGTAATCGCGGCGGACTTTATCCTGCCGAAGACACTCTGAGTGCATGCTTCCAATTTGACAATGGATTGGTAGGTAGTGGTTCCTGGTGTTTCGTAGCGCACGACTCCGCACGCGAAGACCGCATTGAAGTGATAGGAGACAAAGGAATGATCTGTTTCTCTGTATTTACTTACGATCCTATCGCCCTTCACACAGAAAAAGGAAGAGAAGAAATCCCGGTAGCTAATCCGGAACATGTACAACAACCGCTTATCCAAGCCGTTGTCGACCACCTTTTAGGCAAATCCATCTGCACTTGCGACGGAGCAAGCGCAACGCTCACTAATTGGGCAATGGACAAAATACTGAATAAACTTTAATTAGCAACTAGGGGTGAGTGATTAGTAGCTACACGCCGCATGGTGTTAATCACTAATCACTCACCCCTAATCACTATCAAAGCTCTTTCTTCACAGCCTCAATCAATTCTTTGTATTCAGCATCCGTTAAGTATACTTTTCCCGGGTTCATCTGGAAAGTACCACCGTAATCGGGACCATCTACATATTTGGGAGCAAGATGAAAGTGCAGATGCGACAACTTATCGGAATATGCACCATAATTAATCTTTTCGGGATTAAACGCTTTCTGCATAGCACGAGTTACACGCGCCACATCCTCCATAAAAGCATTACGATCCTCATCGCTCAATTCATTCAAATCATTGACGTGGTCTTTGTAAGACACAAGGCAACGTCCTCTGTATGTTTGTTCCTTAAACAAAAACACACGGGATACACTCAGTTCGGCAAACTCAATCATCAGATTGTGCAGCGTCTCGTTATTCTGACAATACAGACATTCTTTCGGATCACTTTTCATGATATTCTTGGTTTATTATTTATGTTTACGGAACAAAGATAAACTTTCCATCTTTATTCCATGTCGATATTTTCATTCTTTTGGCCGACTAATTTATACACATCGGCTTTTTCTCCCACTACCCATACCACATCGTCCTCCATAAACGGCTCATGCGGATCGGGAGCATGCAAGGCTTCTTCTCCCCTCTCCACCCCTACTATAAGGCAATGATACTTCTCACGAATACCGGATTCACGCATCGTCTTGCCCAGAAATTCTGATTGCTCATCCACGCGGAACTGACGCAGGATAGTTTCACTCTTTTCAACTACATTCGTATCCAGAGCAGAAGCTTTCTCCATTTCGGTACCAAACTGGTTCAGTTCTTCATCTGTACCTATGACCTGAATCTTATCTTCCGGGAAAAGCCTTACGGAAGCTCCCGGTATATTAATCCGCTTCTTTCCTCGAAGAATAGAGACGACATGTACGCCAAATTGTTTTCCAAAATTAAGCTCCAGCAATGTCTTTCCCGCCCATGCCGATTCACCGGGGATTTCGAAATCCGCCAGATGCAAGTCACGGGACAACAAACGTCCTGCATATTCCGGCTTCTTCTCTCCCATATACTCGGCCCGCATATCGCGATAGCGCAGATTCTGGAAGAATTTCCGCTCTATCATGATAGACTGTTTCTTCAGTTGCCGGGACAATATCATCATCGTAACCAATAAAACAGCCACACCCAACAATAAACCAACAGAGACTTCAAACAAGCCTGCTATCACAAACATTACAAAAGATACAGCTATCAGAATACGTATAACGATTGTAGCTACCAACGGTGCACGATTTCCCCGACTATCCTTCCATAAAGTTACAAATTCAGCCGAATGATTCTTTTTTATCATAATAGCCCGCAAGAATGGAGCAATAAACAGAATAGTCAGGAAAGCGGCAAGCAGCTTCCCCCAGATTCCGGGTATATGTTCCAAAAGCAACGGAACAAGAAAGCGGAAAGCTAACGCAACAACCGCAATGCTCACTATGGAATAGACAATAGTGATTCGCGTCAAAGCCAAAATAAACTTCTTCCACAGGCTCTCATGATTCATAGTCTGTGAACCGGATGAGTAATGCAACAAGAAGTTTTTCCACTTTGCCGGCAAATGAGTATCAACGAAATTTGAAGCCGGCTCGGCAAAGCGAATCATATAGGGAGTAAGAAAGGTGGTAATAACCGAAACTGCCACCACAATAGGATACAGAAAATCACTCGTCACATGGAGCGATACCCCCAGCGATGCAATAATAAAAGCAAACTCACCAATCTGAGTTAAACTGAAACCGCATTGCATAGCCGTCTTCAAAGGCTGCCCGGCCAACAGCACACCCAACGTACCGAACAAGGACTGTCCCAGAATAACAGCCAGTGTTATTACAATGATAGGGAGTGCATATTCCACAATCATTGCAGGATCCACCATCATACCTACCGACACGAAGAATACGGCACCAAAAAGATCTTTCACCGGTTTCACCAACCGTTCTATACTCTCAGCCTCAACCGTTTCAGCAAGAATGGAACCCATGATAAAAGCTCCGAATGCAGCAGAGAAACCCGTATGAGCTGCCATAACCACCATACCGAAACAAAGTCCAAGGGAGACAATAAGCAGTGTTTCTTCACTCATCAACTTGCGGCATCGCTTCAGTAATTCGGGTATCAGGTAGATACCGACCACAAACCAAAGTATCAGGAAGAAGAGTAGTTTTCCGATACTTTCCAGCATTTCCGAACCTTCAAAATTATGCCTTACCGCCATGGTAGACAGCATCACCATCAAGACAATAGCAAGAATATCTTCCAATATCAGCACGCTAAGCACCAATCCGGTGAATTGCTTCTTACGCATTCCCAAATCATCGAACGCTTTATAAATAATGGTAGTGGAAGACATGGCAATCATACCTCCCAGGAAGATGCTGTCCATACGCTGCCAGCCAAAGCCCGTACCGACAGTTATTCCCAAAAGAATCATACAGAATATGATGGTACAGGCAGCAATAATAGCCGCTCCACCAACTTTTACAATTTTCTTGAAACTAAATTCCAGTCCCAGCGCGAACAGAAGGAATATTACACCGATATCCGCCCAAGTCTGTATATTAGCCGTATCCATCACCGAGGGAGTATATGGCATATGCGGACTGGCCAGAAAGCCTGCCACCACATACCCCAGCACCAACGGCTGTTTCAGTTTCTTGAACAATAGCGTCATGATTCCTGCACAAATCAGTATCAACGCCAAATCGTTTATTAAAGTAGCCAAGTGTGACATATTATTTGTCCTTTCGTGTTTTTGCTTACAAAAGTAGCAATTTTTATAGCATTAATAATTGTAATGATAGAAACTTTTTTTCTTCCCGTATTGTTCAACGTATAATCAATCATTTTAAAACATACCATCATGGAAGAGAAAAAAGAAGCCCGTGAAGAACGGAACAGGGAAAAGTTAGCCAATGGAGACTGGGTTATGGCAGAATTTTACGCAAGCTGGTGCCCGCATTGCAAACGCATGCAGCCTATTGTAGAAGAATTTAAAAAGGCAATGGAAGGAACCCTTGAAGTAGTGCAAGTGGATATCGACCAGGAAAGTACCCTTGCTGATTTCTACACCATTGAAATGTATCCCACATTTATATTAATGAGAAAAGGTGAACAGCTTTGGAGACAATCGGGAGAATTGCCTTTGGAAAGGCTAGAAAAGGCAGTGAAAGAATTCAAGTCCTGAAGAAAGCTTTTTCTCACCTAAGCGATATTTTTTTCTCTCCTTGATGAGAAAGCTTTCTCGCTTAGGTGAGAAAAGATTGATATTAATACTCTTTTTCTCTCATAAACTCATCAGCTACATACAAATTGCCATACAGGTACAGACCTGTACTCTTATCATGTAAATCCGCACAGGTTTGGCTGGCATAAAATAGCTCCAAAGCTCTTTCCGGAGCAATGTTCAGCCGCTTTGCCAACTCTGCCGAAATCTGCCCAATACGATTGCTTAATATCATCTCCTGAATTTCAGGAGATTTAATAGGATCATTCTGCCGATTCTGTTCCATGATATACTTTGGTCTTCATTGTCCGGCCTCCCAATTTGTTAGACATTCTATCATATTCTTCGTCACATTCTCGCGACTTTCAGTATGAAGCATCTCATAATTAGACCATATATAATTACGAATCATTCCGACACGCTTCATGCGCTCAAATATTTCATGATAGGATTTACCCAATGCACCGGCTGTGCCTTCTATGCAAGATGCAACGAAAGCCAACTTGATTTCAGTCTGTGATAATTCTATAAGTTTTTCCATATCGTTTCTTCTCTACCAACGCAACATTAAGACGATTCAGCCCTTTATTTTTCATAAGACTTTCGTTTTAATATCTGCAAAAATAATATTTTTCAGCCGATATCATTCCAAAAGGAGAAGAAAAACTACACAGTAGCCGGAAAGCTATAAACGGCAAAATCCCCGACAACTCTCTCGCTGCCGGGGATTAAGCTAATTAAACAACATTTTACCTCACGTAATTGAGAAGGGACAAATCAAAATTTAAATCCAATCTTAATCGTCGGGGCAGCCAGTACACTAAAGTTGTGGCTGTCCGCGGAGAGGTTTCCTAAACCTTCCTGAGGTTTATACGTAGTCATATTGTAAGTATATGCAAAGGGATCAACCTGTACACCTACATACATTGCGGGCAGAACAAAATAATCGACGCCGAATGTAATGGCACCACGGAGATTATAAGTCTCAGCAGTAGATTTGCCCATCGTTTCGTACTCGTCATATTTCATCTCGTTCAAACCGTATGCGAAACCCACGCGTACACCTAAGTAAGGCATGAGGTTAGGGACCTTCTTGATTTTCAAGTATCGATCTACTCCCACAAACACGTTGTAGGAGAATGATTGGGCGTCTGCCACGGCACGATAGTTGGGGATTTCTCCCATATTATCTTCGGCCGAGCCTACATTGTCATCGATGGTGCCGGGAACAGCTGAATAACCGGGGTTATTCGTAAAGTTCAAGCCTCCACCCAGATTCAGTTTCCACAAGTCTTTGAAGAACCAGCCTCCTTCGAATCCAACCATCAGTTTTTTGTCCGACCAGTTGGTAGAAAGAGCCGCTGCTTCATAATTCGTCAACGTGCCCGGTAGAGCCGTGACGCTTGCGTAGCTATTGTAGCCCACTGTTGCCGCAATCGTGAAATCGCCCTTCTTTGGAGTGAAGTCTTTAGAACAGCTTTTCTCCTGCGCATTCACAGCAAGACACATGATGGACATAACAGCTACTATTGAAAGTTTCTTTAGTCTCATATTATTCATTTTTACTTTTTAATGATTAGCAGTAAATGCGTCTCCATTATTCTTCTTCTTTCGGCATCACCTCGTCCAAAGCGGCTTTGGCAGCAGCTACAGCAACTTCTCTTGCTTTGACTACCACTTCCTTGGCGGCTATCTTGACTATCAGGTCGGCAATGGCGGCTTCTTTAGTCTGAATTTCAGAAAGATCGGTATTGTCTTTCTCCAGAGCTTCAATCTGAGTTTGATAAGACTCGATTTGAGCATTGACAGCATTAGCACCCATCAAAATTTCATTATCATCCCGAACATTATCTCCATTTAAATCAACCCAAGTATTGAAAAGCAATGCATATACTGCCCAATAATCAGCATTTACTTTCAGATATGCTACATAAGCATCTTGCGTAACCTTCCAGGCTGCAACCTTTGCTTCGTAGGCTTTCACCTCTGCCTCATTACGGGCATCCATCTTCTTCTGCAATTCGGCTATGTTGGCATCATATTTCTGATACATATCCCAACCCTTCTTCAAAGCCTGAATTCGCATTGTGTAATTTTCAACACGCCCCTTATAATTAGTTATATTATTAGACAATATTTCTTCATTATTGATAGAATTTCTATAAAGACGGGTATATTCATCAATATCAGCCTGTTCTTTTGCAGCATCCAGTTTCGTTTTCAAGTATGCAGTAGAGTCAACCGCATTCCTGATCGGCTTCAGGATTTCTTTTCCATCATTATCATAACCTATCACAGTGGTAGCCTTACCATTATATTGTGCCTGGTTATGTTCCAATTGCTTTTTAGAAGAATCGAGCGAATTCTCATTACCCTCTATTTGATTATTCACATAAAGCTCTACCGTACGAATATCTGTAGACAATTCGTTGAATTCAATGTAAATGGAATCACCAAAAGATTGCACAAATTCGTTATCCTCATCTATTTTATAAGTATACCGCTTTAAAGTGAAATATTTAGAACTCCGTGGCATATAACTGTAAACGCCAACACTGAAAGGCTTTTCATTCCCTTCTTCATCTTTCAAATATACTATACCACCAGTCGTAACAAAACGATAGAAGTCATCTGCCTCAATAGCCTTATCCGCTGCATCAACAGCACTATTATCCACCTTCACTTTATTCTGGATTTGCTGCTTAGCACGCCATGCATCAAGTAACTTATTATTTTCATTTACAAGAGTATTATACTCATTACGCAAAGCCGTTACATCTTCCGTATAATTAGTATACTTCTGATATTTCTCAATATACATCTTATACAAAGCAATGTTATTATTGTTCTCTGCAATTTGAGCGTCTTTGGCTTCCTTCAATGTAGTCAAACCATTCTCCAATGTAGCCAGACGGGTCTTCATGCTGATAAGAGAATTCTGGGCGGTAATCAAATTATCGACAGCTTCGCTATATGCCGTAGCTCTTTCCTGCAACTTTTGTCTTTCCGCTTCGATTTTGTCTTTCTCAGCCTGCGTTGTAGCATTATCCAGTTGCTTTTGAGCATCCAGCAATTCCTGTTCCGCCTTCTTCATAGCCAGCTGGGTTTCCAGCAAAGTAGCCTGATTTTCCTGCTCCATCCGTTCCATTTCGGCAGCGACTTTAGCGAGTTTCTCTTCGGCCAGTTTCTTGTCCACTTCCAGTTGTGCCATTTCTGCTTCCAGAGCGGCCTGCAACTTTTCATTTTCAATTTTTGCCGCTTCATTTTCTATTTCGGCGGCTTCTTTCTGCAATGCAATCAGTTCGGCCTGCTTCTTTTCCAATTCAGCTTCTGCCAATGCTTTGGCTGCCGCAGCCTGCTGCGCTGCAACTTCCGCGGCTTTCAGCTTGGCCTCAGCATTCGCCATCGTCACTTTGGCTTCAGCGGCAGCCTTCTCCATGGCTGCTATAGATTTCAGTTCGGCAGTCTTCGAATTGCGTACATTCGTAACCGACTGTGATTCATTATCGTCGACGCACGCTCCCAACGACAAGGCACCCAGGAGCACTGCTATTATCATAAGTTTCTTTTTCATAACTTCATGTTTTTAATATAATTTCTTTCTATTTTTCTGTTTATCAAATAGTTCATATACTTCTGTATTATTCTTCAGCAGGCATCAGCGCATCCAGGTCGGCTTTTGCATCGGTCACTGCTATCTCCTTGGCCTTTACAACAACAGCTTGGGCATCAATCCTGAGATTCCACTGCTTGATAGCATCTTCCGCAGTCTGAACAAATGAGAAGTCTTCATTTTCTTTCTGTAATCTTGCGATTTCACCTTCACAATTTGAAATAGTGCTTGCTAAAGCTTCAGCACCAGTTAAGCCATTTCCGTTCAAAATAGCACCGATAGCATCCAATTCAGTCTGTACATCGCTGTACGCCCAATAAGCAGTCCGTTCTGCTTTCCATGCAGTAACCTTACCGGCATAGGCTTTCACATCTTCATCATTGCGGGCGGTAATCTTGGCCTGCAAAGCTGCTTCGTAAGTATCGTATTTGGCATACAGATCGTAGAAGGCGTTCAGGGCGGAAATAATGTTTGTATAATAATCGATATTCGATTCCTTATTTCCCATCTCCTCCTTTATCTTAAGCTCCACGGCTAAAGCATTCTCATATTGAGATTTATAAGTAGCTTTCTTGACAGCATCAGCTTCCTTTTCATAAGCATTCTTCAGATAAGCCGTGCTATCTACCGCATTACGAGTAATTATAGTACTTTCTACTCTTTCAATCCATGATCCCCATGACTCATTATGAAGAAGATAATATGCTGTAGCTTTACCATTATAATCAGCCTGATATTTCTTCAATTCCTCAGCACTATTTTTCTTCCACTCATCATTCTGAGAAACGAGCTCATTTACAGCCAACTCAACACGACGCACATCTTCTGTCGGTTTATTGAATTTCCAAACTAAAGAATCGCCATAAGCCCATGTTGTTGCCTTATGTTCGCCGGATTCGAAAATATACTTTTTACCATAGGTTCCAGACCAACTCACACTCGGCATATAGCTACTAAGTTGATTCAAAGGATAATCATTGTAAACAGAATAAGTAACATCCTCCCCTTCTTTATTTTTCACCGTAATCTCACGATAGCCAATCCAACGATAGAAAGCATCCTCATAAACAGCCTGTTGAGCCTCGTTTCTTGCTTTAAAATCCACTTCAGCATTATTCAGAGCCAGTGCCAAATCCAGATAACCATCAAACAGCAAATCCTGTTGTTTACTCAATTCTTCTTCCTTGTTTGTCAACGTCAGGATTTCCTCATCAGTTTTGTAATTAGTGTATTCTTTATACTTGGCAATACGCATCTGATACATCGCAATCGTATTGTTATTTTCCGCGATAGCTTTCTCCTTAGCAGCTTGATCGGATATCAAACCGCTTTCCAATTCCACCAATACAGCTTTACTATCAGCCAATGTATTCTGGGCTTCAATCAATGTCTGTACAGCAGCGAAATATTTATTGGAAAGTCTTTTCAACTTACGTTGTTCTGCTTCCAACTTATCTTTTTCGGCCTGCGTGGCAGCGGCGGCGAGTTGTTTGTTGTAATCCACCAAAGCTTTTTGAGCATTTGCCAATCTTTTCTGAAGCTTCAACAGCTCAATCTGATTGTTTTGCGCCATCAACTCCATGCGGGCGGCAACTTCAGCCAAATCCTTTTCCGCCTGTTTTTTAGTCACTTCCAGATTGGCCAATGCAGTTTCCAGTTCTACTTGCTTTCTCTGGTTCTCGATTTTTGCGGCATCATTCTCCAAACCGGCCGCTTCTTTCTGCAATTCAACCAATTCCGTCCGTTTCTTGATTGTTTCAGCTTCAGCATTCACTTTAGCGGCCGCCGCTTTTTGTGCGTCAGCCTTTGCAGTTATCAAAGCGGCTTCGGCGTCTGCCTGAATCTTCTGTGCTTCAGCCTCCGCATTGTTCATGTCGGCTCTCGCCTGCAACTGCTCAGCCTTTGCATTGCGCACATCCGTAACGGATTGCGTTTCATTGTCGTCAACGCAAGCTCCCAGCGACAAAACGCCCAGAAGCACTGCTACCATCATGAGTTTCTTCTTCATAATTATTAAAAATTAGTGTTAGTAAAATATTGTTGTTGTTGTAACTATGACATTTTCCTATGGGGAGGGATATCCGCATAATACCGGATACGGGACCGGAATCCGTGATTGATTTTTTCCGTGCCCTATACATAGAATATAGTATATAGATATTATCGAACATGCATAAAGCTTAAAACTCCTGTTTATGCAAATATTTTCATCTGTACACTTATTAATTCCATTTTTGTTTGTCCTGTTCATTATTTAACGTTTATTGATGTATTTATCCACAAAGATATAAATAATATAGAAACAAACAATAGGAAAACAAATATTTTTTCGGAAAACAATAGGATTTAGTCGGTATCACATGAGGATTATCACGGAAAACCGTTATGGAGAAGGTCGGTTTTCTTAATAAATGTTTCCAAGAAAAAGGATAAAAACCACAACTAACGGACGCTTTAGTAAATTATTTAAAATATACGCAAGTAGTCATGTTACACTTTTTATTTTACATAAAAAGCTTTCAGAAAAGCAATTTACCATAATTAAAAAGTAATTATTTAATCACATCATAAGCCATTTAGTACAAGAAAAAGCCCATTTATCCAGAAAATCGGCATTATATCCTATTTTTAATACTTAAAGAAGAAAAAAGGAACAGAGGCAAATATTCATTTTCGTTTCTTTAAACACCGGCACAAAATGAGATGAAAAAGAAGTTTCAGATTTATCCAAGTTCTAGAACGGAGCAGACACAAGCCGGACAGCGCCAACACAGGGTTGGAACAAGGAGGGCCCTGCATAGAGAGGATTCATCATACACTTCCTTAGGATTCAGATACCCTTTTGCTTGTTCTTATATAGCATTCTCATCGCATTCGGATTGATTATTTTGCATTGTCCACAATTGTAGAGCATGTGCTTCACAACTGTGGGTATCGTGCTCCACATATGTGAAGCACGTAATCCAGCATAGTGATCACATCTAAAACATCGTTTATTAACTAAAGAAACATAGGCCATTAACTAAAGAAACACAAGCGGTTAGCTAAAGAAACACAAGTGACTGACTAAAGAGACAGGCGGCAAACGAAAGAGAACATGAGCGGTTTACGCAAAAAAATGCCATATTCGTCATCTTTTTGATGAGAAGAATCATAAATACAAGAGGGTTAGAAACAGTAGGCTCATGCACGGAAATAGATTACAACACCAAGATTGCCAGCAACATACGCTTATTTTTATCAGTGCAAGCAAATTTACCTGCACTCTATTTTCATTTGCTGCCACCACCGCTGCATTGCCGATGAATAGGGAGATACAAGACATGAGTGCAAGCGTGCAAGTAAAAGTTGGTACAAACTCACTGTGAGAAAAAACGAGCCTGAGAATAAAGGCTGAAGACAAAGAAATGCCCGCCACCTACAATTTATTATTTAAATAATCCGTCAAACTATCCTCACGTTCCAAACCAAACTTTTTGCGCAACCGATAGCGTATAGTTTCAACGCCACGAACAGAGATATTCAGCAAAGGAGCAATCTCTTTAGTGGAAAGATTCATTTTCAGATAGGCACACATCATACGCTCATTATCTGAGAGATCGGGATGACGGGCATGAAGGCGTTTCATAAAGTTGTTATGAATCAAATCGAACTGATCTTCGATGCGTTTCAGCACTTCATCACTTTGGATATTAGAGTCAATTTTACCATTTATAATCAGGAGGAGCTGCTTACCTTCACGGGCGCCCTCCCCTTTCAGAGAGGAAGCCACTTTGAAAATTTCCGATTTGATCTCCGTCAACATCTCGTTTTTACGGACAAAGTTTATCATCAGGTTAGCCATCTCCTGGCTTTTATGCTGCAAGTCGTACTCCAGCTTTTCTTTCTCCAATTGCATAATCTGTTTTTCGCGTCGGGATTTTTCAGCCTCAAACTCCTTCTCCATTTCATGCAATTCTTTATCTTTCTCCACAACTGCCTGTTGCTTCTTCCGTTTCACACGTACATCATCCCAGCGGTAAATATACCAGACGCCCAACAACATAAGGACGAAATAGAAGACGTAGGCGGGCACACTGCGATACCAAGGCGGAAGAATACGGAAAGAAAGTTCATCCAATGAAGTAGTACCGTCCGGATAAATGGCTTTTACTTCAAAAGTATAATCACCTTCGGACAGATTACTATATTCCTTGGTATGCACAGTGGTATAGTCCGACCATGCTCCTTCATTCAAACGATACTGAAAACGAATATCATCTCCTCCAAAAGCCAAGAAAGAAAGACTATAATCGAACCGAACCGAATTGGATGTATAGTTAATAGCGAGGGACGGCTTCTTTCCTAGAAAATTAGCTGTATATATCAAAGAATCTTTAGGATAGGTAATATACATATTCCGGATATATACGGAATGGACAAGATCTTGCCGGTGCTTCACCGCCGGAATCGTGAACAGGGCAAATCCCTCTTCATTCGGAATCACCATAAGCGAATCCGATAAAGGAACAATGGCATACGTCGGCACCAACTCAAGCAAAGATTGGGGAATGGAATTGATACTGGTATTGGCTCCCCTCTTATAAGTCCCCAGATTAGCTATACAAATTTCATAAGGGCTCAGACTGATGAGCCGGTCATGATATTCCAATAGACGCGTATAGGGAGCAGTGCCATTCAACAAATTATTCATATCGCTGCAAGGCTCCATCATATCTTTGTGAATATTATATTTATAGATACCGTGGGAAGTGGCAAAATAAACACGGCCTTCTATTTTAGCTACATAAATATCACGCTCAACCGGAAAGCCTTCTGCCACACCATAGGATTTTACACTGATCTGACGAGTTAAATCCTCACTCAACTCCACACGGGTGATAATGCCGGAATTATGAACCCATAGAATCCTGGCAGACTCCTGCTCAAACAAACGGCTTGAGTCAACAAATCCTTCGATCTTACAAAGCATATGCCATTCGCCCGCTTTCTTCTCCAAAAGATAAATGCCATTATACACCCCTACAAACATACGATCGGGTCGCCCCATAACCTCTTGACAGCACCAGGCACCCGTAATATCCGTGATTCTATGTATACTTGTACCTTTAATCTGAAAAATTCCACGATCATGAAGACAAAACAGATCATCACCAATTTTACACAGGTTCCACACCTGACCACTGGATTGAGGAACGGGATGAATATCCGGTAAACTACCGTTCAGCTTCACCGGATAAGAAGTATAATAAAGCCCCCGATTGGTACCCAGATACAAATAGCCATTCTCAACAGCCGCCGCATAGCCCGTACCGTAAGAATAAGGATATGAATACAAATTGGTAAAAGGAGAGCTCAGACAAACATGATCAATACCACTATCCAAACCCGCCCACAAGTTTCCCTGGCCGTCGAAGGCTACGGAAAGCACCGTATTATTACGCAGTCCGTTATTCTCGTTGAAGTATTTCACATCCATGGTAGCGCAATCTATCAGTAATAAGCCTTTATGAATAGTTCCCAAAGCTATCTTATCATCTTGAGCAGCCACACAAAAAACTTCGTTCTCACGCATAAAGTCCTCTGCACCGGTAATAAAAGGAGCAATGGTACGGCCATTATAATAAAACAGACCGTCATACGCCGTCACGATGATGATTCCCCCACCCTTATGTGGAATGATTCCACGGATACGATTGGAAGCCAGGGAATCCGCACCCTGCAATGGAAAGAAAGTATTTCCGACCAGTACCCACACACCACGATCGGTACCTATATAGAGGATACCGTTCACCATATTGGAACAGTCGATCTTGGCATTCATTTCGATAGCGGTATATTTTCCATTCAGATATTTCACTACACGGTCATCGCCTTGTATATAAAGGATATTATCCGCCTCATGGATTCCCCACACATTGCCAAGCATACGAACAGAATTGTCAAGCGTATCGGACATGCAGTGGTAAATCAGTTCGCCGTCTTCTGCCGGTTCGTAATAGCCAAATTCATTAATACCACCGGCATAAATTCTTTTCTGAATAGTGGATGCCAATACGGAACGCACATCCGAGAAGTTATTTAACGGAAATACTTTCCACACATTACCATCAAATTGCACCATGCCGTTTTTATTGGCAAAATACACCCAATGGTCATCATAAGGAGCTATTTGCCAAGTCTGGGGACCTTTCCCATAAAGGCTTTTATCAAAGTTTACAATGAAGTTGTTCCAACCGGCAAACGCCTTACCAAAAGGGATCAGAAAGAGAAAAACGAAGAGTACATAGAAGGTATAAGGTTGTTTTCGTATCATAATATTAGATTTTACAGAACAAAGCTATTACTTTTTCCGTAAAAAAACAAATAAAAAAAAGAGATACATTCTTATTAGAACATATCTCCTTTTCTTTGAGCCTCTTGTCGGATTCGAACCAACGACCCCGAGATTACAAATCACGTGCTCTGGCCAACTGAGCTAAAGAGGCGGGTGGGTAAGCTTACTATATCGCGCCGCTACAACCAACTACCTTTGCTGCGATCAAGCCCTGGAGGATTCGAAGGGAGCTGGCCGTATAGGACTTACCCGTATTTTCGTTTGCGGGTGCAAAGGTATGCATTTTTATTAAACCTGCAATACTTTGCCCAAACTTTTTTCAACTTTAACAAGAATACGGGGGTTACAAACAATATTATTTATACCTTTGCGCCATTATTCCTAATGAAAGATGACAGAGAACAAAGGTTACTTACAACGATATGCCATGTTATTCGGCACTTACCTGGGAGGATTTTGGATTTTGAAGTTCATTTTATTTCCTTTAGGGTTAACTACACCGTTCCTATTTTTCCTCTTTGCAGGACTAACTCTATGCGTGCCTTTTATGGCGTATTATTATGTACGAATGTACCGTAACCAAGTTTGCGGTGGTGCCATCAGTTTTCTTCACGCGTGGATTTTCACTGTATTTATGTATATGTTTGCCGCATTGCTTACAGCGGTAGCTCATTATGTATATTTCCGTTTTATTGATCAAGGGTTTGTGCTAAACACATACGAAAGCTTACTGAACAGCCTAACCAGTCATACCATACCGGGGATGGATGCCTATGTAGAGCAGTTTAAAGAAATTATAAGTGCGATGCGTTCGCTATCTCCAACAGATATCACCATGCAACTGATGTCTCAGAATGTATTCTACGGATCATTACTTGCTATCCCCACCGCCTTGTTTGTCATGAAGCGCCCACCGGCAGAGCATATAGGCGGAAGATAAAGATGAATCATTAAAATGAGTGATAAAGTAAAAAAGCAGATGTGATTTCAACCCTAATTCATAATTCATAAATCATAAATCACAAGATGGATATTTCAGTTGTCGTTCCTTTATATAATGAAGAAGAATCACTTCCGGAACTGTACGCATGGATTGAACGGGTAATGAAAGCCAATGGTTTTTCATACGAAGTAATTTTCGTAAATGACGGAAGTACCGACCGTTCCTGGCAAATTATCGAAGAACTGAGCCGAAAATCGGATACCGTGCATGGCATCAAGTTCCGCCGTAACTATGGCAAATCGCCGGCATTGTACTGTGGCTTTGAGAAGGCACAGGGAGATGTAGTCATCACCATGGATGCAGATTTGCAGGATAGCCCGGACGAAATACCCGAACTGTACCGCATGATTACGGAAGACGGCTATGATCTGGTATCCGGATGGAAAAAGAAACGCTACGACCCACTTTCAAAAACCATTCCTACAAAAATATTCAATGCAACAGCTCGTAAAGTGTCGGGCATCAAGAACCTGCACGACTTTAACTGTGGATTGAAAGCCTACAAAATGGATGTGGTGAAGAACATCGAAGTGTACGGAGAAATGCACCGCTATATCCCCTACCTCGCCAAAAATGCCGGTTTCAAAAAGATCGGAGAAAAAGTAGTTCAGCACCAGGCACGTAAATTCGGAAAGACAAAGTTCGGCGGTTTAAACCGTTTCTTCAATGGATATCTGGATTTGATTTCACTCTGGTTCTTGTCAGCCTTCGGAGTAAAACCCATGCATTTTTTCGGGTTGCTCGGTTCACTGATGTTCATCTTCGGCTTTATCTCAGTAATTATTGTAGGAATCACGAAACTGTATAATATGTATAACGGAATGCCTTACCGCCTGGTTACAGATTCTCCCTACTTCTACTTGTCACTGACCGCCATGATCATCGGAACTCAACTGTTCCTTGCAGGCTTCCTTGGCGAACTGATTTCGCGTAACGCTCCTGAACGAAATAAATATCAAATAGAAAAAACAATATAGACTATGAAAAAATTAGTAAAACTGATATTGCTTTGTCTGATTGCTTATCCCATCATCAGTATCGTTTCTTCTTGTTCAGAAGAAGAAGATTGCTCCATGAATGCACGTCCGATGATGGAATGTTATCTATATACGGTGGACAGGGAAAGTAAAAGAGTGCTCAACGATACACTCGACTCACTGACTATTACAGCTTTCGATACGGACTCCGTCATTCTTAACAATCAGAAAAGAGTACATTCGCTATCATTGCCTCTGCGCTATACAGCAGATTCTACCGTATTGATATTTCACTATAGCAAAGATCCCAAGATTAAAAAAGACACTATTATTATCTATCAAAAGAATACGCCCTATTTCCTGTCAATGGATTGTGGCTATCAGATGAAACAAAGCATCACAGGCGGAGCGTACAGTCGCTATCTACTTGACTCCATATATATTCAAGAAAAAGAAGTAAGCATTTATGGAACGGAAAATCTTAAGCTCTTTTATCCTCAGCCTTAGTCTGGCATTTTTCTTGCTGACAGGGCTTCCGGTACAGGCACAGAACAGCAACCGGCCTCCCGCTTCCAATCCACCCAAGAAGGAGGAAAAGAAAGAAGCGGATGAGAATGTCTTCCCGCTATACAATGGCGTGACTGTCAGTGTAGACCTGTGGGGAATCGGAAGCAAAGTTCTGGGAGGTGATTTCTTAAGCTCGGAAGTAGCTGTCGACGTCAACCTTAAAAACCGTTTCTTCCCGATAGTGGAACTTGGATATGGCAGCACCGATGCATGGAATGATAACGGAACGAATTACAAAAGTAATGCACCTTATTTCCGTATCGGTATGAACTACAACGCTCTTTATAAGAAGAAATTCGATAATTTCCTGTTTGTCGGTTTACGTTATGCAATGAGTAGTTTCAAGTATGATATAACAACTCTCCCTGTGACTGATCCCATTTTTGACGGAAGTATCGGAAACCCCAATCAAATGGATGGTATCTGGGGAGGAAGCGTACCATTCAACCATAAAGGAATGAAAGGTTCAATGCAATGGTTTGAATTCTGCGTTGGCATACGCGCACATATCTGGAAACAGTTCTACATGGGTTGGGGATTGCGCTTCAAATTCCGTACAAGTTCATCAACCGGAGAATACGGTGATCCGTGGTATGTACCCGGATTCGGCAAATATGGCTCTAACACCATGGGCGTAACCTATACAATCACATATAAACTACCCTATTAAACTATGAACGGATTAGAGATTTGGCTTCTTGCTGTGGGACTCGCGATGGACTGTTTCGCAATTTCCATAGCCAGTGGTATTCTTCTGAAACGTACGCTGTGGCGGCCCATGCTGACCATGGCTTTTTTCTTTGGATTATTCCAAGCTATCATGCCACTCCTCGGATGGATAGGTGCCAGCACGTTCAGCCACCTAATAGAAAGTCTGGATCATTGGATTGCGTTCATCATCCTTGCTTTCCTGGGCGGACGCATGGTCAGAGAGTCTTTCAAAGACGAAGATTGCAAAAAAGAGTATGACCCGAAAAGTCTGAAAGTAGTGCTCGCATTAGCCGTTGCAACCAGTATAGATGCACTGGCCATTGGTGTCTCATTTGCATTTCTGGGGATGCGGAATTTCTCGGAAATACTGGCACCCATTTCTATCATCGGTTTCGTATCTTTCATTATGTCCCTCATCGGATTACTGTTCGGTATCCGTTTTGGTTGCGGCATTGCACGAAAGTTGCGGGCAGAACTCTGGGGAGGTATTATCCTGATTATCATCGGCACAAAAATATTAATAGAACATTTGTTCTTCAGTTAAATTTCGCTTATGGACAAGAAAGTACAGAGAAATTTCTTATGGATTGCCCTGCTTGTATTGGGAACAATTTGGATACTTGCACGTCATAACCGTACGCAACCTTATTATACAGTCAACGGACTGATATTCGGCACAGTTTATAATATAACTTATCAATATGACGATGATCTGAAAGCTGAAATCGATGAAGAATTGAAGAGATTTGACGGTTCGCTATCTCCCTTCAATGATACGGCCACAATTACACGAATCAACCGGAATGAGGATATTGTACCAGATACCTTCTTTACAAATGTATTCCGTCGTAGTATGGAAATATCCAAAGAAACGAATGGTGCATTCGATATTACGGTTGCTCCACTGGCCAATGCCTGGGGGTTTGGTTTCAAGAAAGGCGCATTTCCTGACTCCGCTATGATAGACAGCCTGCTGGAAATTACAGGATATACGAAAGTAGTTCTGTCAGAAGAAGGCAAAGTAGTGAAACAGGATGAGCGCATGATGCTCTCATGTAGTGCAGTAGCCAAGGGATATGCAGTGGATGTAATAGCACAGTTTCTTGCGAAGAAAGGCATCACGAATTTCATGGTAGATATAGGCGGAGAGATCGTAGCACGGGGAGAAAATCCCAAGAAAGAACTATGGCGCATTGGAATCAATAAGCCGGTTGATGATTCACTGTCCATTAATCAGGAGTTACAAACAGTACTGAATGTAACGGATGTAGGCATTGCAACTTCAGGCAATTATCGCAACTTCTATTACAGAGATGGAAAGAAATATGCACATACCATAGACCCAAGAACAGGATATCCCGTACAACACAATATCTTATCTGCCACTGTAGTAGCCAAAGACTGTATGAGCGCTGATGCTTATGCCACCGCATTCATGGTAATGGGATTGGAAGAAGCGGAACGTTTTGCCAATGCTCATCCGGATATTGATGCGTGCTTCATTTATACGGATGGGAATGGAGAACTTCAAACGTACTATACGAAAGGAATGGAACGGTTTATAACAAAAAAATGATAATTTACCAGCGTAGCGCTGGAGCAAGGTTTCCCTTCGGCATACAAGTAATTTTTCAGACGCGGATTACGCGGATAACGCGGATTTTAAAGGCTGCGCTATGTTTACTGCATCTTATCCGGATGGAAAAAAAGAGATCCGCGTAATCCGCGTAATCCGCGTCTAAAAAATGCAGCACAGCGCAGCCTTCAAACTCCGCGTTCGTCCGCCTTATCCCGCGTCGTCCGCGTACCCATTCACCGCTAAATTATCATTTATAGAATACAAAATACACTGCCAATACCAGGCAAATGAATGCCGCAAAATGATTCCAGTGTAGGCTTTCACCTTTAAAAAGGACAGTAGTAAATACAGTGAAAATAATAAGAGTAATCACCTCCTGAATTATCTTCAACTGTATCAATGAAAAAGGACCGCCATTGCCTATAAACCCAATACGGTTGGCCGGAACCAAGCAGAAATATTCCGCAAGAGCGATGCTCCACGAAAACAAAATGATGGCATAAAGCGGCCAGTTTGTAATAATTTTCATGTCTTGCAACTTCAGATGACCATACCAGGCAAAAGTCATAAAGACATTGGAGACAATTAAAAGCAGAATCGTATAAAGACCTTTCATTTCAGTTATGAATATTTAAGCGATAATTAATTAATCTAAATTACTAACTTTTTTAGGAAGAAGCTCTTCCTGAACATTTGCCATACTTCCCCAAAGACTATAACGAGCTTCCGGATTCATTTCTTCCAGTTGATGCAAAATGTCTTTCATATTGCTTCGATGAGATTGCGCTTCATAAGGGCAATTCTTCACCTGTTTCCGATATCCCCTTATCTGTGCCAGTTCCAGCAAATCAGACTCATGTACCAAACACATCGGACGGATAATCGTCATATCGAACTTCTTCATTACCAAACGAGGAGGCATGGAACTAAACGCGCCCTGAAAAGTGATATTCATCAATAATGTTTCCAGAATATCATCCATGTGATGTCCCAATGCTATTTTATTACAACCTTGTTCCTTGGCAACAGTAAACAACGCTTTACGCCGATTCCATGAACAAAGAAAACAAGGTGACTTACGCATATCCGTACTTGCATCGAACTCCGTCTCATACAGTACGAAAGGGATATTCCACGACTCAACATACTCACGCAGATATGCTAAATCACTCTGATAAGGTATATGCTTCATAACCACATGAACGGCAACCACGGAGAATCTGGGCTTAAAGACACGGGCGCGCTTTGCCAACAATTCCACCAACGCCAAAGAGTCTTTGCCACCGGAAAGCCCGATGAGGATTTTATCCCCATCCTCTATCAGCCCATATTCTACCAGTCCCTTACTAAACCGCTTTTCTATGCGGCGGATGGTCTTCTCATCTTCAGTAAATTGCGCCATAATAATTCAAAGCTACGAGTTACAAGCTAAGAGCTACAAGTCCCATGCGGACGTTACGCAACTACTTGTAGCTCGTAGCTCATGTAGCTTATAACTCTTTTACTCTTTGTCCTGCAAAAGTAAGAGAAAAGAATGATTTAAAGAAGAATTAACATAATAGAATAACGGAAAGCAGCATTATTCCCGATTAATTTGTATTTTTGAACATTCGAATTTGTAAGTTGGATAACTAGCATGAAAAAGAGATATATTTTACTCCTTCTATTTAGTCTCGTATTAGTCGGTGCATCGGCACAGACGTTGGAACAAGCTAAAGCTTTTTACAACAAGGGGCAGTACGAGAAAGCCAAACCCGTTTTCAAAAAATTCGTCAGGACACAACCGGCAAACGGAAATTATAATTTATGGTACGGTGTATGCTGCTTGGAAACAGGAGAACCTGACGTAGCCCTGAAATACCTGGAAACAGCCGTTAAGAAACGTATCCCCAGCGGACAACTGTATCTGGCACGAAATTATAACGACCTGTATCGTTTTGAAGATGCCATCAAGTGTTACGAAGAGTATATCAGTGATCTTTCCAAACGAAAAAGGTCTACCGCAGAAGCTGAAAAACTTCTGGAAAAGAGCAAGACCAATCTCCGCATGCTGAAAGGCATTGAAGAAGTGTGCATTATCGATAGTATCGTAGTGGATAAAGACCGCTTTTTGGAAGTTTATAAAATCAGTCCGGAATCCGGTAAATTATTCACGTACAACGATTTCTTCCAGAATAAAGAAGAAGTAGAAGCTACTGTATACGAAACTGAACTTGGTAATAAGATTTATTACGGTGAACGCCAGCCTGATGGCAAACTCAGCATCCTTGCCCGCAACAAGATGCAAGGCGAATGGAGTAAAGGCAGCCTATTGCCCGGTAGCATCAACGACTCCATCAACGCCAATTATCCGTACGTATTAACGGATGGTGCAACTATCTACTATGCCGCCGACGGTGAGAATTCAATAGGTGGATACGACATATTCGTTACCCGCTACAATACGAATACCAATACTTATCTGACTCCGGAGAATGTGGGCATGCCATTCAATTCTCCCTATAACGACTATATGTTTGCCATCGATGAGTTCAACAACCTCGGATGGTTTGCTTCCGATCGCTACCAGCCGGAAGGGAAAGTATGTATTTACGTATTTATTCCCAACTCTTCCAAACGGGTGTATAACTACGAAGCTATGGACAAGAAAAAAGTTGTCCGACTTGCTCAAATTCACTCCCTGAAAGATACATGGGTAGATCAAAATACAGTATCTGATGCCAAACGCCGCTTGCAAGCCGCTATCAGTGAAAAGCCACAAGCCGAACGGAGCTATGACTTTGAATTTGTAATTGATGACCACACTACGTATTATCAATGGAGTGATTTCAAATCTCCTCAGGCCAAGAGCTTATTCAGCAAATACCGCCAATTGGAGAAAAGCTTCAGACAGCAGCAAAACAAATTGGAAGAGCAACGTTCCTTGTACTCCCGCGCCAAGGAAAGCGATAAAACCAAACTGGCTCCTGCCATACTCGACCTGGAAAAACAGATACAACAATTATCAGGTGAATTGGAGAAGGCCGCCATTGAAGTGCGTAATACAGAAAAACAATCCTTTAAATAGAAAACTATGGACATACTTATCATCATTGTACTCATTGTTGCGGCGGTTATCCTGTTCTTGGTAGAACTGTTCGTCATCCCGGGCATCAGCATAGCCGGAATTCTGGCCGGAGCTTGCATGATCTATGCCAACTACTATGCCTTTGCCTATCTGGGTACAACGGCTGGTTTCATCACGCTCGGTGTATCGGCAATAGCCTGCATAGGCTCATTGATACTCTTCATGCGCTCCAAGACCTTGGATAAAGTGGCGTTGAAGAAGAATATCACATCGAAGGTGGACCGTACGGCCGCGGATCAAGTAAAAGTAGGCGATACGGGTGTGGCCATTACACGCCTGGCACTGATCGGCAATGCCGAAATAGACGGCAACATCGTGGAAGTGAAATCCATGGACGGATTTCTGAATGAAAAAACCCCTATCATTGTAAACCGTATTGCGGACGGCGTTATCATGGTAGAAAAGAAAAAAGACTAATATTCACACTTAATATCTTATAAATCATGAACGTAGACACTATGTACCTAACTGCCTTTCTTGTGATAGGAGGCATTATCTTCATCGTACTGTTCTTCCACTATGTTCCTTTCTTCCTATGGTTGTCCGCCAAAGTTTCGGGAGTCAGGATTTCATTGGTGCAATTGTTTTTAATGCGTATCCGTAACGTACCTCCCTACATCATTGTACCGGGTATGATTGAAGCACACAAAGCCGGATTGAGCAACATTACCCGCGACGAGCTGGAAGCTCACTACCTGGCCGGTGGACACGTAGAAAGAGTGGTGCACGCCTTGGTATCCGCCTCTAAAGCTAATATTGAATTATCCTTCCAGATGGCTACCGCAATCGACCTTGCCGGACGTGATGTGTTCGAAGCCGTTCAGATGTCGGTAAACCCGAAGGTGATCGATACTCCTCCGGTGACCGCCGTAGCAAAAGATGGTATCCAGTTGATAGCCAAAGCCCGTGTAACGGTACGCGCCAATATCCGCCAGTTGGTGGGTGGTGCCGGTGAAGACACTATCTTGGCCCGTGTAGGCGAAGGTATCGTATCTTCCATCGGTTCGTCCGAAAACCACAAGTCAGTATTGGAAAACCCGGATTCAATCTCCAAACTTGTGCTCCGCAAAGGTCTGGATGCCGGTACGGCTTTCGAAATCCTGTCCATTGATATCGCTGATATCGATATAGGTAAGAACATCGGTGCGGCTTTGCAGATAGACCAGGCAAATGCCGACAAGAATATCGCCCAGGCCAAAGCTGAGGAACGCCGTGCAATGGCCGTGGCCAGCGAACAGGAAATGAAGGCGAAAGCTCAGGAAGCACGCGCCAAGGTGATCGAGGCGGAAGCCGAAGTACCTAAAGCCATGGCAGAAGCATTCCGTAACGGCAACCTGGGCATCATGGATTATTATCGGATGAAGAACATCGAAGCTGATACTTCCATGCGCGAAACCATAGCCAAACCATCGGGAAACAACTCAAACCAGCCGTTGAGTAAATAACCGGTAGAATTATTGCCCCAGAAAAACGTCGGAACCGGTGAACAGTAATCCCGTTCCGGCGTTTTCTATTTATAAACGTATCAACCCAAAAATCCAGAATATGAAAAAGTATTTTGCATCTTCCGAACTTATTATCAATGATGACGGTTCAGTTTTTCATCTGCACGTAAAGCCTGAGTGGCTGGCAGACAAAGTAATCCTGGTGGGCGACCCGGACAGAGTGGCACTGGTAGGCTCACACCTCGAGAATAAAGAATGTGAAGTGGAAAGCCGCGAGTTCAAAACCATTACAGGTACTTACAAGGGCAAACGCATCACGGTGGTTTCTACGGGTATTGGTTGCGACAACATCGATATTGTGATGAACGAACTGGACGCCTTGGCCAACATCGACTTCAACACACGTGAAGAAAAGCCCCAACTTCGCCAGTTAGAACTGGTACGCATCGGTACTTGTGGCGGTTTGCAACCGAATACGCCCGTAGGTACATTTATCTGCTCGCAAAAGTCCATTGGTTTCGATGGCCTGCTGAACTTCTATTCAGGGCGCAATGAAGTGTGCGACCTGCCATTTGAACGTGCGTTCCTGAACCACATGGGATGGTCGGGGAATATGTGCGCACCTGCTCCGTACGTGATCGACGCCAATGCCGAACTGATAGAGCGCATTGCCGGAGACGATATGGTACGCGGTGTAACGATTGCCGCCGGTGGTTTCTTTGGCCCGCAAGGACGCGAACTACGCATTCCGCTGGCCGACCCGAAGCAGAATGAAAAGATCGAGAACTTTGAATACAATGGCTATCGCATTACGAACTTCGAGATGGAAAGCTCCGCACTGGCCGGTTTGAGCCGCCTGATGGGACACAAGGCGACCACGGTATGCATGGTCATAGCCAACCGGTTGATTAAAGAAGCCAATACGGGCTACAAGAATACGATTGACACTTTGATAAAAACCGTACTGGACAGAATCTAAGAAACACCCACTCAAATATACTTGATGATTGTTTCCTTCAATCTTTCGTAAGTATATGGTTTGGCAATAATATCATTGCATCCGGCGGCTAATGCTTGTTGTTGTTCTATCAGGAAAGCATTGGCCGTCACCGCAACGATAGGCAGATCGATGTCGATGGTACGTATCTTTTCCGTAGCCTGAATACCGTTCATCACCGGCATGCGGATGTCCATCAATATCAGGTCGGGACGCTCGCGCAAGAAACTATTTACGGCCTCTTCGCCATTGGTAACCCACGAAATGGTGTAGTCCTTCTTCAGCAAAATGTTTATCTGCATAAAGTTAGACTCCGTATCTTCGGCTATCAGAATTTTCTTCCTGCCGTCTGATCTTCGCTCTACGTGGGCATTGATTTCAACAGGTTCACCATCCGCTCCCAACACAAACTGGCGGTAAGGAAGGGTCATCACGAAAGTGCTCCCCACTCCTACTTCGGACTCTACGGAAATCTTTCCTCCCAATCTCTCCACGATGCTCTGGCAGATGGGAAGCCCCAGACCCGTGCCCTGAACAAAATCGTTCAGCTTTTCGAAACGGTTGAAAATCAAGGGCAGTTTCTCCTTCGCAATGCCGCAACCGGTATCCGTTACATACACCTTCAACCATTCTCCGCAGACCTCCAACCCCAGGGTGATGGCCCCTTCATGGGTATTCTTAATGGCATTGGAGAGGAAGTTGAACAGCACTTGCGTAATCCTGTTCCGGTCCACCATAATCCAGATTTCCTCATCGGGACGCATCACATTCAGTCGGATGCCCGTTTTCATTTTCAGGCGATGCACTTTCTCCACTTCGTCAATCAGTCCGGTCATTTCGACCAACTGGAAGTTCATTTCCGATTTTCCCGACTCAATGCGGGAAAGGTCCAGAATGTCATTTATGAGTTGCAACAACAGGTTGCTATTCTTCTGGATGATGTTCAGGTATTCGGCTTTCTCCACTTCATCTTCCGTCAAAGCTATGATTTCAGAGAATCCCACGATAGCATTCAAAGGAGTGCGGATTTCGTGGCTCATATTGGCCAGGAACACCGATTTCATGCGGTCGGCCTCTTCTGCCCGTTGCTTCGCCTCGATGAGTTCATTGGAGCGTTGCACCCTGTCACCGATATCGTGTATCAATGCCATCACTTTATTATCTTCGAACGGAGCGATGCGTGCCTGGAAATAATGCCTTTCGCAATCATCCACATCCAGGGGATACTCTATCTCCTTCAACTCCCCGTCTTCGAGGCATTGACGTATGTTCCGTAGAAACAGGTCGCTGACTTCGGGAGAATAGATGGTGCGCCCGTCCGCTCCCCGTAGCTGTTCAACGGGATGGAGCAAAATGGTGTCAGAAGACATTAACACGTCGGTGATGAAGAAATCCTGATCCAAAATAAATATAAATTCAGGCAATGCCTGTATTATCTTCCGGTTTCGCTCTTCCACGCGCGATATGTGTGCTTCGCGTTCGCACTGCCCGGTGACGTTCACGGTATAGCATAAGAGCCTTTCCGGATTTCCACTTTTATCTTTCTCTACAGATAAGAGGTGGTCCTCCAACCAGACTATTTCGCCATGCGCGCCTACGCAACGCACCCGTAAGACATTGGACTCATCAAAGCCATCCAATTTCTTTTGAAAGCCCTCCAACGACACCAAATGCTTATCATCGGGATGCACAAAGCTACAGAACTCTTCCAAATTCTGATAACGGATGTCGACTTTATCCAAGCCTAAACTTTCGAAATATTCCTGAGTGAAAGTGCACTCCAGGGTATTGATATTTATCTCCCAGAGAGCAATTTGATGGGCAGCCAGAACGGAGTTGACCTTCAATAATTTCTCTTTCAGTAGTTCCGTGTTCTCGTCTTTCCCGGTAGTATGAGAAGCGGAATCATGCATTTTTATTTTGTCTTGCGCCATAATAACAAAGTGTATCATGTAAAGGCTACGAAAATTGAGCAAATGTAATAAAAAAGAGTAAGTAATATACAATCGCGTTCTTTTTTTTACCCCAAAAGGCTATCTTTGCAACTCAAATAACAATTTTTATGATGAATCAGGATACCATCTGTGCCATTGCCACGGCTCAAGGAGGAGCAATCGGAAGCATTCGCGTCTCAGGAGCGGACGCCATTCGTATCACCAGCCGCATTTTCACCCCGGCAAAATCCGGTAAAACGCTGGCGGATTGCAAACCTTATACACTGACTTTCGGGAAGATACACGATGGAGAGGAAATCATCGACGAGGTTCTTGTCAGCCTGTTTCGCGCCCCGCACTCTTACACGGGCGAAGATAGTACGGAGATCACCTGCCACGGTTCGAGCTATATCTTGCAACAGGTTTTGCAATTGCTCATTAAGCACGGTTGCCGCCTGGCGGGACCGGGGGAATACACACAACGCGCCTTTCTCAATGGCAAGATGGATTTGAGCCAGGCCGAAGCCGTGGCGGACCTGATTGCTTCTTCATCTGCCGCCACCCACCGCCTTGCCATGAGCCAGATGCGTGGCGGATTCAGCAAAGAGCTTACGGAGCTACGCAACCAGTTGCTACACTTCACTTCACTGATTGAGCTGGAACTGGATTTCAGCGACCATGAGGAGTTGGAGTTTGCGGACAGAACGGAGCTTTGCCGATTGGCGGATCATATCGAGGGGGTTATTTCCCGACTGGTACATTCGTTCAGCGTAGGAAATGCGATCAAAAACGGCGTACCGGTAGCCATCATCGGCGAAACGAATGCCGGGAAATCAACGCTCCTCAATGTATTGCTGAACGAGGACAAGGCTATCGTGAGCGACATTCACGGCACTACGCGCGACGTGATTGAAGATACGACCAATATCGGCGGCATTACTTTCCGTTTCATTGACACGGCAGGTATCCGCGAAACCAATGATACGATTGAGAGTCTGGGCATAGAGCGCACGTTCCAAAAACTGGAACAAGCGGAGATCGTGCTTTGGATGATTGATGCAACGGACGCAACCTCGCAAATGAATCAGCTATCGGGGCAGATACTTCCGCGTCTGGAAAGAAAGCATTTGATATTGGTATTCAACAAAGCGGATTTGTTGGGCACGACTCATTCTGATGAGGTGCTGTCTGCGGCCTCTTCCATCATTCCTGACGCCGAATGTATTTTTATTTCCGCCAAGAAAAGGCAAAATACGGATGTGCTTCAGAAGAAACTTATAGCCGCCGCCAATCTGCCTACGATAACCCAGAACGACGTGATAGTGACCAATGCCCGCCATTACGAAGCCCTTACGCATGCTTTAGAAGCCATCGGACGCGTACAACAGGGATTGGCAAACAATCTTTCAGGGGACTTCGTGGCCCAGGACATCAGGGAGTGCATCTTCCATTTGAGCGACATCGCGGGGGAGGTGACGAATGATATGGTGCTACAAAATATATTTCAACATTTTTGCATCGGGAAATGATGGCTTAGAAACAGCCGTAACCAACTACAACCATTTAGAATAAAGTCGCTGTATATCAGCGACTTTTATTTTTATATGGTTTTCAGTCAAATCTGACTGGTTGCGGATTTCCAGCATTATTTTGTACCATAATTCTACCGCCGAACAATTAAGCGGACACTTTGCACTCATCATAGCGACATTTTGGACACGATGTGAGACGCGATGAGAATGAGCGGAACCGCTATAGAAGACACAGTGTGAGACGCTGTGAGAAATTGTGAGACGCATTGAGACAGAATAGGCGAAATTAAAGGCGACTAATATATGGAAATCCAAAGAAAATGCCAGTGGTGCGGCAAACCATTTATAGCACACACGATGGTAACACGCTATTGCAGCAAATCGTGCAATGAAAAAGCGTACAAAGAGAAGAAGCGGAAGCAGAGGTTACAGGAATACGAGGAACGGCAAAATGAGCAGCCCATGCAGGAAGTCGGTATCGTAGGAAGCAAGCTGTATCTCTCCCCTGCCGAAACCGCAACCATTTTAGGCATCAGTCGAGCCACCATATACCGACACATGGCTACTGGTATCATTCGGGCGTTGCAACTTCGCGGGCGTACCATTATCCGCAAATCGGACATTGAAAAAATGTTTGATGATGCACCCGGTTATAAGAAACGGAGTTATGGAAGAAAACAGACGGTTCTCTATTACACCACGAATGAGATTTTGGAGAAATACCAAATTCAGAAGAAAACACTGTATCGTCGATGTAAGTTATACAACATCCCTAAGGTTGAAGAAGGTAATCGTGTATTCTACAACCGCATCCTTATAGACAAATACTTTGCCGACCTTGCCGAAGAAATCAATCCGGACTGTTATTATACCCCAGAGCAGGTCATGGAAAAGTACGGTATGAGTCGTAATGCCGTTGTCACCTTTGCCCTGCGGCACAATATCCCCCGAATCAACCGCCACCACGAGGTGTATTATTCCCGTGCCCATATAGACGCCATCAAAGAAAAGCAGGACAAATTGAATCCCGACTATTATACCTATGCGGAAATCACCGAAAAATACGGGCTTTCCAAGATAAACATCAGCTACTATGTCAACAAATACGACATCAAACGGTTCAAGCAAGGAAGCCGGACAATGGTGCTACGTTCCGAGTTTGACAAAGTCTATATAGAGCATCGTGATGGAACATATACACCCAAGAAACGGGAAAAGAAAAGCGACCTGCCGAAAAAGACCTTTGTAATCCCTGAAGGTTATTACTCATCCGAGCAAATTGCGGCAACTTATCATATGAACAGGAAAACCATTTGCAAGCTATGCCGTGTAAACGACATTCCTAAAATCAGTCATGGTGGATTCAATTATTACGAACAACTGTCAGTTGACAGATTCTTTGCCAAATACAAGGCTGCAGACAATATCAAAGAATGGATTGGCGCAGAGCAGATGGAAGAAATCTACGGTATGAGCAAAGATGCCAGATGCTCATTTGTACATCGCCATAAAATCCCGTCCCGTTTTGTTTATGGCAAAGTCCAATATTCAAAAGACCATATCGACATCATCAAAAGCGGAGGTTTCGACCAACGGGAAATGTATTACAGCGTAGCCGAAGCAATGGAAAAATATAGTCTCCGCAGGGATGATGTCTACAATTATGCGAGGTATAACAAGATACGGAAGATGCATCACGGAAAATCCATGTTCCTGTTGAAAGAAGATTTTGACAAGGTGATGGCTGAAAAATCCGGTATCTGAGAATTATTCCGCACAGACAAGAGTCATTTTCAGCAATGGCAGTCATCAGCATTGTTTCATTGTATTGGTTTGCAACAAATTAATCACCAATTATAAAAACATATCATTATGCACGAATGTAAAACTGTAACATTGAGGACAAGACCTCTAAAGAAAAACATGTTGTCGTTCTATTTGGATTATTATCCCGGTTATCGCGACAAAGAAAGTATGAAGGTAATCCGTCACGAATCTTTGGGCATCTACATCTATGCCGAACCAAAGAATCAACGGGAACAGAACTTTAATGCCGTCATGTCGGAAAAAGCGGAAGCCATCCGATGCCGACGTTTTGAATCCATCGTAAATGAACGGTACGATTTCTTTGACAAGAGCAAGATGAAAGGAGATTTTCTTGCCTATTATAAGAAGACACTCCGCAAGCACGACCAGAAATGGGAGTTCGTATATCTGCATTTCTTCAATTTCGTGGGTGGGAAATGTTCGTTCGAGGAAATCGATGTGGACTTATGCAACAAGTTCAGAGAGTATCTGCTTAATGCGAAGCAACTTAGACGTCCTGAACGTCCCATATCACGCAATTCGGCTGTGGGCTACTGGTCCACATTCAGAGGATTTCTCAAAATACTCTATCGCAACAAGTTGATTCACTCCAATGTAAATGATTTCTTGGAGAAGATAGAGCCGGAAGATGTAGTGAAAGACTACCTGAGCGTAGATGAACTATACAGATTGGCAGAAACACCTTGCAAAATACCTGTTCTGAAAACAGCCTCGTTATTCTCTTGTCTGACAAGTCTGAGAATCAGCGATATTCTCACATTGCGATGGGAAGAAATCGTGGACTTTGCTGCCGGAGGAAAATGCGTCCACACCGTCACTCAAAAGACAAAGACAGAAGACATCATCCCCATTAGTGACGAAGCCTTGCAGTTGATTGGTTATTCTCCCGAAAAGACAGGGCTGGTATTCAAAGGATTGAAAAGATGCTGGACGCAATACCCCATGAAAGAGTGGATCCGAGCCGCAGGTATCACCAAAAACATCACCTTCCATTCATATCGAAGGACATTTGCCACTTTACAGGCTGCTGCCGGAACAGACATCCGAACCATCCAAAGCATCATGGCACACAAGAGCATCACCACAACCCAACGATACATGAAAGTGGTGGATAGCAACAAGCGAAAAGCCAGCAACAAAATTTCCTTGATCCGTAAGTATTAACGGTCATTTTTGCCTCTTTTATATGGTTAGAGTATGATTTTCGAGTATGATTCATATTCTAACCATAATTATTTGTAAATATCAGTCCAATAACCATTAGTATTTATGGTTATATGGAAATTAGTGCTGAACTTTACACCATAAAACAGTAAACAATCACAACTATATGGAGAATAATATACAAGTTCAGAAAGCAGCTGATATCAGCAGTTTGGCTGGAGTGGTCATCGTTTCACTCTCGGCACTCACCGCATACAATATCGGTGAAAAGTTCAATCACAACATCCTGTTTGATGCCACCATTTTTATTATCTCTTTGGTAATGCTTATTTTGACCTTTGCCATATTCCGCAAAGTAATGGCAGGGCTTTTTACGACAATCTCAAGTAGTACTGCAAATAAGCAAGTACAAAGCGAATGTTCGCAAGAAAGCAGCCATCAAAATGCTAATCAAGATCCAGTCGAAGAGGAACAGATACCTGATAGTTTGGAGAGATATGAGAGCATTCTTGTGGAAGAGCAACTGAAGGAGGTGAAACGAAAAAGGGACACCATGATAGCTATCCGCGAATATGTAGTGGAAAAGACCTCGAAATATCTCTCAAAAGAGAATATCAGCACACTATTCCGGAATATAGAGTGTATTGCCGAAAACCGGGTTAACGATTGTCAGCCAATCCATTCAACTAAAGAAGCAAAGATCAGTTCTCCCTCTTTAAGACACTTAGCTTGGAATATCGGTGAACGGCTTGGAGTCTCCCGTCGCGACAGAGCGATATTCATTAAATCTTCTTTCCCATACGAATTGCGCAACGCCGATATAGAATATCTGGAAGCCAATTTGCGTGTCAATGTCCCATGCGACATTCCTATTGACGTGCCGGACAAAGGAGATTTCCACTTTCACAACAATACTTGGAAATTAAATCGTGCAGACGGTAATCATTGTTCCGGCTGACAGATTTCTGTAAAATTTCATTCTGTTGGTTTGCAGCATATTAATTCTAATTATTGAAGATATGAACACAACAGATTTGACTTTTAATGACCTGCCCAAAGTGGTAGGTGAACTCTGCAGGAGAATCGCAGGATTGGAAAATTTACTTAGGGACACTCTTAACCGCCAAAGCGAACCAAAAGAGAATTTGCACGTACCAATGACAGTGCAGGAAGCCTGTGCCTATCTGAAAATGCCAGTCTCCACCTTTTATTACAAGATAAAGAAGGACAACATTCCGGTTATCAAGCAAGGAAAGCACCTTTATATCTATCGTGACGAGCTCGACAAATGGCTGGAGGCATCTCGCAAAACTTCAGTACCTCTCACCTATGAGGAAGAAAACGAAGCGATGTATGCCTCACACCGTCGCAAGCCTAATCCTAAAAACTGGTGAGTATGGAAACGGCAACACCCATTGAGGATCTTGCTCAAATCACTACGAGATGGCAAGAGACCATGCTCAGTCTGGAAAAGGTGTACGAACAGGAGCCGGAAGTCCTGAGTATAGGCGGAGTGGCTATCGGGACATTGGGAAATTTCAGTGCATCCATTGGCAAGGCAAAAAGCAAAAAGACTTTTAATGTGTCGGCTATGGTGGCAGCAGCTTTGTCCGGTAAGGAAGTCCTTAACTACACAACGGATTTTCCCGATGGAAAGAACCGCATCCTTTACATTGACACTGAACAGAGTCAGAACCATTGCATGATTGTAATGCATCGTATCATGAAACTGGCAGAATTGCCAGCTAATGAGGATTGCGACCGTTTCTATTTTCTCGCTCTACGCAAGTTCAATCCGAAGGAGCGTTTGGCTATCATAGACGATGCTATCAGTCAGATTGAAGGGCTTGGCTTTGTTGTGATTGACGGAATCCGTGATTTGGTTTATGACATCAATTCACCAAGTGAAGCCACATGCGTAATATCCAAACTTATGCAGTGGACTGACGAATACCAGATTCATCTTCACACCATTCTTCATCAGAACAAAAGTGATGAAAATGCCCGTGGACACATTGGCACGGAAATCAACAACAAAGCGGAAACGGTTATCCAAATCGAGAAAGACAAGGACGACAGCAACATCAGCAAAGTGGAAAGTGTGCATACCCGCTCAAAGGACTTTCTGCCATTCGCTTTCTACATCAATGACCAATCGCTTCCCGAACTTCTGCCGGACTATGTGCCGACCAAGAAAAGTGCTGGTCGTCCCAAGCAAGAACCATTCTCCCCAGGTAAGAACATTCACGAATCCACCCACCGTAAGGCTCTCGAACTGGCTTTTGAGGGAAAAGAGACTATTTCGGGATATAAGGCTTTGGAAGAAGAACTGACCACTGCCTACGAACTGGCAGGAACAAAATTGAATCACAACAAGATTGTGGAAACAATCAAGTTTCTCACGAACAAACGGATGGTGATTCAGGAAAACCGTGGCATTTATCGCTTCATGCCGGATTACCACTATTGACTCTCCACTTGACTTTATTCTCAAAGCGTGTATTCTTGTATAAGCCAAAGTTTAGTGTAACGGCTGGTTTCATGATAATTCTCGAAACTGGTCGTTGCCGTCTTATTTCCCCAACCTATCTTTTTAAGCCAAGGGCTTGCCCGTTGTACAGACATTATCTCGTATGGGGAGCCTAATACCCCAAGCGACCAAGCGGTCGTTTGAGAGTGCCAGATATTTCAGCAAGCTGATTGATGAGAAAAAGGCGTTATTTGAACCTTTTATCTTTTCGCCAGCTTCGATATGTCATTCTTGACAAAGACGAAATCAACACGCCAATTTGCGTCTGGGCTTGCCCGTTATACAACATTTATTGAGTTGGGGTAACTCAATACCCCAAGCGATGAATCGCTCGTGAGAAATTGCCAATAACCATGCAAGCTGGATATGGAATTATTGCAATTATGGGATGTATCAGCTCTCCACGCAATCATGTTTTGGTTGGGCTATCCTCTGTTTGATAGCTGGCAGGGATAAGCACATTTCAATAATGCTTTTACGAACTCTTTTATGAACCCTACCGGTTCTTTTATGAACTCTTATGTGAACTCTTTTCCTGCTTTTAGGTTGATATCCCGGAGTAATGTCGGCCACCATAAATGCAGATACTTGATAATGAACACAGAACTATTGTCCGAACGCTTGCCAATCAGTCGAAACGAATCTGCCAGATTCTTTAGGTCGATTTTGCCAACCTCAGATAGTTCTGTTACGAACTCAAAAATTGCCAATCACTTTGGAACAGAGAGTGAGAGAATTGCATTTGAACATCCTCCCACTCTTTATTCGTCATTTACCAAGAGACTTGAATACTTTTGCAATACACCGCTTTTTCTGTTCCATATTTGGATGAACATATAAATCCAAAGTTGTTGAAATATTAGAATGCCCTAACAATACACTAACGGTTTTGTAGTCACAACCAGCTTCTATACAACGAGTGGCAAAACTATGACGAAGCCCATGGTATTTTAATTTGGGAATACCCAACTTCGCCATTAATTTGCCGTAATAATTACGGTAGGTACGAGGTTCGGTTGGATATTCATCATTAGTCAAGACATAGAACTCTTCATTGACGACCTTCTTTAGTGGTTTTACCATTGCAAGAAGCTCCTTTGTAATGGGAATTTCCCGACATGAGTTTTGAGTCTTGGGAGTATTGATAACTAATTCGGTATGTTTCTCCATCCCATTAATAATGTAAATACGTTCAATTGTACGATTAACAGTAATCGTGCCCTCAGAAACATTGATGTCACTCCACTTTAAAGCACAGACTTCCCCTATGCGCAGCCCCGTACAAAGACTGATGTAGATACCCAGCCCGGCAAAGGAGAAATGGCTTTGAATATGACTGAGTATTTTCTTGTGATTAGCGACTGACAATACTTCCAATTCTTTGGTTATTGAAGGAGACGGATATTTGATGTCCCACTCCTGATAGTCCATCCATTCATTTTTAACTCCGAATTTCATTACCATTTTAAGGACAATCAGAATGTCCTTGACGGATTTCACACTCATTCCATTCTCAATTTTCCGCAAAACAAAGTCTTGCACAGCCTGTTCATGGAGTGCATAACTTTCTCCAAAATTTGGAAGAATGTGATTCTCCAAGATAAGCACATAAGCAGCCATTGTGGACTGCTTCACATAAGGTTGTTTGTACTCTTTCCATGCAACCGAGATTTCTCTAATTGTTTTTTGTCCCATAATCGTATATTTATATTGTACATATAATTAGAGAATAATAAATCACTGATGTTCCCCATTTGAGATTCCCGGAGTTTAGTGGGGAGTGGGAAATGGTATCACTTCAAGATATAGCCACTATAAATCCAAAATCAGATCCGCTTCAGAACACTTTTATTTATATAGACTTGGAAGCCGTTGAAAAAGGTGAGTTAAGAAAAATACAAGAAATAATGCGAGAAGAAGCACCAAGTAGAGCACAACGTGTTATAGATAACAATGATATTCTGTTTCAATGTGTGCGCCCCTATCAGAAAAACAACTATATTCATAGGATTCTAAATACGAGTAATCAACAATGGGTTGCTTCTACTGGATATGCTCAAATTAGAACAACAGAATTGCCAAACTATATTTATCATCTATTGAATACAGACGAATTCAATAGAAAAGTAATGGTTCGTTGCACAGGTTCAAGTTACCCTGCTATTAATAGTGAGGACTTAGCAACAATTCATCTTTATTATACACCCGACAAAAAAGAGCAACTTAAAATATCTCGATTATTAGATTTACTTGACAAACGCATTGCTACCCAAAACAAAATCATTGAGGATTTGAAGAAACTAAAGTCTGCGATTAGTAAACATTTGTTCGCACGCAAAGATTTGTTAGAAACTACTATATGCTTGTCGAATATTGCGACATTGAAAAATGGTTACGCATTCCAGAGTGGCAAGTATAATGCACTGGGCAAATGGAAAATCCTCACAATAACAAATGTGCCTGGCGAGCGATATATAAACGATGAAGATTGCAATTGCATAATCAACTTGCCGAACGATATACAAGACCACCAAGTATTAAAAGAAGGAGATATTTTAATATCTCTTACGGGTAATGTTGGGCGTGTTTCTCTTTGTAAGGATGGAGACTATTTGCTCAACCAACGAGTTGGTTTGTTACAACTTGCGAAAAATGTAAATCAAGAGTTTCTATATCAAATTTTATCTTCTCAAAGATTTGAAAATAGTATGATTGCTTGTGGTCAAGGTGCTGCCCAAATGAATATTGGCAAAGGGGATGTAGAAAGCTATGTATTACCATATTCCTCGAATGTCAATAACATTCTTTTGGTCGCAAAAATATTACACTCATACGATGAGTACATCATTAATGAGCAGCGGAAACTAACATTGCTAACCATGCAGAAGCAATATTTCCTTGCCCAGATGTTTATATGAACATCTGTTGCAATAGATATAGCTTTTGTTTCTGCATGACATTCTGTATTCTTTCTTCAATCTCGGCTTTTCTTTCAAGCGATGACAGAAAAGTTGAGATTTTTATTTGCCACTCAATTTTTGGTACTATTATTTTGAACATTGCCAAGTCTTTCTTCTGAATATTTGGTAAGCCAGAACCTATACGCAGTTTCATTATGGCATCCTCATTCGATTTAAGATAATGGTACAAGTACATATTATCCACCTTGTCTGCAATGTTTTGAATGGAATAACAATGACCACCGCTCCAAAATGGTGAGGTGTTGAATTGTACATACCCACAAGAGTTTCCGCCCTCACTTATTGAAATAGTACTGGCTTCTACATTGTAATTGTCATAATAGCCAGATGGCTCTGTACCACCATTCATTACATAATAATTACCACTATCAGAGAGATTTTCCCCATTGATTTGTTTACCCTTAACAATGTCACATAGATCAGACAGTAGAACAGTAGAACCTTTTACGCTTTTGAAAAGTCTTTCTGAAATCGCAGACCTACAAACTTTACAATCCTTAATCAAAGGAATTGCACAGCATTGCATTAAAGAATCAACAAGTGGAAACACATATGTAAAACTTGGTGATATTTGTCAAATTACAACAGGGAAACTTGATGCAAATGCACAGGTAGATAATGGGATTTATCCATTTTTTACTTGTGCAGAACAACCATTCAAAATTGATAGCTTCGCTTTTGATACAGAAGCTTTACTAATCTCTGGAAATGGTGCTAATTTGGGATATATCAATTATTATAAGGGAAAGTTTAATGCTTATCAAAGGACTTATGTATTAGACTTGTTCTCCGAAAATATCCAATACATTAAATGGGCGTTAAAAGTACTGCTACCCAAAAGAATTGCAATAGAAAAGAGTTCAAGCAACACTCCTTATATAGTGCTATCAACTCTCACGGATTTAAGGTTGCCTATACCTTGTAAAAGTAAGCAAAGTTTCATCGCAAACCTAATGCAATCTTTGGAAAGAAAACTATCAAATCAAATCGCACAGTATGATTCCTATAATTATTTGAAGCAATACTTGCTCCGCCAGATGTTTATATGAACATTTGACGGAGTAGATACTGCTTTTGACCTATATAAAGATTTAATACTTTATGATTAATATCTATTTTGTCTTGAATTTTATCAAAAATAATTGCCTTCTGTTTTTGTTCAGAAATAGTGGGCAATGTTATTTTTAACTTTTCCAATGGAGTACGTACTATTTGCGGCTGTCCAGAGCCAGAAATAATACTATTGAAGTTATACGCAGAAAGATAATGATATAAATATCTCTTACACACCTTATCTTGATACTTATCTGTATTTATCACCATTGCATTTCCAGTTATCCAAGACATTGGTTTTGTATAATTTACCATACCACAAGTATTTCCACGGCAAGTTATACAAATTTGTTCCGTTTCATGATTGTAATCCTTATATTTGCCAATAATCCCATTTGCCCCATATACAAGAAAACCATCTTCTGTTAATTCTGTTGAAGATATTGTTTGCGGCTGATATATTTGTGCAATTTCGCTTAAATACACGTTATTGCCATAAACTCTTTGCATACAACATACTCTTAGTCCTTTGATTAAGGACTGCAGTTTCTCAATGATTTTGTTTTGGGTAGCGATGCGCTCATCTATAAGTCGCAAGAGCGTGGCTATTTTCGTTTGCTCTACTTTGGACGGAATGCCAATAAAGCACTCGGAAAAATTCTTTGTGCTGATGGAATAGATTTTTGTTCCTTGTGCTATTCGTCTAATCTGATTATGAAATGCAGATGACGAAAAAGCATATCCTTTGAAGCCGATAACAGTTTTATTTTTATTGTCACGTCCATGAATTGTATGCAATCCACATACAATGTTTTTTCCTGCAAGGTCAAAGAACTCAATAGGCTTGGCTACTTCATTCGTATCTTCCGAGGCATCTGCAAAAGCCACATCACCCTCTTTACACAATTCAAAGTTCTTGGGCATATTGTCCTCTTTGATATTGGGTAAATTATCTCTTGTCAAATCAACCATAGTAGGAAGCCCAACATGAATTAGTCCATAATGTAAGTTCATTATGGCTTTCGTTCCATATTCAAGTTGCTCCCAGCTTAAAGAATTGGTTGAATAGAAGTCCAATAGCTCGGACACTTTACATATTTCCCACTCTTCACTAAACTCCGGGAATCTCAAATGGGGAACATTAAGGTTCTTCGAACCTTTTATCTTCTCACACTCGGCAGAGCAAGCAACCTCGTTCTGCTCTCGCTCAATCGAAGATTTGAGGACCTTTTTATCTTTATTATCTATTGCCATAGTTATCATTCTTTTGTAGGATTCAAATCAAATGGAAGCAATGGAGTTTCATCATTACCCTCATTAAAACGATCAAAATCAGATATGTATGATTTATCTTGAATCAGTTTATATTTTTCGTATTCTCTATAAGCCTTATCTCTTGCTTCTTCTTGTGTCACTTTCCCGGCTGTATCGCACAGCTCGTAATCCATCGTTGCAAGATATTGTTGAAGGAACTTTTTCCAATCATCCATAGTTGAAACAATATGACGTGAAGCACGTGATTCTGCCATATCAAGAAAGGCTGTTGTAATAAGATTCAGCTGGGACAATTCAGAATCTGACAAGTAATTTTTCGCGACGATGGTATCAGACTTTTGCACTCTTCCGTCAGGGGCTTTCTTCCATGTGGTAAGTCCCATATAAGGTTGCTCAGAATCGGCCCGCTGATAGATAATTTCCGCAGCTGTATGATGGGTAACAGCAAGGTGCATCATATTCTGTACCATCTTGAAGAACAACTTTGTATCTTCAGATTTCGGGTCGTAATCTGCACTACATTCTGCATAAATGTCAGTTATCTTTTGGTAATATCTGCGCTCTGAAGTACGTATCTCACGAATACGCTCAAGCAAATCGTCAAAATAGTCCTTTCCGAAATGTTTGCCTTGTTTCAGCCTCTCGTCATCAAGGGCATATCCTTTAATGATAAACTCTTTCAGCACTGAAGTTGCCCAAATGCGGAATTGAGTAGCTTGATAGCTGTTTACTCGATACCCCACCGCTACAATAGCATCGAGGTTGTAGAATAGCGGCATACGCTCCACTTCCCGGTCTCCTTCTGTTTGAACTATCCCAATTTTTCGGATAGTTGCCTCTTTGGAAAGTTCTCCTGTTTCGTAAATTTGTCCGAGATGATAATTTATGGTTCTTACATCAACCCCAAACAAATCCGCCATTCTTTTTTGTGACATCCAGAATGTTTCGCTGTTGAAAATGACTTCTACCCGTGCTTCTCCTTGGGCTGTTTTATACAATAATATATTAGAACTTAGCGAATTATGCATAAATTCTGCCATTGAGACAGATTGCGAGAAAAAGTCTCGTGCCTGTTGAACAAGCAACTTTTTGCCATCAGCATTTTCCGCAATAATTATACATGCCATACGAGAAAGACGGAATATATTCACCTTGCGGAATGAACCGTTTCCGATCCTGACCATATCAACCGCTTGGTTGAAATGCTCGTCCACATTCATTCCTTTCTCTCCGGCTACCTTGATGGCTTTGTCTATGACCCGTTGGAATTTCCAATAAGCAGAATAGCCCATTGCACCACAAAGGTCACGGGAACTCCAGTATTTATTCCCGTATTCATCCTTGCGGCATATATTCTCAAATGAAGGTGTCATCTGAGATATGTTGTCATTTTCACCCATTGCTATTACTTTCTGAACTATTCTACAATGCCTAATTCTTTCAGGTACACTTCAATCTCTTTATCGAGTTCAGCACGTTTGGCTTCCAATTCCTTTATTTCTGCCATTACAGCTTTAATATCAATAGGTTCTTCCTCTTCAAAGGTATCAACATAACGAGGAATATTCAAATTGTAATCATTCTCGGCTATTTCTTGAAGAGAGGCAAGATGACTATACTTTTCTATTTCCTTACGGTCACGATAGGTCTCAACAATCTTTTGAATATGCTGTTCCCTAAGCTTGTTTTGTGTCTTGACCTTTTCAAACTCTTTGCTGGCATCAATAAAAAGGATATTATCATCCTCCTTGCGACATTTCTTGAATACAAGAATACAGGTCGGGATGCTCGTACCATAGAAAATATTGGCAGGCAAACCGATAATGGCATCCACATAGTTTTTCTTTTCTATGAGAAAACGACGGATCACTCCCTCTGCATTTCCTCGGAATAGTACACCATGCGGAGCAACACAAGCCATCGTACCACCTTCGTTCAAATGGTAAATCATGTGCAGGATAAAAGCATAGTCGGCTGTCTTGCGTGGTGCAAGCCGTCCTGCTTTACTGAAACGGTCATCGGTATTGAATTTGTCGGCGGCACTCCATTCAGCAGAGAACGGAGGATTTGCTACAACAGCATCAAATTGGGTGTCGCCAAAGGCATCCCATTCAAGTGTATCACCGTTTTCTATCTTGAAATTACTGAACTTAATGCCGTGAAGCAACATATTCATTCGAGCAAGATTGTAGGTTGTCGGATTCTTTTCCTGTCCGTAAATATCTACAGCGTTACCAATACTTGCAGCACGAAGCAACAACGAGCCGCTACCGCAAGTAGGGTCATAGACATTGCGCAAACGCTGGTGTCCAATGGCAACAATCTCTGCTAAGATACGGCTAACTTCCTGCGGAGTATAGAACTCTCCAGCCTTTTTCCCGGCTCCCGCAGCAAACTGTGAAATCATATATTCGTAAGCATCACCCAATATATCAATCTCTTGCGATGCCTCTAATCCAAAATTTATATCGTCCAATGCAAGAAGCACATTGCTGACAAGTGTATTTTTATCATCGGCTGTCTTACCCAATTTAGGTGAAGCCAAGTCAATATCTGAGAACAAACCGCCAAAATCATCTTCGCTGTCTTGTCCCAAAGTACTGTCCTCAATACGCTTCAATGAGCGTTCAAGCATGGGTAAGATGTTTTCTTTTCGCTTGATAGCTTCAATTACTGACGAAAACAAAAATTGGGGCTCAATGAAATAACCGATATTCTCCAGGCATTGGTTCTTTGCTTCCTCTTGCAATTCAATAGCATCGGCATCGTCCGTTTCCCACAATTCCTTAAAAGTTATATCATCATCTGCCAAAGCATTGTTGGCGTATTTTTCTATTTTCTCCGACAGGTATTTATAAAAAATGAAACCTAATGTAAAATACATAAAGTCGCTTGCCGACATATTACCACGCAAACGGTTTGCAACCTCCCAAAGCTGGTCACGGAGTTTCTGCTGTAATTCTTCGCTCATTATTTCTAATCTTTAATTACTGTAAAATAAATTCTTTAATCTGCTTAGTCAATAATGCTTTACGCTTTTTGATAAAATCAAGGAAATAGTCTAAACTATAGTCGTTCATTTCAGGTATATGATGACGTTCCTTAAAATTAGCATCTCGATCTTTTAGCCATAAATCAAAAGGTTTAGCATTTTTAGATTTATTTTCTGAGTCATCCAACAATTCTAAATTCAAAATTGAATTATAGCAGGCCTGGTACTTTTCTATAGTTACATCATCATATCCTTTTGCACGAAGATTTTTTATTTTAAATTCATTTTGAGGATAAATATGGTCTTCATTGTATTTCTTATCTTTCCAATCTCTCCCTTGATACAACAATGATAAAATCAAATAGCTATATTTAGTACCATAACTATAGTTCAGCATATTTTCTATCTCCATATCGTTGAATGTCATTTCAATTTTCAATTCTTTACTAAGTTCAACATAGGGGAAATAGTCTGTTGCTAATTTAACAACAGGTCTCATACTATTCAATTTATTATCAGTTGAACTACCTAGCACTCCTTTAAGCAGCATCATGATAATCCATTTTTGAATATTATTTTGATCCTCAACATCTTTCAAATTAGAGGAAGTGAGATAGCCTTTGTTTTTCCCTCTCAAATATTGAGCAATAGGAAGTAACACCAACCTTGCTACTAAATTTTTATCTGTAAAGCCATAACGACTAACCAATTTTATACTATTGGCAATGGCATCTTTTGTTTCATCCCAATGATCTTCTATACATTCTAGGTTTTTCTTCGTGAATGAACTAAGTTTATACTGTATAGGAAGATTTTCTGTTAGATACATCACCCCTTTCATCACAAAGTCTTTACCAAAATTATAACCAGTTCCTATCTTGTTAATTTCATCTGTAAATTCATTGATTTCTTCTCTTGCGTTCAAATTCCTCCATTTAGCAGTCGCTGTTGACAAAAGAATATCGCTATATTCTAGTTTTTGGCCACCAGTATTGGTACGAATAAATATCTCTAAAACCTTATCATAATCATCAGATTTTTCCTCGTAATAATTTATGTTTTGAGATACATTTACTACACTAAAAAGTTTACTTATCATTTTTCGAGCTTTTTTCTTAGCTTCATCATCAAAAGCATTAAGCTGATTTTCTATAGAATCTTTAGCATCTTCTGCATCATCATAATTTAATATATCTCCAACACGATACCATAATTGAGGATAATCTGTTCTTTGCAGAGGTGTTTCATCCTCTTTAAATAAAAATTGATATGTCATCTCCTCTGGATTATCATCTCCCTTATCCCAAAGAAGATTTAAATATAGTCTTGTTGTTCGCCACTTTCGATAAAAAAAACGATATGAACCACGTAAGGCTATATTTATAGATGTTATTCTCTGCTGTCCATCAAGAACCAAATATATATCTTGATTTACACCATCCAAATTAGCCTCTTTATTATGCGGTTTTGCTTGATCAAAGTCTTTTATAAATTCATATGAAGTCCAATCTTTCTTCTTTTCTTCTCTAATCTTCCAAAAAAGGAAAGAACTAATAGGATATCCACACATAATAGAATCAAACAGTTTTTCTACTTGCGCTGGATTCCAAACGTATTCTCTCTGAATAGCAGGTAAAAAAGTATTCCTCCCTATTCTTTCGGATATTAAATCCTTTATCGTAGTATTAAAATAAGCCATATGTTTATTCCTTATTCTTATTTATTGTTTGACGCAACAAGTTAAAAACAAAATCTATTTCAGCATCGTTTTTCAATGGGAAACGAACTTCATAAGCCCCATTTCCCCAATGTCCAACTTCTGACACATCACGAGTAATACCTTCTGGGTCTTTGAGTGTTCCTTTCTTAGCATTGAGAAACAGCCTTATTCCCTTGTTTTGCATAACTATATCACAAAATACCTTTCCTCCTATTTTGAAACCTATAGTTTTCTTTTTGGGATATATTGTAATATCCTCTCCAAATGATAGCAAAAACTCTTTGATTTCTGTATAGATGTTGAGAAAATCATCTTTTATGTTCTCTAAATGATCCTGTTCGCTATAAACTTTAATTTCTTTACTTACCGTTGTTATTGCCTCACTATTAGAAACCGTTTTAATACTTTCCTTGCTTGAACGGTTTACTATCTGTTCAAATGAAAGCGTATCATTTGTAAAACGTTTGATTTCCCATAGTTCTATAGGCAAGTCTTTGAAATTGATAGCTTCTTTTTGATAAGTTGTAAAATTAGGTGAAACAAACAACACCTTTGACTGAGACCAATCCACATCGTTTCGTTTGAGTGCACCCGACTTAGACTCGTTGTACTCTAAAATAAATTCAGCCTTGTTATTTAACATCAGGGATAGATAAGCATAACCTTGGTCTATTACACTAAAATTCTTATCTCTTTTATATTCTATTATTACAAAGGATTTTTTCTCTGAATCAAAAGCCAAAGAGTCTATACGGAAAGAACCAATAGAAAATTCCGTCTTGATGAAATCAAGCCCAAGCAACGTCTGGAGATTCCTTTCAACGATGTTTTGAATTTCCTTCTCCAACTTAAATGGCATCTCTTTTATAAGCGTTAGTTGCTCATTATTTATCTTGTATGTTGACATCCTTATTCCCAATTAAACGTTTTTATAATACTACGCAGTCTTTCCATTATTCTCGTCAAAGCCTTTCGGGTTTTGATAAGACCAAGATGTTTCTCTTTCAATGCCTTTTGTATAATCTCCGGCTGCTCTTTTTGTAAATAGTCATACTCCTTCATGTAATGATTAAGCACCTCCGCTGAAATCTGTTCTTCATCAGCCAAATCATTTACGGCCTTAGTGCGTTCTGACACAATATATTGGTTTAATCGTTCTTCCAATTCGTTTGTTCCGTCAGCCTTATTACGACCGTTCATGAAATTCTCCTTGTCTTCATCAACATTCTTTTTGATAAAACCGTCAATGAGTTTGGCTTTGCCACGCATTCCGGCATCCTTAATCATTGTATCAATGATATTCTGGCGTTTTTCAGAATAATCATCACTATAAGGGTCAAGGTCATTAATTAGTGCAAGAATGTAAGCCACATTGATAATGTCACTGTGTAAGAGCTCAAGACAGAAATCAATATCTTCCAATCCTTGGTTATTTCCGTATGGAACAGGATCTTCCGCAACAGTTGACGGTGCAGCAGGTGGGTCAATAAACCCGACTGTAATATCAAGATATTTACTCTTATAATCGTTAAACTGTTGTTCAGTCATGCCGAGGTCTTCAGCATCCTCGCTGTAATCTTCGTATATCTGTATTTCTGCATGTTTACGGATAATATCACGGAATGCAAGCACAAAATTCTTCTTGTCATTTTCGCTTTGCAGAAAGTCTATACTACTTGGTGTTGGATATTTTTGCAGAAAATCAGTTGCCAAACTCTTATACTCCTGCTTTACTTTTTCAAACGGAGGGCGTACTATATCTTCAGGATTATCAGAGTTGCTGAACAATTTAATAGACGTATCAACATTGTTTTTCAAATCTCTGAAACAAACTATTTTACCAAAACGTTTCTTCTCGTTCAACACTCGGTTGGTTCGACTGAACGCTTGCAGCAAACCATGATATTCCATATTCTTGTCCACATAGAGCGTATTCAGCTTTTTACTGTCAAAGCCTGTAAGGAACATACCCACAACAAGACAAAGATCAAGCGGTTTCATATCCGCCTTCTTCTTTTTCATGCGCAGATTGATGTCATCATAGTAAGCACGGAAGTTCTCCGTGGTAAAAGATGTGCCGAAGTTTTCATTATAATCGTCCATGATGGCTTGCAGTTCATCCGCCTCACCCACGCTCTCTTTTGCATACTGCCCTGTACCCATGCCGGTCTGTTCATCATCCTGACTATTGTTAGCAGCATAAGTAAACACAGCACCAATACGGATTTTCGGATTCAACGATCTGAATATCTTGTAATAGCGTATAAGCATCGGCACGGATTGCACCGCAAACAAAGCATCAAACTCTCCATCGAATGTAGATTTGTTAAAATTGTTAAGGATAAATTTGGCAATCTCCTCCATACGAGCTTGGTTATCGTTATCAACTATTTCGTTGCCGTGATAATACTCCACAAGGAAGCCAAGCACATTTTCATCCGCTATTGCATCTTTAATAAGATATTTATGAAGACAGTTTCCGAATATTTCCTTAGTGGTATGTCCATCCACCGCATTCTCGGTGAAGATAGGTGTTCCAGTAAAACCGAATATTTGGGCATTGCCAAAAAACTTCATTATCTTCTTATGACTATCCCCAAAATGACTGCGATGGCACTCATCAAATATCATAACGATACGTGAATGACGGATAGCATCAATCTTGCTGCTATACCACGTCTTACTAACTGCCGCATTAAGTTTTTGAATGGTGGTTATGATAATTTTGGAATTGCTTTGAAGCCGTTTCACTAATTCATCCGTATTATCAGTACTATCTACAGCCCCTGGTTCAAACGCTTCGTATTCCGATTGAGTCTGGGTATCAAGGTCGTGTCGATCAACAACAAACATAACCTTATCCACATCGTCCAATTCTGACACAAGTTGTGCGGCCTTGAACGAAGTCAATGTCTTTCCTGCACCTGTAGTATGCCAGATATAGCCGTTATCGTTGGAGTTCTGCACACGATCCAGAATCTTCTCCACTGCATAGAACTGGTAAGGACGAAGTACCATCAAGCACTTGTCGCCCTCATGCAGCACAATATACTTTCCTATGATTTTGCCAAGCGTACATTTTTCCAAGAAGAATACGGCAAACTTATCCAATTCATTGAACGGATGATTGGCAGCATCTGTCCAGTTGAATGTGAACTTATACCCACTATTTGGATTATTGGCAAAATAGCGAGTATTAACACCGTTGGATATGACAAACAGTTGGATATAATCAAACAATCCGTGAAACGAAGTCTTGTGATAACGCTGTATTTGGTTGTATGCCTGTTTAAGTTCCACGCCACGACGTTTCAATTCAATCTGCACAAGTGGCAAACCATTGATTAGAATCGTCACATCATAGCGGCATTTTTTACGTCCTTCCACCGTAATCTGGTTGGAAACCTGAAATTCATTCTGACACCACTGCTGCCTATTTAGAAATTCCACCCATATACGCTGTCCATCAGCCGTATCAAGCGGATATAAGTCACGGAGTTTCTTTGCCTTTTCAAAGCGAGTACCACCTTCAAGGTATATGAGAATCTTCTCAAACTCTTCTGCCGTAAACTCAGTACGTCCGTGCTCTTCCAATCGTTTGCGGTTGTGAATCTCCAACTGCCGCTTGAAATTGGTATAAAGATTATCTTCCTCGACAATCTGGACATACTCGTAGTCCATTTGTCGGAGTGTAGCTATCAGTCCGGCTTCCAATGCCGCTTCGCTTTGTGTTGACATATTCTTGTCCTGCTGTGGTGTTATTACTTATTTATTCTAGCTTGCAATATCTTGATACCTAATGCATTTTCTATTTTGCATAAGGTTTCCAACGACAAATTTTCTCGACCTTTCAACACTTTAGAAACATACTGCTGGGTACAATTCATTTTCTCAGCCAGCACTCGTTGTGTCATGCCAAGTTCCTCCATCCGGTCCGACATAGTTGCAGCTATAGCCTGTGAATGGCAAACCCAATCCTCTCTTTTGTTTTCCATTATATTCTTTACTTCTTCTAAAGCGTTGTCTATCTTTCCTTCAGCCATTGTATGAATCAAAAATACCTTTGCCTTATTTTATAGGCAAAGGTACTATAAATAATTGAGATAACACAACTTTCAGGTTGTTGTTTGATAGCCAAAACTTAAGAATCACCTATTGTACAACAGAACTATAATGTTTTATTGCTTTACGTATAACATCTTTTTATTAGGGCATCGCCTATCTAGTTCAAATCCGTAATTTCCTTTTGATACGGATTGAAATTTTTCATCTCCATCCTTAATAGTTAATATTTTTAATTTCTTCCACCTACCATCTTCCTCGTTGAAGAAATTTATTTATGCTGATGTTCAACATATTGACTTATCGGAAATGAATTTTAGCAAAACAAACTATACAATCTGAAACGTCCTGAGGCAATAGGAGGAATGGACGGACAAACAAATTATTTGTTTCCACACAGATTAAAAGGGTAAAACAACTTTTTATTCTAAGTTACTCTAAAAAAGGAAGTTTACAATTTATTTGAGAAATGCTCCAATTTATATACTGCTTATTATTGATATGCCAAATTGTCATACTATGACAGGTGGTATATAATTTGTTTTGTTATAATTGTATTAAAACTAATAATATGGCGACAGATATAAATCAGTATTTATCCGAGTCGATTGAGACTCATAAAATGAAACATATTCAAAAGGAAGTTGATGCCTTTCAAGCAAAAGCGGATGAAGTAAAAAGCAAATTGGAGACTCATTATGGGTGTAATTTGTATTATGTCTTTCGCTCCGGATCATTTGCCAAAAATACCGCTATAAATATTAAATTTGATATTGATCTGGTAGCTCCTTTTAAATACGAAAGTTTTGACACTCTCGAAGCTATGTATAATGATGTATATGACTTTTTGGTTAATGAATATAAAGATGGAACTTATATCAGAAAGCAGAAAGTTTCTATTGGTCTCACATTCCCTATTGACAAAAATGGAGTTATTGTCAAGTTGGATGTTGTCCCGGGACGAGAGCTCAATAAAGATGATTATCCTAATACAAAAAATCTGAATTTGTATTTCAACGAGGACCATTGGGGATATAAAAAGGGCTCTCGACAAAAAACAAATATCCATGCCCAAATTGATCATATTTCCGGCAAGTCGGAAGAACGTAAAGTGATACGATTGCTTAAGATTTGGAAAAACACCAATCATCAGGACTATAAGTCTTTTATGTTGGAATTGTTTACAATTAAAGCAATGGCATCATACTCGGGTGACAATAATTTATGGGATAAGCTTAAATATGTAATGACATATATTGCTGATAATGTTACGGATGAAAGTTTTCGTCTAATTGACCCGGGCAATTCTAATAACAATGTGCTTTCTTCTATTGACATGAATAAACGCAGTATGTTGTCAACAACAATGCGAACTATCATCAATGCGATTGATAATGATTCAAATAGCGTTGCCATTTATTTCCCGATTAATGCAAAATATCAAAAACAGGAAAACAGATACGGATACAAATCAGGATCATCTGGGCCTTCATATCCGCCAACAAGTCAAAGATTCGGAGAGTAAATGAGGATTGAAGATATAAACAATGTATTGGAGGGACTTTCCTTTATACACATAGAAACCCCATTCAAGGTTGACGACGGTAGTACAATAATAGGTGCTGTGGGTATACTTGTAGAAGGTATGCCGTCAGCACTTGTGTTTCAAACATCCATATCAAGTTACTATCCATATAAGGTACAAGGTATTGAACCTATTCAGTTCCGTAACAACTCACTAATGGAATACCCTCATATTATGGCTGGCGGTTCACTTTGTCTTCATACATCATATTGGGTAGACCCGATTCAAAGGTTGAAGTCTGATTTTTTACAGTTGAGAGATTGGGTAGTAAAATACTATGTAAATAAAGAAACGGATGTTCATTATGAACACATTGTTGTAGAGCCGTCAACTGTAGATGATTGTTACTTTGCCATACAATTTACTCAATTCGAGAAAAAGGTGGAAGCAGATAAATATGGATATGCATTCCTTGCTCCAATAATGGACGGCGATTACAATGGAAAAGTAGTTAAGAATTTTGTTGTACAATCAATTGGAGACGCAAATGGGAATAATAGAATTAAGTGTTTATGGAGTTCTAAATATGATGAATTAAAGTACATTCTTTGCCCATATGTGGTTTTAAGTAAGATTCCTTGTAAATACAACAAATTTGCTTTGGATGATTTCAAAGATCTTAATGATTATTTTACCTCTGAGCAATTGAAATTTTTGCACTCATACGAGAATAGATTTAACAAGAAACTTGGTGGATATCCAGTTCCGATATTGCTCGGGTATAAAATACCAAGTGGGGAGTTGCATTGGATAGCATCGCTCTCCAAGGTAGGCAATTTCCCAACGGAAGGCATACCGGAAACCAAGAATGGAATAAAGACCGGAAGATGGTTAACCAAATTTTATCAAGATAGAATCCAATGGGCAATGACATATGATGCTTCATACAATTTATTTTTCGGAAGAGGAGCATTCTGTGAGACATTTACCAAAAAGAAAATATTGGTAATAGGAGTGGGAGCTATTGGAAGTATGTTTGCTAAAACATTGGTAAAATGTGGTTGTACCAATATTTCTTTGCTCGATTACGACTTAAAGAAGCCTGAGAACATTTGCCGTTCCGAATATACTTTTTTAACAGGAGTTACAGATAAAGTAACGGAACTTTCAGCAGAATTATCTGCGATAAGCCCTTATGTAGAAATTAAGTGCCTACCTAATCAGTATGATTTTGCTATAAAATCATCTAAATTCAATAAACAATATAAAGAATATACGATAAATGAATTAGATAGTTATGACCTTATTTTCGATTGTTCCACGGATGATGACTTGATGCACATATTGGAAGAATTGAACCTGAAGCCCGAAATTATAAATATCTCAATTACCAATCATGCCTCGGAGCTAGTTTGTGCATTTTCTCCCAATATTGAGCATTTTGTTAACATTGTATTCAATAATATGCTGCATAATGATGACTTAGATATGTATGAGCCTACGGGATGCTGGAGCCCGACATTCAAAGCGTCATATAATGACATTGCACTGATGATACAATACGCAATACGACATATCTATAACATGCTGAATGGAACGGAAATGAAGCAAAATTTTATTCTTAGGGATACTGACAATGGTTTAAAAATATTAAAATATTGATTTACAAAGACAATATACATAATCTCAGTCTTGAAATAGACAATAAGATAGTGCAAGAAATCCAAAAACAGGCGTTTGAAGCTCTTCCGAATGAGACTGGAGGATTCCTCGTTGGTAAATATTCGGCTGACAACAACACCGCAATTGTTTCTCTTGTTCTAACTCCTGTTAAAATCATATCAGGACCGACTTGTTTTCAGAGAGAAACAGAAGGAATGGAAAGTGTTTGGGATGAACTATATAAGGAAGGTTTAGTCTATTTAGGCGAATGGCATTCCCATCCCAATGGAAGTTCAATGTATAGTGTAACAGACAAAAAAGCTCTTACTAATATAGCTCGGAGTGAGACGGTCCTTATCAATAATCCAATTATGATGATTGTGAGCTTATCAAAAAAGAAGATTAACCAGATGAGCGCTTATTATTATAACAATGGTAAAATCATAGAATATGAAAGAGAATAAAATTGATATTAAAGAGTTATTTACCAGCCTACAATCCCAGATGCAGGGGATATTGGCTACCAATTCGAAGTTCATAACACACCCCGGCAGTGAAGGTGATTCCCTTGAAAATGCATGGATAGATTTGCTGAGAAATTACCTACCAAATCGGTACAGTGTTGATAAAGCAATGGTTATTGATCATAAAGGTAATGTGAGCCAGCAGATTGATATTGTCATATATGATAATTGGTATACTCCCTTTATTTTCAATCAGAATGGATTTAAGTATATACCTGCCGAGGGTGTATATGCTGTATTTGAGGTGAAGCCTGATATTGGAGGAACATCCGCCGGTAAGCACAATATTGTATATGCTGGAGAAAAAGTCGCAAGTGTTAGACGACTTATGAGAACTAGTACTCATATGATTAATTCAGGTCAAAAGTATGCCCCTCGACCGTTAACTAAAATTATCGGAGGTATTCTCGGCACCAATTGTTCACAAAAAGAAGATACCGTCGAAAAGCATATTAAAGAACTTTCTGGATTTTATACATTAGAAATGGGGTGTACCATTGAAAACGGTAGTTTCTTTGTTGACTATAACAACAAAGAGGGAGAAACTGAAATTAAGACTGCGAATTTCGAGGATTTTCAAAAATACTACAATAACAGAGAATTTAATTCTATCAAATTCAGCAATCCAAATCATTCCCTGATTATGTTTCTGATGCAGCTTACAAGTTATTTGCAACAATCAATAGGTACAGTGCCAGCAATCGATATGCAGAAATATTTGGACAACATTAACGAAACTATCGATGATGAAATTTAATCAGAGAAGTTCTCAGTTTATCAGCATTAGAATTTCAAGGTAGTGTAAACTGAACTGTGTCAAGTCTTGTTTACACTACCAAAATCCCAACAGCTATGGAAATGACCTATGTCCACCCAAGGACACCAGGCATTAAGCATTGCTCTTTATGGAGATAGCAGGCCTCTGAAACGGCCTGTTATTTTTATTCTGGGTATCAATGCGCTCGTTCGTTTTCTTTACTAGGGCACTGAAGTAATTTTTGCCACAAAATTGAATATTTTTTGTGGCATTATACATCATTGTGGTATTCATTCAATCTTCATCATCCTCGTATGAACAAGTCCAATCTTTCGTCTGAAACTCTTTCCCAAAGGCCTCCAAATCCGCACTAAGTCTCTCTTGCAGACCCTCTTCTCCGTCATCACCACTCATCATCCGATCTACGCGAGTTGCATATATTTCTGCTATACGCATTTGCCGATAGGCTTCCTTCATAACATTTATCGTCTCGTCAGACAGATTCAAGACATCAGCGTCATACGGATAGCGGTCATAATAACAATGATGGATTGAGTATAATACCGGAATCTGTTCGCCGTCAGAAGTGTCAGACATATATCGCGTTGTTGATTGGAATATCACCCCATCACCAAAGAATTGTCGGTCTACATATTTTTGTTCTGCCTTAACGATAGTTGTATCTCTTAGAAGAAAAGATTCCGCATCTTTATAACTGGCAAAACTCATGTAGTCCTTATAGCTATGGTATGAGCCAAAGCTATCTTTCTCGTAAATAGTCCAATAGTTTTCATAAACCTTTTCTGGCTTTGGCTGTAAGGCTCTTGCTATATCACGCTCAATAGTATCCGCTATCTCGCGCATTGCATATGTGCTCCTATCAAAATATCCGCCACTCATAGTTCTTTAATTTAATCAATTCATTTCATCAACTCAACAACATCTTCCGGCAACATCGCATTCCCTGCATCATCTTTCGGAGCATTCTTAAGGAGCAACATCGGAACAATGGTATAGTTCTTGGCAAACGGCAATAAATTAGCCTTGCGAAGAAGTTCAGTTGTTAACTGTTTACCATTCTCTTGATTTGTCCATTTACATTCTCCAACCAGCAGATATTTTTTATCAAGAGATTCAGCCATTACATCAAATTCCACTTGTTCAGGCTTCTTATCCTCATTGAGAACAGAACCCCACCAGCGTTTTGCCTTACCGTAAACAATTCCATTGACCATATTTCCCGTTACAGCATCCCTGCATAGTTTTTCCCAATGCATACTCACATACTCCGAGAAATGGGCTGCCAATGCCTGTTCTAATGGTAAACGACGACCAAGCTCGATGAACGAACGGTTAGGCACGACAAACTGATAGTAGAATGCCATAAAAGGGTCTGCAATCTTATATAGGCTCTTTTTTGCATTCTTTTCGTCAATTCCGAACGGAACATCTTTCTCTAAAAATCCGAGGTCAATAAGTTTCTTCAATGGACGTGACAGATTAGTTGCAGGCTCATTACATCTGGCAGCAATCTCAGAAAGACGATTTGCACCGGATCCGATATAGGACATGATTGTAGAAGTCTTGACAATGTCCTTCACATCATCTTGAAACAGTTTTATCGGCTCCTCGTAAAGAGTGCCATTTACAGAAAGGATATTGTGCCACAACGCATCGGAAAGTGAACTTCTGTTTTCTCGCAGTTCCCAGTAACGAGGCACACCGCCCCATACAGCATACTCTTCAACGGCACCCACAGCGTCAAGGTTCAAAGCCTCCTGAATATACGGCAAGCGTATAGGCATAAGTCTCATAATCTCATCAGCACGGCCATAGAGAGGTGCCGTAGAATCAAGAAACAGTCCATACATCATATTTTGCGATGAACCACAAAGTACAAGATTATACTTCAACTGCTTTTCATCAACAAATTTCTGCAACACTGACGGCAGTTCCGGGGATTGTTCCACCAGATACGGAAATTCATCCAGGCATAGCGTGAAACGCTTGTCTGTGCGATAATTGACCGCACGAAACAGAGACTCCCAATCCGGATAAGTCAACTTGTCAAAATCAGGAAATACTTGTGCTACTACCTTTGCAAGTAAAGTCCTTTGGTGCTGTCCTTCCGAACGGTCAGCAAGGAAATATACATCACTGTCCGACAACACCCTTTTGATAAGTGTTGACTTACCCAATCGCCTGCGACCGTACACTACGACCAACGAGGACTTCTCTCTTGAAAGAGCATCCCTCAGTCGTGCTGTTTCTTCTATTCTATCAACGAAGTTCATATTCAACATTAATTATGTATTGCAAACATAATGATTATGCAGCATAATACAAAATTTCAAGCCAAGTGTTTTTCTATATGGCAAAAGAATTTAATGTAAGGTAAGCGTCTCCAGGATGCCGTATCAGCATAAGAAAAGCAGGGTCACTGGCCCTGCTTGTTCTTTTTCCAGCGGTCTGGAAGTATATCTCTGTACGCTTCCAGTGTGGCGGACCTCTGCAAGACATCCGCTCTGTTAAGTATGTCTGTGAGGTACTCGAAGAAGTTTATCTTGTGCAGCCTGCATGAACATGCGAGAGAGTAGAAGATGCAGCCACGCTCTGCTCCGGCATGGCTGCCGAAGAAAAGGGAATTCTTTCTGGACAAGGATATGTACCTGTTGATTCTCTCAATGAGATTATTGTCCCACGAGTAGTCTCCACCAGTAGTTATAGCTTCGATACCATCCCATTCGTTGAGCATGTATTTGGCGGCCTTGAACATCTGCGACTTTGGAGGATATTTCCGAGGTTGAGACTTGATCTTGAGAAGCATCTCCTTCATCTGCCTGAGTATATGAGACGCATACTCCTGTCGCCACCTCAGATTATCTTTGACCGTCCAGCCGTCTTCTCCGATCTTATGCTTATGTTCATTCTGATAGAGCTGATTGGCTAGAGTCAGTATCTTGTCTGCATCAGCATTGCCTTTCATGTCCAGGAACTCTCTCTTGCAATGCTGAAGACAGGCTAGTCTTAATATCTTTCCTCCGGACTGTGCTGCGACTTTCTTGTAAGCTCCCAGGCCATCTGACTGTATCGCTCCGCTATATCCCTTGAGCTCTTTCAGTATTACCTCTTCGCTTCTTGAACCATCATCATAGAAGAAGTATGCCAGGCCGAGATGTGCTGCTACAATCACCCAGACATAACCCTTGCGGCTTCCCTTGCCGTCATTCAGTTCCTTCTTTACGAGAACTCTGTGGTAGGTCTCATCGCAGCAGAGATAGTTATCTTCTTTGACTGCCTTCTGCATCGCCTTGTATAAGTTTTCGAACAGAAGTGCTGTCTTCTTCAGCAGCCCGTGAGCGGTCTGTTTGTCGATATTGAAGCCGTTCTCGTTAAAGTACGCCACGATACGTTCCACCGGCATTGAGTACAGATAACGGAGCTGGGCTATGCCTGAGATGAACGACCCGTCGAAGCTGGAGTTCTGAAGAGGTGCAAGAGGAGCCTTTGCGCTTACAAGCTTATCTCCATCCTTTACTGTGTGGATATAATACAAGTGTTTGATGAACCTTGGAGGTATCATCTCATAGCGGACAGTCTCTCTTGTACTGAGCGGCTTCCGTCCTTCCATGCCGTCAGGATACACGTCATGCTTGACTGTCTCCATCTCGAAATGCATATTACGCTTTGCACCATTGTTACCGCGGGACTTGCGCTCAACTTCCTTCTGAGCAATCTCTTCTTCTGTCTTAGGAGTTACTGGAGTAGATGCTTGTTTCTCTGACTTCTTCTCAAGAAGCTTTGACATGCCACGAACTTGATTGTTGGCCTTGTCGAGACTCTTGTCGCGTTCTTTCAGGAGAGACTCCAGATTCGCTATAGTCTCGCGAAGCTCTGAGATGGTCACGACCATGGCATTCATGCTGGCAGACATGTTGTCAATAGTGAGTCTCAGCTGATCGTTTGTCGCATTCGACGCCTTCAGCCGAGACTCCAAAAGTTTGATTATCATGTCCTTTCCCATACATCTAAGGTACGAAGAAAAACGAGATATGTAATAGTTTTTAAGATTTATTTTATTGGTAATTAAAAGATTATCTGCATATAAACTGTGTTCTATAACGTTTGCGGAACTGCACACTTTCAAGTGAGATGCCGGACATTATGAAAGAGAAAGTCTCCCAGGAGAGCTCATAATATCCGGTATCGGCATTCTTTCGAGGCATCTCAAACGAGCCTCTCTCCAGATGCTTCTGATAAAGAAGAAAACCATCATTATCCCACTTCAGAAGCTTGACAGACTGGCGATTCTTGGAAAAGAACACGAACACATCTCCAGTCATCGGTGCCAGTGGAGACTCTGAGATAATCAGATTGAACAGGGAGTCTATTCCCTTGCTCATGTTCACGGGATGCTGGCACATGAAGTAACTCACATTGTTTGATAGCCCGAACATCACATACCTCCTACCATCCTACAGTGGCTGCGATAGATTGCCAATAAATCTGCAATACCCTCTGCAGTGCCTTCTTGAAGCGACAGGTTCACTCCGTCCGGGAAGGTGATGCTGTTGCCTCGCATGGCTGCTGAAGGCATCGGTGCGGATGAGGGTGCAAACTGAATAAACGAGACAGGCTTAATCTCGGAGGAACCAGCAATCAATGCTGTATCTCGCGTGCAATTAGACTTCTTAAGTGATTTTACAGACAGACCCTTTGTACGGAGCCAATACTTGATACCCTCATAACTAGTATGCGTAATACGGCAATATGATGAGAGAGTTGTCGCCTGACCACTCTGCACCAATGCAGAAAAATCAGCCCAGACACGCGTATAGCGGATACTTGCTAACTCAGGAGTGTGATTACATTGTGCTTCCATATCTACATAATTTTAATGAAGCACAAAGGAAAATCAGGCAGATGCAGACGTCAAGACGTAAATCTGGAGACGCTTACAATGTAAGGTGATGTGAGGCATGAACTCGTCAGCAACACGCTAAAGCCTCAATATATCATATAGTAACTAAAAATGCTCCTTTTTGTATATTATATGATATGTTGGGGCTTTAAAAATTCAGTTATTCGAAAATTTCCAATAACTGAATTTTTGCTTGCCAAAAGAAAAAGATATGTCTCCACTCTCAACTTGACTTTAATGACCGTTATTATATACACGGGCAATAAAGTTAAGTCAAATAGAGGGAGAGAAGAAAATTAGCTTACTTACTGGTATTATTTTCTTTTCGCCAGCAATGAAATTCTATACATAATCTTCCGTAAACCTCATAGCACAGCTGGCAAATTTGCACCAAAAACCACCTTTTTTATCAAAGTCTTTTCATTTGTTTTCCTTGTACCGGAAAAACGCATTATCTTTGCAAAAGTTCAGCGAAGAATAAAGAGCAAAATCAGACTTTCCTACCGTTTAAGTTTCAAACTATTGGTAGTCAATTAGTCTAATATGCTGCATCGGTAAGTAACCTATAATAAATTATCAATTAAAAAACAAGAATTCTCAACATTACGCACTGAATAACAAAATACCATTTCACACTTATAGAAAGAGCGAGGAATGGTATTTTAATCTATTGGCTCATTCTTTGATAATGCACCAAGTTTCTCTTTTATATTCCTTACGGCCATACTCTTCCTCTCTACACATCCAACAGCCACATGGAATTCCTTCCTTAGGAATATTTATCCGCAAGTAATTCTTTATACATCCGAAGATTATCCATATCGAAATTAAAACAAGAATAGTTTTAATCCGTAGCCCTAAGTTGCCAGAACGCCACGGCGGCGGCGGCCGCCACAT